>Ga0214473_10000022_pt1 | contig 215066 bp, 166 predicted proteins | sample RVTome_7_FD_203509 | JGI IMG/M metagenome (GOLD analysis project Ga0214473, IMG submission 203509) | Soil microbial communities from uranium-contaminated site in the Upper Colorado River Basin, Wyoming, United States - RVT98D197 | ecosystem: Environmental > Terrestrial > Soil > Contaminated >...
CCCCCACCCCGGCCAATCCATTCCCGTAAGCCACTCGCCTGCCGCTGACGCCGGCAAGACATCTGAAGCACGAGCACGGCCCTCGCTTCCTTCGAGAAAACTTGCCACGTATTCGAATCAGAGTGCCCGCCTGACCGGCTACGCCGGGGTATTCGGGAAAAGAAATGCCGCAAAGTGAAATTTTTTTCCGCTTTCATGTCACTAACACTTGACATATTGTAAAGCTTACTGTACATTTAAAGTGTAATTTGCGAGAAATATATCAAATATATTCTCACTTGGAGGTTTTCATGCAGCCACAGGAAAAGATGGCCTGGTATACGCTGGCGGTGGTGTTTTTGGCCGTTGCCACATATCTCGTGCTGCTGTTTTTGACAGGCGATCCTGCCGGCTCGCAGGCGGCATTCGCTCTTATTGCCCTCTGCGCCTTTTCAGGCCTTTTCGCCACCGGCGGGAAACGCAAGGTGCTCGGGGACGAGCACGATCGGGAAATCAGTCTCAAGGCTACTCGCACGACTTTTGTGATATTCTGGCTGTATTTCGTTGCCTATTGCATGCTGATCTTGGGGAAATATTCTGAAACCGTACCGAGATACACGGTTAGCACCCTGCTCTGGAGCGGGATGTGCGTTTTTCTTGGCGTGCAATCCATAGCCATACTGGTCTATTATCGGGCCGACAGTACCGAACGGACGACCGTTCTAGACTGGTTCAGAAACATGAGTAATTTACGCAAGATGGGGCTGGTCTCACTTGGTATGTCTTTGTTCGTGATGACTCCATTTGCGTTTGTAATGACCGGGGGGATTCTGGGAAAGTTTCAGGAACCGCTTGCACCGAGTTTCAGCTATCTTATCTGCGGAAGCTTCGCGGTGGTGTATCTTCTAATCCGATTCTCCATAGATCGATATTTCGGCAATGAAAGGGAATTAAAGGCGCTGGTTAAGGCAAAAAGAATAGGCGACCTGACGCTCGGCATCGCTTTGCTTGGGGCGGCACTCGGCCTGGGCGCGGTCTCGATGCTGCCAACTAATTTCGCTTTGGCGGCCAAGCTGCCGCAGACTCTGTTTTTCATCCTGATGGCCGGAATACTGTCGCTGGCTCTCGGGATGATAATTTTTGGCCGGGACGAGGGGGAAGATATCGATTCGGCAGTTTCTGGAGAGCGGGCCAAAAGTTAACTGGCTGCAAGACTGATTTTCAAATGTTAAAATAAAATATTCCTGGAGGAACCGAATGCCGCGCCTGCAAAGATACGCCCTGGCGCAAGTCGTCAGCGGGATTATCGGCATCGCAGTTTTTTTCTTCTACTGGAAGGATGCCGGCTGGGAGGCTGCCTTTAACCGGGGGATCCTGACTTTTGTCAGTTTTGTTGCCTTGACCATTTTACCGCAGTATTTGCGCGATTGGTTAAGAATCAGGAAAGGCGGCGCCTGGCTCGACGAAATGGAAAAAGCCATAGCGGACAAATCCCGTACTGCCGGGTTCATGGCGGATTATGGCTTTTTTGCCGGAGTGATTCTGACCATTGCCTTCGTCTACGAGCACAAAGGGATAGAATTATTCAGGGTCTCGAACTTCAGGTTCATAGTGCTGGGAGCGCTTTTCGTCCTGCTCGTCTCCCAGTCGATCGCTACCCTGGTGCTTTACGGCCGAATGAGGGCTGATGAAAGTGAAGAAATCCGGCGGACGCCGGGTACGCCCTCTTCGGGAGAACAGCCATGACCGTCCTGCAGAAAGTCGCCTGGCTCAACCTGGCCGTGCTGGCGGTGGTGCTTGCCGGCTTCCTGCTTATGATCCCCGGCCGGGGTCTGCACGGCGCGCTGAACCTGCTGGCCCTTTCCTCGTTTTTCTTCGCCGCAGCCTGGGCGGTGCTGGCCCTGATCCGCGTCCTGAAGTCCGCCGGCCGCCGGCTCGCCGGCGGCGGGGGAGAGGTGGTCTGGGACGAACGCGAGGAGGCGGTCTACTACAAGGCCCTGGCCTGGGGTTTCGCCGCCAGCTGGATTTTTATCGTGCTGGGTATCGCCCGGTTTCTCACCCGGTACATGGAGCTGGGCGCCGAGGGGGTGACGGCCGGGGAGCTGGCCCACGTGCTGGGTATCGGCTTCCTGATCCTGGTGGCGGCTTTTTCCCTGACAGTGCTGAAACAGGAAGCGACTGAAGAGAAGGCCAATGGCTGACCAGCGCGTGACAAACTGCATTCGCCGGCTGCGGTTCGAAAACGGCGAAATGACCCAGCAGGAGCTGGCCGACAAGACCGGCGTGACCCGTCAGACCATTATCGCCATCGAGGCGGGCAAGTACATGCCGTCCCTGCCATTGGCGTTCAAGCTGGCGCGGGCTTTCGGACGGGGAGTGGAGGAAGTCTTCCGCCTCGACGAGCGTCCAGCTTCCCGGCCGGATCTGCCTCCGGACCGGGAATGATCGAATTTAATTTGTACGCTCCTTTCCACACAGCAGGGAGCCGTGAAATGAAAAAGCTGCTGTTTGCGATCTTTGTTGCCGTGCTGGCCCTGGTTATCGCCCTGCTGGGACTGAAAACCGGGGAAAAGGTGAAGCTCTCGTTGAATCTCGGCGAAGGAAAAGCCTACAAGGTGTGGATTAATTGCGACAAGAATCTCGAAATGGACCAATTGGAAGAGTTCCCGAGACCTAAATGGGATGAAAGCATTCAATATGTTTTTGGAATTAATCCGAACCCGGACGACACTCTCTTCCCGGGTAAATACCGTATGGGTGGTATGAGTGGTAGTGGTGGAGGGAGGCATTTGATGCCACCGTTTGGCTCGAAGGTGGACACGACGGATCTGGTTGCAGTGCGGAAACACTACCTTATGCAGCTTCCGAGATTGACTGCGGATTGTTTATCGGCGGCTCTGATTCCCTGGTATTATCATCATGGATTCAGGGAACTCAAAGCCGCGAGTGTACTCGTAGCGGAACCTTACGATGATGAAGATGTCATTCTTGACGAAAGAATGAAAAAGATACCGAAGCGTGTCAGGATAATGTTTCCAAACATGATGGAAGAAAGACTTGGCCGGTTTATTGACAGAACCCTGGACAGAATCGAAAAACTTTATCCGGACAGACCTATCTCGGTAGGTGACAGCTGGTAGGTAAAAAACGATAGCGTGTTCGATATTCCGATCAACGAAGTGATCACTCTGACTTGTAAGGACCGCAAAGGGAGCCGGGTCACGCTGGAATTGCAGACCAAGGCCGGCACGGGTTCAACTCCAGCCAGAGTGGATACTCTGGGAGTAATCCTTGCCATTTCCTTCCACGCGGAACAGACCGGCACAATCGAAATGGATGAATCGACCGGCCTGGTTCCACGGGGGGACATCGCGCAGAAAGTTGAAGGGGAATTGCGGGTGGAACAGGCGGCTGGATTCGAGACGGACAAAGTAATTCCGTTTACCATCAGCGGAAACTTCAGAATCGAATTTGCCGAAGCGCCTGATTCACGGTTCCTGGAAAGTAGAACCGGTGCGGCGGGAACTACGCCGGGCCCGGCACTAAGGGATTCATCCGCCGCCGCAGATACCGCTAATCCCGGAACCTCACGCCGGGCTTATCGCCGTATTCGATAACCACCGGCCGGCCCTGGCTGGTGATCGACAGCCGGCCCGCCTCGATCACCAGCTCATTGTAGCTCGAATTGGCCGGCGTGGCGATAATCCCCTCCTCGTCGATCCGGCGGATCTCCTTGCGGCGGGCTTCGAGCGCAGCTTCGCCGGACAGCCCCGCCGCCGCCCGCTCCACCCGGTGGCAGCCCCGCACGATTGCCTCGACCGAGCGGTGGCCGTAGCCCACCGGGATCAGCCCGCCGCCGCCGGCGTCCACCAGCTTGAAATAGTCCGGGCTCACTTCGTTGTAGTAGGTATCGCCTTCATCGCCGCCCCGGGTCGTGTAGCTGTGCTTCACCCCGCGGAACTGGTCGTCGTGCAGCACCAGCGCGCCATCGGTCTCTCCCCGGCAGAACAGCGCCATGCCCTGGCTGTTGCCGCCCGGCGCCACGTTGGGGTAGCCCATCCCGTTCAGCACCGCCAGCACCGCGCCGTTGTCCCACACCACCCGGCCATCCGTCCAGAGATAGCCCTGGTTGCCGTTGGGGTAGCTCTCCACCACGCCGTACACCGATACCTCCACCGGCTTGTGCCCGGTGATGAACGCCACCAGGTCCACGTAATGGCAGCCGATATAGGTGAACATGTCGCTGTTTTCCACTGTGCACCAGTTCTGGAAATTCGAGTTGCGGTAGTACCACGGCTCGATCAGGCTCGCATACCCCAGGCGGAGATTCCCCAGGTCGCCGCTGCGGTACTTGCCCCGGGCGATCAGGTTGCGGTCATCGAAACGCTTATGGTACTCGATTCCCACGAACAGGCCTTTCACCAATGCCAGCTTTTCCAGCTCCACCGCCTGGGCGTAGTTCAGCACCAGCGGCTTGACCACCAGGGTGTGGTGGCCCGCACAGAGCGCCTCCTTGACCATGGGGTAATGGAGCTGGTCCGGCACGGCGACCACCGCTATACTGCGCTCCGGGATTCCGGCCAGGACCTGGCGGTAGAGGTCGGGATAGGGCTCGTCCAGGCTCACCCGGCTGAAATCCGGGAAGGGTTTGAAGCTCTGGCCCGGAAAGGCCTTTTTGAGGGTGTCGTTGTCGGCGATTTTTTTCAGCGGCCGGCCGTTCAGCGCCACGATGGATATTTCCCCCACCAGGCCGATCCGCTGGAGGTGGTAGAGCGTAGGCAGTATCTGGATTTCGGTGATCATGCCGCCGCCCACGACCACGACCGGCGGCTTCTCGTAACTCTGGCTCATGATGAACAGACCCTGGCTTAAGGTTACAGTGCGGAAAGCTTCAGTTTTTCTTTATCGGATGGGGACTACAGTTTAAGCATTTTCCGGCGCCGGAGCAAGCGCTTCGCCCATCCTCCCCTGGCTGGTCCCCCTCGGGATAAAAGTTGTGCAGGTATTGTTGACAGCGGCCGCCGGTTTTATAGTTAAGGATTCCGGATTGCAATAACCCAGAGGAGGAGTGCATGCACCGACCCGGTTTTGGTACAGTCAGTCTGGTTGCAGGCTTGCTGCTGGCAGCCGCGGCCGCTCTCCCGGCCGCCGAATTCGACTCCCAGGCGGGAAAAGAGCTGCCGGAGCTGGTGGAGTTGTACAAGAATTTCCATTCGCACCCGGAGCTGAGCTATTTCGAAAAGGAAACCTCGGCTAAAGTGGCCGGCCTTCTGGCTGGCTACGGCTATTCGGTGAGCTGGCCGGTGGGCCGCTACGCCGATTCGACCCGTGTCTGTTACGGAGTGGTGGCCGTGCTGAAAAACGGCGAGGGTCCCACGGTGCTGGTGCGCGGCGACATGGACGCTCTGCCAATCGAGGAGAAGACCGGCCTAGCCTGGGCCAGCCGGGTGCGGATGACCGATATTTCCGGCGAGGAAGTGGGCGTGATGCACGCCTGCGGCCACGACGTGCACACCACTGTGCTGTTGGGCACCGCCCGCGCGCTGGCCGATTTGAAAGGCCGGTGGCGGGGCACGCTGATCATTATCGGCCAGACAGCGGAGGAGCGGGGCGGGGGCGCGCGGGCGCTCCTGGCCGACGGCCTCTACACGCGCTGGCCCCTGCCGGATTACGCCATCGCCGAACACGTCGACCCCACCCTCGAAGCCGGCAAGATCGGCTACTGCCCGGGCTGGGCCATGGCTAATGTGGACATGGTGGATATTGCGGTGCGCGGAATTGGCTCGCACGGGGCCCAGCCGCAACAGGGCAAGGACCCGATAGTGCTGTCCGCCCAGATCATCAACGCCCTGCAGACCCTGGTCAGCCGCTCGATCAATCCGGTGGAGGTCGGCGTGGTCACGGTCGGTTCAATCCACGGCGGCAGCAAGCACAACATCATCCCGGATGAAGTGAAGCTGCAGCTCACCGTGCGTTCCTTCACCGAGGAGGTCCGCTCCACGCTGCTGGACGGCATCAAGCGGATCGCGGTCGAAACGGCCCGGGCTTACGGCGTCCCGGAGGACCGGCTGCCGGTGGTCGACATCGGCGTGGAATTCACTCCCTCCCTCTACAACGACCCCTCCCTGGTCCAACGCACTGTCGGCGCGATCGGCCGCGAGCTGGGCAGCGCTAATCTGGTGCAGATACCGCCCACCACCGGGGGCGAGGATTTCAGCGAGTACGGCCGCACCCAACACAAGGTGCCGGTGTTCATGCTGCGGCTCGGCACCGCCCCGCCGGGCAGCGACACGGAACACTGTCCCGGACTGCATTCGGCCCTGTACCATCCGGATATCGAGCCATCACTGACGACCGGGGTCCGGGCGATGACAGCCGCCGCAATCGAACTTCTCGGCAAATGAACTTTCGCCGGGTATATATTCAGCCCTGGAGTGCGCATGAAACGCAACAAGCCTTCCGGAATCGCAGCCACGGCCATCCTGGCCGCCGCCCTGTCCTTCGAATCGACACCTGCGGCCGATCTCGGCCCGGCGGTTGAAAAGGAATTGTCCTCGCTGCTGAAATTCTACCGGATTGCTCACGCCAACCCCGAGCTTTCCTATTTCGAAAAGAACACCGCCGAAAGGCTCGCTGCCGAACTGGCGCGGGTCGGTTTCGACGTCACCAGCCCGATGGGCCGCTACCCGGACCAGGGCCTGACCTGTTACGGCGTGGTGGCGGTGCTGATAAACGGGGCCGGCCCGACCGTGCTGGTGCGCACCGATACCGATGCCCTGCCGGTGGAGGAGAAGACTGGCGCCCAGTTCGCCAGCAAGGTACGCATGGCTGATGAAAGCGGGGCCCAGGTGAGCGTGATGCACGCCTGCGGCCACGACCTGCACCAGACTGTCCTGGTGGGCGCGGCGCGGGTCCTGGCCGCTCAGAAAGACCGCTGGCACGGTACGCTGATCCTGATCGGCCAGCCGGACGAAGAGCGGGGCGGGGGAGCCCGGGCGCTTCTGGCCGACGGCCTTTACAAGCGCTGGCCCGTGCCGGATTACGCCCTGGCCGAACACGTCGATCCCTCCCTGGAAACCGGCCAGATCGGCTACTGCGCGGGCTGGGCTATGGCCAATATTGACATGCTGGATATTACGGTCTACGGCATCGGCTCTCATGGCGCCCAGCCGCACCTGGGCAAGGACCCGATAGTGTTATCCACCCAGATCATCAACGGCCTGCAGACCCTGGTCAGCCGCTCGATCAATCCCGTGGAAGCGGGAGTAGTGACTGTCGGCTCGATCCACGGCGGCAGCAAGCACAACATTATCCCGGATGAAGTGAAGCTGCAGCTCACCGTGCGCTCCTTCAAGGATGACGTGCGCCGCACGCTCCTGGAAGGCATCGAGCGGATTGCGGTGGGCACGGCCCTCGCCTACGGCCTCCCCGAGGATCGTCTGCCGGTGGTGCATAACCGCGAGCAGGAATTTTTCCCGGCCCTCTACAACGATCCGCAGCTCGTGGAACGCACGGTCAGCGCTTTGCGCAAGGAATTGGGCGATAACAGCGTGGTCGAGATTCTCCCCACCACCGGGGGGGAAGACTTCAGCGAGTTCGGCCGCACCGAACACAAAGTCCCGATTTTCATGTTCCGCGTGGGCACGGCCCTTCCGGGATCGGACCCCAAGACCAGGCCGGGACTGCATTCGGCTCGTTTCCTGCCGGAGGCCGAACCGGGTATCCGCACCGGGGTGCGGGCCCTGACCGCCGCCGTGCTCGATCTGATGGGGAAGTGATCCGCCGGCTCACAGCGGATTTGACTGAAATAAATCACCTGAAGCCTGCTTCAGGGTAAACACGCAGGGAGTAATGGCTTTGGGGCGGCCGGCAGGCCGCCCGCGATTGCCGGGAAGGAGTCGGAAAATTGCGTCTCACCGTGCTCGGCTCCGGCACCCTGGTCCCCCGGCCCGACCGCGGCGCTCCCGGCTTTATCATCGCTCCGGACGAGGGCGAAGCCGGGGGCCTGGTGATTGTCGACAGCGGTTCGGGTACGCTCTACCGCGCCGAACGCGCCGGGATCGACTGGCGGGCGGTGAACCACCTCTTCTACACCCACTACCACCCGGACCACACCCTCGATCTCGTCTCTTTTCTGTTCGCCGCCAACTGGGCGCCGCCCTCGCCCCGGACCGAAACGCTCCAGGTCTGCGGCCCGGCCGGACTCGAAGAGTTCGTGGAGCGGGTCTGCGGGGCCTGGCCTTCGCTGAGGCCGAAAAGCTACGAACTGAGGTTGAACGAGCTCGTTCCGGGCCGGGGAATCCGCACTGCAAGCGGCTGGCAGGTAAAATGCGCGGCCGTGGACCACGGCGACCAGGGCGGACTGGCCTACCGGTTCAGCCGGGGTAAGGGGGAGCTGGTCCTGAGCGGTGACACCCAGTACTGCCGGGCTCTCGCCGAACTGGCCGCGGGAGCCGATCTCCTGGTCTGCGAATGTTCGACCGATGACGCCCACGCCGTGGAGGGCCATCTGAGCCCGCAACTGGTGGCCCGGATCGTGCGTGAATCCGGTGTCGGACGGGTCCTGCTCAATCACGTCTATCCGCTCTGGGATCCGGCAGAACTGGCCGCCAGGGTGGCGTCTCTCTGCGAGGCGCAAGTGGAGCCCGCGGAAGACTTGAGGACTTACGTCATCTGAACCACGGAGCCGATATGTCCGCTATTCGCCAAAGAGCCTGGCTTCTGCTGTTCTGGCTCGCCGGTCTTTTCTCCGCCTGCGCCGGCGGCCGGGAAAGCGTCACTGTACCAGCGCTCGCCGGAAAATTTCCGCACTACGCGGATGAAGCGGTCCGGGTGGATAAGGCCGGGGTGAAGATCGAGGACGGGGACACTTTCGAGGCGGGAGGACAGCAGATCCGAGTGCTGGGACTGGATGCCCCCGAAATCGCCCATCCACGCATGGGCTGGCGCGAGGGGCAGCCTTACGGGGAGGCGGCGCGCAAGCGGGCCGGGGATCTGTTTGCCGCCGCCCGCGTGATCGAATACCTGCCGTACGAAAAAGACCGCTACGGCAGGCTCCTGGCCCACGTTTTTCTGGACGGCCGCCTGTTCGCCGCAGCCATGATCGAGGAGCATCTGGGCTGGGAAACGATCGGTACATACGGAGATAACGGCTTCCCGGACCTGGCCGAACTTATCCTGAAAGCGGCCGGAAGAGCGGGCGACCCGCCGTTCATGGAGCCTTACAGATGGCGTCGGCTGCAGCGGGAGAAAAGCGGAGCTTCCCGGCGTTAGGCAGGGAAAGTAAGCCCGAAAAACCGCTCAGGCGCCGGTGTCCAGAAGCTGGCCGCGGATCACCGTGACCGCCTGGCCCGCCAGGAAAACCCTCTCCCCGGAAGGCATGACCCGCACCAGGCCGCCTCTGGCCGAGGCCTGATACCCCAAAAGCCGGGCTTTATCGAGCTTTTCGGCCCAGTAGGGGCCCAGCGTGCAGTGGGATGAGCCGGTGACCGGGTCTTCGTCCACTCCGTAAGCCGGGGCGAAAAAGCGCGAGAGGAAGTCGTAATCCGAGGAGCTCGACCGGCAGGTGACTATCACGCCGCGGGAGGTCACATCGGCCAGGCGCCTGAAATCCGGCTTCATTTCCCTCAGCTCCAGCTCCGACTTCACCTCCACCAGAAAGTCCAGCCGGCTCCTGCCGATAAAGACCGGGCTCACGTCCAGAGCCTGGCACAGCCCGCCGGGATCATCCGCCGGCCTGGCCGGTTCGGCGGGAAAATCCAGCTCGATCCAGGGTCTGTCCAGCTTGGCGAACAACGGGCCGCTCAAGGTGATGTACATGATCTTCTGGTCGGACTTGACGATTTTTTCCTGCCAGAGCACGTGGCTGGCCGCCAGGGTGGCATGGCCGCATAGTTCGACCTCCCTGACCGGTGTGAACCAGCGCAGTTGAAAGCCGCCCTCCCGGCGGCGCAGGAATGCGGTCTCCGAAAGGTTCATTTCGAGGGCTACGTTCTGCATCCAGTTCTCGCTTCGCTCTTCTTCGAGGATACAGACACCGGCCGGATTGCCGGCAAAGGGTCGGTCGGTGAAGGCGTCCACCTGGTAAATGAGCTGATGGATCATGAGGAGCCTCCGCTGGGGACGGGGAATTCTTTAACTGAGAATATTCAGCCGGCTGGTATCTTGTCAAGGACTAATGACCGGATTATTCTTTAGCCGGGTTCAGAAAAATTTTTCTGTTCGGGTAGGGGCGGGTTTTAAATCCGCCCCTGGGGAGAACAAGGGGCGGACACAGGAGTCCGCCCCTACGGGGATTTACGCTAATACGCAGAGCTGAATCTCGGTTTCCGGCAAAAGGGGTATCGCGGATGAAAGTTTCGGTTCTGGCTGCGGCAGCGCTCCTGGTCGCCGGCTCCCTGTTCGCGCAAGGCTACACCCGCGAGCTGGAGGGCCGGAAACTGGCGCTGGAGGAAATTTTCTACGAAGACTTCCAGGACGATTACGCCGACTGGGTGGTCGAGGGGAAGGCGATGGTGCGGATCAGCCAGGGCCGGCTGGAAGTGGATGCGCGCGGCGGCGCGGTTACGATCTGGTGCCGGAGGGAATTCGAGGGGCCGCAGCTGGTGGAGTACGATGTCAGGCTCGCCGGCGACAGCTTCGAAAGTAACGTTAATTTCTTCCTGCTGGCTGGCAATCCGGATGCGGCCGGCCTCTTGGCCACCAGCGCCGAGCGGGACGGCAGCTACGACCAGTATCACCGTTTTCCAAACTACCTGGTGACCATCCTCAACGGAGTTTCACCGGAAAAGCGCGAGCAGCTCCGCGTGCGCCTGCGGCTCGACCCTGGGTTCCGGCTGGTGAGCGAGGGCTGGTTCGAGCCGTTGGTTTTTGGCCGGGTGTACCACGTGGCTTATCTGGTCGAGCCGCCGAACCTGACCGTCTACCTGGACGGCCGGCGTATCGGGTACGCCGAATACGCGGATAAAATAACGAAGGGCCTGCACGGATTACGAATCTGGCAGACCCATTCGATCTACGACAACTTCCGGGTGAGCCGGCTGGTCGAATAGCATCACTCCCCCGCGAACCTCCGCAACGCTTCCTCTTCTTCTTCGCTTCCCGGATTCACCGGCCGGACCGCGCTCCTCGCCACTGTAACCTCGAAACCGTTTACCACCGCTTCCTCGTAAGTAGCCAGCACGCAATATTCGGTGGCGATCCCAGCCAGAGCCAGGGAGCGGACGCCCAGGTTGCCGAGAAGACCGGCCAGGCCGGTGCCATCGAAGGCGGAATAGGCCTCCTTTTCCGCAAGCGTGGCCTTGGACACAAGCAGATGGCAGGCCGGCAGATAAAGCCGCGGGTGGAATCCGGCCCCCGGCGTGCCGGCCACGCAGTGCATCGGCCAGCGGCCGCCGTTCGGCTGGAAAGAACAGTGGTTTCCCGGATGCCAGTCGCGGCTGAAAATCACCAGCCGGTTTTCTTTTTCGTAATCCCTTATCAGAGCGTTGACCGTATCTATCAGAGTTTCGGTGTCGTGGGCGGCCAGCGCCCCGCCGGCGCAGAAATCCACCTGCACGTCCACGACCAGAAGTGCATCCTGCATGTCATTACCCCTGTTTCATTTACCGTTGTTGCAATCCGGTTAAGCCTGTCAACGGCTCCATTCGTGACGGACAGAGTTCAGCTTTTCCTCGGGGAAGCTTTCGTATGGGAATGTACCGCTGGTTTTCCGGTAAAGTTCCCCGGGACAGAGAAACTCCGCATAGGACATCAGCGTAAAAGCCATTTGCTGGGTAAAAGCCGTTCTTTCCCGTTCCTTTTCCGCCAGATATGCCAGCGCCTGGCCGGCCGAACAGGCAACCAGCTCCTGGAAAGTAATTCGCCTGCCGGCGCGGGAGACCACCAGCCGTTTCTCGTTCACCGGATCGTCCACGTACTTCGAATAAATCAGCAGATGGCAGGGCAGGCCGCCCAGCTTGACACCCCAGTTGTCGCGGTCGTAATTCCAGAGGCCATCGCCGTTCTGCGAGTCCACGATCCATTCCACGGTCTGGCCGAAACGCTCCGAGACCGCCCGCTCCAAATCGGAGCCTTTTTCCAGATACGGCAGGGCGGAGGCATAGGCCTCCAGAATGTAGAAGATCGTGGTCGGCGCCCCTTTTTCGAAGGTGTAGAGAATCGTGCCGTCGTATTCGAACCGCAGAAGCCATTCCAGTGCGGACAGAGCCCGCTCCCTGAATTCATTTTCACCGGTCAGGCCGTAATATTGGAAGGCAAAGGCTGAGAACAGCGCAGTGGAGCACCACCATTCATCAGTGGATTTGTCCCAGTAGCCGTCGGTCACTCCGCCGCTGGCCCGGCAATAGTTCTCCATTACCAGCCTGCCGTAAGCCCCGGCCGATTCGAGGTAGCGCCGTCTGAGCGCTTCGTCGGGGCACCTGGCCGCCACCGCCAGCACACCCATGGCGATTGACCCGCAGTCGGCCACAAACCACTGGCCCCGGCTTTCCCCGGGCTTGCGGTGGTAGTTCATGTAGTAGGCCCCGGCGGGGATCATGTCGGCCTGATGGCGGAGCATCCGGTCGGCCCAGGCGCGGCAGGCCTCGAAATAACCCCGGCGGCCGGTGAGATCGCCGGCTACGGCGAGAGCGCGCACGGCGTAGGAATCGACGAAAAACATGTAATACCTGCGGAACCCGGGCTTGCCGTCCGGGCCGATGTCATCCGCCGGCTCGAGCGTGACGGCACGGGCTGCAAGGTCGGCAACCTCAACGAATTCGGCCAGGATCTTTTCTTTCGGCGGGAGGCAGGACCCTTCGCCCGCCCGGCAACGGCCAGAAAAAAGGATAAGCAAGAAAAACTGCAACGGCAGAAAGAAGATCAGGCAGGTTTTCATCAGATCTTTCCGGATTTTCGGTTAGACAACAGAAAAGCAGGGCGGCGACCTTCTCCGCCCTGCCGGTGGTATTCGTCCTGTTCACCTGTTTCCCTGCCGAACGCCGGCGTCCACTATTCCCCAGCCGACCTGAATTTTCCCGGATCGAAAAGACGGGTGCCGGGCTTGAGCGGCCTGGGCACGAGCGCTTTTTTGGTCTGCGGGTCGATCGAGAGGATGCGGGCGATGGTCAGCCCCCACATGTTCTCCCTGATTTTTTCCGGCACCTGGTTGGCATCGAGGAACGTCTGGAAGCGGTCGATGTTGCCCACCAGGCCCTCGGGACCCTCATCCGTGCCGAAAACGATGTGTTCGAAGGCATCGGGGCCGCCCTTGAGGGTGTGCTGGGTGGCTTCACCCTCCTCGCTGCTCCACCAGAGGATGCTCTTGAAGCGGGCCAGATCGTTCAGCTTGATCAGCTTGTGCAGGGTGGAGCCGGTGATGTCAAAGAAGACGTTAGGGCTCCAGCGGCAGACCTCCGCCGCCTCATCGTACCACGGGTTGCCGAAATGGGCCCCCTGGATGATCGCGCACGGGCACATGCGGGCGATCAATTCGAGGTAGCCGGGACGCATCCTCATCGAAGAGCCCAGGTTCGGCCGGTCCGTGATCGAGCGGCTGGAGATACCGCTATGGAACAGCATCACCATTCCCAGATACTCGCACATGCGGTACAGCTGGTGGTATTTGGGGTCGTCCCAGTTCTTTTCCGGGGAGTGAAACTTGATGCCGTAAAAGCCGGCTTCGTAAAACTTTTCGATCTCGCGGATCGCGTTGGGGTCGTCCGGACGCACCCGACCGTAAGGAATGAACACGTCCGGGTACTGTTTGGCAGCCTTGCTGACCAGATCGAAGTCCTGCATGAGAGTGAGCACGCAAACCATTGCGTTGTGCTGGCGGTAAACCTTCACCATATCATCGACCCACTGCTGGTCGCTTCCGGCGTGGCTGTGGCTGTCGATAATCAACCTGGGCGCGGCCGCGGCAACCGACGCACAGAGCAGCATCAACGAGAAGGCCCACAACAGACTGCGCAGACGAGACATCCTACCTCCCGGAACATGTTTGAGAGAAATTGCGATAAGAGTCTGAAACCTATGCTAAGTACCGGAGGATAAACTTTCAAGCTTTTTACGCAGGGCCTCCGCCTCGGCCGATCGAATCGACGTGCGGAGTGGGGCTCTCCACGCCGCAGCAGGACGGATCACCCGGGCCGAGGTTGTCGGCGATGGCGGGCGCGCGGTTGGGCGGGCGGGAAACGCCTTTGCGTTTCCCGCTGCAGGCCGCGCCCGCGGCCTGCACAGCGCTTGCAGCGCTGCCGCCCAACCGCCCGGAGAAGCCCCGGCGACTGTGATTATCTCTGCCGGCGTTCACTCCCGCCAATGTCTCACCCCCCGGGCGGCCAGCGACCGCCCACTCGAAAAAGACGGATCGCCTGGGCTGTCAGCGCCGTCTGGCCAGCTTGGACAGAAGCCTGAGGATCTCCAGGTAGAGCCACACCAGGGTCACCATCAGCCCGAAAGACGCGTACCATTCCATGTACCGGGGCGCTCCCTGGGACGCGCCGTTCTCGATGAAATCGAAGTCCAGTACGAGGTTCAGCGCGGCGACGATGACGACGAACAGGCTGAACGCGATGCCCAGAATTCCCGCTTCGTGAATAAATGGGATGGCGACGCCGAACAAATGCAAAACCATGGTGGCCAGGTACAACAGGGCAATGCCGCCGGTGGCGGCGAATACTCCGAGCTTGAAGTTCTCCGTGGCCTTGATCAGTCCGGAGCGGTAGGCGGCAAGTAGCCCGAAAAGAGTGCCGAAAGTAAGCAATACGGCGTTCATGACTATACCGCTGTACTGCATTTCGTAATGGGCGGAAATCCCGCCGAGGAAGAGTCCTTCCAGCGCGGCATAGATCGGTGCGGTGACCGGTGACCAGGCTTTTTTAAAAACCGTAATCAGGGCCACGATTAATCCACCGATAGCTCCCATAAGTATCAGCAGGGCTCCGGATGACGGAACCTCGGCCTGGTAAACTTTGTCCCAGGTGAAGATAGCGCAGGCAGCCAGAATGACCAGCAGCAGGGCGGTCTTGTTGACCGTACCCTGGATAGTCATTGCCTCTTGCGTTCCGGCCAGTCCGGCGAAGGTTTTTGCATTGAGCGCGGGGTTGGCGGTTCTCATTTCCACTGCTCCGTGATGAGGTTTAAATAACGCGCCAGGCGACTTATCAAAAATTTAATTGAGAAGATTTTCTCGGAGTTTTGCTCCGGGATAAACCGCTCCCGAGCCAGACGTAGGGGCGGGTTTCAAACCCGCCTCTAAATGTTTTTCTTATGAATACCTTGCGACTTGCCACGAGGTAGTTCATTGAGAGTGCTCGGACGCTCGGAAAGCTGTCGGCGGCCGATCCTCTTTCTCCGGGCCGGGGCTACCTCCTGGTTTCCACGTCCTCTTTCCACTGGCGGCAGAGGCCGGTGAGCCGGTCCGCCACTCCGGCGTGGCGCTGGGCCAGGTTTTCGCTTTCATCCGGGTCATCCCGCAGATTGGCCAGGAACACGGTCGGCAGGGCCGGCTCGTCCTCGAAGCTCTCCTTGCCCTGCAGGATCAGCTTCCAGTCGCCTTCATGAACGGCGAGTTGGTCGCCGTACTGCCAGAAAATCCTCTCGTGCGGCGATTTCACTTCGCCCCGCGCCATCGGCAGGATGTCTCTGCCGTCGATAATCTTGTCCGCGGGCAGTGCGGCCCCGGCAATGCCGAGAAAAGTGGGCAGGATGTCGATCGCGCAGCCCAGTTCAGTGCAGACCGCGCCTTCGGGAAGATGACCCGGCCAGGAAAGAATCGCCGGCATGCGGATCCCGCCCTCGCAGAGACCGCCCTTCCAGCCGCGGAACCCGTCGTTGCTGCCGCCGTGGTAGAATTCGCCCGAATTGTCGAGCAGGCAGCGTTTTTCGATGGTGGCCCCGTTGTCGCTCTGGAAAAATACCACGGTGCCCTCCAGCAGGCCCTGTCCGGCAAGCTCGGCCATGATTTCCCCGATACTGTCGTCCACGCTGGCCACCATCGCGGCCTGGTTGCGCCGGTGCGGATCGAGATGCTTGAAGCGGTCGAAGTACTTCTGAGGGGCGTGCATCGGGTAGTGTGGGGCATTGTAGGCCACGTAGAGCAGGAACGGCCAGCGGCTGTTTTCGCGGATGAAGCGCCTGGATTCGCGGGTGATGATGTCGGTGAAGTAGGTGCCGTTCTCCCACACTTCGACGTCGTTCTTCCATAGGTCGTGCACCGGGTAGATGCCGGCGCCCATTTCCCAGTACATGATGTGCGAGTAGTAGTCGATGCAGCCGGCCAGGAAGCCGTACCAGTCGTCGAAGCCCTGGCTGCCTGGCCGGGATTCGGCGGAGGAGCCCAGGTGCCACTTGCCGAAAAGGCCGGTGCGGTAGCGCAATTTTTTAAGCGCCCTGGCGATAGTGACCTCGTCTTCGTAGAGGCCAGGAGAGTTGCGGCCGGCCCCGAGGATCCGGCTCACCCCCGTGCGCTGCGGGTAGCGTCCGGTCAACAGCGCGGCCCGTGACGGCGAACAGACCGGGGAGGCGCTGTACCAGTTGGTGAACCGCACTCCGCGCCCGGCCAGCCGGTCGAGGTTGGGCGTGGGAATGTCGGCCACGCCGTAGCAGCTCAGATCTCCGATCCCCTGGTCATCGGTGTAAAAGATCAGGAAGTTGGGTTTGCGCTCCTGGCCGGACAGGGGTGCAAAATCGAACAGGCTGCCGGCTGCCGCGGCGGCCGCGCCCAGGCGCAGGAAATCGCGGCGGTTGATCTGGTCGTACCGGCTCATGAAGTGCTCCGGGGTAGAGTTTGGCGGTTTGCTTTTTTTAATATATTGCAGGCTGATCTGATTGACCGGAGGCTCTGGGAACCGCACCTTGCTTACGGCGCTGGTTCTCGGCACGTCCGGAGACTGATCGCAAAAACAGGAAAGGAAAAAATCGGCCCGGTTTGCAGTTTGCCGGCCGGTCAGGCCGTTCCCGACAGGTAGCGGGCTTCCTCGTGGCCCTTGGCTTCATCGACGAACCAGAGGATTGTCCCGCCGGCCAGGAAAAGCAGGGCCACGGAGGCTGTCCCGCCGCGGCTGGCTGTGTCGATACTGAATCCCGCTCCGCGCAGGCCCAGGCCGACCCCGCTGATCAGGGCCGGGCCGATCACCGTGGCGAACTTGCCCAGCATGTTGTAGAAGCCAAAATATTCGGCCGCCTTGTCCGCCGGAATGATCCTGGCGAAGAACGAGCGGGAGAGCGCCTGGATTCCGCCCTGTACCAGGCCGATTACGATGGCCAGGATCATGAATTCCCTCTCGTTGTCCATGAATGCCGCCCAGGCCGAGACGAACAGGTAAACTCCGATCCCGAAGAAAATCATCCGCCGCGGCCCGATCCGTTCGCCCAGCCAGCCGAAAGCCACCGCCGCCGGGAAGCCCACGAACTGGACGATCAGCAAGGCTTTGATCATGCTGTTCGAATCCAGCCCGATTGCGAGCCCGTAAATCATCGCTACGCGGATTATCGTATCCACGCCATCGATGTAGAACCAATAGGCGATCAGGAACAGGAAAATCATTTTCAAGTGCCTTATTTCCTGAAACGTTTTCCGGAGTTGTTTGATACCGCCGAGGATCACTCCGGTGCCCGCTTCCTGTTTGCCGAAACGCGGCTCCTTTACGAATACCATCAACGGCACGGTAAAAACCGCCCACCAGATTCCCACCGTCACGAAGGAAAAACGGACTGCTTCACCGGAATCGGCGAAACCGAACTGGGCCGGCCGGAGAGTCATCCAGACATTGGCCGCGAACAGCAGGCCCCCGCCGAAGTAGCCGAGGCTGTAGCCGAGGGCCGAGATGAAATCCAATTTCTTTTCCCCCGCCACCGAGGGCAGCAGGGAATCGTAGAAGATGTTGGCCCCGGAAAAGCCGATTACACCCAGCACGTACAACGTCAAAGCCAGCAGCCAGTTTCCCTGAGCCACCAGATATAGACAAGATGTCATCAGTGCGCCCAGGCAGGTGAAAAAAAGGAGGAACTTCTTCTTGGCGCTGCCCCGGTCGGCGATTGCGCCGAGCAGCGGGGCCAGAAGCGCGACGATTATTCCGGCCGCCGAATTGGCGAAATTCCACCTGGCTTGAGTGACCAAGGCATCCACTCCACTACTCCAGAACTTCTCGAAAAAGATCGGGCAGAAACCCGCCATCACTGTGGTGGCGAATGCGCTGTTGGCCCAGTCGTACATGCTCCAGCCGAATACCGCCTTGCGGTCGAGCTGATTCATAACCGGGCTTCTTTCCCGCGGATCGATTCGGTCCAGCGGCTTAAGATTTCTTCCTCGCTGCCTTCTGGCGGGATCGGCGGCAGGAACTCCACATCAATCCGCGCCAGGGCCAGTCCCGGATGCATCCGCGACATAAACTTTTCGGTGCCGCGGAGGTAGACCGGTATCACCGGGACCCGGCAGGAGAGCGCCAGGCGGGCCATTCCGGGTTTAGGACTGTCCACCCGGCCATCAAAGGAACGCTTGCCTTCCGGGAAAAGACAGAGCGGCCGGCCGGAGGCGAGAATCTGCTGGCTGTAAAGCAGCGAACGGGCCGTGGTTTCGAGCGTGCCGGTCTTGATTATCCGCGCCCGGTAGCTGATCTGGGAAAAGGGCCAGCGGTCGAAAATGTCCGCCGTGGCCACGGAAAACAGCCGCCGGCTCTCGCCCCACGGCAGCGCGGCGTGTACCAGGAGGCCATCGATGTAGGACACGTGGTTGGGCGCGATGATGTAGGCCCCCTCCTGCGGCAAGTTTTCCATACCCGTGACCCGCATCCGGAAAAAGATACGGAACACGAAGCGCAGTTTCAGTCTGGCCCAGAAGCGCATTGTATTTCCCAACCGGCTGTCTTCCAGCTCCACCAGCTCTTCCAGCAGGATCATTTCATCTCTTTTGCGGCCGGGCTCCGCCGCCGGGGCTACGGCGGCTGTGACGAGGTACGGCCGCAGGTCGTCCAGCTGCACCAGGCTGCCGGCCTGCTCGTCAGACAGCGACACGCCGAACTGCCTTTCGAAAGATGCCAGAAAGTCGAGCTTGGTGAGGGAGTCGATGCCGAGGTCGAGTTCGAGGTTTTCACGGCCGCTGGGGATTCTCTCCAGTTTCAGCGCCTTCCGGGCGAAGAGCAGAAGCTGGTCAGCTTCCCGCCCGCTCTTGTCGGCTTCTTCCGCAGCGGACTTTTCCCCGGTGGCCAGGCGCTCCATGATCTGGTAGCGCTTGAGCTTGCCCAGACGGGTGCGGGGAAAGGGCTCATCGGTGAGCATCACCCGGGTCACGCGCTGGTAGGAGGGCAGTTTAATCGCGATGAATTCGATTTCGGAGCGCAACTCATCGTAGATGTTGATTACTTTCAGGCGCTCGAGCGCCTGCCGGCTCGGGTACACCACCGCGGTCAGTTGCTCGCGGCCGAGGCCCTTGAGCAGACAGACACAGACTTCCTCGACCAGCTCGCTGCGGGAGTAAAGCTCTTCCAGCTCCTCGGGGTAGATGTTCTTGCCTGAAGACAGCACGATCACATCCTTGGAGCGGCCGGTGAGGAAGAGATTGCCGTGGTCGTCCAGCCGGCCGAGGTCGCCGGTGAGGAACCAGCCTTCGCGGAAAGCCTTGGCGGTCTCCTCCGGCAGGCGCCAGTAGCCGGCCATCACGTTGGGCCCGCGCACCAGCACCTCGGAGTCCTCCAGCGTGTCGCTGGTCTTTTCGAGCCTGAGCTGGACTCCGGGCGCCGGCCGGCCAACAGACCCGAACACCGGCCTGGCGACCCGGTTGAGCGTCACGACCGGCGCGGTTTCAGTCAGCCCGTAAGCTTCGAAGATGCGAAAGCCCAACGCCGCCATCTCCCGGTGCAGGGCCGCATCGAGCTTGGCCCCGCCGCAGGTGATAACTCTCAAGCGCCCGAAAGGCCGGTGGGCCGAGCGGAATATGAAACGGCCGGGACGCCAGCCCCGCTCGATCCCCACACTTCCTATGGCCTTCAGCAGGCGGAAAAAGACCCTTGCCGGCAGAGACTTTTCCGCCAGGGTGGACACGACCCGCTCGTGGATCGACTGAACCACCCGCGGCACCACCGCCATAATCGTACAGCCCTGTTCGACCGCGGCCGTGGAAATGTCTTTCGGTTTCAGGGAGCGGGGATAGACTATGGTGCAGCCCGCGGCCAGGGGCGCCAGGAGCGTCCCGCTGAAAGCATAGACGTGGTGCAGGGGCAGCAGGTTTAGGATCACGTCCTCCCCGGACAACAAGCCCGGAGCGCTTAACACGGTCTGGACGTTGTGCAGCAGATTGGCTTCAATCAGCATTACGCCCTTGGGCGTGCCGGTGGACCCGGATGTGAAGACTATCGAGAAAGGCTGGCCGGTTGCCAGGAGACGCGGGTCGAAACTTTCCTCGCCGGGTGAAAAATCCACCGCCTTCAGATCGAGGACGTGGCCCAGACCCTTGAAGCGCCCGGATTGCCCGGCCAGGCAGACCGCGGCCGCCGGTTCGAGAATGGAGACGATGTTGGCGAGCTGGTCTTCGGGAAGCTCGGCGTCCAGTGGCGCGACCGACAGCCCGGCGAAATGCAGTCCCAGGCAGGCCGCCGCCCAATGCGGGCCGTTGGGGCCGGTAAGCACCGCCCGTGAGCCGGCGGGCAGCCCCAGCTCGGCGAAACACCGGGCCATCCGGCAGATCGCGGCGTAGAACCGGCTGTAACTGACCTGCCTGACGACCGTGCCGTCGTAATAGGCGAAGGCCGGTTTGTCAGGTTCGCGCCGGACGCTTTGGGTGAGCATTTGGGCGAAGGTCGCCGTCGGTGTCTCCGCATTGTCAAATTATGTATTCTTAAAATTGAATATAAAGTTGCCTTTCAGTTGAATCAATGAGGCGGTGCTGAATTCCGGAGAAATCGGGCTGCGGTCTGGTCGGGCGGGACCGGCGGGAGGGAAAATGGAAACTATCGCACGGCGTCGGACTATCGGAGGCCCAGTTCTGCGGCGGTCTCCCGCACCGCCTCCACCACCAGCCGGGCTTCGGCGTAAGTCAATCTGGGGTAGAGCGGCAGGCTGATCGTGCTGGCGCCGATCGCTTCGGCCACCGGAAAATCCCCCTCGGCCAGGCCGAACCGGTCGCGGAAGAACTTCAGCAGGTGGATCGGCTTGAAGTTGATCGAAACACCGATTCCGCGCTGCCTGAGGCCTTTGAAGAATTCGCTTCTTATCCGGGCCGGCACGTGGATCGTGAACAGGTGGCCGGCGTGGCGGCTGCCGGGGATCTCCGGCAGGAGGCAAACCCCGGGGACCGCGGCCAGGCCGGCGCGGTAGACTTGCATCAGGCGCACACGCCTGGCGTGGAGCTTCCAGGCCCTGGCCAACTGGCCGTAAAGCAGGGCGGCCTGGACGTTACTCATGTTGTACTTCCAGCCCATTTCGGCGATCTCGTAGCTTGCATCGTCCTTGCCGTAGCGCTGGACCGCCGAGCGGCTCATGCCGTGGTGGCGCAAGAGCCTGATTTTTTCGGCGAGATCGGCGTGGCGGGTAGCTACCGCTCCGCCTTCCCCGCAGGTGATGCTCTTGGTGGGATAGAAGCTGAAGCAGGCGGCATCGCCCAGTTCGCCGGTCCGCACACCGTCCCGGGCCGCTTCCAGGGCGTGCGCCGCGTCTTCCACCACCACCAGGCCGTGCCGGTCGGCGATCTCCCTGATCCGTTTCATGTCACAGAGCTGGCCGTAGAGGTGCACCGGTGAAATCGCCCTGGTGCGCGGAGTGACCGCCTTTTCGATCAGCCCGGGGTCGATGTTGCCCGTGTCCGGTTCCACATCCACGAACACCGGAGTGGCCCCGGCCTGAATCACGGCCAGGGCGGTGGCCGCAAAACTCAGCGGCGTGGTGATTACCTCATGGCCCGGCCCGACGCCCAGCCCGGTATATGAAAGCTGGAGCGCCGCAGTGCAGCTGGAGAGTCCCACCGCCTGGGGCAGTCCCAAAAAAGCGGCGAAGTCATTTTCGAACTTCGCCACCTCGTCGCCCGTGGTAAGGAACAAACCGCGCAGTGTGTGGACCACATCGGCTATTTCCCGCCTGCCGATATTGTGCTTGAAAAATTCGATTTTATCAGCCATGAGAGGCTTCCAGGTATATCTTGAAGTAAAATATGATCGTCCGCACTCAAAAAGAAACAGGGCGAAGCCGGATGTCGGTTTTGCGAGTGGTCCCGGCCGGCCGAAGACAAATATCCCCGGCCGGACTGGAGGCAGTTCACGACGGCCGGGGATATGTATTTTACATGGACCGGCTTGAAAATTCCACTGTAATTCGCATCGGCTCCGGCCAGGCTGGCAGATGCCTGATGACAGTGGTCTTGGGAATGAGCGGCCTCACCAGCGCAGTCAGCCCGGTACCGACGTCAGCTCCGGTCAGGTCAGGACCAGCGAGTTACTGACACTTTCCGCCTGACGGTTCCCGATGTGCATGAACAGTCCGCCGGGCATTTCCAGAGTTTCCCGGCGCACCGGGATCGTATGGCGGGTATTGTAATTACCCTCGACCAGCACCAGCTGCTTGCCTTTGTGGTTGGCGGTGTTGATCACCAGCGGCCCCTGCAGGTTGGCAGTCATCCGGAATGGCTCGCGGTTGATCGAGATCAGCACGCAGACGACCAACTCTTTGGGATTGCCCGGCTCGATTACGCTCAGCTCCGCCTTACGGGCGCTCACCTTGTAGTCTGGGAAAAACAGCGCCGGGTCGCAGATCACGAATGCAAGCTTGGGGTCTTCCACCGACTGCAGCCAGAAAAACGGCAGATTCTTCTCCTGGTTGTAGATGAAGAAGTTCTTGCAGTGGGAAAAGCCCACCAGTCCTTCTGCGAAGGTGAGGATGTCCTTTTCCTTCACCTCCATTGTGCCGAATCTCGTAGTTATGACTTCCAAATCCGCCTCCAGTCTATAGGGTTAATTCAGGATTTATTTTCAGTTCGGGTCGTTCATTGGATACAGGCCCCATAAGAGTTCCGGATCATAGAAAATCCAGCAGGCTGGGCAGGATGATTTTACTGGCCGCGCCCAGGGCGGCGTTGTAGGCGTTTTCCTGGGCCGCCAGATTGCTCACCGCTTCGATCACGTCCAGGTCTTCGATCCCGCTCAGGATGTCGGTATTGCGCAGATTGGTATCCAGGCTGCGATCGTGGGTGGTATTGAGCTGATTGGTACGGGCGCCGATCTTGGTCCGCTGGTTGAGCACCCGGTTCATCGCATCGGAAAACTTGCTCAGCGTTTTCTGAATATCGGTCTGGCTGTTGTTCAACAGCGCGGTGCGCAGGAAAAGCAGGTTGCCGATCACGTCCTGGCTGCCGGTGAGTCCGAGCAGTTCGGCGGTAGTATCGAACAGGGTGGTGCCGTCCGGGTGCAGCATGTTCGTTCCGTCCGGGTTTTTCTGGATGATGTTGTTTACCACCATGGTCGTTCCCGCGATGCGGCTTTTAAACTCCAAGCCGGTGCCTGCGCTGTTGATGGTCGCGACCACTCCGGCAGTCGAGGTGTTTATCCGCGTGATTACATCTTCGATCGTCACCGCGCTGGAGAGGTCGATCACCACGTTGCGGTCGCCGTTCTGGATATTGATTTTTCCCGGAATGAAAGTGCCGCCGTTCAAAAGGCTCAGCCGGGTGTTGCCCGCGATCAGCGGGTCGAGCGCACCGCCGAGGATCCTGTCGCTGCCGGCCACGGCCACGCCCCGGAGACCCAGATCGAACGCGGCTCTGCCTTCTCCAAGATCTTCGACCTTGACCAGCTGGCGGCCGGTAACCAGGTCGATTTCCCGGGTGGAGCCATCTTCGAGCTGGAGAATCGCCCGGCTGTTCAAACTGTCTATACTCTGCACTTTTCCGACCAACGTTTCCTCACCGGTCCCCGCTCCCTGTACCAGGGTGACGGTCCTGGCCACGAACTGGCCCGTGGGATTGACTTCACCGTTGAGGTAGAGGTTCTGGCCGATGAAGAAGTTCTGGATCGGCTGTTCGCTGATCACATCGTAGAGAGTGCCGTCCGCGGCCCGGAGTGAGATCCGGCCGGTTTCCTTGTCTATTGAATCAATCAGGCCGGTGATTCCGCTTTCGTTTGCTTCGGGCGGCTCGAGGATGCTCAGGTAAGTTGCCTGCGTTTGGCCAACGGACTGAAGAGCGTTGACCAATACCTGGTTGCCGGTTTTCAGGTCGCCGAACACTCCGGTCTGGACTCCCTGTGGCGTGGTCTTTTCGATCACGGTACTGGGAGTGGATTTGTCGATGATGGAGATTCCCTTCTGGTCCGGGGAGAGCGCCGCCTCCACCTTGACCAGGCCTGCGCCCCTGAAGCCGACCTCATTGATTATATTAAGTACGCCTTGTACGGTGTTTACGCCGCTGATATTGATATTGACCGAATTTCCCTCACCGTCGGTGATCCTGAAAACTCCACTGCCGATACCGGCTCCGCGGTTGAGCTGGGAGAGGCGGGTTTCGCCGTCCAGAGCCGGCAGCAGGTCGCTTTCTGCACCCAGCGGTTTGATCGGATCGACCAGAATGGTCCGGCTGCCGGTGATGCCGAGCTGGGTGGCGGCGTATCCTCCCGGGCCATCGGTAATTTTGAGAGTGCGGCCGCCTACGGTGGAGGTGATCGAAATGCCGGTGCCGAGGTCGTTGATCCTGGCTGCCAGGTTGAGGCCCGCTTCGTTGAAAGCCTTAAGGATTCCGCCGACTGTGGCGGCCCGGCTCAGATCGATGTCACCGGAAAGGGGGCCGTTCTCCACGTGGACGAATTTGAGGTCGAATCCCTGCGCCCGGTTGAGCAGTGAAACCGGGGTGTCGAGGGTAAGACGGGGGTCGACCGTCTGGCTGAAAAAGACGTTGCCGGTCACGCCGGATTCGGGAGTAAGAAGCCCCAGGTCGCGCGCAGTATTCGTACCTTCACCGAATTCTGAAATCTTGATCACGCCGGTGACGCGTTCCGGTGGAGTGCCGTCGACCAGCAGGATCCCGTTCCCGCCGGTGTTGATCTGGGCGCTCAGGTTGGTGCCGGCCGCATTGATCAGGTCGCGCACATCGGTGATCGTTACCGCCCCGGTGATGTCGACTATGCCGCTGTTGCCGGCCCGGTCCTCGATCCTGAACTTACCCGTCTCCACGCCGCTGCCGTAATTCAGGTCGTCGAGGCGGGTGGTGAGGGACACTGCGGCCAGGTTGCGGCCGGTAATGACGCCGGAAGCAGCACTTGCATCACCGAGAATGCCGAGCTGGCGGGCCGTGCGGCCGTTGGCGATGTCTTCCACCACCAGTTGCTGCCCCGGCAGGCGGTCGTTGATGCTGGTCTTGTCCTCCACCACCAGCGCCTGCAGATTTTCATCGATCCTGGCTTCCACGGCCAGCTTGTTCCCATTCAGGTCGAACGAATTGCTGATGCGGAAGGCCGCTTCTTCGAGCGTGGTCACGTTGCGCAGGTCGACCAGGCCGGAATTGCCGGCCCGGTTGGTGATCCGGATGAAGCCCGGGTCGACTCCGGTGCCTTTGTTCATCTCGGTCAGATTGCGCCGGGGCAGCGACAGGTCTCTTTCGGCGAAGGCGAACAGATTCGCATGCCCGCCCAGGTCGTCTTCCACGGAGGGGATAAGAGTTGATCCTGGTACATTAGGGTTGACTGTGGTGCCGCTGTCTACTTCGATGTTCAGTTCGCCGCTGTCGCCGCGGTAGGTGACGCCGTTCTCGCTCTGGACGTACGGTGCGTCGAGAGTTTCGAAGCCGGAGAACAGGTAGCGGCCGCCCACGCGGGTATTGAGCAGGTCGATGAACTGGTCGATCAAAGCGTTCACTTCCTCGGCCACCGCCGAACGCGTGCGGGTGTCGGCAGTGACGTTGGCCTGCGAGATCGCCAAGTCCTGGGCGCGCGTCAGGAGGTTGGTAATGTCCTCGAAGACGGAATCGGCCATGGTGAGCTGAGTGTCACCCTGATCGATGTTACGCAGATACTGCGTGGACTGCGACATCTGCGTGCGCAGACGCATGGCGTTGCTGGTGCCTACCGGATCGTCCGAGGGCCGGGTGATCCGCTTGCCGCTGGACAGATGCGACTGAAGGTTCAATAGCGCCTGAACGCTGCGGTTCAGATTTGAAAGAACCACGTTGTTCAAAAGGTTCTGTGTTACTCTGACTGTCATTTTTTCGGCCTCACGGCTACCCGTTTATCGCCTTTGGGGTCAATGCGCATTCCGGCTGCCCCGTGACGGGTTGACGAACAGGCTGGAAAGCCGGCTCAGGTCGCTTTCGTCAGCCGAGGCGGCCCGGCGGTTTTCCTTCCGTATTTTCTCGTAAACTTCCAGCCGGTGTATCGGCACCACAGCCGGCGCCAGCACTCCGAGCTTGACCTGCTTGCCCTGCACTTCCAGCAGGGTCACTTTTATTTCGTCGCCAATGGCGATACTCTCCCCCAACTTCCTTGTCAGTATCAGCATTTATCATCCCTGATATGAGAGAATACCCGTTTGTGGTCTGGATCGAATTGGAACGAGCGGTTTTGGCAGTCGTTGACCTCCGAAATAAGCTTAGTACTTGCCGAGCTGAGTGACGATATCCATCAGGTCGGCGGTGGTCGATATCACGCGGGCGTTGGCCCCGAAAGCTTTCTGGTAGCGGATCAGCTGCACCAGCTCCTCATCCAGGTTGACTCCCACCAGGGATTCCCGGAAATTGCCCAGGTGCTCGACCAGGATCTCCTGGTTCTTCAGCCGCTCCTGGATCGTAGTCGTCTCCAGGCCGAAAGTGCTGATCACACCGGTATAGAAGTCCTCGAAGGTGAAGCGGCCGTTGTTCAGCACGCCCTTGTCGCGCAGCTGAGCCATGGCCAGGGCATTGGCATTGTCGCCGGGGGCGCCGGTCCGGCTGGCCGCGATGTTGCCAGGATCGTTGCTGATCTCGTCCGAAAGCTGAATCGTATTGGCGTTATCGCCATCGAAAAAGTCGATATCAGAAGGCGGGGCGGTTCGGACGCCCTGCAGGCCGTAACCTTCACGGTGGACGGAGTTGACTTCATTGATAATGGTCCCGGCCAGAGTGTCCAGTTCGGACTGCAGACCGGGAATCAGCCTGTCCCGCACCTCCAGCAGTCCGTGCAGCTCTCCGCCGCGCAAATCAATCAGTTCATCGTTCACCGGATTAAAAACGTTCACCACTTCCCTGGTCCCCAGGTTCTCGCTGACCGCCTCGAGGTGGATCACCGAGTTCAGGACGACGAAACTCTGGCCCGAGATCGAAACGGTGACCGAACCGCTGTGCGGGTCCTCGGTCGCCGACATGTCAACTATTTTGGAAAGGTCGTCCAGCAGCCGATCGCGGTTGTCGCGCAGGTCGTTGGCCTGGCGGCCGAGTGCTTCGGTGGAGGATATCTGCACGTTGAGTGTGGCGATCTGGTCGAGGATTTCGTTGGCTTTGTTTACGTCATCGAGGATTTCGAAGTTTTTATTGTCGCGTATCTTGTCAAGCTGGCGCCAGACCTGGTTGAACATGCTGGCCATGGCGCGCCCCTGCTCCCGGACTGTAGTCCGCACTGAACTGCTCTCCGGGTTGGTGGCCAGGTCCTGCAGGCTGTTAAAGAAATTCTTGATCGAGTTTTGCAGCCCCGACTCCCCGGGCTCGTTGAGGATGCCCTCGATCAGGTCCACCGCATCGCTCTGTTTATTGTAATTGCCCAGCAACTGGTTTTCATCCCTGAACTGCCTGTCCAGGAAAGAATCGCGGAAGCGCGCCACCTGCGTTACATTCACACCCGTGCCGAACACGGCGTTATTTATCACCACCGGCCGGCTGCTTTCCAGGATCAGCTTCTGGCGCGTGAAGCCTTCGGTGTTGACGTTCGCGATGTTGTGGCCGGCGATATTGAGGCCCTGCTGGTTGGCCCTCAAGCCGGACAGCGCAATGGAAAGTGCATTGGAAAGAGTAGGCATCTATCAGACCTCAGGCCTTGCGATCCAGTACCTTGTGCATGTTGGACTTCTTGCTCTTCTTCCCGCTCGGTTCGTACAGGTTGCGGTTGATTCGCGCCAGATCGAGCAGGAGCTTGATCCGGTCGTTGACCAGCCGATGGCTGTGGGAGATGAGCGATTCGTTCAGCTTTCTCATGTCGGCCGCTTTTCCGCTGGAACTTTTGAGCCTCTGGGCCAGCGCCTGGAAGCGGACGGGCCAGTCTTGTCCCAATTCTTCCGCAATCTGCCTCAGCCTGACCGATTCGCCGCGTTCTTCCCCCATCATTTCCTGCACCAGGGTCCGGCGCTGTTGTTCCCGCTGGAGGTTTTCCCGGGCCAGTCGCTGCTGACGTTGTACCGTCTCGAGGAAGCCGGCTAAGTTCCACCTCAGCAGGCAGGCCTGCTGGTCGCGCAGGCAGCCGTAAAGCTCGTCAAGTCCATCGGCCATCGCCGAAAGCAGGGCATGGAGCTTTTCGGCCTGTTTCAGCATTTTATCTGTGACTGTGGCCGTCATAATTCAGCTCCCGGTTCGAACGAAAGCCCGAACCTGCTTCTGTGCTGGCTTACCTTCTTCAGATAGTCGCGGGTCTCCCGGTAGGGAGGGACGCCATCGTAGCGTTCCACCGCTGAGGGTCCGGCGTTGTAGGCGGCCAGCGCCAGGCGTTCATCGCCGCCGAAGCGTTCGAGCATCTGCTTAAGGTAGCGCACGCCGCCCTCGATGTTCTCGCCCGGGTTGAAACAATCCTGCACGCCCAGCTGCCGGGCGGTGGCCGGCATCAGTTGCATCAGGCCGCGGGCCCCGGCCGGACTGACCGCCCGGGCATTGCCCGCGCTCTCCTGCTGGATCACCGCCGCCACCAGGGCCGGGTCCAGTCCGTGGCGGCTCGCCGCCGCCTCGATCAGGTCCCTGAACCGCTCGATACCGGATTCCTCAGGCGGCTTGGCCCGCCGGTCCTCTTCGGAAGGTGCCGGGACGGGCGCTGCCGGCGGGGTGGGGGGCGAGGGCTCGTGAACCTGCGGCGCGGTATCGTCGGCCGTGGCAGACGGCACTTCCCTGTGCCGGTCAATTTCTGTGTAAAGCTGTTTGTAGATCATGTCTGCCAGGCCAATCGAGTTCTGGTCGCTGATTTTGTCGGCGAGTTTTTCGTTGAACATGTCCCGCCAGGTATCCATCGCCGAAGAGTTGCCCAGAAGTCCGTCCTCCGGGACGGTTTTCTGCATGCTGTCCAGCAGCAGCTTGACGAACAGCGACTCCATATCTTTGCTGACCTTGCGGAGCTGTTCGTCCTCATCCGCCCTGGAGGCGCTCTCGCGCAACCGCTTCAGACTCTGCTCGAGGGCCCGGCTGCCGGTGCTCAGCGGATCGGTTCCCGGAAGGTTGAAAATCTCCATGCTTTCTTTCCAGTTACATCGTTTTCAGTTCGGCGGACAGGGCTCCGGCTTCCTTTATCGCCTGGAAAATGGCGATAATGTCGCGCGGCGTGATCTGCATGATATTGAGGGCACTCACCAGGTCGCCGGCCGTGCCGCCGACTTCTATGAACTTGCGCACCTGTTCCACGGCACCCACTTCCGCCTGCGGAGCAACCACAGTGGCTCCGCCGCCCAGCGGAGTGGTGGGCTGGCTGACCGAGAAACCGCGGCCGATCGTAACAGTCAGACTGCCGTGGGCGATCTGGACCGGACTCACGGTCACGTTTTCGCCGATCGCGATCGTGCCGGTCCGTTCATTGATCACCACCCGGGCCACGCTGGCCGTGCTGACGTCGAGGTTTTCCAGTTCGCTGATAAATTCGATGATCCGGGAGGGGTCGCGGTACTCTTCGGGGATGGTCACGTAGACCGACAGCCCGTCGACAGCCAGAGCGATGTTGCCGTTGAAGCGCGCGTCGATCGCTTCGTCCAGCCGGCGGGAAGTGGTGAAGTCACTATTGTCGAGAGTGAGCATGACCCGCCAGTCTTCGATGAAGCCGACTTCGATCGACCTCCAGATCTGACCTCCGCCGGGGATGCGTCCCACCACGGCGTGGTTGCGCTGAATCTGCGCTCCGGCGCCGCCGCCCCCCCCGGTGCCGACGTTGAATCCACCTATTGACACCGGACCCTGAGCCACCGCGTAAAGCGTCTTGCCGTCGTAGCCGAAAAGCTGAGTGCGAAGGAGCATCCCGCCCTGGAGGCTGGAAGCCTCGCCAACAGAGCTGACCGTGATATCGATCGTACCACCCGGCTTGTCGAAACTGTGCAGGTCGGCGGTTACCATTACCGCGGCCACATTGGCGGAGGTGATGTCGCCGGGGCTGATCTGAATGCCGAACTTGTTCAGCATACTGGCGGTGGACTGGTTTGTGAACAGCGTCCGGCCGTCGCCCGTGCCGTTGAGGCCCACCACCAGGCCGTAGCCGATCAATTGTTCGGTGCGGGTACCCTGGATGTGGGCGATGTCCTTGACCCGGGCCGCCTCCGCTTCGAAGGCTCCCGCCAGAATAAAAGCGCCGATCAGTCCATACGCTAATCGGTTCATCTATCCGTGTCCCTTCTTCCGCCGGTTCAGGCGGAGAGCCGTGCGTTAGAAGAACCAGCCGAATATCCGGTTGAACAGGGTCGGCCGCCTGGCATCCTCGGCCTCGCCCTTGCCCTTCATAGTCACCTGCAGGTCGGCAAGCTGGGAGCTGCCGATCGAATTGGCCGGGGAAATGTCCCGGCTGCGGGCCACCCCGGTGATTGCCACCACCTGCTTCTCGTCGGGCATCTCGATTACCTTGCTGCCCTCCAGATAGAGATTGCCCACATCGTCCACCCGCACCACCCGGGCGCTGATCTGGGTGACGAAGGTGCTGAGCTTGTTGTTCTGCACGCGGGAGTCGAAATCGTTCTGGCTGGAAACCTGGCCGCCGAAAGGATTAAGGAAGCCGAACACTTTGCCCGGTCCCACGCCGAATTCAGCCTGGACATCGGTGCCGCGCTGGCTGCGGAACTGGGCGTTGTTGATACCCTGCATCCTTTCGTTGACTTCCACGGTAATTACGTCCCCCACCTTGAAAGCTCTTTCATCGGTGAAGAGGCTCGCCACGCTGCCCTTGAATTCGAGCTGGGCGAATAGCTGGACCGTAAACATCAGCGCCAGCGAGGCGGCCACCGCCACGCTCTGCATGAGCCGCGGGGGCGCCGAGGCCGGCTGGGTGCGGGGAGGCCTGGTCACAGGTATGCTTTTTTCGGTTCTCATCTGATGATTCCTTTCATCCTCGATTGACGATTCCGTTCGTCTTCAGGGATTAATCAATACCGTGTGCGAGTCCTGCACTTCGCCCACTAAGTTCTTACCGTACTGGTTGCGCACCAGGATGCGGTCACCCTTGCCGCCTTTCTGCCAGGCCTTGCCCAGGCAGCCGATCGTGATTTCCTTATACTTGACGATCAGCATCACCTCATCGCCCCGCTCCACCAGGGGCGGGCTTTCCACGCTCGCGGCGGTCAGCGCTTGATCGGCCTTGACCGACCGCTTGACCCGCATACCGATTGCATCGTCAACGGCGGTGATGAATTCCGAACGCTTGCCGGTGAGCTCGCGTTCGTCAACGGTGATGTCATCGGCCGAAATTACGGCATCCTGGTCGAGCGAATTTTTCATCACGACCACGTTACGCCATAGCCGCACCCTGACACTCACCGGAAAGCGCGCCACGCCCCGGTCTCCGTCCATGGCGGCTACGGAAACGGCCAGCGCGCCGGAAAGGCCGGGCTTGACCGGGTCGAGCACCTTCAGGGTGCAGTTTTCAGCCTCGAGGGCGATCTCATCGGGCAGCCGCGTATAGATGATTTCGGTGCGGACCTCCTCGTTCGCCCAGCACGAGCCGATGTAAGCCTCCACCAGCTCTTTCAGCTTTTCGTGCGTGACCAGCCAGCCGCTGCGCATAACGGTGACACTGTCCGGGCCGGCCAGCGCCACTCGCAGCGGGTCGATCCCGTGACCGGCCAGGCTGCGGCGGATATCCATTCTGGACAGGATCAGGCTTTCTCCGGGAAGGGGGGCGGGGCCGAGCGGGAGGTTGTCGAGGGCTGCGTTCAGCTCGTCGTCCATCCCGCTTACCTGGGCCACTTCGCCCAACCGGAGCTGGGCGGAGGTTACCTTTGCCTCGCCGTGGAGGAAAACGTAGGCCTTGTCGCCTGCCGCCCCGATCGAATTCCGGACGGCGATCAGCGCTAGGGCCGAGAACAGGAACAGAAGAAGAGTTTCTCTGAATTTCATGGCTTATCCGGGTCGGGTTTCAATCGTTAACGGCCGATATTGTCGGCGACCTGCATCATGTTGTCCGCTATCGAAATCCCGCGGGAATTCATTTCGTAGACCCGCTGGGCGGTGATCAGGTCGACCAGCTCATCGACCACGGATACGTTCGACAGTTCGAGGTAACCCTGTTCAATCCGGCCGTACTCGTTTTCCGCCGGATTACCCAGGATAGGAGTGTTGCTGGATACGGTTTCCAGGTACAGGTTGTTGCCGATATTGCGCAGGCCGGCAGGGTTGATAAAGCGCGCCAGCTCGATCCGGCCCACGTTCTGCGGCTGGACCTGTCCGGGCAATATGGCGTCCACGTTGCCGTCGGCGCCCACCGAAATTTTCATGGCGTTCTGGGGGATGGTGATCTGCGGCTGGAGAGTCAGGCCGTCGGTGGTCACCAGGAAGCCGTCCTGGCTGATTTCGAAATTGCCGTCGCGGGTGTAGGCGACGGTGCCGTCCGGCTGCTGGATCTGGAAGAAGCCGTCACCGACAATGGCGATGTCCAGATCGTTCTGGGTCTTGTGCAGCTCGCCCTGGGTAAACACCTTCTGCGTGCTCGACAGCCGGGTGCCGTGGCCCACTTGCAGTTCAGTGGGCACGATCTGGCCGGCGAATTCGGCCACGCCGGCGGGCCGCAGCGTCTGGTAGAGCAGGTCCTGGAACTGGGCCTGAGTTTTTTTGAAGCCGCTGGTGTTGACGTTGGCCAGGTTGTTGGCGATCACGTCGACCCGGACTTCCTGGGCTTTCATTCCGGTGGCCGAGGTGCGAAGAGCTCGAATCATTTTTTCACTCCTGTGAATACTATCGCCCGGGCTTCCCTGCGGGCGGTGTGCAACGTTAGATTCTGCCGGCCTGGGTCACCGCCTGCTGCAGGGTTTCGTCCTGCAGGCGGATCGCTCTCTGGCCGAGCTCGAACATTCTCGAAATCTCTATCATCTGTACCATCTGGTCTATCGGGTGCCCGTTGGCCCCCTCCACCACTCCCTGCCGCACTACCGCGTTCTGCGCCGGCTGGCCGGCTCCGCCGCCCTCGGGCACAAAAAGATTGTCCTGGGTCTTGAGCAGTTTGTAGGGCTTAGGGAAATCGGTGATACGCAAGGTTCCACGCTGAATGCCGTCCACCAGCACATCACCGTTGCGCTGCACGGTCAGCTTGCTGCCCTGGACGTTGATCGGCCCGCCGGCGCCCAGCACCACGAAGCCCTCGGAGGTGACCAGGTTACCATTGTTGTTGATCCCGAAGTTACTTGAACGGGTGAACTGGGTTCCCTGGGCGGTCTGCACGGTGAAAAAGCCGTCGCCCTGGATCGCGAGGTTGAAATCGTTGTCCGTCACTTCCATGGGGCCCTGGGAAAAATCGGTACGCTCTTCCACCACCTGGCTGGCCGCCCGGCCGACCGCGGCCGAGTAAGCCGGAGGGGAGATATTCACCATCTGGGGCGGTTGGCCGCTGGTGGCGAACCCGTTCTCGCTCAGGTAGAGACTGGCGTCCACCAGGGCGCGCACGAAGGCACGGTCCTGCTTGTAGCCGGAAGTGCCGGTATTGGCCAGGTTGTTGGATGTCAGATCCTGGCGGTAGGACAAAGGCAGCATCCCTGCGGCGGATATGTACAATCCCTTGATCATCGGGTTCTCCCTCTGGAAGCGGACCGGATTCCAATTTTTTTCACTTGCCCCGGAAAAGACTCGTACGGACGCACTTTTTCCGGCTGCGAAGCGAAAGGGCAAGCTTTATGCCACCGGGGGAGAGCTGGCCGATTCAGTCATGAAGGGGATGTGGGAGGAATCGAAACGTCAGGCTGGAGCAAATATTTCCGGTTGTCAGAAAATAATTGTGAGTTGATAGGTAATTATTGCCTGATAAGGCTCGGGACAAATTCCGGGGGTAAAAAAAAGTAATCCCCATCATGGAGCCCCGTTCTTTTTTTGTGGATAACTCCGAGGATCATCGTCCGTCGGCGGAAAAGCGACTTCTTTTACCGGCGCCAGCGATGTTCCATCGGCCTCCAGTGAGTAAAAGCTCACCTGTCGGGCTATGACGGGAATTACTTTTCCTGTATTTATTGTACAGTATATTTTCTCTCAGGTCAAGCTCCCGGTCAAAAGAGTCTGCGGGATATGGACTTGGCTGCCAGGGAATTAGATAAAAAGCAGGCCTGCCGCGGCTACGGCCCAGCAGTACCAGGCGAACCGGTCGAAACGGCCGGACTGAAGGGTCTTGAGCAGGAAAAAGATGGCGAGGAAGCCGGAGAGGAAAGCCGACAGGGCGCCGACCGCCAACACACCGGTTCCGGGTAAGGCGGGCGCACCCTGGCTGAACTCCGAGACGAATTCCAGGACTGCGGCGCCCAGGATCGCCGGGAGCGCCAGCAGGAAGGAGAATTCGGCGGCCCGGCCGGGAGTCAGACCCAGCAGGAGAGCCGCGGTGATAGTCGTCCCGGAGCGGCTGATTCCCGGCAGCAGCGCCACCGCCTGGGCCGCGCCGATCAGCAGCACGCGCCACCAGACCAGCCCCCGGGCCGGGTTGGCCTTGCCCAGCCGGGAAAGGCTCAGGATCACGCCGGTGACGGCCAGCATCAGGCAGACTTCCCGCGGAGAGTCGAAGGCAGACTCCACCCGGTCCTTGAACAGAACTCCAACCACTGCGGCCGGCACGGTGCCGATGACAAGGTACCAAACCAGCAGACGGTGTTCGCGGGTGACAGCCGCCTCCCCGGTCCCGGAAGGCTTGAGCGAGGCCAGCATGACGCTGATCCGTTTGCGGTAGGTCAGCACGACCGCGGCCGCGGTGGCCACGTGCAGCGTCACCTCATAGGCCAGGCCGGGCAGATCGAAACCCAGAAGGGCCTGGCCCAGCACGAGATGGCCGCTGCTGGAAACCGGGAGAAATTCGGTGAAGCCCTGCAGGATGCCGAGAATGAAAGAATAGAACAGTTCCACCGGATAGCCTCGGACCGGCTGCAACCTCTATCCGTGAGCCGGTTATAATAAAATGAATGAAGCAGGCAGACCGCCTGCCTGCCGCGGCCTGAATTTACACGAGTCTTTCCGGCCTTGTCAATGCCGGTAAAGCCGGGAACCCGAATGTCGGCCCTGATAAAACGAATCGGCGAAATTATGCTCCTGGCGGCGGCGCTGACTGCTCCGCCGGCAAGGGCGGCGCAAAGGGACAGCCTGCTGGCGGTGGAGCTCTCCGGCCGGGCCCGGCAGATTCTCGACTCCGGAGGCGACACCCGCCAGGCTCTGGGGCTGCTGGACCGGGCGGTCGAGGCGGACTCCAGGCACGCGCGGCCCCGGATCGAGCGCGGCAGGCTGTACCTCGAACTGGGACGGCTCGACGAGGCCCGCCTCGACTTCGAGGCCGCCCGCTGGAGCGATGACCCGCTGGTGCGCAGCGAAGCGCACGTGGGCCTGGGGGAAGTCTACCGCCGCACGCCGCTGCGCAACCTGCAGGCGGTGGCCGAGTTCCGTCTCGCCCTGCAGACCGACCCGGAAAGCCGCGAGGCGCTCTACGCATTGGCCCAGACCGGTTTCGCCCTGCGGCAGACCCAGGGCTACCGGGTGGCGGCGAAAGCCCTGGCCAGGCTGATCTGTACTGACCCGGGCTACCGGGACGCCTACCGGCTCTGGCGCGACAACATCCTGGACCAGAGTGATGACGAATTGCGCGAGGTGGGGGCCTGCCTGGAACAATGGCTCGGCCAGCGCCCGGACAGCCTGACCTGGCGGCTGGAGCTGGCCTGGGACAGTTTCCGACTGGGCAATCCCGCCGTTGCGCTCGGCCGGCTGGATGAGCTGGCAAAGTTCGGCATGCAGAAAAAACGCGCGGAACGGAAAATTCTGGAGGCCCGCTGCCGCCTGGCGCTGGGAGACAGCACCGGCTTCGAATCCTGCTACGCACAGGCCCTCGACCTGGCCGCCGAAGAAGGCGACTGGGACAGAATCCGCCTGGAGGCCGAAACTATCTTTACCCCGGAGGAAGCGGAAAGCTACGGCAAGCTGGGCAATCCCCGGGATATCGCCGCTTTCTGGCGCCGGTTCTGGAACATTCGGGACCCGGACCCGCTGGACGGCCGCAATGAACGGCTGATCACCCATTATGCCCGGCTGCTCTACGCCGAAAAGATGTACCGCCAGCAGAATCCCCACAGCCTGTTCAACACCTCGCGCGACTACAACCGGCTGATTTCGCCCATGGCCAGCTACTACGAGTTTGACCCGGACCTCTTTTTCGGCAAGAGCCGCCGGCTAGTGCTCGATCAGCGCGGCCTGCTCTACATCCGCCACGGCCCGCCCGACCGCTACACCCATCAAGTCACCTGGTCCAATCCGATGGAAATCTGGTACTACGGCAATGTGCACTTCCTCTTCGAGAAGCGTTTCGGGGCTGGAGAGTTCATCTACGTACCGAGTGTCACGCCAGGGGCCGGGGACATCAACCAGGCCATGGCCAGCGAATCCTTCCGCGACCCGCTGCCGCCTGCCGAAATCGAATTCTACGCGGCGGACTTTGCCAGTGGCGACGGCCGGGTGGAGATCGAATTCTACGGTTCGGCGCCGGACAGCGCGACCGGGCCGCAGCCGGAAGTGGAATCGGCGTTCGGCGTGTTCGACAGCACCTGGAAGCGGCTCGCATTCGACCGGGAGCCGGCTGTCCGGGCTGGAGGCGAATGGCTGGGAGTCAACCGGGCGAGTCTGGCGCCGGGAGCGTACCTGTTCGCGCTGAGCCTGGAGGTGCCGGGACGGCGCTCGGTGGGCCGCGGGGGTCTGGAGCTGAAGCCCTTCCACACCGGCCGGCTCGACCTGAGCGGAGTGGTGCTGGGGAGCCTGCCGCGGGAAAACGCACCGCCCGTTCACTCGAGACTCGGTGTAACGCTCCTGCCCAGGTCGTCGCTCAGGTTCGCCAGGGGAGAGACGATCACCGTGTACCTGGAAGTCTACGGACTGGGCCGGACGAACCCCGGCAACGTGCGGAGTTACCGTGAATGGGTGACAGTGGGCCGGACCGAAGAGGAGAGGAAGGGCTTTTTGGGAGTGCTCGGCGGCCTTTTCGGCCGCGGCCGGCGCGAGGGCCGCACCCGGCTCACCCTCACTTTCGATCGTGCCCCGGAGGGTTTTGAGGGGCCGGTGGCCGAACACTTCACCATCGATACCGCCGACCTCGCGCCTGAGAGCTATAAGCTGGTGATCGAGGTGCGGGACAACAGCGACGGCCGCCGGGAGAGCCGGGCGATAGAGTTCGAGATCGCACCGGGCCCGGGCGGGTAACCTGACGTGCGCCGGGGGGCGGGCCGGCACATTCATTGCGTACCGCCGCCCACGCCGGAATCCCGCAGCAAGCAGTTCTGGCAATGAACGTGCCGGCCCGCCCCTCTGCCCGGGCTACCTCGAAATACCCGGCCCTGCTGTCGCGGCACAGCCTTACCTGTTCTTTTTCCCCTGGATGCCTTTTATTACCCGATCCGGCCGTAGGGGCGGTTCGCGAACCGCCCCAAAAGCAGAATGCCAGGGCCAGCCGTAGGATCGACCGGCGGTATGTCCGACCGCTTTCCGACTGAAAAAAAACGGGGCGAACAGTGAGTCCGCCCCGAGGGAAAAGCTCGCAAAAACGTTTATTCGCTCAATCGTAAAATAGCCGCAGCAGTCCGGACAGGAAGTACACGATCATCCCCCAGAGGGCCAGGGCGCCCGCCCAGGCCGCCCCAGTCGACCCGCCGATCACCCCGGTCAGGAACATCCCCAGCCCGATGAAAAACAAGGTCAGGAAGAAACGGCCTCCGCCGGAAATCGGGATGATATGGAACGCCCCGCCGTCATCGGCTGCATCGTGGGTGCGGGCGCGCCAGATACTTTCGAGCTGCTGGTCGGAATGCGCCGGGAAGAAGAGCGAAGCGATGGGCGTCACCACCAGCACTGCCCCCGTGCTGAGGAAAGTGGAGAAGAAGAAAGCGTCCAGCCCACGGTAGTAAGCTGAAACCATGCCCACCACCACTCCCACCAGGTAGCCGATCAGCGCTCCCTGCCAGTTGGCTCTCTTCCACAGCAGGCCGTAGAAGATCGTGATGATGAAGAACGGCATATCGAATATTCCCACCACGGTCAGGTAGGCGGCCACCACGTTCTCGCCGATCAGGGGGATGATGTAAGCGAACGCGATGCCCATCGCCCCGGCGACGAAAGTCATGATTCGCACCATGAGCAGGGTCTGGCGCGGGGAGGCTTCCCGGTTGATTACGGTCTTGTAGACGTCGTTGCAGAAAAGAGTGGCTACTCCTTCCAGGTTCGTGCTGATCGTGCTCATCTGGCTGGAGAGCAGGCCGCAGGCCACCAGGCCGATCAGGATCGGCCCCAGGGTGGAGCTGATCAGGATGGGGAAAGCGCTGTCCATGTCGGTCAGCCCGGGGTGCAGGATCGAGCTGACCAGGCCGGGCATGATCCAGAGCAGGGCGAACGGCGTGGTGATTATCCCGGCCAGCACCAGTCCCCGGGCTGAACTGCGGGCGTCCTTGGAGCTGAACGACATCTGCAGCAGGCCCTGGTCCGTGCTCGCCCATTGGATCCCCAGGATCCAGATCGCCAGGATGAACATCCAGTTGTACTGGCCGTACTGCGGCACCAGGTTCAGATGGCCCTCGGCCAGTTTCTCCACCAGGCCCGGCCACCAGCCTACCTTGGCCATCACCATCGGCAGCACGATCAAGGCTCCGCCCAGCATCAGGACGAATTGAATGACATCGGTGATCGTCACCGACCACATGCCGCCCAGGAAAGTGTAGGCGATAGCGATGCCGGCGAAGATGAACAGCCAGAAGGACTGGCTCCCGGTAAATTCCAGGCCCGGCACGTGGGCTATAGTCTTGAAAGCGACCGCCGCCGCCAGCAGGACGACTCCCAGCCAGAAAGCGAGGCGGATCACCCAGTAAAAGCCGATCAGGGTCCGGATTGCCAGGTTGTAGCGCATCCCCAGGAATTCCGGCACGGTCCTGATCTTGAGCCTTCTCAGTATCGGTATTATCAGCAGGCCGCTGAACACCAGTCCCATGTTGCCGGTCCAGGTCTGCCAGACTATCGAGATGCCGTGCTTGTAAGCGGTGCCGCTCTGGCCGATAAAGCTGTAGAGGTTGACGTTGGCGGCGGTGAGCGCAGCGGCGAGGATGAAGGGAGTGAGGTGCCGGCCGGCCACCATGAAATCGTCCGCAGTGTCGATCCAGCGCGAGAGCGCCCAGCCGATAAGAAACATCGCCGCGAGAAAGACCACCAGCATGCCGAAATCGATGTATCCCATACCTGTCTCCGGGGGTGAAAGATTGACACGGGGGAAACCGCGTTTATCTTTATGCCTTTGTCCGTAAGCCTGTGGTAAGCCGGTCTGAGGATGACCAAGATAAGTCCGGCCGGCTTGGCGGGTCAACAAATAATTTGACGGCTGGCACAGGTGGCTTCGGCTGCCGGAGCGGCAAGCCGCGGGCTTGGTTGACAAAGAATTCCTAAACCTTTATACTTTCCTCGATTTACTGGTTCAGCGGCCCCTCGGCCGAAAAAAATGAAATAGAGAGCCGATCATAATGGAACAATGGCTGATAGTGCTTCCGGTGCTCCTTTTATCCGTGGTGGTTCACGAATGTGCCCACGCTATCGCCGCCGAACGCGCCGGTGACCCCACCGCGCGCCTGCTGGGCAGGATCACCTTGAACCCGCTGCCGCATATCGACCCGATCGGGTCGATCCTGGTGCCGGTCCTGCTGCTGGTGACCCATAGTTCGGTGTTCTTCGCCTGGGCCAAGCCGGTGCCGGTCAACCCGAACAATTTCCGCCGGCCCCGGCACGACGACATGGTGGTCTCTTTCGCCGGGCCGCTGTCCAACCTGATTCTGGCCCTGGTTTTCACCGCGGTCCTGGCTGGAGTGGTTCTGCTGCCGGTGGGCGGCCGGCCGTCGTTCTGGCAGAGCGGCTACTTCCAGATTTTCCGCTACGGAATCTGGATCAACCTGATCCTGGCTTTTTTCAACCTGATCCCGCTCCCGCCTCTGGATGGTTCGCACATACTGAGCAATCTGCTGCCGAGAGAAGCGGCGCTCAAGTACGAAAGCATCAGGCCTTACGGCTTTTTGATCCTGATCGCGGCGATGTACCTGAACCTTTTGTCGGTTTTTTTCCTGCCGGCACAGCTCATTTTCTCGGGCCTGATGAATCTGGTGGTCACGATCGGCACGGCTGCTTTATAGCTTGATCCGGGGATTATCTATAGTTCACGCCGGAGGCCTTACTGAATGAACAAGAAGAAAGGCATCATCCTCAGCGGCATGCGCCCCACGGGCAAGCTGCACCTGGGACACCTTGTGGGCGCTCTGGAGAACTGGGTGAAACTCCAGGACGAATACAAGTGCTATTTTCTGGTGGCTGACTACCACGTGCTCACCACCGGGTTCGAGAAGTCCGCCGAAATTCCGAACAACATCCAGGAGATGGTCTGCGACTGGCTGGCCGTGGGGCTGGACCCCGTTCGCTCCACTTTTCTGGTGCAGTCCAAGGTGCCGGCCCACTGCGAGCTGAACCTGATTTTCTCCATGATCACGCCCATGCCCTGGGTGGAGCGCAATCCCACGATCAAGGAGATGATCGCCGACCTGGACCTGACCGGCCGGATCCACTACGGCCTGATGGGCTACCCCATCCTGCAGGCGGCGGATATCCTGCTCTACCGCGCCGACCTGGTGCCGGTGGGCGAGGACCAGGTGGCGCACGTGGAAATGACCCGGGAGATCGCCCGCCGCTTCAACAACCTGTACAAGCCGGTGTTCCCCGAGGCGAGGGCCAAGCTCACCAAAATCTCCCGCCTGCCCGGAATCGATGGCAAGAAGATGAGCAAGAGCCTGGGCAACTGCATCTACATCTCGGATGACGATGACACGGTCAAGGCCAAGGTGCGGCAGATGATCACCGATCCGAAAAAAATCCGCCGGGGCGATCCCGGCCGGCCAGAAATCTGTTCGGTGTACAGCTACCACGAAATATTCAACAAGCCGGGCACCGGTGAAATCGCCGCCGGCTGCCGCTCGGGGGCCTTGGGCTGCGTTGAATGCAAAGGCAAACTGGCCGCCGCCATCGGCCACCAGCTCGATCCGATCCGCAGCCGCCGCCGGCAGTACGAAGACGACCCCCTGAAAGTGAAGGAACTCCTCCTCCAGGGCTCCAGGCTGGCCGCCGAACGGGCCGCCGAAACTATGGCCCTGGTCCGCGAAGCGATGGGTATGGTTTACTGAGCCGCCGCCAATGGAAGATTACCAGGTACACCTCGACGTCTTCGAAGGTCCCATGGACCTGCTGGTCTATCTGATCCGCAAGAACGAGATAGACATCTACGACATTCCGATCGCCCTGGTGGCCGGCCAGTACCTGGAATACGTGGCCCGCATCGAAAAGCTCAACCTGGAAAAGGCCGGCGATTTCCTGCTGATGGCGGCCACGCTCCTGCAGATCAAGAGCCGGATGCTCTTGCCGCGGCCCGAGGGAGAAGACGAAGAGTGGGAGGACCCGCGCACCGAACTGGTGGAAAAAATCGTCGAATACCTGCAGTTCAAAGAAGTGGCCGAACACATGCGCCGGCTCGAAGAAACCAGCCAGCGTCAGGCCGAACGGGGATTCTCCGAGCTGGAGATGTTCCGCCGGACTGAGGAGCAGGAGCCCGAAATCGACGCCACCGTGAACGAGCTGATCCTCGCTTTCGGCCGCCTGCTCCTGAAAAATCTCGAACCCGAGCCGGTGCACCGGGTGACCCGGGAAAAAATTTCCAGCGCCCGGCGGATCAGAGATATCCGGGAATTACTCGCCCGCAAGCGCAGGATACTTTTCAGCGATCTGCTGGACGAACGCTCGAGCCGGATGTTTATCGTGGTGACCCTGGTGGCGCTGCTCGAGATGGCCAAAGGCGGAGAGATCAAGGTGGACCAGGCCGACATTTTCGGCCAGCTCTGGATCGCCCGCCGGCAACTGAAGGAGCCCGGGGAACCGGTAAGCTCCGACCAGCCGGAAGCCGACCAAGAGGACTGAATGCCCGCATTTTCCACTGAAACGATCGTGGAGGCCATGCTGTTCGCCGCCTCCGATCCAGTCCCCGCCGCCCGGCTGGCCCAGGCCGCCGAAATCCAGGAACAGGAAGTCCACGAGGCGGTCAGGACGCTCAACCTGCACTACGAACAGCAGGGGCGGGCCTTCCGGATCAGTGAAATTTCAGGCGGGTACCAGTTCCGCACCCTGCCGGCGCTGGCCGAATACGTGCGCGGCCTGAGCCGCAACATCTCGGCCCACCGGCTCAGCTCGGCCGCCCTCGAAACCCTGGCCATCGTGGCCTACCGCCAGCCAATCAGCCGCACGGGGGTGGAAAAAATCCGTGGAGTCAACGTCAGCGGCGTCCTCAAAACACTAATTGAAAAGCGTCTGATCACGGTCTGCGGCAGGGCGCAGGTTCTGGGCCGGCCGCTCTTGTACGGCACCACCGCCGAATTCCTGCGCCATTTCGGCCTGGCCGCTCTGGGCGACCTGCCGCGGGAGAGCGAGCTGGAAGTGATTCTGGGGGAACAGGCCGCCCTGCGGGCCGACTCCGGCGATAAAGAGGCCGCCGACCAGGAGCCGGAGCAGCAGCAGACGCTCATGTGAGGCGGCCTCTGCGGGGGACCGTGGTGCGATGACCGTCAGCCCGGACCGTGAAAAAATCCAGAAAGTGATCGCCGCCGCCGGCGTCTGTTCCCGCCGGGCCGCTCTGGAGCTGATCCGCGCCGGCAGAATCCGGGTGAACGGCCAGACCGTGGCTGACCCGGCCATCCGGGTCGACCCGGCCGGGGACCTGATCGAGTTCGACGGTCGGAGGATCGAGCCCGCCCGGACGCGGCCGGAAGGGCTGGTCCTCTTCAAGCGCGCCGGCTACGTGACTTCCGCGGCCGACCCCCACCACCGCAACACGGTTTACCACCTTCTGCCGGCGCGGGAGAGAAACCGGAAATGGCTTTACGCCGGCCGTCTGGACAAGGACACCGAGGGCCTGTTGCTGTTCGTCAACTCGGGCGACCTGGTTCATCGTCTCACTCACCCTTCCTTCAAGATCGAAAAACATTACCTCGTCGAAATTGCCGGCCGGATTACCGGCAGCCAACTCGGCCAGCTCACCAGGGGCCTGGAAATCGACGGCCGGCAGATGCGGGTCGACCATGTCAGGCGGCTTGCTTCTGCCGGAGAGGGTACGGCGCTGGAGGTGGTCCTGCACCAGGGGGAAAAGCGGCAGATCAGGCGCATGTTCGAGCGTCTCGGCTGCGAAGTCACCTACCTGCGGCGCACTGCCTTCGGTCCCCTCACTCTCGGCACTCTCTCTCCCGGCCAGTGCCGAAGGCTCTCGGCCGGGGAAATGAATATGCTGCTGGAAGCGGTCGGATACGGGCCGGGGTGAGCGTCTCGAGGATCGATCTTGAGATTTTCGTTTGACATGATATTTTAATTCCTATTATTTTTATACAATAATTTTTATTGCCTGCCTTAAAGGGCGGGACGCATTACAGCCATCATCAGCAAGTAATGGGAAAACAAAAACCATTCCTCATAGCCGCAGCACTCCTTTTCGGCGTCGCGCCTGTTAACGACCTTCTTCACGCCGATTTGCCGGCCTGCCTCCTGAACATGGGGGGCAGCGACCGGGACTACGCTCTCCTGGTGGATAAGAGGGCCCAGCAGCTTTATCTTTATCAGGGAACCCCCGCCGGCCCCCGCCTGGAGAAACAGTACCGCTGCACGACCGGAAAGAACAACGACGGTACCAAGCTGCGCCAGGGCGATCTGAAGACACCCAACGGCGTCTATTTCTTCCGCGGCATTCTGGAAGACGATCAATTGCCCGCCAAATACGGCGTGCGCGCCTTTCCCATGGACTACCCCAACGACTACGACCGCCTTTCGGACAAAACCGGCTCCGGTATCTGGCTGCATGCGGTGGACGAGGACGACCGGGTGGAGAAAAGCTACGACACCGAGGGTTGCGTGGTGGTGACCAACAGCGACATCCTGGAGCTCAGCCGCTACATCACCCTCTGGTCCACTCCGATCATCGTCGATGACAGCCTGACCCTGGCCTCGGAGGGCGATTTCGAGCGGGAGCGCGCTCAGGTGCTCGATTTCGTCCACAACTGGGCCGCTGTCTGGGAAAACAAAGAACTCGACCGCTACATGGACTGCTACGCCGACAACTTCTCCGGCTACGGCCGAACCAAGGCCCAGCAGCGAGCCTACAAGAGACAACTGAACGAAACGTACAAGACTATCGACGTCACGCTGAGCGACGTCCGGGTGTACGGATTCCATAACTACCTGGTGGTGACTTTCTTCCAGGAGTACCGTTCGGATCGCTTCCATTCGGTCGGACAAAAGCGGCTTTACCTTTCGCGGACTGCGGACGGCTACCGGATCTTCTCCGAAAGGATACACCGGATGTAAGCGCCGGACCGGCGGCAATTCCTCCTGGCCCGGCGCCTGGCTCCCTACGGACTACCGCGGCTTGATCTCTACCTGTCGGGTCAATATACTGATTCAGCGGACTGCTGATTTTCAGGCGTCTGTTTTCACGGACTGTCAGTTTCACCGCGGAGCCTGGTAGCCGATGCGCGGGACCAGAAAAACCGACCTTCAGCTTCTCACGCGGGTCCTTTCCGTCTACCATCCCGACTGGGCCCAATCCCTTCAGGCCGACCGGCTTCTCCCCGCCGATAAACTGGACGAGATGACAGGCTATCTGGGGCGCGTCTGCCGTGCCCTCAGCCTTTTCGTGCCGGCCTCGAACCCCTCCTACGGCGTCACCGAGCGCGGCGGCGATGCGGTGGTGGCCTACTTCACGCGGCCCGGCCGGCCGGAGACTCCCACCAGTTATCTGATGATCGATGTGAGCGGATTCACCAAGCTGCTCACCTTCCTCACCGACCGGTTCGGCAAGCAGGAAGCGGGCGACATCATGAACATGAGTATCCTCAACCGTTACTGCCTGAACCGGATGGGGGAACTGATCCACCATTACGGCGAGCTGGGCACCGCCGCCGGCACCCACCCCGCCCAGGATGCGCTCAAGGCCGCCTTAAGCTTCCGCTCGATACTCGGCAAGATCACCCTCGAGGTGCGCTCGGAGCTGGCGGCCAAACTCGCGGGCAAGCCGCACCAGGACGAGATACGCTCTTTCATCCGGACCCTCGAAATCAGGGCCAGCGCCGGGGTGGTGGCCGGACGCAGCCACGGCCGGAGCGAGTTCTACGGCAGGAGCCTCCGGGCCCGCATCACCTGGGGCCTGAGCGCCCGCCATCTGGCCGGCAGCGAAAAAGTCGGCGGCAGCGACGACCCGGTCGATCCGAGCTTCAGGGAAGTCAAGGGAGTCGGCTTCGACAGCGACACCGCGGAGGTTTTCCAGAGTCTGGTGCGCGAAGGCTGGCTGAAAAAAACCGATTTCAGGTCCGCTCCTTTTCATGAATTCAGCAAAGTAGTGCTCTCCCCCCGCGGCGAAGAGCGTCTGGGCGAATGTACGCTCGACATTCTGGCCGCCCGGGAAAGCTCGGCCGGGGTCCCCGGTGGGCCGCCGGACGGCGGCGAAGACCGCCTCGGGCGGCTGCGGAGGATCGACGGCGAAATGGCCGCGAGCCTGCCTTTCCTGCAGGGCGGCGATCTGGTGGAGCAGGTCGTTAAGGGGATGGGGCCGGACGGTGAGCTCGAGATGCTGTTCGGCGAAAGCTCGAGCCGGGTGCACGAAACCGGAATCCTGTTCGCCAATTTCAGCATCACCGCCGCCGCGGTGCTGGACGAGCTGAGCGAAGTGGTGCACGAGGCGATGGCCCGCTATGGCCTGGTGTACAAATACAACATCTTCCCGCTGGGCGATTTCAATCTGATGGCGGCCATGGGGCTGGAGCTGGCCGGCGCGCCCGAAACCGACCGCTTCTACGCCGAGGTGCTCTGGCAGTGCTGGCAGGATCTGCTGTCGGCCGTGGACCGCAGCTTCGGCAGGCGGGTGCGGATGAGGGCGGGCATGAGCGTGGGACAGTGCCTGCAGGGGCCGGTGGGCGACAACCTGCTGCACAACGAAATCACCATCATCGGGCCGGACTGCAACCTGGCCGCCCGCCTGGTAGCGCGCGCCATGGTGCGCAAAGAGCGGCACGGAACGCTCTTCGCCGCCGCCGACAACTACCTCCGGGTGAGTCATCTCGTGCGGCCGGCGGAGCCCTTCGAGCACGCCGAACTCAAGGGCTTCCACGACCCGGTGCCCCTTTATTCGCTGCGGTCCCGTACCGGACACGAAAGCCCGGCCCAGCTGGCCGAACGCCTGCGCCGACTGCCGTTGGTGACCGGCGCAGGGGAAGTCATTCACGATTGGTCCCGGATCAGCCTCGATTCCCAGCTCGGAGCCTGCAAGACCGACATCGAATCCTTCCAGCGCAAACCGAACGCGCCCAACCGCCTGATCGCTTTCTGCGGTCCCGGCGGAGAGGGAAAGACCCGCCGGATCGCCGAGATCGTACACTGGTGCAGCCAGCGGAATTGGCAGGTGTTCTTTTCGGAGTGCCTGAGCTGGTACCAGGGCACACGCAGCCGCACCGAAGAAGGGGACGGCCGGTCGAGCAAGCTGGCGGTGCCATTCCACCCGTTCGTCAAGATACTCAGGGACCAGCTGTTCGAAGTCCGGCCGGGAGACAGCCCCGAGCGGGCGATGGAGAGGATCGCCGCCACGTTCAAGCGGCTGGGCCATGGTTCAGCAGCGGGGGAAAACGCCCCGGTCGTGGCCTCTTTCCTCGGTATCGAAGACCCGCGGGCCGGGACGGTTCCGGAAGCGATGACTCCGGAAGAGCGGCGCAACGTGTTTTTCGAGACCGTGGCCCTGCTTTTCGAGTCGGCGATTTCTTCCTCGGGAGGCAGGCTGCTGGTGGTGATCGACGACCTGCAATGGGCCGATCCCGGCAGCGTAAGGCTGCTGAGCTTCCTCCTGGGCCGCGTGCGGGGGGGATTGCTGGTCTGTACATCCGTAAGAAATAAAGAGCAGATCGCCGGACTGATCGAGGGGGAGGAACCGGACAAGGGCGGCCGTCTCGTGGTCGAATCGCAGAAGCTGGCCGGGCCCGGAGTGGACATGCTGACCCGGGTGGCCCTGGGCCTCAAGCCCGACCAGAAGCTGCCGAAAGCGCTGGAACTCCGGCTGGCCGAGCTGGAGAGCAATCCGCTGTTCATCCTCGAGTTCTGCCGCATCCTTACCGACCGCGAAGTGATATTCGTGCGCGACGGTGAAATCCAGCGCTTCGATGAAAAAGCCTTCGCCGGGGTAACCGTGCCCAACCGCATTCAGTCGGTGGTGGAAGAGATGGTCAACCGGCTGCCCCGCCGCGATTACGATCTGATCCGCGGCTGTTCGGTGCTGGGCACCGTACTGCGCTGCCGGGACGCCGCCGAGCTGGCCAGTCTGGCTGGCCGCGGCCGCAGCGCCGGCCCCGGCGAGGTTCAGCAGATGCTCCACGGCCTGGCCGGCCGTCAGGTGCTGGTGATCGAGCAGGACCAGGGCCAGGATTCGGTTTACCGCTTCTCCCGGGCCCTGATCGCCCAGGCGCTCTACCAGGGGTTGACACCGTCCTTGCGCAAGCGTCTGCACGGCTTCGCCGCTCACATTTGGGAAGCCGCCGGCGCCGAAAGGCAGCTTGAAAAATGCCTCAACTGCGCCATGCACTACGAACTGGCCGAAATTCCCGACCGGGCCGCCGGCTATTATCTCGAATCCGGCAGGATGGAAGGCGCGCTGTTCGAAAACGAGAGGGCGGTGGAACTGCTGGACAAGGTGGAAGAATTCTGCCGGAGCCACCGGATCGAGGGAGACATAAATCTGCTGCTGGGCGTTCACGAGTTCCGCGGAGGGACCGCCCTGGCCCTGGGCCGCTACGAAACGGCCCTCGAGGACAGTAAAAAACTGGGTACTCTGGCCGGCCGGCTCGGGAAACAGGATAAAGTCGTGCTTTCTCGCCTGGCTGCGGGCCGGATTTACCTCACCCGCGGCCGCGCGGGAGATTTCAAGCTGGCCCTGGCCCGTTACCGGGTCGCGGAAGAGGCGTCCGGCGGAGAGCTGATACAGACTCTCGAGGCGCGTAATGGCCAGACCCGGGTGCTGCTGGAGATGGGTAACCTGGAGGAGGCGATCGAGCGGGCCACTTCCTCGCTCTCCCGCCTGGGACGCCGGCGCCGCCGCCGGGACGTGCGCGAGGTCATCCTGGAGGCCAGGCTCCTGCGCACCCACGGCAGCAGCCTGATGCGGCTGAGCCGGTACGAGGAGGCGATCGCGGTGTTCGATACTGCGCTGGCCCTGGTGGAAAAAAGCCAGGACAGCGCCTGCCAGCCGGTCCAGGCCCAGATTCTGAACAGCAAGGCCCTGGCCCTGGGTTCCTCCTTCAAGCTCCAGGAAGCTCTCGACCTCTACTACAAGGCGCGCTCCCTGGCCCGCAAAGTGGGGGACATCAACCTCCAGCTCCTGATCCTCAACAACATGTCCGTGGCCCTGAACGATTCGGGCAAGAACACCCAGGCGCTCGACCTGCTGGTTTCCAATTACGACACCATCCGCAGGCTCGCCCCCGAGAGCCGGGCTCTGGCCGGTTTCGAATTCAACATCGGCGAATGCTACCATTTCATGGAGGATTTTCCGCGGGCCGAGCGGCACTACCGGCGGGCGCTGGAGATCACGCAGAAGATACAGAGCCGCCAGTTCGGCGTGAACGTGATGTACAATCTGGGAGAAGTGCTCCGCGACCAGGGAAAGGAAGAAGAGGCTTTCGAGGTGCTGGACGCCGCGGCCGATGTGGCCCGGAAGTTCGGCTACCGCCAGCAACTGCTGGACATGGAGAACATCCTCGGCGAAATGGACCTGGCCGCGGGCCGAGTGGCCCAGGCCACCCGGCGGCACGAAGACGCGCTGGCGGTGGCCCGCGAGCTGGATGACACGTTCGCCATCGGCTGGAGCCTGCGCAACCTGGCCGAAGATTATCTGGCGAAGGGCGGGGCAGATAAAACGGCGAAAGCCGGAACTCTCCTGGCCGAATCGCTCGACTCCTGCCGTCAGGCGGGCCAGCCGGAAAATACGCTGGTCACCCTGGCCTGCCTGCTCAGGAACAGCGACCGGCTGGTTCTGGACGCCGGGCAGTGCGGCTCTCTGCTGGAAGAGCTCGAGACTCTGGCGAAAAAGATCAACAGCCAGAAATACCTCGAACTGTACGCACGCTACCGGAGTGAACTGAAAAACGGAGGGAGCCGGCGGTGATCAGGAGGGCTTCACCACGCAGGAAACCAACCGGTCCCGCACTTGAACTGGCCGCGGAAATCCTTTCCCAGGCGCATCCGCGCTGGGCAGAATGCTGCCGGCGTGGAGATCTGAGTTCTCTGCCGCCGGTTGAACTCGACCAGCTCCTGCTCTACCTCACCAGCGTACACCATAACCTGAGCCTCTTTATCCCGGCCCGCGATCCACGCTACGGGATCAGCGAGCGGGGCGGCGATGCGGTTCTCGCCTACCTCACCAACTCGGCCGGCGACGGTATCTATCTGATGTTCGCCGACGTGAGCGGCTTCACCGCCCTGCTCACCTTCCTCACCGACCGCTTCGGCAAGGAAGAGGCCGGTGACATCATGAACCTCGGCATCCTCAACCGCTTCTGCCTGAACAAAATGGGCCTTATCCTCGAACACTTCCGCGACGAACAGGACGATGGTGACCGGGCGAGCGCAGCTTTCAAGGTCATGCTGTCGATCCGGGCCACCATGCCGCTGATTACCCGCGAGGTGCGCCGGGAGCTGAGCCAGAAACTGGCGGGCAAGCCGCACCAGGATGAAATCACGGTCTTTATCGATAAGCTGGTGGTCAAGGCCAGCGGCGGGATGGTGTTCGACCGCGTGGTCAACAGCGAGTTTTACGGCAGCCTGGTGCGGGCGCGAATCACCTGGGGCAATACCGGCAAGCTGGTGGCCCAGGCCGAAAAGCTCGGTGGCAACGATGATCCGGTGGCCGGCGACGTGGAAGAAGTCAAGGGGATCGGGGTCGACCGGCGGATGTACTCGCGCCTGGACCGGTTTTTCAGCTCCGGCTGGCTGGGACTGGTGCCCGGTGACCTGGCTATCGGCGAACCGGAGGGCATCTTCCGCAAGGTGGTCATCCGGCCTTCGGGCATGGAAAAGCTCGAGGAGTTCGTCGGCGGGCTGTGCAGCGGCTACCGGGAAAAGGAATTTGCCCTGCCGGAAGAGATGCTGGCGCTGGATGTCGAGCGCAAGCGGACCGAAATCCAGTCGCTGGCCGGCCGCATTCTTGAAATCGAGAAGTTCATCGGCAACCGGCCGCTCCTGCTGCACATCACCCACCGTCTCGGCAGCCAGGGCCGCAACAACATCCTGCTCGACGAGTCCTGTTCGGCGGTGCGGGACAGCGGCGTGCTCTTCTGCAACTTCGAGCTCCAGGACCCGGCGGTGCTGGACGAACTGGTGGATGAGGTGCATCTGGTCATGCGGCGCTACGGCATACACTACAAATACAACATCTTCCCCAAGGGCGATTTCAACCTGATGGGCGTGCTGGGTACTCTTTTCAGCGAAAAACTCGGTGTCGACCGCTACTACGCCGAAGTTCTCTGGCACGCCTGGCGCGACCTGAACCGGACCCTGGAGCGCGCTTTCGGCGGCCGGGTAAAGCTGAGGGCCGGGATGAGTGTGGGTAAAGCTCTGCAGGGCCCGGCCGGCGATAACATCGTCAACAACGAGGAGACCCTGATCGGGCCGGACTGCAACCTGGCCGCCCGCCTGGTCAACGAGGCGCTGGAGATGGACGCGGAGCACAGGTTCGTCTACCCCCCGGGGACCCTCTTCACGATCGATTCACAGCGGCACAAGGTGGAGCACCTCCTGCAGCCCGCGGCCGCGGTCAAGACCGCCAGCCTGAAAGGTTTCCGCAAGCCGGTGGAGCTTTACAGCCTGGTCGAAAGGCAGGTCGTGGAGACTGTGGTTGAATTCATCGGGCGGCTGCGCAAAGTGCCGCTGGTGACCGAGGAAGGCCACGTGGTGCTCTCCGTTTCCCAGCTGCGCAGGAGCCGCCACCTGGCCCGCTGCCTGGACGTGATCGAGGCTGTCACCAGCGGTGAGCGCCAGCGGCCACAGCTGGTGGCCTTCATCGCCGGCAGCGGAGTGGGCAAGACCCGCCGCATCGCCGAGATGGCACACTGGGCCGCCAGCCGCGGCTGGCCGGTCTTTTTCGGCGAATGCTACAGCTGGTACGGCAGTGAGAGCCCGCAGACAGGGGCCCGGCCGGCGGAGGAAGCCGAACAGGGGGAAAGCCACAGCGACGAGGGAGCCTATCCTTTCTACCCCTTTATCCGGGTTCTCAAGGAGCAGGTTTTCCGGATCGACAACCAGAACCCCATCGAGCTGAAGCGGAGGAAGATCGCCGAGGTTCTGGCCGCCCTGAATCCCAGCGATCCCGAGTTGCCGGAACAAGCCCCGGTGCTGGCCTCGTTCATCGGGGTCGAAGTGCCGGAGACGGATTTTTCGGCCGCCCTGGACGCCGAGGAGCGCCGGAACATTTTCTACGAGCGCACCGCGGAGATTTTCCTCAAGGCGGTGGAAAGCCAGGGAAAAGGCGGGGTGGTCATGTTGTGTATCGACGACCTGCAGTGGGCCGACCGCAACTCGCTCCATCTGCTGAGCTACGTGCTGAGGCGTGCGGGCCGAGGCCTGGTGGTGCTGGTCAACGCCCGCAAGCCCTCCCAGCTCGGCATCCTGCGCGACGAGTCCCTGCCGGTGGACCGCACCGTGCTCAAACCCGGCCTGCTCAAGACCGCCGCCGTCGAAAAGCTCGCCCGCCTGGTACTGGGGCTCGATCCCGATGATCGCCAGGCGAAGCTGCCGGAGGAAATGACCCAGAAGATAGTCGGAGAATTGGAGCGCAACCCGTTCTTCGTGATCGAGTTCTGCAGCAAACTGCTCGAACAGGAAATCCTCACCGTGGCGGACGGAGTCTGCACCCGCTTCGACCAGGAAAACTTCCGCAACGTCTCGATCCCGACCCGTATCCAGGGTGTGATCGAGGACCGGATCAGCCGCCTGCCCAAGGCTGAGCACGCCGCCATCCAGTTTTCGAGCGTGCTGGGCAACATCCTGCGTTACATCATCATCCGCCGTTTCCTGCCGGCGGTGGACCGCGACAACCTGTTCGCCGGCGGCAACCTCGACGAAATCTTCAGCCACCTGACCGGCCAGGAGATCACCCGCCTCGAAAACGAAAAAGACCCGGACTGGGTCTATACCTTCAAGCGCGCCCTGATCGGTGAAAAACTCTACCAGGAGCTGGTGCCGAGCCTGCGCAAGAGGCTGCATGGGGAGGTGGCGAAGGTGTTCGAGAGCACCGAGCTGGCCAACCGCTTCGAAAGAGCGCTCCTCACGGCCCTGCATTACAACAATGCCGAGGTGCCTGATAAATCCTGCGCCTTCTACCTCGAGGCGGGACGGCTGGCGCGCGAGGTGTTCGACAACGAACGCAGCCTGATGCTGTTCGAGAAGATCGAAAAAATCCTGAAAGAGTACCGGGTGGAGGATACCGATAACAAGCGGATGGTTCTGCTGGAGGAACGCGGCCAGGTGAACCTGCTCCTGGCCCGCTACGAGAAGGCGCTGGCGGACTTCCAGGCCCTGGCCGAGCTGGCCCGCCGCCACGCCAAATCCACCCTGGTGGCGCGGGCCTTTCACCTGACCGGCCACGCCTACTTCCAGCGGGCCGGGGAAGGAGACTTTGACCGGGCCATCGAGCAATTCGAAGCCGCCGGAAAACTGACTCGCGACCCATTGCTGCGCGCCGAGATTTTCAACGACCGCGCCCGCACGCATCTGGAGAAAGGCGACCGCGACCGTGCTCTCGAACTACTCGACCGCGCGGAACGCACGTTCGAGCGCGCCACCCGCGGCAGGCTGGGGGTGCAGGAGCGGATATTCCGCGCCTCGCTCTTGCGTAATCGGGGGAGCGTGTTCCATCGCCAGGGGGAATTCGGCCGCGCGATTGAAATTTACAATCAGGCGCTGGACCTGACAGCGGATGAAAGCGAGCCGCGCTACCGGAAGATCAGGGCCATGCTGCTCAATTCGATCGGCCTGTCGCATATGAAAGCTTTCCGGCTCGAGGAGAGCCTAAGCTACTTCCGCCGGGCCCTGGACCTCGCCCGCTCGGTGGGGGACGCCCGTACTGAGATGCACGTGAGGAACAACCTGGGGGTGGTAGCCAACGACCTGGGCAATAACCGCGAGGCGCTGCAAACCCTCACCGAACAGCACGATGCGCTCGAAATGCTGGTGGGCGAAACCCGGGAGCTGGCCTCCCTCAAGTTCAACATCGGGGAAAGCCATATGTTCCTGGAGAACTACGAGGCAGCCGAACCCTGGTACAGGCAGGCGCTGGCTATCGGGGAAAAGGTGGGCTACAAGGAGTTCGTGGTGGGCACCCGCTACAACCTGGCTGAGCTTTTGCATAAGCTGGGCCGCACCGGCGACGCCCTCCAGGTGCTCGGCCCGGCCCTGCTCATGGCCCGGGAGGGTGGCTGGCGGCTTCAGGAGATGGATATCGCCAACCTGCAGGGAGAGATTCACCGCGACCTGGGGGATTACGCCGGGGCTCGCGCCTGCCACACTCTGGCCCTGGAATTGGCCCGCCGGCTCGATGATGCTTTCGGCGCGAGCTGGGCGCTGCGCAACCTGGCCGTGGCCCTTCAGTCCGACCCGGCCACAGGCTCAGCCGAGCAGCAGGGCTGCCGCGCCCTGCTCGAAGAATCGCTGGCCCTGGCCCGCCGGGCCGGCCAGCCGGAAAACCTGATGTACAGCCTGCGCGAGCTGATCGAATGGCATCTGGCCGAGGGCCGGAACGGGATCGGGCCGGTCCGGCCGCTGATCGGCGAATTGCGCAAGCTGGCCGGCAAGGTCGAAAGCGTGACTTTCCAGGATTACTGCCGGAAGGTGGCGCTGCGCTTGAAAGCCAAATAGCGGAGTCTTTCCGGCGGAGCAGGGAATAATATTGAAAATTGCGGGCTGATTTATTAGCTTTTTGTTCAAATTTCGTCCAAATTTATCTCGTTATCTCGGATTATATTGGACTGACCAACAGTTTTTAATACCCGACCGGAGTAGAGATGGGACGTATCGTCATGAAATTCGGGGGCAGCTCGGTTGCCACCGCCGACCGGATCAAGGCCGTATCAGAAATAATTCGCGGCCGCCTGGACAGCCGGCCCCTGGTAGTGGTGAGCGCGGTGGGCGTGTCCAAGGAAGGGGAGATCAAGATCACCGACCAGCTCGAAAGGATGGCCGAACTGGCGCATGCCAGCAAGCCCTGCCAGGAGAACCTGGACCGGATCCGGGTCAAACACGAGAAGGTGGTCAAGGGCCTGGGCCTGCCCTGGCAGGGTGTTTCGCCGATCTGGAAGAAGCTCCTGAGCGCACTGAAGAACGTCGACCGGCCGTACGAAGAATACCTGGATGAAATCTTCTCTTTCGGCGAAAGGTTCTCGAGCTTCATCATGGCCGCCTACCTGGACAATAACGGTATCCCGGCCCGCTGCGTGGACGTGGATGAGCTGGACATCATCACCGATGAGCTGTTCCAGGACGCCTCGGTGGCGCCGGAAGACGAGGACAAGGTGCTCGGCCGGCTGCGCGACCAAGAAAAGACGCTGGTGATCCCCGGCTTCGTGGGCCATACCGCCGACGGCCGGATCACCACCCTGGGCCGCGGCGGCAGCGACTACACCGCCGCCCTGGTGGGAGCGGCGTTCGGCGTGGATGAAATCCAGATCTGGACCGATGTCAGCGGCATGCGCTGCGTGGACCCGCGGATCATCCCGGACGCCGAAAGGCTCAAGGTGATCAGTTTCGACGAGGCCAAGGAGCTGGCCGCTTTCGGGGCCAAGGTTCTGCACCCGAAAACGATCGAGCCGGCCATGCGTAAAAACATCCCGGTAGTGATCCTCAACAGCTTCAAGCCCGGTGACGAGGGTACGACGATCCGCAACGAGCGGGTGAAGCAGAACATGGTAATCAAGGCGATCGCGCACAAGAAGGGCGTGGACCTGATCAACATCGAGTCCACTCGCATGCTGGGCGCCTCCGGCTACATGGCCCGTATCGCCAGCATCTTCGCCAAGCACGGGATCGACATCGAGGTGATGGCGACCAGCGAGGTGGCGGTGTCGATGACGGTCAACAACCGGAAAAACCTCGACAAGGCCCTTGCCGACCTCGAAGAATTCAGCGCCGTCTCGCTGAATGCGGGCAAGACCATAATCTGCGTGGTGGGGGAGGGGATGCGGCACACGCCGGGAGTTTCCGGCCGGGTGTTCAGCACGCTCGGCACCGCTGGCGTGAACGTCGAGCTGATCAGCCAGGGCGGCAGCGAGATCAACATCACTTTCATGGTGGACGACAAGGATGCCGACCGGGCGATCAAAGCCCTGTATTACGCGTGCATAAGCTGAAGAGTATAATCGTATAAGTCTGATACGCAAAAAAGAGCGGGAGAATATCCCGCTCTTTTTTGCGTACATCCTAATTTTGCCAGCCCGATGCTGTGATATTATGAACCTTTTGATTTAATCGAAAGATTTCCCCGGAACCTGCTCCAGGGTGATCCGCATTTTTGGGCCAGTCGAAGGGGCGACCAGTTGGTCGCCCATGAGATCGGGAACAATTGATTCATCACAATTAGTAAACCATGTGACAACTCGCGGCTCTGCCTTGGGGCAGTTCATTTTCCACCGCCGGGTCGAGCATACCACTGTCAGTTGCCGAAAATATTTCAGACCGCCATTGATCTACCAATAATTTTATCCGGTTCATCTTATCTTGTCCCCCCGTCCCGCTTGCCTTATAATGATGGTAATTCGAACCGCGGATATCATAAGTGTTTCACCTGCCAACCCGTAATGGAGACTCCCATGCAAAGACGCCAGTTCCTCAGCGGTCAACTAACCGCGGCAATCTCCGCCGCCGCCCTGGTTTCTGCACTCACGCCCGGCCGTTCTTCCGCCCAGCAGAGCGCCGCCAAGCCGCGTGTCGCCAGGCCCGGCGGCGGAGTGCTGAAAGTGGGCCTGATCGAGCTGGACACGAGCCACGCCGATAGCCTGGGCCAGGCGATCAAGGGAATCGAAGGGGTAGAATTGACCGCCGTGACCAACCGCGGCCTGGTCTACGGCAAGGAGCGTACGGACAAGTTCACCGCCGACTACGGGGTCAAGAAGGTCTGCGCTTCGCCAGAAGAAATGGCCCCCCTGGTGGACGTGGCTTTTGCGATAGGGGTGAACTGGGACAACCACGTGGCGGACGCCGAACCATTCATCAAGGCGGGCAAGCCGGTATTTATCGACAAGCCGGTGGTGGGTTCGGAAGCCGAGGCCAGGCGGCTGTTGGACCTGGCGGTGAAATACCGGAGCGCCGTTTTCGGCGGCAGCACGTACCGCTACGCGCCCAACCTGGCGCCTTTCAAAGCCGATTTTCAGAAGCGGCGCGACCGGGTGACTCTCACGGTCTACGGCAAGATCAACTCCCACAGCCGCACCGACATGCTGGACCTGATCTACTACGGCATCCACGGCACCGAGCTGATGCAGGAGCTGATGGGCCTGGGAGCGGTTAGTGTCAGCTACCTCGATTTCTACCGCAAGCAGCACGTGATCCATGTCCACTACGATGACCGCCCGCCGGTGATCCTCATGCTCGGCTGGGCCCGCAACCAGAACGAGGCGGTCCTGTTGACCGACCGCGAGCTGGTAAGTTTCGTCCCGGAGGAAGGCAATCCCTACGTGGAAATCCTCTCCCGGATGGCCGCCGCTCTTGAAACCCGCCGGCCCGACCGGCTGATCACTGAGCCGGTGGAGGCCTGCCGGATTTTAATCGCCGCAGCTAAAAGCCGGACTCTGGGCCGGGCAGTGGCCCTGGCCGAACTGACCGTGGACGACGGCTTCGATGGCGAGAAGTTCGGGCTGGAGTACTCGCGCTTCCGGAACCTGACCAACGAGGAGCAGCAGGGCTGGCGCGACAGCGAACATTGAGCGGTTCCGGCATCTGGCGTTCCAATGTCCGGGCGGGACTTTTCCCGCCCTTTGTTTTTCGGCACCTGTCCTGACTCGGATTATTCGTAAAAACTCGATTCCGCAACTATTTAAGGACAAACCCCCCTCGATCCCTGCGAAGGGGGAAGCGGCTCCCTCATTTGCCAAAGGAAGGGAGAGTTTCAAACCCGCTCGTACACCTTGCGGCAGGGGACGATTCACGTTGCGTACACTCGGAACACGCCCGGGGCTGGCCTTTACCAGGGGGCCGCGCTGTCCGAGCCTGAAGATTGGAAGCGGAGTAGAGGCGGCTTGCACACCGCCGGCGGAAGAAGCAACGTGGTGTGGCGGGCTATTCGCGCCAGCGTGCCCAGCACCGTGGGAGCGGAGTAAGAGTTTTGGGAAACACCATAGGCGGGGAATGATTCAAGTCCAGGCGAGTACGCGGCCCCCAAGGCCTTTGCCTACTTTCGGCCCGCGAAAGTAGGGAAAAAGCTTTTTAGTCGAATGGAATATTTGTGTAAAGTCCGCCCTAACTTGACAAACCTTTATGGCTTTGGGTACAATGAAAATGCGATACTAATTGAATCTTAATCGGTTACAGGGCCAGCTCCCTACTCCGTCCGAACCCGTCGCTTCTTTCGCAGTCCTTATCCGGGAGTCTCGATGAAAGTCAAGGAACTCATGACCCACACCGTCCTCACCGTCAAGAAAGACATTTCCATCCGCAAACTGGTCAAGCTGCTGGACGAAAACTCGATCACGGGTGCGCCGGTGGTGGACGACGACGGCAGGCTGATCGGAATCGTCTCCTCCAAGGACGTCATCCGCGCCATCGACCATCTGATCAAGGTGCACATCTCTATCGACGAGCAGCAGGAAGACCGGGGCCGCTACAACTGGGTGGAGGGGATAATGACTCACAAGGTGATCACCGCCGGGGAGGATGACGACGTGCGGGAGGTGTTCCGGACCATGGTGGAAAAGAAAATCCACCGCCTGCCGGTGGTGCGGGCCGGCCGGCCGGTGGGTATAATCTCCAGCCAGGATGCCTGCCGGCTGGTAAGCGGCCTGGATGAACTCAAGCTAAAAAAATAGTCCGATGGCCCGGAACAAAGAGAAAAATTTCATCGTGGTCTCCGACGGCTTCAGCTTCCCTTACTCGCGGGGGCTGATGGCCCGCTCGCTGATGCGCGCCGGGATCGGCAGCGACCAGGCCTACGAAATCGCCAGCACCGTCCAGAAAATGCTGCTGGTGGAGGGCGTGAATAAAATCCATCGCCGCACTCTCAAAGAGCGCACCCTCGAAATGATCCTGAAGCGTTTCGGCGAAGAGGTGGCGGCCAGTTATAAACAGTGGAAGCTGCACGATGAGGCGATCTACGTGGGCGACCCGGGCGATCAGGAGCCGTTCAGCCGGGGCATTCTGGCGCAGAGCCTGATGGCGGCCGGGCTGGGTCCGGAGATTGCCCACGAGGTGAGCGAGCGCCTGGCCGCCGACCTCAGCGAACGGGGCGTGAGCCAGATCAGCCGCGACAATCTCCGGCTTCTCACCTACCGCATGCTCTATCTGGACTTCGGCCTGGAGTATGCCCGTCATTACCTGATCTGGCGCCGGCTCAAGGGGCCGGACAAACCGCTGATTCTCTTGTTCAGCGGGGCCACCGGCACGGGAAAGTCTTCCCTGTCGGTGGAGATCGCCCACCGCCTGGGTATCACCCGCGTGATTGGCACGGACACGATCCGCGAAATCATGCGGGGCATGTTCTCCAGCGATCTGCTGCCCGCGCTTTACGAATCGTCCTATTCAGTCTGGAAAACTCTCGAGCGACCCCCGCTCGGCGAAGCCGCCGACCCGGTGATCAACGCCTTCCAGGAGCAGGCCCAGCGGGTGAACGTCGGCGTGCGTGCCATCCTCAACCGCGCCATCAAGGAAAACCTGTCGATGATAATCGAGGGCGTGCACATTTTGCCTGAACCCTGCCCGGCCGAGCTTCTCGAGAAAGCGCTCGTCATCCAGATTCTGATCTGCAGCCAGGTCGAAGAAATCCACCGTAACCGGTTTATTAACCGTTGGCAGGAATCGGTCAACCGGACACCGCACAAATATCTGGAAAATTTCGAAAGCATCCGCCGGATCCAGGACGTGCTGGTAGCCAAGGGCCGGGAAAATGGCATCTTCACGGTCGATAACCTGGACTACGACGATTCTGTAACCAGTATCATCCGCTATCTGACACGCAGGATGGGAGAGCTGGTCGACATGGATTTTTCCGCTTACGAAAAGCCCATGGAGGATGCGGGACTATGAGCCGTTCGAGGGACAGGGACGGGCTGATGAAATTCACCGGGCCGAGCGCTCTGGTCATCCTGGACGGCTGCGGAATTCGGGAGGAGCAGGCCTACAACTGCGTGGCCCTGGCTAAAACGCCCTTTCTGGACGAACTGCGCGAAACCAAATGCAGCGTGCCGGGCTGCGAACGAAAAAGTAAGTACTTCGAACAGACGAGCTACACCGAACTGGTGGCGGTTGGCCCGAAAGTGGGCATGCCCGAGGGCGCCAAGGGATCGACTGCGGTGGGACACGAAGTGCTGAGCGGCGTGGACTACATCCATCCCATGCACCAGATCAACGCGGCGGTCACCGAGGGAGTGATGGTCAACCCGGTGATCGACGAGGCGATCGATTACGCGGTGACCAGGGACAGCTCGATCCACCTCATGGGCCTGGTTTCCAACAACCAGGAGCACAGCCACATCCTGCACCTCTACGCTATTTTGCGCCGGATAGTCCAGCGCGGCGCGCACAAGATCGTGATCCATTATTTTTCCGACGGCCGCGGCACTCCGCCGTTTTCCGCCCCACGCTTCCTCGAAGACCTCTACGCCACCGCCGAGGAGATTATCGGCGAGCGCCGGGTCTCGTTCAGGGTGGGCACTATCGGCGGACGCGACATCACCATGAACCGCAGCGCGGAATGCTGGTTCAAGACCGAGTCGACTTTCCGGGCGATAGTCGAAGGGCAGGGACCGCGCAAGGACAAGCCCGAGGATGCGCTCAAGGAGGCCTACGACAAGGGCCTCACCGACCAGTACGTCACCCCCACGGTGATCGGAGATTACCAGGGCGTGGAAAACCACGACGTGCTGATCCACTGGAACTTCCGCAAGGACCGCGGCGAGTTCCTGATGCGCATGCTGGTCGACCCGGTGATCGACCTTACCGACCGCCTGCGCGAATCCCCGGACGACACCTACAGCGGCCTGAAGCGCTTCGAGCGCTGGAAGGACAAGCCCGATCTGTACTACGACACCCTGCAGATCGCCGCCCTTGTGGAGTACTACCGCGGAATGCGCTGCCCGGTGGCTTTCCGCGAGCCGGTACAGGACATCAGCCTGGGCAAGGTTCTCTCCAGCCATGGGTTCAGGCAGTGGCGGGTGAGCGGGATCGACAAGGCCAAGGCCCTCACCCTGCTTTCCGGCAATAAGGTCGGCCAGCCGCTCCCCGGCGAAACCCGGATCACGGTGCCCCTGCCCCCGGAGGTCAAGCGCTACATCAAGGAGTACGACCGGCACAAGGGCGAAACCGGTTACAAGTTCGAGCCATACCAGAAGTACCCGAAAATCGAGATCGAGGACCTGACCGACCAGGTGCTGCAGATAATCGCCGAGGGCGACGAAAAGACCGTGCTGCTCGTTAACCTCTGCAACCCGGACATGGTGGGCCACACCGGTGATGTCGGCGCGGGGATCCAGTGCATGATGGCGGTGGACCGGGCCCTGGAAAAAATCGTGACCGCAGTCCGCAGCAAGGGCGGCTTTGTGATCGTCACCGCCGATCACGGCAACATCGAGGAGATGATGACCGAGGACGGCGAGCCGAACACCTTCCACACGGCCAACAAGGTGCCGCTCTTTATCGTGGGCCCGCCTGCCATGTCCCTGCGCAAGGATGGCACGCTCAGGGACGTAGCTCCCACCCTTTTGACCCTGTTGTTCGGCGGGGAGATCGAGGAAGTGAAGAAGGGGATGAAAGGCCGGCTGCTCTGGCAGAAAGGTAAAGACTGAGAAATACCGGAGGTAAAAACCCCCGGCCCGCGGGCCTGGGGTTTTTTATTGGCCAGAGCCGGCCTGACTCTTAAATTCTTTCGCTGTCCGGCCACAAATGAAAAAGTGAAATATTTTTCATCCTTCGTTCAGTCGGGTTCGAAATTCATCACATGCGTCGGCGGGTTCTGGTATAAAAGCGGAGTTAAAATGAGAACACTTTGCGGTATCACCCTGGCGGTCCTGGTGGGTGTCAATTACGGCTTCGCGGATGATCTCGAAATCGCCCGCCGTAACGGTTCGCAGGCTAACGAAGCGCTGGTCAGAAGCCGCAAGGCTCTGGATGCCTGGTGGGCCCGCCGCGACCCCGTAACCGGGCTCCTGCCGCGTAGCGGCAAGGAACTGGCCTGGTACGTCCGCGACAGCGCCGCCGACCTGTTCCCTTTCCTGGCCCTGGCCGCCCGCTTCACCGACCGGCCGAGGTGGGAGGCGGGGGTATTCGAGCTGTTGCGGGATGAAGTCCTCTGGTCCACCCGGGTGGGAGCGCTGTCGGATGACGTAATGGCCGGGGGCAAGGGTTTCGTGAACAAGGAACTCGACATGGACCGCCTCATTTTTGGCTCCTGCGAGTACGCCAAGGACGGCCTGCTGCCGCTCGTGGAGCTGACCGGCGAGCCGGCGTTTCTGGACCGGCTGACCGGGATCGCGGAGGCTATTATCAACCAGGCGCCCTATATCGGCAGGTTCGGCCGGCTGCCCAGCCGAGTGGCGGAAGTCAACGGCCAGTTCCTGCAGGTGCTCTCCAGGCTGGCCTGGCGCACCGCCGACCCCTGGTTCGTCGACCAGGCGGTCAACATCGCGCGCTTCTACTTCGAGGAGGTCATCCCCAAAAGCGGAGGCCTGCCGGCCCACGAATGGGACCTGGGCCGAGGCGCTCCGGCGGTGAGCGAGTTCCATTTCAACGACCACGGCAACGAAATCGCCGGGGGCATGGGCGAGCTGATGATCTGCCTGAAGGAGACCGGACGGCCTCAGTATGAAACCCTAGCTCCGAAGTATGCGGCCCTGGTGGACCGGCTGCTGGAGGTGGGGCTCAACGCCGACGGCGTCTGGATCACCAGCTGCCGGCTGGACGGCGAGCCTCTGGACACCCTGCACGCCCACTGCTGGGGCTATCTGTTCAATGCGGTCTATTCGGCCTGGCTGTTGACCGGGGACGAGCGTTACCTGGCGGCGGTCAAACGGGCCATGCAGGCGGTCACGGACAAGCCGGCCTACCTGGACGATCCGGCCGGAGGCGGGCGCGGCTGGGGTTCGGACGCCTATTCGGATGCCATCGAAAGCGCCATCATCCTGCTCAACCGTCTGCCCGATCCCCGCACGGAACTGGCGGTGGATTCGGCAGTCGTCAGGATGCTCGGCCGCCAGCGCAGCGATGGCATCGTCGAGGACTGGTACGGGGATGGGAACTACGTGCGTACCGCCCTGATGTACGCGCTGATGAAATCGAAAGGCTGCTGGGTCGAGGAATGGCGGCCGGACCTGGCCCTGGGCGCTGCGGGAAGCGGCGATGAGGGCTTGGTGCTGGCTGTCGAAAGCGAGTCCCCCTGGAGCGGCCGGCTGCACTTCGACTATCCCCGTCACCGCCTGCACTGGAACATGACAGTCAACTACCCGCGTCTCAACGAATGGCCTGAATGGTTCACCGTGGAGCCGAACCGGCTCTATGAAGTCCAGGTGGGAAAAATGAGGCAGGCCTATTCCGGGGCGGAAATGATCCGGGGGATTCCGCTATCCACCGGAGCGCTGGACGTACTGGAGGTGAGAGTCACGCCGCTGGGCGAGCCGCCCTACGGGGACCACCGGTAACCATCCGCGTTGACAGGCACTACTATAAGTACTTATCAAACAGCCAGAAGGATGTAGGGGCGCACCCACTTGTGCGCCCGGGCGGACACATGGGTGCGCCCCTACGGTCAGTTAATTACTTTTGAGACAGCCCCTGCTCTTTCACTGCCTTCCGCTGAACTGAAATTTCCAGGACAAAACGTTTCGATTTCAATCCCCGTAGGGCATCTTCGGGACCTTGCCGGTCAGCCGGGCGTACACCGCCAGGGAGCCCCGGTGATGGGCGGAGTGGTCGGTCAGGGCGGGGAAGATCGCCATGACCGGCAAACCACCCATGATCGGGCCGGCCGGCAGAGCCGCCGCTAACTCCTGGTCGCTCTTTTTACTCACCGCTTTGATCGCTTTCTCCACCTCTGTGTCAAAGTGGGCCTTGACTTCAGCCAGGGATTTCACTTTTTTCGTCTGCGCGATATGGACCTCGAAGTCCAAGTTGAACCCGGCCGGGCTGAACGCACCCGAAATGAACCAGGTTACGGTATCGCCCGCGTGAAAAATGTGCTGGGCCACGGTGTACATCTCCGGTTTCGGGGCGAAGCTTGCATCCTTTTCCGTGAAGCAGGAGATGGTGTTGTTGAAGAAATGCCGCATGGTTTTCATCTGTTCGACTGCCTGGTCCCTGAGCATGGGGGCCTCCTCGTGTAAGTGTTTATTCCAGGCGGATGTTTTTGATAGTTTCAGCCGTTTTCCACCGCCTGCGGGAAACAGCTTGCCGGCTCCGCACTCCGCTGAAAGAACACCGACGCTCAAAGTAATACCTTATCCTCATTTATGTTAGTCTCCCAAACCCAAACAGCCCCAAATCCAGCTTGCTCTTTCCCTCGGCGGCCATCTGCACCACCGCCTCGCCGATCGCACTGGAAAACTTGAAGCCGTGGCCGCTGCACGCGCTCACCAGGATCACTTGATTGGTCTGCGGGTGGAAATCTATGATGAAATTTTCGTCCGGGGTGGTAGTGTAGATACAGGGTTCGGCGCAGAGGAAATCGGCGGACTCGAGGGCCGGGACCCAGGGAGCCACAGTGGCGAGGATCTGGTTGACTTCGCCCGAGGAAACATCGCGGTTGAATTTTTCCAGCTCCGTGGCAGTGCCGCCGGTATGGAAAGCTATTTTGACTCCATCGCCCAGGTCCGGGAAGCCGTAGAAGATTTTTCCCGGCTCGTATTCGAACACGAACACCGGGCAGACTTCCCAGCGGAAATTTTCCAGGCCGGCGCTGGGGCGGAACCAGAACTGCACCATCCGCTTATGAACCACCGGCAGCTGGATCCCGCCGGCCAGTTCGGCGATCCACGGCCCGGCGGCAAGCACCAGGGTCCGGGCGCTGTGCCTGCCGGATTCGGTAATGACCGCGACGTGATCGGCCTCGGCCCTCCAGCCGGTCACCCTCTCGCTCAGATGCAGCACCGCTCCCCGGCTGCGGGCCAGGGCGAGCTGACTGTCCACGCAGGTTTCCGGGAAGAGGATGCCGGCGTTGCGTTCGAAGAGGCAGGCGGAATCAGCCGTGGGATTGAAAGCCGGGAAGCGCGAGCGCACCTGGCCGGGCGTGAGCTTTTCGTGGGGCAGGCCGTGCTGCGCCGCGCTGGCCGATGACCCCGCCACCAACTCGCCGTCCGGCGGGCCCACGTAGAGAGCGCCGGTCGACAGGATCAGCTCCCGGCCAGCCTCCCCGGCCAGCTCATGCCACAGCTCCCAGGCCCTCCGGGCCAGGGGCACGTAGCGGGGGTCTTCGTAGTACGCCTGACGGATCGCGCGGGTGAACCCGTGAGTGGAACCCATCGCATGGGGCGGCACCCAGCGGTCGAACCCGACAACCGAAAGGCCGGCGCGGGCCGCCTGCCAGGCCACGGCGCTGCCCATCGCGCCCAGGCCGGCGATGGCTATGTCAAAATCTTGGTTCATTGTACGGTTACCAGGGTCAGGACCGGCTGTTCGCGGCAATGGGTCAGGCGCTGCCGGGCTTTGCGCACAGGAAATATAGGGATACGACGCACCGCCGTGTCCCTGCGTGATTTATATATAAGGTTTAACCGGAAGGATTAGCAACAGCGGACCGGGTGGGAGTCATAGGGCATGACCCTCATCATGCAGGGTTAATATGCCGTGCCCTTGCTAACCATCTGACGGATTCGAAAAATCTACAGCTCCAGCTTGCCGCTCCCGTGCGCCTCGATGTACTTCATGCAGAATTCGTCCCGGCCCAGCAGAGCCTGAGCGGTGATCAGGTTCGCCATCAGCCGCTTATCCGTCGGGTCCAGGATCGCTGCGTCCAGGCCGCGGCCCATGGCCAGCACCAGGAACATCTGGTTGATCTGGAAGCGGAACGGCAACCCGTGCGACACGTTACTCAGCCCCACGATCGTGTGTACGCCGGGGAATTCGGCCATGATCCTTTCAATCGCGGTCAGCACAACGGTGCCATAGGTGTGGTCGGTGGCGATGGGGAAGACCAGCGGGTCCACGAAGATATTTTCCAGGGGCACGCCATCGGCGGTCAGGCGTCCCACCAGGCGGCCGGCCACGGACAGCTTGGCGTCCAGTGCCGTGGGCATGCCGTCGTCATCCGCGCACATGGCGATCACGTCCGTGCCGAAGTCGCGCACCAGCGGCATCAGCGAATCGTAGCGCTTCTTTTCGAGGGAGATCGAGTTGACCAGCGCCTTGCCCTTGTGCAGCTTCAGGGCTGGTTCGATCGCATCCGGGTTGGGGCTGTCCAGGCTCAGCCGGCAGCCATACCGGCCCTGGATGGTCTCCACCAGCCAGCACAACAGCCCCGGTTCCCGCTCCGGGCCGAAAGTGCCGGCGTTGACGTCCACGTAGTCGGCTCCCGCTTCGAGCTGGCCGGCCGCCTCGCCGAGGATGAAGCCGGCATCCCTGGCTTCCACCGCCGGGGCGATCCGCTTGCGGCTCGAATTGATCCGCTCTCCGATAATCAGCATGCGCTTCCTCCGGATACTATTGGCTGTACTCGAACTTGTCGATTGAGAGTATCTATTTACGCGGCGATGATTCAGCGGCCTTCCGCCGGGGGGAATATCATCGCCTCGGTGAACCGCTCGTTCCAGTCCTTTTCCGCGCCCAGCTCCACGAATTCCATGCTGCGGGCGATCGCCAGCGCCCGGTCGAAGCACTGCGAATCCACCAGGGCCATGCGGGCGCCCAGTCCGGCGGCGTTGCCGATACTCTGGATTCTCTCCAGCGGCACTTCCCGGATCAGGCCGATAACCAGCGCGCTCTCCGGGTCGAGGAAATGGCCGAAAGCGCCGGTCAGAAGCACCCGTTCGATCTCTTTCGGCTGCCGGCCCGCCTTGTGCAGCAGGATTCCGATCCCGGCGGAGATGGCTCCGGCGGCCAACTGCAGCTCGCGCACGTCGCGCTGGGTAAGCACCACCCTGCGGCCGCCTGCTGGATCCGCCACCACGAACTGCCACTGGCCGTTGTCGGCCTGTTCGAGGCGGCCGGCGAGCGACTGCGGGACGGCCTCCGGCAGTTTCTCCGGCGGCAGGAGCCAGCCGGTGCCGTCGATGACGCCCGCGGCGAGCAGGCCGGCCGCGATATCCATCAGGCCGCTGCCGCAGATACCCCGCGCCGGGGTATCTCCCACCACATGGTATCCCGGCTCGCCGTCTTCCCCGATCCAGAAGCGGTCCACCGCTCCCGGCTCGGCCCGCATCCCGCAGGCGATCCGCATCCCCTCGAAGGCCGGCCCGGCCGCCGTGGAAGAAGCGACCATCCGGCCATTGTCCGCCAAGATGATTTCGCCGTTGGTGCCGAGGTCCACGGCCAGGGTGACCCCGGCGGCGCGGTCCAGGCCGGCGGCCAGGGCTACGCCCACCGTGTCAGCGCCCACGTGCCCGGCCAGGATCGGCAGGAAATGGCCGCTCGCGCAAGAGGCTCCGGCCAGGCCGCAGTCTGCCGGGTCGAAGCTCACCGCGCCGTTTACCAGCGGTAGGTAGGGCAGAAAACCCAGAGTGAAAGGATCGAAACCGAAAAAGAGGTGCTGCATGGTGGTGTTGCCCACCAGTACCCAGCGGTAGATCTGCGCGATGTCCGCGCCGGCCTTGCGGCAGCATTCATCAGCCAGGGCCTGGATGTCGCCGCGCACCAGGTCCCGCATCTTTTCGAGGCCGTCGGGCTGGAAGTGGCAGAAACCGATCCGGCTCATGACATCGGCGCCGTGGACCGCCTGGCTGTTGGTGCGGGCGCTGCCGGAAATGATCCGGCCGGTGGCGAGGTCACAGAGGTAGAGGGCGATGGTGGTGGTGCCGATATCGACCGCCGCGCCGTAAAGGGCGCCGGTGGTGTCCCCGGCCTCCACGCCGACCAGCCGGTCGCGTTCGACCACCAGGGTCAACTGCTGGTGGCCTTCCTGCAATAGATCAGTGAAGCGCCGCAGCAGCTCGAGGCGGGCGGGAGGGGCCACCTGCGGCGGGAGCGCGGCCGCCAGCGCCTCGGCAAACGGGATGTTGAGCTCTTCGAGAGTCATTTCCCTCGGGGTAAAGACCACCTTGCGCGGCACCCCGCGCACCGAAAGAGCGCCGGTTTCCAGTTCGGCGAGCTTGATCTTGGCCTGGGCGAAGTCAATGGATTCGGTGAGGGTGACTGCGAGGTCGCAGTCGAGGGTCTGCCGGCAGGCCAGGCGCCAGCCCTCCTCGATCTGACGACGGCTCAGGTGCCGGTGCTCCTCGGCGCTCACCGGCCGGCCAGGTCCGGCGATCTGAACCTGGCAACTGCCGCAAAGGCCCCGACCGCCGCAGGGCGAATAAATCCGGACGCCGGAGTCGGTGAGAGCCTCCAGCAGCGGGCTGCCGGCCCGGCCGGTAAGGCGGCGGCCGTCCGGCAGAAGCTTTATCTTATGTTTGGCCACGTCTTTTATCGGGAAGGACCCGGGACGCGCGGGAGCGCCCTCGACAAAATGCCGGGCTGAAAAAGAGATTTCAGCCCGGCATCGGGATAACTTTCAGCTCGAAATACGGGCAGCGGCGGTTCAAGCGGCGATACCCAGGAGCTTCTTGGCCTTTTCCACCGCGCTGCTGCCGTCCGGAGCATAGCCGTCGGCGCCGATTTCCTGGGCGAATTTTTCGGTGATCGGCGCCCCGCCGACCATGGTCCTGACCTTGCCGGCCAGGTCGCTGGTTTTGAGCGTCTGGATCACATCCTTCATCGACATCATGGTCGTGGTCAGGAGCGCCGACATCAGGATCAGGTCGGCTTTCTTTTCCCGGGCCGTGTTGATGAATTTGGCCGCCGGGACGTCCGTGCCCAGGTCGATCACCTCGAAGCCCGCCCCCTCCATCATCATCACCACCAGGTTCTTGCCGATATCGTGAAGATCGCCCTTGACCGTGCCGGCTACAGCCACCGCCTTGGCTTTATACTCACCCTCGACCAGCTTGGGCTTGATAATCTGCATCCCCTGCTTCATCGCCCGGGCGGCGATCAGCACGTTGGGGATGTAATATTCGCCGGACTTCCACTTGGCGGCGACGATATCCATGCCGGCCACCAGGCCGTCGTTTAGGATAACGATCGCTTCGGTGCCTTCGTCCAGGGCTTTCCTGGTCAATTCGTTTACCAGGGGGGCGTTGCCCGCTACGAGCGCATTACGGATGTCATCGATCAGGGCCATCAGCTACCTCCGGTGTATCTCAGCGAGGAGTATACTCAATGGTTTTTTTGAACTGTGCACAAAGGGTAAGAAAACCGGAAAGAATATGAAACGGGAGGATTACCCTGCCCGGTCGAATTACTATGTCACAAGAACTTACAAATTAATATAGAGCAGGCAGATTGCCAATAAAAAATAAGCGGCCTGTCAATCCTAAGCCGGGAGCCGGGCCTTCAGGGATTCCATCAGGCGGGCGAAGCCGGGATAGTCGAGCGATTGCTGGCCGTCGGAGAGGGCGCGCCTGGGGTCCGGGTGCACCTCCACCATCACGCCGTGGGCGCCGGCGGCGCGGGAAGCCAGGCTCAAGGGAGTCACCAGGGAGGCCCGGCCGGTGCCGTGGCTGGGGTCGGCAATCACCGGCAGATGGCTCAGCTCGCGCGCCAGGGCCAGGCAGTTCAAGTCCAGTGTGTTGCGGGTTGCGGTTTCGAAAGTGCGGATTCCCCGCTCGCAGAGCACCACCTGGGGATTACCTGCATCGAGAATGTATTCGGCGGCCAGGAGCCACTCCTCCAGCAGGGCGCTCATGCCGCGCTTGAGCAGAATGGGCATTCCGGTGCGCGCCGCCTCCAGGAGCAGGTCGAAGTTCTGCATGTTGCGCGTGCCGATCTGCAGCATGTCGGCGCAGCCGGCCAACAGCTCCAATTGGTTCACGTGCATCACTTCGGTCACCACTGGCAGGCCTACAGTCCGGCGCACTTCCTCGAGAATTCGCGCGCCCTCCTCGCCCAGGCCGCGGAAAGCGTAGGGGGTGGTGCGCGGCTTGAAGATCCCGCCGCGGAAAATCCCGGCGCCCAGCTTTTTGACCTGGGCGGCGCAGCCGACAGTCTGCTCCAGGCTCTCTACGCTGCAGGGCCCGGCGATCACCACGAACGGACTGGCCCCGCCGATCGCCGCGTTCCCCACCCGCACCACCGTGTCCTCGTGCTTCCACTCGCGGCTAACCAGCTTGTAGGGCTTGGAGACGTGGATGATCTCCTTGACCCCCGGCATCAACAGCACCTGGTCGGCGTCCACGTAGCCGGCGTTACCCATCACGCCCACGGCGGTGCGGATCGAGCCGGGCAGCACCTGGGCCCGCAGGCCCATGGAGCGCACCAGCCCGGCCACTTCCTCGATCTGCGCCGCAGTGGCGTCCCTGTCCATGACGATCAGCATAACCGGAAATACAGGTAGGGGCGGTTTGCGAACCGCCCCTTTAGAGGAATATTAATAACTTGAATCCATTAAGACACTCGAAACCGACCTATTTCTCTTTTTCGAGGATTCCGGGTTTGGTGATTCTTTCCGGGTCGAGCGCTTTTTCCAGTTCTTCGGGAGTGAGGATTTTCCTTTCGAGGATGATCTCCTTGAGCGACCGGCCGGTTTTCATCGACTCCTTCACCACCTCTGCGGTGTTCAGGTAGCCGATCACCGGATTCAGGACGGTGGCGGTGCCCAGGCTCTTTTCGAAGTACTCCCGGCAACGCTCGCGGTTGACCTGGATGCCGCTCACGCACTTCTTGTCCAGATGCCGGGCGGAATTGGTCAGGAGCCTGGCCGACTCGATCAGGTTGTAGGCGATCACCGGCATCATCACGTTGAGCTGAAGCTGGCCGGCCTGGGCCGCGTAGTTGACACAGGTGTCGTTGCCGATCACCTGGAAGCAGGCCATGGCTGTCATCTCCGGGATCACCGGATTGACCTTGCCGGGCATGATCGAGCTGCCGGGCTGCAGCGCCGGCAGCAGGATTTCCCAGATTCCGCTGGTGGGGCCGCTGGCCAGAAGCCGCAGGTCGTTGGAAATCTTCAATAGCTCCAGGGCCGCCAGCTTCATCCGGCCGGCGATGTCCACGAACACATCCATGCTGCTCATGGCGGCGAACAGGTTGGGGTCGGCGGAGAGGTCGAAGCCGGTGAGCTGGCGAAGCGCGCCCACGATCCGGCCCTGGTACTCGGGATGGCAATTCAGCCCGGTGCCGGCCGCCGAGCCGCCGATGCCCAGCACCCCGGCGCGGTTGAAACTGGTCGAGAGCCGGCGCACCAGTTTCCTGGTGACCTGGGCCCAGCCGCCGAACTCCTGGCCCACCGTGATCGGCACCGCATCCTGAAGATGGGTGCGGCCGGTGGTGATCACGTCCTTGAACTGGTCGGCCTTGGCCGCGAAAGCCTGCGACAGTTCGCCCAGCGCCGCGGTCAGGCCGCCCGAAACCCGCAGGCAGGCCAGGCGGATACAGGTGGGGACCACGTCGTTCGTGCTCTGCGCCATGTTGACATGGTCGTTGGGGCTCAGGATTTTGTAATCGCCCTTTTTCCCGCCCAGGGATTCGATCGCCAGGTTGGCGATCACTTCGTTGACGTTCATGTGGAAGCTGGTGCCGGCCCCGGCCTGGTAAATGTCCACCACGAAATTGTCCGCCAGCTCCCCGGCGATGATCCGGTCGGCAGCCGAACCGATCGCCTCGGCCATTTTTTTATCCAGCAGGCCCAGTTCGGCGTGCACGATAGCCGCGGCTTTCTTGATCATGGCACAGGCCCAGACCATCTCCGCCGGCAGGGTCCGGCCGGAGATCAGGAAGTTGTCCACCGCGCGCTGAGTCTGCACGCCATAGTAAACCTCGGCCGGAACCTTCACTTCCCCCAGTGAGTCTTTTTCGATACGGAAGGCCACTTTAGTACTCCTCAGGCTTGTTTTTTCCTGGTGAAAGGCAGCAGGCCGCCGGCCAGGATCACGTCACGCTCGTAAGCGCTCAGCCGGGCGATTCCCTTGATGCTGGTTCCTTTCGACCGGTTGGTGATTGTCAGTTCGCCCCCGGCGCTTTCCAGGGCGGCGTGGATTCCCTTGATGGACAGTTCGTCCTGCTGCTGGATTTTGGCGTAGTCCGCCTCAGCGGCGAACTCCACGGGCAGGATGCCGAAATTGATCAGGTTGCTGCGGTGGATGCGGGCGAAACTCTTGGCAATGACTGCCCGCAGGCCCAGGTACATCGGTGCGATGGCCGCGTGCTCGCGGCTCGATCCCTGGCCGTAATTCCGTCCGCCCACGATCAGCCCGCCGCCCAGGGACCTGGCTCGGGAAGGGAATTCGGGATCGAGGTTGGCGAAAACGTGCTCGCTGATTCGCGGGATGTTGGAGCGCAGGGGCAGCACCTTGGCCCCGGCGGGCATGATATCATCGGTGGTGATGTTGTCGCCGGTCATAAGCAGGACCTTGCCCTCGATCACGTCCGGCAGCGGCTGGTTGACCGGGCAGGGCTTGATGTTGGGGCCGCGCACCACTTCCACTTCTTCGCCAGGGGGGGCCGGCGGAATAATCATGCCGTCGTCGATAATGAATTCCCCGGCCGGCGCCACCTGCGGCAGTTTGCCGAACTTGGAGACGTCCGGCAGCTCGCCGGCCAGCGCGCTCAGGGCGCAGATTTCCGGGCTGGCCAGGATCACGCCGGCTTCCTTGCTGCCGCAGCGGCCGATGAAATTGCGGTTGAACGAGCGCACACTCAGCGTGCCCGTGGCCGGCACCTGGCCCATGCCGATACAGGGGCCGCAGGCCGATTCGAGGATGCGGGCGCCCGAGGCGATCAGCTCCTTGAGGCCGCCGGCGGCGGCGATCATCTCGAACACCTGGCGGCTGCCCGGAGTCACCGTGAAACTCACGTCCGGATGGGATTTCCTGCCCTTCATAATTTCGGCTACCACCATCAGGTCGTAATAGGAGCTGTTGGTGCAGCTGCCCACGCAGACCTGCTGGATCTTGGTGCCGGCCACCCCGCTCAGGGGCTGGACCGCATCCGGCGAATGGGGCATGGCCACCATCGGCTCGAGCTGGCTCAGGTCGATCACTTCCAGCTCGTCATAGCCGGCGTCCGGATCGGGCAGGACTTCCCGCCAGACGTCGCCGCGGCCCTGGGCTTTGAGATAGGCCCGTGTGCGTTGGTCGCTGGGGAAGACGCTGGTGGTGGCGCCCAGTTCGGCGCCCATGTTGGTGATCGTGGCCCGCTGAGGCACGTCCAGGCTTGCCACTCCGGGGCCGTGGTAGGCGAAGATTTTGCCCACGCCGCCCTTGACGCTCAGGCGGCGCAGGATTTCCAGGATCACGTCCTTGGCGCTGGCCCAGCCGGTAAGCTTTCCTTCCAGCCTGACACCCACGATGGCGGGGCATTTGAGGTTGAACGCCCCCCCGGCCATGGCCACGGCGATGTCCAGCCCGCCCGCGCCGATTGCGACCATGCCGGCACCGCCGCAGGTGGGGGTGTGGCTGTCGCTGCCCAGGAGCACCTGTCCCGGGGCGCTGAACCGTTCGAGGTGGACCTGGTGGCAGATCCCGTTGCCGGGCCGGCTGAACCAGGCGCCCACCTTGCGGGCCACGGTCTGCAGGTAGCGATGGTCATCTGCGTTTTCGAAGCCGGTCTGCAGCATGTTGTGGTCCACGTAGCTCACCGAAACCCGGGTCTTGACCCGCGGGATGCCCATCGCCTCGAACTGCAGGTAGGCCATGGTGCCGGTGGCGTCCTGGGTCAATGTCTGGTCGACTCTGATCGCTATCTCTTCGCCCGGCAAGAGGTTCCCGCTCACCAGGTGTTCGGCGAGTATTTTCTGTACCGCGTTCTTTCCCATATTTTTCGCTCCACGCTCGAATTGTTTCGCCAGTGTATTTCGTTGGAATTTGCCCACCCGAAGTCCAAACCGAAAGCTGCAGGATGTGCCAACTTTATCATGGGCTTGGGTAAGCAAATATATGTCCCGTCGGGGTAAAATGCAAAGGGTGGGATGGGAAGTTAGGCACAAGGCACAGGCACAAAGGCACAAAGGCACAAAGGCACAAAGGCACAAAGGCACAAAGGCACAAAGGCACAGAGGCACAGGGGCACAGAGGCACAGAGGCACAGAGGCACAAAGTGGTAGCGTGCGGAGCGGCCTTCCGAATACTGAATACCGACTACTGACTACCGGGGAGGTTACCGGGCCGGGCCTCCTGTCTTCTGAATTCTGGATTCTGACTTCTGAATTCCGGGGAGGTGCGGTGGGGCGGGGAAAAAAAGTTCACCCCCTGGCAAGCAGGAATCCGAAATTCCCGGCTTTCGGCCCCCGGTATGGAATTTGCTCTCCTTGTCCCGGCAGAAAAATTCATTCCTTTACCGGGGGTTGGGACAGCCTATGCCAATATCGACCCGGAAGGCCGTTATTCGAGCCTCGCTCGGCCTTCTGATCCTGATCGCCATCGCTACGTTCAGTTGCCACGGCGAGGCGTCCGCCCAAGCGCCGGCCGGCGCAGGCGGAACTATTTTCCCCAGCGTGCAGATCGGCTTGGGGGCCAGCCAGCAGCCCGAGGATTTCGCGATTACGCTGCAGCTGTTGTTCCTGATGACCCTGCTGACCCTGGCGCCATCGATCCTGATCATGATGACCAGTTTCACCCGGATCGTGGTGGTCTTCCACTTCCTGCGCCAGGCACTGGGCACCCAGGGCATGCCGGCCAACCAGATTCTGATCGGCCTGGCGCTGTTTCTGACCTTCTACATCATGAGCCCGGTCTGGAAAGACATCAACGACAACGCGCTGCAGCCCTACCTGCGGCACGACATTACCCAGCCTGAGGCTTTCGACCGGGGCCTGGCCCCCTTGCGGACCTTCATGTTCCATCAGGTGCGCGAGAAGGACCTGTCGCTGTTCGTCTTCATGGCCAAAATGGAGAAGCCCAAGACCGCCGAGGAAGTTCCGACCCTGGTGCTGATCCCGGCCTTCATTATCAGCGAGCTGCGGATTGCCTTCCAGATCGGATTCCTGCTGTACCTGCCGTTTATCATGATCGACATGATCGTCTCCAGCGTGCTCCTGTCGATGGGCATGCTCATGCTGCCGCCTATTATCATTTCGCTGCCGTTCAAGGTGCTGCTGTTCGTGATGGTGGACGGCTGGTACCTATTGGTGAGCAGCCTGATGAGAAGTTTCGCCTGAGGGAGGTAAGGAAGAATGAGCCAGCAGTTTATCATACATCTCGGCCGTGAAGTGTTTTTTACCTCGGTGCTGGTGGCGAGCCCCATGCTGATCGCCGGCCTGATCGTGGGGGTGACGATCAGCGTGATCCAGACCGCCACCTCGATCCAGGAGCAGACCCTGACTTTCATCCCCAAGATCATCGCCGTGGTCGTTTCGCTGATCCTGTTCATGCCCTGGATGATGAACACCATGCTGGATTTCAGTATCGAGTTGATAAACAACATTCCGAACTACGTGAGATAGCATCGGTCTGACTGATAAGAGAAGCCGAACGGGTACCAGATGCAGATAACGGACATAGCCCTGCGCCAGGTGGAAATTTACTCGCTGATCTTTTTCCGTGTGAGCGGGATAATCTTCATGATGCCGTTTTTCGGCAGCGAGAACGTTCCGCGCCTGATGCGGATCGGGCTGTCCCTGGTGATCACTTTCGTACTGGTGCCGACGCTGAACCTGACGAACGTGCCCCTGCCGGAGAACCTCTGGACTTACACCGGCGTGGTGTTCAAGGAGCTGGTGGTGGGCCTGGCCCTGGGCTACATCTCCATGCTGATCTTCCACGGCATCCAGTTCGCCGGCGACCTGGTGGGCTATCAGATGGGACTGGGGATCGGGAACGTGATCGACCCGATGAGCGAGGTGCAGATCAGCCTGATCGGCACCCTGCAGAACCTGCTGGCCGTGCTGATCTACCTGAGCCTGTTCTGGGACCACTTCCTGTTCAAGAGCCTGGCCGCCAGCTTTCACGTGATTCCCATTGCCGGCGTGATTCTTAAGGAGCCCCTGATCGGGGAGCTGACCCGCATGACGGCCGATGTTTTCGTGATCGCGCTCAAGATGGGCGCACCGCTGCTGGCGGCGCTGTTCCTGGCGGACGTGGCCCTGGGCTTCATCGCCCGCACCGCGCCGCAGATCAACGTTTTCATTATCGGCTTCCCGGTGAAAGTGGGTCTGGGGATCCTGCTCCTGGGGATCAGCCTGCCGTACTTTTCCTATGTGTTCGGCAAACTCGTGGCGAACATGGAAAACAACATCCTGATCGCCCTGCGGTTCCTGTAAGCGGAGAGTGAGAAGTGGCTGAAGAAAATACCAGCCAGGAAGAAAGGACCGAGGAACCTACTCAAAAGCGCCTGGAGGACGCGCGCCTGGAAGGCAACGTCCCCCGGTCGGTGGAGCTTTCCAGCATGATGGTGCTGTTGGCCGGCGTGCTGGCGCTTTACTTTTTCGGCTCCTCGATGTGGCAGGGTATGAGAGAGGCGAGCTACTACATCTTCAACAACGCCGCTACCATGGAGATCGGTCGGCACAACCTGTGCGAGCTGACCGAGGCCTCGGTGTTCTTCATGCTCCGGATCATGGGGCCGCTGTTTGTCCTGCTGATGGTGGTGGGGGCCGTCACCGGAGTGGCGCAGAGCGGGCCGAACCTGACCTGGAAGCCGCTGGCGCCCAAAATGAGCAAGATGAACCCGATCAAGGGTCTCAAGCGTACCTTCGCCTCGACCCGCGCCCTGGTGGAGATGGTCAAGAGTATCCTCAAGGTGCTGGCCGTGGGTGCGCTGTCGGCCTGGACGATCCGCGGCATGTTCAACGATTACATCCTGCTGCTGGACCAGGATATCGGGCAATTTTTCGTCTACCTGATGCTGCAGATTTTTAAATTGAGCCTGCGGATCGCCCTGTTGCTGCTCTTATTGGCCGTCCTGGACTACCTCTGGCAGCGCTACAAGTACTTCAAGGAATTGCGCATGAGCCGCACCGAGATCAAGGAAGAGCGCAAGCAGCAGGAAGGCGACCCGATGGTCAAGAGCCGCATCCGCTCGATCATGATGGAGGCGGCGCGGCGGCGCATGATGGCCGATGTCAAGGAGGCGGACGTGGTGGTCACCAACCCGGTCCACCTGGCCGTGGCCCTCAAGTACGACCACGATTCGATGGCGGCGCCCACGGTGCTGGCCAAGGGCCAGCGCTTGCTGGCGGAAAAAATCAAGGAGATCGCCCGGGCCAACGGTATTCCAATCGTGGAAAACAAGCCCCTGGCGCAGATGCTCTACAAGATGTGCGAAGTGGGACAGGAAATCCCGGCCAAGCTGTACAAGGCGGTGGCCGAGGTGCTGGCCTACGTTTACCGGCTTAAGAACAAATCAATTTTTTGAATTGAGCTGGAAAGGCAACAGGCAGCCCTATGCGGTTCGGCAAGTACAGTGACGTAATACTGGCCCTGAGTCTGGTGGGGATTCTGGTGGTGATGATCATCCCCATGCCGCCGCTATTTTTGGACATCATGCTCACGCTGGACATCAGCCTGTCCCTGCTGGTCCTGGTGGTGGTGCTGTACACCACCGAGCCGCTTCAGTTTTCGGTTTTCCCGGGACTGCTCTTGATGGTCACTCTTTTCCGGCTGTCGCTCAACGTCGCCTCCACCCGGCTCATTCTCTCCGAAGCCTACGCCGGCCAGGTGATCCAGGCGTTCGGCACGTTTGTGGTGGGCGGCAACTACGTGGTGGGCCTGATCATCTTCAGCATTCTGGTGATTATCAACTTCGTGGTGCTGACTAAGGGCGCCGGCCGTATCGCCGAAGTGGCGGCCCGCTTCACCCTGGACAAGATGCCAGGCAAGCAGATGGCGATCGACGCCGACCTGAACAACGGGCTGATCGATGAGCGGCAGGCCAGGGCCAGGCGCGAAAAGATCGACCGCGAAGCCGAATTCTACGGCGCCATGGACGGCGCCGCCAAGTTCGTGCGCGGAGACGCCGTCGCCGCCATCCTGATTACCTTTATTAATATCTTGGGCGGATTTGTAATCGGCGTGATTCAGCGCGGAATGAGCTTTCCGGACGCGATCAAGACCTATACCCTGCTGACCGTGGGTGACGGCCTGGTGAGCCAGATTCCGGCCCTGGTGGTCTCCACCGCCGCCGGCGTGATTATCACCCGCGCCTCCAGCGAAAGCCACCTCGGCATCGACATCCACAACCAGCTCATGGCCCGGCCCCGGGCCCTGGTGATTACCACCTTCGTGCTGGTCTTTTTCGGCCTGACTCCGGGATTGCCTACTATTCCGTTCCTCATCCTGGCCACGCTGGTGGGGCTGTTGGCCGTGGGCGCACGCCGGCAGATCGTCGAGACGGAGAAAGTCCAGGAAGAGGAGCGCAAGGAGGAAAGCCGGCCGCGGGACGTACACGCCCAGATCGAGGAATACCTGCAGGTCGATCCCCTGGAACTGGAAATCGGCTACGGCCTCATCCCGCTGGTGGACACCGATCAGGGCGGCGACCTGCTGGGACGGATTACCGAAATACGCAAGCAGTGCGCCCTGGAGATCGGCATCATCGTCCCGCCGATCCGAATCCGGGACAACATCCAGCTCAAGAACAACGAATACGTGATCAAGATCAGGGGCGTGGATGTGGCCCGCGGCGAGGTGCTGGTGGGCCGCTTCATGGCGCTCGACCCCGGCACCGTGACCGAAAAAATAGAGGGTGCCCATACCCGGGAACAGGTGTTCGGCCTGGAGGCGATCTGGATCGGCGAGGAGCAGAAGGAACAGGCGGAAACCAGCGGCTACACGGTAGTGGAGGCTCCGGCCGTACTGGCCACCCATCTGATGGAGACGATCAAGCGCCACGCCCACGAAATCCTCAGCCGCCAGGACGTCCAGACCCTGCTCGGCAACGTCAAAAAGGAAAACGCTACACTGGTCGAGGAGCTGGTGCCGGGCGCGCTGAGCGTGGGCAGCGTGCAGAAAGTGCTGCAAAACCTGCTGCACGAGCGCGTCCCGATCCGCGACCTGGTGACGATTCTCGAGGCTTTGAGCGACTACGCGAGCCAGACCAAGGACCTCAACACCCTCACCGAATACGTCCGGCAAAGCCTGGCGCGCACGATCTACAGTCTGTACCGCGACGCGGAAGGCAAGGTGACCGCGATCACCCTGGCGCCGGAAATCGAAAGGATGATCATCGAGGTTATCCAGTCCGGCGTCCAGAAGGGCGCTTCCCTGGCCCTGCCGCCGCGATTCATCGAAGATGTGACCGGTTCGCTTCACGAACACGTCGAGCGGATGGGCGCCGAGGGGCTGCAGCCCCTGCTGGTCCTCTCGCCCACGATCCGCCAGTATTTCAAACGTCTGGTCGAACCGGTGTTCCCCAACCTCGTGGTCATCAGTTACGCCGAACTGCCGCAGACGGCTGATATTGTCTCCTTCGGCACCGTCCAGACAGAAAAGGAGAGTGTGCTGACATGAAAGTAAAAAAGTACGTAGCTCCCAACATGCGGGACGCCCTCGAAAAAATGAAGCGTGACCTGGGCACCGCCGCGGTAATCCTCGGCTCCCGCAAGATCAGCCGCGGCGGCCTGCTCGACTTCATGGGCAAGGAGATGTTCGAGGTCACGGCGACCACCGAGGACAACGTTCTGGTGTCCGGCCGCAAGACCCCGGCCCCAGGCCCGGCCCGGCCTACCGGCAGCCGCATCTCGGTGACGGTCGGCGACGAGGGGCCGGTCAAGAACGGCGGCAACGGCGACTTCACCAGCGCCATCCGCTCCAGCCTCTCCGGCCTGGAAAGCTCCACAGTTACCCGGAACTTCGCCGCGCCGAGGACGGCCGATTCCGGCAACGTCCGCCAGCTCCAGTCTGAAATGAAGGATCTGAAGGACGTAATCAGCGAGATGGCCGAACAGATCCGCTTCCAGAAAATGCCAGCCCTGCCGCCGGTGCTGAAGGAGATTTTCCGGAAGCTGGTGGAAACCGAGCTGGAGGAAAAGACCGCCGGCGAACTGGTCCAGAAGATCTACGGCAAGTTCAGCGAGACAGAATACGGCGACCGGACCCTGGTCGAAAAGTACCTGGTCGAGGAGATCGCCGGGATGATCGCCGTGGCCGAGCCGACACCGATGCGCACCAAGGAGCCGTTGGTGGTGATTTTTGCCGGACCCTCCGGGGTGGGTAAGACCACCAGCCTGGCCAAGCTCGCCACCAACAAGAAATTCTTCGGCGAAAAGAACGTCGCCCTGGTGACCGCCGACACCTACCGCGTGGCCGCCACCCAGCAGCTCGGCACGTTCAGCGAAATCGCCGACATCCCGATGGAGATCGCCCATTCGCCGCGGGATATCACCAAGGCGATCAAGCGCCACCAGGACAAGGACGCGATCCTGATCGACACACCCGGAGGCAGCCAGTACAACGACAAGCTGCTGACCGAGCTGAAAGACTTCATCCAGGCCGCAGCCCCGGACGAAATCCATCTGGTGCTGAGCGTGAACATCAAGCCGCACGACATGCAGCATGCGATCAAGCGCTTCCGCACGGCCAGGAACATGCGGCTGCTGCTTACCAAGTTCGACGAGACCCTCACTTTCGGTTCGGCGGTCACGGTGGCTCGCGATTCCGGCCTGCCGGTCAGCTACCTTACTTTCGGCCAGGAAGTGCCCGAGGACATCGAAGCGGCCAATGCGAAGAAGATCGCCAAGCTGGTGCTGGGAAACGTATTCTGAGCCTTGACGAGGGACCATGGAAGGTAACATCCTCAAGCTTTCGTTTTTGATGTCGTATCTGACTATGCTGATCTGCGTGGTGAGCGGAATCCCCTTTATGACCGCGCTTTTCCGCTCGATCCTGCTCCTGACTCTTTTCAGCCTGGCGGGCTTCGCCCTGCGCTGGTACCTGCTGAAAATGGTCGAGAGTATCGAACCGGACCGGCCGGCGCATTTCGGCGAGCCGGAAAGCTACGATCAGGTGTTCGAGGGGGGAGAGGCTTCCCCGCCGAAGGGGGAAGAACGCCTGGACAACGTCGAACATAACCAGCCGGGAACCTGACTTGAAACTGGAAGGCCTTGATGCAGAACTTCCAAGCTAATACATCCTTACGGGGCGCCGGGAAAAAGACGGCCGCAGGCGGCGGTAAAGCCCTGCAGACCGACAGCGAAGCCAGGGCCGCCGAGCGGGACCGCAAGAACGATGAAATCGAGCGGCTGGTGGCGGAATACCGCCAAAGCGGCGAGCAGAAGACCCGGGAGCGGGTCATGATTCTCAACCTGTCCCTGGTCAGCTACATCTCGGAACGGCTGGCGGTGTCGCTTCCCCAATCGGTGGAGATCGACGATCTCAAGAGCCTGGGCATCCTGGGCCTGATCGATGCGATCGAAAACTACAAGCCGGAAAAACAGGTCCGCTTTACCTCTTATGCCGCCCTGCGGATCAAGGGTTCGATCATCGACGGGCTGAGGAGTCTGGACTGGGTGCCCCGGAGCGTGCGCAAGAAAGCGCGTGACCTGGAAAAAAACCTCCACGAGCTGGAAAGCAAACTCGGCCGGCCCGCCACCGAAAAGGAAGTCAGCGAAAAAATGGGGATCAGCCTCCCGGATTACCAGCAACTGCTGGAGGATGTCAGCCCGATCACTTTCCTCTCGCTCAACGACACGGTCTATGAAGACGACGACCAGTCGATCAGCCTGGGGGAGGTTATCGAGGACTCCGACAATTACGGTCCCCACTCCGTGCTCGAACGCGAAGAGGTGAAGCAGCTGCTGGTGGGCGGGATCAACACCCTGCCCGAACGGGAAAAACTGGTGGTCGCTCTCTACTATTACGAAGGTCTGACCCTCAAGGAGATCGGCGAGGTGATGCAAATCTCCGAATCCAGGGTCTGCCAGATCCACACCGAATCGATGCTGAGGCTGAGGGGAAAGCTGAAATACACGCTTTGACAAGACGAGGCGCAAGGCACTAAACTTGCTGTAAAGCGATAGTGCAGAATTACCGGCGCACTACCCGGTTGCAGGCGGCGAAAACTGTATCTGTTTCGCCGTCAAAATGTTGTATTGTTTTACCCCAGCGGGAAGGGGGTATCCAATGGTAGTGCCGGTTTCGGGAACTCCGAATTTTTTTCCGGTCGAAAGGGGCAAAAAACTCCCCGGCCGGGGCGAGGAACAGGTAAGTTTCGAGGATTACCTGGTGGAAAAGGCCGAGGCACCGGAGGAGGGTCACAACCGGGGAGGCGGTCGGCGCAAGAACCGGAACGGATTTTACCACGGTGCCGACCAGCCTCAGCAGCCAGGCCCGGAACGAAACGATTCGCAGGGAGGCGGAATCGAAAACGATAAGCCCGACCCGGGACGAAGGATCGACCTGATGGCTTGAGGCGAACGAGCAGGTCAGAGGCCACAATCCAGTTTATTCAGGCGAATATGAAAGCACTCGGAATACAGACAGAGCGCCTCAGGAAAATCACCGAAACCATCATCAACCTTCCCACCCTGCCGACAGTCGTGGCCAAGATGGTCGAGTTGATCGACGACCCGAAAAGCTCGGCCCGCTCACTCAGCCGCCTGATCAAGACCGACCAGGTTCTTACCGCCCGCATGCTCAGGCTGTCCAACTCCGCCTATTACGGCTTTCCCAACCCGATAACTTCGATCAATCTGGCGATCGTGGTGCTGGGTTTCGACACCATCAAGAACCTCGGCCTCTCGGTCTCGGTCATCAGCCGCCTGGCGCGGGCCACCAGCGATGAGGAGCTGCTGGACTACACCAGGTTCTGGGAGCATTCGGTGGCAGTGGCGGTGGCGAGCAGAATGCTGGCGCGCCTGCATGGGTTCCGGGCGCTGGAGAGCGAGGCGTTCGTGGCCGGGCTGATCCACGACATCGGCAAAGTGATTCTGAGCCAGTACCAGACCGCGAACTATTCCCGGTGCCTGCACCTGGTGGCGGAAAAGGAGATCCTGCTGGCCCGGGCCGAGGAGGAAGTTTTCGGAGTGACCCATGCGGAAGTGGGCGCCTGGCTGGCCCACCGCTGGAACCTGCCGCCGACCCTCACCGAAGCGATCAGGCTGCACCATCTGCCGCTGACCGCCAGGGTGAATCCCCTGCTCACCGCGATCGTCCACTTCGCCGACATCCTGGCCCGCGCGGCCCGGATCGGTAACGGCGGCGACCCGCTGGTGCCTCCGTTTTACCGCGGTGTGCTCCACAGTCTGCCCCTGCGGCTGGACGAACACAACAAGGCGGACCTGCCGCATTACCTGGCTGCCCTGCGCGAAGAGATGGAGAACGTCGACTCCTTCGTTAACATCGTGCTGGGCCGGGTACCCATAACCGGCGACGAGGACGAGCTGGCCGGTGACGAGGGCCGGGTGCTCAGCGCCTGAAACTCTGCCCCCCTGTCGGGTCTCATTCACTGGGAAAATATTTCCCCGCCATTTTTCACGAATCCCCTGAGATATTTGCCGCCGGAGCCGTAGCTTCCCCGCCAGGCCTCGATCTGCCGGCCCGGACTGGATCGGTCAGGCTGGCACGACTATTGCTCAATTGCTCCCTCAGACAGCTCTGAAGCCCATTTTACGCGGCTTGGGCCGAAAGACGAACCAGCAAGCCGATTTCACAAAGCTCCGGGGTAAGCCATGAAAAGATTTCTCAGTCAGATTGCAGCCGCACTGGCGGCGCTCACCGTCGGCTACCTGCCCCTACCGGCCGCTGACATAACCGGCGTGAAGCTTTTCAGCGAGACCGACTACGCCCGCGTGGCAATCGAAACCGATGCCGCGGTGAAGACCGAAGTGGAAACCAATGCTGCGGAAAACCTGATTTTTATCCGCTTCGAGGGCACCGGCATCGCTCTGGACAAACAGTCTTACCTCTTCGACGGCAATCCGCACGTCGAGGCGGTGACTTTCCTGCCCCTGTCCGGCAAGACCGTGGTGGCGCGGATCAAGGCCAGGCATCCATTCCGGCTCAAGACCTACGAAACCACAAGCCCGCCTCGGGTGATCCTGGAGCTGCGCGCTGCGGAAACCTCCGCGCCCGCGACCCAGGGCAACACGCCGCCGGCGCTGGACTACTATCGGCGCGGCCTCGACCAGATGCAGAAAGGCACCTACGACGCCGCCCTGATGAGCCTGCGCAGCGCGATCCGGGCCGGGCAGCGCGTACCGGAAAGCTACTACCAGGCCGGTCGAATCCGGCTGCGGCAGGGCGAAAAGGACAAGGCGCTGATCAATTTTTCCCGGGCCGCCAGGAGCTCCGATTTCGGTGACGCGGCCGCGCTTTACATGAGCTGGCTGCATCTGCAGAACGGCAACGCCGATGGCCTGCGCAACAGTTGGCGCCAGCTGGCAGACCGTCTGCCCGGGGAAGATGCCCGTCTCCGTCTGGCTTCCTCCTGCCCGGAAGTCGACTATCGCAAGCTCAGCCAGGCGGTCTCCGGCGTCGAGCGGCCGGCCGAAGTGCAAGTGGCCGCAGACAAGCCGCAGGCGGAGAGCGCCGAAGCCTCGGGACAGGACGCCGACTCGTACCTCAGGCAGGGGCTGATCGCCAAGGACAAGGGCGAGTTTGCACAGGCGGTCACGCTTCTCGAAAAAGCCGTCGCTATGGACGGATCGGACTCCGAGGCCCATTTCCAGCTCGGTGTGGTCTACAAGGCGCTCGGCCGCAGCCGGCTGTCGGCGCACGAGTTCGAGCTCTCGCTCGGCGGCGGAGTCGACAAGACCCCGGCCCAGGAGGTCGAGGGGGTGCCCGCCACCCGTGAAGAAGCCGAGCTGCTGAATCCCGGAACAATTGAAAATAACGAGAAATCCACTTCCGCTGCGCCCGCCGCCTCGGAATCCGAACCGATAGAGACGGCGACTGCCACCGCCCAGACCATTGCAGTCACAGGATCCGCCGGCAGCGCCGGGCAAAGTGAGCCGGCGGCGAAGAACGGCGGTATCCTCGGCGTCATCCGTTCGGTCTCAGGCAGGATGGTCGACGGCGCCAACCTTCAACTGCTGCGCAGCCAGGTGAAAATGCTGACCGTAATTATGGGGGCCATTTTCCTTTTGACCCTCGCAACCGGCTGGTTCGCTCGCCGTAAAAGTGGAAAAGCTGAATCGTCTTTCGGTCTGCTGGTCCCGTCCAGGCAGTCGGTCGGTGGGAACGGCGGCGGCGGACAAGTGCGCAACGTGAGCCCGGTCAGTGTGATCGAGAACAAACGCCAGGTGGCCAGGGTGCTGGCCAGGGAGCTGGCGACCAAAAGACAGGCCGAACTGGCATCGGCGGAAGCGGGCGAAACCAGCCAGACGCTGGCACTCGAGCTCAAGCCGGTGGGCGAGCGCGGGATGTACGGCGCCGACATCGCCAGGCGGATCAAGGAGCAGCTCTCCAGGGGCGGCGGCGAAGCCGAGGTCTACGCCGGAACGGTCTCGCGTAAGGGCGCCGACGACATGCAGGTCCGGCTGATCCGCCAGTTACGCAGCAAGAACTGGACGATCGGCGACATCGCTCAGGAGATGAACCTTTCGCGCGAGGAAATCAAGTGGGCGCTCTCGGGAGCCGCGAGCCGCGAGGACAAGGCGGCGGCCCAGGAAGCGACCGATTCGGCCAGCTACGGACAGGCCCGCAACCTGATGGCGATGAAAAAGAAAAGAAACGCCCCGATCGATCCCCGCAGCATAGACCGTGAGGTGGACCTTGAACTCGAGATTAATGTATAGAGGCGCGCTGGAAGAGCTTCCGGAGAATACCGGGGGCCTGACAAGCCGTGCCGAGGAGCGGGTGCACAGCGGCCGGCCGGCGGAAAAGCCGCTGCCGGCCATTCGGTTAAGGCAGGCGGCTGTACTGCTGATGGTAGTTTCGTTCTGGGTTGCCACGTTCACCGGCCTTCAGGCGCAGAACGTTTCCGGAACGAACCTGCCCCTGGAGGACCTGGTTTACCCGCCCACCCGGCTCTGCGTGCTCGACGTGCGCGGCTTTCCCGCTCACTGGCCGTTCGACCTCGGCCACTTCCGCACCGACCTGGAGGCTTACCTCCGTTCGGCGGACTACCTCCGGGTTTTCACTGAAAGTGAGGTGGCCGACATTATCGAGCGCAACCGGGCGCGCATCCCGGACACTTACGACCCCCAGGTGCTGACCCGCGTGGGCCGCCTCACCGAATGCGATTTCGTCGCCTACCTGCGGATGATCTCACTGGAGATGGATACCCACGACGGCTTTTTCATTCCGGTGCTGTTCAAGCGCAATAAGGTGACCTATTCCGGTGAAATCGACCTGGCGCTGGTGGACAGCCGCAAGGGGACGCTGCACTATTCGAAAAAAGTGATCGGCTCCAGGAGCCTGGGCCGGGGCGTACAGATTTACCCGGTTACCGAGGACCCCTCGACGCACCTGAACTTCCGCCAAAGGGAAGAGCTGGCCTTTGAAGCGATCCAGGACCTGGCTCGCCGTACTTTCGAGGCGCTGATGGCGGGTATCCACAAGGACATGAGCGACAAGTACATCTGCTACTGGCAGGATGAAGTGCACATTATCGCGGACAAGCCCGGCCTCTGTCCGATCTGCGGCTCCCGCCTGGTGAAAATCAGAAGATAAAGGCAAGGGTTCTGGTTCGAGCCTGAAGAATGACGGCGGGGGCGGTCCGGCGGACCGCCTCTCTTTTTATCTGCCGGACGGGAATCCCGTACCGAAAAAAATACAGTTTCAAGCGCGCCCGGCCGATTTACCACAATATGAAACAGAAGAATAAAACCGAACGTCAGGATCACGAGCTGGAGGTGCTGTTCCGGATCAGCCAGGTCATCTCCTCCTGCACCGACCCGGACAACGTCTATCACTCCGTGCTCGCCCTGCTGGAGGAACTGGCGGACTTCGAATTCGCCGCCCTGTTCATCTTCGACGAGAAGGAGCAGAAGCTGAATCTGGCGGCGAGCAAGGGCCATGCCGTCGACCTTATCCAGCCGGTCAGCTTCGACATGGGGAACGGCCTGAGCGCCTGGGTCGCCAAGCAGAAGCGGCCGATCCTGCTGAGCGAGCTGCACCGGGGCAAGAGCGAGAGCAAGAGCCCGGTGAAATCCTTTCTCTCAATACCTCTGCTTTTAGGCGAAAGGGTGGTGGGGGTGATGAATTTCGGCCATACCACGGCCGGCGCTTTCAACCGCCAGAACCTTCAGCTGCTGACTATCGCCGCCGGCCAGCTGGGCGTGATTATCGAGCGCAGTCTCTACTTCAACCGCCTCGCCGAAACCAACCGACAGCTCCAGGAAACCAACCGCCGGCTGGAGGAAACCCGCCAGGCGCTGGTGGAAAAAGAACGGCTGGCTGCGGTCGGCGAAGTGGCGGTAACGGTCAATCACGAGATCAACAACCCGCTTACCGTGATAATCGGCAATGCCGAGCTGCTGCTCAAAGACCTGGGCGAGGCGGACAGCCGGATGGTCTCGAAGGTGCAGAACATCGTCACCGAGTCCAAGCGCATTGCTGAAATCACCCGCGCCCTCCGCCGTCTCCAACGGCCGGTTACCGAGGACTACCTGCCCGGCGGCAAAAAAATGATCAAGCTCGACAGAGTCGCCGGTTGACCTGTCCCTGATTGATTCCCCAGCCTGGAATCTCGACGATTTTCGGTCCCCGTGCTCCGGTCTCTGCCAATCGTTTTACCGGGCCTCAGTGCAAAATAAATCCGGAATAAAATAAATTCGCTGAATCGTTCCAGCCGTCCGGGAGTATTACCAGAAGGCGCCTGTCGACAGGCTATCTGTTGACATTTTGCCGGAAAAGAGCTTAAATTGGATAGTCTTAAGATGTTTTTGGGTGATATGTAACCTGGGGACGAATGGAACAGAAAGAGAGCGGAACATGACACGCCGGGCCTGGACGATATTCGCAGTGGCGATTCTTCTGGCGGCCGTAGGCAAGGTGGCATCGCAGTACGATGACGACCGGCCGAAAAGCGCCAGGGAAATGCTCCAGCTTCAGGAAGTGATCCAGGTAATCGCGGAAGAGTACGTGGATGAATTACCGCCCGGAGAGCTGTATCTCGGTGCCGCCGAGGGCCTCGTGGAAAGCCTTGACATGCACAGCCAGCTTCTGGATCAGAGCCGTCACAAGCGGCTGTTGGAACAGACCAAGGGTGAGTTCGGCGGGATCGGGATCGAGATTTCGATCAGGGAAGACACCCTTACCGTGCTCAGTCCTATCCCCGGCACGCCGGCTCAGCGGGTCGGACTACAGAGCGGGGACAGGATTGTGAGAATCGAGCACGAGCCGACCTTCGGGATGAGCCTGGACGATGCGGTCAACCGGCTCAAGGGCGTGCCCGGCACCAAAGTCAATATCTGGATCCACCGGCTGGGCGGCGATGAAGACATGCATTTCGAGATCACCCGCGCCATCATCAAGATCGAAAGCATCCAGGGCAAGTTCATGCTCACGCCCGAGATCGGCTACGTCCGCCTCGGCGTTTTCAGCCAAAACAGCGGCGAGGAGCTGCAGGATGCGATATTCGACCTGAAGAACCACGGCATGAAAAAGCTGATTTTCGACCTGCGGGATAATCCCGGCGGGCTGCTTTCCCGGGCCGTGGACGTGGCCGATCTCTTCCTCGATCCCGGCCAGGTGATCGTTTCCACCCGCGGACGGATCAAAAGCTCCAACCAGATTTTCCGGGCCAGGCACAATCCGATATGGCCGGGCGGCCCGGTCATCACCCTGATTTCCAACGGCAGCGCCAGCGCCAGCGAAATAGTCAGCGGCGCCCTGCAGGACCACGACAAAGCGGTAATCATGGGCACTACCAGTTACGGCAAGGGTTCGGTGCAGACTATCATCGACCTGCAGGATGATTATGCCCTCAAGCTCACCACCGCCAAATATTACACTCCCAGCGGACGCTGCATCCACGCCGATGGAATGGGGGAGGACGGTCACCACGCTCTGCTGCGGACCGAGGATACCCTGCAGACCTTTACCACCGATGGGGGGCGCACCGTGCGGGGCGGTGGCGGCATCACCCCCGACCTGGTGATCCGGCCCGATTCGCTTTCCGAGGCCGAGAAGAAAATCTTCAGACAGGCGGGCACTTTCCGCAATCTGATGTTCCGTTACGCAATCGAGTATAAAAACAACCATCCAAAATTCGGTATGGACAGCTTGGATAGCGTTGAGTTCACGGACAATTTCAAGCAGAAAATCGCCACTATTACGCCGGAGATGGTCGCCGAAGTACGCAAGCGGATGCGCAGCGAGGGTTTCGACCTCACCAAAGAGGAGTTCGACCAGACCGATGCGCTGGTGCGCCACTGGCTCTATTACTACCTGGCGGATGCGGCTTTCGATCGTAACACGGCCCAGCGTATCTCCACCGACTACGATCTTCAGCTTAAAAAAGCTCTCGAGCTGCTGGAAAAAGCCCCGGCCAATGGTGACTTCGTCGAAACTCTGCTCGCCGGCCGGACTCTGCCGGACACACTCGACACTTACAACTTGCACGGCAGGGTTGCCAGGTAATCCGGAACGCTTCCTGGATCCGGGCGACCGGCCGGGACGATAACCCGGACCGCAAACGCCTCCTGTCGGCGCAACTTTCCAGTCCGTTTCCGGACGTCCGCCAGGCAAGGTTCCCCCCTGAAATTCCCCTGATTTCCCCAAAAACGGAGCCAGAGCGAATATTGCGTCCTGCACCCGGTAAAATCACCAGATCGATGGCAGGCCTCGTTTGGGCCGCGATACTGGTTGTGGGCGCCCTGGCACAGGCACAGGCCTCCTTCCGGCTGCCCTGGCAGCGCACCGGGTCCTTGCCTGAGTGCGCTCGGCAAACCGACCAGGACGGCTATTTCCGGCCTGAATACGTCGAGCTGGTGCAGAGGCTCGAGCCCGCCACCATGGAATGGCTCGAACGCACCTTCCCCGAACTGGGCTGGCAGGGCATGGACCGCAGGGTGTTCACGCCCAAGGAAATCCCGGGCAGCCGCGAGGCGGTGGGTTTCCGCTACGACACGGCCTGGCGCCGGATGGAACTGGAAGCCCTGTTCCATTTCGGCCCGGCGGCCGGCAACGGAACCCTGATCGAGGATCTTCGTGTTCTGGACGACCGGCGGCTGGTGACAGTCAACCGGGGCTCCGGGAACCTGTCGGTGATCGACGTCAAAAAGCCGGACGTAGTGGGCGTGATCCAGGCCCCGCACGGCTTGCAGGCGTTCGATGTGAACCTGTCGGCCGGCGAGCTGTACCTGGTGGAGCGGGGCGCCCGCGGCCTGCTGGTGTTCTCCCTTGCCGACTACTCGCTCCGTGACACGCTGTTTCTGGGCTTCGAACCCTCCGCCGTGCTCAAGAGTCGGGGCGACCCCTATCTTTACTTAACCGATGAAGCCCGGCACCGGCTGATGCGCTACGACCTTTCCGGCGGCGCCGAACCTCTCGAAATCCCGGTCGACCTTGACCCCCCCTGGCTGATTGCCCACCATGAAGAGACCAATACGATCGTACTGGCCGGCACAGCCGGCGGCCAGCTCCGCCTGGTGGACGGCAAACGCGGCGTCCTGAAACCGGACCGCCTGCAGGCCGATTCGCCGCTCTTGGCCCTCTATGCCCCGCCGGAAACCGATGCGCTCTTTTTGGCTTCCGGCGGCTGCGAGCGTTCGACCGTGTACCGGCTCGTCTCAGGTGACTACGGTTTCACCTGCGAGCGGGTCGTTTCAGTGGCCGGCATCCTGCGCGGTCTCTGCGCGGCCGGCGACGGTAAGTCTGTATATCTGGCGGCCCAGAGCACGCTCTACCGGCTGGACGTTCGGTCGGGACAGGTTCTGGCTACGCGGGATGTGGGGGAAGGGCTGAGAGGGGTGGCCTCGGGAAAGGAAAGGCTTTTCGCCGCGGGTGGATTGTATTCGGTCTATTCCCTGGACGCCGACCTCGGCGGCAAGCTCCTGCGCACGGAAGTGGAGATGGGACCCGGGCCGCTGGTACTGGCAAACGATAAGCTTTACGCGGCCAACTCCCTCTCCGGCTCGATCACGATCCTCGAACCGAAACTCCTGCAGGAGGAGGTTTCGGTGCTGGTGGGCGTGCTTCTGGGCCGGGCTTATTATCGCGATAACCGGATCGTGGTCAACAACGTTTTCCGGCACAACCTGCTGGTACTCGACCCGGAGAACTACCGGATCGAGGAGATCATCCCGGCCGGCGGGAGCCTGTATTATAACCGCAAAGGCCGGCACTTCGTGATGTTCGACGACAGCCTGGCCACGCTCCTGCCCAGCCCGCCGTCGCAGGTGGCGATCAATATCAGTCTCGAGCTTCCCGGCGGAGTGCGGCTTTTTTCCCCGACCAGCGAAGCGGAAATCTACCTGGTGGCCGACCAGGGCCGCTACGTCACCCGGGCGGACCTGGGAAAGAGCTTCCGGCGCGGCAACGTTCCGCTGCCCCAGCCGGCGCTGGGGATGCTGGCGGGTGAAAAGGACGTCTACGTGCTGGCCCGATCGGAGCTTTACCGTTTCGGGGTGGAGGAGAACATCGGCCTGTCGCGCACCTGGCCTGCCCGGCCGTTCAAGTGTGAGCCGCCCTGGCTGGCGGACGACGGGCTGTACGAAACACGTGGCAGCCAGCTTCGCTATATCGGCCGCGACCGTCTGGTGGATGTTTTCAACACCCGCGGCGAGCTGTCCGTGATCCGCCTCGACCCCGATACCTGCTACGCCTGGGTCGGCTCTCCGGGATTCGTGAACGTCTTTGACAGCAAGCGCGCCGAACAGCTTTCGCAGATAGCGGTGCGGGGCGAGGTGCGGGACCTCTACCTGCCGTCCGGCCTTCCTGACGCCTACGTGCTCGACTCGGAACAGCTGTTGATCGTGGACCGCCGGAGCCTCTTCCGCCGCGATGACATTTCGGTCAGCGGTGAATTCGTCTACGCGTATGGAGAGGGGCTGTTTCTGCAGGACCACGCCGACCCGCGTAAACTCCAGGTGGCCGATGGCCTGCGCGGGATGCTGTACCAGGAGATCGACCTGCCCCTGGTGCCGACCGACGCCGCCTCCGATGGCGAGCGGCTGTTTCTGGTGGGAGGCACCCAGGGCGCAATCGCCTTTTACGCCAACCGGATCGATCCGGCCCGCCTGCCGCGTTCAGCCGACCGCAGCATCCGGGACGACAGCGCCGACCGCCGCCTCGGCTACCACCGCTAAATCTGCCTATCTCATTGATATTATGTTCTTTGCCTATTGGCTCAGTTCTGATTCTTCCCGGCTCTGCTGCTTCCATCCCCTTTGACAAAAACTCACAGATTTATTAAATATAAAAAATATCCTTTTCCGGGTTCTCCGGATCGTTTTATCTCTAACTTTTTTTCTGAAAAGGCCCCAGATGGGCAGACTACTGGATTATACGGGACTTACTTTCGATGATGTGATGCTCGTACCGCGCCGGAGCGAGGTGCTGCCCGGCGATGTGGACCTTACCACGCGCTTTACCCGGAAGATCGGCCTCAACCTGCCGCTGGTCAGCGCGGCGATGGACACCGTGACCGAAAGCGAAATGGCGATTGCCATGGCCCGCGAAGGCGGAGTGGGCGTGATCCACAAGAACATGTCGATCCAGCGCCAGACCGAGGAGGTGCGCCGGGTCAAGCGCAGCGAGAGCGCGATTATCGACAACCCGATCACGCTCCCCCCGGATGCGCTGCTGAAGGACGCCATCGAAGTGATGAGGCGGCACAACGTTTCCGGGATCCCGATCACCGAGAAGAATGGCATCCTGGTGGGGATCGTAACCCACCGCGACATGCTGTTCGAAACCGATGAAGAGCGTCCGCTGAGGGAGCTGATGACGACCGGGAATAAGCTGATCAGCGCCAGTGAGGGTATCAGCCAGGCCAAGGCTCAGGAAATACTGCACCGCAGCCGGATCGAAAAGCTGCCGATCGTGGATAAGGATGGCAGGCTCAAGGCCCTGGTGACCGTTAAGGACCTGATCAAGCGCAGTCTCTTCCCCAACGCCAGCAAGGACGGCAAGGGCCGGCTGATCGTGGCCGCCGCCGTGGGCACCAGCAGCGAAACCGTGGATCGGGCGCTGGCCCTGCGCGATGAGGAAGTGGACGTGATCGTGATCGACACCGCCCACGGCCACAGCCTCAAGGTGATGGAGACGGTCGAAACGCTGCGCAAGATTCTCGCGGATGTCCAGATCGTGGCGGGTAACGTGGCCACCGCTGAAGCAGTGCGGGAGCTGGCCCTGCTGGGCGTGGATGCGGTCAAGGTGGGGATCGGCCCCGGGTCGATCTGCACCACCCGGGTGATTGCCGGCGTGGGTGTGCCCCAGTTGTCGGCGGTGCTGGACTGCGCCGAGGAAGCCGACAAGCACGGCGTGCCGATCATTGCCGATGGTGGTGTCCGTTATTCCGGCGACGTGGTCAAGGCCCTGGCCGCCGGCGCTCAGACCGTCATGCTGGGCAGCCTGCTGGCCGGCACCGAGGAAAGCCCGGGGGAAACCGTGCTCTACCAGGGCCGTACATTCAAGGTCTACCGTGGCATGGGGTCGCTGGGCGCGATGAAGGACGGCAGCCGGGACCGCTACAGCCAGGAGGACACCGAAGGCTCGAAACTGGTGCCCGAGGGAATCGAGGGCCGGGTGCCGTTCAAGGGCCGGGTCGCCGATACGATCCACCAGCTCGCCGGCGGCCTGCGTTCGGGCATGGGTTACTGCGGCGTACGCACGGTTCAGGAGCTGGCCGAAAAGACATCTTTCCTGCGCTGCACGATCCAGGGCATACGTGAAAGCCATCCACACGATGTAACAATCACGCGGGAAGCCCCTAACTATTCGTTGGAATGAGATGGAAGCCAAAGAAGAAAGCCTGCGGGTCGGTGAAATTTCCTTCACCAACACCCGGAACCTCTATTACTACCTCAGGAAGCTCTGCCGCGAGCCCGGTATCCGCTACCTTAAAGGCACCCCGGCTCAACTCAACTGCCTGCTGCGCTCCGGCGAGATCGATCTCTGCGTGAGCTCTTCCATCGAGTACGCCTACGATTCGAGCCGGTACCTCGTGCTGCCCGGCTACGGGATAGCTTCGCGGGGGCCGCTGCCCAGCATCCGTCTTTTCAGCCGGGTTCCCCTGGAGCGTCTCGACGGCGCCACGATCTGCCTTACCACAGAAAGCGCCACCAGCGTGGCCCTTTGCCGGGTGCTGCTGGGCCGGCTCCTGGGCCAGGAGAACCGCTACGTTACCCTGTCGGCCGACCTGGAGGACGGGCTGGACGAAGCCGAGGGCCTGGTGCTGATCGGCGACCGGGCGCTGGCGGCCAACCCCCGGGCTCTTCAGTTCGACCTGTACATCTACGATCTGAGCCTCCTCTGGCAACAACTGACCGGCCTGCCCTTCGTCTTCGCCCTCTGGATCATCCGCGAGGATTCGGCCCTGGCCGCCGGCGAACTCCTCTCCAGGTTCTGGCGGGCGCTGATCCGCTCGCATGAGCTGATAGCCGATCCGGATGAAGAGTTGATCCGCTCCGTACTTGCCGACAGAAACTACTTCACCCGTCAGTCCCTGCTCGATTACTGGAACCTGATCGCTTACGAGCTGACCGACGATCATCTGGCGGGCCTGGAGCTGTTCTACCGTCTTTGCCATGAATCCGGTATTCTCCAGCGTCCGGCGGAGGTCCGTTTTTTCGACCCTGAAAAAAATATTTCCGCGGCCTGAATTTTCCCTTCCCGTCTGATTCAAGTCCCTTGCGCATCCGCCGACCCTTTCCAGGCAAATGCCCGTCATTACTGCATCCGGGAGATATTGACCTTGCCGGGAAAATGCCATATTGTAAATGAGACCGTATACCGGTGACGGTCCGCTGCCTCGTCTTTTCTGAAACCCACCCGAAGGACCTGTCGTGAAGTGCCGAAATTGCGGTGTTCAAATCCGCGAGAACACGATAATCTGCCCGGTTTGTAGCCAGCAGCAGAACCTTACTCTGCACGAGCGGCTGATGGAGAGAATCAAAGAGCTGCTCGCCGCCAAAACCGTTCAGAAAAGGTCGCCCCTTTTCTGACTCTCCTCCTGCGCAGAGTAAGTTTCGCCGGCAGCCATCAGGATCGATCCGGCTATTTGCACCGATCTTCCTGATACGAACAGTTTACTTTCCCGATCGTCCAACTTTCCTGCCTGCATCGGTTAACTCCTGATTCCGGCGCCTGAATCCGCCATCCGGGTAACCCGCGTTTGTCCTCGTCGTGTCCGCCCGGCTTGACACCGGCTGAATTTTCGATACTATATTTGCCTTGCTTGTTATTTACAGGCTTGAATTGGAGAGAGAATACCGATACCGGATATATTGTCCCGGGAGGGTCGATGACGATAAATTTTTTTGCTAACCGGTACGGTTCACCGGCGTTCTCCGGCGTTTATATCATCGTTGCGGTGCTGCTGGCGCACGCACTGGGACTGACGGTGCCCGGGGAATGGCTGCTGCCCTTTGCCGGTGGGGTACTGTTCTGGCTGTTGTTTATCGGACCGCTGTCCCGTGGTGACTACCGGAGCGCGGTGCGGCTGGCGCTGGTGTGGGCCGGAGTAAACATCGTCTGCCAGGCCGCGCTCAGCGCCGCCTGGCCCGGCGCGATGGAGTCCCACGTGCTGCGCGGCACCGCCTATCGCGATGAAATGTTCGCCTGGGTATCCAGCGGAGCCGGGCCCGAGAGCGACATCCGCCTTTTCCTGCCGGTCCACCTCCGGCATTTTCTGGTGTTCTGCGCGGTAAGCGTGGCTACCGGGGGGCTGTTGGGCCTGGTGCTGGGATCGATTTTGCTGGGATATATGAATTTCTATGTCGGCAGCCTGATCTCCGCAAGCCATTTCGCCCCGGCGGCGATTCTATTGGCCTGGCCGGTCTGGGCGGTCATCCGGGTGGTGGGCTTCATTTTCGCCGGCACCGCCCTGGGGGGAATACTGGTGGACAGGGTATCGCCGCCGGTGGAAAAAAAGCGGCGAATCCTTTTTTACCTCAAGTGGGCCTTGATTCTGATCGCGGCTGACATAGCCCTCAAATGGGCGCTGGCCGGATTCTACCAGGGCATGCTGAACAGCGCCCTGACCGGCCGTCTCTGATGGCCGGCCCCCTGCTCAAATACGAAAGGCCGCTCTTTACGGGAACGCTCGTTCGCCGCTACAAGAGGTTCCTGGCCGATGTCGAGCTGGATGACGGCCGCCGGGCTACGGTACACGTGCCCAACTCCGGTTCGATGAAGACCTGCGGCGAGCCGGGCAGCCAAGTGGTAATTTCGGATAGTGGCAATCCGGCTCGCAAGCTCCCGTTGACTCTCGAACTGGTGCGTGTGGCGGACGGTGTGCACGGCTGGGCCGGAGTGAACACCGGTCTGCCCAACCGCCTCGTGGCCCTGGCGCTGGAAAAGGGGATCATCCCGGAGCTTGCCGGGTACGGGGTAGTAAGGCGGGAGGTGACGGTAGCCAGGGGTACCCGGCTGGACCTGGTGCTGGAAGGCGGCATAAGGAGTGGCCGCTGCCTGATCGAGATTAAAAACGTGACGCTGAGGGCCGGCCGGGCCGCGGCTTTCCCGGACGCGGTTACCGAACGTGGGCGCAAGCATCTGGAAGCTCTGGCGCGGGCCGCGGCCTTGGGAGAGCGGGCGGTGATTTTCTTTCTGGTGCAGCGTCCGGACTGCGAGTTTTTCACCACCGCCGACTTCATCGACAAAACCTACGGCGAAACGCTCAGGCGGGTAAACGCCGCCGGAGTGGAAGTAATCGCCTGGTGTTCCAGGCTGAGTTTGGAAGGAGCGGATCTGGCGGGACGGATACCGTACCGGCCAGGACCGTACCAGGGTTGAAACAACCAGCGCAGCCAATCGCTGCCGGGGGAGAACAATGACCAGGTACAGGTTATTCAGCGCAGTTGCTTGTGTAATGCTAATCGGTATAGCCGGCCGCCTGGCCGGGGCGGATGACTCTATCGCCGCCCGCTTCAGTATCGACCGGACGCGGGTCAAAGTGGGCGAGGCGGTCGCTTTCGACGCAACTGCTTCGGTTCCGGGTCGCGACAGCGAACTGTTCGGCTATTTCTGGGATTTCGACGGCACCGACCAGGTGACCGTTGACGCTCAGGGTGAGATGGTGACACATGTGTTCAACCACACCGGGGCCTATACGGTACGGCTGATGGTGGAAAATAATATCGGGGAGCGGGACCTGGCGGTCGGCTTCGTCGAGGTGCTGCCGGAGGCCGATGACGGAATCTCGATCACGGACCACTTCGAGGGCGGCAAGACCGGAGTTCTCCTCCACAGCGACTACGATTTCTGCTTCAGTCTGGAATGGGGCGGCCAGTTCTATTTCCGGATAGACAATTGCCGGAACCGGCCGGTGAGTATCAAAATAATCGGCTACGGGTCCAATCACCGGCAACTGCCATCGGTCACTCCTTACGCCGATGACGATTCGTTCGATGACAAGTTCACTTTCATGGCTAACACCGACTACCAGAATCCGGACTGGCAGCCGCTGACCGACGCAGCCTATACCTACGATGAAAAAACCGCCACCCTGACTGTGAAATTCACCCCGGCCGCCGAATCGATCTACCTGGCCTGGGCTTCTCCGTACGAGATCGGCAGGCTGGAGCGGTTTATCGACATCTGGGAGAACCGGCCGGAGTTCACCTGGAGCACGGTGGGGCTGAGCGTGGAGGGACGGCCGCTGTATTATATCAAAGTGACCGACCCGGAATCCGACGACAGGAATAAAAAGACAGTCTGGATCACCGGCAACCAGCACGGTTATGAGATGGCCGCCGAGAACGTCTGCGAGGGTATCGTGGCCGCGCTGCTGGAAAACAGCGACAGCGCCCGGGCCGTGCTGAAAAGCACGGTGTACAACATGGTGCCGATGGTCAATCCGGATGCGGTGATGCGCGGCGGCTACCGCTACAACATGGGCGCGGTGGACCTGAACCGCAATTGGGACAACAAAGCGCTCAACGAATGGGACGGCGAGCTTCCCGAACCGGAAGTGGCCTCGGTCAAGCGCCTGATCGGCGACTGGGTCTCCGGCGGCGGCCGGCTCGACTTCTTCTTCGATTTCCACTGCCTGACAGCCATCGCCAATAATCTGCTGCTGATCCGAGCCGCCCCGGATTCGCTGCCCGATTCAGTCGTTGCCGGCCAACAGCGGTTTTTCGACCTCTTTTCCAAGAAATACGTCTGGCGCAAGTCGGAAGACGATGGCAAGGGCGGATCGGCCTGCACCTGGGCGGCCAGCGAATTCGCCGCGAAAACCGGAGTGAAGAGCTTCACCCCCGAACACTGCCTGGGCTGGGTCAGGACTGCCGGGGGAGAACCGGTCCGGGCGCGGCCGGAATTCTTCAGAAAGCTGGGACACGATTACGTCTGGACGATCCGGGAGTTTTTCGCCACCGGAAAATAGTCGGAACTGGGACGGAACAGATGATTGACGACAAGCGGGAAATTCTGGCCTCTATCGAGAAAATAAGCTCGATAGCGCGTGGATTCATGGGCTCGGTGGTGCTGACCGCCGCCGCCGAACTGGAGTTGTTCACTCTGCTGGCGGAAGGCCCTTTGTCGCCGAAGGAAGTGGCCGACCGGCTGAGCTTGGACCGGCGCGCCACGGAAATCTTCCTGCGCGCTCTGGCCGGAATGGAGCTGGTGGTGGCCGGGAACGGGAAATTCGGCAACTCCGAAATCGCGGAGTCGTTTCTGGTGCGCGGCCGGCCGTACTATCAGGGAGACATTATCCGCCACAACGCCAACATCCACCGGCGCTGGATCGAGCTTCCGGAAGTGCTGCGCACCGGCAGGCCGGCGCAAGGCGCCCGGGCAGCCGAGGACAGCCGGCTGAGGCGGGATTTCATCCTCGGTATGAAAAACAGCGCAATCCTGGGCGCGCAAAGGCTGGCGGCCGAAATAGACGTCGCTTCCGCGCGCCGGCTCCTGGATGTGGGCGGCGGTCCCGGCACCTATGCAATCGAGTTCTGCCGGCACAATCCCCGGCTGACTGCCTCAGTGTTCGATCTCCCGCCGGTAATCGGGGAAATCACCCGGGAGCAGGTGAACGAGGCCGGCCTGCAGGACAGGATCGAATGTATCGGCGGGGACTACCTGAAGGACTCCCTGGGAGAGGGCTACGACCTCGTGCTGGTCTCGAACATCATCCACAGCCTGGGAGAAGCGGAAATCCGGCGGCTGTTCGCCGGTTGCCGGAAGGCCGCGGCCCCCGGCGGCAGGATCGTGGTCAAGGATTTCCTGCTGGATGAAGACCGGATCGCACCGGCCTTTGCCAGCCTGTTCGCGGTGAACATGCTCACCGGCACCGAAAGCGGAAACTGTTACACCGCCGGCGAGGTGAGGCGATGGCTGGAGGAAGCGGGTTTCAGCGGCCTCGAGTATCGCCGGAGCAGTCCCCGCGACCGGCTGCTGATCGGAACTGCCTCCATGAATAGTTGAAATCCATCTTCAGGCTTTCAATCCCCGTGGAAGTTCGCTATGCTACTGGAAAAGCGGCTTAAAGGCGGTGATTTACCCCTATTGAAAAATTCCACTTCGGCGCTAATTGCAACTCGTTGACCTGCTGGTATAACGGCACCTGGACAAAGGAGTAAAGCTTCCAGGAACCAGCCATGTTAATTGTAACGCCCGGGCTGAGGTAGATAAGTTTCCCACCGGTATCTTCCGAAAAATCTTCAGCGCCGCTGTCGCGGCCCCTGACTTGCGCGTTGATCTGTAGCAGCGGTATTACCATCCGGCTAAGGTTATAGCGCACCCCGAAGTTAACGTTCAGCGACTTGCCCAGCCGGTATTTTTCCTTTGTATTGAGCGCCTGCTGGAACAGTGCCTGGCTGAACCAGCCCCAGTTCAAGTTGAATTCCCCGAAGCGGTAAACACCCAGGATGAGGTCCGTACTGCCCGTGCCGGATTGCAGGCTGCGGTCAAGCTGATCTCCGGCATCCGGGCCGCTGTTGAAATTGTCATTGATTGAGCCGCTGGGCAGTTTGAGACCGAACATAATGCCTGTATCCATACCAGGGAAAAGGCCCTGGTAGCGGCCGATGACGCGCACGTCGCCGAGGCTCCGGGTGTGTGATGAGGAAATTGCGGTGTTGTCTGGAGTGATAGTTTCGTGCGGACGGTCGATATAAGGGACTACCACGTTGAGTCCCCACGCCAGGCTGGGGCTATAATCCAAGCTGATTGTGTAATAGCGGTTTAACGTCCCCAGCTCGATTTCCCCATTATTGGGGAAAGTGAATGAGCCAGCCGTTCCTGTGCCCTGCCGAAGCTGGTTCTGGTCGATGTGGTCGTAGCGTAAATCAAGGCGTAATCCGGGTATGGTCGAGATTCCCTGAGTTTCCCAATCCGAACTCAGTGTGCAGCCGCAACTCGAACAGGCTGCAGCTATGGATGGCAGCAATGATCCTAAGAGGATAGCTATGATTAAGGCGAGGTTTGCCCTGATAGAAGTCGAGGTTCCTCGCCTTGGATAAATACTTGCTGAGTTAGAGTGCATATATTGCCGGGAGCTGACCAACAGTCTCCATATCGAAGTTGATAGGCGTCAGCTCATCCTGTATTTAAAGAAAGATTTATATGGTAAAGGCCAGATTAAAAAGCTCACTCCAAGAGTAGATCAAAAAATTGAAGCAACCGGTGGTTGCGGTCAATAGCTTCAACCAGGGTAGTCATAATATACACACCACCCGCCGCCGTCGAGGCAGAACAGGGCAGGGATGGCCCGTTACGGATTCTTGACCTTGGTAAGTTCCTCCGCTACCGCCTTTTTCAGCCACATCGGGACCTCATCGAAGTTGGCCCAGACGTAAGGCAATTTAAACATCTCTGGCCCCACCTTGGCCGTGACCAGCTCGGTGCGGAATAGCTTGGCCCCGGCCAGTATCTCACCCTGGGGGCTCATGATGAAGCTGTCTCCGTAGCCCGGCTCACCCGCTTTGTCGGTCACCACCACGTTCGACCGCACCACGATCATTTTCAGCAGGGTGGCCAGTCCCACGTGGCTGTTGCGCACCACCTTGCGGTGGTCGTCCACATTCTGGGCGTTTATCGAATTGTAGTGGGGCGTGAAGAGGATTTCCGCCCCCCTGAGCTTTGCCAGCAGGCCCGGAAACGGGAAAGAGGTGTCGTGGCAGATCACCACCGCAAAATGAGCGCCGTGGGCGAAGAAGACCGGTACGTCCTGTCCGGGCTTGAATTTGAGCTGGTCGCGGTCGCCGCCGGTGAGCATCACTTTGTCGTAGGTGCCCAACAGCTTGCCGCGCTGTATCACCAGGATGGTGTTGAATACGTCCGCCCCCACTTTGCGGGCCAGTCCCACCATTATCACCATGTCGTGGTTTGCGCTTTCGGCGATGAACGAGGCGACTTCCGGGTCGTCGACCTTTCGCGCGCCGGCCAGCATCTTCTCCCGGGTATCGTAACCGGACAGGAATGTTTCAGGAAACGCCAGAAAGTCGCTGCCCCGTTCGAGCGCTTCCTGCACGACCTTGCGCACGGTGGCGAGGTTGGCGGCGAAATCGCCGTCCACGCAGGGTCCCTGCCAGGCTGAAATGACCACTTCGCGTTCGAGCGCGGCCAGCGGCCTGGGGGCGATGAGTGCAACGATGAGTCCGAAAACGGTCAGCAGGCTGGCGGCCGGACGCAGAGTCTTCATTGTCCATTCTCCTCTTTCCAGGTGCAGACTTACTTAAAGTGTCGCGGGCGCGGATTCGATTATTAATGTAGTATATAGTAAATTAAAGGGGGGAATGCAATATCCGGCCAGAGACCGCGGAGCGCCGAAACTCCTTGACTGGCACTGTTTTTGCTGACTTACACAAGTGGACGGGTACGCTCTTTCCTGGGGCGCGCGCGAACCAGGGTATCGTTTATTTAAGCTTTTGAAATTCAAGCTGTTATGCGCTATTTCCATCGATATCGCCTTTCGTTGCGGGCTGCTCTGAGGAAGCCTGCTTTCCAGCTGCTCGTTACATTATTTGCAGCCGCTGCCACGCTTTTTGCCGCCCTGCCGCAGATCAACTATCCATTTCTGGACTTTTCCATGTTCGAGGGGCAGCTCGTCACGCTGACCGTCAGGGCCACCGATGCCGACCACGATTCCCTCTCCTACTCGCTGTTCAAAGCCCCGGCGGGCATGACAATCACCGACAGCGTAATAAGCTGGATGCCCACTTTCAGCCAGTCCGGGATCGATACCGTAATTGTCCGGGTTATCGAACATCCCTCGCTCTTGTTCATGGCCGACACGTTCATAATCACGGTCATTGATGTGGGCACCGCCGAGACATACGTCGAGGTGGCCGATTCAGTGGGGCTGGATGACGGCGGCGTGACTAATGCCCTGGCCTGGGCCGATTTCAACAACGACAGCCTGGCCGATGTTTACGTGGCCAATGCGGGGAGTGCGGGTCGGCTCTATCGCGCCACCTCCGGCGGCGCCTCGTTCGTCCAGGCAACTGGCTTCAGCGGCGCGAGCGTGACCGATGCCACCAGTGCGGCCTGGGCCGATTACAACCACGACGGCCGCATCGACCTCTACGTCGGCAGCTCGGGATTGTTCGGCGGCAGCGCCAACCGGCTCTACCGCAACGATTCCGCCAATGTCTTCACCGATGTCACCAGCGCCACCGGCACCGGCGATACCGGAATGTCTCAATCGGTTTCCTGGGTGGACTTCGACCGCGATGGCGACCCGGACATCTACGTGGTCAACTACGGCGGCGCCAACCGGCTCTACAGTAACAACAACAACGGCACTTTCACCGAAACAGCCGACAGCGTTGGCCTGGCCGACCCAGGCAACGGAGTGGCCGCCGCCTGGTGCGACTTCGACGGCGATGGCCGGCCGGACCTCTACCTGGTCAATGAAAACAGCGCCAACAAGCTGTTCAAGAACAACGGGGACAGCACTTTCACCGATGTCACGACCACCGCCGGAGTGGGCCATACCGGCAGCGGGTCGGCGGCCGCCTGGGGCGATTACGACAACGATGGCGATTTCGACCTGTTTCTGGCCAACAAGGACAGCCTGCAGGTCCTTTACAGCAACAACGGAAACAGTACTTTCACCCGCCTCGGCACCTCAGCCGGACTTTCGGTCCGCGGCACGGCCCGCAGCGCGAGCTGGCTGGATTTCGACATGAACGGATTGCTCGACCTGATGGTCACGTTCAGCGACAGCGCCAGTAAGCTGTTTCAGAACATGGGCGACAGTACCTTCATCAACGTCGCCTCCCTGCAGGACATGAACCGTTTCGGCTATTTCACCTCGGTTACCTGGGCCGACCCGGCCAACCAGGGAGTGCCGGATGTCTATCTCGGCCGCCGTAACGGCGCGAACCTTTACTACGATGGCCGGGTGGGCGGCAGCTACCTCAAGCTGCGTCTGCACGGTGTGGTGAGTAACCGTTTCGGCCTGGGGGCCAAAGTGAGGATCAAGGCCGGCGGCAAGGCCTACCTGCGCTGGGTCGACGGCGGCACCGGGAGCCAGAGCGAGCCGGCGGCGCTTTTCGGCCTGGGCACCGCCACCTCCATCGACAGCCTGACCGTATTCTGGCCCGCCGGCCTGCGCCGCGATACCACCAACCTGGCGGTCAACCGGGTCTTCACCTGGTACGAAACCGACAGTCTCTTCCCCGTGGTCGATTCGACAACGATCTACCCCGATACTACTCTGGTCACCGCACCCTACACGATCACCACTTTCGCCACGGACAACAATTCGTTCACTCCCCGGCTGTGGTACTCCAAGGACCGGGGAAAGAGCTATACGCCGGTCACCATGACTTCGGTCGGTTCCAATAAATACAGCGGCAACATCCCGGTGCAGATTTCCGGTACCAGGCTTCAGTACTACGTCAGCGCCGTCGATTCGCTGGGACACACGACCCGCCAGCCCCGCGCCGCTCCGGATTCGTTCTACATGTTCAGCGCAGACGACTCAGTGCCCACCATCGTCAGCGTCAGCACCCTGACCGACACGGCCGAAACCACCAGCCCTTACGGTGTGACGGTCAGGGCGAAAGACGACGACAGCCTGCGCACGGTCTATCTAGTGCGGGCCTATTACCGGCAAGGCGTGCTGGATTCACGCGACAGCGTGGCGATGACCTATGCCAGCCAGGATTCCACCGGCTTCCAGTTTACCGGTCAGATCCCGGCAAAGCCGGTCGGCACGCTGGTGAAATACTACATCCGGGCGGTGGACCTGGCGAAAAACTACCGGCGCTCGCCGACCACCACCGCGGATTCGACCATTACTTTCCGGGTGGTTCAATTCAGCGGACGGACGGTTAATGACAACATTCCGGTCGGCAAGGGCCAGGGAATCTCGGTAACCGACTACGACCTCGACGGCCGCCTCGACATCTTCATCGCCAACAGCGACACCCTGGATGTCCTGCTGCGCGGCGTGGCGGGTGACAGCCTGTTTGCCGTCGCCACCGGCCAGCTCGGCACCGGCGGGGCCACCGCCACGGCCGGCGGTGTCTGGGGGGATTACAACAACGATCGCTATCCGGATCTCTACATCGTGGCCCAGGGCACCAACCGCCTGCTGAAAAATAACGGCAACGGCACTTTTACCAATGTCACCACCACTGCCAGAGTAGGGGATGCGGGCCAGGGCTGGGCCGCAGCCTGGGTCGATTACGACAATAACGGACGTCTCGACCTGTTCGTGGTCAACAGCGATGGCCCGGACCGGCTCTACCGCAATAACGGCGACAGCACTTTCACCGATACCGCCTCTTCGGCTGGCCTGGCCGGCGGCACTGGAGGTGTGGGTTGCGCCTGGAGCGATTACGACCGCGATGGCGATCAGGATGTCTACGTAGTCTACTACGGCGCGGCCAACAAGCTTTACCGCAACGACGGCAACGGCCACTTTACGGATGTGACTTCCGCGGCCGGGGTGGCCGGCGGCACCACCAACGTGAGCGCGGCCTGGTTTGACTATGACAACGACCGGCGGCCCGATCTCTTCGTGGTGGAACAGGCAGATGACCGGCTGTATCACAACAACGGCAATGGTACGTTCACCGTGGTGAATCTCGGTGCGGACGGCCTCTCGAACCAGCCCGGCGGCTTCGGCTCCGCCTGGGGCGATTACGATAACGATGGCTGGCCCGACCTGGTCGCAACCCGCGGCGAGACAGGCAAGAAGGACATCGTGGCCGTTCTGCGCGGAAACGGCGCGGGCGGGTTCGTCAACTACACCTACGAATCCGGACTGTTCGATTTTGGCGAGTGGCGCGGAACGGGCTGGCTGGACTACAACGGGGACGGCCGGCTCGACCTGCTCCTGAATGACCGCGCCGGCCGGCCGAGGCTTTACCGCAACATTCTTTTCAACAACACCAACCACTGGCTGAGAATCAAGCTCCTGGGCACGCGCAGCAACGCCTCGGCGATCGGTGCCGCCGTTACCGCCTACTACGGCTCCTCGCGCGGCTTCCGCCAGATCGGCGGAGGCGCCGGTTTGGCCAGCCAGAGCGAGCCGGTGGTGCATTTCGGCCTGGGCCCGGCGGCCAGCGTGGATTCACTCGTGCTCGACTGGCCTTCCGGCATCCATCAGGTGCTGACCCAGGTGGCGGCCAACCAGGTGCTGAACCTCATCGAAAAAGACACTCTCTATCCCAGGATCGCCGCCTACGACACGATTCCGGATCAATTCACCTCTGGGGCGACCCCCAAAGTCACCGCCCGGGTGATAGATCAGGACTCGACCACCACGGTGAGGGTGCGCTATAAACTCTCGACTCTGGATACCCTGATCACGGCGGCCATGACCCGCGACTCGCTGAGGACTTCCGGCCAGGCGTTCGTATCCTACTGGCGCTACACCATGCCGGCCCTGACGACCGGCAAAACCAACTCGTGGCGCATCGTGGCCACCGATCCCCGCGGAGCGACCGACAGCACGGCCACTTTTATTTACTTGGTGAGCGTGGACTCCGCCGGGCCGGTGATCCAGACCGTGTCCGCGCCTGACACCGTGCTGGCCGATACCACCGGGCCATACCATTTCATCTTCCGGCTGACCGACCAGGCCGGCGTCAAGACCGTATCGCTGCGCCTTTCGGGCCTGACCCGCACCGGCGGCGCTGTGAGCGTCCAGGCCGACACTACCATTACTCTCGGCGCCAGAACCCTGGACTGGAATGTCCCGGTGAGCGGCTACAAGGTCGGAACCAGTTTCTCCTGGTATCTGAGAGCCGCCGACATTCTGGGCTTCGCCGCGGGTACGGACACGATCAGGGTGAGGGTGGAGCCGCGCCGGGGCAAGGCCACGCTGGGTAACCTGCCGGTGAACGTGGGCGATCTTCTGCGGCTGGTTTACATCGTACTGGGCCGGGTTCCCCGCCCCACTCCCCTGGATACTCTCGGCCTGGACCTCGACCGCGACGGCTCGCTAAACAGCGAGGATCTCGATTCCCTGTTGACTCTCTGGCGGCGCGCCGCCCCGTCCATGCTGACCTCGGCTGAAACAGGGACCCAGTCACGGCCTGCGGCGGCTGGTCTGGAGGACTCGGGGAACTCCGTGGTTTTCAACCTGGCTAATCAGATGGAAGTTCCCTGGCTCCTGGCGGAGCTGGAATTCACGGCGGGAGAGGCGGTGCCGGTGGAGGTGGAGCCGGGGGCGAGGTTGAAAGGGCTGGTTCAGGCGGGCGGCCTGACCAACGATGGTACGATCCTGGTGCTGGTGCTGCCGTCCTCTTCCGGCGGAGGCATCCCGGCCGGCAACGGTGAACTGTTCCGTATCAGGCGCAGCCAGGCCGCCGGTTGGTTGCCGATGGCCGAAGTCAGTCTGCGCCGGGTGAGGCTCGGTTCACAGGACGTCGAAATCGAGCTGGCCGCAGCCAGGGCCGGCGTAAATTTGCCGAAAGCCATTCAGCTCGACCAGAACGTGCCCAATCCGTTCAATCCCAGCACTACCATCAGTTTCGGCGTCCCGGCCGGCGGACCCGAGCAGTCCGGGATTTACCTGAACCTGCGCGTCTACAACCTCCGGGGCGCTCTGGCCGCCGAACTCGCAAACGGCAGTTATCTCCCCGGAATCTACCGGGTGGACTGGGATGGACGGGACAGCCGCGGCCGAAGCCTGCCCAGCGGAGTCTACTTTTACCGGCTCACCTCTGACCAGCGCGTGATCACCCGCAAGATGGTCCTGCTCAAATAGCCTTCTCCGGCTTCAGGATTGACCTTGAACGCTCCAGGGCCGTTGGCCCTTCCAGTCTTCCCCTTCCCCGAAAAATAAGCCGTCCTGGCTCACCTATCCTTGTGTTTTCGTGATTTATATTATAAAGTATTTATAGATTTTTCAGATTTTTCGCGCATCCGGTTCGGCAGGGTGTCCGAGCGCCTGTCGGTCTGGTTTCCCGCACCGAGGCGAAAAATCTTCCCTGGACATGGAACAGGTCCGTGGAATTAAGGTGGGCCGCCTTCCATGAAATTCAAACAGGAGGCCGTCAAATGGCCGGCGGAAAAACACCCTTCGTGAAAAAAATGGTCGATTGTCCGATGTGCAATGTCAAGGCGGAAAATCGTTTCATAATGCCGAAAAGCTACGTGGATAAGACTGTGGAAAGCGACCACCACGTCTCCGAACATAAATGGCTGGATGAAGATTACAATCAGTTCCATCCGCCATTCTACCATTTCTGGCACTGCCCGGCTTGCAAGTATACGGCCTCCCAGCGGGACTTTCTCAAACCGGGAGAGGACCCTCAGAACAACTTCAACCTGATCAAGAAAGCTTTCGTCCAGATGACTCCTGCGCAGAAGCAGATCACTCAGCTTCTGGGCAGCGAGGTCAACTACGACAAGATGAATCTGAAGATGGCGATGAATATGCACCTGCTGGCCATCTACGTCCAGCAACTGGTTCCGCTGGATGAACGGGACAGCTCCAAGATCGCCAGTTACTACCTGCGCACCGGCTGGCTGATCCGCGAACAGAAAGCCAAGGGGGATTCCGAGGGGCAGTTGGTCGAATACAAGAACTTCTTGGCCAAGCTGGGCAAGCTCTGGCCGGAAGTGCCACAGACCGAGGAGGAATGCCTCAAGACCGCGGCCGCCGCCTTCGAAAAAGCTTACCAGAACCACCCGAAATATGCGGATATAGTTCACGCCACTGACCTGATGATTCTGATTGCCGACATCTACCTGCGCGCCGGGGATATGGGCCAGGCCATGAGAAGCCTGAATAACGTGATGCAGACCGGCCAGAAGTTCCGGCAGCAGATGGGGGAGAGCATGCGGCGCGAGAAGGAGGCCGGCCAGCTGAGCATGGCCCGCAAGGCCCAGCTCGATGCCCAGGTCAACCGGGTGAACGTGCTGATGGAGAAGGCCGGGGACATGCGCCAGGAAATCATCAAGGTCAGGATCGCCCAGCAGGAACCGAAAGCCAAGGCGGTGGTGGCCAAGCTGGGAGGCGAGGGGATGGACCCCGAACTGATCAGGGAAAAGCTCAAGGAACTCAATTTCGAGTCGCAGCTCATCACCAAACTCCTCGGCGAACCCAAGCGCAAGAAATTCCTCGGCCTGTTCTGAGACCGGCTTTCCGTTCAAGTCCGGGCCGCTGGAAGACGATAATAACAGTGGTAGTGCGCCTGATTCCGGCTCTTTGCCGGCTCGGGTGTGATGATGCGCAGGAGTAGGCTGACAGCACCGCGCAACTTATTACGTTTTCACCCCGGCGATCGATGAACGACAAGATCAAACTCATTGTACTCGGACTCGGCGGCTTCGTCATAGGCCTTGGCCTCATGATCGGTATCTTCTGGATGGTTCTTTCCCGCGGCGGTAAAGCGGCGGCCGAACAAACGGCCCAGCCGGGAGGACAGACCCAGCAGACGATGCCGGCCCAGCAGAGCGTCGAGGCGATGAAGGAGCGGCGGGTGCCCGGCGGCGAGGTGCTCGCTTTCGCGGACGTTCTCGGCGAGAACATTCCCCTCGAACCGACTGTCAGCGGCTTCAGTTGGGCCACCTGGGGAATGACCCTCCAGCAGGTCCTGGAACACTTGGGTCAGGAGGGCGCCACCGACACGGTCATCTACCAGCCGGCCACCACCGAATTCATTTCAGTCGTGGCCCTGAATCCGGACCCCAAACGCTTCAAGATCGAATACCGCTTCTACAATAACGCACTCTTCCATATCGAAATTTTCTATTCGGATTTCTACAAGAACAATGCCTTCAATGCCTTCCTGCTTTCCAAGATGAGCGAATACGGCCGCCCTTACGAACAGTTCGCCACTGTGGATGACATGGGTGATGTTATCCTGCACGCCAAATGGGACACCGAAGAGAGCCTGATCGAGCTGGTAGGTCGCCCGGACGGCCATTTTTCGCTGTTCCTGGACAGCCAGGTCGTGCTGATCCAGCTCGAAGAGGCGCGCAAGGCCGAAGAACGGCTCACTTACTGATCTCCCTCCGGCCGCGTGCCTCACCCGCTTTCCGGCCGGTAACATTTTGCGGGGGCCGTAAATGCTTATCAAAATCTGCGGCCTTAACGCTCTGCTTCTATTCGCCGCCGTATCCCTGGCTGCCGACTCCCTGCCGGAACTGGAAGTGCTGACCGGTTTCGACGGCGCCAACCCGCAGTCCCCGGAGGGTGTGATCCGGGAGGCTCCGGCCCGCTTCCGCATCCGGACGTTCAACGAAGAGGGCAGTAACGACGCCTACTGGTTCCGCTTCAACACCAGGGCCGTCAACCGCAGCGACCGGACCCGGGACGTGGAGTTCATCGTCGAATGGCCGGTGCTCGAACGCCACCCGGACTACGAATACGACACTTACTATTACGGTGACAAGGGAAACTGGCATTGGGTGTACGCCAGGATCGAGGGGACCCAGGCGAGACTCGTCGTCCCTTGTCCCCCCGGCACCACCTACGTCGGTTTTTACCCCCGCTACAGCTACGAGCAGTGCGAACAGTTCGTGACCGGGCTCCGGGAAAGCTCACTGATCTCCTGCCGTCTGGAAGGAAAGTCCTTCCAGGGACGGAACATCCGGAGTATCAGGCTCACCGACCGCCAGGCCCCGGACCGGGATAAAAAGAAAATCCTGGTCACCGCGCGCAATCATCCCTACGAAACCGGCGGCTCCTACATCGTGGAAGAAATCGTCAGCCACCTGACTTCCGGCACTGAGGGTGCAGGACGGCTGCTGATGGAAAACGACGTTTACCTGCTGCCGATGATGAACCCGGACGGGGTGGCGACCGGCTGCAACCAGCGTACCCGGCCGACCGGCGGGGTGAACATGAGTTTCGGCGCGGACAGCGACGATCCTTCGGTGCTGACCCTGCTGGCCCTGGTAAACCGGGTGAAGCCGGATGTCTGGGTCGATGTGCACAGCTGGCCGCACAAGGGAGACGACGGCATGTGGTGCACGCACCGCTGGGTGGCCGATGGCCTTCTGGCGCGCATGCCGGACCACACCTTCAACGATTACGTCTGGAACCTCAGCTTCGTGGACGAGCGCGGTACGGCGGACAATCACCTCTGGCGCTGGCTCGTCAGGACCCACGGCACGGGCGGCGTATCGCTCAGTTTCAGCTGGTACCGCCGCAACGAGGAGGACCTGCGCGCTATCGCCCGGAAGCTGATCGAAGCGCTGTGCGACATGCCGATCCAATGGTAGACTGGCTCGGGATTTGCATATGTCCCGGCTGAATTGACAGCGGGTGAATAGGAATATCTGATTACCTTGATAAGCAAAGATTACCCGCGGCCGGATGCTGGGAGTCTTCAATTAGGTGTTTCAGGAAAAGCGGACGGAAGTCAGCCGGAGCGGCCGGATGGACATAAAGGATTCGGAAGATAAAACCGGGAAACAAAGGCGGCAGCCCAGGCCGTATATCGGGATAACCTGGGAGTGCTGCAAAGTGTACAGTCGGATTTACCTGAACCGCAAGGGATCCGCCTACGTGGGCTGGTGTCCCAGGTGCGGCAAGCGGGCGCAGCTCGACCTGAGTCCCACCGGGTCGAAAAGCCGGTTCTTTCAGGTGGGATGAGCCGGTACTCCGCTGTTTTGTGTCCATCGGCGCCGGCCGCGGAACGTTTTTTCCATTGTAAGGGGCCGGCCGGCGTGATAGAATAATCAGTATGTCTTGATAAACTATCTCAATCTCAAGTGAGGTCCGATATGTTCGAGTCCGCCGAGCTCGGCCACAGCATAGACAAGAAGACTTACGAAGAAGAAATGCCGCGTCTGCGCGAAGCACTGCTGGAAGTGCAGCACGAGCTGGTGGAAAAAGCCGCCTTTCCCACCTTCATCATTCTGGCCGGCGTGGACGGCGCAGGCAAGGGCGAAACTCTCAAGATCCTCAACGAATGGATGGACCCCCGCCACATCCAGACCAACGCCATGGGCACGCCATCGGATGAGGAGCGCGAGCGGCCGTACATGTGGCGCTACTGGCGCGCTTTCCCGCCCAAGGGCAAGATCGGCATTTTCATGAGCTCGTGGTATTCGACGCCGATCCTCGACCGGGTTTTCGGCCGCACCGCCGACAGCCAGCTCGACCAGGCCATGGAGCGGATCGTCAGGCTGGAGCGGATGCTCACCGATGAAGGCGCGCTCATTCTCAAATACTGGCTGCACCTGTCGCGCGACGGCCAGAGGGAGCGGTTCAAGGCCCTGGAGAAGGACCCCCGCACTTCCTGGCGGGTCACCGAGCGCGATTGGAAGAACCTCAAGCGGTCCGACGAGTTTAAAACGGTCAACGAACGGGCGCTCAGACGGACCAGCACCGCCTTCGCTCCCTGGACGATCGTCGAGGGGGCCGATGATTACTACCGCTACCTGACCATTGGCAAGTCGGTCCTGGAGGCGCTGCGCAAGAAGCTGAAGAATCCCAAGCCTGCCGATTCGGTGAGTCCCAGTCCGCCGAGCGTGCCGTCGCTGGACAACCTGTCGATCATCCGTAAACTCGACCTGACCCAGAGCCTGACCAAGAAGAAATACCAGTCACAGCTCGAAAAATACGAGGGCCAGCTCAACATCCTCACCCGTAAGCCCGAATTCCAGAAAATCGACGTGGTGGCGGTGTTCGAAGGCAATGATGCGGCGGGCAAGGGCGGAGCGATCCGGCGGGCCATCGGCGGCCTGGACGCCCGCATCTACAGCTTGATCCCGATTGCCGCTCCCACCCAGGAAGAAAAGGCCCAGCCTTACCTGTGGCGTTTCTGGCGTCACCTGCCGCGCAAGGGCCGCGTCACCGTTTTCGACCGCTCCTGGTACGGCCGGCTTCTGGTGGAGCGGGTCGAGGGGTTTTGTTCCGAGGCGGACTGGATGCGGGCTTATTCGGAGATCAACGACTTCGAGGAACAACTGTACTACAGCGGCGCCGTGCTGCTGAAATTCTGGCTGACGATCACCCCGGAAGAGCAGCTCAAGCGCTTCCAGGACCGCGAAGCCACCGGCTTCAAGCGGTTCAAGATCACCGAGGAAGACTGGCGCAACCGCGAAAAGTGGGCGGATTACGAAAGCGCGGTCTGCGACATGATCGAGCGCACGAGCACGGAAATCGCCCCCTGGACCCTGATCGAGGCCAATGACAAGCGCTTTGCCCGGATCAAGGTGCTGAGGACTTTCTGCCAGGAGATCGGGAAAAGGCTGAAGAAGGTGAAGGGGTAGGGGGAAGGGGGAGGCACAAAGGGACAAAGGCACAGAGCACAAAGTAGGGGCGGTTCGCGAACCGCCCTTCAGTGAAAGAGTTACAAAGTTACAGAGTAGAGGCGAACCTTGTGTTCACCCGAATCAGAAGCAGTCGGGCCGACCCTGGGGGCGACCGGCGGTCGCCCGTGGTGAGGAGGGGCAAGTCCCCACTGCACAGAGGGGTAGCCCCGATTTCATCGGGTCGGGGTGTGTCTCACTAAAAAGTCAGATATAGCCCCAATATACAAGGAGCAACCAGCGGGGCTGTCTTTCGACTTCTGAATATTGTCTTATGACTACTGCCTACTGTCTGCTCAGTGCAGCGGCTGGGCTGGGCCTTCTGGCTTCTAACTTCTGGCTTCTACCCCCTCCCGTACCACTCGAACACTTTCCCGATTCCCTCCGCCATCTTCCGCACGTTCTCATCCGTGTAATGCTCACTCATGGTGACGATAATCATTTCCCCCAGGAGCTTTTCGGCTGCCGGACACAGCCCCGGCGGATAAAGGTTGGACAGTTTCTGGCCGCCGGCCAGGGGCGGCAGCCTGAAGAATGAGCGTTCGGGGTGCTGGAAGCAGTCGTAGAGGTAGACCGGCAGGCCGCCGCAGTAACCGGTCCAGGCCGGCACTCCCTCCGCGGCCAGGGCATCCGCGATTTCTCGGGTGGAGGTGTCTATAGTCTGGCGGTCGGGCCGCAGGACAAAGTACCACCAACTGTGGCTGTAGCCGGCCGGGATTTCCGGCAGCAGTAAGCCGGGGGTGCGGGATAGACCGGCGAACAGAACGTCCGCCAGCTCCCGCCTGCGCCGGACTATGTCACCCAGTTTCTGCAGTTGGACCCGGCCCACCGCGGCCTGCAGTTCGGTGATCCGGTAGTTCATGCCGAACACTTCCGGGTTGCGCCTGCCGAGGACCCGGTCGTAGGCCTTGTCCGTGAACAGTTTCATGCGGCGCGCCAGTTCGGCGTCATCGGTCACGGCCAGGCCGCCGTCGCCGGTGGAGATGTGCTTGTAGCCGTTGGTGCTGAAACAGCCGATTTCCCCGAAAGTCCCCACCCGCCGGCCCCCGATTTCCGCCAGCCAGCTCTGCGCGCAGTCCTCCACCACGGCCACGCCCCTGCCGGCGGCGATCCGGCAGATTGACTCCATATCGCAGGCCAGGCCGGCCAGGTGCACCGCCAGGACCGCCCGGGTATGAGGGGTGATCGCTTTTTCAACCGCCTCGGGGGTCAGGTTGAACGTAGCAGGGTCGACATCGGCGAAAACCGGCAGCGCGCCCTGGCTCACGATACCGATCACCGAACCCATGTCGGTGATCGGGCTGGTAATCACCTGGTCGCCCCAGCCCACTCCTACTGCGGCCAGGGCGGCATGGATCGAGGCGGTGCCGGAAGAGGAGGCCATCGCGTGGGCTTTGCCGAAATACGCTGCGGCCTCTTTCTCGTAAATGTCGGCCACCGTGCCGAAAATGCGGCACAGCACCCCGTTGTCCACCACCGCCAGCAGGGCCTGCCGCTCCTGGTCGCCGAAACGCAAGGGCCTCAGCGCAGCCGGGTCGACCCGCGGGCTGCAGGCCGGCTTGCCGCCGTGAATCGCCAGTCTGGTCATGATGCACCGTCCATACGCGGTCCTGTCAAAGGGTAGGGGAGGGTTTCAAACCCTCCCCTACGTCATGTCGTACCGTCCAGCCAAATACATGTCAAGGCCGTTCGGGCAGTATTGTCTAAAGGTTCGGCCGCGGGTGACGAAATAGTACGTAGGTACAAAGGTACTATCGTAGTCTTTTCATGTCAAAAATCTCACACCCGGTCTTTTCAGGGAGGAAAAGATGGCCGATATCATCGAATCGCTCACGGATGGAGTGACCTTCAAGGCCCCCGCCCACATGAGCGGCCCCAACGTCTACCGCTTCAAGCAGAAAATCATGGAAGCGCTCAAAGAGAAGCCCCGCGCCATAGTGCTGGACTTCGACGGAGTGGATTTCATCGACCTGCACGGGCTGGTGATCTTCCGGGATCTCTGCGAATTGATCCGCATTTCCGGCGCCCAGGCGTTCGCTTACCGGCTGAACCGCGAGATGCGCGAGCTGTTCGCCGATTTCGAGCTGCTGGCAAACCTCGGCAGCATCCGGCCGATCAGCGAAGCGCTGAAGACCGCCTGAACCGCGACGCCGGGTTTCCACGCTGAGATCCCTTCAGCTTGTTTTCGAAAGGCCGCTTCCCTAAGCCTGGATGTCAGGCCGAGGCTCCGCGAGGGACTCATACTGTCCGGATGTTCCGCCTCATGAGCGCTGTTTGCAGCGAAAGCGGCGGGAGTGCGGGCCGCTTCGCTATTCCAGCCTGCAGTTCTCCTGCCGGCAGGCCGTAGTGTGCCTGGTTCTGCCGGTAGAAGCTCCACTCACTGATCCCCTTGACCCCATAATACGCACCAGGTGATCCTATTCCCCTGCCAGAGATATTATCTCCTCGAAATTCACGATGCTTGAATTCCAGGTTAGTCAGGTCAGCCTTATCGAAGGCGGGTCAGCCGGTTTAAAGGCAAAGTGGGCCCTCCGCATAAAATTATTGAAAAATTTGTAATGGGACAGTAAGATAAAAAAGATCGATTTAGTGGAGGAATTTCAAAATGAAATATGGGAATGTAAAAAGCGTGTTGATTGTAGAGGACGATCTCGCCTACAGGACTCTGTTGAGAAAAATATTGAAAAATTTGAATTGCTATATTGTTGGCGAGGTTTCAGGCGGAGCCGAAGCGCTGAGTTTGTTCGAGAGGAAAACTCCGGATATTGTCTTGCTGGATATTATTTTGCCTCAAAAATACGGTTTGGAATTACTGAAGAAAATAATTGAACAGAAACCGGAACAGGTTGTAATTATGATGACGGTCGTATCCGAGCAAAGTATCGTTCAAAGCTGTATTTCGGCCGGAGCGAGTGGTTATATACTAAAGACCGATTCGGCAAATGCAATAAGGGATAGAATCAGCAAATTCATCAGTTAGAACCGCCTTATTTTTTCTCACCGTGAGTGGTATATTTTTCAGATACAGGTCAACGGAATATAAGCCGAATGATTTCGATAAGCGGACTATAGGAAGAAAGCAAATCACTATCCACAGGTGAAGATATTCCATGCGACTGCTTCTGATCAATCCCTCTAATCCGCTTGTCAGCATTGTCAACGTCAAAGAGAGCCGCTGGAACCGGTACCGCGTGTGGAAGCCGCTCGGCCTTATGGTTATCGCGGGCCTGACCCCACCGGATTGGGAAATCTCGATCGTGGACGAGAATCTCGGCGTGCCGGACTACACGACCTTGCCTCGGCCTGACCTGGTGGGTATTACCGCTTTCACATCGCAGGCGAACCGCGCCTATGAAGTGGCCACTCACTTCCGTCGTCTGGGTGTACCCGTCGTCATGGGCGGCATTCACGCAACCATGTGCCTGGAGGAGGCCATGGAGCGTGTGGACTCGGTCGTCACTGGGGAAGCCGAGAGTGTCTGGCAACAGCTTTTGGAGGATGCCCGGCAGGGCTGCCTGAAGCGCCGGTATGACGGAGGATTAGCCGAGATAAACGCTGTCCCGTTAGCTCGCCATGATCTGCTGGCTTCGGGATATGCAGCCGGAGCCATTCAGACCACGCGCGGCTGTCCATTGAACTGCAGCTTCTGCAGCGTGACGGCCTTCAACGGGGCCCACTACCGCCTGCGGCCAATCGCGGATGTCGTGCGTGAATTCCAGTCAATCCGCGAGAAATATGTCCTGGTGGTGGATGACAATCTTATCGGCACGCGTCCTGATCACATTGCCCGGGCCAAGAACCTGTTCCGCGCCATGGCGCAGGCGAACCTGGGAAAGGAATGGATTGCCCAGGCCACTATTAATTTCGCCGATGACGAAGAACTCCTGGCGTTGGCTGCGAAGGCCGGGTGCAGCGGCGTCTTCATCGGCTTTGAATCACCCACGCCGGAAGGGCTACTGGAACTTGGTAAGAAATTCAACCTCGTGAAGGGACGAGACTTCCGCGCCTCAGTGCGGCGCATACAGCGGCACAACATGATGGTCGTGGGTTCTTTTATCATCGGTTTGGACACAGACAAGCCGGGCATCGGCCAAAGTATCGCCGAGGTGGCCGGCCAGTATGGAGTGGACAATCTCAACGTGCTGTTTCTGACACCCTTGCCCGGCACTCGACTCTGGGACCAGATGAAAGCGCAGGGCCGCATCTACCTCGACGAATTTCCGGAAGACTGGAAATACTACACTCTGACCTTCCCGGTAGCTCGGTATAAGCATTTCTCTCTGGCTCGCATCATTCAGGAAATGATCTCCTGCGATTGGAACTTCTATTCCATGCCGCGTATTCTGCGAAGAGTATTTTGCAACTTTTGGCAACGCCGCAGGCCGTTTATCAGCCTGGTGTCCAATCTCTCATACCGGGGAAACATCCATGTGGAATGCAAGTCGTATGCGGATTTCCAGCAACGCCTGGGCAAGAGATTCGCTTGAATAATTGGAGAGCAAGGAAACCCGAGCGCCAGGCAGGGCCTTCTTTTCGATTCCAAGGCCAGAGATAATGAGGGAACTTAAGCCGCAATTGACTGGATTAAATGATAAATTCCATTGAGCATCTCCCTGAAGATATTGAGGGAATAAAAAACCCCCGGAATTAATACTTCCGGGGGTTTTCAGTCAAAGTCTCGTTACAGTCAGCCGATTACCGGCACGACGTTCGAAGACTGCAGTCCCTTCGGCCCTTGCACGATATCAAAAGTTACTTCCTGATTGTCGTTAAGAGTCTTGAAACCGTCTGCACTGATGGCGGAATAATGGACGAAGACATCCTGACCATTCTCCTGTTCGATAAATCCAAAGCCTTTGGATTCATTGAACCATTTCACTCTTCCCTTCGCCATCGAAGAACACTCCTACTGCAAAATGGAAAATAAATAGCTGCCATAACATATAAAGCCTTTCTGCAGCTACAAAAAAAGCAGGGGAAGGCAAAGCTTCCCCTGCCGACGCATTAAGTGTAACATCCTTTCAGTTTTTTAGCAAGTGTTAAATTTGAGTGGACCTGGAAAGGGCCGCCAGCTTAAAAATGTCTCACTACAAATCAATCGGCACAATTCAGTTTTTAAAGAAATCTTTCGGGAACATCCGGTTAAGCATCAGCCATGATCTCAGGTCGCCCCGCTTTAAGGCATAGCTTATCATCGGAACGATGCACCCGCAGGTTTTGCAATTGACTCCCGCGCCCAGAACACAAGGCTTCTTCTGGTTCATTTTGGCATCTAAAGATATAAAGTTCCTGCCTTTGAAAAAGCAGTGAGCGTGATGTTCTTTATTTTTTAATAGCTTGATAATATAAGGCGTCATAAAAAAAATGTTCTTGTTCTTTTTCCAGGCTTCCCTGAGTTTCGCGATGGTCCACTCCAGTTCTTTTCCAGTGAGAAGCAAGGGGTCGTTTTCCTGCATATGCGAGGTGTATGAACTGAAAGCAATGCCCTCGACGTTCGTCTCTCTGGCTAAATCTATCAGCTCATCTATGTACAAATAATTCGTCTTTGAAAGAGTGGGTGAAATAATCACCCTCTTGTCGTTTTTAATATTGCTTACGACAGTGTCGAATACATCCGCCCCTCTTATTCTATTGTGAATTTCTTTCGGCCCGTCGATACTGATGAACAATCTCCTCCTGATACGATCCGGTATCTTTACCACTCCGTTGGAAGCGATGGCGAGGCCATTGAATATACGGTCGGCCATCTCGATCACGTTTGATCTCAGCGAGGGCTCTCCGCCGGTCAGAAAAGCGAACGTCACGCCCCTGGATTTGTGCTCCAGAAAAACGTTTCCCCATTCGTCATCTGAAAGCTCATTCTCGAGATTTATTCCTTTCATCCAGTAGCAATGTTCGCAGTTGAGGTTGCATCTCGAGGTAATCTCGTAACTTGAGACTCTCGGGAATGCGCTACCCTTCTTGAAATCTCTCAGGAATTTTAAGAATCTGATGAATTTGGACACGCTGTCCTCGACACGACAAATTTCCAAAGACCGGTTCTGCAGAGCCGAATTGATAATGTCTTAATCAAAAGTAAGTGTCAATATGGATTGAAACCGGAGGAAATGGATGAACAATTCCGCAGGTATTTCCATAAAAAAGGATGCACAAGTATTATCCGGCCCGTCTGAAAAAGCAAGGGTCTGCTCAAATCGAACAGGCCCTTAGTGAGGAGGAAGCCTTGTGAATAATTATCGTGTGACAGGGGCTCAGGCATCTGCCGACCGGCCTTGGCTCAAGAATTATTCAATCCGGTCCCTCCGGAATAAATCATCTCGTGCCCAGCCTTCTTACCGGGCACCGCCCGTATCATCCAGCCCTGATTCACTACTCGAGCCGGCCGGCGCTCCACAGGATCGCCCTTTTCACCAGCTCCCGGTAGGCCGGATAAAGATGGGCCAGGCGGTCGTGACCGAGTTGGATGCAGACCACTCGCGACTTTTCGTAGGGACTGATCCAGGCCACTGGGCCATCGCTGGTGGCTTCGTCGGTTTCGAGGATCACCTTAACTTTCGGTGAAATCCACATCCCTTTGTAGGTTTCGTCCCGCAGGTGCAGCGGCCCGATATCATCAGTTACCGGGTGCGACCCGGTCGGCCGGACGAATAGCTCGACATCGTGCAGGTAAGTGGAGGCCGGTGTCTCTCCTTCCGCCTGAAGGACGTACCTGCCGCCCACCACCGTATTCCACCACCAGTTCCAGGAGTTGTAATCGGCCAGGGCGTGATGGAGCACCACCAGGCCTTTGCCGCTTTCCACGAAAGATCGGAGGTTGTCTTTTCCCGTTTGGTTGAGCTCCGCGGAAAGATCGTAAAGCACCAGCACGTCGTACTTGTCTCGGATGTCGGAGTTGAATGCCTCCACGTTCGAGACCGCATGTTTCCAGTTCAGCCATTTCCCCTCGAACAGGGTGTAAAACTCCGTGTCGTAGTCGTGGCCGCCGGTGACCACCAGGGCCCTGACTGCTCCGGGGTCCCTGGCGAAAATGTCGGACCCGCCCGGCAGCGTCACCTTGCCGGTGGCGGCCCACTCGCAGCCGCGTAAAAAAGTGGCGATGAACCCCGGTTCCACCAGCGCGGTCAGGTTGTGTCCCAGGGCGGTATAGAATGTCCGGCCCTTGCCGTAATTGACCGTCCAGAGGATCGGCTCGTCCTTGCCGGTGCCGCCGGTGGAGGTGTCGCTGAATGCGGTGGCGATGACGTGGGTTTCCGGCTCCATCTGTGGATTGTGGTAGAGCTCATCGGTGGCGATGAAGCTTTCGGCCAGACCCGCGGCAACCGGATGCTCCCGGTCGATGAATTTCACCGCAAAGGAATGCCTTTGGCCGTGACTGGTTTTCGGCGGCCCCTCGACCCAGACTCCCCCGACCATTTTAGCCCAGGCTGGCCAGGGCGGCTCGAAAATCCCGGTGCGCTTGTGACGGTCGGCCAGCAGCTCCATTTCACCGAAAGAGTAGTTGGCGCCGTGTACCGCCACCAGCCCTTTGCCTCCCTTGACGAAATCCTCCACAGCGGTTTCGGCCTTCCGGCCCCAGCGCGGTCCGCAATAATCCACTACCAGGAGGTCGTAAGGCTCGAGGGTCCGGGCGGTCAGGCCGGCCGGCTCTTCGGTTTCCCGCACGTCGAAACGGCCGCTCTCGAGCAGGCGCTGCTTGAGGAACGGCGCGCTGTTACGCCACTCGTGGTTGTTGCGGCCGGTGAGGATCAACACGCGGACGGCCCCAGGAGCGAAAAACTGGTCCAGGCTGGTTTTCGAATCCGAGCACGAGGTCAGGCCCATCAATCCCAGGACGACCAACAGCAGCCTTCCGGCCGATAAATAGTTTTTCATCAGGCCACTCCGGCTTTTTCGATTACGTTTTGCAGATGGGCCAGGCTTCTGGCGGCCTGTTCCGGCGTCCCGCACTCGACTGAGAGCACTCCGGAAAAGCCGGCCCCGGCCAGGATTCCGACCACTTTCGTCCAGTCGATCACACCGTCGCCGCAGGCGCAGCCCACCGGGGTGCCGGTCACTTTCCCCCGCTCCTCGGCCGACTTTTTCATCTCGATGTCCTTGGCGTGCACGTGGACCACCAGGTGCGACACGGCTTTAAGCCCCTGATAGGGGTCTTCTCCGCCCAGGTAGGCGTTGCCCAGATCGTAGTTCACTTTCAGATACGGTGAATCGACCAGGGTGGCGATCCGCATGAGGCCCTTGGTCCGGCAGGATATGCTCTGGTGCGGCTCGATACCGAGGTAAATTCCATAACGTTCGGCGGTGCGCAGGGCCATGGTCAGGGTGTACTTCATAATCTGGAAGCATTCCTCATCGGTCAGCCAGGAGGGCCGGATCCCCTCGTCCGTGTTGACCACCGGCGCGCCGACCGCACTGGCGAAGCGGATGGCCCGGGTGAGGTAGGGTACGCTGATCTCCGGCCTCATCAGCGGGCAGTGGGAGCTCAGCCCGGAGGCTTTCACCCCGTAGCGGTCGAGGATCTCTTTCATCTCCAGCGGGTCCTCATCCATGGACCAGGAATGGAAGTAGCCCGCCTCGCTCAGGAGCTCCCGGCCGATGTGCACCATCGGCTCCACGTACTTGTAGCCTATTTCCGCCGCCCGCTGCACTCCCGCCTTGAACGGCTTGTCCTGGCAGCGGATGAACTCCATGTTTACTCCCACGGCGATACTCATACCTCCCACTCCTTCCGCCATTCGACCCGCCGTTTCTCTTTATAGGCGATATTGCCGATATGGCAGGCCATTGCCGAATAATGCCCCTCGACCGCATCGGCATGGGGGACCTTGCGCGAGCGCAGGCAGTCGAGCCAGTTCGCCAGGTGAGGTTTTGCCGAGCCGTAGGGCACTTTTACCGTCATTTCGCTGGCCGGCTTGTCCTCCCCCGAGGTGAGGAACTTATAGCCCTCGCGGAAAATCGACAGGCTGCCGCCGGTGCCCATGAACACTATATCCGCCACTTCCGGGCTGGCCATGTCCGAGATCGTCCCCTCGAAGGTGACGTTCACCTTGGGGTAATCGACAATCAGATTGATGTTGTCCGGAGTGTCGCGGCCATCGGCATACTGGTAGATACCGCCCAGCGCCACCGCGGAGATGGGTTTTTTGAGGCCGAGATACCAGTGGACTACGTCCACCATGTGCACGAAAAGGCCGCCGGTCATTCCGCCGGTGGAAAAATCCCAGTAGGCGAACCGGTTGAAATAGCGTCTGGCATCCCAGGGAATCCTGGGGAGCCAGGCCAGGCACGCCTCCCAGTCCAGGTCTGCCGGCTTACTATTCATCCCCGGCGGCACCGGGAAAAGGTAGCCGCCGTTGCCGTTCCAGATCGTGCGCACCATGTTCACCCGGCCGATCATGCCGCTGTCGAAAAACTTTTCCTTGGCCTCGATAAAGTGCGGGATACTTCTCTGCTGCATGCCCACCTGGACGATACGGCCGGTTTCCCTGGCCGCCCGGACGACGTCCACTCCCTGCTCGGGCACGCTGGTCATAGGCTTCTCCACGTAGACGTCCTTGCCCGCCCGGCAGGCATCCACCGCGATCCGGGAATGCATGTGGTCGAACGTGCCGACAATCACGCCATCGATATCCTTACGCTCCAAGAGCTTGCGATAATCCTTGAGCTTTTCGACCGGCCCGGTCAGCGCTTCGGCCTCTCTCATCCGCTGGTCCCAGATATCGCTCAGCGCGACCCACTGGATGTTCCCGATCTTGTTGACGTCGCCCATCAGGCTTCTGGAGCGGTTGCCGCTGCCGATCACTCCCAGCCGGATCCGGTCGTTGGCGCCGAGTACGCGCATCGAGGAGGTCGCGGTCGCCAGCGTGGCGGCTGCCAGTGAACCGGTCAGAAAAGAGCGGCGCGAGATGGAATTTTTCTTTTTTTGCATTCCGGACCTCCTGGAATTGCAGTGGATACTGGGGGGATTTTTACGGTCACTTCTGCACACCGGATTATCACCGGCGATGGTATTATCGGATTCCATTCGGGTCTGCGTGCCTGCCCTGACTTTAAAATAGTATTCTTATTGCCGGGAGAATTCAAGCCCATGTTGCTTCCGGAAGCCAGTCACGAGATAGATAAAGACCGCTCGATTTCGTCCGGAATGAGACTATTACGAGCCTCTGAGCCGGTTATTCCCGCCCGTAACCTCCAACCATGGCCCACTTTAGAGTCCTGTCGGCCGGCAATGCCATAATCAGGGATAGCTGGGTTTTGCCCGATCTTTCAACTGTTTTGACTTCCAATAAATCCCAAAGGCAATCGCATGAATTATTTTTGAACTAATTCATTGAGAATAGAGTCTAATTACTTGACAGGAATTACCTGAATAATTTCTTTTTCATCAGGCCTTAAATCCAGGCAGGCTGTAACTCACCGGTACTTTCTCGTGTGGAGAAAACAATGCACCGAATCGCGAAACCTGACTTTCTCAAAGTGTTTTGTACGCTCGTGCTTCTGGCTTACCTTATTTTTTCTCCTGATTTATTGCGCGCCAAAGAACCTGACTCGACAAACTACATTGGTAAAAAATCTTTTTCCGGGAAAATCTGGCGGAACAACTTTACCCTGGGCGCTATAATGGCTCAGGAAAGTAATGACTTATCCGGGGCGAAGCTGCTGCTGACTTACGAGGGGAACGCTCTGCTCAGAAAGACCGAAAAATCGAGAATGCACGTTTTTTTCGATGTCGGGCTGACTCGTGTTCCCCAGCATTTCAGACTCAATACAGGGTCGGGAGCGGCGGTGAGGCAGGAAAATTTCATTCATTCCAACAAGGCGCTGCAAACCGGACTGAGCTGGTTCTGGGGCAGGGAATTCCAGAGTTCCCGCTTTGACGTGCTGGGCTTCGGTCCGCTTGTCGCGGTCGAACTGGATAATGTCCTCAACCCTGCAAAAACCGTCGTCATCAACCGGGAAAGGATTCCCATCGAAGGGAAGAACCAGTATGCAATCGGCGGCGGAGTTCGGCTCTATCGTTACCGGGGAACTCCTGGATCAGGTAATTTGAATCCGGCTGTTCTTCAGTCCCTCGAGCTGCTGGTGTCCCAGCGCAGGCAGTACCTGGTGGAGAGTATAATGGACGACGGCCGTACCGAGCTGGGCAACAGCGCCAGGCTGTCCCTGAACGCCAGCTCGCAGATAACCGGCTGTCTTTTCATGGGCGTCGTCGCCGATTTCCCGGCCGACCTGGATACGAAAGACGTAGCCGGCGAGCCTAACATCCGGCTTTGGTTCGCCCTCAGACACCGGTAACATATTAACACTTCAGGTGATAGAGGAAATCGAAAGATCAGCGCTGTACGCGACTGATCTTTCTGCCCGGTCAGATAAAAATGATAAAGACCACCTTAACCGGCGGCCTTTTTACCTTTTCCAGAATCCCATCTCATCCCCGTCCGGTCCAGACTCCGGTACTGGATCATCTTTGCAAGATCGTCCCAAAAGCTGCAAGTCAATCTCCGCGCCAACTGTATATCTGTTGCAATCTTATTGGGAAAAGGGCGGCTGTCTCATTTTAATAATGGAACAGCCGCCCTTGTTTTCTTAGACACAATAGGCTGAAAGGATTTCCGCTGTACGGGAACGGATTATTCTACTTCCACTTTTTTCGGGCCCTTCTTTCCTTTCTTTTCGGCCTCCTCGAGTTTCTTGATACTTGTGTCCAGCAATGAACGCAGGGCCATGAGCTGCTCTTTTCGCGCTGACTTGGCGTGTTCTTTCGCCTCCCCTGGTATCGAATCGAGGAAAAGGTCGACTACCTTCCTTTCGATGTCGAAAAGAGAATTAACCAGGTCGATTACTTTTTGTCTTCTGACGGCCATTTGTCAATCTCCTCTGGTAAAGGTTACTCGAAGCTGCCTCTCCGAGAAAGAGGCTTTTTCAATATCGAATGCAGCCAGGACGTTAGGCAGAAGGATTTCTCTGCGGATGTTACCGGTCCTGACCAGCAGGTGGTTGTCATCCTTGAGCAGCTCGAAGTCTTTTTTCTCCAGAAACGGCAGGTCCAGCGAGAAAATGTATTTCTCACCATCCTTCATAATTTTCTGAGGCTGGCCATTGTATAAAACGTCCACCGGATTAAGCTCACCATAGAGTTCATCAGCCAATTCAGTCAGAAGTTCCCTGCCGAATATCTCCGATTTCATCAGATAGGATTCCAGGACCGGGAGCGGCGAAAAGGAAACTTTGATATCTTCGAGATACTTTATCTGCGACTTATACCAATCGCGGAAGTAGGCCTTACCTGCTTTTGGCGGCAGAATGCGATTGACAATCACGCAGTCGACCGGATAGCCGAAGAGATTCAGATAGGTGAAGGCCCGCCGGCTCTCCTCAATGACCACCCTCTCGGGATTCATCACCAGGCGGACGGAAGACCGGTTCGGGTCCAACAGCAATTCGTGAAGGCGGCCGATCTCTTCGAACAGTTCTTCGATTTTATCATAAACTTCCTCGGAAGGAATAGGCAGGCCCAGGATAGTCTTCCTCATCGGGCGGATAGTTCTGGCTATTCTGCGCTCAAGCGGCAGAATTTTTTCGATCCACCACTTGGCTACATCGGGCAAGCTCAACAGGCGCAGGGTCTGGGCGGTCGGGGCACAGTCGATCACCACGCAGTCATAGGCGCCGGATTTTTCAGCGTTGTAAATTTCCATCAAGCCGAATACTTCATCCAGACCCGGGGGGACAGCCATTTCCTCCGAGACAATATCGCTGAGACCGCTGGCGGACTTGATCAGAGTGGAGAAAAACTTCTGCAGCACATCCCAGTTGCGGGAAAGCTCTTCGAGCACATTGATTTCCTTGGCCCAGAGATTTTCCTGCAATAAAACCGGGTTGTTCGTGAGCTTGAAGTCGAAAGCATCGCCCAGTGAATGGGCGGGATCCGTACTGACAACAAGAGTTTTCCGCCCCTGCCCCGCAATCTTAAGCGCGGTAGCTGCGGCAATCGTGGTCTTGCCCACCCCTCCCTTGCCCGTAAATAGAATCGTTCTCATATGTTTTGATTCGGGGACGAGGTATTTATCCGGTGTCAACTATAAAAAGGGACAGAGCGCGATCACCAGAATTCCAGAGAGAAGAACAGATGTGAACTAATGGTTCTGCCTGCATTATTTGTAGCCGCAGGTTTCTACTCAAATATAATTCCTCTGGACTGCTGATTGCAATTTCACATTGGTTTTATGGAAAGCGCGACCTGACCTTACCGGATCGCCGCCCTGCCCAAACTCCGGTACTGGATCGCCTCGGCCAGGTGCTCGGCTTCTATACTGGCGCTGCCCAGTTACTCTCTAAAATCTATCCAAGCTATTTGCTTTCCTGGAGTGAACACATAAGAAAGATACATCTTGATCTGGGTCTTTTCCAAAAAGACATCGCCCGGATTCTTCAGGTCAACAGGGATACAATCTGCAACTGAGAGAATAATCGCACAAGCCCGGAGCCGGTTCACCTGCCGAAGATTATCAACTTTCTTGGCTATGCTCCTTATTTCGGCTGTTGCGGCAGCTTGGGGGAGAGGATACTGAGATACCGGGAATTTCAGGGACTGAATCAGAAGGCTCTGGCCAAAGGCATCGGCGTTGATCCGGGCATCTTGGAACGCTGGGAGGGGGGGAAATCCAGACCGAAGAAGGAACAATTGAAAAAACCGATAAACTTCTTTTCCGCTATCTTCTGGATTTATAATAAGATAGTGAATAATCCAAACGCAATATGAGTGAAAGTCCCTGCGTATATGATAATGTTTGGTACATTATCAATTTTCCCGTACATTCAGACATTGGAAACAGGCCAATACTGTAAATTGAGTCAATTCGACTTAAAAGGATTAAAATCAAAGTGTTTCCAAATCAAAGGATGTGCTCCCCTGCCTTAATCGATGCTTGAATTATTCCATGGCTGGTGGTAAACATTATTGAAAGGAATACGGCATGTTACAGAAGGTGGAGATTGATGTCCGGGAAAATTAAATATTCCGAGGCCAGTAAAGAGAGTTCAGCGCCCCGGCCGAAACGCTATGGCAGCATTACTCGACGCATCTTTTTCTGGATGTGCCTTATATCGCTGGTGCCACTGCTGGTGACTGCCATCCAGGGTTACCACTGCGCGAGACAGGCGGTCGTGGACAGGGCCGAAACACACCTGCTAAGCGTAAGCGCTTCGAGAAAGACCATGTTTCTGAACTGGCTTGATGAAAGGAAAGCAGATATTAGAAACCTGTCAGTTATGTTTGATATCATTGGGGGCGCCACAAATCCCAATTCTTTTGCCGAGTCGATGAATCCCGAGTATCAAATTGTACTGGAAAAGTTACGCAGCGACAGCCCGACCTTTGAGACAATCATACTGTTTGATCAGAATTGGAAACCTCTTCTCGAGATAGGGGATGTCAACCATGCTGATATAAATTCCCTTCAAACCGAAATGAAAATGGAGGCCGAGAGGAGTGAAGAAAAAGATGTGATCATGGGTGAAAGTCATTTGCATAAAGACGGTAACATAGGCAATCATGCTGTATACAGGGTTCGTGACCGAAAGGGGCAGGTAGATGGAATTATATTTGCCTACTTGAATCTTTCCAGAAGCCTTAACTCTCTGCTCAGCGATCGTTCAGGGCTGGGAAAAACAGGGAAAGTTTACCTTCTTTTTCCAGGAATCGACCAATATATCGTGCATTCCGGTTCCGGAATGCAAAATGTCACCATTCAAAGAAACTCCAGATTATCAGACGTTTTCGAACATAAAGCACAATCGGTTTTGGAATACAACGACTACCGTGGCGTAAAAGTCCTTGGAGTTTCGACAGTAATAACCGAAATCGGCTGTAATCTTGTAGTTGAGATGGACCAAGAGGAAGCTTTTGGATGGGTGTATATTCTTCAGAAACGTGCCATTATTACGGGGATTCTGACCTTGCTCGTTGTGGTCTTCATCGCCTTCAAGAGTTCGAATTATCTGACATTGCCCATGAGAAATCTGGTTGAAATAACTCGCAAGATCGCCAGTGGCCATCATAGCGAAAGAGTTGGACTCCTTGGGAAAACAGCGGAAGTTCAAGAAGTTGAAGAAGCATTCAATAAGATGTTGGATGAGCTGGCGGATAAACACCAGAAAATGGTCAAAGCCGGTGCTCTGGCGGCTGTGGGAGAAATGTCTTCCAGTATCGTACATGAAATGCGCAGCCCTTTAAGCGCGATAAAAATAAATTTGCAGGCTTTTCGGGAAAAATTCGAAAATGAACCCGATTACTCAATTTTAGTTGAAATGAGTATAAAGCAGTTTAGACGTCTGGAAAAAATGCTGACAGACCTCCTTAACTACGCAAAACCAATTCAGTTTAAGCCATCGAATTTGATAATTGAAGATACCATCGAGGAAGTTATTGAATTAGTAAAGGAACCCAAAGAAAAGAAAAACATCGAGCTGACCGTAGTCGACAAACTGGGGGAAAAATCAATTATTGCCGATCCGGAACAAATCCGTATTGCGTTGACAAACCTGTTACTGAACGCCATCCAGGTATGCCCGCTAAATGGGAAAATTAAGATACATTCGGATGTTAACCAGAACAATCCTGAAAAAATCCTTGTCTCTATTATTGATAATGGTCCTGGAGTTCCAAAACACTTGAAAAACAATATATTTCTGCCATTCGTTACGACAAGAAAGGAAGGCACGGGATTGGGATTGGCCAATGTGAAAAAAATTGTCGATTACCATGATGGGAATGTGTGGGCAGAAAATGGAAAGCACGGAGGGGCGATTTTTACTATCGAGCTCCCGATAGGAGGACCAAGGAAGTGAGTACTATCTATATAATAGATGACGATCAGGATTTGTGTTTCACTCTTAACTTCCACTTGAAAAATAAGGGACACGTTGTTTCATATGCTACCAATGCTGAGCAGGGGATTGAAAGCCTGAAGGAGCATGAGCCGGATCTGATCCTGCTGGATTTGCACTTACCAGACCAGGACGGCCTGGAAGTTCTCGGGAAAATAAAATCGATTGTGAACGACACGCCGATCGTGATGATCACCGCCGACCAGGACATGAAGGCGACTATTGAGGCAATGCGGACAGGCGCATTCGACTACTTGCGCAAACCATTCGATATTGATGACATATTGCTATTGATAGAAAAAGCCCGGCATTTCAAAACCAGATTAAAACAACCGCCAGCGAAATCTATTGAAGCTTCCCCGTCGCCCAATCCGCTGGATATAATCGGCTCAAGTCCCAGGATGGTGGAAGTAGTTAAAAGAATCGGCCTGCTTTCAAGAAGTAATGTGACAGTGTTGATTGAAGGAGAAAGCGGCACCGGCAAGGAAATTGTCGCCCGAGTCCTTCACGAAACGTCAGCATCTGGAAGGCCGTTTGTACCGATCAATTGTTCATCAATAGTCCCCACCCTGCTTGAAAGCGAGTTGTTCGGTCACGAGAAAGGAGCTTTCACCGGGGCGAGTTCTCGAAAAACCGGCAAATTGGAGTATGCTGATAACGGTACGCTCTTCCTCGATGAAATCGGCGATATGCCTCTCGACCTGCAGGCAAAGATTCTGCGAGTATTGCAGGAGAAGTCATTTGAACGGGTGGGAGGTCTGGAGAGTATTCCCTTCGAGGCAAGAGTGATCGCGGCTACAAATAAAAACCTGGCTTCATTGGTGCAAAAGCAAGAATTCAGGGAAGACCTGTATTACCGCCTGGCCATATCCCGAATAACTATGCCTCCGTTAAGAGAGCGCAGAGAGGACATTCCCATGCTGGTTCGTCATCTCTGCTCTCGTATCGCCACCGAACTGCATCGTAAAATTGAAGGCGTAGAGGAGGAGGCGATTAAAAGAATGCAAAAGTACGATTGGCCTGGCAATGTCCGTGAGCTCGAGAATGTGGTTACCAGGGCGATAGCGCTGGCAAAGGGGCCGGTAATAACCTCCTATGACCTCGAATTTTCATTTGACGACGAAGATAGTATTCCCTCGACCTTTGAGCTGATACCGCTAAAAGAGGTAGAAAAAAAATACATTGAAAAGGCCCTCATTACTACGGGATGGAATATTACACAAACCGCCAGGTCACTTGAGATCGCTCCGAATACTCTCAGGAAAAAAATAGCCGAGTATAATCTGCGAAGACCGCAATAATTTTACTCTTCAGAATTTGATCATACCTACCACTCAGTAACTGACCACCGATCTTTCACTTCCAATTTCTTCGTTTCTGCAAATCATTAAAATATAAAGACTTAATATTGTTATAAGTTGTGGCATCGATGTTGCCTTTCCTGCAATTGAAACTCAATCGGTCAACTTTGCACATGGATGCTTAAATGTTAGTCGCAGTGGTCGAAGATGATCGTTTTCTATTGAGAAGCCTTGAGGTGATTCTCAGACAACACGGGCACCAGGTAATGTCGTTCCACAATGCAGAAGCGGCTTTATTTTTCCTGAAACAACAGCCGATCATGGATGTGCTGGTCATTGACTTCATGTTGGAGACCTTTACCGCAAAACATTTTCTAAATGAAATCCAGGGGAAATTACCCGGCAATTGCAAGGTGATCCTCATAAGCGGCCATACAGATATTATCGAGAAATTGAATATTAAGGAAATGGGAGTAGAGATATTTCTGCCGAAGCCATTGGATCTGGATCAATTGCTTAGCCATATCGAGGCATAGGCGTACAACCTTTTCTCGGCGCCGGTTTCAGGACCGTGCGAAAGGCCGAAGATTAGAAACAAGGAGGGAAATTACAATAAAATTATGGGGGAAAATTAAAGGCGCGTACAAGGCCTGGCTGCAGAAGATGGCAGAGGATAACCGGAAGCATTTCGGCTCGCAAAAACCGGACTGCTGCAAGCTACTCAATTCAAACAAGATTGGAGGCTACGATGAAGTTTCTTGAAATTATCACCTTCACCCTGTTGGTATTCACCGCTGGAATCCTGTTGGCGGGTAAAGCCCAGAGCAAGTGTCCAGTGACAGGTGAAGAAATCAATAAACAGGTCTTCGTCGTTCATCAGGGCCAGCGGGTATATTTCTGCTGCCCCGGCTGCATCGACAAGTTCAAGACCGCCCCGGCTTCTTACCTGGCCAAGCTTGAAAAGGACAGTGTCGAGCTGGAAAAAACTCCCGTTCCGCAGACTCTCTGCCCGGTGTTGGGCGGTGAGATCGACAGGCAGTTGTTCGTGGACTATGGCGGCCAGCGGGTATATTTCTGCTGCCAGAACTGCCTGGACAAGTTCAAGACCGATCCGAAGGGATACATCAAAAAGATGAAAGACGAGGGCATTCAACTGGAGAAGACGCCCGGAACGGAGACCGGCTCCACGGATGCGGCTGAAAGCTCTCAGCATGAGCATCCTCACGACCATTGAGCGAAAAAGTCTTCCCTGCGGGCGGAAAAGCACGGGCTTACTCCGCCCGCAGGGAGACATAAAACAAATTAAAAGAACGCACTTAGGTAGTGAAAAAGCTACAAAGTGACAAAGTAAAGGCAAAAACTGGAAAAGCAGGAAATGTGGCACCGATGTACTGTTAGGGAATAATAGAAGAATTTTTCTAAACGATATAACCGCGGAGTATAATTAAAATGCAGAAATTTTTTCTTTTCCTTTTTCTTTTTCAGTTCACGGCCGCAATGGCTTGGGCCGGCGACCATGAGCCAGCGAAACTGGATGATCTGGTAGCTGAGGCCTTAAACAATAATCCGCAGCTCCGCGCGGCCCGCGAGGCGGTTCGCGCGGCTCAGACCAGGATCCGCCAGGCGACCTCCCTCGAGGCCCCTCAGGCCGGTTTCGAGTTCTACCAGACACCGGTCAAATCTTTTCCCAACCCGGTAAACGACGGGATGGAAACCGATTATTACCTTCAGCAGATGTTCCCTTTCCCGGGGACTCTCGCCGGGATGGGGAAAGCCGCCCGGAGCTATGCCGAGATGACGGCGCAGGACTATAAGTCACAGGAAAGGAAAATAATCCGGGACTTGAAAGCCGCCTATTACGAACTTTATCTCCTGGAGCGGGAACTCGGAATTAATAACGAGACCCAGGATCTGCTGCGCGAGCTTATCAAAATCGCCATCATCAACTACGAGGTCGGCAGAGGGAACCAGGCCGGTATTTTGCGGCTCCAGACGGAATTATCGTCCCTGGTCATCGGAGCCTTGGACCTCGGGAAAAAGGAAAAGGTCGCCGAGGCCGAAGTTAACACGATCCTGGGCCGACAGGTCTACTTGCCCGTGGGCCCGGTACCGGACATCGAGATAACTTTTCCTGAACTGAGCGTGAGCAGTCTGGATTCCTTTGCGATAAAATCCCGGCCCGAGCTGAAAGGAATGGAGTACAATATCAAAATGAACGAGGCCGAGCTTTACGTTTCCAGAAAAGAACAATGGCCGGAGTTCATGGTCCGGCTGATGTACAAGGATATGAAAATGACCGGGAACGATTACTGGTCCACCATGGTCGGGTTCAGCATTCCGCGGGCTTTCTGGTCCCGGAAGAAGTACGATTCGAGGATTGAGGAGAACCGGATTAATATCCGGAGGGCTGAGGAAGATTATTCAAGCATGAGGAACATGGTCGTATTCCAGGTCCATGAGGCTTTTGAAAACCTTGAGACCGGCCGGCAAACCATCCTTTACTACCGGGATAATGTCCTCCCCCAGGCCGAACAGACCATGCAGTCAATGCTCGCCTCTTACCGAGCCGCGACAGTTGATTTCCTGATGGTGCTGGATGCCGCGCGGATGCTGCTTGACTCCAGACTGGAATACCAGATGGGGATCATGAACTACCTGATCAGCCAGTCTGATCTCGAATTGGCGCTGGGAGCGGATCTGGCTTCCATCACCGCAAACACACACTAACCCTGAAGGCTTCAACTATGAAAAGAATCTTCATCGCCATATTGTTAAGCCTGGCTCTCGGCCTGGGGGCCGGATACTTCCTTTTTAAGAGTCCGGGCGCAGGGAAGACTGACCTGACGGCTGTCCCGGAGGAAAAACCGGTAGGTGGCAGGAAAATCGCCTACTACAAGGACCCCATGCACCCCTGGTTCACTTCCGATAAACCGGGTAAGGCGCCTGATTGTGGAATGGACATGGTGCCTGTTTATGAAGGTGAAGGGGATGCTAAAGGGATCCGAATCGACCCGGTGACTGTCCAGAATACTGGAGTGAAAATCGAGGAGGTCAGTGTCCGCGACCTGTCCCGGACAATCCGCGCCCCCGGCCGGGTGGAAATAGATGAAACCCGGAGCTACTCTGTCAACTGCAAGGTCATGGGATGGGTGGAGAAACTTTATGTCGATTATACCGGGAAGCCGGTTTCCAGGGGACAGCCGCTCCTGGATTTGTACAGCCCGGAACTGGTGGCCGCGCAGGCTGAATACCTCCAGGCGATAGACTACAGGAAAAGACTGGAAGGCAGGGGAGCTTCCGAGGCGCTCCAGAGCGCCATCGAACTGGTCCGGAGCGCCAGAACCCGCCTGGCTAACTGGGATATAACACAGGAAGAAATTGAGGCTTTGGAAAAACGAGGCTCTCCGGTCAAGACCATGACCATCTATTCTCCGGCTTCCGGCATTGTTACTGAAAAATATGTGACTTCAGGCCAGAATGTGATGGCCGGCATGGAACTTTTCAAAATAATCGACTTCTCCCGGGTTTGGGTCATCGCGGAAATCTACCAGAACGATCTCTCGGCGGTCGGCTTGGGAGAGACAGCAGAAATAGAGGTTTCCTATCTGCCGGGGAAAGAATTCCCTGGGAAAATTTCCTATATCTACCCGCAAATGAATACGGACATTAAAACCGCAAGGCTGCGTATTGAGTTGCCGAACAGTACAGGCCTCGATCTGAAACCTGGAATGTTTGTCTCGGTCAGGATCAAATCGCCGGCTATCCTTAATACAGTGGCCGTGCCGGAACAGGCGGTGATCCGGTCGGGCGAGCGGGCCATAGCGGTTATGGCTCTTGGCGGAGGGTATTTCGAGCCGCGCGAGGTCAAGCTGGGAGTGAGCGCCGAGGGGTACCTGCAGATCCTGGAGGGTATCAGGGAGGGCGAGAAGATAGTTGTCTCCTCCCAGTTCCTTATCGATTCGGAGAGCAACCTGAAAGCGGCGCTGGGGCAGATGGGCGGCCATGCGGGAATGGACATGTCCAAGCCTATGACTCAACAGGGCACGGCGACTGAGAAAGTTACGACCGGAGAGCACGAGATGGGTAACTTGGAGGGCGGAGCCGCCAACAGCGCGGCACCTGGCGGCCAGGAAATAAAAATGGACCGGATACAGCCTCCGGTCCCAGCCCGCCAGGAACAAAAACAACTTTATACCTGCGTCATGCACCCCGAAGTCGTGAGCGACAAGCCGGGCGACTGCCCAAAGTGCGGGATGAAGCTCGTGCCTAAAAAACCGTGAAATGAGGTTTTGCTGATGCTGAAAAAAATTATCGAACTGTCGATAAAGAACCGATTCCTGGTCATCCTGTCGGTCCTCTTTCTTATCGGATTCGGAATCAATTCGCTCCTTAAGATCCCGATCGACGCCATCCCTGACCTGAGCGACGCCCAGGTGATTATCTACACCGAGTTTCCCGGCCAATCGCCCAGAATCGTGGAAGACCAGGTCACCTATGCCCTCACTACCGCCATGGTCTCAGTGCCGGGATCGAAAGTCGTCCGCGGCTATTCTTTTTTCGGCTATTCGCTGGTCTATATCATTTTCGAGGATGGCATCGACCTTTACTGGGCGCGGAGCCGGGTGCTCGAGTACCTGAACTATGCCCAGAAACGCCTGCCCAAAAATGTGGTCCCCACTATCGGCCCCGATGCCACGGGGGTAGGCTGGGTTTTCGAGTACACCCTGTCCTCGGACACACGGTCTTTAGCCGAATTGCGCTCCATCCAGGACTGGTATCTGAAATACGAGCTTACCGCGGTCGAGGGCGTATCCGAGGTAGCCAGTATCGGGGGCTTTGTCAAGGAATACCAGATTACGGTGGACCCGGTGAAACTCCGAGCTTACAATATTCCGCTCATGATGGTGGAAGAGGCTGTGGCCCGGTCCAACAGCGATGTCGGCGGGGAAGTGATCGAGATGGGCGAGACGGAATTCATGGTGCGGGGCCGCGGCTATATCAAATCCATCGAGGACATAAAAGATATTCCGGTCATGGTTGACCGCGCCAGCGGGGTCCCGGTTTATGTCAACGACCTGGCCGAGGTTACTATAGGCCCCTTGATGCGCCGCGGGATAGCCGAGAAAAACGGCGAGGGCGAGGTGGTCGGCGGCATAATAGTCATGCGTTTCGGCCAGAACGCCCTGGAAACGATAAAAAAAGTGAAAGAGAAGCTGGAAATCCTGAAACAGGGCCTGCCTCCCGATGTCAGGATCGAGACTGCCTATGACCGCTCCGGCCTTATCCTGCGGGCTATGGATACCCTCAAGAGAAGTCTCATCGAGGAAATCGCCATTGTGGCTCTGGTCTTAATCGTCTTTCTTCTGCATGCCAGGAGCGCCTTTATCGCCGTGTTCACCCTGCCCACCGCAATCCTTATTTCTTTTATCATCATGGAGTGGCAGGGAATCAACGCCAATATCATGTCCCTGGGCGGCATCGCTATCGCTATCGGGGTCATGGTGGATGCCTCTATAATCATGATCGATAACGCGCATAAACATCTCGAACTCGAACATCTTAAACCGCCCCAGGAACGGAAGGATCACTGGCAGGTGATTCTGGAATCCTCGCAAGAGGTCGGCCCCTCCATGTTTTATTCCCTGCTGGTGATCGTCGTATCTTTTATCCCGATTTTTACCCTCGAAGCCCAGGAGGGCCGGCTTTTCAAGCCCCTGGCTTTCACCAAGACCTATGCCATGGCCGCGGCGGCCGTTCTTGCGATCACTATCGTGCCTGTACTCTTGGGCTATTTTATCCGGGGCAAAATCCTGCCGGAAAACAGGAACCCGATCAATAACTTCCTGATGCGCCTCTACCACCCGGTACTGAAATTTAATCTCAGGCACTGGGCGCTGGTCCTCGCCGCGACTGTCGCGATTGTCGCTGTCACCTGGATTCCCTTCAGCAGGCTGGGCAGCGAATTCATGCCGCCTCTCTGGGAGGGGGACCTGCTCTACATGCCCACCACCATGCCGGGGATTTCCATTACCAAAGCGCGCCAACTTCTGCAGCAGACCGATAAAATTATCCGCTCTTTTCCCGAGGTCCATCATGTTTTCGGCAAGATCGGCCGGGCCGAGACTTCAACTGACCCTGCCGGTCTCGATATGATCGAGACTACGATCATGTTGAAGCCGGAAAGCGAATGGAGGCCGGGGATGACCGTGCAGAAACTGGTCGACGAGCTCGACCAGGCAATCCAGTTCCCCGGACTGACCAATGCCTGGACCATGCCGATCAAGACCCGCGTGGACATGCTCTCCACCGGGATCAAGACCCCGGTGGGCATCAAAATCTCGGGGCCGGACCTGGAAACTCTCAGCCAAATCGGCCAGGAAGTGGAAGGGGTGATCAGGACTGTGCCGGGCACTCTGAGCGCCTTTGCCGAGCGGGCGGTCGGGGGGAATTACCTCGATATCGATATCGACCGCCGGGAGGCCGCCCGCTACGGACTGACTGTGGGCGACATCCAGCATGTGATCGAGACCGCCCTCGGGGGTATGCCGGTCACCACTACGGTCGAGGGCTTGGAGCGGTACCCGGTGAACCTGCGTTACAGCCGCGAGCTCCGGGACAATCTCGAGGCTGTCCGTCAGGTGCTCGTGCCGGGTTCCGGAGGGATCCAGATTCCCCTCGGCCAGGTAGCCTCGATCACCACCAGGAAAGGCCCCATGGTGATCCGCACCGAGGATACCCGGCCCAATACCTGGATCTTCATCGATATCAGAAATATCGATGTGGGAACTTATGTCAGAAACGCGCAAAAAGCCATCGCCGAAAAGATTACCGTTCCGCCGGGATACACGATATTCTGGTCCGGGCAGTACGAGTACATGCAGCGTGCCCAAAAGCGCTTGATGCTCGTTGTCCCCATGACGCTCCTGATTATCTTCCTGATCATCTATCTCAGTACCCGCTCCGTGATCAAATGTGCAATTGTTTTTCTGGCCGTGCCCTTTTCGCTGGTGGGAGCGGTCTGGTTCCTCTATCTCCTGGGCTATAATATGAGTATTGCGGTCTGGGTGGGCCTTATCGCTCTGGCGGGTCTGGACGCCGAGACAGGGGTGGTGATGCTCCTCTACCTGGACCAGGCTTTCGAGGCGCGCCGGGCGAAGGGGCTGATGCGGAACCCGGATGATCTCCGCGAGGCGATAGATTACGGCGCCGTAAAAAGGATCCGGCCCAAGTTCATGACCGCCTTTACGACTATCGTCGGGCTTGTACCGATCATGTGGAGCCACGGCGCGGGCGCGGACGTGATGAAGCGCATCGCTGCGCCGATGATAGGTGGAGTGGTGACCTCGGTGATCATGGAGCTGGCGGTGTACCCGGTGATTTACTACCTGTGGAAAGTGAGAGGAGTGGATAAGAAGGAGGCTATAGGGAATAATTCTTAAGATGCGGCTGGGTTCACGATCCGCCAGTGGAAAGGGGATGGGAGGGATGGATATTCTGAGGCAGCGAAAGCCGAATAACGATATGAAAAAGCGTTAATTAAGGCGGCAATACATCCTGCCTTATCGCCTGGCTGGGTTCCCCGTCTTTTTCGTGGCCAACTGTTCATAAGGCACGGCCGGCACCTCCACGTGGATGTCGATCCGGTCCAAGAGAGGCCCGCTGATACTCGAAGTGTAGCGCTTGATCTGGTTGGGAGTGCAGTGGCAGGCGTGGGCCGGGTCGGTCAGGTAGCCGCAAGGACAGGGTTGCGTTGCCAATATGCAAGATCGCCCTGAAAGCTGCCTGCCCCTTGCCGGAAGCGTATCCACGCCAATTAGTTACATTGAGTGACCACTTCAGAAAGCAGCGACTCGATCTTGGGCTTCTTCAAAAGGATGTCGCCCGGATTCTTCAGGTAAACAAGGATACAATCTGCAATTGGGAGAACAACCGCACAAATTCAGGACTTGTTATTCTGCCGGTAGATCTGGATTTCCCATCTCAAACCCTAACTCTTTCACCGCATCCCCGTCCTATCCAGACTCCGGTACTGGATCGCCTCGGCCAGATGCTCAGCCTCAATGCCGCTGCTGCCGGCCAGGTCGGCGATGGTGCGGGCGACCTTGAGGATCCGGTCATGCGCCCTGGCGGATAGACCGTAGTGGGCCATGGCCTGGCGCAGCAGTGATTCGCTTTCACCGTTAAGGGAGCAGTACTCGCGCAACAGCTTTCGGCCCATGTGGGCATTGGCGTAGAGTCCCTTGTGGCCGGCGAAACGCTCGAGCTGTCGCCGCCGGCTGTCTTCCACCCGCTGCCGGATCGCCGTGGATGGTTCCCCGTCCTTTTTCGCGGCCAACTGTTCATAAGGCACGGCCGGCACCTCCACGTGGATGTCGATCCGGTCCAAGAGGGGCCCGCTGATACTACTGGTATAGCGCTTGATCTGGTTGGGAGTGCAGTGGCAGGCGTGAGCCGGGTCGGTCAGGTAGCCGCAGGGGCAGGGTTGCGTTGCCAAGTTGCAAGATCAGCCTGAAAACTGCCTGCCCACTAACGGAAGCCTATCCACGCCAATTAGTTACATGGGGCGATCATATCAGGAAGAAACGTCTTGATCTGGGACTTCTTCAAAAAGATGTCGCCCGGATTCTCCAAGTCAATCCCGATACAATCTACAATTGGGAAAAGAACTATACAACCCCTGAACTGATTTTCCTACCCAGAATCATCCAGTTCCTCGGTTATGCACCTTACTTTGACTCCTGCCATTGCTTAGGCGAAAAGATCGTGAGATATCGAGAATTTATTGGACTGAGCCAGGAGGCTCTTTCCCGACGCCTTGGAATTGATCCTGGTACACTCAGACGCTGGGAGAAAAATGAGTCTGGGCCAATTGATAAACAGTTCAGGAAGCTAAACCATTTCTTTTATTTTTATTCAAAAGTTTCTTGCCCTTAGTGATGGAGAGAGATTTCCAGTTGTGAAGAAGAAATCTGATAAAAAGGATAACAAGGTAAAAATAGTAATGGCTCTTGACAAAATGAAAAAATATAATCAAATTGAGCTAAAAGCTAAAAAGGCCTCTACCGTTTCCATCCGACAAGATAGAAAAACGGTAAAAGCCTTATGTGCAATCCCTTCCGGGACTGCTAGTTAATTATACCATGGTCCCGGGAAATTGTCAATCTCACATAGTGAGGAGGGACCATGAGAATGAAAAATTAGGCTGGGGTGTGGTACATGAATTTTTAATTCCGAATTATAATTATTTACTGAAGTGAGGCTAAAATGCGACAGCTATTTTTTATCTTGAGTGGATTGTGTTTTGTAGTAGTTTTCTTCATAGTTTGTCAGGACAAAGATAGCCAGACTATGACAAGACCTGAATTAGCGACTGCTGGCGGCAGCGGCGAAAAACTGAAGGTTACGATCAAGTCTAATGATGCACCTGAAGTGACGTATTTCTTGGAAGCCACAGAATGGAATGGAGTACAGAATATCGAAGGCGATAAATTCTATCGGATTGCAGATGATAAGATATCTGCATTTGAAGCCAAACTTTCTGAAAAAAGAGGAGGCCAGGTAAAGTCGGATAAAACAAAGGAATCCGGTGCGGATTTAGCGAATTATGATTCGGGCAATGGTATATTTGCTGTAGCAACCGCACTATGCTACGCCAATAGCAGTTTTGGAGATTGCGAGACGACAGCGGACAATTATTATTATAATTACAAAGTGCATGAGCACAGCTACTGGGGTGGAGGGTATGAGTACTACTATTCCCACGTTGATAGCTTTTCAGTTTGGAGTGATATTAATACGCAATTTCAAAGCGGTGCCAATAAAATGCACTGCGAAGCCAGTATTGAAAGGAATAATGTTTACTACATTTTGAACCCCTCTCCATGGACGATGTTAGCTACTGCACCAAATCCAGGGGCGAAAAAAGATTCTATTATTGTGTCAACGGATATCATGTGCCCACCGTTTTGCGTGGAAACTGACACTATATGGCGGTTTATTGCTGGTGATAATGCATTGGCATCGGATTATTGCCAGTATTAACTCGCCATTTATAAAGGACATGTGTGATGGTGGATATTCGGTAAGGCGAAAATATCTTGCGATAAGTTCAGTCGATTAGGCCTAATTGGATTTGGATACTCTTATTAAATCAGTAACGAAAGCCTTTCAAAAAGCCGGATCTTATTCCCGAAATATGGCTAGTTGAAAGGCTTTGTTTTATTAATAATTTAAGATGAAATAGGATTGATATCTTAAATCATATTAGGAACAGTCCCTTTAATATGCGATATTTATCCAAAATACTGCTCATCCTGGTTTGTTTGCTGCTTTTTATAAAAATTGCTTTTGCTGTCAGTCCGATTGCACGAGACATTACTAGACCAAGAGCCACAACCGAAAAAACTTCTCCAGGCCAATTTCCCCTTTGGCGTCATGGCGATCCCGGTTGGGTTCGCAAAATGGCGTGGCGAAAGCTTGAGCTTTTTAAGGCTGCCAATAATAAAGAAACAAAGTTGTCAAGTACAGCTCAAGATAAATTTTTTCTCCCGGTACTATTAGGGAGTTTCAGTGATGTGCATGGAAAATATTCTCCAACAGAATTTCGCAATCTGTTATTTAACGCTGATTCAAATCTTACGGCAGCTTCTTTCTTAAGAGAAATTTCTTATGGACAGTTTGAACTCTCTGGTGAAGTTTTCGGTTGGTTCGAAGTCGACAAAAGTAAAGAATATTATTCAAAACGCGATTTGAATGGTCACCCGGTAAATCAAGGCGAATTCGTGGTCGATGTTGTGCGTGCTGCGGATAAAAGCGTGGATTTTAGAAAATACGATAACGATGGCCCGGACGGTGTCCCAGATTCAGGTGATGATGACGGATACGTTGATGCTGTGTTAATCTTTTATCCGGGATTAAATGAAGCCACCAACATTCAGACTTTTCAGGGAATCCTCGGAAATAAGGAATATTCCACGATGGACTTTTCATTTTCAGGACAACTTTTGAAGATTAATGCATTTATTCTCGTTGCCGAATCACGGCAGTACTCTAATACAATCGGGATAAATAAGTTAAGCATCATCTGTCATGAGTTCATGCACGTGCTTGGTTTGCCGGATCTCTATGATTACACCGGTTATTCGATGGGCCTCGGTAACTGGTGCTTGATGGCTCATGGTGCGCTCCTTGAAGGTTCGAAACCTCCACATATTTCAGCATGGTGTAAAGTGCAGTTGGGTTGGGTGGCGCCTTCAATTGTATCAACTAATCAATCATTATCAGTTAAACCGGTGGAAACCAATCCTGAAATTTATCTGATCTGGGAAGACGGGTACCAATTCAGCAGATATTTCCTCCTTGAAAATCGGCAAAAGACTGGTTTCGATGAAAATTTGCCCGGTTCCGGATTACTTATTTACCACGTGGATGAAAACCAGAGGTTTGGGAAAATACTTTATTGGCTGGGAGAGTTTAACAATAACTTGCAGCACAAACTTGTCGATGTAGAAGAGGCGGACGGACGGATAGATTTAGACCGCAATAGAAATGCAGGGGATTCAGGGGATCCATTTCCAGGCATTACCGGTAATTCATCTTTCAACAACTTTTCATCTCCGAACAGCAGAGATTACGATGGGAATCCTACGGGAGTGGAAATAGCCAACATTAGATATTCAGGAAATGAAAATATCACCGCGGATATAATTGTTCGACAATCAATTGGTTATGCAATAGTTTATGATCCGAATGGGCTTACCGGTTATGGCTGGACGCCGGAAAATCCCGGTGAAACGGTATGGGGAGGAGTATTGTTTAAGGCAAATAAAGCCGGGATATTTGCCGCTGTAGACGTAGGATTTACGCATGACGTAAGTAATTACCAAATTGATATATATTCTTCCTTGCCCGATCCCTTGCCGGGCGCCTTGATGTATTCGGTTGCCGGTGGGTCAGCATCCGCCGGTTGGCACACCATAGATTTGCAGAGTGCTAATCTATGGATAAATAAGGACCAGGAGTTTTTTGTCGCATATAAAACGGATAACTGGATAACAGTAGATATTTACTCGGATTATACCGGACGTTCTTATTATTCTGATGATGGCATAAATTTCGCCAAACTTTCCAGCCAGGACGGCAACTTCAACCTTCGCGCTCGTATTCGCACCGAAAAGCCCGTTATGTGTGATTTTAACACCGATGGAGATATTAACCAGGCTGACGTTATTGCACTTCTCAGATTCCTGCAAAATAATCCTGGAGATCTAAGGGCCGATTTCAACCGGGACGGGAATGCAAACGTGGTCGATGTTATAAACATGTTAATTGCCCAGAAAAACGGAAAATGCCCAGATATGGAGTAGTACTATAGAGGCTCTGACTATATAAGGAATAATATTCGCATGTATATAGAATGCAACCGCTGTTCAGATTTAGGATTGCACTCCAAATATATGGATCAACTTAATCGGAATTTGCTCCAAAACAATTACTTGTATTGGAAATTTCTTGAACATTAATAGTAGCTGCTATTACACGGGTCAGCTTCAGTCTAATCTTGCCAAAGCAGTGTCAGGGGTTCATTGCCAATATGCAAGATTGCTCTGAAAATCGTTCGCCCATTGCCGGAAGCCTATCCGCAGCAATTAGTTACATGGGGAGATCATCTTAGAAAGAAACGTCTTGACCGGGGTTTACTTCAAAAAGATGTCGCCAAAATTCTTCATGTCAACCCAGATACAATTTGTAACTGGGAGAACAATAACACCGAGCCTGAGTTAGTCCACTTACCAAGAATAATCAATTTCCTCAGCTATGCGCCCTATTTCGGCTCTTGCCGTAGCTTGGGCGAAAAGATCGTGAGATATAGAGAATTTTTAGGACTGAGCCAGGAGGCTCTATCCCGGCATCTTGGAATTGATTCCGGTACGCTTAGACGCTGGGAGAATAATGAGTCTGAGCCAATTGGAAGACGGTTCGAGAGCCTAAGCCGCTTCTTTCATTTTTGTGCAAAAGGATCTTTCTCTTAAGGGCGGAGAGGAGCTTGGTTAAGAAGTAGGGGGGAAGGATAAAAAGGTAATAAAGGTAAAAATCGTAATAACCTCTTGACAAAATGAGTATGCTTTTGCAAATTAAAAAGAGAAAGGGAGTATAAGCTGAAACCTTTCTTACCCCGAGCTTCCCCCCAGGTAGTGGCCGAAATTTTCAAATAGATTTTTGATTTATATACACACCTTGCGGCCCTTGCGGCACAGATAGGCTGTTCGGAGCAACTTCAAACTCTTTTTCGACCAGTTTCCAAAATAAAGAGGCTCTTGCCGTTCACGTCCCCTAAGACAGTCCCGGCAAGAGCCTGGTTGGCAATCCCCGAAGGGCTGCCATTTTATTAATAAACCATTCCTCGGGGATTGTCAAATTATTTGATATTAATTTTCAAGTGTAAAGGAGGTGCCAATAAAAAATTGAATTTTACATTTCAATTTCCAATTCCAAAATTATTGACCCTAGCTCCGAGGAACATATGAACAAGATTAAATTTTTAATATTTGTACTAGCAACAATCCTGTTGGCAAATTCCAATTTATTAGCAAGTGTCCCGTTTTTTAATTTCAGATCCCCTTTTAGAGATTATGGAAGCGGAAGTTCTTATGCAAACGACCGGCATGCATTCGATAAGATGAATTACTATGGATACTACCTTGGTATTCAGATGCCAACTGGTACTATTGTAGAAAAATTCTATGCTGCTAAAATGGACACTTGCTCTACCATAGTTTCATGCAGAAACCGGTTTGATGTTGCGTGGGGATATATATGCACGTTCTATCATTCAGATAATTTTCGCTACCCTAAACCTAACACCAGATTCAAGAATTCAAAATTATTAGAGAGGGCTTTTTTAGCGCACAACACTGATGATTTATATTGTTACCTAGTGGATAGTATCCTTGTCAATATACAGAATACAACTGATAGGGATTCAGCAGCAATCGAAGTACTCGCGAAATTGGTAATTAGGACTGACTCTTTGCACAGATCAATTTACAATAAAGGCAGTGCTTCAGACACACTATTTATTAACCAACTAGCAGAGGAGATTAGTAGTCACGCAATATCAAATGATGTACCATATTCTTTTTTAAATAAGGCAAGCAATGATACTATCGCAGCCTTCTGCAAGTATTCTCAAATAATGAATTCTCTCGCGAATAAGGTTCATTACACTAAGCCTCAACTTAAGCTTGCAGTGGAGTTTATGTATCATGACACTATTGATGTCGCAGGCCCCAGACCTAAAATATTAGCCGGGCACGATACTCTTTTGGCGAAAATTAATGCCATTGATATAAACTTTTTCGTCCTTATGCCAGGATTAAGGAACTCATATTTGCAGTTGGTCAACAACTTGACTTCGAAAATTGGGAGTAGGAAATTGGGTGTAAGGTTTTCTTTTGCTACGGGAGATGACGATCAGTACTACCAGTACTCTTTCGCTTCGCAAAAGCAGTTCTTTGATGAATTAAACAGCAAGTTAACCAATATGAAATACCTTTCTCTGTACACTGGGCAAATGCTGGATGGAAAATTTGATGCAACTGTTTCTACAGATCCAAACCAGCATTGGCTCGCCCTTTCACAGTGGGTCGGAAAACCATTTTTGATTTTTGTTGATCAGTTTGAAGAATATGGATTAGATGACAGACAATGGAATTCGTCGGGCACTGTTAATGTTGATAGTTCGGGATCCGTAAGTATAACGAAGGATTCTTACATAATTAACGACACGACATATAATGAGCTTGCACAAGTGATTGCTAAAATGAGCACCAACGGAGAAACTGACCCCGATCCTGGCAACTTCCATAAATTAGTGATTTATAAAGACGCGAGCAATTACATCGAATTTTATTCACGTAAGGACACATTAAATACTAATGTGAGAACTAATGGCAATGACCATCACCAGATGCTTACAGGGACTTTAGTAGGGAGCGGGGAAAACGATTATCAGATATTCGTTAGCAGTGGTAGTGTTTGCTTCTATTTCAATAATGTCAATAAGCAAAACGAGTATCTTTCAAGTTATAATCCCTCTGCTGTTGGTCGGTTTGATCAGAGTACCAAGGTAAAAATTCTTACTGGTACTTATTCGAGCATAAATTCCTATTACGTTGATTCAATACAGGCAATCCATAAGGATCCATTTCCTCCAAAAGTTGACATTCCCTCAACCTGGGTAAACGGCTCAACAGTGTATGCAAACATACATGTTGATAAGCTCTCTGATGTAGATATATATCTTGAACGTTATTGCAAATCCTGCACATTTCCAAGACAAGGTACAATTTACGTCACTACTATAGATTCATTATCGACAGGTGGACCAACTCAAGTGAGTTTTACTTTCACCAACCAACCTGCTTATGACTATCGGTGGCTTGCTATTGCGGATGTCAGGCAGGGTGGTGGAATTGATTCAGCTTTCGGGATGGGTTTTTATTATAATGGCAGTACTGCGCTTGCATCAGCAAAAGGATTTGAGGTTGTACATGCTGAACTTCCAAGGGCATTTTCCTTGTCGCAGAACTTCCCTAATCCCTTCAACCCTTCCACCACAATTAGATTTGATATTCCAGGGGGGAAACAATGTAATATTTCATTGAAGGTTTATAATGTCCGGGGTCAAGTAGTTAAAATCCTTGTGGATTCCGAAAAACGGGACCCCGGAACTTATACAATATTCTGGGATGGTAGAGATATTATGGGTGGGCGACTTCCCTCCGGAGTTTATTTTTACCGATTAGAAGCCGGTGAATTTGTTGCCACTCGCAAAATGGTGCTGCTCAAGTAACATACTTGGCTGCGATAAGTCAAGACGTGGCTAAGTGTTTGCTAAATTTACACAAGGAGATTAAAATGTTACGCATAGCTTATTTTAGTTTCTTCATGATGTTCACTCTTTTAGAAATTTCGACAGCTGCTTTTGCTAAGATTCGCACTGATGCAAATAATCCTGATGAACAACAGATTTACGAGGTTATTTACCGTCTCCAGCGTGGGATCCAGAAACAGAATATGCCGATGATCCTCGACAATTACATTGGGGAAGAGGGGATGAGCACTGAAGCATTTTCTGCGATGAGACAGGAAATCATTGATAATTATTCAGCTATATTCAACACATTTGAAACGCGGCTTTTCCCTTCGCCTTTTGGGCAAATGAGCAACACGCGTGATTTCCAGCTCATTATTGATAAAATTCAGATTTTAATCCACGACAAAACAGCCAAAGCAGATATTTCTGCGGGATTTGCTGCGGCAGAGGTGGATTCCAGCTACTTGGTTGAATTATCACCTGTTCAGCTGAAATCAATGTCGGAAATTGAAGTCATGCAACACTTGCGTTTCAGGCCAATTACATTGATTTTCCGCAAAGTCGACAATAACTGGAATATTGCCTCATATGGTGAATTACCCTCCCTGATCCGCAAGATGAACTTTTTTTACGGGGAGAAGTTTAACGCACCTTCCCGTAAAAAAAAGTGATTTAATGACCACCGATTATACCGGCCGGGCTATTAATGCCCGGCCGGAAATATTTATATTACATTGAGAAAGAAATTATATCATAAAACACCGCTTTTATCACAACCGGTGCTTTACACTATTTTCAAGAGGAATCGAGAACTGTGAATGCTAACCTGATAAAATACTTGCTAATAGTACTACTCTTTTTTTCTTGCTCAGACGGCCCTACAGTGCCTCAGGACAACGGAGGCACTAATCCACCTCCAGTCGGTTATTCTCCACCCGCGATGTTTCCATTAGCGCCCGGCGCAAGCTGGACTTACTCTTTTTACGATTCATATAAATATTCCAAAGAAAGTTGCACAAGAACCGAAAAATTCGGGAACTTGGTGCTGCTGGTTACAAGTTTTACAGAATGGAAAGAATCGATTGAGTTCAAGCTCCAGGCTCACTTGAAAATTGACAGTTTATCTTACTTATTCAAGGCAGATTGTAATGCCAGTATAATTGATGGAATTACAGATACTAGTTACAAGCTGGTGAATGTTCTGGATACTACTACAACAACACATTTGCTGGTCTATAACGACACTATCTGGTATAAAGATATGGATAGTACCCGGTTCATGATGACAGCCAATCCGCAAATCGGCAGCCAGGTAAATCTTAAAATCTTTAATTTGGGAAGATATGACAACTTTATCCCTTCTATCAACTTTTCAGAGCGCAACGAGGACTTAAATATTATAACCTTCCTTGGTTATGTTTCCAGCAGCGGGGATCAGCGCAAAGCGGTATTCATGCCGGATAGCGGGGGGCTATATTTGCTCGAATCTACCTATGATTTCAGCACCGGCATTGCTTCTACGATTAAGGTTTTGCGTTTCAGGCTACTTGAATACATTCCCGGAAGCTCGATAAAGACAGAATTGTCCAGAGAAGAACTGATGGAAGCGCCGGTAAGTCTGGGACCCATTTTATCGAGGAAGAAGTTAGATCACAGGCTAACTTCAGGATAGTCATTCCAAGTTAGCTTCAGGGTTGATCAGCGTGTTCAAAAAAATCTGGGCGGATAGCTGGGGGCCGAGACTGGAATATGTGTTGAGGAATGCGATCCTGGCCCTGCTCGAGATTCCCGGAAGCACTCTTTTGGGGATAATGCGGATACTTTCTGACAAGCTATACCGGAAGGCAATCGTGGCAAGGATCACCGATCCGATGGTGAAAAGTTTCTGGGTCAATGAATTCGAGAAATACCCGGCCCGCTTTGCCAGTGAGGTAGTGGCTCCGATTCAAAACAAAGTAGGACAATTCTTGAGCAGTCCGCCGGTCAGGAACATCGTCGGCCAGGCCAAGTCATCCTTCAGTCTCAGGGAAGTAATGGATGCCGGCAAAATCCTGGTGGTCAATCTATCCAAAGGGAAGCTGGGAGAGGATAATTCAGCACTCTTGGGTTCTTTGATTGTTACCAAGCTGCAACTGGCAGCCATGAGCCGGATCGATACTTCTGAGGAGAAAAGAAGAGATTTTTATCTCTATGTTGATGAATTTCAGAACTTCGCAACTGAATCCTTTGCCAATATTCTTTCAGAGGCCAGGAAATACCGGTTGAACCTGATCCTGGCTAACCAGTTCATAACCCAGATACCGGAGACAATCCGGGATGCTGTTTTCGGCAACGTGGGTACTCTGATCACTTTCCGGATAGGCGCTCAGGATGCCAAGTATCTGGAAGACGAGTTCGAGCCGGTTTTTTACCCTCAAGATCTGGTGAATCTGCCAAAATACAATATTTACCTCAAGCTGATGATTGACGGAGTAATCTCCAAACCCTTCAGCGCAGCTACCTTGCCGCCTCTGCTTGAACCTCTGAAATCATACAGAAACGAGATTGTCATCTATTCACGCCAGAGATACGCCACCTATCGAAAGAAAGTGGAAAAAGAAATATCCAGTTTCTTAAACTGAGTGCAGGGAATTCCACCGGATGACGTTCTCCAGCGATTGAAACATTCCCCAAATCCTGAAACTCGAATTCATCAACCTTCACAGAACTATCCAAATAATTTACAGACATCTTCTCCACTCCTTCCATCACCTCACCCAGAGTAGTCAAAGACATTTATTAAAGTTTGTCGCTCATTCTCAATTTGTGATCACTTTTCCCTCTAATTTGTGACTACATTCTCTCCGAATCCTCATTCCCCAAACGCTTTATTCTCATACTCGCCAAAAACGATGCAGTTTTCAGAGGACTGTGGGCACAATAAATCAGCCCAAAAGGAGTTGCTTTTCATATCAAGCAAAAAGTTTAAAAGTACGAGATGCAGGTTTCAATAATACCAAGCAAGCTGCATCTTGAGAACTTCTTGACTTTGATATTATTGAGAAATTATATTCAAAAAGAGAAACCGGAAGAGCTGACCGTATTTAGTTGAACGATCTCCATGATTGTCTACCAGCTGTTGTCCAAAACTCCGCCGAACAATGCAAAATCAATCTGTAAAGACTTATTGTATTAAAAATATCCGAAGGCGAATCTCGGAAAATTTTATTGTGTCGGTCACGAAGATGATAACCTGAGTCCAGATGAAGGATTAGCGCAGTACAAAGAATTCGTGAGAAAAGGGACAATTCCTGACCTTGGAATACAGTTCGATACACTCCAAGGGAAGCGCGAAAGGTGTAGTATGAAAACTCAAAGAATCAAAGCAATTACTCTAGTCTTTATTATAGCTTTTATTTCCAATGGATGCGACAAATCTAAAAGAGATTGGGAGAGGGTCAAAGGATTAAATACTATTGAAGCCTATGATGAGTTTGCATCTATCTATCCTCAAAGCATATTTGTCGATTCTGCTTGGCAGAGGATAGAAGAGTTAACATGGAAGGGAACATTAAAAGAAAACACGATTGAAGCGTACCAGAAGTTTTTAGTCGAATATCCTCAAAGCATATATACTGATTCAGCCAAGCAAGAGATAGAAAAATTGACATGGGATAGAATTTCAAAAGACAACACGATTGAGGCATATCAATGGTTATTAGAAAACTATCCTAATATTTCTCACTACCAGCAAGCTAAAGATTCAATTGATAGATTGCTTTCGAAAGTAGACAGCTTCAGGACTACAAAAAGAGGTGAGAAATACTATTTCGAGGGAGATTTTGGCAGTCCCATGAAGGTCACTATAACAACAGAAGAGGGAAAGCGTGTTGTATTCTGTCCTCTTGCCTCTCAAGAAGAGGCAATCGGCATCGAGTCAAAGTTAGGAGTCGTAGTTCCTAAGATTGCGACCGTGACATCATATTTAGGATATCCATTTTATGTAAGGAAAGTCAACGTTGACAATAGCAAGATGTTGTATTACACCGACACGATAATGATCGAAGATGTGCAGTCCGGTTTCATCATACCAAGCAGCAAAAGCACAGTACCCATGGAAGTTTACATTATTTCAAATGATTTGGAGATCATACACTGGACTCAGGCGATCAACATGGTATGGGAATTTACAAAACCAGGCATCCGCATTGATGACGAGAACAGAACGCTAATTTCAGAAGTAAAGGGTGCTCAAATCGTCTTCACTAAGTATGGCATTAACCTCAATAATGTCAAAGTCATAGAGAAGTAATAGATGACCAACAGGTGCAGATAACGCTGCACTCGCACACATTAAAGGGGAAGACGAGAAGACAGCGATACTGTTTAAGGATAGGTTATAGGTGTAGACTTTTCCCTGTGAGCTTTGGTAAGGCCTGACCTGACCCCAAAAGATGTACCTCTTATTACGAGTATTGTAAGTTTTAAATAGAAAAGGCTTTTTAACAGTAAGTCGATGCATAAAATGAGAGATCTTTTTCTTTACTTGAAGGGTATTGAAAAAAGAAGAGAGAGAATCTAGAGTGTTAGGATTGTTTTTTTTGAGGATGTAAGATAAAACTCCTATAGAAAGAAGATGGCAACATCAACCTGCCGCGTACGAGGTGCTAACTACTTATACACAAGCTATATACTTATTCTTGAACAATAATTTTTATCTATATGAGTTTAGTTGAAAGTAGTGCAACGATGAAATTAATGTTAGCGAATAATCATAAAGATACCGGATATTTAACAATAGTATTTTTCCTTTTTTTTAACTTATTCTTTATCATTGATGATAGTGAAGCATATTATATTGAGCTTGGACAATTGGTTTTTCGGCCGGGATTGCACCACATACAACAATACTTAAAAAGGAATGGAATAGAAGTACCAAAAAACAATAACTATCTTTATAGATTGGAAGTTGGTGATTATGAGTTTGGCCCCGAAAGGAAGGAGAATAGATGGGCCATTTTTATTGAATACTGGGATATTAAAAGCTCGGATTCTACATTTAATGTTAACGTAGACTGGTTTAATTTCGGAGTGGCCGGCAGCTATTATTTACCTGCGGCATATAATCGTCGTATCAATCCATTTATAGATTTTGGTTTTGGGCTTAGTTTATCGGGTTTCAGTATAAACGAAAGAGATCTAGCTGCAATTGGTTGGAGCTTTGATTTTAGCGGAGGATTAGAAATTGATATAATAAAAGAAAGATTATTTACTCGATTAACGGGAGGTTATAAATTGCATATGCCTTTTACTCGTTTTCGAAAAGAGGAGCTTGTAGATATTAAAAATTATGCTGTAACAACATATTATTATGCCGTCACAGATGAAATAGATGTAAAAGAATATTTTTGTAGTTATATCTATGGAATTTACATTGGTTTAATGTTTTGAAAGTCACTTGGGATCGAATATTATTAAGATTAGAAGAGTTGTTTGCTGTTGTCAATATATAAGAAGATACTGATAAAACATCATATATAATCATTGTTAGCAACAAATTGAAGTTATATAGTATTCACCCGACTGAATGGTCAGCTGGCTTCTACCCCAGATTACCATATTCAGCTTCTTTATCCTCTCTGGCTGTGATCGTCCAAGCAGCCGCTCAGTGATATTTCCTCCGCGCTGCTGTATTAATTCCTTTTCAGACATTTGAGCCTACTTCTTGTCTTATCTGACAAAATTTCCTGACTTGAATCGCCCTCCCTGCAGGATAAGCTGACAAAGAAGCTTTTGATCCGCTCTTTAACAGTTCAATACAGCTTATCCGCTCAAAGGAGGCAGTTATGATCATGCGAAAACCGCGATTCGACCGACCATTCAGGCAATCGGATATCTCCACCTATCTTGTCTGTCCGCGGATGTTCTATTTTCAGGACATGCTTAGCATCCCGCAGGAATACCGTTCAGGCGCGGCAGTCATGGGCAGCGCCGTCCACAAAGTCATCCATAAAATCCACAAAGGAGAAGTAAAGGGTGACCTCTATACGGATAAAGCCTTGTTTGATGCTCTGGAAAATGAAGAGCGAGCCGATGAAGTTCCGGTATTCTGGAAGGAAGAGGAAAAAGATGCCCGATTCGAGGAAGCTTCGGAGATTCTGGTCAACTACATCGCCAAGCCCTGGAACCAGTTCGCCAAGGTTCTCTTGAGCGAGGGAAGTTTCGAGGTCGATATCGGGAAGTACCCATTCACCGGCACGGTTGACCAGGTGAGGCTTGCGGACGACAAGCTCATCCTGGTGGACTTCAAGCTTTCCGACATGCGTCCGCCTGAGGAATTCCTGCGCCGCAGCTATCAGCTTTCCATCTATTCCTACGCTCTGGCTTTCGGGAAGTTCAAAGACTCGGCCACCGGGGAAGAAATCTCTTTCGGCAAACCGCCGGACGAGATATGGCTCTACCACCTCAAAGACCACTGCTTGTACAAACGCTCGTCAAAATACGGCCAGGCCGGCAATGAAAAAGGCCCGGCAGTGTATAAGACCTGCCGGACAATGAAGGACCTGGAATACCTGGAAAAAGATATTGCGCGGATTTGTGGCTCGATCCGCCGCAACATCTTTTTCCGCAACCCTTCTGTTATCGGTTCCTGCAACGGGTTCTGCCGCTTCCAGGCCGTCTGCCTGGGAGAAATGGAGCAGCCCAGAATCACCCCGGCTCAAATGCGAGCCATTTCCAACCTGAAGGAGGCCAGTTATGCCTAAGAAGCGATCCACTGAACTGGTGGTCATCGGCAACGGATTATCCTTGCCACAAACAACCACCGCGTTACTGGAAAAGTCTGCATCCCTCTCCGAGATTGATGCAGGCGACCAGTATCTTCCGTATTACTGCTTCAACGTTCGGCTCAAGGACAAGAACGATGAGTGGCTACCCAAAGACGTGTTTTTCCACACCCTGCGGGAAGACACCAAGCCGGAGATCAACTGCGTGCTCCTGTTCCTGCACAAGACTCACCGCTACCGGGTCTTCACCGAAGGCGAAGGTTCAAGGACCATCTGCCAGTCCCTCAACCGGATAGAAGGATACAACCAGGAAGAGGACAAGATCGTCAAGTGCGCCGAATGTCCTAACGTCCCTGTCCGGCGATGGCAGAACGGCAACCCGCCCACCTGCAAGCTCTGCTACAACTTCGTGGGGATCGACCTGGATGACGCGGAGCCGTTCATCATCACGGCAAAATCCACTTCGGCCACTCCAACGAAGCGCTTTCTCAACAAGTTTTTCCTGAGAAAGTTCAAGGGCAATGATTTGCCGCTTTTCGTCTTCCAAGTCAAACTGGGCCTGGAAACGCCGGAAGGAACCTACTCGGTGCTCACTTTCGAGATGGCTGAGACAAACTCACCAGCGGAGATCGAGCGGTATGCGACTCTCTGCGAGGAACTGAGGGCTTCTTCGAAGGTGGACTTCACTTACGAGCCGCCCGAAGATATGAGTGCGGATTCGGATGTACCTTTTTAACTTTCATAACCCACCCGTGGTCTCCATTGGTGGGTTTTTAATAAGTACAATAATATTTTTACACTTTGATATAAATACTTTTTGATTTTCTCGAAACTAAATAATCCTTTTTATCTATTGATATTTATAATTATGGGGAATATTATTTTTGCTTCTGAAATCATTGCAGGTAATACTTCAATCCCATTTTATCGGCTACTTCTTATTTATTTAGCAAATAAAGTGAATGCTGATTTTGCAAACTCCAATGGATCTAATTTAGTTTTCTTTGCGGTTATTTCCTCAATTGTCTCTGTACCAATATTTGTAAATATAGTACCCCATAAAAACAAGCCTACGGCAGCATTCGGGTCTTGTGGAAATAATGCGTTAGATATACTAAATAAATGGCGTATTGTAAGAAACCAAAGACGTATTAAATTGAAATTGAGATCCAAATCAGAATCAATCCCCGCAGCTTTAAGATATTCCAAAAACTCTCGATATAAAATCTCCGCAGCTTGGCAGTGATATCTAAATGACTCAGATGGAACAGGCAAAATGATGGCTCTAATATCAGCGCCACTTATGCCACCGGTATTGCTCATTCCTGTAATATTTTGCGATATGGCACGAGATAGTTTTATCCCCAAGGGAGAGCCTGAGTTAATATCGAGATCGAAGGCATGCCTGTACATTAGCCCATAGAAGCAACTACTAGATAACATTAACTTGGCCACATCATATGTAGGATCGAGGTTCATAACTCCTTGTTCTTGCATAAAGTCGTTAAAGGCAATATCTTTTGAGCCAGGAGTACTATCGTACAGTATTTTACCTTCTTTGTCTTTATATTTCGTTATATTGGTCTGGTCTATTGATACGATCAAGGGATCCTCAGGTATACTTGCATCTACTAGAAGATTTGCGAAGTGGGAATCTCCATGAATTTCACCCTCATGAATTCTTGCTCGATTTAAACGAGAGGGAAAATCTAAATGAAGCAAGTTGATTATTGTTGTATTTAATGCATTTAGCGGGTTTTGGCATTCTTTTATTAATTTCTTTTCATTCCACTCAACTTCAAGATGCAATAATGCACCGTTTCTTTTAGCCAAGAAGTCAAATATCGGAGTAAAACGATTAAGCAAAGAAGGCGGGAATACACCGAAGCTACGATTTAAAGACACTGGGATTAATTTTCTTACTGCTTCACTTTTTTCTATAAAGCTGTTAATACACTGATTAATCTTGTCTCGGGCTAGCGAGGCCGCAGCTAATATTGATGCAAAAGTTGCCACTTTTTCGCTATCAACATCGCTACCCCAATAAGTGTCACTCAAATGACGGAAAGCTGATCTGGTTATATTACGCACCTCATAATCCTGAAGACCTGGCGTTTGAGCAAATAAATCGAGAAGCGATAGTAGCTCATATCTTGTCATCAAATACCAACTCATTTCATCATCGCGTTTCGATCCCATTTCACCATCATAAGTTAGTACCTCTGGTACTTTAGATTCACCTCGTTTCCGAAGTCTTTGAAGTCTTCCGACTTGTTCACGAACATATTTTGTTTGTTCAGTTTTAACAATCTGTCCTTTTTTTGAATGCCTTAACGCCTTTTGAAAGTATCTTTCCTTTTCATAAAATAAAGTTAGAGCAGCAAAACTACTAGTTAAAATTGCAGTCCGCACGGTACTTGTTATTGTGGGATTAATTTCCCCTTCATCTTCACTCGCGAAAACCACTCCGACTTGTCCAAGCCTAATTCTTCGTCCACTTTTTGGTGATATAATCTCTTTATCTGGTCTTAGAAGCAAGAAACGAAGTGTTTTGTCAGGGAAATTTTTCTTCATTAAGTTTAGAGCATCGTTTATATCCCCGAAGATCCTTTGATATGAGTGAACTATTTCATTGATGCTACTAGGAACTTTCTCGGATTCACCCTTATCGTTTATGCAATCAATTCGTTTCACATATCCATCGTCATCAACCAAAAGCCATACAGTCTTTGGTTTCGCCGTCGGATGCGAAAAATAAGCTTTAATAATTTCCCCTACCAAATGAGTGCCAGTAGTTGAGATTGGGAATTGATTCCTTATAAATTCAAGAACTGCTGAACGACTTTTTGTATTAAAAATATTAGCAAGTAAATCAGGATCAATATTAGTAACTGGTGCGTAATACAAGTCTGAGTCGACGTCAACTGTGATAATAAGAAGTGGTGGCTCAGAAGTAGACAAGTTGTAGTTCCCAAGCTGAAAAAGCCTTGTAGCAATTAAATTTGCAAGTTCTGAGACTTCCGCAAGATACCGCATATGAGGATGTTTGCTCATATCACATCTCTTAAAAAGTTTTCACAGATAGCGCATAAGATGTAGATCTAGTATGCAAAAACTCAGCCCTAAGAGTTGTTCCAGCATCAGCGATATAAGATAGTGATGATATTTCCCTCTCCATTAAACTTGACACTGTTTTAGAAGTTCCATAATTGCAAGGCGGATTGTTATTAAACACTCTTATTATTGCTCGCCGGCTCACAGTTTCATTGTGAATTATAAATTGTTTTAGAATTCCAGTTCCCAAAGCGATTAGCTTAGGGATTCCTTTTGCATTATGAATTATCATTCTTGCCGAACCGATAATTCCGAGATAAGTGTAGGCTTCAATAACTCTATTTTCAACTTGTTGAATATTCTTATCTGGAATCCTTTCTAATAATAGATTGTAACATTCAGGATTTTTTTGGTCTTCATAAAGATCCGCCAAATCATCGGCAATTTGTAAAGTAAAAAGCATCATACGGGCGCATCGCAAACGCCTCCTTGCCTCATGTTTATTCCACACTCCCATCTCAGAAAGTACGTCAAACGGTAATCCTAATAAAGCACATCGACCAAATATTTTCGTTTCAGCCTTAATACGTGAATCGTGAAGGTGAGAATAAGTCATCTTCAATTGACGAATTCGACTATCTACAATATGTCTTGCACTAGACAAAGAATGTAGTAAATTATTAGACGTGTAGATACATGATTTTTCTGCGCTTATGAGTGCATTGTGGATGATATTTCTGTCAAGCTCTGGCATATCATGATCACGCAAAATATCATCAAAAACTATATAAGATCTCGCGGCAGCAACAAGCTGTGAAATATCCATTTCAATATTTTGTATTTCATTTCCATGAAGAAATACAGCCGGGAAAGCCGCGCCGAGTGCTTTATCTGCACCAACACAATGCTCTAATAAAATAGTTGGCAAATGGCTGCTGATTTTATCCTTTAAAACATCAGTTTGCAACCATTCAATAAGTTCTATAGCATTGTTCTTCATAATAAATTGTCAACTATAAAGTCATCTTACGCAACTTTTGTTCATATCTGTTTCTTTTTCTTTGCCAGCCACCACAAAATTGGAAATCCAGCTAATGTTCCTAAAAACAATATCCAGAAAATAGGATCACGAGTATCTATTCCCGCTCCCATGTATGCTAAGCTTGCACTTCCTCCAACATGGCCAAAAATATTAGCAAGTAAAAAAAGTCTGAACCGCATTTGTGAAATACCAACAAGATAGCTGATTTCATCATCGGGGAAAAAAGGAAGGAAATAAATTAGAAACAACATAGCAGGTTTATTAGAAACAAATCTATTGTACTTATTATATGTATCATTTGCAACAAAACGCCGAATAAATGGCATACCTACGAAACGGGAAATCCAGAATGCACAAACATGTCCAATGACTCGTCCTATGTAATTATAAATGGAGCCCCATAGTGGTCCGAAAAGGAATCCACCCATATAGCCAACACTGTAATGAGATAAAGGAGTTACAACGACTTGCAGAACTTGAAGACCAATAAAATAAATTGGTGCCCATTTACTAAATCGTTCAGCAAAACTTCGGAATTGTTCCTGTGTCTCGATAAAAGTAATTGGATGTACAAGGTTAATCACAATCCCAAGGATTGGAATTACTGTAATTAATATCCAAAATATGAAAGTTCCAATTCGGATTGTACGTTTTACGTTATCGTTATTCATAAGCTATTCTCTTATTGGATCAGCAAGATAACGGCTCAAAAATCTAATAGCTGTTGCGGTTGTAAATATTTTGTATATATCCAGGTAGATCGGTCCAATTGACTTTCGCTCAACACACCATATTACTCCCGAATTATCTGAAACTTGGCGTAATTCTGCTGACGGTTCCCATGAACCATCATTTTGTTGTAAGTTTAATATTAATTCAAGACAATTGTTAACTATTGATTTTTGCTCGAAGATATAAGATGTCATTCCCAGTAGTGCAAGTCTGAAAACAGAAAACCCCATGTTTGGGTTTTCGTCTGTCGGTAGAAAATCGATTAGATTCAGCAAAGAAAAATATTCTGCCATCCAAGAAATAACGTACGTTGAATAAATTGAGTCATTCCACCAAAAAGATGTAATATAACCAAACTTTTTGATTTCATCTTTTAATGTTTGTATAAACCGCTGTGCTTGTCTTTTATCATTTAATGCGATCAAAGAAACTGCACTTACCTCAGGATGTGCAAAGCTCCAAGGATGATTAGCATGTTTATGCTTAAACGTTGAAAACCATCCATTGCCCAACTGATGTTTTTGCACAAAATTGACGGCAGACATGTTTGGAGTTATTCCATGCAACCGCAATGCAATAATTGCATAAGCTGTTGAATCGCAGTCTTGCATTACATGCTCGTTATAACCCCATCCCCCTGAAAGGGCTTGATTTTGTACAAGAAAATTGACGGCTTTTTTAATTGCTTTCTTGATACTTTCATGTTCTAAGGATGGCTGCTTAGTTAATCCAAGGTTGCAAAGTACATAAGCAGTAATCCAGGAATTACTTTCGCCGACATCTAAAAAATAATCACACCAGCTACCATTTTCTTTTTGAGAATTAAGAAGGAATTCTATAGCAGCGCTGTAAGATTGTCTTACCTCTGCATTCATTTTCGGTTTTGTGCTTAGAGGCAAATTATTACATCTTTCTTTATCCGAATGAAATTTAGATCTTTGAAGCAGTATAGAAAAAAGTTTGATTCAAAATCACGGTGTCTTTTAAAATTAGGAATTTGGATAAACTTAAGTCCAAATTGTAATAAAAACAGAGAACTAAATATATGCTTCAATAAATCTGATGGAATCTGGATACGAGTTTCCCTTTAAGATCAAGCCAAAGAAGAAACTATGAACATTATGAAAAGCGTGCCAGCCATTATGCCGACCCTAAGGGCTGGTCTATTAGAGAAGCATACTATTTATATGCTGTGGGTGGCAAGTCCGTCATGAAGCACCCTAAAACAATAAGGATGCTCGAATGCATCGATACTTGTTACACTCCCAGCCTCATTTTTCAGACTTGCACGCTAAGAAAAGAATACAAAGAACTTCTTGAATTTGCCAATATTATTATACCCTCGAGTTGTCAAACTCCTAAAATAATAAGGTGGAATTGATTTCTTGGCAAGAATCCATAGTCACATCAGCTCCTGCCGAAAGTTTATGATTAATAAGTGCAGGCTCCTTTCCGGGGTGGATGGCCTAGTCCAATTACAAGAAAAAATAATTTTAGAAACATTAATGCAACGAAAATTTGAGATTCCATGACTTGAACGTTTCAATTATAAATTTGAGCGCTGGGATTTGTCAAGCGCGATCACAGGGTTCCTTTCTCTAATGTGATAGAAGTCCATCTTCTTACAGGCAAACAGTTAATCAAAATGCTGTGTAAGTCACAAGGGCAAGACTTTGAGGCCTTGCCCTTTCACTTCTACCCCGTCTTTAATAATAGCAATTGAAAAAAGGAGCAGTGGTATTCTACTTGATACGCAAGGATTACATTAAGAAGCTGATTCAAGATAGGCCTTTATTTCCTTCGCCAGGTTTGCCGATTTTTCCTGGTTGACCTTAGCATCCCCCCAGGCTTCAGTCTGGAGCATTTTGAATCGTTTCTGCTCGGTGACCACTACTCTCACCTGGGTAGTTGTATCATTCTCCTTTATTAAGGTAATCTGTGTCCTGGTTCCGGTTTGTCTCCAGCCGCCGGAAACAGTCATTGCAGTAATAATCTAGCCGACAGTCTGGTCAGCCGTTTCAATCGTTTCGCCTTTGATCTTGAGAAATCTGTTCGTTTAAGTGATAGTACCTGAAAGCTCAAATTAATCTGGACATAGACCTGATAATGGAATAACTTATTGATATGAAAAAGATTGGAGTCGTTGCGCTCATGAACACGAAAGCCATTGAAGAAAAATCGATAGGCATTTGGATTCGAGTCTCTACTGAAGACCAGGCTAGAGGCGAAAGTCCTGAACACCATGAAAAGCGCGCTCGCTACTATGCTGAATCTAAGGGCTGGCAAGTAAAAGAAGTATATCACCTTGAGGCCGTCAGTGGCAAGTCTGTCATGGAGCATCCTGAAACCCAAAGGATGCTTGAAGACATAAAGTGCGGGCATATCTCCGGCCTTATCTTTTCCAAGCTGGCCCGCCTGGCCCGAAATACCAGAGAGCTTCTCGATTTTTCAGATATCTTTCGAAATTATAACGCTGATTTGATTTCTTTACAGGAGTCTATCGATACCTCAACGCCCGCCGGAAGACTCTTTTATACCGTCGTAGCAGCCATGGCTCAGTGGGAAAGGGAAGAAATCGCAGACCGGGTAGCAGCCTCAGTGCCTATTCGGGCTAAGTTGGGCAAGCCTCTGGGTGGCCAGGGTTCCTTTGGTTATGTCTGGAAAGACGGGAAATTGATACCAAATCCCGTCGAAGCACCGATTAGAAAACTCGTCTACGAACTCTTTCTGGAACACAAACGCAAGAAAACAGTAGCCCGGATTCTCAATGAAAAGGGCTACCGCACCAGAAAAGGAGCTAATTTCTCGGATACTACAATTGAACGGTTGCTTCGAGACCCTGTTGCCAAAGGTGTCCGCCGGGCCAATTATACAAAAAGCCTCGGTGTTGATAAAAAGTGGGCGCTCAAACCCAAGTCAGAATGGGTTTTGACCGAAGTGGAACCCATAGTTTCCGAAGAACTCTGGGAGCAGTGCAACCAAATCCTGGACGAGCAGAAAAAAAACCACAAACCGCCGACCCGAAGAGCGGTCTCTCTTTTCACCGGTATAATTTTCTGCCACTGTGGAAACAAGATGTACGTTCCGTCCAGCTCTCCGAAATACACATGTCACAAGTGCCACAACAAGATCAGCGTAAAGGACTTGGAAGAAATCTATCACCAGCAGTTGAAAAATTTCTTCTTCTCGCCGGATGAGATTGCCAATTATCTCAATGAAGCTGACAAGGTAATCAAGGGAAAGCAGGAGCTATTAGAATCCCTCCAAGACCGAGAGCAGAAAATCCAGCGGGAGATGGACAAGATTTACCGGACCTATATCGATAGTGAGGAGATGACCCCTAAAGCATTCGGCCAAAAATACCGGCCTCTGGAAGAGCAACTCGATCAAATCCAAGCCCAAATTCCCCAAGTACAGGCCGAAATTGATTTCCTCCGGATTCAGTACTTGTCCAGCGATCAAATCCTCAACGAGGCCAGAGATCTTTATTCCCGCTGGCCGATGCTGACCTTCGAAGAAAAAACAAAAATCATCGAGAACATCACCGATAAAATCATTGTCGGTAAAGACGATATAACAATCAACCTCTGCTACCTCCCCAATACCCTTCCTTCAGAAAACCTTTCAACTTGGCAACGAAACCTCAGGGGTTCATCGCGCAAGCCAGCATGAACCGCGCCGGGTAGGAGATCGAGATCAGCGAGCGGCTGATCGACACCTCGCCGTCCTCGATCGGCTGACGCATCACCTCCAGGACGCTCTTCTGGAACTCGGGCATCTCGTCCAGGAACAGCACGCCGTTGTGGGCCAGGCTCACTTCACCGGGCTTGGGTATGCGGCCGCCGCCGATCAGGCCGGCATCGCTGATCGTATGATGCGGGCTGCGGAACGGGCGGGTGGCCACCAGGGACCGGTTTTCGCCGGTAAGCCCGGCCACGCTGTGGATGCGCGTGGTTTCGATTGCCTCTTCGAGCGAAAGCGCGGGCAGGATCGTCACCAGCCGGCGGGCCAGCATGGTCTTGCCGGAGCCGGGGGGACCGATCAAAAGCACGTTGTGGCCGCCGGCAGCGGCCACCTCCAGCGCCCGCTTGGCGTGTTCCTGCCCTTTGACCTCGCTGAAATCCACCCCGTAGCTGCTGGCGGTGTCGAACAGCTTTTCCAGGTCCACCCGCACCGGCTCGATTAGTTTCTCTCCACCCAGGAACAGCGCTGCCTCGGCCAGCGAGTCCACTCCGATCACCTCGACGCCGGTCACCACTCCCGCTTCCGTGGCATTGGCCCTCGGCAGCACCATTCCGCGGATTCCGAGCTTGCGGCAGCTGGCCGCCACCGGCAGTGCCCCCTGGATCGGTTTCAGGGTGCCGTCCAGGCTCAGCTCGCCCAGCACGAGGAAATCTTCCAGGCGCGAGCTGTCGATCTGGCCGCTGCCGGCCAGCAGGGCGATTGCGATCGGCAGGTCGAAAGAGGCGCCTTCTTTTTTGCGGTCGGCGGGGGCGAGGTTGATGGTGACGCGCTTGAGGGGGAAGGTGAAACCGAGGTTGGAGAGGGCGGAACTGACCCGTTCGCGGCTTTCACGCACGGCATTGTCCGGCAGCCCCACCAGCATGTAGCTGGGCAGGCCCGGGCTGATGTCCGTTTCGACTTCGACCTTGAAAGCCTCGATGCCGAGAACCGAGGCGGAAAGCACCTTGCTCAGCACGGGCCGGTCACTCCTGGATAGTGAATGATACAAATCGGCCGGTCAACCGGCGGCGGATCAGCCCTCGGCGCCCTCTTCAGTGGCGGATTTCTCGGATTCCTCGGGTTCCTCCGGGGCGGTGGCTTCCTCACCCGGCATCAGGCGGCGCTTCTCCATCAGGTCGATGTACTTGGCGTACTTCAGGTAACCGACTACGTTGGTCAGCCGCATGTCTGTGTCGGTGCTCACCACCCGGGTCTGACCCTCGATCAGCTTTTCCAGGATCGGCGCCAAGTCCACTGCGCCGCCGCCGCAGAGCAGGACGAATTCGACGTCCCAGTCCTCAACCCAGAGGCGCTCCATGTCGCCGACAATGGAGTTGGCGAGCTGGCGCAGCACTTCATCCCTCAGCTCGGCCAGCGAATACTCCTTGCCCTTGATCCGGATGAGTCCCTTCCTGACCGGGTCGAACAGACGGTACATCTCCACGTTCACCCCGCTCTGTTCGAGGATTTTCCGGCTGATCAGGGAGAAAGCCTTGGAGATGCCGGTATCCGTGGTCCGGCTCCCGCGCTCGATATAGCGCAGCCGGTCGGTAATCGTATAATCGGTGGTGCGAAAACCGATGTCGATAATGCCGAATTTCTGCCGGGCGACGTCGCGGTCCACGATCCGGCCATGGCTGTTCATCAGCAGGTTGAACACGGAACCGAACGGCTGCGGCAGGACGCGCACTTTCTTGATGTCGATCACCTTTTCGGTGGCTTCTTCGCGCAAATGCACCTTGATCCGGTGAGCGCCTTCCAGCATCTGCACGTAGCGCGAGCGGTACTGCTTGAAGAAGCGGATGGGCAGGCCGGTGACCACGCTGAACTCACGGTTTCCCGGGCCGGTAAAGAGCGTCAGGGAGGTCAGGGCGAGGACCTTGGCGGAGTTTTCCAGCAGGGTGTTTTGTTCCAGGGTGAACTCGCGCACATTGGACTGCTTTTCGGCCAGATCTCCCACATAGTAGTCTTTACCGTCTATAGTCACGTGCAAGTTTTCGAGCTCGCCGCCTTCGGAAAAACCGGACTGAAACTGGATCTCAGCCGCATCCCCGATGATGGATTTGAAGATGATCGAGCGGTCTCCATCAAAGGCTTTGGTATAACCGAAACCGACATCGATACCCAGGTATTCCATGAAATTCTCCCGTGCTTGAGGAAAGACGGGCCGGATTTCAAGCCCGGAACGCGTCTTCGATATGTTCCAATTCCACTTTTCCGTCGGGAGTGCGGCTGATCAGGATAACATCGAAACGGTAGCTGTGGTCGGGGCTATCGGTTTCCCGTTCGGCCAGCCAACCCGCGGCCGCATCGACCAGATTCCGTTTCTTGCGGCCGGTGACACTGGTCCGGATCGGCCCGTACCGCTCACTGGTGCGCGTCTTGACTTCAACGAATACGATCAGCTCGTCCTTACCCGCCACCAGGTCAATTTCCTTGCGTCCGTGGCGGTAACGGTGCTCGATTATCCGGTAGCCCCGGCTCTGCAGGTACCGGGATGCGGCCATTTCGCCGCTGAGGCCCTTTTGCTGGCGATAACTCATCTCCTGGCGCGCACCCGGCCGGTTGCCCGACTCCTGATTATTATTTCGAAATAAAACCTGCGGGCCTTTACGAAAAAAAAGCCCGAAATTCCAATCATCTTACGAAGATAGGATAAAATCGGGCCGTGTCAAGATTCAATCTCCGACCTGGTCTCAGTTTGCCGGCGGCAGACGCAGCGCCTTCTGGCCTCTCAGCACCTCGGGCGCCCACTGCAGGAGGTAAGCCGGCAGAGTACCGTCGATGCTGGTTTTCGAGTAGTAGTAGATGTCCACCGCCTGTTCGGGGGCGACTTTGTAGCGTTCGGCGAAGGCCGCGGCGAATCCCACCTCGTTGGCCCGGGCTGAATCTTCCCCCACTTCTTTGGCCATCTGGGCGATCTGGCCTTGCACGTTGGTGTAAAGCTCCATCCGGTCGGAATCGAAGCTGGCAACCGCCCTCTGGAGCCAGGCCTGGTATTCATAGGTTTCGCGGACCGTCTTGCCGGTCAGCCGTTTCACCACCTGGTCGGCCCGCTCGAAGTGCTCGGGATCGCGGCAGAAAACGAGCAGATAGTTGTCGATGGCGAGGTCGTAATAGCCCTGGCTCATGAAATGTTCGGCTTCCCGGAGCTTGAATTCGCTCATCAGTCGGAAGGCTGCCATCAGTCCGCCGAAGTCCCGCTCGAGCCTCTCGTACCGGCCCGGCTGCAGGGCGATTTCGGTTAGGTAAGCCTGGTATCCGCTCTGAATGTGCACCAGCCGGTAGGTAGTGGTGAAACCGGGCAGTCGGCCCAGGGTGAGGGTATCGGCCCTGGCCCATTCGGCCCGGCCCAGCTCCCAGTCGGGTGAATCGCCGGAAATCGCCGCCAGCGCCCGGCCGGCGTGATATTCGATCATGTAGATCTGCATCTGCGCCAGCTTGCGGTGGTAGTTCAGCCGGTCCTGATCGGAGACCACCGCCTCCCTGGGCCGCTGGAACTCATCATTCGTCAGGAAAAATATCGCGCTCTCACGGGCGAATCGATATTTCTTCTCCGGATCGATGTCCTTGCCCTGCATGCTCTGCCAGCGCTCGATTCTCTTCTCCAGCCGGTTGATCTTGAGCTTGCAGCCCCCGGCACCGGCCAATACCAGCGCGGACAAGGCCCATATCAGCAGTTTTCGGTACATGCTTTCAACCTCCCCCGGTGTTCAACTCGCTGTCGTTTTCGCTTTCCGGCTTTTATTCAGGGCTTTCCCGAGGAAAGCGCCCGTGTACGATTTTATTACCCCCGCCACCTCTTCCGGTGTTCCGGTGGCCACCACCCGGCCGCCTTTTTCCCCGCCGTCCGGCCCCAGATCGATTATGCGGTCGGCGGTCTTGATCACCTCCAGGTTGTGCTCGATCACCACCACAGTGTTGCCCAGTTCCACCAGCCGGTGCAGCACTTCCAGGAGCATTTTCACGTCGTGAAAATGAAGCCCGGTGGTGGGTTCGTCAAGGATGTAGAGCGTGCGGCCGGTGGAGCGCTTGTTGAGTTCACTGGCCAGCTTGACGCGCTGGGCCTCGCCGCCGGAAAGCGTGGTGGCGGGTTGGCCCAGATGGATGTAGCCCAGGCCCACCTCGCTGAGAGTTTCGAGCTTGACCCGGATGGCGGGGATGTTGCGGAAGAATTCGAGCGCCTCGTCCACGGTCATCTCCAGGACATCGGCGATGGAGCGGCCCTTGTAGGTTACTTCCAGGGTCTCGCGGTTGTAGCGCTTGCCCCGGCAGACATCGCAGGTGATGTAGACGTCCGGCAGGAAATGCATCTCGATCTTCACCAGCCCGTCCCCCTCGCACGATTCGCACCTTCCGCCCCGCACGTTGAAACTGAAGCGGCCCGGGCGGTAACCCCTCATCTTCGACTCGGGCAACTCGCTGAACACGTCCCGGATCGGGCCGAAAACGCCGGTGTAAGTGCCCGGATTCGAGCGTGGGGTGCGGCCGATCGGACTCTGGTCGACGTCGATCACTTTGTCGATCAGCTCCGCCCCATCGATGGCGCGTACCGCTCCGGCGGGCTTGCGCGATCCATAAAGCCGGCGCGCGAGCTGACGGTGCAGGACGTCCTCCACCAGGGAGCTCTTGCCCGAGCCGGAGACCCCGGTGACGCAGATGAAGGTGCCGAGCGGGAATTCGACGTCGATCTGCTTCAGGTTGTTCTCGGAAGCGCCGATCACCTTGAGCAGCTTGCCGTTGCCCGGGCGGCGCTTTTTTGGAACAGGGATAGTCATTTCGCGGCGCAGGAAGGCGCCGGTCATGCTGCCCTCGGCCGCCTCGATCCGCGCCACCGGCCCCTCGGCCACCACCCGGCCGCCCTTTTTGCCAGCGCCGGGCCCCAGGTCGATCACGTAGTCGGCCGAGCGGATCGTCTCCTCGTCGTGCTCCACCACGATCACCGTGTTGCCCTGGTCGCGCAGCTTCATCAGCGTCTCGATCAACCTGCGGTTGTCCTTCTGGTGCAGGCCGATCGAGGGTTCGTCCAGGATGTAGAGCACGCCCACCAGGTGAGAGCCGATCTGGGTGGCCAGCCTGATCCGCTGCGCCTCGCCCCCGGAAAGGGACTCGGCCGAACGCTCCAGGGCCAGGTACTCCAGGCCGACGTTGTGCATGAATGTAAGTCTTTCGGAAATCTCCTTGATCGCCTGCCGGCCGATGGAAAGCTGGCGCTGGCTGAGCTGGAGGCGGTCGAACACCCCCACCAGCTCGCCCACCGGCATCCCGAGCATCCGGCTGATCGTGTATTCGCCCACCCGGACCGCCAGGCTTTGCGGCTTGAGCCGCTTGCCGCCGCAGAACGGGCAGGGCAGGATCCGCATGAACTCTTCGATCTGGGCTTTCACGCTCTGGCTGGTCGTTTCGTAGTAGCGGCGGTTCAGGCTCTGGATCACGCCTTCCCAGCGGGTCTTGTACTCGCCCTCGAACCGTTCGGAGCTGTAGCTGACCGCCAGCTCCTCGCTGCCCGAGCCGTAGAGCACCACCCGTCTGACTTTTTCCGGCAGCTCCCCCCAAGGGGTGTTGGGATGAAAATCGTAGCTTTCGGCCAGCGCCTTGATGATCGAGTTGCGGATGTTACCGCTGGGCTCGCCCCAGGGCTTGATCACGCCCTCGAGGATCGACATCCGCTCGTCTCCCACCACCAGCTCGGGGTCGACTTCCATGCGGGTTCCCAGCCCGCCGCAGGCCTCGCAGGCGCCGTACGGGCTGTTGAAGCTGAACAGCCTGGGCGACAACTCCTCGTAGCTTATCCCGCAGTCGTGGCAGGCCAGCTCTTCGCTGAAAGTCTTCTCTTCGCCCTCCGGGAAACCCACCAGCACCAGCCCGCCGGCCAGATTGACCGCCGTTTCCACGCTGTCGGCCAGGCGGTTGCGGGAACTCTCCGCCACTCTCAGCCGGTCCACCACGACCTCGATCCGGTGCTTGAGGTTCTTTTCGAGCCTGGGGACTTCTTCCAGCCGGCACAGCTTCCCGTCCACCCGCACCCGCACGAAGCCCTTCTTTTTCACCTGTTCGAACAGGTCGCGGTATTCGCCCTTGCGGTCGCGGACCAGGGGGGCCATGACCGTGATCTGCTGGCCCTCGGCCTGGGTCGAGAGCGCTTCGGTGATCTGGCTCACGCTCTGCCGCTCGATCTTCCGGCCGCACTGATGGCAGTACTGCACCCCCACGCGGGCGAACAGCAGGCGCAGGTAGTCGTAGATTTCGGTGATGGTGCCCACGGTGGAGCGCGGATTGCGGCTGGTGCTCTTCTGTTCGATCGAGATCGCCGGCGACAGGCCGTCGATGAAGTCCACGTCCGGCTTGTCCATCAGGCCCAGAAACTGGCGGGCGTAGGCGGAGAGGCTTTCCACGTAGCGGCGCTGGCCCTCGGCGTAGATCGTGTCGAAAGCCAGCGAGCTCTTGCCGCTGCCGGATAGTCCGGTGATCACGGTCAGCTTGCCGCGGGGTATGGTGACGTCGATATTCTGCAGGTTGTGCATCCTGGCGCCCTTGATCACCAGGTTGGCGCCATCGCTCTTTTCCAGGCTGGTCGACAAAAAATTCCTCCGCGGGTTGAATCGGCCGAATCCAGATAATTTAGCAATAATGACGATCTTTGTCAAAGCGCTCCGGAGCCTCTCCGGCCGGGGAACGCAGGCAAAAGCTCTGTTGACACGGTAACGCGGGGTCCCTAACTTTGAACACTGACCGCGCCCGTTCAGCGGACGAGTCCCACCTGTCAGGCGTTTCCGCTGCGCCGGCAGCGACATGGAAATCCAAAGACTCGAATTTGAGGCATCCCCTATTTCTACTCCCGGAGGAGCAATGCGTCGTTTCCGAAAAACCTCGGCGGCCCTGCAGGTGATTTTTCTCTTCGCCCTTTCGCTGCTGTCCTGCGCCGGGGAACGCGGAGTGCGGCTTCCCGTGGTCAGGGACACCGGCCTCTGGTTTTACCGCGGACATCCGGAGTACGATTTTGGCGCGGTGGAGCCGCTGTTCGTCGAGGGGGCGCATAACGCGGCCCTGCTCGGTTTCGACGTCAGCCGGGCCGCGGGCGGGCGGGTCGGTTCGGCCCGGCTCTGGCTGCACCGCTCGGGCGACCAGCCCCTGGTCGTGCTCGTGGTTAGCACGATCAGCGCCGACTGGATCGAGGGCGGCGGCAACGGCACCGCGGCCGACCGGCAGGCCAGCTGTGCCTCCTACGTGAAGAGCGACCAGTCCGGCAGAAGACCCGTGCGTTGGGCCGGCCTGGGCAGCGACGTCACCGATGTAATCATGACCCACGGCAACACGCTGCTGGCCGAACTCCCGGTCGAGCAGGGCAAGGGCGGCTGGCAGAGCGTGGAACTCCCGAGCGAAATCGCCCAGGCCGTAATCAACGGCGAATCCTATGGGCTGGTACTGATGGACGGCAAGGGACAGCTCCGCCATGCGGACGACAGTTTCATCAACAAGTATTTCAACAGCCGGGATGCCGGGACTTACGCCCCTTATCTCGAAGTTACCATCCAAAAGCCGCCGGCCGGGATTCCGCCGGCGCCCGTCTCTCTGGAAGTGGCCGCCGACCGTTCGTTTGCCGATTTCGCCGGCGGGGGCGTCAAGGTGTTTATCAGCCCGGCGGGGGAGGGGGACCAGCGGGGTACGCACTACCAGGTGCGCTATGCCGCCGGCCCGCTCGATGACTCGACGGTCGGACAGGCAGCCGAGGCAGCCCGCTATTCTATTCCGCGGATCACCGCCGGCCGGCGCGACTCCGTGCTGCTCGGTGGATTTCCCGCAGCCGGGGCAGTGGGGGTGGCCGTGCGGCAGGTCGATGCTTTCGGCCGGCCGGGCCTCTGGGCTTTTGCCGCCGGGATTGCCTCCCCGGCGCTCGCGGAGCCGGTAGTCGCCGCGGAGGAACGCCCCGGCCTGGGTGGCCGGATCCGGGTCTGGGCCTGTGGAATCGACGAAAAGGTGAATCCGGTAAATGGCCGCTTGCTGGAAGCCAGCCCCGCGCTGTATACGGCTCCCGGCAGCGGCGACTACGATTACATGTACGATAGCCACCTCTGGGACGCTGCTCGGGCCAGGGTGTCTCTGGACGTACCGCGCGGAGGTACGGCGGCCTTCCAGGTGGTGGTTTCGCCCGAGGCGGATTCGATCAGCGGAGTGAGCCTCGAGGCCGGCTGGGTCAGCCCGCCAGCGGAGGCGGCCAGATTCCCGGTAAAAGTGTTCAAGAACTGGTACCTCCGTTCGGGAAGGACCGGGGCCTGGTATCCCGAAGTGGCGGTCCCCCTGGCCGGTACGTTCAGCCTGCCGGACGCAAAGAACGCAATCGCGGGCCAGCGCAACGGCTCGTTCACCGTGGAGTTCTACGTTCCGCGGGCGAGCCGGGCCGGCACTTACCGCGGCCGGGTGATAGTGAGCGCGCGCGGGCTGCTGTCGCGCAGCCTGGAGGTGGAGGTGAAGGTGTCTGAAACGGCGCTGCCCGCAGTCCTGAGCTTCACGAGCGAGATGAACTGCTACAGCCCGGTGGGCGGCCAGTACGGCCTGCCGGACACCTCCCCGGAGTACTACGAAATCGAGGAGAAGTACTACCGGGCGGCCCACGAGCATCTGAGCGCGATCAACCAGTTGCCCTATTCCCAGAATGGAACGATCAAGGCCGTGGGCGCCCCCCGGCTGGAAGGCGAAGGAGCCGCGCGGCGGGTCGCCGACTGGTCCGACTGGGACCTGCGCTGGGGACGCTATCTGGACGCCCGGGCCTTCGCCGGCACGGACCGGCCGGTGCCGGTGCCGGTGATGTACCTGCCGTTTTTCGAGAACTGGCCGGCCAGCCTGCTCAAATATTACCGCTTCACCGCCCACGACACCTCCTATGTGGGCATGGTCAACGAGCACACCCTCGAAGCGCCGCCTATCGATAAGGCCTTCGATCCGGCATACGAAGAAGCCTGGAAGAACGTGCTCCGCCAGTTCGCCGACCACTTCCGGGAAAAGGGCTGGACCGGCACCGAATTTCAGGTCTACCTGAACAACAAGTACTACTGGAAGAACCGGGACCCGGCCCAGGGCTTCGGCGGGGACGGCTTTTCGTGGTGGCTGTTGGATGAGCCCTATCACTGGGACGACTTCAAGGCGATCGGCTTTTTCGGCAGGCTGTTCCAGGAAGCGGTGGGCGAGGACCGGGACGTGAACCTGGTTTTCCGGATCGACGTCAGCCGCCCCCAGTTGCAGTTCGGCCTCTGGGACGGGCTGCGGAGCGTGAGCTACGTGAGCTCCTTTTTCTACGAAAAGAACGCCTACCTGCGCTGGCGCAAGAACCGGTTCGCTCAACAGTATCGCAACTACGGGGCTTTTAACGGGCTGGAGGAAACCAACCTGACCGCCTCGGCCTGGCCGCTCATGGTTTACCTGGGCGGCGGCAACGGCCTGCTGCCCTGGCAGACGATCGCCAGTGACGAGAATTACGAGAGGTTCCAGAACACGGCCATTTTCTATCCCGGGGTGCGGTTCGGCATCGAGGGTCCGTTGGTGAGCCTGCGGCTCAAGGCCTGCCGCAAGGGTACCGAGGACGTCACCCTGCTGGCGCTGCTGGCCGAAAGGGAGGGCTGGAGCCCGGAGCAGGCCGCCCGGGTTGTGGCCGAACGAGTGAACCTCGGCGGCGGCGCGATCCAGGAGTTTTTCGACGAGGCCGGCCGGGTGAATTTCGGCGCCCTCGCTCCGGACCAACTGACCAGGCTGCGCAGGGACCTGCTGAGGACCCTGGACAGTAAACGTTAATGGCGCCCAATGCCGATAATCAACTTCAGCATTGCCTGCTGCAGGGCAGAAAGGGAGATTATGATCTGGGAGAAAATATGAGCAGGTGTTTTCTACCAACTAATCCGGGGGTCTATTCCGATGCAGATCCTGCGAAGATCGATGACTGGATAAAATATCCAACTCACAGGAAAATAGAAACAACAAAATAGCTCGCTCCCGCGATTAGCGCTGTCGCGGGTATTGTCAGTATCCATGCCCATATTATCCTTCTTGCAGTCACCCATCTCACATTTCTTGCATGCTCGACACTACCCACACCCATTATCGAGCCTGCGATGACATGCGTTGTGCTTACAGGAATTCCCAGGTGGGCAGTCCCCAGCAAAACAAGAGCTGATGAAGTTTCAGCGCAGAACCCTTCCATCGCCCTGATCTTAGTTATCCGTGTGCCCATGGTCTTCACTATCCTCCAACCGCCAAAGAATGTCCCGAGGGTTATAGCGCCATAGCAGCACAGTACCACCCAATGGTCTATATTGAAAGAAGTCGTGAGGCCTGCTGAAAAAAGTGTCAGTGCGATGACACCCATAGTCTTCTGGGCATCATTTGTCCCGTGGCCGACGCTGTAGACTGAAGCTGAAACCAGCTGCAGCAGCCTGAATTTTTTATTCGCTCTCGAAGGGAGGCTCTTCCGAAACAGCCATATTATGATCAATGTGAACGCTGCTGCGCCAATCATCCCCAACAGCGGCGCGATAAAGATGAAAAGAAACACCTTCAATAGCCCCAGAAGATGGATGATCTTGAATCCAACTGCAGCAATACCGCTTCCGACAAGCCCGCCGATCAATGCGTGGCTGCTTGAAGTAGGAAGACCAAAAATCCAAGTCAGGATATTCCATATTACCGCACCGATCAATGCTGCAAGTATCAATGGCATCGTAACATATGTTATGTCAATTATCCCCTTCCCGACCGTCTGCGCAACCGCAACACCAAAAAAGAAATAGCCTAAGAAGTTTGCAATGCCTGCAAGGATGACTGCCTGCAGCGGCGAAAGGGTTTTTGTGACGACAACTGTCGCTATTGCGTTTGCTGCATCGTGAAAGCCGTTCAAAAAATCAAAAAACAGCGCGAGCGCAATGATAAAGATAACTAAAGAAGTGAACTCAGCCATTTTTAACCCTGTTTCACCACAATGCCCCGAACCAGCTTGGCAATACGGTCAACCACATTGATCAGCTCTTCAAGGTGCTCATAAAGCTCTTTAAACTTTATTATGTAGATGAATTTATTCTTTCTGCTGAGGAGGTCTGCCATTGCAGTGTGGAAAAGGAAATCAGCATCAGTTTCAAGTGTGTGTATCTTTCTTACGATGATGCTGATGTCTTTTTTACGCTCCAGGTTCCCGATCAATGTATTGAGCTCAGATGACATGTCTACAATGATATTTGCGAACTTGAGGGCATCTGGCGGCGCATCCTTTATTTTATATATCTCCATCTTCTGCATCATGCTGTTTACTAAATCAAGAGCATTGTCAAGGCCGCCAGCGATGGAATGGATGTCTTCCCTGTCAAGAGGGGTGAGAAACGTCCTGTCCAGCTGCTCGATAATGCCGCGCTCAATCTTGTCTCCTCTATGCTCCAGGTCCTTGATCTTAGAGACTTCGGCGCGGATCTCGTCTTCGCTTAAATGCTTTAGCTGTGAAAGAAAATCCCTGAAAATCTTGCAGCTCTGGGAAAAGATGTCAGCCTGCTCATTCATATACTTAAAGAACTTTATTTCCCTCGGCAATAACAAGTCAAAAATGTTTAAGCTCATATAAATCTCCCATTCTATCGCTAATAGATGGAGAAGATATTACAGCATTATAAATGTTTTCAAATGGCAAGACTGTGATTAAAACATGTGTTAGCATCCTTGCGGCGGGACTCAAAAGTACATTGGCAGCATCAATATAAGCTTTACGCCTTGCAGAGCATTGATATATCATCAATTATATTCAATAGTCAGCAGAAATATTATTGATAATCAGCTCGAAAACTATCTGTATAATGCGATTCTATTTTTAATCAATATTCGCTCTTTTCCATAGTAATTATTGACTTTAGTTAAATTCTTGAGTCATCTCTTATACAATTATAAAAGCTATAAGCAGAGTCAGGTTTAATAAGGGCGGCCTAACGCCGTGCGTCCCCTCGGCACGAGGCGGGTCAGGTGCCTTCCGTTGTCAGGTGCCATCCGCAATTCCCCATATTAAAACTGATCGCAGTAAAGATAGCCTTCTTTTTCGATTCTGAGCAAAATTTTTCGTCTTTCCCAATTGCTTTTGCGATAGATTAACCGTTCAAAATCAGTGTCGCAATGATTTTCTGGTCCCGAGCAGGAAAAAAGAAACCATTCTACCCCAGTTCATAACAGGGCGCCACATTCTTGGGCCGGGCAACATCGCAATCGGCTTTCTCGGAGGTCGTTCAACAGGACGGGTGAGCAGGTGTTTAATCAGCCCCTGCAATACATCGTTTGCGGAAGCCGGGGTTTTCAGGCTTCGGCTTTGGCCCGGCGCAGGAAGACGGTGAAAGTGGAGCCGCGGCCTTTTTCGCTCTCTACTTCGATCCGGCCGCCGTGGTTATCGACTATTTCCTTGACAATCGACAGGCCCAGGCCGGTGCCCTCGTACTTCTCCTTGGCCTCGATCCCCCGGAAGAACTCCTCGAACACCCGCGGCGTTTCATCCGGAGCCATGCCGATCCCGGTGTCGCTGACCGTTATTTTCACCAGCGTGTCTTCGCCCTTCGCTTCGATCTTCACCTGGCCCGCTTCCGTGTACTTGACCGCATTGCTCAGCAGGTTCATCACCACCTGCTCCACGGCCCGGGGGTCGCCTTCCACCGGCGGCAGTCCGGGCGGGAACGCTTTTTCCAGGACGATCCCTTTTTCTTCGGCCTGGGAGCGCAGCAGTTCGAGCTGCCGGATTACCAACGGTTCCAGGGCCACCGGCTGGAAGTTGAAGCTGAACCCGGCGCTCTGCATGCGGGAGAGGGCTAACAGTTCCTTGATCAGCTCCAGCAGCACGTGAGTGCGTTTTTCGGCCCGGCCCAGGAGCTCGCGGACCTTGGGGGAAAGTTGGTTATTGAAGGTGGTGAGGATAACCGCAATCAGGCTCTGGATTGCGGCCAGTGGGCTTTTCAGCTCGTGCTCGACCTTGAGGATAAAACGGCTGCGGAGCTCGTGCAGCTCGGTCAGCCGCTGGTTCGTCTGCTCGAACGAGTCCTTGAGCTCCACCAGCTCTTCCTCCCGTTCGCGCAGCCTCCCGGTAATCGAAGTGGCCATGTAGACCGATAGATAAATCGTGGTGGTGAATACCGCCGAAAGTCCGATCAGGTAAACCGGGTGATGGTAGATTCCCACATCGTAGAAGGGGAAGAGACGCTGGTGAGGGATGATCCCCGAGCCTTCGAGTCCCAGCATCAGGTTGAAAAGCAGCACTGCCAGCGTGGCCTGCAGGTAGCTGTCGAGAGTGTCCAGCAGGATGCTGGCGATTATCATGTGGAAGATGAAATAGAAGAAAAACGGATTTTCCACTCCGCCGGCCAGATAGATCAGGACGATAAGGATAATCAGGTCCACCGAAATCTGCAGGTTGGCCAGGCGGGCTATCTGCCTGTGCCAGCTCGGCAGCTCGGGGTGTGCCAGCAGCCACTTGAAATAGAGGGAATAGGTCAGGTTGCAGAGGAAGATCGACAAGCCGGCCGCTAACAGCAGGTTCCGTTCCACCAGCAGGTCGAATATGGAGGTGACCGTCAGGATGGTGGCGCTCACGCCCACTGCGGCTAACCAGCGCAGACGGATCAGCCAGCTTATCCGGTCGACCAGCTCGTCACGGTAGGGCAATGCCAGCTTTTTGAGGGTCTGTTTCATCCGGGCCTTTCGCTGGGCTTCCATTTTAAGCGCACGCCCGGGCAAGTCGAGGCCGGGAGGCGGCAGAGGACGAACGGCCGACGCCGTACAATGGAATGGCAGTTACTTGAGGCCCAGCTTTCTCTTGATGAGCGGGATCAGCACCTGGGGTCGCACCGGTTTCTGGATTGCCCCGGCCAGGCCGATTTCCGCGATGTCGAGGTTGTAGCTGGTGGCATCCCCGATCGAGCTCAACAGCAGAACCGGGCAATTGCAGCCCGTGCTCTTTATCTGCTCGGCCACCTTGGCGCCGGCATCCACGGTCTCCATCATCATGTCCACCAGCACCAGGCTCGGGCAGCTCTTTTTGACTATTTCCACGCCCTGCTGGCCGTTGCTGGCGGTCTGCACCGTGAATCCCTCGGTTTCCAGCATGATTTTGAGTGCCTCGAGAATGTCCCGGTCATCGTCGATGAGCAGGATGGTCTTACCGCTTTGATTATTCATCTTCAAACTCCTTAACTCGACTCGGTACTATCCGTAAAGATTATCGAACTCAAACCAGGTGAATATTCGTCATGGCGTAATTGTGCGCGCGAGGAATAATGACAATGACGGCATATTCAGCCTGTTTGAAAAATTACACGGACGAGCTGGCGGGAATAGATTTCCCTGTCGCTCCTCCAGATGAGGGGATTTTACCCCGGCCTCCAGTGCTCCGGCCTTGAAAACCAATTGACGCCGAAAGATAATTCCCTCCGGCACAAAGGCGAACCTGCCACGGTGATTGTCCGGGCAGTCCGGCCTGAATTGGCTCACCGGCCGGAAAAATTCAACCGGATGAATTTTGTATGGTCAAGTGCCAGAAATAATCTCCGGGACTCCCGGTCCCGTTATTATCAATCTCCTTTATCGCATGACTGAACCTGACTAACCTGTATCATTCATGAAAATGGTGTTTATCCGGTTCTGTGTAGGGGCGCACCCCTGTGTGCGCCCTTAGGATCAAATTATTTTTCTCGAGACCGGGCAGACACCCCGATTTATCGGGGCCCCTACAGGCTTTGCGGTAATTTGTGAATAATCCTGACTAAATGAACAGGGGCGCAAGCACCAGCGTGATGGTGGATAACAACTTGATCAGCACGTGGAGAGACGGCCCCGCTGTGTCCTTGAACGGATCGCCGACTGTATCACCCACGACCGCGGCGGCATGTACCGGGTTCTTGATCTTCTTGCCGTCCGGCGAAGTCAGGTACTTTCCTCCGTGAGCGCCCGCTTCGATGTATTTCTTGGCGTTGTCCCAGGCGCCTCCCGCATTATTCAAAAACAAAGCCATAAGGATGCCGACTATGGTACCGATCATCAGAAAGCCGGCGACGGCTTCGGCGGAGATGAGGTCCGTGGGGCTGTCCTTAAATACTCTGAACGAGATACCAACGGCCACAGGCATCAGGATCACCAGCATACCTGGCAGCACCATCTGCCGCAGAGCGGAACGGGTCACGATATCGACGCAGGTGCCGTAATCCGGCTTGAAATCATCCGGGAACTGAATGATTTCGTTCACACGTTTCAAATTAGCATATTGACGTCTGACTTCCTCGATTATAGCCTGGGCGGCTCGGCCGACCGCGCGGATGGCGAAGGCCGAAAAGAGGAAGACCAGCATGGCGCCAAGCAATCCGCCGACAAAAACCACCGGTTTGGCCAGATTAACCGAAAACTCGAACGAGGGATTTTCATTCAGGATGCCGGAGTATTGGACCACTTCATCCATGTAGGCCTGGAAAAGCAGGAAGGCCGCCAGAGCCGCCGAACCGACAGCATAACCTTTGGTCAGCGCCTTGGTGGTATTGCCTACGGCATCGAGCCGGTCGGTTTTCTTCCGGACTGCTTCCGGCTGCTGAGACATCTCCACGATGCCCCCGGCGTTGTCCGTGATCGGTCCGAAGGTGTCCATGGCCAGAATGAAAGCGGCGGTGGCAAGCATACCCATGGTGGCTACCGCGGTGCCGAAAAGCCCGCCATGCACCCCGCTGTCTTCCGGGAAAGCACTTTTGCCGAGGTAAAATGAACACAAAAGAGCTATGCCCATGACTAACGCCGGCATGGCGGTACATTCGAGGCCCACGCCCACGCCGGCGATGATGTTGGTTGCCGGCCCGGTCTTGGAGGCCTCGGCGATGAGCTTTACCGGCCGGTACCTATACTCCGTGTAGTACTGGGTGATATAAACGAAGGCCACCGAAGTCAGGACACCCAGGATTCCGCAAAGGAAAAAGTGCCACCAGGCCTGCGGCGACTGCGGGCTGGAAAGCAGCCAGTAGGTGCAGCCACCGAAGGCGATCATGGCCAGAACTACTGCAATGTAATAGCCCCGGTTCAGGGCCTCCATGGGATCCATTTTTTCTTCTTTATCCATCTTCACCATGAGTATTCCGATGATGGAAGCAATGATCCCAAAAGCACGCGCGATCAGCGGAAACATCATGACCCCCACCACTCCGGCGGAGAAGCCGAAGCCGACTTTTTCCGCATGGGAGGCCAGGGTGGCGCCGAGGATCATGGCGCCGATATTTTCAGCCGCCGTGGACTCGAAAAGGTCCGCACCGCGGCCGGCGCAGTCACCGACATTATCCCCGACAAGGTCTGCTATCACCGCCGGGTTACGCGGATCATCCTCGGGAATGCCGGCTTCGACTTTGCCTACCAGGTCCGCGCCCACGTCTGCAGCTTTAGTATAGATTCCGCCGCCAAGCTGGGCGAAAAGGGCCACGAAAGAAGCCCCGAAGCCGTATCCGACTATCAGCAGCGGGATCTTGGTGATGTCCTGGATCGAGCCGGTGGCATTGACCAGGGCGTACAGGCCGCCCACCCCCAGAAGGCTCATCGCCACCACCAGAAGGCCGGAAACCGCTCCGCCCCGCAGGGCAATCCGCAGAGCGTTGTTCAGGCTCGACAGGGCAGCCGTGGCTGTGCGGATGTTGCTGCGAATCGAGACCCACATCCCCACATAACCGGCGAACACGGAACAGGCCGCCCCGAAGACAAAGGACAGCGTGATCCAGAAAGCGAGCTCCAGAGAACTGTCGACCGGGTCGAAACTCCTGTGGCCGCGTATAAGGCCGTAACCGATAAACAGGACTGCGGCGAACAGCAAGGCGAGCATCGCGATTGTCCTGTTCTGCCGCCGCAGGAAGGCCTCGGCGCCTTCCTTGATCGCATTGGAAATACGCTGCATCGCTTCGCTGCCGACATCCTTTTTCAAGACCCATCTGGCCAGCCAGTATGCGGTCAATAAGCCAATGATGCTAATAGCGAATACCAGAATTAGTAAAAGAGCCTGGTCCATTTCTCCATCCTTAGCTTATGGTTTGTTAGTTTCACTCGCTAAAGTAAATTCGATCTGGTTCAGAATCCTTATGAATAGAGGTGTAGAAGTGCTATTTCCGAGGGGTCCCTCGCAATGGGCGGTCAGGGTCAATCCTCAGGACTGTCCGGTTGATATTCCAGGATTGAGCTGATTTGTAATTTTACGAGCGAATTCATTTCTGATCTAAAGGCAGGTCCTCCTTTTATTATTTATTCTGATTTGCTGCGGATCGCTTCAAATCTATTAAAAAAAAGCCATTATTCATATTATTTTCTATAACCGTAGATTAATGAGCTGCGTTAAACCGGAAATAATACGAAGCCGAATCCGAAAATCTCGAAATCACATGGTTCCGGCGGCCCGCAGGCAGGCGGCCCTGCGGTCTTCGGCCGAAAGAATCATTTTGAGGAGTTTTTCCGCTTCATCCAGGTATTCCCTGGCCCGGGGGCTGAGGCCCTCGCCCAGTTCGAATCTTTCGCCGCGCACCGCCAGGACGTAGGCGGGCGGGAGCACGCCGTAGATTTTCCTGGACGTCTCCAGCACCGTTTCCGGCAGCATGGCATGCGTGGTGAAATCGTTCTTCAGCCGGGCTTCGAGCCGCTGGAAGCTGAACGGGGCGGCGGCGGTCAGGCTCGCATCGATGAAGATCACCAGTTCAGCACCAGCCACCTCGGCGGCGTGTTCGATGTTGAGCTGGTAATCCACCGTCACTTCCACCCCGGCCAGGCCCCACTTTTCGGCTTGCTCGGCCAGGGCCGGGCCGATGCCGTCGTCGCAGCGGCCCGGGTTGCCGAAGCCTAATATCAGGGTTCGGCAGCTCACGACCGGGAGTCCCTGATTCTGCGGGCGATCAAGCTGCCCCGGCGGTCTTCGATTTCCACGGCCAGGGGCATTTTCCCCAGGGCGTGGGTGGCGCAGCTCAGACACGGATCGTAGGCCCGGATCGCCACCTCGATGTGGTTCAACAGGCTATCGGTGACTTCGCAGCCCTCCAGGTACTTCGCCGCCACCTCGTGTACCGCCACGTTCATCGGCTGGTTGTTGTGGGTGGTGGAGACGATCAGGTTGCACATCGTGATCTGGTCGTTCCCGTTGACCCGGTAATGATGGAACAGGGTGCCGCGCGGCGCCTCGATAAGTCCCACGCCCGCAGGCTGCCTTTCGCCCCGGCGCACCAGCTCGCCGGTGGAAAGGTCGTCATCGGCCAGCAGCTCCTTAATAATTTCCGTGGCGTGCAGCATCTCGATCATCCGCGCCCAGTGGTAGTGCAGGGTGCAGTTGTTCGGCCGGCCATCGGTGTAACTCCGGAAGACCTCGAATTGTTTCTGCGCCAGCGGACTGGGGATGAAATCGCAGGTGTTGAGCCGGGCCAGCGGTCCCACCCGGTACCAGCCCATTTTTTTGCCCAGGCTGATGATGAACGGGAACTTCATATAGCTCCAGGTGCGCACCTCTTCGGCGATGTATTCAAGGTAATCCTGGTAATCCACCCCGTCTAAGATGCGATTGCCCTGGCTGTCCACGGCCCGCAGCCGGCCGTGGTAGAAATCCAGCGCGCCGTCGGCGCGCACCAGGCTCAGGTGGTTGGAGTCGAAGGAGCCAAAAGTGTCGAAGAACTGCGGCTTCTGGCCGTGCACCTTCTTCACCAGCTCCACCGCTCCCACGCTCCATTCGATCATCTGGTCGATTTGAGCCTGGAACCCGCGGCGCTCCTGCACAGTCAGGTGCCGGTTGACTCCACCCGGGATGGCGCCCGTGCCGTGAATCTTCTTGCCGGCCGTGGCCTTGATCAGCTCCTGGCCGTACTTACGCAGCAGGATGCCCAGCTTCGCCAGGTCCGGATATTCGGCCGCCACCGCCAGAACGTTACGCTTCATCACGTTCGAATCGAAACCGAACAGCAGGTCCGGCGAACAGAGGTGGAAAAAATGCAGGGCGTGCGACTGCAGCATCTGGCCGTAGTGCATCAGCCGGCGCACCTTTTCCGCGCTGGGGGACAGCTTGTCCGGCGGGACGCCCACCACCACGTCCATGGCCTTGGCGGCGGCCAGGTGGTGACTTACCGGGCAGATTCCGCAGAGTCTCTGGACTATTACCGGGGCTTCCCAGAAAGGCCGGCCCTGGACGAACCTTTCGAAGCCGCGGAACTCGACGATGTGGAACCGCGTGCGCTCCACGTGGTTTTCATCGTCCAGGATGATGGTCACCTTGCCGTGACCCTCGACGCGGGTCACCGGATCGATGACGACTTTCTTCAGCTTTTTTTCCCTAATATGGGTGACGAATTCGCTCATCGCTCGTCTTCTCCGGGTCAGTCGTACTTGATCAATTCGTAGGGCAGCTCGGCTGCCTTGCCGGTGAGCAGGGCTACCAGGGACTCCCAGATCAGGTCCGCGGAAGGCGGGCAGCCGGGGAGGAAGTAGTCAATCTTCACCACCTCGTGGCAGGGGTAGACTTTATCCAGCAGGACTGGCAGCTCGCTGTCGCTGGGGATAAAGCCGTCCACCACCGAGGGGCCCTCGATGTAAGCTTCGCGCAGGCATTCGGCAATGGGGATACCGTTGCGCATGGCTGGCAGTCCGCCCATCAGGGCGCACTCGCCCACTGCCACGAGTATTTTGCATTTTCTGCGGAAGGCCCGCAACACCTCGACGTTTTCGTGGTTGCAGCAGCCTCCCTCGATCAGGCCGATTTCGCAAGGGCCGCTGAACCGCTTGATGTCGTTGATCGGCGACTTGTCGAAATCGACCAGCCCGGCCAGCTGCAGAATCCGCTCGTCGATGTCCAGCACCGACATGTGGCAGCCGAAACAGCCGGCCAGCGAAGTGGTTGCGATTCTGGGTTTTGCCATCTTTCCCTCTGTAGTTTGCCTTGTTCGTGTTACCGATTCAACTGTCCCGGCGCCTGGCCTCGATTTCCGAGCCGATTGGCTGATGGTCGTAGGTGCGCTCCCCGATCGGTGTGCGGTAGGCGGTGTCCTTGACGATGATACAGCCCACCGGGCAGCTCTTCACGCAGGCGTCCCCGGGGCCGATGTCCACTCCGGCCAGGCCGACCGTGCTGGAGGCCTTGATCCGCATGGCGCCGCCCCGGCCGATAAAGCCCAGCACCGGTTTGTGGTCGATCAGTTCGGCGGCGCGCACGCACCGGCCGCACTGGATGCAGCGGTTGCCGTCGATGAAGATGGCCGGATGGGTGGCGTCCAAATGGCGCGCGGGGAACTGATAGGGGAAGCGCGGGGCCATGATCCTCAGCCGGTAGGCCATCGCCTGCAGCTCGCAGTTTCCGCTCCGCTCGCAGAACGGACAGTAATGGTTGCCCTCGACGAACAACATCTCGATGATAGCCCGTCTGAGGTCGGCGATTTCGGCGGTCTCGTTCTCGACGATCATGCCGTCGGCGGCCGGCGTGGTGCAGGCCGCCATGTTGCGGCCGTTGACCTTGACCGTGCAGACCCGGCAGCTGCCGCAGGGCGGCAGGTCGGGCTGGCTGCAAAGCCGGGGGATGTAGATCCCGGCCTCGTCCGCGGCCTGCAGGATCGACTGGCCGGCCTTGGCGCTGCATTCGACTCCGTCGATGATGATTATTATTTCAGCGCTCATGTTTGCCTCTTCTCATTCGTTTAGAAATTCTCTACCGGTGGCATCGCAGGCATCCGCCACGGCCTTTTCCAGGTTGAAGCCGGTCAGGTACTCGTCCTCGGTGATCCGGCCTTCGTAGAGGTCGCGGAAGTTGGCCAGCGTGGTCAGTTCCGGGTTCGCGGCGGTCTGGCCCAATCCGCAGCGGGAAGTGCTCCGGATGATCCGGCCCCACTCTTCCAGTTCGGTCAGGTCGCCCCGGGTGCCGTTGCCCGCGAGAATCTTTTCCAGCTTTCTGCGCAGCAGTCCGGTGCCCATCCGGCAGGGCACGCACCAGCCGCAGGACTCGTTTTCGAAGAAGCGGGCGAAGTTGTAGACCATGGCCAGGATGTCCCGGCCTGCGCCGAAAATCATGAGCGCTCCGCCAGTGCCCAGGTCATCGTAGCAGATTTTGCGATCGAAGTCTTTTTCGGCGATGAAGCTGCCGCTGGGGCCGCCCACCTGCACCGCTCCGACCTCCTCGGCGCCCACCACCTGAAGGATGGTGTGTACCGACAGTCCCATCGACAGCTCGTAGACTCCGGGCTTGCCGCAATCGCCGGAGATCGACAGGAGCTTGGTGCCGGTGGACTGGCCGCTTTCGAAGGAGATGAACCAGTCGGCGCTGTTTTCCACCACGCGGGCGGAGGCGGCCAGGGTTTCCACGTTGTTGACCAGCGTGGGCCGGCCCAGGAAGCCGGCCTGGACCGGGAACGGCGGCCTGTCGCGCGGATCGCCCCGGCGCCCCTCGCAGGAATTGATCAGCGCGCTCTCCTCGCCGCAGATGTAAGCTCCTGCGCCGAGCTGGATGCGGATGTCGAAATCGAACCCGGCTTTGCCGGCCACGTTACTGCCGAGCAGGCCGGCCCGGCGGCGCTTTTCGAGCACATCCTCGAGGTAAGCCAGCAGATACAGATATTCCAGACGCAGGTAGAGAACGCCGTGGCGCGCGCCGATTGCGTAGCCGGCTACGGTCATCCCCTCGAACACCAGATCGGGCACCTCGGTCAACAGCACGCGGTTGGTGAAAGTGCCGGGCTCGCCCTCGTCGGCGTTGCAGAAAACGTAATGCTCTTCGCCTTTGGCCCGGCGGCAGAAATCCCATTTCATGCCGGTGGGAAATCCGGCTCCGCCCCGGCCGCGCAGACGGCTCTTCTTCACTTCCTCGATCACTTGCTCGGGTGAAAGCGACACCGCCTTGCGCAGGCCCGCCCCGTTTTCCCGTTCGGCGAACAACACGGGGCCTTTCTTCTGCAGGTTGTTACGTACCATCGAACGCACCAGCTCGTGGGCGTTGTTGCCGTCCCCGTAACCGAAATCATCGACCAGCTGCTGCGGAGTGCGGCCGGATTTCAGCCCGGCGGCGATCTTCCTGACTTTCTGCGGGTCGAGGCAAGTGAAGGGCAGGCCGCCGATCAGCGCCGCCGGCTCCTGATCGCTCATCCCGATACAACTGGTCCAGTGCAGCGACAGCAGCCCGTTGGCCGTGACCTGGCCGAAGCCGATGCCCAGCTCCTTTTCGAAGGCCTGAGCCACGGCCGCGACGCCCATTATTTCGGCCACTGCGCTGTTGTCGAGATAGATTGGATATTTACCGGTTTTTTTCTTGCTGAGAAAGTGGTAGAAGGAAACCACCCCTTCCACCTCGATCCTTTCGATGCCGAGCGCGGCGGCGATGAGATCGATCATCTCTTCGCTCACCTGAGCGTAGGACTGCTGCACCTTGCGTACGACGTTGATCAGGCGCGTGCGCTCGTTGCCCTCGGTGGCGGCGATCGCCTTTATTTCGCCGGCAAGTGTTTTGCGGTCGGGCTCTTTCATGAACTTCCTCCGTCGGGAGTCACTTACCGAATGTGTTTGCTGCCTGGCCCGTTCCCAGCCTGAGGGGGGAAGGGGACCCGGGCAGGCACTTGAATGTTGAAGCGTCAATGAAAAGCTGTCAGACTGAATCGAGGGTTGTGAAAAATGTAACGACCCAGATCAAAAAAAGTGACACTCGTCGAATCGATGGTCTGCAAGAATAAATGAGCGATTCCGGTGTTTATCTTTAAGGGGAGGCCCGCGGGTGCGCCAGCAGGAAAAAACCCGCAGGCTACGGTACTGAAACTGATGGAAACTAATAGAATAAAAAAAAATTGTCAAGGATATGTAACTACCCTAAATTTAGGCAGATATCATTCAGCATAAGCCCGTCGCGGAATGGCCGGCTGTTGGCGGGGGAAAAAGGCTTGACACTCGTTTGCCGGTTGTGATAAGATGAATCGAAAGGTCTGAAGTAGTAATAACTTTTAAAAAATCAAGGAGTTAAGGCTTGTCAGGAGGCCGGTCGAGAGCGGCATGTTGAGGATACCCGAATCGGAAAATACCAGGGGCCAGGCGGAAACCTCCGGCGACAAATTGATCCCCCTGCTGGAAGAGCGCAACCGCGTCCGTGAATTGATCAAGATGATCGAAAGCAAGAAGGACGAAGTGGCCGAGGAAGTGCTCCAACGGGTGAAAACGGATTATGAGCTGCGTCTGGAAAATATCGACCGCGAGATAAGATGCCAGGCGAAGAACTTCGAGTGCACGCTTCAGGACTACCGGGACCTCGTCCGGCGGCTGGAGGAGGCGGACAAGCTGGCCGTGCGCTCCCTGGAAGAGCTCAAGGTGCGCCACGCGCTGGGCGAGTACACGGCCGAGGAGTATGAGAAGATCGGCGTCGAAAAGAAAAGCAAAATCGACTATTACCGGAAAAAGATCAAAAGCTACAGGCTGAATATGGAACGGCTGCAGAACGTTCTTTCACAGCTGGATGTCGTTTGACCAGGCTGCACTGGGGAAACAGGCTGCCGTCGCTTAAGCCTCCGGGGGGGCATGAACAGCGGTAATGAAAGGATTCCGGCCGGGCTGAGGTTCATCGGCCGCCGTCTTGGCGAGCTGCTCGAACTCAAGGCCCGTTGCCGCCGCCGACTCGAATACCTCGAACAGAACCGGGAAAAAATTTCGGACTACGTCTTCCAGAAGCTGCACCAGGAATACCAGAGTTACCTGGAGGCAGTGGACGGAGAAGTTTCCCTGGGGCTGAGCGAGTACGAAGTCCGTCTTTCCGAAATCAGGCTTTTCTCCAACCAGCTCCGGCTCCTGGAAAAGAGTTACGAAGAAAAGGTCCAGGAGCTGTCTCTCCGCTACCAGCTCGGTGAATACGACCGCCCACAATACGAAAAACTCTGCGCCGAACACGAGGGGCGCATGAAGCGCTTCGGGCGCAGCCTCGAAAAGTATTCCGGCCAGCAGCGCCAGCTCGAAAACTTCCTCGGACGGGTGAGGGAAGAGCGCCTGGCGGCGTTACCCGGACCGGCCCTGGCCGAGGTGCCGGAGACCGAGGTGCCGCCGCTGGAAGAGGAGCCGGTCGAGGCCCCGGTGGTGGAAGAGGCCGCCGCAGACACGCTGGCCGCCGAATCTCCAGCCGAAATCCTGGAGCCGATCGCCGGGGAAGAATCGCAACCGATTTTCCAGGATATTTCCGTGGTAACCACCGGAACGGCAGCGCCCGAACCGATGGCCCGGGCAGTGGAAAGCACACTGATTGTCGAATCCCCTCCTGAAGCGCCCGCCGACACGGTCCAGGCCGAAAAACCACCCACTCAGGAGCCGGCGCTTATGGCCGACAGCCAGGCCGAGACTGCGGAGTCCGCGGAAACCATCCTCGTGACGGAACCGGCAATAGTCGAAATAGCTGAAAATGCGGCTGAACCGGCTCGGGATGATCTGCCTGAAATCCAGGAGATCACCGGGACGCAAGCGCCGGTCGAAAAGCCGGAGCCGGCCGAGGGTGGACCGCCGACCGCGGAGAAACTGATGTCGCCGGTCGAACGTGCGCAGGAGCCGGCCGCCCTATTGGAGGCGGAGGCTGCCAAGCTCCCAGACCTGCAGGAAGTGGGAGAGGATTTGTCGCCGGCGGCCGCCGCAGAAGAGGAAGCTCCTCGGGAGGAGCCTCAAAGGGCTGCCGAGCCAGAGCCGCCGGCTGCGCCTGTAACGCAACCGCCCGCCGGAAGCGGCGGCTTCGACCTGGAAGAGATACTCGAGCTCGGCGCGCCCGGCCGTACCACGGAGCAGCCGGCCGCGGGAAAAGCTGCGGAGCCCATCGAAAGCCGGCAGGCTTCCTCCATCGGTCCTCTCGATCTCGATGCCATCATGAGCGCAGCCGGAGAGGCGGTCGAACACCTGCCCTCGTCCTCCAGGCTGCAGCCGGTCCAGTCGGCCGGCGAAGGAGCCGAGGAGCCGGAGATCGCACCCGCTGCCGCGCAAGAGACCGGCGGCACTTTTCATGCCGCGCAAGAAGCGCCGACGGTACCCACCTCGGCCCCCAACCAGGAATCAGAAACTTCAGCGGTCCCTGTCGCCCGGGAAACCGAGGAGGAGCCGCAAGAGCCCTCGGGCTTCGAGCTGAAGGAAAAAGACCAGGGCGAAGAGGATGAGCCGGTGGCGGAGTTCCACATCGAAAGGGCGGCTTCGCTGGAGGATGGGATCGAGCTGAAACTGGACTTCGAGGGTGAAGAGGGAGAAGCCGACAAGCTCCTGACCGTGAACCAGACAATCGACGCCATCAAGAAGAAGACAGTCAAGTGCCCCAACTGCGGCACGATGAATTACGCCATCCGCTGGTACTGCGAGAACTGCGAAACCACCCTCACCTCCCTTTGAAGCTCTCCGGCCGGTCCGCTGATCCCTCTGCCGCCGCCTGGTTCTCCAGCGGTGACTTATGCACCTTGCCCGCCTCCTTATCTTTCATTATATTTTTATCTCTCGATAATTTCGTCTCCCGACTGACCATGCTCGCAAAATAAAGTTTGTAAACTGATTGACGGACTTTGCAATCCTGATTTCAAGGGAGGAAAATTGGCGGCTAAACCTGCTCTTACGCCTCCGGCCGGCGGCAGCCGGATCACCGTGCGCAACGGCAAGCTCACTGTACCCGACAACCCGATCGTACCATTCATCGAAGGGGATGGGACCGGCCCGGACATCTGGGCGGCAGCGGTCAGGGTGTTCGATGCGGCGGTGGAAAAGGCCTACGGCGCCAGGCGCAAAGTGCACTGGATGGAAATTTTCGCCGGCGCGAAAGCTAATGAGCGTCGCGGCGAGTGGATGCCGGAGGAAACTTTCGAGGCGATCCGCCAGTACCTGGTCGCGATCAAGGGCCCGTTGACCACCCCGGTGGGCGGGGGCTACCGCAGCCTGAACGTGACCCTGCGCCAGGTTCTCGACCTCTACGCCTGCGTGCGGCCGGTACGCTATTTCAAGGGCGTGCCCAGCCCAGTTAAAAACCCCGAACGGGTGGACATGGTGATCTTCCGCGAGAACACCGAGGATGTCTACGCCGGGATCGAATGGCAGCAGGGCACCCCGGAAGTGAAAAAAGTCCTCGAGTTCCTCAACAAGCAGATGGGCTGCAGCATCCGGCTCGACAGTGGGATCGGCATCAAGCCGATGAGTATCACCGGCACCAAGCGGCTGGTGCGCAAGGCGATCAATTACGCGCTCGCCATGGGCCGCGACAGCGTCACCCTGGTCCACAAGGGCAACATCATGAAGTACACCGAGGGTGCTTTCCGCGACTGGGGCTACGAGCTGGCCCGGGAGGAATTCGGCGACCGGACGATCTCCGAGGCGGAGCTGTGGGACAAGTACGACGGCAAGCAGCCGGCGGGCAAGGTGCTGATCAAGGACCGCATCGCCGATGCCATGCTCCAGCAGATACTGACCCGGCCCAAGGAGTACAGCGTACTGGCCCTGCCCAACCTCAACGGCGATTACATGTCGGATGCCCTGGTGGCGCAGGTCGGCGGGCTGGGGCTGGGGCCCGGCGCAAACATGGGCGATGAAATGGCGCTCTTCGAGGCGACCCATGGGACCGCGCCCAAGTACGCCGGCCAGGACAAGGTCAATCCCGGCTCGCTGATCCTCTCCGGCTGCATGATGTTCGATCATCTGGGCTGGAACGAGGTGAGCGAGCGCATTGTCCGCGGCATCGAGCGCGCGATCGAGCAGAAGACCGTGACTTACGATCTGGAACGGTTGATGGAAGGCGCTAAGCTGCTCAAGTGCAGCGAGTTCGGCCGGGCCATTATCGATAACATGGATTGAATGCGGCTTTGCGGCGGCATGGCAGGCAGGTAGGGGCGCCCCCGGGCGCCCTTTCATTATCTCCGGGATGGCGCGAGGCATAGCTGTTTATGTTCGTAGACAGGGCGGTAATCAAGGTCAGAGCTGGTGAAGGGGGCAAGGGCTTGATCGCCTTCCGGCGCGAGGCGCACAACAGCCGCGGCGGCCCCAGCGGCGGCCGGGGCGGCAGCGGCGGCAGCGTGTACTTCGAGGCGGACGAGGGGATGCACACCCTGATGGACTTCCGCTACCACCACGAATATTCGGCTGAACGCGGCGCCCACGGCGGACCGAACGACCGCACCGGCGCCAATGGACCCGACGTGGTGATCCGCGTGCCAGCCGGCACCCTGCTCACCGATGCCGACACCGGGGAGGTGATCGGCGACCTCACCGGCCACGGCCAGCGTGCCCTGGCCGTCGGGGGGGGCCGCGGGGGCCGCGGCAACGCCAGCTTCGCCACTTCCACCCGGCAGTCTCCGGATTTTGCCCAGGACGGCGAGCCGGGCCAGGAGCGTAACGTCCAGCTCGAACTGAAACTGTTGGCCGATGTCGGGCTGGTGGGTTTCCCCAACGCCGGCAAATCCACCCTGCTCGCCAGGCTGACCAAGGCCCGGCCCAAGATAGCCGACTACCCCTTCACCACCCTCACCCCCAACCTCGGCGTTGTCACCGTGGGGATGAGATCGTTCGTCATGGCAGACATCCCGGGGCTTATCGAGGGGGCGCACGAGGGCAAGGGCCTGGGCCACGAGTTCCTCCGCCACATCGAACGCACCAAGGTGCTGGTCTTCCTGATCGATGTCACCAGCGGGGACCCGCAGAAACAGTACGATACCCTCTGCGGAGAACTGGAGAGCTACAGCCGTGAGCTGGCCCTGCGCCCCCGCTGCGCGGTCTTCTCCAAGCTCGACCTGCTGCCGCCGGATGCCGGACTGCCCGCTTTGCAGGCGGACAGCGCGTTCCTGGTGACCGGGGTGAGCGCGGTAAGCGGCGTGGGCCTGGAGACTCTGGTGCACGGCCTGGCCGACCGGGTCAGGCAGGAGCGGGCCGCTCCCCCGGCCGAACATTCGGGGTGATCCCGGGCGATGACGATGCAAAGAGATTCCCACACGGTCTTGCGTGACATGCTGCGGCTGATGTCGGTTCCGAGCCTGGGCCCGGTGCGGATCAACCGGCTCCTGGCCGCTTTCGGCGACCCCTCCTCTGCGGTTTCGGCGGATTACCACAGCCTGCAGGAAACCGGTGGACTGAGCGGACAAGCATTGATCTGGCTGGCCGGCCGGCAGTGGGACGAGCGTGCGATTGACCGGCAACTGGACGCCATTCAGGCGACCGGGACGGTGGTGATATTCCGGGATGAAGAATATTATCCGGTGTACCTGAACCAGATCTACGACCCGCCGCCGGTGCTGTTTCTCCGCGGCCAGGTCCCCTGCCTGAACGATCCCTGCTTTGCGGTGGTGGGCACGCGCGAGCCGAGCCGGAACGGGGAGATCACGGCCAGGGACCTGGCAGCCGGGATCGCCGCCGCCGGCTATATCGTGGTGAGCGGGATGGCCCGCGGGATCGATTCAGCGGCGCACGAAGCCGCCCTGGCCGCCGGCGGCCGCACCGTGGCGGTGCTGGGCAGCGGAGTGGACGTCATCTATCCCGGAGAAAACGGGCAGTTGGCCGAAAAGATAATGGAACAGGGCTGCCTGGTCAGCGAATTCCCCATGGGAAGCCCTCCCGAATCGCACAACTTCCCCAGGCGCAACCGGATTATCAGCGGCCTTTCCCGCGGGGTGCTGGTGGTGGAAGCCGGCCAGAAGAGCGGGGCCCTGATCACCGCCAACTACGCCCTCAACCAGAACCGGGACGTATTCGCCGTTCCCGGCGACCCGCGGCGGCCTTCCTGCCGGGGCACCAACTCGCTGATCCGCGAGGGCGCGAAGCTGGTTCAACGGGTAGAGGACATCCTGGAGGAGCTGGGCACGGTGGCGCCGGCGGGGAGCCGGAGCGCAGCCATTGAAGACAAGCCGCCCGCGCCCGCGCTCAGCCGGGAGGAAAGGATCGTGTTCGAGGGGCTCTCCGAGGAGGCGCTGCACGTGGATGAAATCGCCGACCGGCTCGGCATGGAAGTCTCCCGCCTGCTGGGAATCCTGCTTCGCCTCTCGATGAAAAGGCTCGTCCGCGAATACCCGGGCAAACTGTTCAGCCTCTTTTGAAAAATCTCGCAGCCAGATGACTGACTCCATTCTGAAATCTCCAGCCCATGCCGGGCCGATAGGCATTTACGTGCACGTCCCGTTCTGCCGCTGGCCCAAGTGCGCCTATTGCGACTTCTATTCGGTGGCCTGGGATGAAACCCTCGCCCGCCGCCTCGTCGATACTGTCTCCAGGGAGTTCGCCGACGCGCTGAAAGACCCTTTCTGGCGCAATTCGATGGCCGGGTCCGTGTTTTTCGGCGGTGGCACGCCGTCTCTGGTTGGTACGGAGATAATCGCGGAGCTGATCGAGCTGTTCCGGGAGGAGATCGAGTTCGACCACCAGGCTGAAATCACCCTGGAGTGTAACCCCGAGGACCTCGACCTCTCCTATGCTGATGGGCTTCGCCGCGCCGGGGTCAACCGCCTGTCGGTGGGCTGCCAGAGTTTCGACGGGGCGGTGCTGGAGGCGCTGGGCCGCTGCCACGGCGCCCGAAGCTCGCATAAAGCCCTGGAAACCGCGCGCGCCGCCGGTTTCGAGCGAGTGTCAGCCGACCTGATAATCGGCTGCCCAGGCTCCTCGGTGGAAAGTCTCGCCAATTCTGTCGAAACAGCCCTCCAACTGGGAGTCGAGCACCTCTCGATTTACGGCTACCACCTCGAAACGGGCGCATCCGGCTGGGGCCGGAAAGGGTACGGGCCGGTGGAGGACGAAGCTTTCCGCGTCCAGTACCTTGCCGCCTGCGAGTGTCTGGCGCGACCGGGGTGGCGCCACTACGAGATTTCCAACTGGGCTGTCGGCGATCCGGCCCTCTGCCGTCACAACCTGGGCTACTGGCAGCGCCGGCCTTACCTGGGGCTGGGACCCTCGGCCCACTCGTTCATCCCCCCGGACAGGCGCCGGTGGAACCTGCCAGATCTCGATCTCTACCTGGAGGTCGGCTCGCGGGGCCGCTGGGAAGATGACCGCGGGGGTGAAATTCTCGACCCCGGCCAGCTCGCCCTCGAAAAAACCATGCTCGGCCTGCGCCTGGATACCGGCCTGACCGGGTCGGAACTGGATGAATTCGCCGGTGAGTCAGTGGCTGCGGCGCTGGGAGAGCTCGAAGCCGAGGGTCTGGTCCGGGTGGGAAAAGTCGGGGGGCGCGTATCCCTGACCGCTGAGGGCTTCCTGCTCTACGATTCGGTGGTCGGCCGGCTGGCGGCCGGGCGAAAAGTTTCAGCTTGACAAAGAATTCTGAATTGACCATAGTTAAAGGCTTGATATCAGCAGACTTAACTGGAGTATGACAGACAGCGGATTACACAGGCATTTCCCCCTGGAACGGGGTGATCTGAACGAGCGGGAGTTTGACATCCTCGAGGCCGTGATCGCCAACTTCATCTCCACGGCCCGGCCGGTCGGCTCCCGCGCGCTCAGCCGCAACCTCGGCCTGGGTCTCAGTCCCGCCAGCATCCGCAACACGATGAGCGATCTGGAGGAGAAGGGCTATCTTTACCAGCCGTTCCAGAGCGCGGGACGGGTGCCCACGGACAAGGCCTACCGCCTGCACGTGAACAATATCGACCGCTACCGCCGCAATGCTCCGCGGATCGCGGTCAAGGCGCTGGAGAGCCTGGGCCAGGATCAGGACGTTGACCGCGTGCTCAGGCGCGCCGCCGAGGCCCTGAGCGTGGTGACTCAGGAGCTGGGCGTGGGCCTCGAGCCGGTGGTGGACGAGGGGGTGCTGGAAAGCCTGGACCTGATCCGGCTCTCCAGTGAGCGGGTGATGCTGGTGCTCAACATCGGCCGGGGCCTGGTGAAGACGATTTACGTCGAGCTGGACCGCAGCGTCGATGGCGCCAGGCTCGACAGCCTCACCGCCCGCCTGCGCGAACGGCTGGTGGGACTCACGCTCCGCGAAATCCGGCGTACCGGCCGCGAAAGACTCAAGGAAGCGGTCGAGGGGGATGCAGATCCCCTCAACGTCTTCGTACAGAGCGGCGAACCGCTGTTCGAGTTCGACCAGGGCGACCGGCAGCTGGTGCTGGGGGAAACCTCCAAGCTGGCGACCCAACCGGAGTTCAGCGACGAGCTGACCCTGCGCTCGCTGATCAGCCTGACCGACAAGAAGCAGTTTCTGGTGGAGCTGATGAAACGCCGCGCCAGCGGCGACGGACTCTGTATCTCGATCGGCTCGGAGAACGAGCTGAGTCAGCTTGCGAATTTTACAATTGTCACGGATACCTACCGGATGGGCAACATGCGGGGTATTATCGGAGTGATCGGGCCGACCAGGATGAGCTACAGCCGGATCATCTCGATAGTGGAATACACCAGTCGCCTGCTTTCACAGGTCCTGGAGGAAAAAAACAGGTAAGCTCGCGGTGGACAAGACGACAAACGGGAGGGTTAGAGACAGCCGATGGCGAAACAGGATTACTATGAATTACTCGGTGTGAACCGGGACGCCACGCAGGAGGAGATCAAGAAGGCGTACCGGAAACTGGCGGTTAAATATCACCCGGACAAGAACCCCGGCAACAAGGCAGCGGAAGAGAAGTTCAAGGAGGTTTCGGAGGCCTACGAAGCCCTGCACGACCCGCAGAGGCGCTCCCAATACGACCGTTACGGCCATGCCGGGCAGTTCGCCGGTGCAGGGGCCGGTGGCGGTTACGGCGGCGGGTTCAGCTTCGACCTGAACGATGCGCTCAACGCCTTTATGCGCGACTTTGGCGGGTTCGGTCTCGATGACCTGTTCGGCGGGGGGATGCGCTCCTCAGGCGGCCGCCGCCGCGACGACCGCGGCGAGGACCTCCAGGTCCGGCTTAAGCTGACCCTGGCTGAAGTGGCCACCGGCGTGGAAAAAACCCTCAGGATCAACCTCTTCCAGAAGTGCCCCGACTGCGGCGGCAGCGGCTCCAAGAGCGGCAGGCGGGAGACCTGCCCGGAATGCGAAGGCCACGGCCAGGTGCGCCGGGTCCAGCGCACGATCCTGGGCCAGATGGTCACCGTGACCGCCTGCCCGCACTGCGGCGGCTCGGGCGAAACCGTCTCCGATCCCTGCCACAGTTGTTCCGGCGAAGGCCGGGTGCGCAAGGACCAGAAGATCAAGGTCAAGATTCCCGGCGGGGTCAGCACCGGCAACTACCTCACCCTGCGCGGCCAGGGGAATACCGGGGTGCGGGGCGGCTCGAGGGGCGACCTGATCGTGCTGATCGAGGTGGCCGAGGACGAATATTTCGAGCGTCACGGGGACGACATCCTTTTCGACCTGCCGATATCGTTCAGCCAGGCGGCCCTGGGGGGAGAAGTGGAAGTGCCCACCCTGAGCGGCAAGGCCCGGCTGACGATCCCGGCCGGGACCCAGACCGGCAAAATCCTGCGCATGCGGGGCAAGGGTCTGCCGCACCTGAACGCCTCGGGCCACGGCGACCAGCTCGTGCGCCTGACCGTCTGGACTCCCACCAGCCTTTCGGCCGAGGAGCGGCAGTTGATCGAACAGTTGCGCACAATCGAGAGCCAGAGCCCGCCAGCAGCCGGGCGCGGTTTCTGGAAACGCATGAAAGAGGCGTTCAGCGCTTGAACTCGGCACGTCCCGAACCGGGGGTGACAGGTGGCGCGACGCCGGCTGGAAAACGGCAGGATCAGGAGCGAAACATCGGCCTTTTACGTGCCGCCGGCCGACCTCGAGGGCGGGCTGGTCCGGTTTCCCGAGGACGAGCTGCGGCACATCACCCGCTCCCTCCGGCTGCGGCCTCCGGCGGTGGTGGAGGTGCTGGACGGCCAGGGCGGCTGCTACCAGGTTCAACTGGCGGGCGGCGCCGCGGGCCGGATCGAGGGCCGCGTGCTCGAAAAACTCTTCCTGCCGGCAGCTCGGCCGCTCGTTTCGGCGGCGCTGGCGGTGTGCCGGGCCGAGCGGATGAAGCTGGCTGTGGAGAAACTGGCCGAGCTGGGCTGTCACCGGCTGATCACAATCCGCACCGGCTATGTGGATTTCGCCGGCAGCCGGGAGGGACTCCGGGAAAAACTCCGACGGGTGGCGGTGAGCGCCCTCAAGCAGAGCCGCTCGCCCTGGCTGATGCGGGTCGAGGAGGGAGAGGGAGTCGAGGAGCTGATCGGCGGCTCCGGAAAGCAAACCTGCCCGGTTTTCTGTCAGATGGCCGCTGAGATCGAAACCGGCTCACCGGCTCCCGGCCGGCTGCCGGCAGCCGAGGAGTACCTGCTGGTGGTGGGGCCCGAGGGCGGGTTCACTCCCGGCGAAGCGGAATTGATCGGGAAATCCGGGCTGCCCAGGCTCGATCTGGGAAATACCCGGCTGCGCAGTGAAACCGCGGCGGTCGCCGGCTTCGTTCTATTGAGGCAGATAGTGTGTGGCGCTGCGGGAATTTATTAGGTGAATAAAAGCTGCCTCGAGCCCTTACCGGCCGTGGCAAATAGATAAAGAATTACTAAATTATCCAGTCGTTTTACCCGAAAACATAAAATGTACGCTCATTTCCGCCAATAATCTAAAGGCAGAGCCTGTAACCCTGATCGACGGAGCTCGGGACCGCTCTCCGCAGGCATAAGGAGCCATCTCATGCAAGATAAGGATATCCAGGGAATATTGAAGAAGGTCGAGGAGCTCAAGGCCGTGTTCACCTTCGGGGTCAGGTTCGTGCCCTTTCTGGAGGACCTGCTGATATTCGTCCAGGAAATGGGGCCGATGCTGAACCAGATGAACCAGTCGATCCTGGAAAGCTCCTCGAAAATGCCCCAAGCCGTCCAGCAGCTCGACAAGGCGACCAGCACCACCGAACTTGCCACCCGCGAAATCCTCGACCGGCTGGATGACTTGCTGGCCAAGCTCGACGGTATCAACGAAAATTTCCAGAAAGTGAAAGAGCGTCTGGAGCACGAGCGCCAGACAGTGGACCGGATCACCTCCAGCGTGGAAAAGCTGCTGAAGATCGAGCCGGGGCGCCAGCAACTGGCGAAAGTTTTCGAGAACGAACAAGCCAGAAATATCGGGGTGGAGATCAAGACCGCGGTGGATGAGTTCCTCGCCGGCAGGCTCGATCAGGCCATGCCCGAGCAAGTCGACCGGCTGCTGCAGGACGTGCAGAGCGATGCGTTCGACATCATGAACGCCCTCCAGGTACAGGACATCACCGCCCAGCAGATCAAGGGAGCACATTCACTGCTCAGTTTGGTCCAGGAACGGCTCAACGAATTGATAGTCAAGTATTCGCAGGCCGAACCGCTGCAGGAGATAATCAGGGAAGCCAAAGCGTTCGATGAGCAGGCCTCATTTACCGACAGCGAGTCACACCAAACTACGGTCGACGAGGTGTTCGATCAGGAAGAGAAGACCGCCGGCGAGTCCGGGGCCGAGGCCGATCAGCTTGCCGAAGAGGGCGGAGAGGCGGCGGCCGCGGTCGAAGATGAACAGGCCATGGCCGGCCAGGATGATGTCGATACCCTGTTCGACGACATGTCCGCAGAAACGGCCGAAGCCGGTGCGCCGGAATCCGAGGCGTTCGAGACGGCGGAGGCTGCCGGAGAGCCGGCCAGCCAGGATGATATCGACGAGTTGCTGGACTGGGGCGGCGACGAGGAAAAAGCGGAGGGAACCGCCGCCTCGGCCGAACCCACCCTCGATGAAATGGTGGAGGCCGAAATCGCCGAAAAAGAAGTAGCCAGCGTTGAAATTTCTGTCGAAGAGCTGTTTGCGGTGGAGCCGACGGCTGAGTCTGCTGAGCCGGAAGAAGAAGTGGCCACCGGCGAAAACCAGCCAGCCGGGGAAGAAACCCTTGCGCCGGAGACTGTGGCTGAAGAAGCGGCTCCTACAGAAGAGGAACCGGCCGCTGCCCTGCCGGAAGCCGAAGAGCTGTTTGCGGCGGAGCCGACGGCTGAGGCTGCGGAGCCGGAAGAAGAAGTGGCCATCGGCGAAGACCAGCCAGCTGGGGAAGAAACCCTTGCACTGGAGACTGTGGTTGAAGAAGCGGCTCCTGCGGAAGAGGAACCGGCCGCTGCCCTGCCGGTAGCCGAAGAGCTGACCAAAGAAGAGGCCGCCGGCAAAGAAGCCGGAATGGAAACCGGGGAAGCCGTGGCAGCCCCGGAAGAACCGCCCGCGGAAGAGCAAGAGCCGGAAAGCGACGGGGAAAAAGCCGGAAAGCAGGCTAAAGCGGACGAGAAGCAGGTGAGTATCAGCCAGGAAGAGATCGATAAACTCTTCGAGTAATGGCTGCCGGGATAAGCGGGGCATCGAGCTTGACTTTTCCGGCCGAACTTATTAGTCTTCTTCTACTCTACTGTTTTTTAAATCGTTAACCTGCTTCAGGGGAGAAACTTGCGTGCCAGAAGTATATATCGATGATGGTGAATCTTTCGAAAAGGCTTTGAAGAAGTTCAAGAAAAAGTGCGAAAAAGCAGGTATTCTTTCCGATCTGCGTAAGCACAGGCATTTCGAAAAGCCGAGCGAAAAGCGCAAGCGCAAGATCAATTCTGCGAAAAGGAAACAAAAAAAGGACATTTTCCACCGCTGAAGACCCTCATAGTACTTCCAGTGAGTATTCAGATGTTATTCCTTCGTGGAATATGCACCGCTTGGGAGAGCCTTTAACAGCCTCGATTGTTAAAGGCTTTTTTCTTTACCGGAAAGTGAGGGGAAGCCGGGCAGTGAATCGATTGAGCCTTGCCCGGAACTCCTCTAAGTAGTATTCTGCCTGAAGCGTCCGGGGCGCCGGGCCGTTCGGGCGAATGGTTGCAGGTTCCGGTTCTGCTCCGGCCTGGTGCCTCGCAGCCGGCCGCGGGCGGTTCAGCCGGCGGCAATTTTCGAGGTTTTCTTCAAATTATGCTCAGTGAACAGTTACGGAATACTCTCGATTACGACCGCGTGCTCCAGGTGATTGCCGGTTACGCGGTCAGCGAGGCGGGGCGCGCCGAGGTGCTGAAGATCGAGCCGACGACCGATGCTCAGGCAATCGCCGGGGAGTTCGCCTGCCTTTCGGAAATGCTTACTCTGGTTACTGGCGGCGCCAACTTCATCCCTCCGGAAACTCCGCTCCTCACTCCCCAGATGGCGCACCTGGCTACGCCCGGCCTGATCCTGGAAGGCAAGGAGATCCTCTCGTTTGGCCGGCTGTTCGAGGGAGCGGCGGCGGTGAGGAGCTACGTGCTGAGGCGGGAGGACTCGCTGCCGGCCTTGAGCGCTCTGGCGGGCAGGCTGGAGGAATTCCAGGAGCTGCGGCGGGACATCGAGCGGGTCTTTGAGGAAAACGGCGACGTCAGAAGCAGCGCCTCGCCGCTGCTGGGCAAGCTGCGCAAGGATGCCCGCGCTGTGCGCGAACGCATCGAGCAGCGGCTCGCCGAGATTACCGAAAAGCTGGCCCTGGCCGGCTCCTCCGGCGAAAACTTCGTCACCCTGCGGCAGGAGCGCTACGTACTGGCGATCTTGCGCAGCGAGATGCACTCCTGTCCGGGCATCATCCAGGGCGAGAGCGGGAGCGGCAGCACGCTGTTCATCGAGCCGGAGCAGGTGGTGGGCCTCAATAACCGGTTCAGGGAGATTGAGCTCGACATCCGCCGGGAGATAATCCGGATCCTCGGCGAACTCACCGCCCGTCTGGCTGTCGAGCGCGCCGGGCTGGCCGTGGACATCGAGGTGCTGGCGCGAGTGGACAGTCTCTACGCCCGGGCGCGGTTCGCCGCCAGCTACAGCTGCAGCCGGCCGCTGGTGGGGCCCGCGCAAAGACTCAAGCTCGTGCGCGTCCGGCATCCGCTTCTGGCCGTGCGTTCGGCGGAGACCGGTCAGGTGGTGGTTCCGCTCGATCTCGAGCTCCTGCCCGGCGAAAAAACCCTGCTCGTTTCAGGCCCGAACGCTGGCGGTAAAACGGTCATGCTCAAGACCGTGGGCCTGGCCGCCCTGCTGGCTCAAAGCGGCATCTTCCCGCCGCTGGACGAGGGTTCCTGCCTGCCGGTGTTCGAAAGGGTGATCACCGCGATCGGTGACGAGCAATCGATCGACAAGGACCTGAGCAGTTTCAGCAGCCACGTGGCCGAACTGAAGGTGGCGCTGGAAGAAGGGACCGGCACGAGCCTGGTGCTGCTGGACGAGCTGGGAGTGGGCACCGACCCGGCCGAGGGGGCGGGGCTGGCCGCTGCCGTGCTGGAGCGCCTGACCCTGATGGGCTGCCTGACCATCGCCACCACGCATTACGGCGAGCTCAAGGTGCTTCACGAACAGCTCACGGGCCTGGTCAACGGCTCCCTGGAGTTCGACCCGCAGCGGATGCGGCCCACTTTCATCTTCCGCAAGGGCCTGCCGGGCCAGAGCTATGGACTCGACATCGCCCGCAACATGGGCCTCGACGACAGTCTGCTCGGCCGCGCCCGCCATTACATGAGCGGGGCGGTGGTCAACGTCAACGACTATGTCAGCCGCCTCGAAAAGAAACACAAAGAGCTGGAAGCCGAAATCGAAAAAGTGCGGCGGCGAAAGGCCCACCTGGAAGAAAGGTCGGCCGCTCTGCAGGCGGCCGAATCCGACCTCGAGCGCCGGGCCGCCGAAATCACCCGGCAGGAAAAGACTTTCGAAAGCCGGATGGAGGAGCGCCTGCGCCGGGCAATGCTGGATGCCCGCCGCGAAGTGGAGGAAGCAATCGGCCGCCTGGAGCGCGAGTACGCCGAATCGGACCGCCAGGAAGCGGCCCGCAAAGCCCGCCGGGAAGTGGAGCGCCGGGTGAGCGAGCTGGAACGTCCTCCCGCGCCGGAAGAAGGCGTAGTCAGCGGAACGCCTGTCGGAACTGTGGAGATAAGCCTGGGCGACAAGGTGCGCGTGGCCGGAGTGGGCCTGGTGGGGGAAGTGGCCGAGGGGCCGGATGCCGCCGGCCGCTATACCGTGGTCGCCGGCCGGGCCCGGGTGAGCCTGACGCGGGATGAGCTGGAAAAAATCGGCGGCCCGAAAAAACCCGCTGCAAAAGGCGGCGGCTACGAATTGAGCGCCCCGGATAGCTCCGACGCCGCGAATCGTGATCTCATGCGCCTCGACATCCGCGGCCTGCGGGTCGATGAAGTGGGGCTCGAACTTGACCGTTTCATCACCAGCGCGGTGCTGGAAGGCCTCAAAGAGGTGTTGGTGGTCCACGGTAAGGGTACCGGCGCCCTGCGCCAGAAAGTAGCGGAACTGTTAGCCGGGGACCGCCGGGTCCAAAGCTTCCGGCTGGGTGGCTACTACGAGGGTGGGATCGGCGCCACCGTGGTGATCCTTGCCGGCTGAACCGGGTCGATTTACAACCTGCCTGCCATCGGACGGTGCGAAATCATGGCCTCCTACCTCCCGGACGATTTCATCGATTCCCTGCGGGAACAGACTGACCTCGTTGCCGTCATCAACCAGTACGTGCCCCTGAAGAAGCGGGGACAGACCTGGGTAGGCCTCTGCCCATTCCACACCGAAAAGACCCCGTCTTTCACGGTCACTCCCGGCCGGGGTATCTTCAAGTGCTTCGGCTGCGGCAAGGGCGGAGACGTCTACAGTTTCCTGATGGAGCACCAGAAGCTCACATTCAGCCAGGCTTGCGAGCTCCTGGCCGAAAGGGCCGGCATCCCGCTGCCGAAGGCGAAAGTGGAGCAGCAGGAGGATTCGGCGCGCAAGCGACTGTTTTACGCCCATGAATTCGCCCGCGGGTTCTACCACGACACCCTTACTGGCAGCCAGGATGGCCAGCCGGCTCTGGAATACCTGACCGGCCGCGGGCTCGACCGGGAGCTGATCGACGAGTTCGCCTTGGGCTGGTCCGGGCCGGGCCGGGAAACCTTCAAAAAAGCCGCGCTCCAGCACGGTCTGGAAGAGGAGGACCTGATAGTCGCTGGCTTACTCACCCGGGCCGAGGATTCCGGCGAGACATTCGACCGCTTCCGCAGCCGCGTGATGTTTCCGATCCGCGACACCCGGGGCCGCACTGTCGGGTTCGGCGGAAGGGTGCTGGACGACAGCCAGCCCAAGTACCTGAACACGGCAGACACGCCGCTGTTCCACAAGGGGGAGCTCCTGTTCGGGCTGGACCGGGCGCGCGGCGAAATCAGCCGGAAAAGCTCCGCGGTGATCGTCGAGGGTTACATGGACCTCCTGAGCCTCTGGCAGCATGGGGTGCATGATGTAGTCGCGCCGCTGGGCACCGCCCTCACCGCCGAACAAGCCCGCCTGGTCGGCCGCTACGCGCGGGAGGTGTTCCTGCTCTATGATGCCGACGCCGCCGGGCTTAAGGCCACTTTCCGTGGCGGGGACGAACTGCTGGAAGCCGGAGTCAACGTGCGGGTGGCCACTCTACCCCGCGGATTCGACCCGGACGATTTCATCCGGAAGAAGGGTGAGGCGGCCTACCGTGAGCTGCTCGCCGCCGCCGGCGATTTCCTCGACCGCAAAATCGAAATCCTGGGCCAGCGCCTGGACCTCGATCTGGTTTCCGAACGGGAGAAAGCGGCGGACAAGTGCCTGGAGACAGTGGCCCGCTGCCGGGACGAGCTGGTGCGAAACCTCTACCTGAAAAAGACCGCTGAGTTTATCGGGGTGCCGGAGAGCGTGCTGGCCGAGCGGCTGAGCCGGATCAGGTCGCAGAGTCCCCGGCGGCCGGGACCGGGAAGGGTCACGGCGGCCGGGGCCAGGCCCGGTGGAAACACCGAGAAGGGAGATGAATTTTTCCTGCTGGCGGTCTGCCTGAATTTCCCCACTTACGTCGGCAAGACGGTCGAGCTGCTGGGGGAGGAGCCTTTCAGGAAAGAAAGCCACCGCGCCGTGTTCGCTGCCCTGAGGGAGGCGGTCGAGTCAGGGGTACGGAACCTGGTCGAGGCGCTTTACTCAAGCTTGAGCGAACAACTACATCCACTGGTCGGCAGTCTTAGGGAATATCAGGAGGTAAAAGAAATCAAGCTGGCTGAGAAAAGTTTCGATGAGTCGTGGAGAAACATCAGGATAGGCCAAATTGAACTGGAAATGAAGGAGAATAAAATCAGATTTGCCGGCCAGGAAGAGCTCCTCAATCAAGCCCAGAAGAAATTGCGCGCCGAAAAAAAGCAAGTTGCAGAAAAATCTTTCCGAGCATTTTGGAGGGAAAAAATTTGACAACTTCCGTTGACAATTGAGAAGTCCGTACTTAGATTAAACGTGGTACGAAAAAATTGCAAAATAGTGATTACCGTTTAAATCTTCCGGTAAAAGAAAGCCTTCCGATAACTTGCGGCTTTACAGCAAGTTGCGTGAGGTCGACTTTTCACCTGGCGGAGCGGCAGCCTTTCTCCCCCTTCCCGGAAAGCGCCAGAAATGTCCGTTGCCTCTGCAACCATCCGGCCTGCGAACACGTCAGTTAGATCGGCTTCGGCTCCCCACCACCGCAATCTTTTTCATTGTTCCCCACAAATTTCGAGCATCCTGCCAATGTATTCTGAGCCAACGTATCCTGAAGTTGTCAAAGAGGACTGACTGACAGATGGTTCGAACAGCATCCAAGGCCGCAGGCGGTAAAAAGGAAGATTCAGGGACGGGAGTCACCGGGCATTTCTCCGTGGAAGCCGCCCAGGCGTTCAGGGACGGCGGCGAAACCAGCGAAGAAGATAAGCTGAACATGAGAAAGCGGCTGTTGCGCAGGAAAGAAATCGAGCCGATGAGCCGGCTGTCGGACGACCCGGTCCGGCTTTACCTCAAGGAGATGGGCCGCGTTCCACTGCTGGCGCGGGAGGACGAGATTGCGCTGGCCCGGGTGATAGAAGCGGGCCGCAAGAAAATCAAGAGCGCGGTGTTCGATTGCCTCCTGTCCTACCGTTTGCTGCTGGAGGAAAAAGAGCGTATCGAACGGGACAGCCTGGCGATCGAGGATTTTATCGAAACCGACCTCAGCGACTGGAAAGGCGGCTGGCTCGGCCAGCGGGAAAAGTCGCGGGTGGTCAGGCGGCTGAACGAAGCCGAAGCCAGTTACGCGAAGATTCTCGGTCTCACCTCCAGCCTGGACGGCCTTTCGGAAAAACAATTACGTCAGGTGGAAAAGGAGCTGGACGCCGAACGCCGGAAGCTCAAGCGGATGTTCATCCGCCTGCCGATCAACTTCATCCAGATCCAGCGCCTGGCTGACTCGATCCACGACATCAGCGCCGAACTGGGGGACCTGGCCCGGCGCGTCACCTACCTCGAACGGATCATCGACCGGGTGGAGAAGGCCGCCGAGCCGTTGACGGCGGCCAGGGTCCGCCAATACCTGGCTCGCAAGGCCGCCATGGGGTATTTCGGCGACGCCAAGGCCGATGACCTGGCTCAGTACCGCGATGAGATCGCCGCCCGCAAACGGCGCATGGAAGTCGAGTATGGACTGGGCTCCAGGGAATTCTCCCGCCTCAGCCACCGGATCGGCAAGTACACCGAGGCGGTGAACGAGGCCAAGCAGATGCTGATCAAGGCCAACGTGCGGCTGGTGATCTCCGTGGCCAAGCGCTACATAAACCGCGGTTTGGAGTTCCTGGACCTGATCCAGGAAGGCAATAAGGGGTTGATGCGCGCCACCGAAAAGTTCGACCACACCAAGGGCTACAAGTTCAGCACTTACGCCACCTGGTGGATCCGCCAGGCCATCACCCGCGCCATCGCCGAACAGGCCCGAGTGATCCGCGTCCCGGTGCACATGATCGAGACCCTGAACAAGGTCAACCGCATAAGCTGGAAAATGGTACAGGAGTACGGCTACGAGCCCAAGCCCGAGCAAATCAGCGCCAGGCTGGGCCTGCCGCTGGACAAGGTGCGCGAAGTGATGAAGATTAGCCAGGAAACCATCTCGCTCAACGACTTCATCAAGGACAGCGGCGACAGCTCGATCGAGGACCTGATCGAGGATACGCAGACCGATTCGCCGGCCAAAACCGCGGCCTTTTCCATGCTGCGCGACCAGATCGCCAATGCGCTCAACACTCTCACCAGCCGTGAGGAAAAAGTAATCCGCCTGCGTTTCGGCATCGACGACGGCTGTCCCCGCACCCTCGAAGAAGTGGGGGCGATCTTCAACGTCACCCGCGAGCGGGTGCGCCAGATCGAGTCCAAGGCGCTGAGCAAGCTGAGGCATCCCAGCCGCAGCGGAATCCTGCGTAAGTACATGTTCTTCAACTGATTGTTTCCCGCCTCACTCCGGCCAGATGTCCTCCCAGAATAAGGTTGACAAAAAACCGGCCGAAAGTTATTGTTAATCCCTTGCTTTAATCTTTGGATGAGCCCTCAGCGCCTAGTAAGGAGGGCCCATAGCTCAGTTGGTTAGAGCAGCGGACTCATAATCCGCCGGTCCCAGGTTCAAGTCCTGGTGGGCCCACCAGATATGGAAACTTGCGTGGGCGATTGGCTCAGCTGGTCTAGAGCGTCCGGTTCACATCCGGAAGATCACTGGTTCAAATCCAGTATCGCCCACCATAAATTTGAAAAAAACGATCATGGATAAATGAACCGTTCCAATCATAATCGAATCTGTCTGACAATCAGGCCTTTACGCAAAAAGTGTACTGTCCCTCAGGGCGGTACACTTTTTTTTTGAGCAAGGGAAATTCCGGACTGCTGAAAGTGATGCAATCATTTTACACAGTTCAAGCGGGAGGAAGACGATGGTAGATATAGGGGTCCTGCTCGAGCTCCAGGATCTCGACCTCGATTTGCACCGTTTTCGAGATGAACGCGGGAATATACCCGAGCAGATCGGGGAAGTGGAAGGTGAATGCCACCGGGTGAAAGAGGAGCTCGAGGCCCAGGAAGCTGCCCTGAAGGCCCTGAAGGTGACCATTCGGGAGATAGAGGGTAAGGTCGCTCAGCTCGAAGAGCTGTCCAACCGTTACAAACAGCATCTCCTGACTGTCAAGACCAACCGCGAGTATTCGGCGCTGCTGACCGAAATCGAGGCCGCCAAGCGGGAAAAAGAAGAACTGGAAGACGTGATCCTGCAGAACCTGGAAAAAGTTGAATCCGCTACGGCCGGAATCCAGGAGACGAAGAATAAACTCGTGGAGCTGGAAAAACAGCGCCAGGAAAAAAAGATCGAGCTGGAGGGGCGGCTCAAGGACGTGAGCGGGGAAATCACCGGGCTGGAAAAGAAACGGGCAGAGCTTACGAAGCGGATTAACGGTAATATTCTGAGACAGTACGAGAGGATAATGAACTCCCGCGTCTCCCGCGCCGTGGTGCCGCTGCACAATGGGAGCTGCGGCGGGTGTTTCGCGCACGTCCCGCTGCAGATGGTGGCCAATATCCGGATCGGCAGCCAGGTTTACAACTGCGACTACTGCGGGCGGATCCTCTACTACGACGAAAAGCACGGAGTTTGACAATTTTGCCGGAGTGGAGCAGGCGGCCGCGGCTCGTCGTATCCGGCGGGCCGAGGAAAGTCCGGACTCCACAGGGCAGGATGCTGGATAACGTCCAGGCAGGGCAACCTGACGGAAAGTGCCACAGAAAACATACCGCCGGCAATTGCCGGTAAGGGTGAAAAGGTGCGGTAAGAGCGCACCGCCTGCCCGGTGACGGGCAGGGCAGGGCAAACCCCATCCGGAGCAAGGCCGAATAGGGGAGGAGAGGCGGCTCGTCTCGTTCGACTCCCGGGTAGGTCGCAGCGAGCGTGCGAAGTAATTCCACGCCCAGATGAATGGCCGCCGCCCGGCTCCCGCCATTGGCGGGAGGGGGAACAGAATCCGGCTTAAGCTCCACTCCGGCAATACTGAAATAAGGCAATTTGTTCAATTAATTAATAAAGGCGTTCAACTGTTGAGAACCAGCAGACTGCAGCATCGCTGGATCAGCCCGGCGGTAGTGTACAACGAACGTATACTCGAGCTGGAAAAGCTGATCGGCCTGCACCCACTCGTCTGCCAGATTCTTGCCAACCGGGGATTCAGGAGTGTAGAGGAAGTCGAAAAGTTTCTTGAACCTTCGCTCGGGGACCTCTACGATCCGTTTCTCATGCTGGACATGGACCTGGCTGTCGAAAGGATTGCGCAGGCTCTGCACTCACGGGAGAAAATGGTCGTCTACGGCGATTACGACGTGGACGGGATCACTTCGATCTCCCTGGTGGTGCGCTACCTGCGCCAGCTCGGCGGCGACGTGGGCTATTACATTCCGCACCGCATGGTGGAGGGCTACGGGCTGAGCGAGGCGGGGCTGGACAGCGTCAGACGCATGGGCGCCAGCCTTGTGATCACGGTCGACTGCGGGATTTCGGCCCTGGAGGCGATAGACTACGCCCGCTCGATCGGCCTGGAGACGATAGTCACCGATCATCATGAGCCCAGCGAAGGATGCCTGCCGGACGCGGTGGCGATCCTCAATCCCAAAAAACCGGGCGACAGCTATCCGGAGAAGGAGCTGGCCGGGATCGGCGTGGCTTTTAAGCTCTGCCAAGGCCTGAGCGACAGACTCGGTGTAGGCCAGCACCAACTCTCCGAGCACCTCGATCTGGTGGCGATCGGCTCGATCGCCGACATCGTGCCGCTGTTGGGTGAAAACCGGATCTTCGCCAAGTTCGGCCTCGACAAGATGCGCACCTCGGAAAAGCCCGGCATCCGCGCCCTGATCGCCCTGGCTGGGCTGGAAGGCAAGCGGCTGGACAGCAGCGACATCGTCTTCTCCATGGCCCCCCGGATAAATGCGGTGGGACGGATGGGAGACGCCGAGCGCGGGGTGCAGCTCTTCCTCACCGACGATATGGTCGAGGCAAACCGGCTGGCCGAAGTCCTCGAACAGGAAAACCGTTCCCGCCGGGAAGTGGACGCCCAGACCCTGAACGAAGCCCGGGAAGCGATCCTCGACCAGGTCGACCTCGAAAACCGCTGGACGATCGTGCTGTATTCGGAGAACTGGCACCCGGGCGTACTGGGCATCGTCGCCTCACGTATCGTGGAGGAATACTACCGGCCCACGGTGCTGATCAGCTTCGACGATTCCGGAGAAGGCAAGGGTTCGGCCCGTTCGGTGGCCAACTTCCATCTGCACAACGCCCTCAAGCGCTGCGCCGAACACCTCGAAGTCTTCGGCGGCCACAAGTACGCCGCCGGCCTGCAGGTTCGCCGTGATAAGCTGGAGGGTTTCATCGAGGCCTTTGACCGGGTGGCCCGCCAGATGATGGATGAGAGCGACCTGGTGCCGGAGATTTCCGTGGACCTCGAGATCGACCTGGCGGATGCCGATGAGCGGCTGCTGGTGAGTATCGACCGGTTTCGACCCTACGGCCCGGGCAATCCCAAGCCGGTGCTGGTGGCCGGCGAACTGTCGGTGGTGGGTTACCCCAAGATCGTCGGCACGAACCACCTGAAGATGCGGGTGCGCCAGGACGACCGCCAGCTCGACGTCATCGGTTTCGGCATGGCGGACAAGCTCAAGGAGATCAACACCGCCCGGGAAAAGATCAGTATCGCCTTCGTGCTGGAAGAAAACGTCTGGAACAACCAGCGGCAACTGCAAGCCAACCTCAGGGACATCAAGGTTTCCGACTGATGCGGATTATCGCCGGCAGTCTCGGCGGGCGCCGGCTCCCCTCTCCACGCGGCCGCCTCGTGCGGCCGGTCGGCGAGCGGCTGCGGGAATCGGTCTTTTCCGCGCTGGGCCGGGCCTGCGAGGGCGCCGAGGTTGCGGACCTGTTTGCCGGCAGCGGCGCATTCGGCTTCGAAGCGCTCAGCCGGGGCGCAAACCGGGTGACTTTCGTCGAAAAGCGCCGGGAAATCGGCCGCCGGCTCGAGGATTCGGCCAGAGAGCTGGGGGTGAGGGAGCGCTGCAGCATCGTCTGCGCCGACGTCTTCGCCTACCTCCTCAGGATCGAACGGCCCGCTTTCGACCTCGTGTTCGCCGACCCGCCCTTCGCGGCCGGTCTGGCCGACAGGGTTTTCACCTGGTGGCGGGATTATTCACCGGAGCAATCGATCCTGATCCTGAAATATCCTGCCGGCGAATCTTCTCCGGCCGTGGAAACCGGGGCCGGGCTGCTGAAGTCGGCCCGCTTCGGTGAAAGCGCCTACGCCATTTATCTCAACCAGCCGGACCAGAGACAGAACGGATGAAAACGGCAATTTATCCAGGCACGTTCGATCCCATCACTTACGGCCATCTCGACATCGCCCACCGGGCCCTCGGGATAGCCGACCGGGTGGTGATCGCCGTCGCCAGAATGACCGGCAAGTCCCCGGCCTTTACCTGGGAGGAGCGGGTGGAGATGATCCGGCAGTCGCTGCCGGAGCTGGGCCTTAACCTCGAAGTGGACTCTTTCGATGGCCTGCTGGTCGATTACGCGCGGCGTCGGGGAGCCCAGATGGTTATCCGCGGCCTGCGGGCGGTGAGCGATTTCGAGTACGAATTCCAGATGGCCCTGATGAACAAGAAGCTGGCCCCGGAGATCGAGGAAGTTTTCCTCACCGGCGACCAGAAATACATCTTTCTCAGTTCGAGCCTGGTGCGCGAAGTGGCCTCCTTGGGCGGGAACATTGCGGATTTCGTCACGCCGAAGGTGGAAAAGATGCTCACCGAGCGGTTCCAGACGAGCAAACCGGCCTGATTCGCCCGACTGACCCGGATGCCGGAGCTCAAATCGGACCCGCCCGCGATCACCGGGCGAATCCCGAGCGTTTCCCGTCTCGCGGCAGAGAGCTTACCGCGGCCGTACGACCTGCTCCAACCGGCGGCAAGTCCCATTCCCGCCGGCCTGATTTTTCGGCCGCCGCATTGTTTTTCTTGATTTTTCGGGAAGTGTCAATTATGTTATTATCAAGAGTGGGGCAAGCCCCACTCTTTTTTTTCAGTCTCACCTCTCCCGGTACGGAAGAAGCGCTGAAGGGAGCAGGGTAGTGGATATCGAGCGGACGCTGTTTTCGATCTGCGAACCCGTGCTTGCCCGCGCCGGCTACGAGCTGGTCTGGGTGCAGGTTTCGGGCGCCGGGAGTACACGTAAAAAGGCGGCCTTGTACATAGACTCCGAGGGTGGGGTGAGCGTGGAGGATTGCGCCATTGCCAGCCGCCTGGTCGACCGGATGATCGAGGAAAACGAGGTGTTCGATGCGGCCTACGTGCTCGAAGTCTCCTCTCCCGGATTCGACCGGCCGCTCTTCAAGCCGGCCGACTACCAGCGGTTCGCTGGCAGCAAGGCACGGATTATGCTTCGTCGGGACATGGAGGGCCGGCGCAAGTTCACCGGGCTTCTGTGCGGCCTGGAAGAAGACGGACAGGTGGTAATCGAGTTGGAGGACGGACGGATCGAGCGCATACCCCTGGACAACGTGCATAAGGCCAACCTCGTCTACGAATGGAAATAAGTAACCGGGCCGCTTCAGGCGCCGGCAGTGACGGTTCGAACCTATTCACCACAAATAAAATCCCGGGGATATCAAGATGGCTGTCAATCCGATCGTAGATGCCTTCACTGAGATAGCGCGCGAGAAAAGCATCGGGCGCGAAGAGCTAATCGAGATGATAGAGGCTGGCCTGGTGGCTGCTGTGCGCCGGAAATACGGCGTCGGCTGCGAGGTCGAAGTGAAGATCGAGTCGATCTCGGGGCGGATCGACATCCGTGTGGGCCGCGTGGTGGTCGAAGAAGTGACGGATCCCAGCGCCCAGGTTTCACTGGCCGAGGCCGGCGGCCAGCAGGAAAATATTAAGGTGGACGATGTCCTCTGGCAGGAGGTCCCGTTCACCGTGTTCGGCCGCAACGCCATCCAGGCCGCCAAGCAGGTGGTGATCCAGCGGATCCGCGAGGCCGAGCGCGATAAAATCCGGGCCGAATATTCAGGCAAGATCGGCGATCTGCTTTCCGGCACCATCCAGCAGGTGGAGCGCGGCAATTACATAATCTTTCTCAACAAGCAGACCGAAGCGATCCTGCCGATGAAGGAAGTCAACCGCAAAGACCACTTCAAGCAGGGTGATCCGATGCGGGCGGTGCTGATCGACATCCGCGAAACCACCAAGGGGCCGCAGCTCATCCTCAGCCGCACCAGCGAGATGTTCCTCAAGGCCCTCTTCCAGCTCGAGGTGCCGGAAATCTACCAGGGGATCATCGAGGTCAGGAGCGTGGTGCGCGAAGCCGGCAGCCGCAGTAAGATCGCTGTTTATTCGAACGACGACCACATCGACCCGGTGGGCGCCTGCGTGGGCCTCAAGGGCAGCCGGGTGCAGGCCGTGGTCAACGAGCTGGGGGGAGAACGGATCGACATCATTGCCTACAGCGATGACCCGCAGGAGTTCGTCCGTGCCGCCCTCAACCCGGCGAAAGTCTACCGCACCATGATCGACCGCGAGGAAAACACCGTGACCGCGGTGATCGAGGATGAGCAGCTGTCGCTGGCGATCGGCAAGAACGGACAGAACGTGCGCCTGGCCAGCCAGCTCAGCGGCTGGAAGATCGACCTGGTGCAGAAGAAGGATTTCCTCGCCCAGCGTGAAGAAATACTCACCGGCGTATTCGGCGGCGCCAAGACCGACAAGGAGAAGCCGGGGGAGCAGAAGAAGCCCAAAGAGGTCGCCGTGGCCGGCGGAGTCGAGGCCGGGGCTAAGGCGGGGGGAGGAGCGGCCGAGGAAGAGCAGAGTGCCTACGGCGGCATGGATGCCAACCAGCTCACCGAAAAACAACGCGATATTCTGGATGACCTGCCGGTGGAAGATTTCCCGATCTCGCTGATTGACTCTTTCACCCCGGCCCTGCGCGAGCGTCTCGAAGAAGCCGGTTATGACACCTTCTACAAGCTGGTTCTGGCCACCCAGGAACAGCTCTGCGATATCAAGGGAATCGGCAAGCAGACCAGCAGCAAGGTCAAGGAAGTGGTGGATTTTCTGATCGAGCATTACGAGGAAGAGGTGGAGGCGGAGGAAGAATGAGCCGTTTGTGGGGCGAACAGGCCCGCTGACTGCGCCAAATTGTTTACAAAAGATATTGAGAATGCTATCTTATTAAGAATTTCCATTTTCGTCTGTCTTTCCGGCGGGCGGTGTACTACTATCCGTGGCCCATCCACGGGAGAAAGCTGTGAGTGCATTGAGAGTATATAAGTTAGCCAAGGATTTGGACATCTCGAGTGAGGCGCTGGTCAAGCTCCTGGAAGAAATCAACCGGCCGGTGCCCGGTCACATGAGTACGATCGACGAGGAGACGGTCGGCCTGATCAAGGAGAAACTGGCGGAAGCCAAAGCCGAGGTCAGGGAAAAAATAGAGAAGAAAAAGAAGATGGGAGGCCCCAGGAAGAAAGAACGGGAACAGCCGAAAGTGGCGAAAGTTGCGGCTGAAGAAGAGGAAGAAATCGAGGTAGTCCCGCGGCGCCGCGAAACCAAGGTCGTACGGACTGTGAAGCGCAAGCGCGGGAAAGAGGGCGGTAAGGAAGGTGTGGAAGAGGAAGAGGCACCGAAACTTCACGGCCGGAAAAAGAAGAAAAAGAAAAAAATCAGCCAGAAAGTGATCGCCGAAAATATCCGCCGCACCCTGGCCAAAATCGATGCCGGCGGGGTTCGCAAAAAGAGGCGCCGGCGGGGTACCGGTGGGGTGGTTCAGGTCGAGGAGGTCCCGGAAGAAAACAGAATCAAGGTCATGGAATACATCTCGCTGGCAGAGCTGAGCGACATGATAGACGTTCCCGCCAGCAAGTTGATCAGCGCCTGCATGGATCTGGGCCTGATGGTCACAGTCAACCAGCGGCTCGATTTCGAAACGATCAACCTGATCTGCGAGGGTTTCGGCTTCAAGGCGGTGAGGGACGCGGAGTACGGCCACGACATTCTCGAAGAAGTCGCCCGGGAAGAACAGGAGAAGCACAGCGACATTCGCCCGCGCCCGCCGATCGTGACCGTCATGGGTCACGTCGATCACGGCAAAACCACTCTGCTTGATTACCTGCGCAAAAGCAACATCATCGCCGGTGAATCCGGCGGAATCACCCAGCATATCGGCGCCTACCATGTAATCACCGAGAGCGGCCCGGTCTGTTTCCTCGACACCCCGGGCCACGAGGCCTTTACTTCCATGCGCGCCCGGGGCGCCCAGGTCACCGACATCGTGATCCTGGTGATCGCCGCCGACGATTCGGTACAGCCGCAGACGGTGGAGGCGATTAACCACGCGCGCGCGGCCGGCGTGCCGATGATCGTGGCCATCAACAAGATCGACCTGCCCACGGCCAATCCCGGCCGGGTGAAGCAGGAGCTGTCCCAGCAGGGCCTGTTGATCGAGGAATTCGGCGGCAACGTGCTGTGCGCCGAGATCAGCGCGAAGAAGGGCACGGGTGTAAAACACCTGCTGGAATTGATTCTGCTGCAGGCCGAGGTGATGGAATTGACCGCCCAGTACGGCGGCCTGGCCCGCGGCGTGGTGGTGGAAGCCAAGCTCGACCGCGGCATGGGGCCGATGGCCACCGTGCTGGTCACCGGCGGTACTTTCGAAGTGGGCAATCCATTCGTCTGCGGAATGGTGGCCGGCCGGGTGCGGGCGATACGCTCGGAGCGCGGAGACAATCTGAAAACGGCGGGTCCCGCCCTCCCGGTCCAGATACTCGGCTTCGACGGCGTGCCCCAGGCGGGCGACGGCTTCCAGGTGGTCCGCGATGAGCGTGAGGCCAAGGAAATCGCCAATGTGCGCCAGCGCCTCAAGCGCGAACAGGATTTCAGCCGACATCACAAGGTGACCCTGAACCAGCTGTTCCAGCGGATCGAGTCCGGCGAAGTGCAGAATTTGCACCTGATCATCAAGGGCGATGTGGACGGTTCGGTGGAGGCCCTCTCCGATTCGCTGGAAAGGCTTTCCACGGCTGAGGTGAAGGTGGAAGTAATCCACCGCGGAGTGGGCGCGATTACCGAAAACGACGTCATCCTCGCCTCGGCCAGCAACGCCATCGTCATCGGCTTCCACGTCCGGCCGGACAACCGGGCACGCGAGGCGGCGCAGCGGGAAGGCGTGGACATCCGGCTCTACCGGGTGATCTACGAGGTGGTGGACAGCGTGCGCCAGGCAATGGAGGGCATGCTGTCAATGGAGGAAAAGGAGCACCTGGAAAGCTCGATCGAGGTGCGCGAGATATACAAGATCTCGAAAATCGGAATCGTTGCCGGCTGCCACGTCACCAGCGGCAAGGTAAGCCGCGGCCACCGGGCCCGTCTCTACCGCGAAAGCGTGGAAGTCTGGGAGGGTACTATTTCCAGCCTGCGCCGCTTCAAGGATGACGTGCGGGAGGTGCAGGCCGGCTATGATTGCGGTATCCGTCTGGAGAATTTCCTGGATCTCAAGGCCGGCGACGTGCTCGAAACCTACACGGTCGAAGAGGTCAAGCGCCAGCTCAGCAGTCAGACGTCTCAGTGACGCGCCGGGGCCAGCATGGCATTAGTGGTCGGTGTCTGCACTTACGAGCTTTACCTGGAAGGCATCCACTCGCTCAAGGCCAAGCGGGGAGTGCTCAAGCGCCTCAAGGCCCGGATCGCCGGCAAGTTCAACGTCTCCGTGGCCGAAATCGAGGCCATGGACAGCTGGCAGCGCTCCACCGTGGCGGTGGCCCTGGTCAGCAACGAACAGCGCTTCGCCAACCAGGTGCTCTCCAAAGTCTCGGAGCTGGTGGCGGCCAGCGGCGAAGTGATGCTGGTCAGCCAGAAAATGCAATTTCTATAAATGACGAATAATTCATATAAGAGAAGCGACCGCCTCGGTCACCAGCTTCAGCGGGAGATCGGCAAGGTTCTCCAGTTCGATGTGCGCGATCCCCGCCTGCAGTTTGTCACTATCACCGAAGTTCGCCTCTCGGCAGACCTGATGGACGCGACAGTCTTCGTTTCGATAATGGGTGAGAACCGGGAAGAGGTATTCAACAGGGTCGAGCATGCCGGAAGTTTCATCCGGTCACGCACCGCCCAGCGCTGCTATTTGAAATTCGTTCCCAGGCTGAACTTTAAGCTCGACACCACCCTCGAAACAGCGGCCCGGATCGAGAATCTGATCGATCAGGTCTGCGGTGGGGACGGCCGGGACGCCACTGCCGGAAACGAGCCCCGGTAGGGAGCCCGGAGATAATAGATGGACAAGCGGCGCCCAGAGATGGTCCACCGCAGCGGCGTGCTGGCCGTGAACAAGCCCGCCGGGCCGACCAGCCACGATGTGGTCGACCGCCTCCGCCGGCTGCTGAACGTGCGCAAAGTCGGACATGCCGGCACGCTCGATCCGGCTGCGGAGGGATTACTGATCCTCTGTATCGACGGCGCGACCCGGTTCTCCGGCTACCTGAGCGGTCTGGACAAGACTTACCGGGCCACTTTGCGGCTGGGCAGCGCCACCGCCACCGACGACGGCGAGGGCGAAGTCCTCACCCGCTACGATGGCGAGCTGGCGCCGGTCCTCGCCGGGGGTCGGCTGGAGGAAGCGGTCGGCTCTTTTGTGGGTGAAAGCCTTCAATTACCGCCGGCTTACAGCGCCAAAAAGGTGGAGGGCGTACCGGCTTACAAGCTCGCCCGGCGCGGCGAAAGTCCCAGGCTCGAGCCGGCGGCCATGCATGTGGAACGGATTGAAATAACCGGAGTAGCCCTGCCGGACGTAAGCGTGGAAATCGACTGCTCGTCCGGGTTTTACCTGCGGGCCCTGGCCCGCGACCTCGGCCGGAAACTCGGCTGCGGCGCGCACCTGGCGAATCTGGTGCGCACGCGGATCGGTGATTTTACCTTGGAGCGGGCGGTCTGGTTGGGCGATCTGGTCGGCGGCCGGGGTGTCGAAATAGTGGATCAGAAGCTGGTTGCGCTGGAAAACGCTCTTTCGTTTCTCCCGGCGGTTCGGCTCAGCTCTTCCGGCCGGGAAAAAGTCTGGTTCGGCAGGCAGGTGGCCCTCGGCACTCCGGACGTAGCCGGAGCGGATGAGACGGCCGGCGCCCAGCCTCCGGGCCTGGTGCAGATGCAGGACGCCGAGGGCGGCTTCCTGGGTGTGGCCCTGGTTCAGAGAGTCGGCAGGCAGGCCGGCAGTCTCAGGCCCAGGCGGCTGTTGCGGGAAGCGTTTCCGCACGCGGATGCGGGTATCCAGGGCCGCTGAACAACGTAGGCAAGCGGTGCTGACCGGCCGGGCGCAGGTCCCGGAGGCGGCAGAGGATAGATGGCAGAATTCAAGGATAGAGTTTCGCCGGTACTTGGCGAAAAGGTCAGCACGGCGGTGACCGTCGGTACGTTCGACGGCCTGCACAAGGGGCATCTGAGCATCCTGGAGGAATTGCGCAAGGCGGCCGGCAAGAGAGGCCTGAGCTCGATGGTGATCACCTTCGATCCCCATCCGCGGCAGGTGCTTCAGCCCGAGGCCCGTATCCGGCTGCTCAGCTCCACCGAAGCCAAGATCAAGCTCTGCGCCGAACTGGGTATCGATTACGTCACCGTGCTCGAATTCAACCGGGAGCTGTCGCAGGTCACCGCCGAAAGGTTCGTGATCGACTACCTGATCGGCCGCTACAACATGAAGTGCCTGGTGATGGGCTACGACCACGCTTTCGGCCGGGACCGGCAGGGTGGGGAAAAAGTCCTGCGGGAACTGGTGAAAGTTTACGACTATGACCTGATCAAGGTCCCGCCGGTCATAATCGACGGGCGGCCGATTTCCAGTTCCTGGGTCCGTTCCCGCCTGGAGGACGGCGACCTGAAGACCGTGGCCAGGCTGCTGGGCCGCTTTTATTCATTCAGCGGCACGGTGGTGGCCGGGGCCGGACGGGGCAAGAAGCTGGGTCACCCGACGGCGAATCTCGAGCCGGTGGAGGCGGGCGGACTCGAGCTGTTTCCCGATGGAATCTACGCGGCGGCCGTGGACCTGGAAGGCGAAATGCTGCCGGGAGCGCTGCATCACGGGCCCCGGCCCACGTTCGATGAAACCGAAAGCACGCTTGAGCTCAACCTCTTCGACTACTCGGGCAACCTTTACGGCAGAACGCTCGAAGTGTTCGTGATCGAGAGGATCAGGCCGATCCTGCGTTTTGACAGTGCGGATGCGCTGACCAGGCAGATGGATGCCGACGACGAGGAGGTCAGGCGGGTCTTCGAAAAAATGAAATCTTCCACGGCCGCACTTCGCCGTGCTGTGTAATGGAATTGACGCAGTCAATCCTACATAATCGTTTGTGGAGGAAATTGCATGAGCATCACCAGGGAAGCCAAGGCGGAAGTTATCCGGAACTTCCGGAAGCATGACACGGACGTGGGCGGCGCGGAAGTCCAGATTGCGATTCTGACCGAAAGAATCCGCAATCTCACCGAGCATTTCAAGATCCACAAGAAGGACTTTCATTCCAGGCGCGGCCTGCTGCAAATGGTGAGCCAGCGCAAGAGGTTGCTGGAGTACCTGCGCATCAATGACTACGATTCT
>Ga0214473_10000023_pt1 | contig 204422 bp, 200 predicted proteins | sample RVTome_7_FD_203509 | JGI IMG/M metagenome (GOLD analysis project Ga0214473, IMG submission 203509) | Soil microbial communities from uranium-contaminated site in the Upper Colorado River Basin, Wyoming, United States - RVT98D197 | ecosystem: Environmental > Terrestrial > Soil > Contaminated >...
CAGAGAGATAAAACCATTATAAATTTAACCCATTTGTAAATTTTTTTAGAAATGATTAGTCAAAATCCCCAGTGTTTTAAAGGTTTTTAAATCTGAAACGTTACCTTTCACGCTTTTTTCAGGTATAACGTTTACATTCAAAGGGTTGGGAACTATTAGAATTGGTATCATTTTTGCTATTTATAAAAGACGGAAATTCTCGTATTATCAAAATTGAAAGAAATGAAAAAAGGTTCACAACTTTTTAAAAGGTTTTTTATTCTAAAGATGGTGATCCTCTGGGTTGCCCTATCTTTTGCATATAATTGCGCAGGAGTAAAGCCTGAACAGAAACCTGCCCCTCCTGTTGAAGAAAAAGTTGAACAGCCTAAGAAGGAAGAAACCCCTGGCTCCCGGCCCGCCCCAGAACCTCCACCCAAACCTGTTCCACCTGTTGTTTCGCCATCTGTTTCAGAACCTCCAAAAGTGACCTCGCCATCCTCTCCGTCTCCCCTTCGTACAACTAAAATCGTATGGGATGCCGTGAATCTTCGGGAAGGACCTGGACTCAATTACAGAGCGATCGGAAATGCAAAAAAGGGAACTTCTCTGTCGATTCTCGAAGACAGGGGAAGCTGGTTACGAGTTCGACTGCAGGACGGAAGTGAGGCATGGGTGAGCAAGGCCGCCACTTCAGATGCTCCCAAACCTCCTCCTGCGACCACTCCCAAACCCAAGCCGATGTGAGGACCGAAAACAGAAGATGCTATTTTGCAAGAAATGTCAGATCGAATATGAGGATGACAGGAGGTTTTGTGGACAATGCGGAAGCTTCTTGATTAGAAAAGAAGAGGCCCTCCCGGATTTTAATGATACAGAAAAACTCATTGAAGAAAAACCAAAAGAAAAATTCATCTGCCCCGATTGTAAAATCATCTATGAAAAAACAAAGACCTGCATCCGGTGCGGAGTAGAGGTCGTTCTTTTAGCTTCCTTTCAAGCAAAAGAGGAGGCCGAAACAGTTCAGGAACCTGATGTCGGGAAAGAATCTCCTCAGGTCTTGACTACCCGGGAATGGTTGGAATCGCCGCCCCAACATCTAACCTGTCCGATTTGTAAAAAAGTTTATCTCCACGGCAAATCCTGCCCCAAATGCGGAGCAGGACTCGTTCCACCAGGTCCGCTTCGAGAGGAACAGAACAGAAAAAAACCCACTCTCCATGAAGATAAAAAGCCCGAGATTAAAACACCCTACCCTTCAGAATTTGAAAAAGCCTTTTTCCAGGAAGAAACACCTGATCAAAAAACTCCTAAAGGAACCGTGGAGGAACAGATAAAAAAGGGAAGGTTTGCAAGAAAGATAAAAAAAGACTATCCACGGATCTTTTTAAACTGGAGCGGCATCGCCATCATTTGTATTGCCGCAGGATATCTCCTCTGGTCCACCTATCCTCACATCGTGACAAAGAAGTCGGATTCGAGCGCCATCCCTCCCTCTAAAGAGAAGGCTTCTTCTCTGGTGCTCGCCTCTTCGGGGATTCCCCCTTCCAGCGCTTCCCCCAAAGAGGCGGAAGAGATAGAGAAAATAAGAAACCTTCTCGAAAATATCAGGAAGGCAAATCTGAGAAAGGATATTGATCTTTTTCTATCATGCTATTTGAATGATTTTAAGGATCGGGAAGGAAAAAAGAAATCGACGCTTGAATCCTGGGAAAATTTCAATTTTCTCGATCTCACTTATGATCTTGTCACCCATTCGGTATCCGGGAATGCGGTTAGAGCAAGGGTGGAGTGGCTGGTCAGGTTTTCTCCGAAAAGCGGCGGCCAACCCCAGGAAAGCAAAACAACCCTCGATGTGATCTTTAAGAAAGAGGATGCGACATGGAAAATAGGAGAAATTAAATCGAGTTTATAGCCTCCTTCGATCTTCTACAAACCCTTCTGACAGGACCCGGCCCTGATCATCCAATTCCACATAATAGACAAAAGGGAGGCGTATCCCGGGAAGGAAAAACCTCACATCCATAAACTCCACCCTGTGCCTGCCCTCTCTTAAATTGGCTGACTTCACAACAGGAAATCGGGCAAACCAGTAGTAGAACTTGATTCCTTCTGCAGTGAGGGCTTTTTGCACCCATGGAGAGTCCGGCAATTTTTCCATGGATTGAAAAGGAATGCTTCCGGATGGATAATAGAGGCTGTCCAATCTGTCGAAGAACGAGGCCTGAGGTGAAACAGATTTGGGAAGGTCCTTCCTCCTCAGATCCACAAACCCCTGAAAGACCTTATTTCCCGTCTCCACATAGAGGGCCCAGCGAAAAGGAGAAGTGGGCTGGGGCAGGGCGGCAATCTGAATCACCTCCTCTGTCAATCCTTTCGAAAAGCCCCTGACCTCTCCGAGAGCCTGCCCGTGCTGAAACCAGCAGAAGAGAATATAGGCGGTCAGTCCGATGAGAGATCCCCTGCATATCCATCGCGCTCCTCTCTTCAAGAAAAAGCTCGCCAGTAACGGGAGAATGATGATTCCGGAAAAGATCAAGTCAATGATGAACACGAGGTCCCAGGCAAACCGATGTTCAAAGAAAGGGGAGAAGACTATTGTGCCATAAGAAGTGAGGAGGTCGAGCAGGACATGGCTCAATAAAACAGGGAAACAGATTTTATAGAAATTCCAGAGATAGGGACGTTTCGATATCTTGACAAAGAGCCAGCTGAAGAAGAGAGAGTAGAAAGGTATCAACAGGATGGAATGGGTAAAATCGCGATGGTATTGAAGATAGAATTGGTGATTGAAGAGGCCAAGGACAAAATCGGAATCGGGAAAGAGCCCCATCGCCAATCCTGCAACGGTCCCCCACTTTCCGACTTTCTCGTCATCGATGGCTCTGGCAATAACGGCACCGGTGAGGGCATGGGTGATGCTGTCCATATAAAAAAATATTAACCCTTAAATACCCCCATAGGCAAATCGGAAATGTCCTCTTAAAAATCTTCCTCCCCCATCTCCATAAAATACAAGGGGCGAACCCAATCGGATTCGCCCCATTTTTATTGTCACTTTTTGATAGGGTCGCCCCTCAGATCTTTTTTTTATACCTTGATCTCCTGGTCCATCAGCTTAGATATCCCGAATAACTCCTCCCTGGTAAAAACACCCTTTTCCACAAGCCACCTGGTATCGCTTCTTAATTTCAACTCACTCGGCACAATGAACATCGATCTCTTCTCTTTTACCATACGGCCAAAAGTCACGTTTGCCCATCTCATCCCTGATTGAATCTGTGTCATTCCTCTCGGGTCTTTCCTCCTCTCTATCAACATACCCATCAGATCACCCTTCTTCAGCTCATAATTTTTGGAAAAGACTTTATAGACGATCATCCTGTCACTCTCCTCAATCCATCCTGGTCTCTTCAGCAAAATATCGGGTGATTTCAAGGACAAGATAGCACATAAACTATTTCCATATGACTATAAAAATCTCATGACAATTTTATAAGATTATATAAACCGCCATAAGGATTGTCAAGGAATTTGTCAAGGAATTCAGACCATTGGGGGTCCCCATTTCCTTAGAACCAAAATTTTGGGCTATTGAGACAAATCTCTTTTGATATAGCATGAATTCAGGAATCACTCATTTATCAAAACGCATAGAGAGTCGCACCGGAAGCATAGGGAATGAGTTGATCTAAAACAGGTATTTCTTAAACCAGTCCACGGTCAGATCAGTGGCCCGCTGGCGGTGGGCGGGGAGGGTGAGACGATGGTCCGCGCCACCGATCACATGGATTTCCTTCGGCAAGTTGAGGTGGCGAAAGATCCCATAGGCCTGTTCGATTGGAACGAGTTCATCTTCTTCTCCGTGAATGACCAGGCAGTTGGAAACCCGAGGCAAAAGAGGAAGCAGACGATGCTTTGGCAGATCTTCAAAAAAGGCTTCGGGTGGGAGTGGCCTCTCCTCGTTCCCCTCCTTCGACTCAAGGTCATCCATGTGAAAAGGGGTGGCCCAGACAACCACAGCCTGGATCTCTTCATCTCTCGAAGCCCTGATCAGAGAGAGAAAGCCTCCGAGGCTTGACCCCACCAGTCCCATCCGATTTCCAAGTCCTGGATAAGAGCGGACAAAATGGATGGCCGAGCTGAGATCAACCAGTTTTTTACTGACGGTATTGTCCTCCTCCCCTCCCTCACTCTCTCCGATTCCCCTGAAATCAAACCGAAGCATCACCATTCCCTCTTCTGACATCCGATGCCCAAGGGCAATATACTTTTCGCTATCTTTGCTCGACAGGAGACCATGAGAGGCAATCACACAGGGAGGGCGCTCCCTGTCAGGAAGATGAAGAATGCCCGAAATTTTGTGATCTTCGCTCTTAAAAGAAACTTTCACTGTTTTCATTTTAAACTCTCCTAATGATCACCTTACTATTTCCCCTTGATCCTACCGCCTCAACTAAAATTCCAATCACCAAATCCCCTGCCTGCGGCAGGCAGGCAAGCTCCAAATAATTACCAATAACCAAATCCCAATTACCAAAAATCATAAAGTTTGGGTATTGGTTATTGAGATTTATTTGGTTATTGGTGCTTGGAATTTGGTTATTCTATCTTCACTCCTGCTTCTTTCATCGCCACCACATACTCCTCCCTTAACTTCTCTTTCGGGATGCCATGGTCGATGAAGTCCCAGGGAAAGATTTCATCCAGATCCCTTCTCCGGTAGACAAAGAAGTCGGGATTGAGGCTCGTCTCACGGAGGGCCTGTTCCCAGTTCCCCTGATGGCGGTGAGCGGCCATCAATATCTGCCCCACCCTCCGATCTCCCCTCGAAAGCAGGGCCTGGATATAAGCCCACTTGGGAAGGTCGTTGATCATCTCGATGTTCTTTTCCCTTCTGATCCCCTTCCGGAGGATCTTCAGCTTCCTCTTCAATTCACCCACTTCCTCAAAAGGAACCCACTGAAAGGGAGTCGCCGGCTTGGGCACAAATGGATTAACGCTCAGAATGAGCTTCCACCTTTTCTTCTCACTCACCCGGGAGGAGACAATTTGATGCTCAATCCTTTTCGAAAGGGAGAGGATCGCCTTCACCTCCTCATCCGTCTCGGAAGGAAGTCCGATGAGAAAATAGCTCTTTATCTGCGAAAGCCCGTTCTCAAATAGTGTCCGGATCGCTCTCAAAATCTCATCCTCTCCATAACCCTTCTTTAAAACCTTCCGCAACCTCTCCGATCCTGCTTCCGGAGCAATGGCAGCAGTTCTGACCCCGCCTCTTCTCAAACAGTCGGCGAGGGAGGGCGTGATCGCATCGACCCTTAGCGAGGCAATCGAGACTCCCCCTCCATGGGAGAGGATACCCTCGCATAGTGGAAGCAGAGATGGATAGTCGGAGATGGCTGTTCCGGCAAGACCGATCCGTTTTTCCTTTGAAATGGCTTCTCTTGAGAGCAATTCAAGCAAGGAGAGACTTCGGTTACGAAAAGGATGATAGACAAAACAGGCCGCACAGAACCTACACCCCCTCGGACAGCCTCTGTTCACTTCCACCACGGCCATCTCCCTGAACTCCGTATCCGGAGTGAAGAGACACGATTGTGTCGGGAATCGATCGATCTTCGAAATCCATCTCCGCTTAACCTTCCTGGGCAGTCCTGCTTCAGAGTCAATCGTCCCTATCCTTCCATTTTCACCATAAGTGACATGATAAAATTCCGGGACATAGATCCCCTCTACTCCTGCCAGCCTTCTCAATAGATCTTCCCTTCCTGAGTGACGGTAGACCTCCAGGAATTCGCCAATCACTTCCTCTGCTTCGCCGAAGACGAAGAGGTCGAAAAATTCGCTGAGGGGCTCCGGATTGAGAAAGACGGCCACACCTCCTGCCATGACTAACGGATCTTTCTCTCCGCGAAGAGCGCGCTCCAGCGGAATGCGGGCTAAATCGAGGAGGGTGAGGATGTTGAGAAAGTCGTTCTCAAAGGAGATGGAGAAGGCTAATAGATCGAAGTCTGAAAGGGGCTTCTGGGATTCGAGTGAGAGAAGCGGGGTTTGCGTCCTCCGGTAGTCCTGGAGGTCTTCCGGATCGGGAAGGAAGGCTCTCTCGCAGACGACATCGTCTTCCGAGTTGAGCCTCTGATAGACGGCTTGAAATCCGAGATTGGACATCCCCACATGGTAGGAGTTCGGATAGAGGAGACATATCGAAATTCTTCCTCCCCAGGGTTTTCGGACAGCCCCCCTCTCTTTTTCGAGAATGGTCTTCGCCTTCTGAATGAGTTTCCGGGAAATCATACGTTATCAGTTATCAGTAGTCAGTAGCAATCAGTTGTCAAAAAGAGATCTACGCCATCAAGTATAACAAATTTTCAGTCTTCGCAAATAATTTTACCATTTACAACTGATGACTGACCACTGTCCTCTGATAACTTGCTTCTTCAGTCCGCCTGCTTCCTTAAAAAAGTCGGGATGTCAAAACGGTCCTCATCCTCAATGGTGAAATCGGACGGAGAATCCAATTTCAACTCATCGAATCGTTCGTTGGCTTTTACCCTTCTCATAAAAGCGGGGGTTTCCCGGTTTCCCTCCTTGACGCTGATGGAGAATGGAGGGATCTCTTTGCTACGGTCCTTGAAACCGGGAATATGAGAAAATCGTTTCAGTCCTGAAGAGACCGGCTTATCCACCCTTTTCTCAACGGCTTTTCCGAAGCCGGTGGCAATAACGGTAATCCGGATATCCTCTTTCATGGATGGGTCGATCACCATCCCCCAGATAACATTTGCATCTTCATGAGCCTCTTTCTGGATAAGGCTCGTCGCCTCATTGATCTCGCTGAGGGTCATATTCTCTCCGCCGGTGATATTGATGAGCAGCCCTCTTGCCCCCTCAATCGAGATATCCTCTAAGAGCGGACTGGAGATCGCCTTCTGGGCGGCCTCCAGTGACCGATTTTCTCCGGAAGCAATTCCCGTTCCCATCATCGCCATTCCGGTTTCAGACATGACGGCCCGTACATCGGCAAAATCGAGATTGATGATCCCGTGCCCGACAATGATATCCGAAATCCCTTTAGCCGCATGGTAGAGAATCTCATCCGCCTTTTTAAAGATCTCCAGTAAGGTCATATTCTTGCCGCTGACGCTCAGGAGTCGTTGATTCGGAATGGTGATCAGGGCATCCGCTGTCATCTTCAGATTGGCCAGACCTTCTTCCGCCTGTTTCATCCTCTTCTTTCCCTCAAAGTGGAAGGGTTTCGTGACGATGGCTACGGTGAGCGCACCCATCTCACGAGCCACCTCTGCGATCACAGGGGCTCCGCCTGTCCCGGTTCCTCCGCCCAGGCCGGCGGTGATGAAGACCATGTCCGCCCCCTTCAGGATTTCGCGGATCATCTCCACATCTTCCAGAGCCGCCTTTCTCCCGACTTCCGGATTAGCACCGGCTCCCAGGCCTTTGGTCAAACTGGCGCCCAGCTGGAACTTCATCGGAGCCAGGTTCGCCGCCAACGCCTGGGCATCGGTATTGGCTGCGACAAATTCTACACCGGTGAGGTGACTCGAAATCATTGTGTTCAGAGCATTATTCCCTCCTCCTCCGATTCCGATGATCTTGACCTTGGCGGCCATGTTTCTGTTCTCGTCAAATTCGATCATATCTCCCTCCTTTTTTTAAAATTGAAATATTGAAAAGATGGAATGTTGGAAGAATGCCTGCCTGTCGGCAGACAGGGAAATGATGGAATATTGGGTTCTACTTATATCTACTCAAAAATATTTTACCCATATTCCATTTTTCCAGTATTCTATTATTCCATCAAAAGAATTCTCCTATCCATTCTTTCATCCGCCGGGTAACTTTGCTGAAGATATTCCCCTCGCCCACCTTAAACCGGCTCTGGGCCATATTTCGACTTCCATAAAGGACGAGGCCCACTCCGGTGGCATAGATCGGGCTGTTGACCAGGTCGACCAGGCCTCCGATTCCCACGGGCGTCCCCCTCCGGACGGGCAGATTAAAGATCTGTTCGGCCAGTTCGGGAATCCCTTCGAGGATAGCGCTCCCCCCTGTGAGGATCAACCCGGAGGCAAGAAGATTCCCATAACCCATCTTCACCAATTCATCTCGAACCAGAGCGAGGATCTCGTCCACCCTGGGTTCAATGATCTCCGCAAGGGTCTGCCTCGAAAGGACACGGGGCTTTCTCCCCCCTACGCTGGGGACTTCGATCGTCTCATCCTTCCGAACCAGAGAGGTGAGCGCGCACCCATAACGAATCTTAATCTTCTCGGCCTCCTCCACAGGCGTGCGAAGCCCTATTGAGATATCGTTGGTGATATGGTTTCCAGCCAGGGAGAAGACGGCTGTATGTTTGATCGAGCCATTCGAAAAGATGACCAGGTCCGTCGTTCCGCCGCCGATATCGATAATGGCCGCCCCCAGTTCTTTCTCCTCCGGGGTCAGCACAGCTTCGCTCGAACCTAACTGTTCCAGGACGATGTCATCCACATCGAGACCGGCGCGGTTGGCGCATTTGATGATGTTCTGGGCAGAGGTAATGGCGCCGGTGACGATGTGAACTCTCCCCTCCAATCTCACCCCTGACATCCCGACCGGATCCTTGATTCCGTCCTGATCGTCCACGATGAACTCCTGTGGGATGATGTGGATGACCTCCCGATCCATCGGGATGGCCACTGCGCTCGCCGCATCGATGACCCGCCTCACATCATTCGGTGTGATCTCCTTGTTCTTGACGGCGATCACCCCATGGCTGTTGATTCCCTTGATATGCCCGCCTGAAATGCCGGCATAGACGGCAGTGATATGGCAATCGGCCATCAGTTCGGCTTCTTCCACCGCTTTTTTAATGGATTGGACCGTGCTTTCAATATTGATGACCACACCCTTGCGCAATCCCTTTGAGGGAAAGGTCCCGAGGCCAATGATATTGACCTGGCCATCTGCCATCTCCCCTACAACCGTGCAGATCTTTGTCGTCCCGATATCTAATCCGACGACCAGCGAATCCCTCTTGCCCATCTTCGGATCACCTCCTTTCTAATTTGACCTGCGGGGAATCTTTTTGACCACCATTCTCTTCAAGTCACTGCAGTCGATCGACGCTGCCGAGACTCCCCTTTTCTGAAGATCGGTCCAGATGAGGGACAATCTCCTCAATTTTTCTCCAAAGTGATTCCATCCCATTCTCACCTCCACCCCCTCGGCCTGTGTGAAACATTGAATCCCGAAAGTCTTCTCCATCCGAATCTCCGAAACCCCATCCAGGGGAGGAGCCTTTTCCTGATCGATGATCCTTAATAATTCGAGGGCTTTCGTGACGAGATGTTTTGCCACAACCGGGTCTTTATCAAACGCCTGCCGGCTTAAACCGGTGAGAAAGGGGAAATTATATTCATCCCGATCTCCCACCCTCGAAAAGATCACCCCCTTTGAATCGATATAAAAAGGTCCCTCCAGTTGAAGGATGGCCATCGGCCTCCTCTCCTCAATATGAATCAACACTCTGTCAGGGAAAATTTTCCTCACCTTCACATACTCAACCCAGGGATGGGCTTCCACCCGCCTGGAGATCTCCTTCAGCGGGAGGGTAAAGAGATTGGGCATTCCGTCGATCCTTGCGAGCGAGAGGATCGTCTTCTCCGATATTTTCCGGCACCCCCTGATCTCCACATTCCTCACCTGGAAAAAGGAGTCCTCCAGAAGGCGGACATACAATTGATGGCCCGCGAAGAAGAAGAATATGAGAAAGAGGATATGAAAGGCCACCCGTATGGCTCTTTTGAGAATTTCCTGAAACCTCTCTCCTACCCTTTCTTCCCCTTTCTTCTCCGGTCTGAAAAACTTTTCCTCACTCATATTCGCCTGTCGAAAGTGGAAGGTGGTATGTGGTGTTTAATAAATTTTTTCAAGTAACCACTTTTTACTCTCCACTCTCTACTCTCTACGCTCCACTCTCTATTTTTAATGCCGCCCCTAAAAGGATCCGCTCCGCCAGTTCCCCGAAAGAGATGCCCACAAACTCTGCGGCCTTGGGCAGGAGGCTCGTCTCGGTCATCCCCGGCATTGTATTCAAATCGATGATGAAGGGATTCCCTTCTTCATCCGTCATCAGATCCACCCTGGCGAAGCCCGAGCAACCAAGGGCCTGAAAAGCCCTGAGGCTGATCTCCTGGGCATGGAGATACTTTTCTCTGGGAATCCGGGCCGGGATGATATACTCCGTCTCCCCTTTCGTATATTTCGAATGGTAATCATAGAACCCGCTCCTGGGGACGATCTCGATGATGGGAAGGGGAATGTCATTGAGAATGCCTACGGTGATCTCCTTCCCCTTCATGAACGCTTCAATGAGGATCTCTTCATCGTATTTCCCTGCCTCCTTCAATGCACGAAGAAGTTCTTCCTCCCTTCTGACAATGGAGATTCCGATCGTCGATCCCTCCCGAGCGGGCTTGACCACGAGCGGAAGGGGAAGGGAAATTTTTCTCAGCGCCTCTCTCTCAACCTCCTCCCGATTGAGGAATTCGAATGGGGGCGTTGGGACCTTCTCATGGAGTAAAATTTTTTTTGCCATGATCTTGTGAAGGGCGAGCGCGCTCGCCAGTACACTCGATCCGGTATAGGGAATCCCCATCAACTCCAGCATCCCCTGAATCGTCCCATCCTCCCCGTACCTTCCGTGGAGAGCGATAAAGGCTATTTCAATCTTCTCTTTCACCAACCTCTCCGCAATATCACGGCCCACATCCACAGGACAGGCCGTATAGCCTTTCTCCAGAAGGGCTTTGTGGATCGCCTTTCCTGTCCGGAGTGAAATCTCCCTCTCCCGGGAGAGGCCTCCCATCAGGACACCGATCTTCTTCTTTTTAAGTGGTTGATCCTTCATCTACTTCCCGTTAAAACTTCGCAGTCCTAATTCCGCAATCCGCATTCCCTGCCTGTCCGGCAGGCAGGCGAATTCCGCATTATGGTTCACCCACCACCCTCACCTCCCTTTTTAGGGAGATGGACTTCTCCTCGTAGACCCTTCTTTCCACCCACTCGATGAGATGGAGAATCTCTTCCGCGGTCGCCTTTCCCAAGTTGATGATAAAATTGGCATGGCGATCTGAAACCATTGCATGCCCCATGCTGAACCCTTTTAACCCGATCTCATCAATCCACTTTCCTGCCGGCCCTTCCTCCGGATTCTTAAAAATGGAGCCTGCACTCGGGTAGTCGAGAGGCTGTGTTCTCTTCCTCATCTCTGAAAAGGACTTCACCCGCTCAAGGATCTCCTCTCTTCTCCCTTTCCTCAGATGGAAGCTTCCTTTCAGGATGATCCAGGAGGGTGGTAAGGTCAGGCTCCGATAAGAGAACCGGAGTCTTGACCGGGGTCTCTCCACAATCTCTCCATCTTCTTTCATCAAAGTGACGGAATGGAGGACATCCTTCAACTCTGCTCCCCATGCACCGGCATTCATGGCCAGCCCACCGCCCACGGTCCCCGGAATGCCGAAAAAAGGTTCAAGCCCGGCAAGCCCTCTTTGAATTGAGAATTGAACCAGTTGTTGAAGCGAACAGCCGGCTTCAGCCTCCAGAAACTCTCCATCCATCCGAACCTTTTTCATACCCTGCGTCAGGCTGACCACCCAGCCTCGAATTCCCCTGTCCTTCACGATGAGGTTGGTCCCTTTTCCTAAAATGAAGACGGGAATCTTCTTCCTCCGGGCATGCCGGATCACCTTTCTCAGTTCCTTCACGTTCTTCGGGAAGAGGAGGCACTCCGCAGGCCCACCGACTTTGATGGAGGTATATTTCTTCATCGGCGCATCGAAGAGCACCCTTCCCTCAATCAAACCCCTCGCCTCTTTCTTGTAATCCCTCATCATTCATCCCATTGCAGATTGCGGAGTGCGGAATGAATTCCGAAATCCGAAATCCGCATTCCGAAATTACAAACGCCTCACCAGCTCCTCTGCCACCTGATAGATGTCTCCTGCGCCCAGAGTGATCACCATATCTCCCGGAGCAACGACATCGAGAAGATGGGCAACGATCTCCTTCTTGTCCGGAATATAGGTCACATCCTTATGACCGTACTCCCTGATTCCTTCAAAGAGAGCTTTTGCTTCCACCCCTTCTATCCGTTCCTCTCCGGCCGCATAGATATCCGTCAGGATGAGGACATCGGCATCGTAAAAGGCGGCCAGGAAATCCTGGAAGAGGGCTTGCGTCCGGGTGTAGCGATGGGGTTGAAACACAGCGATGATCCTTCTCTTCCATCCTGTTTTCGCCGCCTTCAATGTGGCCATGATCTCAACGGGGTGATGGCCATAGTCATCCACGATGAGAATTCCTTTCTTCTCCTCCTTGACCTGAAACCGTCTTTGAATCCCGCCGAAATCCTTCAGGGCCTCCTGAACGACCAGAAACGGGATGCCAAGCTCATAAGCAGTGGCCACCGCAGCCAGCGCATTATAAACATTATGAAGGCCCGGCATCCGGATCCTTAACCTTCCGATCTCTTTTCGCTGACAGAGCACATCGAAGGCGGTGGAGAGTTCGTCGAATTCGATCTCCCCCGCCTGAAAATCAGCCTGAGTTGTCAACCCGTAAGTCGTGAACCGCTTCTTCAGCCTCGGGAGAAGGCTCTGGACGTTGGGATGATCGAGGCAGAGCACGGCCAACCCGAAGAAAGGAATCTTGTTGAGAAAATGGAGAAAGGCTTCTTTGATCTCCTCAATCCCCTTATAGTAGTCGAGATGCTCCGGATCGATGTTGGTCACCACAGCGATGGTGGGCATCAGTTTAAGAAAGGACCCATCGCTCTCATCCGCCTCGGCAACCAGAAACTCTCCCTGCCCCAACTTCGCATTACTGCCGATGCTGTTCAGTCTTCCTCCGATGACCACGGTTGGATCGAGCCCGGCCGCACCCAGAACCGTGGCAATGAGGGAGGTTGTCGTCGTCTTTCCATGGGTTCCTGCAATGGCGATGCCCACCTTCATTCGCATCAATTCCGCCAGCATCTCTGCCCTCGGAATGATGGGGATGAGCCTCTCCTCAGCCACTTCGATTTCCGGATTGTTCGGACGAATGGCGGAGGAGACGACCAAGACGTCTGCCTCTTTCACATTCTCCCTTTGATGGCCATAATCAACTTCGCATCCCAGAGCCTGGAGCCTCCGGGTCACCTCTGTCTCCTTCATGTCCGAACCGCTGATCCGATACCCCAGGTTAAGCAGAACCTCGGCGATCCCGCTCATCCCGATGCCGCCGATCCCGACGAAATGGATGTTTCTGATCTTCCCTTTTCGATACATAAATAGTTTGAAAGTTAAAAGTTCAAAGTTTAAAGTTCATCGTTTATTGTTTATCGTTCATTGTTCATCGTCATCAACATGCCTTGCCCACCAGCGCATAGCAATGCTCCACAATCTCTTCGGCTGCCCTCGGACGCCCGATCCTCCGGATCGCCTCTTCCATCCTCTCCCTTTCCTCCGGGTGACGGTAAAGGTGGACAATGGTCTCCGAAAGCGAAGGGCCTTCCAACTCCTCATCGAGAATCATCCTGGCCGCACCCCGGTCAACCAGCCTTTTTGCATTCATCCATTGGTGGTTATGAGCGGCGTAGGGGTAAGGGATGAGAACCGATGCCTTTCCGCAGACGGCCAGTTCCGCAATCGTGCTCGCCCCTGACCGGCAGATCACCAGGTCAGCCCTCCGGTAACAGCGTGCCATTTCATTAATAAAAGGTGTCACCTCCGCCTCGAATCCCTTCTCCTCATAGCCTTTTGAAACGAGACCCAGATCCTCTTTACCGGTCTGATGGATAAATCTCAAAGATGATCTCAGATCCTGGAGCAAGGCCAGGGCCTCCATCATGGCCGCATTGATCCGGTGCGCACCCGCACTGCCACCGAAGACGAGAATGGTGAACCGATCTCCCCTTTCCCGTGAAGACCCAGAGGCAGTTATCTCTTTCCTGATCGGATTGCCGGTCACAACGGTTTTCCTTTCGGGAAAGTATCTCTTCGTCTCTTCGAAAGAGACAAATATCCGCTGGCTGAATCTTTTCAAAATCCGGTTCGTCATTCCCGGAATCACATTCTGCTCATGGATGGCCCTCTTCATCCCGAGAAGAGAGGCGGCCAGAACCGCTGGCCCGGAAGCATATCCGCCCACGCCTAACACGAACTGGGGTTGAAACTCCTTCAGGATGACCAGCGCCTCGGCAACGGCCCTCGGAAGAGTCCCGAGGGCTCTCCGTTTCCCTGTAAAGGATCTTCCTTTGATGGGCATGGCGTGGATCATCTTCAGATTAAATCTCCCCCCGGCCAGCACCCTGGCCTCAATTCCTCGCTCCGTCCCGATGAAGAGGACTTCGTTGCCTGTCTCTCTTTCAATAAAAGCCTCGGCTATCGCCATACCTGGAAAGAGGTGGCCTCCTGTGCCCCCTCCGGCAATGATACACCTCATCGTCGTTCCGCATGGGTTGAAAGGTGAAGAAGAATCCCCAACCCGATGAAATTGGCAATCAATGATGTTCCTCCGTAACTGATAAAGGGAAGGGTCAACCCCTTGGTCGGAAGAAGTCCCAGGACCACTCCCATATTGATGACCGCCTGAAGGGAGATCATTAAAGTGATTCCCAATGCCAAATAGGAACCAAACTTATCTTGAATGGAAATTCCGATCTGGATTCCCCTCAAGGTCAGGATAAAGAAGAGAAGCACCACCCCCATCGCACCCACCAGTCCAAGTTCCTCTCCGATGATGGAGAAGATGAAGTCCGTGTGAGGGGCCGGAAGGAAGAAGAGTTTCTGCCTCCCCTCTCCCAGTCCCAGCCCGAAGAGACCACCCGAGCCAAAGGAGAGGAAAGACTGGATAATCTGAAAACTGGCTCCTGTGGGATCCTCCCAGGGGCGGATGAAACCGATCAGCCTCTTGTAACGATACTCCGCATTCATCAGAAGAGCGTAGGCCACTGGAGCGGCCAGCAGGAAGGCGCCGGCAATATAGATCACCCTCGCGCCGCTGATGAAGAGCAGAAGAAAGACCATGGCCGTGAGAAAGAGGGCCGCCCCGAAATCAGGCTCCTTCAATACCAGTGCGATGACCAGACCGGAGAGCAGAATTGTCGGGAGAAAACCGAAGGAGAAGCTCCGTATCCTGTCCTCCTTCTTGGTCAGGAAGTAAGCTAAAAAGATGATCAGGCCCAGCTTGGCAAATTCCGAGGGCTGGAAGGTGAACCCGCTGATCTTCAACCATCGCATCGATCCGCCCGCCCGATGACCTATTCCCGGGATCAATACGGCGATGAGCAGCAGAACGGAAAGCACAAAGATGGGATAGGCAAACCGCTTCAGTATCCCGTAAGGAAAGAACATCATCATGATCATCAATAGGAAACCCACTCCTGCATAAAGTGCCTGCCTCCTCAGAAAGTAGTAGGGATCGCCAAACCGGTCCCCGGCGATGATCGCGCTCGTGCTATAGACCATAACGATCCCGATCCCCACCAGTCCCAGGGCCACCATCAAAAGAATAAAATCGAACCTTCTCTTACCCTTCATCGTCTTGACTTACCTGGTATCGCTGGAATCCATACCTCGAATTAATTCCAAATTTCAAAATCCAAATGTCAAATCAATGACAAATGACTAAACTCCAAAAATATTTTGATATTTAGATTTTGGGCTTCATTTGGACTTTGAACTTTGACATTTGGCATTAGTCCGTGCTTAACCTCTGGACCGCCTCCTTAAATACTGTTCCCCTTTCTTTATAATCCTTGAACATATCGAAACTCGAACAGGCGGGTGAGAGGAGGACCACCTCTCCTCTCTTCGCCGTCCGGTGAGCCAGAAGGACTGCCTCCTCCAGCGTCCCTGCCATGACCGTATCGGTCAAAGATCCAAACTCCCGGGCCATCCTCTCCTTGGCCTCTCCGATAAGGATCATCCGCCTCACACGACCCTGAATCAACTCTTTGAGAGGATGAAGATCCGTATTCTTATCTTTTCCGCCTGCGATCAGGATGACAGGTTCCTGGAAGCTTTGAAGCGACTTGGCCACGGAACCCACGTTCGTCCCCTTCGAATCGTTGTAATAGGAAACCCCCTCCATCTCCCGGACAAATTCGAGGCGATGCTCCAATCCCCTGAACCGGTTGAGAACCCTTTCGATCGCCTCTTTCGAACTGCCGAAGAGCCTCGCCGCAATGACAGCCGCCATCATATTCTCCACATTGTGGATCCCTTTCAGTGTCGACTGACTCAAAGCGTAGGTCTCTTCTAATCCCTTCAGTTTGAGAAAGATCTCTTTGCCATTCGAAGAGGCACCTTCTTCGACCCTCTTCTTCAGGCTGAAAAAAAACTTCTTCGCCCTCACCCTCTCCTCATACCTCATCACAATGGGATCATCCTGATTGAGGATGGCTATATCCTCAATCCCCTGGTTCTTAAAAATCCTGATCTTTGCCTCAATATAATCTTCGTATGTCGAATAACGGTCGAGATGATCCTCGGTGATATTGAGGAGGACCGAGCACCGGGGTCGGAAGTCCTCGATCCCTTCCAGCTGGAAACTGGAGACCTCAACGACCAGGATCTCCCATTGGTCTCCCCCCTCTGCGAAGAGGATCAGGGGTTCTCCCACATTGCCGCCGACTCCGGCTTTCTTCCCTTCTTCCTTCAGCATCTCTCCGATCAGCAGAGTGGTGGTCGTTTTCCCATTAGTGCCTGTGATTGCAATGATGGGAATGTTGATGAAATGGTAAGCTAGTTCCATTTCACTGATCACCTGTATGCCCTTGTCCAGTGCCTTCTGAATGGGTTCAAGAGTGGGATCAACTCCCGGGCTGAGGATGATGAGATCCTGATCGAGGAAATGACTCACTGTATGTCCGCCCCATTCCATCGAGATGGACATCTTCCTTAATCTCTGAAGAACCTCTTTCATCTCCTCTTCGGGTTTCATCTCAGAGGTGCTGACGATTGCCCCTTGTTCCTTAAGAAATTTTACCGTTGCCAGTCCTGTCCTCGCTAAACCAACCACCAGTACTTTTTTTCCGCGAAGATCCATCATAAGTTATGAGTTATGAGTTAAGAGTTAAGAGTTATAAATCATGTTTTTCGTAAATCGAAATTCTTAATTCTCAACTCTTCACTCTTAATTTTGTTTTACCTCAACTTCAGCGTGCCGATGGCCACCAATCCCAGGATAATGGCGATGATCCAGAACCGGACGATGATCTTCGGCTCGGCCCAGCCCTTCAATTCAAAATGGTGATGGATGGGGGCCATCCGGAAGACCCTCTTCTTGCGCAACTTATACGAGACGACCTGAATGATGACCGAAAGCGTCTCGGCTACAAAGATCCCGCCCACGATCACCAGGAGAAACTCCTGTTTCGTGACCACGGCGATCGTCCCCAGGGCCGCTCCCAGCGCCAATGAGCCTACATCGCCCATAAAGACCTGAGCAGGATAGGTATTGAACCAGAGAAAGCCCAGGCCGGAACCGAGCAGGGCTCCGCATAGGATCGTCAGCTCGCCGCTTCCTTTCACAAAGGGGATCTGAAGATAACTGGCAAACTGGTAATTACCGACCAGATAACAGAAAAGGATGAAGGTGCCGCTGGCGATCAATACCGGTCCGATTGCCAATCCATCCAGCCCATCGGTCAGGTTGACGGCATTGGCCGTGCCCACGATGACGAACATTCCGAAGAGGATGTACCAGTTTCCGAGGTCCGGCATCACCCTCTTGAAGAAGGGGAAAATCAGTCTCGAGTCATGGTCAATGGTGTTGAACAGAATCCAGCTTGCCGCAAGGCCCATCGCCACCTGGATGGGAAATTTATGTCGCGCCTTAATGCCCATGCCATTTTTATCCCGGACCTTCTTGCAGTCATCGAGAAATCCAAGCGCACCGAATCCCAGAGTGGTCAGCAGTACAATCCAGATATATCGATTCGTCAGGTCAGCCCAGAGAAGGGTCGGGATGAGAAGCGCCATCAGGATCAGGCTTCCTCCCATCGTGGGCGTCCCGTTCTTGGAAAGATGGCGGGGTGGGACATCCTCCCTCACCACCTGTTTAATCTGAAAAGCCCTCAACTTCTCGATGATCCAGGGGCCGATCACAAAACTGATGAGCAGGGCGGTCAGAATGGCGTAGACCGTTCGGATGGTGATGTAACGGAAGACATTGAAAAAGGAGATCAGCTCATGAAGAGGATAGAGCAGATGATAGAGCATTTCTTTCCTCCCTCCTTTCTTTCAAGCCCTCAACAACTTTTTCCATTGCCATCCCTCTTGAACCTTTGACCAGTATCCAATCCCCTTCCCGGGCGAACTCCCTCAATATGGAAACGGCTTCGGAATGGCTCTCCACCACTCTTGCCCTTTCATGCCCCAATCCTTCGCGAATGGCGGATTCCACAACGACAGGGGCTTCTTCCCCTATGGCCAGGAGGAGATCGATCGAAAGCTCTGCGACCTTCTTTCCTAATTGGTGATGGGCCTCCACCGTAAACTCTCCCAGCTCCAGCATATCGCCTAAGACGGCAATGGCCCTGCCCCTTCCCTTCGCCTCTGAAAGGGTCTGGAGGGCCAGATCCATCGAATTCGGATTGGCATTGTAGGCATCGTTGATCAGGGTCTTTCCGTTTCCAAGGGAGAAAACCTCCATCCTCATGGGAAAGGGCCGGGATTGCTCCAGGGCTTCTATTGTTCTCTCCGGTTCAACGCCGAAGAGGCTCGCCGCCGCAATGGCTGAGAGGGCATTGTGAACGAAATGTTTTCCCAGTAATGGAAGACGGACCTCTGTCTCCTTCCCTTCCAGAATGAGAATGAAGGAAGTTCCCTCTCTCCCTTTGACCCGTATCTCCCTCGCCATCACATCGGCAGGATGATCGATTCCGAAAGTGATCTTCTGGCCCGGAAACTCCTCTCCGAGATCAATCACCCTGGGGTCATCCTGATTGACGATGATCGATCCATCCCTTCTCATCCTCCGGAAGAGTTCCCCCTTCTCCTCCTTGATCCTCTCCAAGCTCCCCACCCCTTCGAGATGGGCTCTCTGGATATTGGTGATCAACCCCACGTCAGGTTCTGCAATCTCTGTAAGCCTCCTGATTTCGCCGGGCACATTCATGCCCATCTCAAGAACGACCACCCTCTCCTTCTCCGTTAGGTTGAGAAGGGTGAGGGGAAGCCCTATCAGATTGTTCAGATTCCCCTTTGTTTTGAGTATTGGGAAAGTGGTCTCGAGACAGGCGGAGATCATCTCCTTCGTCGTGGTCTTTCCATTGCTCCCCGTCAGGGCAACAACAGGCACACCATACTTGCGTCTCCGATCCCGGGCGATATCCCCAAGGGCATGAAGCGTATCCTTTACAACAATCACCGGTCTGGTTTCATAACCATTCCATCGGATATCTCCGGCCCTATCCTCTTCGATCACCACACCCCCTGCTTTCTTCTCCAGGGCTTCGATGGCAAAATGGTGGCCATCAAACCTCTCTCCTTTCAGCGCGATGAAGAGCGCTCCTTCGGTCACGGTTCTTGAATCTGTGGTGATAGCGTGGAAAACGACCTGTTCTCCTCCCTGCAGAATTTTTCCACCTGTGGCCTTCAGGATCTCTCCGATATGAAATGTCACACTTCCTCCAGCGCCTTCCTTACCTCGATCCGGTCATCAAAAGGGATCTTCTTCTTTCCGATGACCTGGTAATCCTCATGGCCCTTGCCTGCTATCAGAACTGTGTCTTCGGACCGGGCCAATTGGATGGACATCCGGATGGCCTCTCTCCGATTGGGGACCTTCAGGTACCCCTTCTTTGATCTCCATGCCTCCATCCCGTTTCGATGCCACTCCTCGAGAGAAAGGATCTGAAACCCTCTCTCCACTTCCTCGATAATCGCAAGAGGATCTTCTGTCCTCGGGTTGTCCGATGTAACCACCACCAGATCGCTATACTTCCCCGCCACCTCTCCCATCAGAGGCCGCTTCGTCCGGTCCCTGTCACCGCCACAACCGAAGACTGTGATGATCTTTCCCCTGTTCTGTGAAGAATAGGCGAGCGTGTCTCTCAGACCCAATAAAACCCGTTCCAGGGCATCGCTGGTATGGGCATAATCCACAATGACATGAATGGACTTTCGGTTTGCCACCTTTTCAAACCTTCCCGAAACACCTTCCACGTCTTCCACTCCCTCTTTCAGAATCTCCAGGGGAAGTCCCATCCCGAATCCCGTTGTCACTGCCGCCAGGATATTATAGAGGTTGAATCTTCCGATCAACTTCGAATAAAGAGGGAATTCTCCCTTCGGAGTCCTGACCCGACAGGAAATGCCTTCGAAGGAGAGGGCCACCTCTGTTGCGGAGAAGTCGGAGGAACTCCCCAGACCATAACGGAGGATGGGAAGATCGACTCCTCTTACGATCTCTTCTCCTCTGGGATCGTCAGAGTTGGTCACGGCAAACCGCCCTGTCTTCCGGCTCTTCATCAACGATTCGAAGAAGAGCTTCCTCTTGCTTTCGAAATATCGTGTTAGGGTCTGATGGTAGTCTAAATGGTCGGAGGTGAAGTTCATAAAGACCGCTCCGTCGAATTGGCATCCAAAGACACGATCGAGGTCAAGACCATGGGAGGAGACCTCCATGATCACATGGGAGACCCCCTCCCCGGACATCTCCCAAAGAATTCTCTGGAGATCGAGAGATTCGGGCGTGGTGTTCAATGCAGGGACGACCTTCTGACCGTACCGGTAATTGATCGTCCCTATGACACCCACTGCGTACCCCGCTTTCTTCAATATCGATTCGAGGAGAAAGGTGGTGGTCGTCTTACCGTTGGTGCCTGTGATGCCGACCAGAGACATCCTGTTGGATGGATCGCCATAAAAGGTCGAGGCAACCCTTGCCAGGGCCTGACGGCTGTTCGGAACGAAAATCACAGTCCTGCCACCCAGCTCGGATCCTTCTTCCAATAGGATAGCCTCCGCTCCTCTCTCGATCGCATCATCGATGAAACAATGGCCATCCGCCTCCATCCCGCGGATAGCCGTAAAGAGAAAGTTTTTGCCGACCTGCCGGGAATGGTAGGCAATCCCCTCAATATCCTTCCGGGTCTCTCCGACGATCTTTCTGACCTCCACCCCTTCCAGCAATTTCATTAATTCCATGATCTTTTAAAAACGCTATGCGCTCTGCCTGCCCTCCGCAAGGCTACTGCAGGCGGGCGCTATGCTCTTAGCGAATTATTTTAATTAAGACGGAGACTCAAACTTCAGATAACAGATCTCTCCTTTATCGATCACCGCTCCGGCTCTGGGAACCTGTTCTACCAACCTTCCATTTCCGGAAACCTTGATGATCAGTCCCCTTCTTTCCATACGACTCAGTGCGCTCCTCATCGATAATCCGGCGAGGTCCGGCATCACAACCCTTTCCGCGCCCCTCCCCACCTTGATCTCCTCGATCACAGGCAAAGTCCTTGCCGCCTCTCTCTTCACAGAGAGATCTGATTCGTTCTTGACGACCATCGTTCCCTTCGGGAGGATATTGAGATAGGGAAGAACCTTCTCCACGATCGCCCTGAATACGGGCGCCGCCACAATCCCTCCATAAGTCGATCCCCGTGGTTCATCGATCACAACCAGGACGACGATCTTCGGTTCATCCGCAGGTGCAAATCCCATAAACCCGCTGGTGAACCTGTCCTCAGAATACCCCCCCAGAATACTGTCCACCTTCTGGGCAGTGCCTGTCTTTCCACCCACCTCATAGCCCTGGGGAACGGCCTGTTCACCGGTCCCTCCTTTCTCCGTGGTCGCCTTGAGCAAAGCCATCACCTTTCGGCTCGTCTCCTCTGAGATGACCCTTCTGACAGCCTCCGGTTGAAAGGATTGGATAACCTCTCCTCTCTCGTTCGTAATCCTCTCCACCACCTGAGGCCTCATCAGAACACCTCCGTTCGCAATGGCTGACAGTGCGGTTGCCATCTGAATCCCTGTGACCGCGATCCCCTGTCCGTATGCGATCGTGTTCAGGGTGATCGGAGGCCAGTATCTCGGGTGCTGGACAATTCCCTTTGCTTCTCCGGGAAGGCCGACCCGCGTCTTCTCTCCAAATCCGAAGTCGCAGAGGTACCGGTAGAACCGTTCCTTTCCTATCTTCTCTGCCGCCTTCGCCGCTCCGATATTGCTCGACATCTTGATCACCTGATGGAAGGTGAGCCATCCGTGCTTCGAGTGGTCCCGGATCGTCCGGTCATATACGGTGTAGAATCCGTTTTCGCAATAGAAAGAATCCGTGGGTTGAACGATCTTTTCCTCGAGGACAGCCGCGGCCAGAAAGGCTTTAAACATAGACCCCGGTTCGAACACGTCGGAGATCGTCCGGTTCCTCCATGACCTGGGCCGGTACTGGATGAACTGATTCGGATTGAAAAAGGGATAGGAGGTCAAGGCCAGGATCTTTCCGGTCTTCGGATCCATGACGATGACCATTCCTCCATGTGCTCCCCATTTCTGGACCGCATGGCTCAACTCGGTCTCAACTACATGTTGGATCTGTTTATCGATGGTGAGGATGATATTCCGGTAGTGTTCCTCCTTTTCAAAAGGACCGCCGCCCGTCATGATCCCCCGGCCCATGGCGTCCCTCTCCGTTATGAGGACATTCTGCTTTCCGTTGAGCAGGACATCGTACTGGAGTTCGATTCCCTCCAACCCCTTCGAATCGAGGCCGACAAACCCGATGATATGGGCGGCCAGATTGGAATTGGGATAGAATCGCTTATTCTCTCTGAGAAAATGGATCCCGGAGAGATGGAGGGCTTTCACCGCCTCGGTCTCTTTCGGAGAGATCTTTCTCTCGATCCATTCAAAGGACTTCCCGCTTTTCAACTTCTCTCTCAATTCTTTCTGATCGTTCTGGAAGATGGCAGAGAGCTTCTGAACCGTCTTCTCCACTTCAACGACCTTTTTCGACTCCGCATAGACCGAATCAACCTCAATGCTGACGGCCAGATCATTTTCATTCCGGTCATAGATCGTTCCCCGCTTCGGAACCAGCGGGATCTGGCTCGATTGTTGCCGGGCCGCCAGCTTGTAAAGCTGCTCCTTCTTGAGGACCTGGAGCTGGAACATCCTTCCCACGATGAGGACAAAGGAGAAGAAGATAAAAAATGAGATGAGAATGACCCTGACCTTGAACCAGTTGATGGATTTCCTTTTCATCGGATCACGATCACCTGATCGGGTTTGGGTTTGACCATTTTCAACTCCTCCACGGCGATCTTCTCAATCCGCGCGTAGGATTTGAGCGTGGCCACTTCCAAACGCATTCTCTTGTTCGCCTCGGTGAGCGCCTTTCCTTCTTTCACAGCGCTGGAGATTTCATATCCGAGGTGGATGACCTGAATTCTTGTCCAGACATAGAAGAGAGACCCTCCGATGAAAAGGAGCAGAAGCAGGCCGAAGAAGAGGAGGAGATGGAGATTGATCCCTTTGGCTTTTTTCTTCGGGACCTTCTCGGCCCAGAGAATTCGATCCTCCCCTTTGTTTAACACCTTCGACATCTCTCTCCTCATAACCTTTCCGCACACCGCAGTTTGGCGCTACGGGCACGCGGATTCTTCTTTTGTTCTTCTTCAGAGGGCGTTAAAGGTCTCTTCGTCAGGATGCGCATCATCCCTTCCCTTGCCCATTTTCGGAAAGCCTCTTTCACCATTCGGTCTTCGAGGGAGTGGAAAGAGATGATGCACATCCGCCCTTCCTTTCTTAAAACCTTCCATCCCGATTCCAACATCTCCCTCAGGTTTTCCAGTTCCTCATTCACCCTGATCCGGAGGGCCTGGAAGGTTCTCGTGGCAGGATCGATCCTTCGCGATTGAAACCTTTTGGGAATAGCGCCATAGACGATTTTGCTCAGAGCCACAGTGGTCTGAATAGATTTTTTTCCCCGTTCGGAGACGATCGCCCTCGCAATCCTTCTGGCCCATCGCTCCTCTCCATACTCAAAGAGAATTCTCTCCAGTTCCGCAAGGGGAAGACCGTTGACCAGATCAGCGGCGGTGCAATCCTTCCGCTCATCCATCCTCATATCCAGAGGTCCCTCTCCCCTGAAACTGAACCCCCTCCCTTCTTTCTCTAACTGAATGGAGGAGAGGCCGAGGTCCAACAGGATCCCATCCACGGATTCGATCTTCACCGTCTTCAGGATCTCTGACAGATGGATGAAGTTTTCTCTGAATATTCTTGCCCGGCTGCCATAGGGTTTCAATCTCTTCCCGGCCTCATCGATGGCCTTCTGGTCCCACTCCATTCCGATGACCACTCCATCAGGATCGGTTCTCTTCAGAATCTCCTCTGCATGCCCGCCCCCTCCGAGGGTGCCATCCACATAGGTTCGACCAGGCTCGCACCTTAATAAATCCATAACTTCCTCAACCATCACCGGAATATGTTTTAATTCCATCAAATTCCAAAATTATTCTCATTTTAGATTTTTCAATTTGCAATCTGCGATCTGAAATCTACAATTTAAAAGATTATATTCCCAGATTGGCCAGAGTGTCCCTGATCTGGTCAAAACCCTCCTCAGCCCTTTGTGCCACCTCCTGCCATTGTTCCTTGGCAAATATTTCTATGAATCGGCCCTCGCCCACCAGGACCACATCCCTTTTCAGACTCGCATAATCCCTTAATGTTGGGGGGATCAGAAGCCTTCCATGTGTATCAATGGTGCAATCGATGGCACTTGAATAGAAAAACCTCAGAAAGGAACTGGTTTCCTTTCTCAAAATCGAGAAGGATCCCACTTTTTGTTCTACCAATTGATTCCACTCTTCGTAAGGGAAGGCCAGAAGGCAATGGTCAAAATTGGTGATGACCAATCGTTCATCATACTTTTTATTAAGGATTTCCCTGAATTTCGAAGGAATGCTGATGCGGCCCTTGGAATCTAATGCATGATCATATCTGCCACGAAACACTGTTCCACCCCCTCTTTTTTAGATAACTATACCACCTTATCCCACTTTTTTCCACTTAGCGATTAGAGATACCCTCAAAATTCAAATTTGTCAAGTAAAATTTTATACTTAATTCAATTTTTTTCTCGATTTTTCCGGATTTCACAATATATGCTTTTAGGGGGGTTTTCACCTCCCATATTTAGTGATAATCCTCCCGGTCCATCCCGATATGATGTGGAAAAACAGTTTGTGCCCAGTGATGCCTCACTCTCCCATCGATTTCTCCCGGTATCCGGTGGGGATTTCGGAGAAAATCTTATAGCGGAAACCTCAGCTTGTCCGTGAACTAAAAGAATGATCCCGCATGACAAGGACTATCCTATAAATGGCCAATGTTACCATTCCCCTTAAGAATATAGATCATCCGCTTGATAAGATTTTCGGAGGAATTCCTGCCGGATATCGGAACTCACCCACGCCTCAGTGAGGCATTGCTGTCCCTATCTCATTCCATTTGACATAGCCATTCCTCCTGTCTAAAATGGGGGGTATGGTGACAGAAGCCATAAAAAAAAGGGTTGAAAAACTGAGGGAAGAGATCGAATACCATAACTATCGCTACTATATTCTCGATCAACCCGATATCTCCGATGCCCAGTATGACCGTCTGATGAGAGAACTGGAGAAACTCGAAGAAGAGTACCCTGGGCTTCGCTCTCCAAACTTACTTTGTCAAAGAGTGCTACATACATGAAAAAAAGGCGTTCAAAACACTTCGATATCAATGTGGATAAATTAAATGAGCAACAGGCAAAGCGAGAACTTGCTGAGTTGGCGAAATTGATTGCGCACCATGACCTTCTGTACGAAGAGGCTCGACCAGAGATTGAAGACGCTGAATATGATGAATTAAGAAGGCGCAATGAAGATATTGAAGCACGATTTCCTCATCTTATTCGGCCTGATAGTCCGTCTAAAAGAGTAGGATATGTCCCAGTAAGTGGATCCAGGAAAGTTCGTCATTCTGTTCCAATGTTGTCATTAAACAATGCTTTCACCTTCGAGAAAATCGGTGAATTTATCAACAGCAAACGTACTTTTATTATTGAGCTAAAAGATTCTTCTGCTCAATTGGATCTCGTGGCAGAACCTAAAATAGACGGCGTATCCTGTTCTTTGCGATACGACCAACATAGGCTGATTCAGGCAACTACCCGAGGTGATGGGCAAGTTGGTGAGGACGTTACCGAGAATGCAAAAACCATCAAAGATATACCCAAAACACTTCCAACTGATTCTCCTGGTATTATTGAGATTCGAGGTGAAGTCTATATGACTGACGATGATTTCATCCAGCTAAACGAGCACCAGGCGAGTTCTGGCGGAAAGATTTTTGCTAATCCCCGTAATGCAGCAGCAGGAAGCCTCCGTCAATTAGACTCCGAGATCACAGCTTCACGTCTTCTTCGCTTCTTTGCCTATACCTGGGGTGAAGTATCCCGCCCCTTTGCAAAAACACAATGGGAAGCAAGAAGCTTTCTTGCATCGTGGGGCTTTAAGCTAAGCGAACCTTCACGTCTAGTACGAAATCTTGAGGAGATTAAAACTTATTATGAGGAGATGGAAAGTAAGAGATCGGGTCTTGGGTTTTCTATTGATGGAGTAGTCTACAAAGTTAATCGGCTTGATTTTCAGGAAAGGTTAGGTTCCATCAGTCGCTCACCTCGCTGGGCAATAGCGCATAAGTTCTCACCAGAAAGAGCACAAACGCATATAAAGTCTATTTTTATTTCTGTCGGCAAAATGGGTTCTTTAACCCCTGTAGCAGAATTGGAGCCAGTCAACGTCGGGGGAGTTTTGGTCTCTCGTGCTACTCTCCATAATCAGGATGAAATTGAACGCAAGGATTTTCGTGTCGGAGATCTCGTTATAGTCCAACGTGCTGGGGATGTAATTCCTCAGGTAGTGTCTGTTCTAATTGAAAAGCGTCCTCTTGAGGCTAAGCCTTTCATTTTTCCGAATCGTTGTCCATCCTGCAAACGTAAAGCCCTTAGAGAGCCTGGCGGAGCAGATTGGATCTGCACAGCAAGTCTCAAGTGCCCGGCTCAAACATTGGAGCGTTTAAAGCACTTTGCCTCACGTGATGCTTTCGATATTGAAGGGTTAGGGGAACGGAACATAGAAACATTCTTTAAAGAAGGGTTGCTCAAATCACCCGGAGATATTTTTCGACTCGAGGAGAAATTAGCTCCTTCAGATATTTTCAACTTCAATAAAGGGAGAAAAAAAAGATTCTTACCTTTGCAAAAACGTGAAGGATGGGGACCCGTTTCTGCCAATAAGCTATTTGAAGCCATTAGAAGGCGTAAAAGAATATCTCTTGACCGCTTTATCTATGCCCTCGGTATAAACCAAGTTGGAGAAGCTACCGCAAAGTTGCTTGCTCGCAATTATATATCTCTCACCAACTTTTTAGGGACTATGGATTCAGCTCAAGACCGGGAAGCCGAGGAATATAAGCACTTGGAAAGCATTAATGGTATTGGCCCGGTAGTAGCTGATAAGATTTTAGATTTTTTTTCTGCCCCCCATCACACTTCAATTTTGAAAGATATTATTTCACAAATTGAAGTGACCAACTTTGTAGTCTCTCAAGCAACCACTTCACAATTGGCTGGCAAAACAATTGTCTTCACTGGGGAACTAAAAACAATGACCCGTAATGAAGCCAAGGCGAAAGCTGAATCTCTCGGGGCTATTGTCGCTGGGGATGTCTCAAAAAAAACTGATTATGTAATCGCAGGGCCGGGTGCTGGTTCTAAGGAACAGAAGGCGAAGGATTTAAGAATTCCATTGCTTTCCGAGGCTGAATGGCTTGAAATGGTTGAGACTGCTTCAAGATGATAAAATATTTTTCATTTTAAGGGGCCAAGAATGGAAACAGGAAAACGCCACACACAACTTATCGCAGATTTTGTCAAGGGATATGCTGATGGCTGGTTTATGGCTGTCAAAGAATGTTATCGCAATGAGTTAGACATTAAATATTCAGAACGCAAGAAGGATAAACAGTCATTTTTTGAGTGGACTCAGGGCCCGTATTTTTGTTTTGCTGAAGGTCATTTGTTCTATGACACCCCCAAACCTTACGAGAAAGGCAAGAAATGGGGGCAAGCTATTAAAGCTATAAAAGTCGCCTGTAAAATTACTTCGGCAACTCCTACGATTCTTGATAAGAATAAAAATCTAGTTGAAGGCACAGTTAACTTCACGATATATAAACCAAATAAAGAATTTTCATCTCTGATAGCTGTTCAAGATTACAAATTATCTCAAATAAAATTTGTCAACTTCCTGAAAACTGGTAATCTGAAAGAGTGATTGATCCGATGAATCGAACTAATTCTAATGCCGGAAAGGGGAAGTTTTGTTTATGGAAGAAATTCGCTTTTTAGTTCAGGGATCAGCCAAAGAGCCTTACAGAATCACTTTTCGAAAGACCGCCAACAACCTTGCCGCTTACTGCACTTGTCCGGCTGGGGAGAATGGTCAGCATTGCAAGCATCGTATGAACATTCTTCGTGGAATTACTTCCGGAATCGTAAGTGGTAACGAAGCAAAGGTACAAGTTGTCACTTTATGGCTCCCTGGTACTGACGTAGAAGTGGCACTAAGTTCAGTTATTGATGCTGAGAAACAATACGAGAGAGCTAAACTGGAGCTTTCTTCTGCAAAGAAGCGACTGGCGAGAGCATTTAGGGATTGAAGCCCTCTTGTTCTAAACGAAATGCTACTTAAAGTTCGGGCCAACCTTTCCCCGGCTCCAAAGCCGACAAAGCCCAAGAATTAGGAATCAAGATACTCACCGAAGAAGAATTTAAAAAGATGATCACTGATTAACCAAATCAAACTTCAAATTGCCAAGAAGGAACATAGAATGTTCCTTTTATTTCCACAAATCCAAACTTTTGTAATTTAGATCTATCTCCGAACTCCCCGCCTACTGGACGGGCAGGCGAACTAATCTCTTCGAACTTTATTGACAGTTTAACTACGAAGGTGGTGGACGCCATCCACCACATGATAGGTGAGGAGGGTCGTCAGTTCGATCAACTTCCGTTCCTCATCTTCAGGATGGTATCCCAGTGATTCATTTCTACAGATCGCCTCCCATCGGCGAAGGCTTTTTCGAACCGTGTGCTGATTCGACCCAAAAATCCACTGGCTGACCTGTTCTGTAAAAACCCTTGCGTATTTTCGTATCAACCTCCAGGCCGGAAGTAATCTTCTCCGGCCATTAGTCGGTTTGATGAAGAGTTCGTTCATATCGTTTAGATATTCCTGAAGTTCCTGATCCAGCATCTCTCCATCCAGCCCCCACCATTCTGAGACGGTATCTTCGATCTCCGCATATTCTCCTTCCCTCTTCCGCTTCAGATTGAGCGGCTCTTCTCCCGCTATCTCCTCCATCAAACGATCGACATAGGTCAATTTCTCCAGGGCATTGGGCCAGTTCCGATACTTCCTCTCCCAGTGGGACCTCGGGTCGAGCCAGATGGCAAAGGTCTCTGCCCAGTCCTCATCCGGATGCTTCTGTGCATAGTGGGGATCGCCCAGGTAATGAAGGTGACGGACATAACTCTTCGACCAGGGGTTCACCCTGTAGAGGTATCCATCTCTGTACTTCTTGTTAAAATCTCCGAATATCTCTTTCCAATCCTTTCGTTGCCAGAGGCGATAGGCATAGTTGACCGCATGGCCGGTCTCATGGCGAAGGGTTTTGACGATCCCTTCGCTCGTCGGGACATCCCCTTCAAGCTCTTTCAGTTCAGGCGTGGCATAATAGAACGGAATGCTGATTGAAATCTTCTTATTCACACATCCCCACTCATTCCCAAAATAGAAATCAGGCCAGACGAGGATCTGATGAACCTTGAGTTCCTTCTTCAGCCTCTTAAAACAATGGCCCAGGCTCTCATTAACGTCCAGATCCAAATCAGAGATTTTGGTCGTTAAAAATTTCTGATAGCTGATTTCATCCATATCTTAAGGCCTCCGATAGGGCCTATCCTATTGGGTAAAATTTTTTCAATGTTGGAGAATAAAGGAGGGAGGTGATTTAAATATAATATCTACCGCCCAGAAGGTCAAAGAAATCTTTTCACAAGCAAATTATAAACAATATCAATAAGTTATATATTGCCGGGTGTGCCCTCCGGGGCGATCTTGAACTTGAGTTCTACCGTGGGATAAGCATCCCCCACATTTCCGAGATCGGACGATCCCGAGTCCTCCGAACCCTTGATTTCGCTCCCCGGCACACCGAGTGCTTTTGCCTGATCAAAAACGATCTTCGTCAGGGGAGGAACGATGATCGGGGCCTTAAGGAAGGTCCGGGGCTCCTTAAACTCCAGCTTGCCATTGGGCCTCATTAATTTAATTTAGGATACCTTATTATATCAATGTTGACAATCTTTCATGAATCTTTTTAATATGATTTTATGAAGGCATTGCTTATAATTCTGCTCCTCCTACCTGCCATACCTGCTTTCAGTGAGCCCTTTAAAGAATCTCCCCATCAAGTTTGGAAAGTGGAAGAACGGCGATGGACGGTAGAGGAGGAATCGAATTTCGCCAGATGGGTTGAAGCCAATCTGACGGAAGATTTCTTCATCCGCCATAACATTCCGGTTGACTGTGCGGATGTCCCTTATGCCATCCGATGGATCTATGCGCGGATCGCAGGGCTTCCTGCAGGAGCTACGACCAAAAACGACAAATTCATCGGTCATTGGTCCACGGATTGGGGACACCTCCCCGCCCACCCCGATTGGCATAAAGATCTCCGTTTCCGCAAAGCCCTTCTCCATATGCTCTCGGAGACAACTACCCGAACACTTCCACTCGACACCTACCCTATTCGAATCGATCAGGAATCTGTCACCCCTGGAACAACGTTCTTTGTCACGGAGTCCCATTCCGGAGTAATAGGCCGTGCCATCTTAGATGGTAGCAGTGCTCATCCCCTTCAGACATGGGAAGCCACGTCCCCCTCTAAAGTTCAAAAGTTGAGTGGAAGGGACTTTCTGACCCCGAGACCTGAGTCCACAGTCTTTTCCGGTCTGGTGAAGTTTCGCTGGCCGATCTTTAAAAATGGAAGATGGGAATACCTTCCTGTGGCAGAACATCCCTTCTATTCGCTGGAGCAATACTCCTCGGATTTCTATGAAGGCTATGCCGATTTTGTTGAGGCCGTGGCAAAACGGATGGACCCGACCGATTACAACCCCTATGAAAAGATGGAAAAGGTGCTCAATACCACAACCCATTACCTTATGGATCGGGTCCCTGTTGTCATGACAGGATACCAGAGATGTCACAGGGGCGGTTGCAGGGAGGGATCCGCTTTATGGGAGGTCCACAGCACACCCGGTCGGGATGGCAGGATCGTCCTCCTGATGGACCATCTCCGCCAGATCATCGAATCGAATCATCTCGACAGGGAGGGGGTGACAGAGAGGATGGAGGCCATTGAAATTCCCATTCAGAAAAGACAATCCGTTACCTTCCTCCATGTTTTTCAGAACCACCTCTGGCTCTCCCCTCATCCGGGAGACTCCATCGAGGCCCGGTGGGGACTCAAGAAATGCGAGATGATCCGCTCTCAGGTTCGAACCACCCAGAATGCCATCTCCTTTATTGAGAGGACTTACCGGAAGAGAGATCCGAAATATGCCGATTTCGCCATCCACCAGCAACAGGAGATCCTGAGAAGACTCAATGAGGAATGGATGAATTCCGATTGTAAGGAACCAACGCCTCCTACCCCGAAAAAAAAGATGGGGAAATAGGGGGATGGGGTGGTAGAGAAGAAATAATGAGGAGATCGGGTGATGGGGAAATAGGGAGCAATATAGCAGATGGCAGATTTCAGATTTTATTGAGTCTTAAAACTCCGAACTGTAAACTCCCTACCTTCGCCGAAACGCTTCGTGCAGGCAGGCGAACTCCGAACTTTGATGTTTTTACAGAAAGTATTTGGCGATGTCGATGTGATATTTGTTGGGGTCCAATGCTTTCACAATACTCCGCTTAAAACCGTTTCCTCCGTTCCTTTCGGTGAGGTCGGCCAGTTCCTTCATTCCCTTCCCCCGCTTATCCCTCTCCACCAGGACCACCTGGGGACGCTCCATCCATTGAGGATCTGGATTGGGCCTGAATACAATTCCCATCTCGTGGGTATCGAGGAGGACCAGAGAACCGATAGGATAAACGCCCACCAGGCCGATGAACATTTTGAGGAGGGTCGAGTCAAAGCAAACATCCCGATCTTTTAGCATGACGGCCAGGGCCTGTTCCGGCGTGAAGGGAACTTTCTTATAAATCCTCGGAGTGGTCATCGCATCGTAGGCATCCGCAATCTGAATGACCCTGCCGAAGAGGCTCACCCTCTTTCTGCGAAAGAGCTTGGGATATCCTGAAAGGTCGTTCTTCAGATGGTGATCGAAGATGCCGACCACCATCTTCGCATTGACCTCGCCCAACTGCTTCAGGTTGAGGACGATCTCCACCCCTGTGAGGGGATGCTTCTTCATCTGACCCCACTCTTCATCGCTGAGGGCGCCGGGTTTATTCAGAACCTCAAGCGGGATTTTGGATTTTCCGATATCATGAAGCATGGCTGTAATGCCCAATTCGCTCAGGACGCCTCTGGAGAACCCCAATCGCCTCCCCATCGCCAGAGAATAGATCGACACATTGACGGAGTGGTTAAAGGTATACTCATCATAATTCTTGATCGTCGTCATTCCTAACAGGATGGATTCATCTTCCATGACGAGGTGAACAGCCTTCCGGACGAGCCGCTTCAACTTTCTCACATCGGAATGCTGTTTCCCTTTAATGTTGGTCATCAATTCCTTGAACGTCCCGATGGTTTCGAAAAATACCTTTTTGGCTACCTCTCGGGAGTCCTCCTTTTCCAGGATGTAAGCTCCTTCTTCCCTTTCAGAGACTTCCAGAGGGCCCACCTCGATCGAGGAGATATGCCGCTCTCTTAACTTTTCATTAAAGAGAGTGGCATTTTCTTCTCGCCCCTCTTCCAGGCCCATCAGGATATAGATGAACTCCCTCAATGTTTCCTCATCCAGGACCTCTTTGTAGAGGACGTCTCCGATCAACCGTTTCTTCCACTGGATCACAAGGTACTTAAAGCTGTTAAAACCCTCCACGGAGTAGCGAAGTCTCTGCTCATTGAGGAAAATGTCGTCCCCTACGATTTTGAGGCAAAGGGTTCCCTCCCTCTGGGTAAAGGTGTTGATCGCAAGAAGAGACTCCTGAATAAATTGATTCAGGGCCACATTCTTCGAATCGTATATCTGGGAAATCCTCATCAATACATGGAATTTGGTAATGAGGTTGCTCCCCAGCTTTGCCAGCTCGGAGTCCATCGCCTCTGACGATCTATGGGCTTCTTTCTGGGATTGAATTGCTGATTCCATTGTCTCCGCCTCTTCCTCTTTTGGAACCCCACAGGTAAAGGCTCTGTGTTTTATCAACGTCCCGGTGGGGCGACATCCCTGCCTGCGGCAGGCAGGCTGGCCAAAGGCTCAAGCCATCTGCCGCCGGAGTTAATGGATGGAGCGTGCGATATGTTTCTGTTTCTGCCTCGATTTATCGGAGTCCACCCCCTCAACCACTCCCATCATCTTCAGCGTATTGTGAGCACAGAGCCGCATCTCATCCCACTTTCCCCTCTGGAACCACCTTTTCTTCTCTGCGATCTTCTTTAAAACCGGGATCGCCTCCTGTGATCCTGTTTCACCCAAGGCTTTAAAGAAAGCAGCCTTCTCCTCGTAATCCCTCTTGAAAAAGTCTTTGGAGAGGATGATCCCGGTAAGCGGTTTGGCCGCCTCCCCCTTTGCGACCTTCGCAAAAATGAGCGAGGCCTTCGCCCTCATTTCCGGCAGGGGATCTTTTAAAAATTTCTGGATGAGATCCTTTCCCTGTCCACCCAATTTCTTGAGGACCTGGAGGGTCTCCTCCCTTACCTTCGGATCCCCATTGACAACCAGGCTCCCCAAGTATTTCACGGTGGAAGGATGCCCGATCTTACCCAGGACATAGAGGATGTGGCAGACCAAAAATGGGTTTGGGTCGGATAAAAATTTGACCAGAGGTCTGATTTCCTCTTGAGAGAGTTCGGCCAGAACATCACAGACGGCTTTTCTCCACTTACCGGATTCCACCTTCCCCAATAAGAGGCAGAGGGGTTCGACCCCCTTTTTTGTCAGGAGCTGGAGATACTGGAGGATCGCTTCGGAATCCACCTCTCCGTTTCCCTTCATCGCCTCCCCTAAAAGCTCAATTGAATGGGGGCCAGAAAAAGTGTCCAGGATGCGACGAATCGCAAATATCTGTTTGTCTTTCAGGACCATGGACTCCATGGTATCGTTCAGCCTCTTCAAAACGACCACGGCCTTTCTCACTTCTCTCTTCTCGAGAACCGATCCGGTCGTCCTTTCGAAGTAGGAGATCATATTCTCATAGGCATCCATATCGTCACCCAGATGGAGGAGGATTTCTACGAGATTGTCGACCAAAAGATAGATGTAATCCGGTTGATGCTCCTGCTCAATCTCCCGGTTGATCTCCTCGATCTCGTCCGGCGTGAGCTGACAGGCCTGGACCAAGGATTGGCCCGGCGATGGATTCAGCACCTGTTTTAAACTTTCGACCACGAGCAAGGAGGCCGCTTCCCTTTCTCTCTCAGGAGCAATTTCGTCTGCCGCCTCTTTTCCAAAACCTTTAAATTCCAATCGTTCAATAAAATCTTCCTCTGTGGCTGGAACAAAATGACTTCCACTTTCCAAAAACTCATCCACGGTCCCGAACGTGATGTGAGAAAAATCCTTCTCCCAGAGAAGGGTAACGAGGTCATCTTCCAGGCGGCTAACAGATTCACTCCTCCTCACGATATGAAGAAAATCGACTACCTCTCTTAATTCCAATCCTTTGAGGAATTTGATTTCGCGGATCCCGTCCTTAAAAAAGAAGAAGGCCAAACTCTCTTTTACATCCTGGTTTTCATACACGACCTTTCCCCGGTAGAAGAGCCGGTGTTCTCCCACTAATAGCGGAAAAGAATCGAACTCCTCAAAGTAGTTATCAAAATCCTTCTTCAATCGTTCCATAAATTTCAGGAGGATCGGGTGATTGGCCTCATAGATCCGGAATGCCTTCACGGTCTGAAGAAAGGTCTGAATCAGCGCCCGGGTGGCTTTGACGGACTTCTCCTCAAAAATCTCTTCCTCATCTTTTGACTTCTCTTTTAATTGCGAAACTCTCTTCTCCATAAATCACTCATCTCATCATGTCGCTTGAGATCTCTCCCTTCAGGAATCGATCCAGTTCCGACCTTAGGACCTTCCAGCCTTTTCCTGCCTTTGCTCCCTTAATCCGCCCCAGATAGAGATATTTCAGGAAGGTGGGCCTTGAAATTCGCAGGTACTGACAGGCTTCCTGAGTTGTCATGACATCGTTTTCTATTAACATCATTTTCCACCCTTTATACGGGATTTGATAAGAGTTGACTGCATTTTCCATACCAATTTTTTCCATATCATTTAACCTTTCGATATCTAAACATATTTTTTAACTGGTGCCTCATGCCCAAAAAGGAGAAAGTACATTTCTTGCCTCCATCTGGTTCAATTTCTTCCATCCAAATTTTTTGTTGTCCCTTCAAATGGATACCGGTTAAAATCCATACATCCCTGAGATTAAGAGTTCATCGTTCATTGTTTAAAAGGAGATCGCCATGAAAAATCAATCCAACCGAAACAGAGTCACCAATATCATCAAGGTTCTTTCGAAAGATATCCCTGATTCAACCATCGCTCTCAATTTTTCAACCCCCTTTGAACTCCTTATCGCCACAATCCTTTCCGCCCAGTGCACCGATGTCAGGGTGAATGAAGTGACAAAAGGCTTGTTCAAAAAATATCGCTCTCCGAAGGACTATGCGGAAGCGGAATCGAAAGAACTGGAGGAAGACATCCGGCCAACGGGGTTCTATCGGAATAAGGCAAAGTCAATCCAGAGGTCTTGCCAGGAGCTGGTGGACCGATTTGGAGGAAAGGTTCCGAAAACGCTGGAGGCCCTGGTGACACTCCCGGGTGTGGGACGCAAGACAGCCAATGTCCTCCTCGGAAATGCCTTTGGAATTCCGGGGATCGTAGTCGATACCCACGTCCGCAGGGTGAGCCAGAGGATCGGACTGACGAAAAATGATGATCCGGTTAAGATTGAGTTCGATCTGATGGAGATCGTTCCGAAAGAGGAGTGGACCCATTTCTCAAACCTCCTCGTCTGGCATGGCAGAAGAACCTGTATGGCAAGAAAACCCCTATGCGAAACCTGTACGATTCGGAAGTGGTGTGATTATGGCTCTTCCGAACTTAAATGACCGCTCCCTTCGCCGCTTTCCTTTGCAGGTAATAGATCACCGCAAACCCGATCAAGCCTAAAACATCCGTAATCAACCCGGGTTTGACAAGAGCAACTGCGGAGGCAAACAGGATAATCCTCTCATGCCATTTTAAATCCGTTAGCAGAAACCCCTGCAGGGAGGCCGCCAGGGCATACATCCCGATGGAAGCGGAGACAAAAATCCATGCGGCTTCGATAAAAGTCGTGTTGATCAGGAGCATGGCAGGAGCCGTGATGAACATAAAGGGCAGCAGAAAGGTCCTCATATCCAATTTGAAGGCGTTGATCCCTGTTTTAAGAGGATCAGAGCCTGCGATGCCGGCGGCAGCATAGGCCGCAACGCATACCGGGGGGGTACCATCCGCGAGAATTCCAAAATAAAAGACAAAGAGGTGAATGGCAATGATCGGAACATCAGGATTCATCGCTTTCAGGGCAGGTGCCATGATTGTGGCCATGATGACATAGTTGGCCGTGGTGGGGACTCCCATCCCGAGGATGAGACAGGCGACCATCGTAATAAGTAGTCCAAAAAAGATATTGCCTCCTGAAAGGTCTACGACGATATTCGTCATATTGAGTCCAGCCCCTGTCAGCGTTACCACGCCCACGACGATACCGGCGCAGGCACAGGTCGCCCCGATTCCTGCCATCATCCTTGCCGCCGTATACATGGCATTACCCATGTTGACAATGAAGGATAGTAATGGCTTCCAGGAAATTTCCTTTTTTGTCTCTTTGAATTCGTTCTCCGCCTCTGTTTTTTGTCCGATCGGTTTGCCCCATCCGAGGCTGTTCACCAAAGACTGAATGAAAAAAATGAAGATGGTCGCTCCAATCCCCATGGCCGCTGAAGTGAGAGGTGTCGCTCTTCTAACAATAAGGTAGTATAAGAGAACACCAATGGGAATGAGAAAGTGAGTTCCTCGTATCAGTATGGGAAAGAATTTGGGAAGTTCACGTCGGGGAATACCCTTTAAACCGAATTTGACAGAAAGGAGATGAACCGCACCCAGAAGGGCAAGTTGGTCGATCACCGCAGGAAGGATAGCTGCGGTCACCACCTCAAGATAAGAAATTCCTAAAAACTCCGCCATGACGAAGGCGGCCGCTCCCATGACAGGCGGCATCAACTGACCATTACCACTCGCCGCAGTTTCTATGGCACCGGCAATCTCCGGTTTAAACCCCATTCGCTTCATCAAGGGGATGGTTACAGAGCCGGTGGTCACCACGTTGGCAATCCCGCTTCCGGAGATCGTCCCCATGAAGGCGCTCGATACTACAGCAACCTTTGCCGGCCCTCCACGGGTGTGTCCAACCAGGGAGAAGGCTAACTTCATGAAGTAGTCCATCGCTCCTGTCTTTTCGAGAATGGCCCCGAAAAGGACAAAGGCAAAGACAAATGTAGAGGAAACCCATAGGGGGACCCCAAAAATCCCCTCCATTGTGAGATAGAGGTGATCCACGACTCTTCGAACCCCGTAACCACGATGAGCAATAATTTCAGGGAGATAAGGTCCGATAAAGGCATATAGGATAAAGAGGGAGGCGATCAAAGCAAGAGGAAGCCCCACAGCCCTTCTTGCCCCCTCCAAAATGCAGAGGATGGTGATGACTCCCATAAGCATGTCTAAAAAAGTTGGATTGCCGGTCCTCTGTACCAAATCTGCATAAAAAACGGTGATATAGATCGCTGCCCATCCCCCCAGAACTGCAAAGATCAAGTCATAAATGGGAATCGTCTTTGTCTTCGACCTCTTCGTCATAGGATAGAAAAGAAAACAGAGGATAATGGCAAAACATAAATGGACAGAGCGTTGAAGCATCCCGGTCAATGTCCCAAAAGCTGCAGTATAGAGTTGAAAACAGGACATGGCGAGAGCGATCCCGGTAGAAATATAGAGAAGAGGGCCGGAGAGACGGCGTGCTCCATAATCGGCCCCTTCTGCAATCTCTTTCGACTTCTCTATTGAAACCTGACCGGGAGTAATTTTATTTTCTTCCATATTGTAAAAGGATCCTTCCTATTGGATATTTTTTAACTTCGACGGCAATCACTTCGCCTTCTTTCATTGAAGAAAAATCAAGCCTTTCATTCTTAAATATCAAAGATTGGTGAGTGATAGGGGAAACGAAAAAAGAGAAGCGCTTCATTCCCTCAACCTCTGGCTTCGCAATGATCATCCCTTTTTCGACCGCTACTTTCCCCTCTGTCGAAGGAAGACCTGGTCCGTAGGATAAAAAATGGGTTTCAACAGGTTTAATTGTTCTTTTAGGTGTGATAAGGAGGAATCCAAACACCGGAGTTTTGTCAACAGAATGGATATAGCGGAACTCGAATTGTTCACCAGGGGAAACCTTTTTGAGAAGAAGGATTTGACGACCTTTCTCCGTTCTCACCTCAAGAAACGATATTGGGTAAAGAAGAATGGCTAAAATCAAAATAAGGAGGAGGTATCCCCATTTCCTTTTTCTCATAAGATACCTCCTCCTTATTCCTTTTTACTTCTTGATTCCCTTCTCTTTGAAAAATTTCTCGGCTCCTGGGTGAAGTCGTATGGGCATTCCTTCCAAGGCTTTTTCTAACTTTACCTCTTTCCCTTTGGCATGGGCTCCTTCAATCGTTTTAATATTCTCAAATATCGCCTTGGTGATCCGGTAGACAATATCCTCCTCCAACTCGGCCTTGGCTACTAAAATTGCTAAAACAGCCACGGTAGGAACGTCCTTATCGACTCCCTTATAGATCCCCCCGGGCACCTTATCCTTCGAATAGAAAAGATACTTTTTGAGCAACATGTCTGCCTCGGGGCCATCGACGGGAACAATTAGCGTCGCAATCATCATCGCAGGATCGACGATTGCTGAGGCACCAACACCTGTTGTATAGAACGCGGCATCAATTCGTCCGTCTTTGAGATAGTCACCAGATTCCGCAGCGGTTAATCGCTCAACCTTCCCCAGATCTTCAAACTTCAATCCATAAGCCTCAAGAATCTGGATGGCATTTTGCTCGGTCCCGCTTCCCAAGGGACCCACAGAAACTCTCTTCCCTTTGAGGTCCTTAACCGATGCAATTTTTGCATCCTTTCTCGCATGGATCTGGCAATGTTCGGGATATAAAGAGGTCACTCCACGAATGTTTGGAATTGGTTTGTCAAATATAGGTCTTACTCCATGGTAAGCATAAAAGGCGATATCATTTTGAAGAATGGCCAGATCTGCATCGCCTGAGGCAATCAATTTAGCATTCGCAACGGATGCCCCTGAAGACTCTACTGTGATCTTGATGTCAGGAAGTTTTTCATGGGCAATCCTCGAAATAGCACCTGCCAAGGGAAAGTAGACCCCCACCACCCATCCTGAGGCAATGGATACAAGCTTCTTCGCGCTATGTGCTACCTCAGGCCGAAATGAAGAAATAAAGACTGTTAAACACATGATTAGAATCCCAATGAATAATTTCTTTTTCATCACAACCCCTCCTTTTTTATTAGAAATAGATTACAAAAACAACGGGTTAATACCTTCCGAATTTTCTTATCACCCCCCTTTTTCAATGATACCATTATTTATATGAATTTGGCCCACTTGTCAAATATTTTTAAAGAGATTTGAATTTTGAAATAATTTCAGAATTCTTCGGAGTGGTCATTCCTGCCCCGTAACAAAGTACGGGATAAACTCCAGCAGGAATCCAGGAAAATTGATATTAAAACTCTGGATTCCCGTTTTGACGCCTGCGCGCTGAAGCGCTACGGCGCGCAAGCACGGGAATGACGTCCTTCTCTTATATCCAATCATCAGTCAAATTTGGTAACACTTTAGCACATTGTAAAATCGCCCCCATGGGACACCGGTCAGGGGGGCCGAAGAAGTTTTAGAGCGGAAACCTCTTGCCTGACCCTGTAGATGACCCCAACAGGATGGCTGAGTTCCGTTTTCCTTCTTTGTCTCAAGACGATAAAATAGGAAAGACCGCATTCTAAAACTTTGTAGGCATCTCTGATCGGTGTCCCATCCATTTCCATTTCAAAGAGCTAAAGTGTTACCAAATTTCTAATTTGCATCAGAAGCATTTCCAATCTAAAAAAAATATGCTATTAAAAACCTAACTCAACCGGAGGTGTATCTCATGAACTTTTTTGATCTCTATCGACAAAAAACCCCCCTCTCAGAAAAACTTTTTAAAAGATCGAAAGGGGTGATGCCAGGGGGCATCTCTCATAATATCCATTACTTTCCTCCCTACCCCTTCTTCCTTAAGGAAGCCAAAGGTTCAAAAATTCGGGATGTGGACGGAAACGAATATATCGATCTCTGGATGGGCCACTACACCCATATCCTCGGCCATCATTCTGAAATCATCGTCGAAGCCATCGAACAGCGATTAAAAGAGGGAATTCACTGGGGCATCGTTTTTGAGAAACAGGTGGAGTGGGCAGAACTCATCCGTGAATTGATCCCCTGTGCGGAAATGGTCCGGTTCTGCTGCTCCGGAACCGAGGCAACCATGTATGCGGTTCGCCTCGCACGGGCATTTACAAGGAAGAATACTATTTTAAAGATAGCCGGAGGCTGGCATGGTGCCAACTCTGACCTCTCTGTGGGAATCAAAATGCCCTATGAAAAAGAGGAGAGCCTCGGCCTCCTGCCCGAACTCCAGCATTACACAAAGACCATCCTTTTTAATGATCTCCCAAAGACACTCGAAATGATCCATCAAAACAGGAATGATCTGGCAGGAGTCATTCTTGAACCTATCGTGGGTGAGGGTGGATTCATCCCTGCCACCGAAGAATATCTGAAAATGCTTCGTTCCGAGACGGAAAAATTGGGAGCTCTTCTCATCTTTGACGAGGTTATCTCTGGATTCCGGGTCGATCTCGGAGGAGCTCAGGGACTTTTTAATATCCTCCCGGACCTTACTACCCTTGGGAAGATTATTGGCGGAGGAATGCCAGTTGGGGCGCTCGTGGGAAGAAAAGAGATCATGGAAAAAACCTCACCTGAAAAAAAGGGCAACAAATGGGAGAAGATTTTGATTGGTGGCGGGACGTTTTCTTCCCATCCACTGACCGTGGCCGCCGGAATAGCCATCCTTCGTTATTTAAGAGATTTTGAGGAGGAGATCTATCCGGTTTTAGAGGTTAAAGGAGAACGGGTGCGTAAGGGTGTTCAGGAAGCCCTTCAGCGTGAAGGAGTGGAGACCGTTGTCACGGGGATCGGCTCCCTCTTTCAGACTCACTTCCCTTTCCAGAAAGGAGTAACTCTGAACTCTCCCCATTCGATCAATCAATTAACCGATACAGAGAAGAGAGAAGTCGAGTTTCGTATCCGGATGCTTAACAAAGGGGTCCATGTCATGCATGGTGGCGGGAGTTTATCCATCACCCACTCTGATCAAGACATCGAAAAGATCATCGAAGCGGCCCGTGAGGTTGCTAAAGAAATGGCGGAATCCAAATAAAAAGTTCGGAGTTCAGAGTTCGGAGTTTTGAGTCATGAATTTAAGAATTCATAATTCAAAATTCTAAATTCAAAATTTATCATTATTAAAGGAGGTGCGTTATGGAAAATCGGGGGGTGAAAACATTGATATGGGGATTATTTTTTGTGCTGGTTTTAGGAGGGACGGCTATGGCAAAAGAAATAGTAAAAATAGGTGTCATTGTCGTGGATATTCAGGGAGATTTTACAAAGCTCAAAAATGGTTCATTGGCTGTTGAAGGAACCGATGAGGCCTATATTAAAACCATTGAAGAAAATACGAAAAAACTGAAAGGGGCTGGATTTTTCATTTTTGCCACTCAAGACTGGCACCCTAAGGACCATGCCTCCTTTTTCACCAATCATCCCGGGAAAAAAGCCTTTGATGTGATCAAACTGAATAACAGGGATCAGGTCCTCTGGCCTCCCCACTGCGTTCAGAAGACCCCTGGAGCAGAGGTCTTATTAGATAAAAAATTATTTAAGGCAGTTGTTAAAAAAGGAATGGATGCCAAGTTTGACAGCTATTCCGGTTTCCAGGATGATGGCGGAAAAAAGACCGAAATGGACAAACTCCTCAAGAAGGATAAGATCAAAAAAGTGGTGGTCTACGGCATCGCAACAGATTATTGCGTGAGAGCAACTGCCCTCGATGCCGTTGCCGCGGGTTACAAGGTTTTCATGATCAAGAATCTCTCAAGAGGCGTTGCTCCGGATACCTCTCAGAAAGCGATCGACGAGATGAAAGCCAAAGGAGTTGTTGTTCTCGATGATCTGGACTTAGAAAAAGTCAAAGCCAATTAAAACAAATCAGAGCACGGGACGTTGTTTTCTATTTCGCTATTTTCATCATGGCTTTTTAGAAAAATAGAAAACAACGTCCCGTGCTATAAATCCTAATGCGTTCTTATTGATCGGTGGAGACGAGCTCAGTAGTAGCGTTTTTCTTCGATATGGTCCTCGGCGAGGTTGATGCCCCATTCGGTGAGGATTTTTGAAACGGCCCGCTCACCACTTTCAATGCAATTCGGGACACCAACCCCTCTGTAGCAGCCGCCGGCGAGGGCGAGGCCTGGGATCTGAGCGCTACGGTTCTCGATTAGTTCAACACGACTGAGGTGCCCCATGGTGTATTGTGGCATACCGAGGTGCCATCGGAAGACTCGCGTGAAGAGTGGCTTCGCATTCGGGTTGAGGCCCAGGATATCCCGGAACTCACTACGGACTACCTGCACAAGCTCCTCGTCCGAGCGTTCCATCACCTTCTGATTGTGCGGACCGCCGACGAAACCACGAAGCAGTACCTTGCCTGCCGGTGCCCGGCCCGGCCACTTGGTGGATGAGTAAGTAGCTGCCATGAGCGCACGACCCTCTACCAGAGGACAGAGAACCCCGAAGGCATTCAGATCGAAGCCGACTTCATCCTCGGTAAACGCAAATGAAATCGTTGCCGAGGAAGAAGCTGGTATACTGGCGAGCGCATCTGCGATAGCCTGGTCGTGCGGGCGGACAAGCGGTTCGGCGGCCAATGATTCGGTGGCAATGATGACCGCGTCCCCGTCGATGGTGGACCCGTCAGAGAGCAAACTACGCCATCCGCCTGCGGAGGTATGTTGGAGCGAACTGACAGCCACGCCCGTGCGCATTCTCTCGCGACCTGCCGCGCCGGCCATCCGGTCCGTCAGTTGCTGCATCCCATTGACAAACGAGGTAAAAAATGTACGAGGCTTCTCGCCCGGCTTAGTCGGGTATTTACGTCGCATCTCTTCCACCATGCGACGGGCAGCGATGAAACCCTTCATGAGCGACCCATGCTTCTGCTCCATCTCAAGGAGGCGGGGGAAGGTCGCGGCCAGTGACATCTGCGAGGGATCGGAGGCGTGAACACCCCCGACGAGTGGCTCGGCCAGGCGATCGAGGCACTCGCGGCCCATGCGGCGGACCACGAAGCTCTCGAGCGTCTCGTCGTTAAACTCGTCTGGAGCAACTTTCTTTGGCGGAATCAGAAGGTCCATGGCCATCCGTATTTTCCCCGGCCATGAGAAGAGGCCAGTTGTGGCGAACGGTATGAACTTCGTGGGCGCAAACATCATGACGCCATCAGGCATCTGATGCAGTTTGCCTCGTGACAGGATCCACGTCTTCCTCCTTGAGTCATCCGTGGGTAACTCGTCGTCGAAAATCCCTGTGAGCTTAGCGATGCGGTGACAGGCGGGCTTCTCGGTCAGGAAACAGTCCGGACCGCCATCAACGATGAACCTCCCCCCCCCGGTAGGATCTGACACGATCTCTGTCTGGATCTTCCCGCCGAGGCGCGGGTCCTTCTCAACAAGAATAAACTCGACTTTGTGGCCGACGGATGCGGCTCTGGTCACCTTATGTGCTGCGCCAAGCCCGGCAATGCCGCCGCCAACAATGATGATTCGTTTCATGAGTAGCTCTTATATCAATAGCTCGGAGTATTTGGTGTCTGTCTACAAACTCGATTATTTTGTCATTCCTGCGAAAGCAGGAATCCAGAACGGGTTGAAATTGCTGGATTCCCGTTTGCACGGGAATGACATCTAAGTAATTTATAAGCAGATACTGATTAGTTCGTTGCCCGGAGTATTTGGTTTAGAATCTCCGAACTCCCAACTCCGAACTCCTTACTCACTTGTAATATGTTCTTCCACTATGCTTGCCAGGAACTTGATAAACCCTTCTGACCAGTTGAGCGAGGGAGAACGCTTCAATACCATTTCCAACGATTCAGCCTTCTCTTTATAAAGAATATCGATATCGTAGAGGACCTCAATATGATCCGATAAAAAACCGATCGGGATGACGAGGATCTCTTTGACCCCAATCTTGTTAATCTCCACCAGAACGCTTTCGACCTCCGGGGCGATCCACCTCCCTAAACCGCCCCCTTTGCTCTGGAAAGCCATATGCCAGGGAAGCGGCTCGATCTTTTTCAGAACCTCATTTACACTCTCCTTCATATCTTCAACATAGGGATCGTTCCCAATGATCGATTCCGGAAGGCTATGGGCAGTAAAAATAAGGTGGACCCTCCTACTTTCTTCCGGAGTAAATTGTTTCAGCCCCTCTACCACCCTCTCTGCTACCACTTGTACAAAGAGAGGATGCGAATGCCATCCCTCGAGAAGAGTGATTTTTAATTTTTCTCCTGAGATTTTATTTGCTCGATTCAACTCCTCCTTATAAGCACCTGTGCTGAATCGAGACCGAAAAGGAGCCATTGAAATAGCAACAACCTCTTTGACTCCATCTTGAAGTATCTCCTTCAATGTCTCTTCAACCAACGGCTGACTGTATCGCATCCCCACATAGGATTTGAACGAATAACCCCTGGAATTCAGTTTTTCTTCCACGGCCTTGGCCTGCCTCTCCGTGATGGCGGGAAGGGGCGAACAACCTCCAATTAAACGATAGCGTTCCTTAACCCTTTCAAGTAGTTCAGGGGAGGGTTTCCGCCCGAAGAGACAGGTCAGCAGAAATTCAACCTCCTCCAATGAACGGGGTCCCCCAAAGGCTAAAAGAAGAAGGGCTTTCATCAAAACCTCTGCTCTTGATGAAGCATTATTGCCTTACGATACATCGTCTTCAATTAAGCCTGAATAATAACCAATCACCAATTCACAATAATCAAATAATAACCAAACTCCAATAATCTAAGTATCGTTTGGTTATTGGTTATTCGAATTTATTTGGTGTTTGGAATTTGGGTATTGGAATTTCTCTTCCTTGAACTATACTCATGGACCATATCGACTAAGGCGGCCACATGATCCACGGGAGTATTGGGTAAAATGCCATGGCCCAGGTTGAAGATATGGCCGGGCCGGCCTTCCGCTTGATCAAGAATCCGTTTCACTTCCTTCTTAATTAAATTGACAGGACCAAGCAAAACAACGGGGTCGAGATTCCCCTGGATACCGACATCATATCCTATTCGAGCCCAGGCCTCGCCCAGATTAACTCTCCAATCCACCCCGATCACATTGCCTCCTGCCTGTTTCATCCGCTCCAAAAGGGTCGAAGAGGATGTGGCGAAATGAATGAGCGGAACACTTTTGTTTACTCCATCCATAACCCTTTTAGAGTAAGGGAGAGCATACTCTTCGTAATCGCCGGGGGTTAAACATCCCACCCAAGAGTCAAAAACCTGGAGGGCCTGCACGCCAGCCCGGACCTGGGCGTTAAGATATCGAATCAACACTTCTGAAACCTTCTCCATCAGGAGATTCCATGCCGGGCGATTCTGATACATCAACCCTTTTGTGAGGGTGTAGTTCCTGGAATGACCTCCCTCAATCATATAACTCGCAAGGGTGAAAGGGGCTCCTGAAAATCCGATTAGGGGAATTTTCCCCTCCAGCTCTCTCCGGACAATGCGAATCGACTCCATGAGAAAAGGAATCTCCTCTTCAGGTTCGATGATCTTCAACCGCTCCACATCCTTCATCTCCCGAACGGGACGATGAAAAACAGGGCCTTCTCCTTTCGCAAATTCAAATTCCACTCCCATTGGTTCCAGAGGAATAAGGATATCAGAAAAGATGATGGCCGCATCGAGTTTAAACTTGTCAAGAGGTTGAAGCGTGACCTGTGCTGCCACTTCAGGATTCTTACACATTTCTAAGAAGGAATATTTCTTCCGGAGCGCCCGATACTCCTTCATATAACGGCCCGCCTGACGCATCAGCCAGATGGGAGTATACTCTGTTGGTTGCCTGCGGCAAGCCTTCAGGAATGGGTATTGATGTTCATTTATTTCCATATATCATCTGCCTTAATTTAAACGGTACTACCCCTTAATCACCAATAACCAAGCACCAATAATCAAATAATACCCAATTTTCAATCCGAAACCTCGTCTGATTATTGGGTATTGGAATTTATTTGGAGCTTGGAATTTGGTTATTGGAGTTTCACCTATTCCAATCCCTTAACAGTTGGACCAATAACCTCACCCCTACCCCTGTTCCTCCCTTGGGTATGTAAGGTCTTTCTTTTTCAATAAAGGCAGGGCCGGCAATATCCAGGTGAACCCAGGGCGTCTTCTCCACAAATTTGCCTAAAAAGATTGCCCCGATGATGGCCCCTGCCGCTCGAGTTCCCACATTTTTAAAATCGGCCACATCGCTCTTGATATACTCGAAATATTCATCCCAGAGAGGAAATCTCCAGGCCTTTTCCCCTGATTTCGCTGAGGCCTCTTCAATCCGTTTCAAAAGAGCCTCGTCATTTCCAAAGAGGCCCATCACATAATCTCCCAGGGCGATCACACAGGCTCCGGTCAGGGTCGCAAGATCGATGATTGCTTTTGGTTTGTAACGAAGGCTGTAGGTCAGGGCATCGGAAAGGATGAGTCTTCCCTCTGCATCGGTGCTGATCACCTCCACGGTCTGACCTGAAAGGGTCTTCAACACATCACCCGGCTTATAGGCCTTTCCGCTTGGAAGATTCTCAGTTGCCGGAATAATTCCCACCAAATGAAGAGGAATCTGGAGCTGGGAAGCTGCCCGCAGGGTGGCCAGAACTGCCGCCGCCCCTGACATGTCGTCTTTCATCCTCTCCATATTTTCTGAAGGCTTAATCGAGATTCCACCACTGTCGAATGTGATCCCTTTCCCCACCAAAGCGATGGTATCCAGCTCCTTCCCTTTATTATATTCCAGAACGATGAATTTCCCGGGTTCTTGGCTTCCTCGGGCCACAGCGGCAAAAGCTCCCATGCCCATGGCCTCTGCTTCGCTCACCTCCAACACCTGAATCTCCATAGAGTGATCTTTGGCAATCTGTCTGGCTTTTTCAGCCAGTAACATGGGAGTGACTTGATTACTGGGTCCGTTGACCAGATTTCTTGCTGTGCAGACCGTATCTGAGATGATCGTCCCTTTCCTTGACCCCTCCCCAATGGATCGGATCTCTTTATCGGTCTCCCCGAGAAGGATCACTTCCTCAATCGTTTTGATCTTTTCCCTTTCAAGCGTCTTAAATTCATTGAACTGATAGAGTCCGAGGATAAGCCCTGTCACAAAGTTCTCCGTCAGTTTCTCTTCTGAAAAGTCATTCAGCCTCTTTATCTGAAAGGCGAACTGTTTGATCCCCGAATCCCTTATAAACTGCCCGGCCTTCGAAGCCGCTCCTCTCCATTTCTCCAGATCGAACTCCTCTTTTTTGCCGAGACCTGTCAGCAACACCCTTCTCGCAGGAATCGCCCCCTGGGTATGAATGAGCCGGCATTGGAATAGCTCCCCTTTGAAATCACCCTGGCTGATGAGTGTGGAGAGGAACCCCTTCCATTCCAGATCAACGCTCTTGATTGGCCCCTCCAAGGGTTCTGGCGATTCAAAAGAAAAGAGAAGGAGAAGTTGGCAGGGAAACTTTTCAGAGCTGCCCATTTTTACTCGGATGTCCATAAGCTTCTCCTTTTAATCTTGCTTCTTTCTGATTTATCAAAATGTATCAATTTAGCGCTTTGAAAATTGTTTGGTGATTTAGCCCAATAAGCTTGTCATTCCTGCCTCGTAACAAAGCACGGGATAAACTCCAGCAGGAATCCATGGGTTTTATCTTATGGTTCCCTGCTTTCGCAGGGACAGCGTCTGGATTCCCGTTTTCACGGGAATGACATCAGTGGAGGCTTTTTCAAAGAACCAAGGTGTTACATCAACTAATCTCTTTCTTTTAGTTTCGATAGGGCAATGGTGCGATTCTTTTCAACCGTGGCAAATTCCCTTACTTTTTTAGCGAGAGAGGGAGGCCATCCTCCCCGTTCGAGAATCCTTGCCAGCATCCAGGGGTTCAAATCAGAAACTTCCATCCATTTTCCAGCGGTCCTGATGAACTCATCCAATGCCTTTCGATTCGGATCTCCCTTCAAGGGATACTTCTCTTTTATCTCGATCTTAATCTTGGCGACATGGTCACTTCCGTAAATAGCCTCTAACTCCTCCCGCTGGGTATAAGCAAAGATAGCCTCCTCCACCCTGGCCAGCTCTGCATCAATCTCTCCAATTAAAATCCCCTTCTTTTCTTTCAACTCCACGAATCGGTTGACCAGATTCACCCCTTCTTCCTGAAGATATTCATTCGGGGGAAGACTCTCCGCCACAATCCGATGCCTCCGTTTCGGACAGAGACTCTGATAATCACACCAGTCACAGAGGGGGCTCTCTTTGGGAGAAAAATCCCTGTCTGACTCGATCTTTTTGATAAGTTCCATGGTCTCCTGCCGGAGTTGTTGAAGCTCCTCAGGAGTTCTCAGAGATTGAACCTCCGCATCGAAGGCAAGATAGTGCCAGATCAATTTGATTTCCTGTATGTCTTTCCATTTTCCCTCCACCCCCATTTGATAGAAGGCCAGTTGCCGGTCTGATTGGACACCAGCCTGGGTCGGGAGTCTACTGGAGGTTTTATAATCGTGAATCTCGAGGATAGAGTGGTCCAAGAGTGCAAGACGATCAATCACTCCCCTGATCCAGTACCCCTTTTCCTCCTCGAGGGGAAAATAGATGGTCTCTTCAAGGCCCAATGTCCTTCCCTGGTCAAAGGGATAATAACGTTTGTAATAGTCTGTGATACATTTCTCTCCCAGACGGTGATAGTCTTCCGCATGGTAATCCTTTCGGATGATCTGAACCGTCTCGCTCCAATTCTTCTCCCAGATCTGATGATAAAAAGCCAGAAGCTCTTCCAGGGTATTGAGTTTGGTCATTTTTAGATCCCGGTAGAGCTTCTCCAGGACATCGTGAACCCTCGAACCCATGAAAGCCTCAATTCCTTCTGTGTCAACCTTAATTTTCTGGATGTAGTGAAGTCGATATTGATGGGGACAGGTTTCATAGGTGGAGAGCTGGGAATGAGAATACGCTGGCATCCGTTACCTCATCTTTGCTTTGTAGAAGGTTATAACTATTTTTAACAAGAATTTCTCCCCCTGTCAAAAAACATTTCTGAGATTTCCGAGAAAGTCCAGAAACCTCTGATTTCATACCTGCCTGCCGGTAGGCAGGGATTATGAAACGATTACACGGATTATAAATGCCTTAAAAATTTAGTAAATCTGTTTAATTTTTTTTTGAAATCTGTGTAATCAGAGGTCTCTGCTAAGAATTTGAAGGGTTTTTCAGAGACCTCTTTCTCCTTGAAAGATCAATCCGAAGTGTGATACGAGATGGATAGGATGGACTCAGAGGGAAAACTGGAAAAATTACAAGAAAGGATAATCCGGTGCCGAAAATGTCCAAGACTGGTCAATTATTTAAGAGAGGTTCGGGACCGCAGACCCAGGCGATACAGACAATGGAACTACTGGTCCAAACCCCTTCCCAGTTTTGGAAACCCGAAGGCCCGTGTTCTTATCATCGGTCTTGCGCCTGCGGCCAATGGTGGAAATCGGACAGGACGAATGTTTACAGGGGACCGGAGTGGAGAATGGCTGTTTGAAGCCCTTCACCGTTTTGGCTTTGCCAATCAACCCAATTCGGCCAGACGGGATGACGACTTTGCTTTAAAGGATTGTTACATCACGGCAACGACCCGCTGCGCTCCTCCGGAGAATAAACCCCTGCCCGAAGAAATCGAGAATTGCCGACCTTATCTCTTAAAAGAACTTGACTTATTGAGAAATGTTAAAGTCGTAGTTCCGCTGGGTCAAATTGCCTTTACACAGACCTTGAAGTCACTAAGATTAAAGGGATACAAGGTCCCTTCTCTTTCTTTTGGTCATGGTAAGTTCTATTCGATTTCAAAACTCCGAACTCCTGACTCCGAACTCCGAACTGTCACTCTAATCACAACCTACCACCCGAGCCAGCAGAATACCTTAACCGGCAAACTAACCCGACCGATGTTTCATAAGATTTTTAAAATGATTCGCTCCGAACTCCCCGCCTACCGGACGGGCAGGCGAACTCATAACTCCGAACTTTAATTTATGGTAATCCGCATTCCCATTGAAGACTGGATCGATCTTCACACCTTCTCACCTAAAGAGATCCTTTCTCTTTTAGAAGAAAACCTTTCGGAATGTCAGAAGAAGGGGTTTAAAGAGGTCCGGATCATCCACGGAAAAGGCAAGGGAGTGCAACGAACTATCGTCCACTCCCTTCTCGAGAAAAATCCTCTTGTCGAATCCTATCAGATCGCCCCATTTGAAAAGGGGGGCTGGGGAGTCACCATCGCCTATCTAAAGAATGCATAGCGACATTGGGTAATCTTATTGGGGATCAATGTTCCTTTGCCACTTTCTCCTTCTCTTTTGCGTAGGCGTCTTTACCCGCTTCAATAGCTGTGGTGAGGACAGACTTTCTCTCCTCGTAGAGTTCCTTCCCTTTTTCAACCGTAGAAGCCACCTTCTCTTTGACCTGCCCGATCACCTCTTCAGCCTTTTCTCTTGCTTCTCCGGCAAATTCCTTAATCTTCTCCCTTGTCTCCCCCCCTGATTTTGGAGCCAATAAGAGCCCAACCCCTGCTCCGATCAGCCCACCCAGGAAGAATGAAAAGATCAATGGTCCGGCGCTAGAGCAGCTCTCTTCATGTTTCATGGATTGCCTCCTTTCTTTTATCCAAAGATTCTAATCTTTGGACGGGCCTCTATTTTGCTTCAATAGACCTCTCAAAAAGGCTTGCACGCCTGCCCTGATACCCGCCTTCATGCCTGAAGCCTCGGCCCTTGCCAATAAACTCGCATCTCCAACTATTTCACTCACACGTCTTACATTCTCGCTTGCACCTCTCACGCTTTCACTGACCCCCCTGATTGAGTCTGAAAAATCTCTTACATCCTCAGCCACCTCATTGATATTGTCAGTAAAATTTCGAAGGCTTTTAAGAGTCCCCTGAAGCTCAGCGAGAGTCGGTTTAATGGATTTCTCGGTCGTCCGGATCAACTCTTTTAGTTCTTTGATGGCGCCCTTCAGTTCGATCATGACGATGATAAAGATAATGACTCCGGCTATAAAGGCAAGAACAATAAGACCCAAAAAGATCGTATTCATCTCCCCTCCGCTTTAAGGCTATTTGCTGATATTATACCATAAAACTTTGATCTTTGAAAAAAAACTTTTTTTAAGGGCAGGGACGACCTTGAATACCATTCGGGGTATTTTTTAGACCCCTTAAAGAGAGCTCTGAAAAACTACTTTTGATGGTCTCGTAAAAAGTCTGAAAACCCTATCATCAGTCATTCCTGGGTAAGCAGGAATCCAGTGTTTTCAGGTAACTAGGGTTCTCTGGATTCCCGTTTTCACGCCTGCGCGCTGAAGCGCTACGGCGCGCAAGCACGGGAATGACGACTTTTTACGATTTCATCACTTTTTTCTCTCTGATTAGACACCTGCCTGCCGGTAGGCAGGGATTTCAAAAATGGTTCTACAGATTTTTCATTATTTATCAATGCATTTCTAATCTGTGTAATCGGGTCCTAATCGATGTAATCAGAGATTTCTGGGCTTTTTCGGAAATCTCTTAAAAACACTTGACAATAATAATTCTAATATGATAATTATTCTTTCAAATGAGCGCGGAGGGGATGAAAAAATATAAAGAGGCGGGATTAAAACTGACACCCCAGAGACTGGGGATCCTGAAGTATCTTGAAGGGAATAAGGAGCATCCGTCTGCAGATGAAATATATAAAGCGGTATCAAAAAAGTTCCCTACTATGTCCTTCGCCACCGTATATAATACCCTGGAGGCATTAAGAAGGCATGGTCAGATCATGGAACTCAACTTCGACCCCTATAAGAAACGCTTCGATCCTAATCCCAAACCCCATCATCACGTAATCTGTGTCAGGTGCCAGAAAATCCTGGATATCCAAAACGAATTTTCTCTCAAACCACCACAAATCGAATCTGAGGAGTTTGAAATTATCGGTAGCCACGTCGAATTTTATGGGGTCTGTTCAAAGTGCAAGGGTAAGTAACGGGGTTAAAAAAACAGAAAACTAATCCCCTGTCAATAAAATTTAATCAACAAATAAAGAAAAAGGAGGAATGTCGCTATGTCGAAGACAGAACAGTTTTTAAAGGAGGCCTTTGCAGGAGAATCTCAGGCAAACCGAAAATATCTTGCATTTGCGGGAAAAGCCGATCAGGAGGGTTATCCTCAGGTGGCTCGCCTTTTCCGTGCCGCAGCCGAGGCTGAGACGATTCATGCCCATAACCATCTGAGGGTGCTTAAGGAGATCAAAAGTACGAAAGAGAATCTTCAGGTAGCCATCGATGGAGAGACCCATGAGTTTAAGAAGATGTATCCGGAGATGATTGAAGCGGCTAAAGCCGAAGGCCAAAAAGATGCGGTGAGAAGTTTCAACTTCGCCAATGAAGTGGAAAAAGTCCATGCCCAGCTTTATCAGAAGTTGTTAGACGGTCTGGGAAAACCTCAGGAGAATTATCCCTTCTATATCTGTCCGGTCTGCGGATACACGGCCGAAAAGGAGCCTCCCGGGACCTGTCCGGTCTGTGGAACCAAAGGAGAGATGTTCAAAAAAATATAATAACCGGAACCTGAGGTTTCAGGAGTCTCAAGGAATATAATAAGGAGGTCTTAATGAAAGAACGAACAGGAATTATAACCATGAAAGGAAACCCCTTAACTCTAATCGGAAACGAGCTCAAAGTCGGGGACGTCGCACCTGACTTTGTCGCATTGAACAATGATCTCTCTCCAATAAAATTTTCATCGTTTCGTGGCAAAATCTGTATTCTCTCGTCAGTGCCTTCCCTTGACACACCGGTCTGCGACATGGAGACACGTAGATTCAATGAAGAAGCTGGACGGTTGGGTGCAGATGTAGTCATTTTGACCATCAGCATGGACCTCCCCTTTGCACAGAAACGCTGGTGTGCGGCAACAGGGACGGATAAGATTCAAACATTGTCCGACCACCGCGATGCCTCCTTCGGCACTTCTTACGGGGTGTTGATTAAGGAATTGCGGCTCCTTGCCAGGGCTGTCTTTCTGGTTGATCGGAAAGGGACCCTCCGGTATATCCAGGTCGTTAAAGAGCTGACGAACGAACCGGATTATGACTCTGTACTGGATGCCCTTAAAAAATTGACCTAACAGGAGGTTGAAAAATGAAAAAAATTTTAGCACCTTTTGTTATCCTCATAATCTTGTTTTCGACAATGATTCTTCCTGCCGTAGCTGCCAACAAACCCCCGGAAAAGGGAGAGACATTACCGGCGTTTAATCTTCCAATCCCTAAAAATTCCATCGAAAGAAGCTATTTGGGTATTTCAGGCGATGGCTTTTTTAAAATTCCCCAGATTAAAACCAAGGTGGTGATTGTCGAAATCTATAGTATGTACTGTCCATACTGTCAGAAGGACGCTCCCGGGATTAATGAACTTTATAATCTGATAGAAAAAAATCCCGACCTCAAAAACAAAATTAAAATGATAGGCATCGGTGCAGGGAATACTTCATTTGAAGTGGAGACATATAAAAAGACCTATCAGGTCCCATTTCCACTCTTTCCGGATAAGGATTTCGCCATCCATAAGGCCTGTGGAGAGGTGAGAACTCCCTATTTCATCGTCGTAAAAATCAATGACGATGGGACTCACCAGATTGTCCATGCCCAGTTAGGGAATTATCCGGGGGCCGAACCATTTCTGGAGATTGTCCTGAAAGCTTCGGGACTTAAATAAGGAGGAGGAGACGATGAAAAAGATAATACGGGTTGAAATGCTCTTGATCTCTATAGCCATTTCAATGTGGGTCTTTATTCCGGCAGTTTATGGCGCATCCGATGCTTTTAAGGAGAATATTTATAAGGTGGGCACTCTTAAACCGGTTGACAGTAAACTCAATGTGAAGGTTGGAGATCGTGCGCCTGACTTCACCCTTCCCTCTGTATCCGGAGAGAAGGTTTCTCTGAGCCAGTATCGCGGAAAGAAGAATGTTGTCCTTTCCTTTGTCCCTGCGGCCTGGACGCCGGTCTGCTCGGACCAGTGGCCCGGCTACAATATCATCAAAGAACTTTTCCAACAGAATGACGCCATTCTCCTCGGCATTACCGTAGATAACATCCCAACTCTCTTTGCGTGGACCAACCAGATGGGGAAGTTATGGTTTCCCGTGCTCTCCGATTTCTGGCCTCACGGAGCGGTGGCAAAAAAGTTTGGTGTCTTACGCTCTGATGGAGTCTCAGAGAGGGCGCTTTTTGTAATCGATAAGAAAGGGACCCTTCGATATATTGATGTCCACGACATCAACAAGCGGCCTCCCCTCGAAGACCTGGTGAGTGCGTTGGAGAAACTTAAAAGATAGAACGATGAATCACATCGTTTATCTTTCATCGTTCATTGTTCATGGTTCATCGTTTATCGTTCATCGTCATATTGTAATGATTTCCCCTTCGATCTTCTCTCCGATGTTTAGAATTCCAAGGGTGGCACCATGCCAGAAAGAGCGGGTGGGTGAGCCGGGGTTGAAAAAAAAACTGTTTTTCACCCGGTGACTGGCAGGAGTATGGGTATGGCCATAGATGATCGCATCCACTTCATCAAATTCGTCTCTGATCCTCGACTCGATTCCGAATGGCGCTCCGCCTCCGTGAATCAAGCCTATTCGAAACTCCCCTAATTCAATGACCCGTTTCTGCGGAAAGACCTTCCGGATTTCATAGGGGTCCATATTCCCGCAAACAGCAATCAACTCTTTCAGACCTGAAAAGTATTCCGCAACAGACCAGTCGACAAAGTCTCCTGCATGGACAATCTTCTCCACATCCCTGAAATGGAATTCGATCATCTTCTTAAATTCAGAATTTGGTTCCCTTAAATGCGTATCGGAAAGGACACCAATCTTCATATTGGGCTCCAATATCAAATGAGAGATGGAATTTATGTTATTTTGAAAAAAGGGCCCTGTCAATCCATGTATTAGATTTCCATTTTTCCCCTGATCTGGGTTATAATGAAAATGTGGCGATCGGTCGCAAAAAGAAGTCTCATGGCCATATTGAGAAAGAGGTCTTTAGCTCAGAAAAGGCATCCTATAAAAAGTAAACCCCGTTAGAAATTCCAACGGGGCATTTAACCCCGCTGGAATTATTCTAAAACCTAACCCCGCTGCAGAGTCGTTCGACCCAGAGGCTCTCGACAGGCAGCGGGGCATTATTTCTAACGGGGTAAAGAATAGGATACCTGAAAGCCTTTGGGAATCAAAACTGTGTCAAGTGAGGAGATTGATAGTTTAATCTCCGTAATCTAAAATAATCTTAGTAATCAGGTGTAATTCGTAATTTTCACTTTAGAATTATACCAGGAGAGGGCTATGAAAAAATATATCATGATCGGTCTGGCAGTCCTATTGATCGCTTCTCTGGGGCTTGTCACCCTCAGTAAGGGAAAAGTCCCTCCCTTCATTGAAATGGAAGTGAAGGGAGTAAGGATAGATCCTGTTAGTCAGAGCCCGGTCGTCATCCTCGCTGACAGGGATGGGAAAAAAGGGTTCCCCATCTGGATCGGTCTTCTTGAAGCCAATGCCATCAATAAAGAGATCAATCAGGTCTCCTCTCCCAGGCCAATGACCCATGATCTCCTCCATTCCATTCTGACACAGACGCAAGTGAAGGTGAAGGAGGTAAAGATCGTTGATCTCAAAGAACAGACCTATTATGCCACCCTCTTTCTTATTTTGAACAAAGGGCTGATCGAAGTCGATGCCCGACCGAGCGATGCCATCATCCTCGCACTCAAATCGAAAGTCCCGATTCTCGTCTCTGCCAAGATTTTGGAGCAACAGGGGCTTGCCCTTTCCAGGCAGGAAGGAATTGGGGAACGGCATGGAATTCGGATTCAGGAACTCACACCCTCCCTCGCCTCTCACTTCAATTTCAAAGGGCAAAAGGGGGTGCTGGTTTCCGAGGTGTTGACAGGGAGCATCTCGGAGGCCTCCGGAATCAAGGCAGGAGATATCATTACCAAGATCAATTTAAAAGAGGTAGGAAACATTCAGGAATTTGAAGAAATCTTTGATACTCTTAAGGCGGGAAGCACGATTCGGGTTCTCTTCTTCAGAGATGAAAAATTTCAGGAGGCCAATCTCCCTTTAAAACCTTAAGTCTCAGAAGGTGTGAAAAAATTACATTACAAGAATCGGCATCGTTCCGGCCGACAGGGTTGAGTGGATTGGAGAAGCTTTAGGGCGGAACCTCTAAGATTAAACTACATTGCCTAAACCTGGGTTATACCGCTATCTTACCGAAAACGAAGGTTACCCATACCCCCTAATGACCCGCATTCTAAAGCTTGGACAAAACGCCCAACCCTGTGGGCCGAGGCACAGTCCTCCAATTTTTTTACAGCTTCTCAGTTCAGAAGCCGTTTGACGATCGGGACCTTTAGGAACGGGACCCCTTCTTCCTTCAGGATCACTTCCTCCTCTATCGTGGCCGTTCCCCGGATGTTCTTCTTTTCTACTTCCCCATGGTGGATTTTAAGCGCCTCCTGGGCAAATTTGGCTCCCACATCTTCGAAGTGTTTGTCCACATACTCATGAATTAACTGCAAGGCCTGCTGAGCGGCTTCCTCTCCTTTTTTTCTTTCTCCATCACTCTTCTTAATCATGAATGGAGAAAAGGTTTTCACCACCTGGGTATCATCGCAGATGGGGCAGTTGATGATGCCGGCAGACTGCTGCTCCTCAAAGCAGGAGCTGTCTTTAAACCAGCACTCAAAAAGATGGCCATTCGAACAGATGAGATCGTAAGCAATCATTCTGACACCCCGATATAATTTAACACCTTCCTCCAAATTTTGGCAAACTATTTCTCTCAATTGCAAAGGAGGAAAAAAAGAGGTATTATTTAATACAAAAGAAAGGAGGCGACCATGAGAAAAAAGTTGTTCTATCAGGGGATTTTCTTATTTCTCTTATTACTGTTCCTTCTCCCTCTTTCCAATGCGGAAGCGAAGAAAAAGGTAGAGTTGGTTGGGAGAGAGATACTTAATTTTACCCTACCCTCCACACAGGACCGTCTGATCACCTATGCTGATGAGTATTATGGCAAGCATCACCTGGTCATCACCTTTTTCCCTGCGGCCTTCACACCCATCTGAACAGGCGAGATGGAGGGCCATCAGAGGAACCTTTACCTCTATGAGCGCTTCAACGCCCGGGTCCTGGGCGTCAGTAGGGACGATGTCATAACTTTAAAATATTGGGCAAAGGGTTTAGATTTAACCTTTCCTCTTCTTTCCAATGTCACCTCTTTTCTGGGTGTCAGTGTGGATGCGCAACCTGATGGTAGGCCCATTTTCAGCAGACGGACGATTATCATCGATAAGGCAGGTATTATTCGTTATGTGAGGGATGGTTCTCCGGATTTCAAGGATATCCTCCTTTTCCTTAAAAAACTGAACCAGAAAGGAGGAAAACCATGAAGAGAATAAGCCTTCTGTTCCTGTGTTTGTTTTTAATGATGGCCTGGCTTTCCGGATGCGCAACCTTTGAGACAGAGAAAAAGGCTGTTCCCTATCGGTTGACCGCCCAGGGAACGGTGATCTGGGAGGACGAGTTCGAGTTTTTACCTCCCTCTCCTGACTGGAAACTGCTTCGGGTCGAGACAGGAGAGAACGATATCAATTTCGGTTTTACAAGATCCGATCCAGGTGTTTTTCCCTCCATGACCACATTCGCTTACGATGAGGAACCCTTTGGCTGCTCAACCAAATTTGAAAACAGGGAAAGAGAGTTTTTCAAACGGTTTCTCTTCAACGCCATCCTGCAGTTTCAGGTATTAGAGAAGAAGAAGGTTCAGGTGCTTGGTGGAGAAGGACTGGAGGTGGTCGTTGAGGGAAAGGACCCGGTTAAAAAAGAGAAAGTGAGGGCCAAAGTCGTCTTTGGCAAACGGGGCGAACGTATCGTGGGCTTCTATATCACCCAGTGGAGGCATTTGGACGGGACCTATGACCTGTCCGCTTTTGAAGTCTTTGACAGATTTGTGAAGTCTTTTAAGCTTCTCAAGAAATCTTTTTATGAAACCCTATAGAAAGGTTGGGTTGTTGATTTATTGAATAAAAAAGGGTGAGAGAAGATTTCTCTCACCCTTTTTTATTCAGCAAAGTCATGCCCAGACAGAGGACAAATCCGATCAACGAGACGAAAAGGGTCAACTGAAAAGAACCTGTCAAATCTCTCAGATATCCTCCGAGAATGGTTCCTAAAAACTGTCCGATGCCGTGGATCAAGGTAACCCAGCCGTAGAGGGTCGCCCTCTTCTCCGTCTCCTCATCACTCACGCATGCAGCGATCACTGTGACTGTCCCCGGAAAAGTCGCACCGAACAGAAAGGCCGAGAGGCCGAGCAGGAAAGGCTGATGAAACAGCAGGGAGATCAATACGGACAGTGAAATGACGCCATGGTTCCAGACCAGGGCTTCCCTTCTGCCTATGCGGTCTGAAACGAATCCCCACATCCACCCACTCACCACGCACATCCAGCCGAAGATCGACCAGATTGCTCCTGCAACTCCCTTTGTCAATTGGATCTCTTCGACGAGAAAAGCAACAAAATAGGTGGCATAGATATTATAAGCCAACCCAAAGATGAAATAGATAAGAAAGATGGCCCGAAGAGTCAGGCCACTTCCTTTGACCCTGCCTGGCTCTAGAGCGGTCCTTCGGTCGACCTCGAGCGAAAAGGAGTCCGTATGAGATGGTTTCTCTTGTAAGAAAATGAATGAAATAAGGCCGACCAGAAGAGTAAGCAAGGCCAGAAGAAACCAACATTCCCTCCATGCCTCCCCGCCCATAGCGGAGAGGAGATAGGGAAGCAGAAGACCTGTGATGATGATGCCAAGCCCTGTTCCCCCTGTTACAATCCCTAAAGCTCCACCCAATCTCTCTCTTTCAAACCATGCCATGGGCAGGGTGGTCATGGAAATATGGGTTCCGCCAGAACCGCTCCCCATAGCCAAAGTAAAGAGAAGTAGAGGGAAAAAGTTTGATAATTTGCTGATGGAGAACATGGAGATTGCCACGCAGAGGAGAGAGGCAAACACAATCTTTTTAGAGCCAAATCGTGTTGCCAGAATTCCCCCGATCAAAGAAAAAAGGAGGTATCCCATCAGGATGCCTCCGCTCAGAAGCCCCATCTCGAAGTAGTTGAATCGAAGGGACTCCCTCATGCTGGGAAGTAGCATGGGATAGGCAAAACGGCCAAACCCCAGACCTGCCATCTTCACGAGAACGCCCACTCCGACAATTACCCAACCGTAGTGAATAGGTTTCATCGTTTTTGACCTTAACTCCGCTGTATTGACGAAGTCAACCCTTTTTTGATATGGATAAATTGTAATAATTAAGCCCTTTAAAAAAGGTTATCTAATCCCCCTTTGTCAAAAGGGGGAAATATTTTCGCCTCCCTTTGGCAAAGGGAGGCTGGGAGGGATTTAAAAAGTTCATTTCAAACCGCTAAATTGTTATGAATTGATCAAGATTTTAAAGAAGGAGAAAATAATGATGAAAGCAATGGTTCATCAATCTGTTTTAGAAGTGGTCCAGGGAGACATTACCCAGCAGGATACAGAGGCCATAGGAAATGCCGCCAATTCTCGCCTCGCAGGAGGCGGCGGAGTGGATGGCGCCATCCACCGGGCAGGTGGACTGGTGATTATGGCTGAACTGAGCAAGAAATATAAGGGATGCCCCACGGGGTCAGCGGTCATTACGGGCGGAGGGAATTTAAAGGCAAAGTATGTGATCCACGCGGTCGGCCCGAGATTTTCGGGTTCACCCAAGGACAAAGAACTGTTGTCTAGCGCCTATCGAAAGAGTTTAGAACTCTGTACCCAAAATCATATCTCTTCAATTGCATTCCCCTCCATCAGTACAGGCGTCTATGGATATCCTGTGGACGAGGCCTCCCGCATCGCATTACAGACCGTCATGAATTATCTAAAGGACCACCCCGAAATCAAACTGGTAAGATTTGTCCTCTTCGACTCAAAAACTTATAGTATCTACGAAGAGGCACTAAAGGAAATAGCCAAAACAAAGTGAATTTCCAAATCCATTAAAACTAGCACCTACAAAGAGCGAAGATGGGCTTTCTATGTGACCCGAAGATTTCCGGTTGAAATCCAGTATAAGGATGCGGCTCAGGCACAGTTATAAGCTGTCGCCTGGAGCCGATTGTTGAACGCTTTGTCTTTCGTATTGGTCTTTCATTAGTCTTTGTGACCAGGGTACAGAAGTTCGCAGAAACCTTTATACTTCATTGTCTTCTCGTGTTATGACCGCCAGTGAGTATCAATCAATTCAGTCTCATCCATTTCCCTGGAAGATGTGCTCATGCTGTGGGCACTGCCTTGGTCTCTGGACAGGACTCTTGACCTTACAACAAAGGAAGTTAGAAGCTAAGGGTAAACTGATTTATGTAGCCTGTGTAAACCAATACGCCGTGTGCGAGCACGTCTCTTCCCACAAGGCAATGGATTTGTTGACCTTGAAGGGGTGCCTCTATTGCAATGCCTTCAACAATGACATTATTGGGGAAGATGAGGCGGATACTATACTGATAGCAGGGAATGCTCACAGAGGATGGAGTACTGATGTTCACTACGCCAACTGGTTGAAGCCCTAACTGCTGAACTAAAGTGGGTTGAATAACACTGCCGGTAGCTCCCGTATCAATCATGCCTTTACAAGCCACTGGATTAGGGACATTCCCACCAGCCTTTCGTATTGCTTGTTCGACGGGAGTGCCAACCCAAACCTTCATATCGACAAGTGGACCCAAAGCCTGTAAGTTTGGAAGTTGAGTAGTAAAGGAAGGCATTGTCCCTAAACACCCAAGAGATTGGACACAAAACTTAGTGGTGTTTCGACCTTAGAAATCTGCTTGACGAGAAACGGCACATTTCCAAGCCCCTGATAACCAGAAGTTATTGCATCAAACTGTGTATCATAGGTGCCAAGGACACGTTTCCCATGGACTACCACGAACTTCCCTTCATGGGCTCCAACCAGAGACTCGAAATTTTCCTCATATGTTTTTAATTCAATAGCAAGCAAATCTGGCATGTATGTACCTCCTTTCCACACATGGTCATATCTACTTCTATTTAGTACAATCTCATAATCTCAGCCGAGAGTCAAGTTGTAATTTGCGATTGTAATATGCACCTTTTTCTAAAATTAGGGAACAGAAAGTTACAGGATGGAAGAGTTAAGAAAACCGGACTCAGTTCTGAAAGGAGTGAATGATCGTAGAGGAAATAACGTCGAAGAGTTTTGGGGATGCTTAAGACAAAATGACAATGGTCTATGGAAATACCCTTCTTCTTATCAATTTCCATGGTAGAGACTCGCCATCGGGAGGAAAAACCTCAGCCAGTGTGTAAGGAAAATATCCCTTCAGCTTTTCACTTAAAAACTTACCATATGGAATCTTCTCGGGCATACCGAAACTATGCGCCTGTTCGCCGTACAACCTCTCCATAAACAGATCGGGGCGTTCGGGAGACACTACGTAGAGTTCAAGCTTAGGGTTGTGGCATTCTGCCATCGCCAGTGTGATTGCCCTGTTTATGTGTTCATCTCGAAAGGAGTATCCGATCACAAGTAGTCTTTTGGCCTTCGTGAGCACCATCTTAAAGATGGCTGTGTATGAACGAAGCATCGGTTCCCTCGCTATATCACGCTCCTTTTCAAGACCGATCACCATCTGCTGTTTTCCGTCATAGGTTTGCCAATTTGACGAGCCATGCAGTTTGATATAGACCAGTCTTTCGTTACGCAAAGGCTGACGGACTTGACTCGTGTTTAGTTCTCCTTCATCCGGCAACCGTATAGAATCCTTCTTCAAGTCTATTTGGCATTCCCCTTTCGGCCAATTGTTCACCCAGGGAAGGGATAGGGTAATATGCCTCTCGACAAAGAGGTCTTGATTTAGCGTAAAAACGAAGCCTACGCGGTTTTGCTTGCCCTCAAAACGAGATATCAGGCCCCTCGCTCCGTTTACCGAGATTCTGCCGGCCATTTTGCGCAACTCTCTTACTTCCTCGTCGAGGTTCTGGTAGGCCTCAAGAATGGCTTGGTTCAGCGCCTTCCTGTCTTCTTCCATGTAGTTTTTCTCCCTGAAGACCTCATGGTACACTGATTCGTAGTCGAAGTTCTTGCGTAGTGTGGAGAGCAGTTGTGAGCAGCACCCCACCCCGGGGTGGTTATACACGTGTGACCATACTTCTTGCGTCAGAAAACCACCAAAATCACGAGTAAACCCGGCACCAGTCAGGAGAACGTTCTCGACCACTTCGGCGTTTTCCAGGAGCCCCCAGTCAAGCAGTTTCCAGTTCTCGGTGTTCTCAATCACTTTCTGCCCTCACGCCCAATGAAATAATAAGAACTTGCTTTGGGAGGAGTTGAATATATGAAGAAGGGAGTAGTATGTCAAGATCAAAAATACCATCGATTGGCAAGTTCAGGAGTTTGATGATGATAGATGGATCTGTTGAGTATTTTCTCAATAATCCCTGTAAGCATTTTTTAGTTGATTGAGGACGCGATTCGACTTCTTCATAAGGGAAGGAATCTCTTTTAAAGGAAATTTCTTTAATATGTAAAGGATCTGTTTACTCATGGGAACTGCTTTTTTATAGAGATCATAATATTCTCCATAGAACTCCTCGAGCGGAAGAGCCGTCGGGAGCAAAGTATGAATAAAGTCGAAGTAGTCATAGTCACGGGTGATCAATTGATCCTTCACCTCTTCATAGAAGTCAGTGCCTGGCAGAGGGGTAAGTACAGCAAAGCTGGCGAAACTTAATCCCAGTTCCCGACAATATTGCTTAAGGGCCCTGAAATCCATTTTATTGAATTCCTGTCTCAAAATGAAAGAGGCATAGACCTCAATGCCAAGATCTTGAAGAATCTTTATCGCCTTCTTATTGTCACCTGCTGTGGAGCCCTTCCGAATGTAGCTGAGGTCTTCGTCTTTGAGGAATTCGAGCCCTACAAAGACCCTTTCAAGACCAATCCCTCTCCACATCTCAAGAAGTTCAGGATTTCTGCAAATGGTATCGCTTCTCCCATAAAGAAAGTATTGCTTTCTTATCCCTGCCTCTTTGATCAGCCTTGCAAGCTTTTTCATTCTTGAGGCATCGACGAGTGATTCATCGTCAGCAAAGAAGACGAATTCCTCTGCCAAGCCAGCTAACTCCTGGACGACGCTCTCCGGATTTCTCCTCAAATAACGCCCCTCCGCAAGTTTCCACTGGGCGCAAAACTTACATCGAAATGGACATCCCTTTGAGGTCCGGATTGACGCCAAGGGCCTCATCCATTCTGAGTAGTAGTGACTCCGGTATTTCGATGTTAGTCTTCTCTCCGGAAAAGGAAAGTGGTCGAGATCGGCTATCGCCTTACCATCGGTTCTGACAAGGCGATCCCCTTTCGGAATGGCGATTCCTGGGATGCCATCAAAGCTCTCTCCTCTCTCGAATCTTGTGATGATTTCCTGGAATGCAAAGACCCCTTCCCCAATGACAATGAGATCAACAAACGGGGAAAGGAAGTCTTCTGCCACCATGGTAGCATGATGACCACCCACCACCGTGAGAACCTTTGGATTCCATCCTTTTATATCCTCAAAGAGCTTTTTCACAGTGTTCACATGCACAGTGTATGCGGTTATGCCAACAACGTCAGGGCAGAAGTCTGCGAAAATTCCTTGCAGGTCCTTTTCGAGCCGGAGGTCAAGTATTCTTACATCGTGGTCCTTTGCCACTCCTGCGGCGATGTATTCAAGGGCAAGTGGCTCATAGATAAACACATCCTCTCCGCCTATGGTTAATGGTGCTTTGGCCGGTTCGATTAACAGGATTTTCATCCAATCCTCTCTCTTTACTTTTTGGGCCTTGAGAAAGTGGATTTCGAAATATCCTGAGTGGTGTCGATAAAGCTATCGACTCCTTTTGTCGAGATGAGTGCGACTAACTCATCCGTTCCGGAGGTCACTATGGTTTTCCATCGGGTGATGTTGCCTTTGAGTTCACCTTTGCGAATCATATCGTTAATCCTGTCAACATCAAATATCCTAAACAAGAAGCAGCCGTCATCCGAAATTTTATAAGGGACGATGTAATAGCCCGATTCCTCCGCATCTTCCTTTTTGGCAATCATCTCCCTTTCTTTGAGACAAAGAAATTTCTCCTGCTTAATTTGGGTGGTATAACCCTCATAGATATCAAGCTTGATTTTATTCTTAGAATCTATCTCTACACTAATAATATCTATCCCCCCTGATCTTCGCGGATAAATATATAGCTTCACCCTTTCATCCTTCTCGGTCATCTCCCATTCGCCCAATAACGCCGGATCCGGCTCCGATGACTTAGGCGGAGGAATTGGGTTGATAAACTCAGCCACACAGGAAGTGAGCAAAGGGATTAATCCAAACCACAGGGCCAATAGACGAACGCAGCGAAACTTTCTTGGCACGAATCTCCTCCTTTTTAAAGCAGTCATCATTAAACCTGCTGAAAATACAAACAATTTCATCGCCTTGTCTCAAATCGTTTAAAATAAGCCCCATTGCTGTAAAAAGATTAAAAACTTTTAATCTTTTTTTAATCCTCCTCTAATGTGAGTTGTGTATACTTATTTGCAACGAAAGAGAAAATTCTCTTTCCTCCTCCTCCTTAAAAACCTTAACCCAATTAAATCCACCAAGCCAAAGGCTCGGTGGATTTTTTATTTTGGGTCTTTTCCAAATCGAGTGGGTCATATCTGCTTTTTCTCTCCCCCTCTTTAGCAAAGTTCTCCATTTTTTCTTTTTCCCCTCTTTGGAAAAGAGGGGGGAGGGGAGATTTTATAAATCATAAACAACTCCATATCCCTTCCATTACTCCGCCCATATTCTCAAAGACATCCCTGTCGGAAAACCTGAGAACCTTTATTCCCATTTCCCTAAGAGCATCGTCCCTTGTCCTGTCCTTTGCCTTGCCAGTCTTAGAATAGTGTTGTCCACCGTCAAGCTCGATCACAAGATTGGCCTCCGGACAGTAAAAATCAACGATATACTTCCCGATTATCTTTTGGCGGTAAAACGGATGCCCTTTCAATTGCTTTCGCCTCAATTTTAACCACAACATCTTTTCAGCATCTGTCATATTTTTTCTGAGATGCTGGGAAAATGTTTTCAACTGTTTATCATAAGAAAGCATTTGTTCTTAAAATCCCCCCTCGCCCCCCTTTTCCAAAGGGGGGGATGTAAGTGTTTGCCCTTTGCCAAAGGGGCCCATAAGGATGATCGCCATATCTTCATGAGGTTTTTACCCACTCAACTGGGAGAAGAATCTTTATTTTAATTGATTGAAATCGAACCCCTCTTTCAAGATGGAACTCTTGATCTCCTTGATGTCCACCTCCTTTTCGATGGCATTGAGTAGTTCTGCCCTTCCCCTGGTCTCTCCGAGTAAGATACAACCGACGATTTTATCCTCCTTGAATGTGACCTTGCAGTAGCTGCATTTCTCACGATCGCTTCTCACCACACATTCGAGCTTTCCCTCCGCATCGATTTCCCCTGCAGAGGTGAGATCGATCCCCACCACCTTAAGGGTATTGGAAACAACCGTGCCTTCATAGGACTCATCTCCTCCTGCCATATTGACTCCGGCAATCTCACCCTGTCTCTGGGCGGCCGGCCAGATTCCATAAACACGACCCCGATGTTCTGCCACATCCCCGGCCGCAAAGATGTCTTTGGTCCTCGTTTCCAGTCGGTCATTGACCAGAATTCCATTCTTCATCTCCAGTCCCATCTCCTTGGCCAGTTGAATATTCGGCCTTACCCCTGCGGAGATGATCGCCATCTGGCCTTCAACCACCCTGCCATCTTTAAGCCGGACCCCCTCTACGCTTTCGCCTCCCAGAATCTCCTCTGACTGTCCATTGAGAAAGAAGGAGAAACCCATGGTTTCCATCTTCGTCTGAAGGATCTGCGCTCCCTCCGGGTCCATCTGTCTTGGAAGAATCCTGGGATTATGCTCAATCACTGCCACCTTAATGCCTCTTCTCAATAAGGTCCCGCCTGTCTCCAATCCGACGAGGCCCCCTCCGATCAAGATTGCCTGTTTTATCTTCTCTGAGAATGCTCTCATTCCAATCGCATCCTTCATCGTTCGAAGGGTAAAAACTCCTTTCTTCTCTGTCCCTTTGATGGGAGGCACAAAAGCATTGCCGCCGGTGGCTATGAGCAGGCAATCATAAGAATAAGTTTTCCCCTGTTTGCTCAAGACCTCTTTTTTCCCCGGCCGAACCTCTACAACCGGCTCTTCCAAATGGAGGGAGATGTTTTTCCCCTGATAAAACTCTTTGGTGTGGATGGTAATCTCCTTGATCGCCACCTCACCTGCAACCATCTCCGGGAATCGAACCCGGTAGTAAAAGGGATAGGCCTCTTCCGTAAAGATATGGATTTCACCCTCCGGGTCTCTTTCTCTGATCCTGACCGCCGCCCTTGCGCCTGCCACTCCGTTTCCGACGATGAGATACCGTTTCATTTACAGCCTCCTCTGAGTTGGAAAGTTGAATGTGGAAAGTGGAGGGTGGTTTTTAAAAAATCTGCTCTCTGCTTTCCACTTTTGAATTCTATAAATATCAAACTTTCTCTACCTAAACAAGCAGTTTTTAATGGTTTGTTAGGAGGAAAAGCGTTATAATTTCAGTGATGGTTACCCTGTTCTCACCGGTACTTCTTAATGAAGGCGACGCACCTGAAACGCCTTCGGATCAGCCCATCGATATTGCCTTAACCCTTTCGGTGGCTGACCTGAAAGCTCTGTTTGTCGACCCGGAGAGAGGTATTGTCCAATATCATGCGATCCGCAACTCTGAGCAGTTTGAAAAGCATAAAGACCTCACAAAAGGATTGCGATCCTTCGATCTCCAATCCCTAAAAGACCGCGGACAGAAACTCGCCTTCTGGATCAATATCTATAATGCGGCTGTGATCCACGGAGTCATCGGGCTGGGGTTAAAACATTCGGTCAAAGAAGTTTATAATTTTTTTGATCGAATCGTCTATGAGATCGGAGGATATCGTTTCTCGTTAAACGATATGGAACATGGCATCCTTCGGGGCAACCGGAGACCACCCTACCGGCTTTTGAGACCCTTCGGCAAAAAAGACCCGCGGGGAAAATTTACCATCCTGCCGATAGATGTAAGAATCCACTTCGCATTGGTCTGCGGGGCAAGGTCCTGCCCCCCCATTGGCTTTTATGAGGCTGAACAGATCGACTTTCAGCTTCAACTTGCTGCAGAGAGCTTCATCAATAGTCCCCAGGTTAGAATCCTTCCGGAGGATAATTCGATCTTGATTTCAATGATTTTCAAATGGTATAAGGCAGACTTTGGGGGAAATGATCGAGCGATTGCGGATACGATTCTCAATTTCCTCGATGAGGGGGAGAAAAAGAATTTTTTAAGTGAGAACAGGGACAGGGTCCGAATTAAGTACCAACCCTATGACTGGAATCTGAATCAGTAGTAGGTTTTTGAAAAAGTGATCTTTATTCAGGATGCTCAAAAATGCCCGGATACGAGGCGCCCCTGCCTTTGCCGAAGCGGCTTCGCGCAGGCAGGCGAAATCCTGAGGAGTGAGACGTACCTGGGCCTACGTCGCAACGACGAAGGATAAGGGGAACGAAGCAGATGGGCATTTTTGAGCATCCTGATAGAGGAAAAGGGATGCCAACTCAGGATGAATGGGGTCATGACCCTACCGTTCAGATGATGCGCCGGATATTCTCTCTCATGGAGAAATCTCAGAAAGATTTGCTGAAGGATCTGAACATCACATCATTTGATCCAAGGCTCCGTCGTGCTCGCTCCCGTGCGCGGGACCTCTTTGAACAAACCTGGCCCCTTGCCACGCAAAAAGAGGTCGTTGTCAATGAGGGGGGTGCAGCTCTTCTCTATATGCATTGTTTGAGCCATGCTCTAAAGCTGAACGGGATTGAGATTTCGGAACAGATATGGCCGGAGGATGGCAGGATCGTCAGGTTTCTCCGGGGGGAATTGAGATGATCCGTCTCCGCCTCTTTGGCCGTTGCCGCATCTATCACGATCCGGTCAGCCCTGTGCTCCGGGCTCCTGCCCAGATTGGATGGGAGTCCTGGTTTCGCAGAATCGACCTGATCACACCCCAGAAGCTCAAGGGTGAGGAACTCCTCTTTCGAACACAGGGCTGGTGGACCGTAGAACCCGCTGAAGTGGCGGAAGTGGTTAAAAAACATGGCCGATTGGTTGTAGGGGATGAAGGAGAGCTGATGGTGGAGTTCCCTGATGAGAGAGGGGCTGAAAACCTTGCTGCAGCCCTTGCCGAACGCCTCGGGAATCAGGTCTTAATCGCCCCCTGATGGGTTCACCCCGTTAGAAATTCCAGTCGTTGCGACTCGAAACCGAGCGGGGCATTATTTCTAACGGGGTGAACAGGACCCTTGCGTATGCGAACAGGTTCAGGAGGTCATTCCGATGAGAAAAACTTCTTATCGAATCCATCAAAATCGACAGACTAAAAAGGCAGGCCCGGATAAATCCGTCGAAGAGATCGTCAGGGAACTACAAAAGACCCCTCTTAGAAAAAGCGATTACCGTGAACGATCTCTTAATATCCATGGTCTCATCTGTGCCCGATGCGGAAGGGAGTTTGATCACAAGATGAGCCATCTCCTCACCGTCCACCACAAAGACGGAAATCACCTGAACAATCCGCCGGACGGATCGAACTGGGAAAACCTCTGTGTTTACTGCCATGATGAAGAACACAGCTTGTAAATTTAGATAAATTGCATAGAAAAAAGGAGAGGTTATCTACGGCGGGACCGCTTCTTACGCTCCCATCTCCGGTGGATCCAGAGCCATTGATCAGGATACTGGCGGATGATCGACTCAAGCACCCGGTTAAAGAGCTGGGTATTGGCTTCTACATCCTGCTTGTAATTACCGGTGTGAATCAACTCAAGGGGATCTCTTATGATGAGACGATGTTTTTCAAATCCTTCTCGAACCATAAAAACCGGCAAAACAGGAGCGCCGCTTTTTAACGCCATGGTGGCCAGACCCGGGGTGGTCGGCACTTTCCTACCAAAAAAGTCTGCCCATATCCCCTTGCTTCGCTTCCCTCTCTGATCAAACAGAATTGCAACAAGATAATTCCGGGAAAGCGCCTGCACAACCTTCTGAGTCGCATTTACAGGGGGAATGATCTCAAGGCCGATCCTTTCCCTGCTCTGCATGATCCATCGCTCCAACCATGGATTCCGTTTGATCGGTTTAGCAATCGCCAGGATCGGTTTTTTAATGATCCTCGACATTGGAACCATCAATTCCCAATTCCCAAAATGTCCGAGCAGAAGAAGCGCCCCTCTGTTCTGCTCAAGAACCTTCAATGCTTTATCGAGTCCCTCCACCTCCACTTTTTTCTGGTAAGCTTCCATATCCATCTTCGGAATCTGGAAAAACTCAATGGCCATCATTCCCAGATTCTGGAAGTTCTTTCTGGCTATCGAACGCATCTCCTCTTCCGATTTCTCCTGACCGAAAGCAAGATGAAGGTTTTGAATGGCGATCTTTCGATGTTTTACATCGAGGCCGTACATCAGATTCCCCAACTGCCTTCCTATCCAGAGGGCAAACCCCTCCGGCAGAAGATTGATAAAGAAGCCGAACATCCGGATCGTCAGGTAGATGAGAAGAGAAATCATCTCACAATTTTAAATGATTCATTTCAGGTTTATACATGACGACATAAGTCTTATGTAGTTTGTCATTCCGGGTGGACCCGGAATCCAGTGTTGTTCTGGATTCCTGCTTTCGCAGGAATGACATCCTTTACTATGATTTAAGTCGCTGTATATTGTATATAGATTGATGTTTCCATTCCATAATCCGCATTCCGAATTCCGAAATCGATCACCCCTCTTCCCCCTGGTAGGGCAGGGCCTCATCAATGAGCATGACCGGGATATCGTCTTTGATCTGATAGAGCAATCGACAGGACTTACAGATCAACCCATCCCCTGCCTTGTTAAGGAAGATATCCCCCTTGCACTTCGGACAGGCTAAAATGTCGAGCAGTTCCTTGCTGAGCGCCATCGTTATCCTCCTTTTAAAAGTTTCGCCTTACCTTCTACTTTCTACTTTCCCTGTGTAATGCCTCACTCTCCCGTGGATTTTTCCCGAGATCCGGTGGGGATTCCGGAGAAAATCTTATAGCGGAAACCTCAGCTTGTTCGTGAACTAAAAGGATGATCCCGCATGACAACGACTATCCTATCAAGGGCCAATGTTACCCTTCCCATTAAAAATATAGATCATCCGCTTGATAAGATTTTCGGAGGAATTCCTGCCGGATCATCCCTGCCTGCCGGCAGGCAGGGGAACTCACCCACGCTTCAGTGAGGCATTACTTCCCTGTTAAGAATCCACTGGACAGCCTCAAAAAGGTCCTGAGCTACATAATCCGGCTTTGACTTCCATTGTTCTCCGAAATATTTCCACTCCCCTATACCATATCCTGTGAGGACCAGAATGGTCTTTGCCCCGATCCGACGGCCAAATTCGACATCCGCTCCCCGGTCCCCGATCATATAACTTTTAGAACAGTCGATCCCCAGATCCTTTACGGCTTCTTCGATGAGACCCGTCTCAGGTTTTCGACACCGGCACTTCTGACGGTATGGAGGCTCTCCCGCATCGGGATGATGGGGGCAGTAATAGATTCCGTCAAGATGTGCTCCTTCATCCCTTAAATGGTCCTCCATCTTCCGGTGGACCAGGTGGATTAAGGATTCAGGGAAATACCCCTTTGCCACTCCGGCCTGGTTTGTGACGACGATAGCTTTGATTCCGTTCTTATTCAATAACCGGATCGCCTCACCGACTCGGGGAAGGAGCCTAAACCGTTCGAGATGATTCACATACCCCATCTCTTCGTTAATCGTTCCATCCCGGTCCAGAAAAACCGCCCTGTGTCCCATTATCAACCCCTATAAAATTCCGCATTCCGCATTCCGCATTCAGTTACCTCCCCATCTCCCCAACTCAAACCGATCCGGAGGCGTGAACCTCAGGAAGGACCGGTGGACCATCCAGTCTCCCACATTGAAATAGAGACATCTCTTTTCATCCACCCGCTCCTCCATCTCCTCCGGAAAATGGGAGTGGCCAAGGATCACCATATCAAAACCCTCTAAAAATTTTTGATGAGCAAAGTTTTTGAATTCCAAAGGCGGGCCGGAGGAAAGGATGGCATGATTTTTTTGATAACTCCTTTGACTGAGCCACTTCGCAACACGACGGGAGAACCCGGGACCAACTCTCTCGATAAGACCGTAGGTCCATCGGTTCTTGATCATTCTCCGGAAGGTCCGGTATCTCCATAGTTTCGGATTGGTTAAGTCTCCATGTGAGATAAAAACCCTTCTTCCTCCCAGCCGCTCCTCATTCCCTTCAGGATAAACCTCCACCTCCATCCCGAATCTTTCTGAGAAGAAGGAGTGGAGGAAGAAATCGTGATTTCCCTCAAAATATTTAATTCGAATGCCCTGGCAAAATAAGTTTTGAAGACCTTCCAAAATGGGAAGGTAATCTGCAAAAGGAAAGGGCTTCCCGCGGGCCGGATTATCTTTAAAACCGAAGAGGAATTCGAACAGGTCACCCAGGATCACCAGATGGCTCATCCGCTCCTTCTCCGAATTTAAGAATCCGAGAAAGACCTCCATCGCCTCGGGTTCTCTTCCGCTAAAATGGGCATCGGAGACGAAGATCCAGTCCTTTTCAGTGTGAGTCAACCCTTCGACTCCCCGGCCTGAAGGCTGTAGCTTACCCTTCGGCCCGAGTTCAGGTCGAGGGCTCAGGGTTGACCCTGAGTGGTTCTTTTCTGCTACGTCTTCAAACATAGGACTTGGCACCGTCGAACGGGTCAATATAAACCCTTATCTTCCTACGCCGCAGTAACGAAAGCCCAGCCGCTTCATATGGGCAGGATCGTAAACATTTCTCAGGTCGATGAAGATGGGCTCTTTCAATAACGCTTTAATGCGAAGGAGGTCGAGTCGCCGGAATTGATTCCACTCGGTTACCAGAACAAGGGCGTCGGCTCCACTGGCCACATCGTAAGCATCCTTCCCGTACTCCACCTCGGGAAGGATCGCCTTCGCTTCCTCCATGGCTGCCGGGTCGAATGTCTTCACCTTTGCTTCCATTTCGAGAAGCCCCCGGATGATAGCAATCGAGGAGGACTCCCGGATATCGTTCGTATTCGGCTTGAAGGAAAGTCCAAGTATGCCGATTTTCTTTCCCCTGAGATCTCCCACCATCTCCTTAATCTTCGCCACCATCCTCTTCTTCTGATCCTCATTCGCCTGGATGACGGAATCGAGGACTCTAAAGGTGTATCCCTTTTCATGGGCTATTTTCGAAAGGGCACGGGTATCCTTCGGAAAACACGAGCCTCCATAACCCGGACCCGGATGAAGAAATTTTTTCCCAATCCTTCCGTCCAATCCCATGGCCTTTGCCACATGATGAACATCCGCTCCCACCTTCTCGCAGAGATTGGCAATCTCATTGATGAAGGTCACCTTGGTGGCTAAAAAACCGTTCGTTGCATATTTAATCATCTCCGCAGATTCGAGAGAGGTGAGGATAAACGGAGTCTCGATCAGGTATAAGGCGCTGTAAATATCCTTCATGATGGCCACTGCCTGCTCGCTCTCCGCGCCGATGACGACCCGATCCGGCCGCATGAAGTCCTCTATGGCAGAGCCTTCCCTCAGAAATTCCGGATTGGAAACGATGTCGAAGGGAGTAAGCTGCGGTTGATGTTTCTGAATCAATCCCTTCAGCCAGCGGGCCGTACCCACAGGGACGGTCGATTTCATCACCGCCACTTTGTAACCATCCATCCAGGTGGCAATCTCCTTGCCCACTTCTTCAACGAACCGGAGATCGGCGGAACCGTCCTCTCTGGAAGGCGTTCCCACAGCGATTAAAATCACCAGGCTCGATTTTACTCCCTCTTCGATGCTTGAGGAAAAACGGAGTCTGCCTTCCTTTGTATTTTTCGCCACCAGATTATCCAGTCCCGGCTCATAGATCGTGATCTTCCCCTGTTTGAGGAGGTCGATCTTCTGGATATCATTATCCACACAGATCAGATTCATTCCAAATTCTGCCAGGCAGGCTCCGGTCACCAGTCCAACATAACCTGTTCCGATCACGCAGATGTTCATCGTCAACTCCTTCATTCAAACCGATTCCCCATCCTTTTAAAGGAGGGATAAAAAGTCTTTCAGGGCTTCAGACCAGGGCCGCAGTTTGATTCCGATCTCCTGTTTAAATTTCTCCGTGCTGAAGACCGAATACGATGGTCGGGCCGCTTTCCGGTCCAGCTCTCTTGAGGAGATGGAAAGGACTTCCACTTCCTCCACTCCCGATAGTCTTAGAATGGCCTGGCCAAAGTCATACCAGGAGCAAAAATCACTGTTGGTCACATGAAAGATTCCGCTTGCTTTTTTCCGGATCAACAGTGAGATAGCCCTGGAAAGATCAACCGTATAAGTGGGAGAGCCGATCTGGTCGTTCACGATCGAGAGAACCTTCTTCTCTTTTGCCTGGCGGAGAATGCCCGTGACGAAATTCCTTCCATATCTACCATAGAGCCACTGGGTCCGGATGATCAATCCATCGCCGGCTAATTTCAGGACAGACTGTTCCCCTTTCCATTTTGAACGGCCATAGATGTTGAGAGGATTGGGAGGATCGTCTTCGAGATAAGGCGCGCCCTTCTCTCCATCGAAGACATAGTCGGTGCTCAGATAGATCACTTTCGCCCCGCATCGCCTGACACCCAGAGCGACATGTCTCATCCCATCCGCATTGGCGGCAAAAGCCTCCTGCTCATTCGACTCACAACCATCCACATCCGTGTAGCCAGCCAAATTGATTGCGATGGCCGGTCGAACCCTCTCGATTTTGGTGACGGTCTCTTGCTCCCTCCGGATATCGATCTCATCGATGTCCCATCCCAGGACTTCGTCGCCGGGAAAAGAGAGCTGGAGTTCCTTCATCAAATCTCTTCCCAGCATTCCTTTGGCGCCAATCACCAGTATCCGACTCATCTCTCTCGTAACTCGCGGGGCGTGATTTGTGAATCGTCGAATCCCTTATCGATCATCATACATACGCCTGTAGTAATCCAGATACTCCCCTGTCTTGATCTTCTTCCACCATTCCCGGTGGGTTTGATACCATTCAATCGTCCGGTCGATCCCTTCTTCAAAAGAGACCGTGGGCGTCCACCCCAGTTCCCTCTTGATCCTGGAAAAATCAATGGCATACCGCCGGTCGTGACCGGGACGGTCCGCAACGAATCGGATCAGGGAATGGGGTTTCCCCAGTCGATCCAGGATGCTCTTCGCCACATAGAGATTGGTCCTCTCACTTCCACCCCCTATATTGTAAACCTCTCCCTCCTTGCCCTGTTGGAGGACCCTGTCCAGAGCCCGACAGTGGTCCTCCACATAGATCCAGTCCCGGATATACATCCCATCGCCGTACATGGGAAGCTCTTTGTCTTCCATGGCATTGGAAACCATCAGCGGGATCAGTTTTTCGGGAAATTGGTGGGGGCCATAATTATTGGAACATCGTGTGATGACGGTGGGAAGGCCATAAGTATGGTAATAGGCCCGGACCATCATATCCGCCGCTGTCTTGCTCGCCGAATAGGGGCTATTGGGAGCCAGTGGGGTTTCTTCGGTAAAGGCGCCTGTCTCTCCCAGAGAGCCATAGACTTCATCGGTCGAGACATGAAGAAAACGGATCTTCTGCCCGGGGAAAACCTTTCTTACCGCCTCCAGCAGGGCAAAAGTCCCGAAGACGTTCGTCCTCATAAAAGCGCTCGGATCCTCGATAGAGCGGTCCACATGTGATTCAGCCGCAAAGTTGACAATGGCATCCACCCCTTTCCGGATCAGTTCCTCCATGCGGGCCGCATCGGCAATATCTCCCCGGATGAAATGGTAACGGGAAGAATGGGAGAGGTCGGAAAGGTTTTCCAGGTTTCCGGCATAGGTCAGTTTATCGACATTGATGATCGAGACCTCCGGATAGTTCTTCAAATAATATCGAACGAAATTGCTACCGATAAATCCACAACCGCCTGTCACCAAGATTCTCATCGCTCACTCCAACTGAAAAATAGCATAGAGCATGGCGTAAAAAGACTTAACCCTATGCTCTATACTCTCTGCCCTATTCAAACAGGGTTAGCCATCCTTCCTTGCCCAATCGTAAGGGATATCCTTCCCGTGAGGAGGGAGGCGGTATTCATCGGGTGCGTTGTAAGCATAAACTTCTGTCGGGATATTGATGATGATCGCCTCCTCCTCGCTAACGCACTTCCATCCATGATAGATCATATTGGGCACCTGGACCAGCATCGGGTGATGGACACCAATGAAGAATTGATTGATCTCCCCCCGGGTGGGAGATTTTTCCCTTGGATCGTAGAGGACGAGTTTGATCATCCCCTGGACGGCCGCTATATGATCGGTCTGGATCTTGTGGTAGTGCCAGGCCTTCACCACCTGCGGATAGGTCGTGGTGATATAGACCTGACCGAATTTTAAGAAGAGATCATCATCTGCCCGGAGGATCTCCATCACCCTTCCCCGCTCATCCGGAATCACCTTCAATGGCTTTGTCCTAACGCCGTGAATCATCGTTTCCTCCTATTTAAATAATGTTTAAGGTTAGAGGTTAAAGGTTTTAGGCAAATGATTCTCCCTCTAACCTTTAGCCTCAAACCTAACGCTAAGGTTTGACATTCACTTGTCAAACCTTATTGGCTCCCGTCTCGGCCACCAACTGATTGGCCCGAAGCAGGGACTCGAAGGTTCCTGCATCGGTCCACCATCCTTTCAGGATATCATAGGTCATCGATCCTTTTCCAATATATCGATTATTCACATCGGTGATCTCCAGCTCTCCCCGGTCGGAAGGCTTCAGAGTCTTAATGAAATCAAAGACGGTGGAATCATAGAAATAGATTCCTATCACCGCGTATTTTGATTTTGGCTGTTTGGGTTTCTCTTCAATCCGGACAATCCGGTCTCCTTTCAATTCTGCAACGCCGAATCGATGCGGGTCAGGAACCTCTTTGAGGAGGATCTTCGCCCCATCCTTCTGCTTTCTGAAAGCCTCCGCTGCCCTTCTAATATTCTTCTCAATGATATTATCGCCCAATACTACACAGATTCCCTCTCCGGCAGCAAAAAATTCCGCAAGACCGAGGGCCTCGGCAATTCCTCCCTCTCCCTGCTGGTAGGTGTAGTTGATATGCTTAAGTCCGAACTCTTTTCCGTTTCCCAGCAGTCTCAGAAAATCACCGGCATTATTTCCGCCGGTGACGATCAGGATGTCATCGATGCCCGCATTGATCAGGGTCTGAATGGGGTAATAGATCATCGGTTTATCATAGACCGGAAGCAGATGTTTGTTGGTCACTTTTGTCAATGGATAGAGTCGTGTTCCCAACCCCCCTGCCAGAATCACTCCCTTCATTCTTTCCTCCCTTCGGTTGCTCTCGTTTTACAAACTCATATAAAAAGGTTTCTTCCCCAATGAACCCAGGCCGAGCAGATTGAGATAGACCTGAAACTTCAACTCCTTACTCTGGACCCCATCAGGAGATCGACCCTTATCCTCGACTGTCAGTCCCAATGTCCAGCACTGCGCCTGGTATTCCGCCCCATAGATATTCTCCACCTTCCAGTGATCTTTTAAATTATAGCGCATCGAGCCATAGAGATAGAGAGGAGGGATCGTCTTAATCCGGGCGCCCGCATTGACCTCCTTAATATTGCGCTGGGCATATCGGTATTGAACCTGAAGCGCATCATTCCGGTTATCCTTGATGTTGATGGAGGCATTCCCAACTTCCAGATTTCCATGATAGGGGCTGAGTTCTCCGTCTAATTTTGCAGAAAGGTGAGGGCTGACATTCCACCAGAGTTCTCCCTGGATATTGGAAAAAAATCTTCCATTGCCCTTTGAATCCCGCGTGAAGGGGTCTCCGAGACTATAGGACTGGAAGATCTTCAGCTTTGCATATTCCGAAGGTCCGGAGCTCACCCCTTCCTTCTCAGGTTTTCCCACAAGCCTCTGGGTGAAGCCATAGGTGATCTGATTCGAATAAGGGATTCGATCCAAATCGTCGAAGATGGGAAGATCTTTCTGGTTGACCGGGGGACTGTAATGATAGCCGATCATGGGCTCGATGGTATGCATCCATTTCGCCATCTTATAAAATCCGAAAATCCTCGAAACTGCTCCCGCATCGTAGACCCGGTAAAATTCCGTGGAGACCTCCGTGTTTGCCACAACGGTCTCCCGTGACTCCCATCCTTTATATTGCTGGGCCGGATCATCAAAAGACTTATACAGGGTCTCTCTTGGCCCCACACTTGATTCCACCTTCAGGACATTGAAGAGCCTCATCGGATAGGAGAGTCTTGGAAAAAGGTCTCCCCGGTGCGCCTCCACGCCTTTCTCCCGCCAGAATTGTGTGTAAGAGGCGCTGGCATCGAAGAAAAGTGGCGTATTGAAAAGGGACTGCGGATGTCCATGAAAACTGACCTGCGGGAGTTTCTGAACGGTCTCATCATTACTCTCTTTGGTCAGATCCTGAAAAACGGATGCCTCTGCCAGGAAACTGAACCGGTCCCAGTTTTTGCCTCCGAAGAGGGTGGACCTTAACTGTCCCCTGCTCCTTGAGTCAATCTTCGCCTCTCCCGGAAGGTCTTCATCAAAATCGCGGTGGTAGCGGATGTCGCTCACACGATTGATATTGCCCTTTAAATAGAAGTCGTATGGAAATTTCTGTTGATGCTGGCCGAAGAAGGCATAGCGATTCTTATTAAAAACTTGATCATCGATGAAATGGAGGTTGGCCTGTCCCCTGGTCTCCGGAGTAAAGGCATAGCGGTATTCAAAACCTTCTTTAAAACCCCTCTTCCCCAAATAATCCAGATAAAGAGTGGCATCCATGTCTTTGGTAATGGCCCAGAAGAAGGCGTTCTTCACCTCGGGACCGTACTTTTTCGAATACCCCACCCGGGGGAGGAGAAAGCCCGTCTGCCTCTCCCTCCTCACGGGAAAGAGTCCCCATGGAAGATAGAGGGATGGAATGCCTTCGAGATAAAAGGTCGGACCCTTGGCAATCCCGTATCCTTCGACCGTGACCTCCAATTCTTTGACCGTAAATTTCCACGGAGGCCGCGCCGCATCGCAGGTGGTGAAAGAACCTTCTCGAATTCGATACCGGTTCTCTCCTAATTTTTCCGCCTCCTTGCTCGTGATATGAAAATTCTGATCCTTGAGAAAGAGTCTGGCCTGATAGATCTTACCCAGCCGGGTATCGAGGTTGATCTCCAACCGCTCGCACTCGAGAACATCTTCTCCTTCCCTTAACACAACATTTCCCCAGGCCACGAGATCTTTCGTCGTCATATTCAGTTGAGCGTGATCTCCCTTGAGAAAGAGATCCCCTCTTTTCACTTCCACCCTTCCGTGTGCCTCATAGACCTGCCTGTCCCGTTCATAAGAAAGCTCATCCGCCTCAATCTCCACAGGCCCTTCCCCTTTCTCCACCTTCACATCGGCGATCTTTCCATCGGAGATAGGGGGATGAAAGAGGGTGAGGAGGATGGATAAGGAGCTCAGGACGAACCAGCGATATCTCATAATCCTCCCCTGGGCAGGAAGTAGGATCTGGCTTCTCCAACCGTATAGAGCGATCCGGTAATACAGAGGATATCTTCTTCGCCTGTGAGAGAGAGACCCTTGTTAATCGCCTTTCTGAAATCTTCGATGACCTCCGCCTTCTTTCCATTCCGTCCCAGGGCCTTCCTGAGCAAAGCAGGAGAGGCGGCGCGGTCCGTCCCGGGCCGGGTGAGAATGATGCGATCTGCAAGAGGAGACAGGGAATGGAGGATCGAATGGACATCCTTGTCCTTCATGATCCCGATTAGAAGAATGAGATGGTGATACTCAAAATCTTTCTCCAGGGATTCTTTCAAAGAGAGCGCTCCATCAGGATTATGGGCGCCATCGAGGAGGACCCGCGGGGAGGAGCAGACCACCTCCAATCGTCCGGGCCAATCCACCTCTTTCAACCCTTCGGTCATGGCGTCGTTTGAAACACGGTATCCCAGATCATCCAGGATTTCCATCGCCCCGAGGGCGGTGGCGGCATTGATCATTTGATGCAATCCCCGGAGGTTGAGAGAAAGACCCCACAGTTTTCGATGAAGGCCTTCATAGCTGAAACTCCCCTCCCCTGCCAAAACATAACGGAATTCCTTGCCAACCCGGGAAAAAGGGGCCTTCTTCTCACGGCAGATTTTTGAAAAGAGGCGGAGCACCTGGGGCTGTGTCGCAGCCGTGATGAGGGGGCGGCTCTCTTTAATGATTCCTGCCTTTTCTCTCGCAATCCTCAAGATGCCCTTGCCGAGAACATCTTCATGGTCTTTGCCAATATTAGTGATGATGGAGAGAAGAGGATCGATCACATTGGTCGAATCGAGCCTTCCTCCCAGACCCACCTCCAGGATAGCCAGATCAACCATCTTCTGCTTGAAATAGAGAAAAGCCATCGCAGTGGTAAAATCGAAGAAGGTGAAGGGAGGGGCAATCCCAGCCGTTTCAATCCTCTCCCTCATCCATTCCGTCAGGGACGCCACCTCCTCCTTCTCAATCTCCTTTTCATTCACCTTCATCCGTTCGGTGAATCGGATGAGATGGGGGGAAGTGTAGAGACCTACCCGGTAACCCTCTCTTCGTAAGATTGAGGCGATGATGGCCGCGGTGGAACCTTTTCCGTTCGTTCCTCCGATATGGATAGCCTGGATTTCCCGATGTGGATTTCCGACGGCCTCGAGAATCTCCTCGACCTTCGTCAATCCGAAGATCATCCCGAACTTTTCAAGACCATAGAGATAGTCGAGCGATCGTTGATAGCCATTTTTATTCATTTCTAATCTATTCCTTTATCGATTCCTTTAGTGATCTGTCTTGAGCATTTCGAGGAGGGAGGAAAGGGTGTGCCGGAGATCTTTCCGTTCAACGATGAGATCGACCATCCCATGCTCGAGAAGGTATTCCGCCCGTTGAAATCCCTCCGGAAGTTCGGCTCGAATCGTATCCTTGATCACCCTTGGCCCTGCAAATCCGATCATCGCTTTCGGCTCGGCGATAATGATATCACCCAGCATGGCAATGCTGGCCGACACCCCCCCTGTGGTCGGATCGGTCAGAACCGAGATGTAGGGAAGCCTTGCTTCCTGGAGCCTGGCGAGGGCTGCGCTGGTCTTGGCCATCTGCATCAGAGAGAGAATTCCTTCCTGCATCCTGGCTCCTCCGGAGGCGCAAAAGATGATCACGCCGATCCTCTTCTCGATCGCCCTCTCAATCAGACGGGTGATCTTTTCTCCCACGACCGAACCCATGCTCCCGCCCATAAAATTGAATTCAAAGACGCCGACCATAGCCGGTTCGCCCTCGAACTGTGTCTCTCCGCAGATGATGGCATCCTTTTGACCAGTCGTTTCCTGAGATTCTTTGATCCGGTGTGTATACTTCTTCGAATCTTTGAATTCCAGAGGATCGGTGGAAGTAAGATCTGAGTCGTGCTCAAGGAAGGTTCCCGGATCAACCAGACACTCCATTCGCTTCCGGGCCGGTATCTGAAAGTGATAATTGCACTTCGGACAGACCTGAAGATTCCGTTCGACGACCTTCCGGTAGATCATCTCATTGCAGGACTTACACTTTAACCAGAGTTCATCGAAGAGCTTCGGGTCCTCACGCCTCTCTTTCTTCTCTTCCTCTTCTCCCTTCTTAAACCAGGCCATCGAATCGATCGATCCTCTCTTTTGGATGTTTAAAGCTAACAAAATAAGGGGGAGATGTCAATTTCCACAGAAGTTGAGTAAGCATCTCTTTTCCCGTGATAGAAATCTATGGGAATGCCAAATCCAGGGGAGCAGGCGGGAAAGATTTAGGGCGGCACCGCTTAAGGATTGACTCCAGACGCTCCAAGACCAATAAAAACCTCATTTTCATTGACTACGAAAGTTTCCCTTAAACTTCCAATGATCCGCAATCCTAAAGATTTCGGAGTCTGGCCTGCCTGCCGGTAGGCAGGTCCGCCTGCCCCTCTGGAGTCCATTCTGCCATCACGAAATTGGAGATGCTTCCAGAAGTTGAATCTCCTGGTCCCCCATGATATCTTAAAAGGGATGGAAGAGATAAAATTGGACATCAAATTCATGACCTTCAAAGGGAACGGTGGGGGAAGGCTCGATGGCAAAGTCATCTTCGTTCCTTATACCGTGACCGGGGATAAAATATTGATCCAGATCACCGAAGACAGAAAAAACTACTCCATCGGGAAGTTGGAAAAGATTCTCACTCCGTCTCCCTGGCGAGTGCCCCCCACCTGCCCGCATTTCGGTCTATGCGGAGGTTGTCATTGGCAACACATTGATCCGTCTGCCCATGAAGTGTTGAAGAGAAATATTCTCGAAGACCTTCTTCAAGAAATGGCAGGGCTGAAAGAGATCCCTTTACTCTCCGTCGTTCCCTCTGCCCAACCTTATGGTTATCGGGTCAGAATCCAACTGAAGGTCGAGGGAAATAAGATCGGTTTTTTCGAAGAAAGATCTCACCTGGTCATTGAGATTGACCGATGCCCCATCGCCCATCCCATCATCAATGCCATCCTCCAACACATTCGAAAAAAACCATTCCCTTTTTCAGGGGTGGAGGGGATCGAGATCAATGTCTCTCCCGAAGAAGGCAAAGGGATTTTGATTTTCCATTCGAATCTGTCTGGACAAAGGAAAATATTTCCCTTAAAAGAGCTCCTCCAATCCTTCCCTCTTTTGAAGGGCATTGCCGTGGTGAGGAGAAAGAGATGGACCACCCTCGGCGATCCGATTCTTAACGTTTCGACGACATTGAAACGATTGGGCAGGGAAAGAGTCTTTCGCCTGCGTGTCTCTCCGGGGAGTTTCTTCCAGGTGAACCCCGGACAGAATCTGGAACTCATCCAGACGGTTCTGGATTTCGGTGAATTGAAGGGAAGCGAACGGGTTCTTGACCTTTATGCGGGTATTGGAAATTTCACCCTCCCCTTGGCCACGGAAGCCGAATGGGTCCTCGGAATCGAAGAAAGCAAGAAAGCCGTTGCGGATGCTCGCTTCAATGCAGAGGGAAACGGTATCAAAAATTGCCAGTTCCTCTCTGGAAGCGTGGAGGAGATGCTAAAGGGGATTGGAGAAGCGTTAGATATTGTCGTCCTCGATCCTCCGAGGAGAGGATGTAAGGAGGTTTCGGAGCAGATCGCCAGATTGAATCCGAAAAGAATAGTCTATGTCGCCTGTGAGCCAACGACCTTCTCACGAGATATTCGTGTTTTCGCTAAGGGAGGCTATACCCTTCAAAAACTCTGCCTCATCGATATGTTCCCGCAGACCTACCATATGGAAGTCGTGGGGCTTCTCACGCATTAAAACCGCAGGAGGATGGAGGAGCGGTCCTTCGGCCCTTGAGGATAGAGGCCAAATCTCTTGCCTCAAACAAAGTGCTCCTCAAGCGAAGCAATCCTCAAGCATCGGAAACCTTAGATGACTTTGTTCAGTGGATATTCGATGATCCCCACCGCCCCCCGTTTCAACAACTTCGGGATGAGTTCCCTCACAACTTTCTCAGAAACCATCACCTCTATGGCAAACCAGTCGCTCTGAAAGAGATTGGATATCGTGGGTCCCGTGATGCTTGGAAGGATTTCCATCAAGCCCTTCAGGTCATTAGCGGAAACGTTCATCTTCAGCCCCACCATCCCTTCGGCCCGGAGTGCCCCCTGGAGAAGAAGGGAGATCTGTTCGATCTTCTCCCTTTTCCACGGATCCTCATAGGACCGGCGATTGGCGATAAACTGGGTATTGGTCTGAAGGAGTTCCGCGACAATACGAAGTTTATTGGCCCGAAGCGTGCTTCCTGTCTCTGTCACCTCCACAATGGCATCGCACAACCCTTCGATCACCTTGCCTTCGGTGGCTCCCCACGAGAACTCCACATCCACTTTGATCTTTTGCTCGGCGAAATATCGCCGGGTAAAATTGACCAGTTCGGTAAAGATCTTCCTCCCCTCCAGATCTTTCAGGGTGCGGATCGGCGAGTCTTCGGCAACCACCAGCACCCATCGGGCAGGAACCTGGCTTGTTTTTGAGTAAACCAGGTCTTGAACAACCACCACATCCGAGTTGTTTTCGAGGATCCAGTCCTTACCGGTCAACCCTACATCCAGAGTGCCTGCCTCCACAAACCTCGACATCTCCTGGGCCCGGACCAGAGTACAGCGGATCTCCTCATCATCCACCATAGGAAAGTAGCTCCGCGAACTGACCATGATCTTCCAGCCTGATTTCCTGAAGAGTTCAATCGTAGCGCTCTCAAGGCTCCCCTTTGGAATTCCTAATTTCAGCATGTTCACTTTCCGTATACCTCCTTCGGATCAAAAATTCTCTTCCCTGAAGCTTTCCATTCACCCTCTTCATGTCGGTGATGAAAACAACTTTGAAAACCCGTGTGGCAGGCCGCCCTGCCGATCTGGTCGACCTTGATAAGGAGAGTATCTCCGTCACAGTCGAGCCAAATCTCCCTGACTTCCTGAAAATGGCCCGAGGTTTCTCCCTTCAACCAGAGTTTTTTCCGTGACCTTGACCAGAAGGTGACCCTCTTTGCCCTCAGTGTCTCTTCCCAGGCCTCCCGGTTCATATAGCCCAACATCAGAACCTCATTGGTTGCCGCATCCTGGATGACGACCGGGATGAGTCCATTCCCTTTCTTAAAATCGATCTCAATCACCTTTCTCCCCTTTCAAATGCGGATTTCGGAATTCGGATTTCGGAATGTTCGATTTTGTATTTAAATTCCGCATTCCGCAATCTGCATTCCGCATTCAAGTCTGCTCTACGAGCAGCCTGGCCATCTGGGCCGCATTCTTGGCAGCAGAACCGGCATGGCAGTTATTAAAGAAGACGAAGGTCTTTGCCGTTTTCTTAGAAATGTCCTTGATGTCCGGGATAAATTCTTTCAGTTCTCCTTCGCTGTAGAGGTAATCATATCTCACAGAAGTGGGAACATTGAACCAGTTAGTATTTCTACCATGAAAACGGAAATAACCGATCTCAGAAGTGGCCTTGGGGAGATAGGGCATCAGCTTCGGGAGTTTGGGTTCATCCACAATGCAATAACCGACCCCAAGCTTCTCTAAAAACTCAAACATCCCCTCCTTCATCCAGGTCTGGTTCCGGAATTCAAAGACAAGAGGAACATCGCCCATCTCCTCTTTGAACCTTTCGAGATAGCCGAAATTCCCCCTGTTGGGGAAAAACCCATAGGGAAACTGAGCCAGGACACCCGCAAGCTTGCCATCTCCGATCAGAGGATCAAGGCTGTATTTAAACTTCTTAAAGGTATCCTGATTGTCTATCATCTCTCCCGTCTCTTTGTTCCGAATCTCATGGGTCATCCCCTTGAAGGATTTGACGATGAATTCAAAACCGTCTGAGGTCTTCTGGGACATCGCAGAAAAACTCTTCTGAGAAGGAAGAGTATAATAGGTAAAGTTCACCTCCAGGGCATTAAATCCAAGCCCTTTTTCATAAAAAGATAACATCTCCCTTTCCGGGAGACCAGGAGGATAGATCGTGCCCTTCCAATCCGCAAAAGAGAAGCCGCTCGTCCCGATCTTGATCATCGACGCTTTTTACATTTAATCCATGTTATCATTGGCTCATCCTAATAGGGAATAGGCAAATAGGAGCCAACGATTATTTGTAAGATAGCATGAAATAAGGGAAAAAGGTAGGGTAGGAAATAGGGTCACCCATTAAAAACCACCTGGGAAAAGGAAACTGTCAGTTTCAACCTGCGCCATCTGAGATCGGGCCAACTTTTTTATGGATGCCACCAGCTACCTCATTCAATCCTTTTTTGAATAATCCGGAAAGTCTCTTCGTAGATCCGTTCTCGGGGACCTATGGCAACCAATTCAATCCGTTCAGGTTCTTTGATCCTGTAGATGATTCTGAAAGAACTGATTCGAAAACTTCTCAACCCTGACAGTTCATCCATGAGTTTTTTACCCGAATAGGGTTCGGATAAAATGATTTTCAAAGACGCTTTAACCTTCTTCTTCAGAAAAGGATGCATCGTTCCGATAAGTTCTCGAACGTCCTTTGGGACAACAAGTTTATACATGAGTCTACCTTATCCTCTTAGCGGAACAATTCATCAAGGGTATAGAGCTTTGCTCTTTTCATTTTCAAAGCCTTGATCCCCTTCTTTATTTCTTTCATCAGAGCTGAATCCGATCGAACAGCAACCGTTTCCTTCAAGCTTTCGAACTCTTCCGGACTGACTAACACAGCGGCTGGCCGACCGTTTTTAGTGATCACAATCTCTTCGTCGGTCGCGTTGACCGCATCGATCAATCCGCTCAGTTTCATCTTTGCCTCGGAGACAGATAGGACCTTCATCGATTTGACCTCCATTTAGGTTGACCAGAATTTAGACTATTTTAACAAAGAGGCATGAAGATGTCAAACTCTTCGGTACCCAAAAATCATTTCATCATGGTTTTTAAAATCGGCTCGAAAACTGACTAAAATGGGGAAATCTATAAAATGATGCTTTCCGGAGAGGCAAACCCCGTTAGAAATTCCAGTCGTTCGACCCAGAGGCTCTCGACGGGCGGGGCATTACCCCCCGGAATTATTATAAAACCTGATTCCGCTGCAAAGGAGCGAGGCATTATTTCTAACGGGGTAAATGTCATCTCATGATGTGCGCCCGACAGCGCCCATCACCGGCCCGTCAGAGGGGTAGAAATTCTTGACTTCAAAATGAAGTCAGACATTACTATCTTGCTTTGAAATTTCAGCTTTGACCTTTGATCTTTACAAGACGCTACGCTCCATGCTGTTTTTAGTTTTCAATTCCGCAATCCGCATTTGGATGGACCAACTTTTTTATGGATGACACCAGTTTTTTTACAAAGTCAAGGATAAAGATTTGACTCCATCTCTGCTTCATAATTGAATTTTTTCTCGTCCATTTCTTTCTCCTCCTCTGGAGGGGAAACACGCTATTTCTCCAAGTGTCGGGGATAATGAGTCAGGATGACTGGCCCCTCTTTTCCAACAACGACCGTGTCTTCTACACGAACCCCCCAAGGGCCTGCATAGAGTCCACAGTTCCCAACGGCAATGACGACATTTTCTTTTAATGGAGGGGGTTCCTTTTCACCATGGAAAAAGGCATGGCCCGGAGGGAGGGGAGATTCCTCAAAGTCGATGCCCACCCCATGAATGGTTGGTCCGAAGAGATGGTCTCCATGTCCACCCTCCTTGATGACTTCGTGGAGCGTCTCATCTAACTCGACCATCCCGATTCCTGCCTTGACCTTTGCAACCGTCGCCTGCTGGGCCTTTAAGTAGAGATCATAGGCAGCTTCCTGCTTCGCCGTTGGCTTGCCAACGCATACAGTACGGCAGATATCGGCGCTGTAGCCGTTCACAATGGGATGAATATCGATCATCACTAGATCACCCCGCTTAAGCTTACGAAGGGTAGGCAATCCATGGGCGATATTCGTTCTGGGACCCGAGGAGACATAAGTCCGCCAGAATTCCTGGGCACCTGCCTGCCGCATCGCATGCTCCGCCTCGGCTGCGATCTGACTCTCTGTACGGCCCGGCCTGACAGCTTTCACCGCTGCCTTCATCCCTGCTGCTGCCACTTTTGAAGCGGCTCGGATATGCTCAATCTCTTCATCATCCTTTACGATACGCAGTTCGGAGAGGATAGAGGTGCAGTCTTTGACAGCGACTTTTTGGGGTTTCGCATGGGGATGGGTGAGCATATTCATCATGGCCCCAGTGAGAAAAGTGTTTTCGAGTCCCGCGGTTCCCTTCTTGATGCCAAAATGATCAAAGTAGTGGGCAATGGAATGGATCATGCCCACCTCGTCTTCGAATCCGACGAGATAATTAAAATAGGCAAGGGATTTGACGTCCTTGACGTCTGTCTGCGGAACGCCTAAAGCCACTTTCCCGCTCTGGGTGATCATCGCAAAAGCGCATAGACGACCATCTCCGGTAAGATAAAACATATTGGAGGGTTTAGTGAGCAGGAGAACATCAAGGTTTGCCGACTTCATGAGGCGGCAGCACCTTCGTATTCGGTTCTTATAGATTATGTTGTTCATCTTCGAACCTCCTTTTGTTTAATCAACATGATTCAATTATTCTCCATCAAAGCCGTGGTGTTCTAACTTTCTTCTTCAGGGACGTTGTTCGTTGTTGAATTCTTTCACTTAATTTTCCTTTCAAAAATCTCACCCACCCTCACCTTTTAATTGTTCAGGGGTGCGTTCCTGTAACCACAGCTTGCAGACATTCCTCCAGCCTATCCTGCGCCATTTCTTAAATACCGCCTTCAACTCGTTCAAGTCCTTTGTTTCCAGAAGATCTTTCTGGGCAGCTTTTAGATCTTCGAGAGATGCAATCGCTGGCATGTTAAGATCCCCTTATAATCTTAAAAAAAGCCCATCCCCATTAAAAGAAAAGGGGGGGTAAATCAATATAATTGAATAAAGTTTCATCACCCCCGGAAGTTGCCTATTTATACAAAAAATTTAGTATTATAGCAATTTTCAGATGATTTCAGCCGCATTTCAGGCACCGCAAGAAGATAATCGGGAGATGGGGTGATGAGGAGATAGGGAGAAGGCCCGCCTACTGCATCCTGGGGATGTCCGTCTTCCATTAGGGCAAGAAGTGCTCGCCCTCCCCTCCTCCGGGTTGTGACCCCTTAGGGCCCACTGTTATCTCTTCAATCTTCAACCTAAAAAAGAAGCCTTCCATTTGGGAAGGCCACTGAAAAATAGTTGGTGCCGGAGGTCGGAATCGAACCGACATGGGCTTGCGGCCCGCGGGATTTTGAGTCCCGTGCGTCTACCAGTTTCACCACTCCGGCACAGAGAAGAATATAAAAAAATTTGATTTATATGTCAAATGATATGGAGACAAAGTTAAAGTTAAGGTTGAGGTTGAGGTTGAGGTTAAGATTTTATTGAGCCATAGGCAGTTATAAGATGGTCGGTCCGGCCAGACGTCGGCTTGTTTCAGCCACCATGCCCCAGATGACATCAAGAGGAAGGTGTGACTGGATCGTGGAATCGAACAGAACCCGGATCTTCGGGGGGAACTCTTCGCTGCCCTCCCAGAGGAGGTAGGCCAGAGGGATTCTGGGAAATACTTTGAGGGCGAATGCCTTGTTCCCATAGAATATTTCGGTTCCACCAAGTCTCTTGCCAGCCCTGGAAAAGGCCTCCGGTTCTTTTCCGTAGAGATCCTCCAGTTCTCTGACCTGGAGGCTATGGGGTCCCTGAAAAAAGTTGATCCCTCCTTTGAGGTCTTTTTCACTAACCCACTGATGTGAGGGGCCGCTCTCTTTTGCCTCGTTGAGGTAGACCAGAACCATGAGAGTAAAGAAGGGATGGAGCCTCTCCTCAACGGTTTGATCGTTCCATTCTACCCTCAGGATCTCCCTCGTTTTCGGGAGTATCAGGTATCTGAGATTATAGACCGGGAGAAGAAACCCTTCTTGGATTCGATTGTAAAGAGCCTCGGTTCGATTGCAGACATCCGAGGGGTAAAGCCGGGAGAGTTTATCCCAGTGCAGAGGATCGACAGGAGGTTTTGGGTAAGTGTTTTGGATCATTCTTTATGGAGGAAACTGGATGGAAGGATTTAATGGTGGAGCTGAACGGGATCGAACCGTCGACCTCTTGAATGCCATTCAAGCGCTCTCCCAGCTGAGCTACAGCCCCACCTGAGTTCTGAAATAAGGTAACACACAAAAATAAAATTTGCCAGTTCAATTTGTTTTTGGATTGTTAACACACTCTTCCGGAAAGAGGTTGATTCCTACAGGAATTCGTGTTAATGAAAATTTCTGGGAGGCAAGGAGAGATCCGGAAGATGGTTGAGAAGAACATTCTCCCCAAAAGGCCGCTGGGAAAGACTGGAGAGGAAATCTCCATCCTCGGACTGGGCGGAGAAGGGATCCTCAGGACCCATGATGAGGAAGAGAAGACAGTCCCCCTGATCCGCCGGGCCCTCGATCTGGGAATCACTTATTTCGAATCGGCCCGGGCCTATGCGAGCAGTGAATCCTACTACGGAATGGCCCTTCAGGAAAGGCGGAGGGATATCTTCCTCGCCAGCAAATCGCACGAACGAAACGGAGACGGAGCCTTAAAACATCTCGAGGTCACTCTTAAAAATATGAAGACCGATTTTCTTGACCTCTGGATGATCCACGATGTGAGATCTCCAAAGGATGTCGAGCAGATCTTCGCACCGAGAGGGGCGATCAAAGCTTTTGAGGCGGCCAAACGGAATAAACTGGCCCGATTTATCGGGATCTCCGGGCACAGAAACCCGACCATTCTTTCGCGAGCCATCGATCTCTTTCCTTTCGACGTAGTGCTCTTGCCAGTTAATCCGGCTGAGCCCCATTACTGGTCTTTTCTCGAAGCAGTCCTCCCAAAAGTTGTGAATAAGGGGATGGGAATTCTCGGAATGAAGACTCTCTCCCGCGGGGTCTGTGCCAAGATCTTCGGAAATGAATCAATCGAAACTTTTCTCCGCTTCGCCCTGACCCAATCGATTTCAGCCGCTGTGGTGGGATGCGAGACCATCGATCAACTGGAGATGGATGTCAGGATCGCCCAGTCTTTTCAACCTATGGACCAGCAGGAGCAGAATGCGCTCATCGACAGGGTCAAGCCCTATTCCCGTGAAATGATGTATTACAAACTTTAGTTCAATCCCTCTTCCCTTCCGACCATGATTGAAGAACGGCCTCGTCGCCTGGCACTTCTCCAGACCTCTGTGTTATTATTTATTAAAAAAGGAGAAGATCTGTGAAACCTATATCGTTAGAAATTGTTACTAAAGTGATGACCTTTTTTGATCACTGTCGCCATTGCGAAGTCATCTTTGACCAAGCAGGGCTTGACCAGAAGTTCCATCAAAAAGAGATGGACGAATATCCTTCGGATTTAAAAGAGGAGTATTTAAAGCTCTCAGATTGGATCCAAGAATTGACCCGGCTCTATAAGCATCGTCTCCTCATCAGGCTGATTGATGTTCAATCCCCTCTTGGAATCTATAAATCCCTGCGTCATTGGATTCGAACCTATCCTACTTTCATTGTGGAAGGGAAAGAGACCTATACGGGATGGGACAAGAGCCAGCTCGAGGGCCTTCTGGATAAGTATATTCAAAACTCCCTTTCAAAAAAACGTCGAAACCTTCAACCTTCTCTTTCTTAGGAGAGCTTTCAAAGACCACTTTACGCTCTCCTGATTACACACCTGCCTACCGCAGGCAGGGATTTCGAGAGACGATTACACGGATTTTAGAGATTTCTTTCTATATCACATGGGAAGAGGCGGGCGATTCGGAAAGTATGGAGAGCAGAAGAGGTTCAAACGATTGAACCAGAAGAGGCGTGGCCCACTTCCTTTAAAAACCACCCCGAAATTTCCCCGGAGAAAAAATCCTAAGGCTTGAAAGATTTCTTAAAAATCCAGAAATCTCTGATGACATCGATTAAAGGCCGATTACACAGATAGTGCGTATCATCATTTTTCAGAGCTCTCTTTGAGGCGTCTGGGAATGAACACCGCAGGATTATAAACCCTTGAGCATCTCTTCGGCCGCATCCCGAAGGTCACTATGAATGGCGGTCATCGCCAGGATATCGAGCCTGGCCTTAAAGCCCTGCTTCTCCATCGGGGACCTCCCCTCATAAAGAGGCTTCATTGCCTGGATGGCCTCTAAAACCTTCTCCGGATCGGAGTAATCCAATAGAAGAGAGAGCGTGCGCCAATCATCGGGCAAGCCATACTGATCCAAATAGTTCTTGACCGCTTCGTTGAACTGCTCTGTGCCATGGTAACGATCGATGTCTCCCTGAGCCTTCTTATGCTTCTTCGTTCCTTTCTTTCCCATGAAGAGTTTATCCGCCTCCTTTCGATACTTCTTCATCACCCACTCCGACCGACGAGACCTCTCCTGTTCTCCGGGAGACTCTTTCGGGGCATGGGGGCTCCGGTCTCTTCTCCGGTCAATCTCCCTCCATGAAATCTTTTCCCTCTCATCTTCGTTGTCATACCGCGACATCTGTTTCCTTCCCTCCCTTGACCTTCTAATCGACCTTTTTTTCTTACGGTTTCTTCCTCTCCACTCCCTGAAGAGTGAAGACCAATGTCACCACTTCGCCTGGCTTGCCAAATCTCTCCATCATCCTTCCATTGAAGACCATATCGAGGCCGCCGGCATTTCCAATCAAAAGTTCGATCCGGTTGGTTGCCTGATAAGAACCCCCTTCTCCGGGTTTGAAGAGGGCCTCGGTCTGTGACTGGCCATTGACCTGAATCTGCACCCACGTCTCCTCAATTGCCTTGAGCTCAAGCGAGAAAGGTTTCCCTTCAACAGCGGGGGAGACCTCCGGGGTTTGAGTGGTCGTGATGATGGGAAGGGCCTCGCGGGCTTCCTGTTTGTTTGGAATGCCGGACAAATAAGGGTGCAGAAAATAGGAAATTAGAAGGCTGATGGCGATGACTCCTGAAACCATCCAAATCTGCTTCCGGTTCCATATGGCCTTCCTTAAAGGCTTTCTTTCGGATTTGACTTCCGAAGGGATGATCTCCTCTCCTTTTAAAAAACGCTCATAACGGAGAAGGACATCATGGGAATCGAGCCCGACATATTTGGCATAGGCTGAAAGAAATCCTCTCACATAAATGGGAGAGGGAAGAAGGTCATACCGGTCCCCCTCAATGGCTTTGAGAAGGTGTTCTCTCACTCTCGTATTCTTTGACAGCTCTCTCAGAGAGATGTTCTTCAGTTCCCGCTCTCTTTTGAGGAATTCTCCTAAGGTCTCTTTTTCCTTCACCGAACGATCACCTCCGGAAGGGCGAATAACCTCAGATTGTTATCAATCAGACTCGACGGGAACATTTCCAAAGCCTTGTAATGCGGGTTTATTAGAATTGAATAGGTTATGAAGGCTCTCAGCAAGGGCCAATTTCGATAAAGTTGATGGACGGTGGTGCTTGGCATTTAATGGTTTCCGCTACAAGCCTTTTCCAATGTCCCCGCCGAGCCTGATTTGGTTGTTTATAGCGAGGTTAAAGATAGCCCAGCTCATCGAGGGCACGAGGATCCCGTGTCCAATCCCTTTCGACCTTCACCCACAACTCCAGAAAAACTCTCTTTCCAAGGAATGCCTCGATCTCCTTTCGCGCCGCTTCCCCGATCTTCTTCAATCTCTGACCACCTTTGCCAATGAGGATCTTCTTCTGAGAGCCCTTTTCGACATGGATCGTCCCCTGGATAACCACCAGGTTCTTCTCAGGATGTTCCTTAAACGATTCGATGGTCACAGCGGATGAATGGGGAACCTCCTGATAGGTTTGACGGATCACTTTCTCCCGAATCATTTCCGAAACGATGGACCTTTCCGTCTGGTCCGTGAAGATCTCCTCCGGATAGTAGGGCGGCGATTCGGGAAGGGACTTCAGAACCTCCTCCAGCAAGACCTCCATCCCTTCTCCTGTGACCGCCGAAACGGGAATGATCTTCTCGAAGGGATGGAGTTTCTGATACTGATCCATCAAAGGGAGGAGTCTCTCTTTCCGGACCAAATCGATCTTATTGATCACCAGAAAGGGAAGCCCCCTGCTCCCTTTGAGGGAGTTGACCATCCTCCGGTCCTCTTCCACGAGAGGGGATGAAGCTTCAATCATGAAGAGGAGGATATCCGCATCCCAACTCGAGGTAATGGCGGTCTGAACCATTCGTCTGTTTAATTCGGATCGGCCTTCATGGATGCCGGGTGTGTCGAGAAAGATGAGCTGGCCTCCTTCGACATTTTTGATGCCGAGGATTCGATTCCGTGTGGTCTGCGGCCTTTCGGTGACGATGGCGATCTTCTCTCCGATGATCCGGTTGAAGAGGGTCGATTTCCCAACATTGGGTCTCCCTAAGATGGATATAAAACCGGATTTAAAAGGAGCCATACCTACCCGATTGCAGATTGCGGCCTCCGGCTCAGGCGCCGCCCCAGAGGGGCTTCTGCCCCGGAGGGAGAGCCCTCTGGCTCGGAGAGATTGCAGATTGCGGAATTAAAATTCAGTTTCACGTTACGGGTTTAAAGTTGCGGGTTAACAACCTTAAACATGAAACCCGAAACTCGAAACAACCCTTAAGAAGGCAAGGTAAAATCCAGAACCTCCTGGATGTGTTCGACCAGGATGAATTGGCAGAAAAATATTATACGAAAAAGGAGAGGTTTGTCAACGAAGGCCTAAAAGCTCTTTGACGGCAGAAAGGGCCTCCGGTGCGCACCAGTCCCTCTGACCAACGACTGTGCCCTCCACCCAGCCCTCCCTGTTGATCAGGAAAGCGGTGGGAATCATTCTGACCCCATAGGTTCGTGCGACCTGTTCCTTTTTATCAAGGAGTACCGGCAGGGTGATCCGGTGATTTTTAACAACATTCCTCACCTTTTTTTCTTTCTCTCCATCAATCGCAATGGTCAGGATCTCAAGCTGACCTCTGTTCCTTTCAAAAAATTTTTCCAGAAGAACGATATCCTCTTTGCAGGCCTGACACCAGGAACCCCAGAAAAAGAGGAGAAGGGGTTTCCCTTTATATTCATTCAGGGAGATTTGCTTTCCATTCAGATCTTTGAGAGAGAAAGGGGAGGCTTCCTTCCTGGCCTGAAATCTCTGAACGCCAAAGGATTCGCAAGCAGAAGCCTTCCCGAGTGCAGGCGAGGAATCCTTTGCTTGAAAAGGCTGTATCACCGTGATGGCAGTCCCCAGCACAATAAGAAAAAATATGCCGATCCATCTCATAAGCGCTCCGAAAATGGCTTTACCCCGTTAGAAATAATGCCCCGCTGCTCCCTCCGGGCCAGAGGCCCTCCCTCCGGGGCAGAAGCCCCTCTGGGGCGGAGCCTGGGCCGGCGGCTGAAAAGTGGTTATGTTTCAGAATAATTCCGCCTGCCTGCCGGTAGGCAGGGCGGGATTTAATGCCCCACTGGAATTTCTAACGGGGTTTACTAAAAGGCTAATATATAAATGAAGGGACGTCAATATTGCCTAGAAAGTAGCTTCTTTAAATCCCTCCCCGTCATGAAACATTTCCTTGAAAACGGAATTGAGAAATGGTAAGGTGGCATATCATTATAATAAAGCGGTTTAAGTTTAACGTTGGAATGAATCCTGTTGGGTTTATTCCTTAAAGGAGGGGGCTATGGCTGGGGTAAATAAGGTGATTCTCATCGGTCATTTGGGAGCGGATCCGGAGGTCAAATTTCTCGGCAGTGGCACCCAGGTCGCTAATTTCCGTATGGCGACAACGGAAAATAGGGTTAACCGCTCCGGGGAGAAGGTCGCCATGACCGAGTGGCATCGGATCGTGGCCTTTGGCAGATTGGCAGAGATTTGCGGACAGTATCTGAACAAGGGAAAACAGGTCTATATCGAGGGCCGGCTTCGAACACGCTCATGGGAAGATAAGGATGGAAACCGGAGATATACCACAGAGATCACCGCCACGCAGATGCAGATGTTAGGGGCGCCGGGAGCACCCGTTGAGGGCACCATTTCGGAGAAGGAAACGGATATTGACCACGAAACAAGCCCCGTACTCGATGATGATGTGCCCTTCTGATTGCGGATTGCGGATTGCGAAATACGGAATGAAATTCCGAAATCCGTATTCCGAATTCCATATTTAAAAGAGAAATCTCCTCATGCTCACATTGAGGAGGAGGCCGATCCCGATCAGCGTGGAGAGGAGAAAAGAACCTCCATAGCTGAGCAGGGGAAGAGGAATCCCCACCACAGGCATCAATCCCAATACCATCCCGATATTGATAAAGGTATGCCAGAAGAGCATCGCCACCACGCCAAAAGAAAGGATGGCGCCGAACCGGTCTTTAGACCCTACGGCAATGCGAAGGCCCCACAGAATCAGTAAAAAATAGAGCCCCACCACAATGAAGCATCCGACCAGGCCCCATTCCTCTCCCAGAGCGGAGAAGATGAAATCGGTGTGTTGTTCAGGCAGAAACCCTAGTTTGGATTGTGTCCCCTTCATAAAACCTTTCCCGATGATCCCACCCGATCCGACAGCAATCTTCGATTGGATGAGGTGATAGCTGGCGCCCAGGGGGTCGAGGTCCGGATTGAAGAAAGTGATGATCCGCCGCTTCTGATAATCCTTCAGGAATCTCCATACAAGGGGAAGGATGGAAACCCCGATCACCCCGAGGGTGATGAGTGAGGACCAGCGAACCTTAGCAAAGATCAGAATCGAGAAGAAGACCATGAGAAGGATGATGGCAGTTCCCAGATCGGGCTGTTTAAGGATGAGAATCATCGGCAAAAAGAGGAGGAAAAAAGGGAAAGCAAGATGTTTCAGTGAATAACCTTCCCGGCCCGGGTATCTTTGAAAGAATTTCGCCAGGGCCAGGATGAGTGAAATCTTAACAAATTCGGAAGGCTGAAAAGTGAGGGGGCCCATTCTCACCCACCGCTGGGCGCCTGAGGTGATGATACCGTAGCCCAGAACGAGTATTAAAAGGACCACGGCAGTGGTATAGACAATATAGGCGAAGTCCGTATAGAACCGGTATTCAACGAAAGCGATGATCAGCATGGCTCCCAGGCCGATGGCCAGCCAGAGGACCTGTTTCAGATAGAGGGGCGTGCCGGTCGTCTCTCCGTTCGAAGTGACGCTGTAAAGATTGAGAATCCCGATCGAAACGATGAGGAGGACAATCCCCAGCAAACCCCAGTCAAAATGGATGAAGAGGCGTCGATCAATCATAGACAGAATCCGATGAAACCTCCTCCGCCTTTGCCGGCGCAGAGGCTTCGAGATCGAAATATTTTTCGATCACCTTTCTGGCGATGGGAGCGGCGGCGGCACCGCCATAACCCCCATGTTCAACAAGGACGGCAACGGCGATCCGGGGATCTTCAAAAGGGGCGTAGGCGGCAAACCATGCATGATCCCGAAATTTGAGTGGCATCCGGTTCATATCCCCTTTCTTAAAATCGGCTGCCATTCGAACGACCTGCGCGGTTCCCGTCTTTCCCGCTACTTTCACCTGCTTTAATGCGCAGCCATGTCCTGTTCCACGCGGCTCATTGACCGCTCCCATCAGGGCCTCCTGGATCACGCGGAAAGTCTTCTCTGAGATGTCCGCCCTGCCTGTCTCCTCAGGAGGATACTCTTTCAATTTTTCCCCATAAATATTTTCCACCCTCTCCACGACCCGTGGCAGATGGAGTCTGCCTCCATTGGCGACGGCTGAGATGAGCGTCAGGATTTGAAGGGGGGTGGAATTCAGGTATCCCTGACCTACGGCAAAGGAGAGGGTCTCTCCGCTATACCAAGAAACCCCGAGCCGTTTCTTCTTCCAGGAGGTGGAGGGAACAATCCCTGCCTTTTCATGGGGCAGACCAATCCCTGTCTTTCTACCCAGACCGAGTTCGCCGGCATAATGGGCAATGGCATCCACTCCAACTTTCAATCCCACCTGATAGAAGTAAGTATCACAGGATTCGACGAGGGCCTGGTGGAGGTTGAGGGTTCCATGTCCTTTCTCTTTCCAGCACCGGAAATCCCGGTTCCCATAGGGGAAGAGACCTGTGCAGGTTATCTGTGTTTGGGGGGTGATGGCTCCCGTTTCCAGGCCTGCGATCGCCGTGACGATTTTAAATACCGACCCCGGAGGATACTGCCCCTGAATTCCCTTGTTCTGAAGGGGATGAAAAGGATGATCAATCAGCGCCCTCCACTCGTCTGCACTGACACCTCTCGCAAAGATGGAAGGGTCGAAGGAGGGCTTGCTCACCATGGCGAGGATGCGTCCTGTTTTAGGATCCATGGCAATGAGGGCTCCCTTCTTATCTTGATAGGCCTCTTCAGCCACCTTCTGGAGATCGAGATCGATCGTCAGAACGACATTATTACCGGGAAAAGGCTCCACGCTCCGGAGGGGCTTGATCTCCCTTCCCAGTGCATCCACTTCGATCTGACGGCCGCCGTCCACTCCTTTGAGTTGAGCCTCCCATTCGTTCTCCACTCCATACTTTCCGATCATGGAACCCATTCGGTAAGTCCTCTCCTTCGCCTGCCTCAGTTCATTTTCGTCCACCTCTCCGATGTAACCGATGAGATGGGAGGCAAGAGAGCCATAATGATAGGCCCTCCTCGGCCTCACATCCACGAGAATCCCCGGTAGATGAATCCGGTTCGACTCGAGCAGTGCAAGCCTGTCCCAGTCGATGTCCGATTTGAGCTTGATCGGTCTGAAGGCAGGCCGCCGTTTCAGACCCTTTACCTTCTCGCCGATTTCTTCCTGGGGGAGATTGAGTATCTCGCCGATCTTCTCCAGCACCTCCGGATTCGATCTGATATCTTCCGGCACAAGAAAGACTTCAAAGGAGGGCCGATTATGGGCCAGGATCTGCCCCTTTCGGTCCAGCAACATTCCACGGTCAGCAACCATCTCGCGAATCCGGATTCGATTATTTTCCGATAACTGCCGAAGTTCGCTTCCCTTGATCACCTGGAGGTACCAGAGATAGACAAAGATCAGAAGAAAGGCCCCTGCCACAAAGAGCTTAAGGTATCGGAACCTCTCTTTGAAATCTTCCATCCTCTGGGTATTGAGCTCCATCATGACTTATAACTTGCCTCCGATTCCTGTCCCGGGCTGAGCATATAACAGAGAAGATCCCTTCTTTAAAAGGGAGAAGAGAACCGAGGAGAGAAGGGCTGTGCTGAGAGACTGAGGAAGAAAAACGGTGAAGAGCAGAGGATAGAGATTCGGAAGGTGTTCCGGATTGAGAGCCTTGAGAAGGATCAGGAGGATGAGTCCTTCCGCCAGGGCAAAGAGGAAGACGAAAAGAGATCGGGAGGGAAAGCTTTCAAGATAGATGCGGTCCTTGAAAAGCTGTGCGCAGTAAAAAATTAAGGGCCTCGAAAAGGCATAGAGGCCGAAGCCATTTCCCGAGAAGAGGTCCATCAAATACCCTAAGAAAAAGACTAAAATCCCTCCGGAGATGGGGGGAAAGGAAAGGCCCAGGTAGAGGGTCAGGATCAGGACGATGTCCGGCCGGATCCTCCGGATCGGAAGAAAAGTGAACCAGGTCGTCTGAACGATCAAAAAAAGAACTCCTAAAAAAAGGGGAATAAGGATTCGCTTCATCTGTTATTTTCAACCCTCTTGTTTTCTTTTTTGATTGCCTCCGAACTCTCAACACCGAACTCCGAACTTATCTTGCTTTCTTCACCAACTTTTTATTATGCACTCCTCCTGGTTTACTCCGAACTCCCCGCCTGCCAAAGCCTTGTGCGGCGGGCAGGCGAACTCTAAGCTCCGAACTTATTTTGTCTTCTTCACCTTCTTACCCTTCTCCTCGGTGGGTGGAGGAGGAGATTCCCTGATAATCAGGACTTCCTCAAGCCTTGTGAAATCAACACTGGGCACCAGTTCCGCATATTGGAAGATGCCATGGCCTTTCTTATCCACCTTCCTGATCTCTCCGATCATCAACCCCTTAGGAAAATTTCCGCCCAGACCGGAGGTGACCACCCTGTCTCCTGCAACCACATCTTCCGTACGGAGAAGGTATTTCAACTGACACCGGTTCTCGCCCCCTCCCTCCACAATCGCCTTGGCCCGGGTCCTCTGGATGATGGAGTCGATGGCGCTGTTGTAATCGGTGACGAGGAGGACGACCGAATGGGAAGGAGCGGTTTTAAGGATCTGGCCGATCACCCCTTCCGGAGAGATGACTGCCATCCCTTTCCGAACCCCATCCTTTTCCCCTTTATTGATGGTGACGCTCTTGAACCACGAGGAGGGGTCCCGGCCGACCACCTCGGCGGCAACGAGCGTTGATGAAAGCGTCTCCCGAAATTGGAGGAGTTTCCGGAGACGCTCATGGGAGAGGACCATCTCCCTCATCTGATCGTTCTCCCTCTGGATATCGGCCATCTTCTTTTTGAGCCTCTCATTCTCTCTCTGAAGATGGACCAGGAAGAGATACTCCTGGAAGACTCCCCGGACCTTCTTAATGGCAAAGGTGGAAGCCTTCTGGAAGGGCGAGCAGATTTCCATCAGGAGACCATCAAAAAAGGCCACTCCCTTTCGCTCTTTTACCCTCAATGATATCAGAATCAGGGCAGATAACAGAAGGAGGATGACGACTGTTGGTATGGCATATCTTCGAAAGAGGAAGTCTCTTATCCTCATCAATCTTTAGCGCTGGCTTTAGTACTGGAATGTGACGCTTCGAAGCAATTTTTCGTTGTCGAGAACCTTGCCCGCCCCTAACACAATGGCCGAGAGCGGATCATCCGGAATCGTGATGGGGAGTCCGGTCACCTCTCTGAGAAGGACATCCAGATTTTTCAGGAGCGCCCCGCCGCCTACCAGGACGATCCCTTTGTCCGCAATATCCGCGGCCAATTCCGGCGGCGTCTCTTCGAGGGTGATCCTCACCGTATCGATGATCATATTGATCGATTCAGCCAGGGCCTCCCGGACCTCCTCGCTATTGATCTCAAGGGTCTTGGGAATGCCGGTCACCAGATCCCTTCCCTTGATCTCCATTGACTCGGGATTCTCCTCGGGGTAAGCCGTCCCGATAGTGATTTTGATCAGTTCCGCTGTCCGCTCACCGATGAGGAGGTTATACTTTCTCTTCACATACTGGACAATGGCCTCATCCATCTTATCCCCTGCCACCCGGATCGATTGACTGACCACAATTCCCGAGAGGGAGATGACAGCCACCTCGGTGGTCCCTCCTCCGATGTCCACGACCATATTTCCTGAAGGCTCGGTGATGGGAAGTCCCGCACCGATGGCTCCGGCCATAGGCTCTTCGATCAGGTAGATCTCCCTTGCGCCCGCGGATTGAGCCGATTCCCGAACCGCCCTCTTCTCAACGGGCGTGATGCCCGAGGGTACGGAGATGACCACCCGGGGCCGCAGCCAGGCTTTCCGGTTATGGACCTTGGCGATAAAATACTTGAGCATCTCGCCGGTGATCTCAAAATCGGCGATCACCCCATCCTTCATCGGCCGGATGGCAAAGATGTTTCCGGGTGTGCGGCCTAACATCTCTTTGGCCTCCCGACCAACGGCCAGGACGCGCTTGTCTCCCCTGGAATCCCTCTGGATGGCCACCACAGAGGGCTCCGAAGAAACGATTCCCTTCCCCTTCACATAAACAACGGTATTGGCTGTCCCCAGGTCGATGGCCAAATCCGTTGAAAACAGACCCAACAGTGCATTGAATACCATTTCCTTCTCCTATCGATTGATTGAGGCCTGTCTATATTAACAAATCCCTCTCTCCGATTCAAGAAAAATTCATCTCCCGAAAGTAACCCCCTAGTTATGGGCATAATTTCATTTCATTGATAGCAGGAGTCGATAGGCGGGGCCTCCTGCAGGTCTAACTCCGCCTCGCACATAGGCGGGACAGGCCTCCCGCTCAGGCTCCGCCCCAGCCTCCAGCTCGTAAGAGCCTCCGGCTCGGAGAGAGGGGCTTCTGCCCCGGAGGGAATAGCCTCTGGCTCGGAGAGAATGTCCCGCCTATCGGGTATAATTGATTTTATCAAGAATTTTGTGACTCCCCGTAATTGAATTTCAAAACTATTTAGCTAAATCAAGCATAAAATCGTATTATGGAGATGGACGAGCTGTTCAGAAATGACCACCGGAAACTACCCCCTTGTCTTTTTCAGGAGGATTGATTAATATTTCTTTTTTGAAAGGAGAATCATCATGTTGACAGTCTTAAGGAAACATGCCACCTCCTGGATGCTCAAGGGTCTTCTCCTGCTGGTTGCGGTGACTTTTATCTCTTGGGGAGGATATTCCTTCTTCCGGGACAAAAAATACGAATATGCGGCCAGGGTGAACGGAGCCGCCATCCGCATCAAGGACTACCAGGAAACCCTTCAGGGAGTGATGAAGCGTTACCGGGATGCGATGGGCCCCGCATTGACTGACAAGATGATCGAGGAGCTCCGCATCAGGGAGAACGTCCTGGAAGAGCTCATCTCCCGGACCCTCATTCTCCAGGAAGGAAAGAGGTTGGGTTTGAATGTCTCGGATGGAGAATTGAGAATGGCTATCGAATCGATCCCCTCCTTTCAGATCAATGGCCAGTTCGATTCGCGCCTCTATGAGAGATTCCTTCGCCTCAACCGGATGAATGCAGAAGATTTTGAAACGATGCAGAGGGAAAGCCTCCTCTATTCCAAGGTGGTGAACCTCATCCGACTCAACGGAGGAAAGGTCTCGGAGGAAGAGGTTCTGGAAGCTTATCTCTTTGAGAACGAGAAGGTCAATCTCCATTTCGTGAAGATCGCTCCTGACTCCTTCCGGGGCCAGGTGAGCGCCAATGAGGTGGAGATCAAGGACTATTACCAGAAGCATCAGGAGGAGTTCAGGATTCCCGCCTATCTCCAGGTCCAACATCTTGCCTTTCGTCCCTCTGATTTTGAGCCGAAGATCCAGATCTCTCCTGATGAAATCAAACGCTATTATAACCAGCGCAAAGAGAGCTTTAAGGTTCCCAAACAGGTCAGGGTCAGGGAGATCCTCATTAGAGTGGAACCCCAGGACCCGCCTGACAGGATGGAGGAGAAAAGGAAGAAGGCTGAAGAGATCCTTGGGAAGGCCAGAAAGACAAAGGACTTTGCTTCTCTGGCCAAACAGTATTCTGAATCGGGAACCGCCCAGAAGGGAGGAGACCTGGGATGGCTTCAAAAGGGAAATATCGATGAATCCTTTGAGAAGATTCTCTTTTCATTGAAGGCCGGCGATCTGAGCGGTGTGGTCAGGGGAGGAGATGGATTTTACATCCTCAAGGCAGAGGAAGTGACCGAGGAAAAACAGAAACCCTTCGAGGAGGTAAAGGATCAGATCCATCAGGCCTTCAAAAAGGAGAAGGCGAAGGCAGAAGCCTCCCGCAGAGCCGATGATGCGTTTTACTCCCTCTTCCGTAGCAGGGACATAGAGACGTTTGCCCGCGAGAAAGATGTTCCGATAAAAACCACCGGCTTCTTCAAAGAAGGCGATGAGATCCCGGGAATCGGTAAGGATCCTTCCTTCCACTCCAGCGCCTTCTCATTAAAAACAGGAGAGATCTCTCCTGTGGTCAGCATCCCGCCCAATTTTTACATCCTGAAATTGGTGGACAAAAAGGAATCCCGGATTCCTCCATTGGAGGAGGTGAAAGAGGAAGTCATCCGGAAGGTCGCCGGGAAGAAGACTGAAGAGAAGGCCCATCAGACAGCGGAGGAGATTCTCAATCAGATAAAATCGGGAAAAGAGATCCGGGAAGTTTTGAGAGGGAAAGGTTATACTCTCGAGGAGACAGGCCTCTTTCAGCGGACAGGAGGCGTGATCCCAAAAATCGGGCCGACCGGAGAATGGATGGCCTCTCTCTCTTCCCTGACAGAAAAACGACCTCTCCCAAAAGAGGTCTTCCGGACAAAGGAAGGATATTTTGTGGTAAGGCTTTTAGCTTCGGAACCGGCGGATCGGAATAAGTTTCAGTCGGTTAAGAAGAATCTTGAAAAACGGGTGACCTACCAGAAGCAGGAGGAGTTCTTCAGAAATTGGCTCCAGCATCTGCGATCGAAAGCCAAGGTCGAGATTAACAAAGATGTTCTCTGATTTGAGAAAAAAAATAAAAGCATTGGGTTAAGGTTAGGGTAAGGATGCCAGTTTCGTCTTTGGGTAAAGGCAATGGTTTTAAATCATTAGCCCTAACCCATTGACCTTTCACCAAACTGGCTTCATAGCCCTAACCTCTTAACCTTGCCTAAAACGTCGTTTTCATTGTTCGAGTGTGATGAACCCGTCATGAAATATTGCTTAAAAAAGAGCATTGGAGGCTAAATTGAAAAGCTCAGACCAGGTTCGAGTTTTAGTGACCGGCGGGGCTGGCTTCTTAGGCTCTCATCTCTGTGAACGCCTTTTAAAAGAAGGCCACGATGTCCTCTGTGTGGACAATTTCTATACCGGTACCAAACGAAACATTGCCCATCTCCTTGATCACCCTTACTTCGAACTCCTCCGCCACGACATCACTTTCCCTCTCTATGTGGAGGTGGACGAAATCTATAATCTGGCCTGCCCTGCTTCACCCATCCATTACCAGAATGACCCTGTTCAGACGACAAAGGTCAATGTCCACGGCTCGATCAACATGTTGGGACTGGCCAAGCGTCTTAAGGCTAAAATCCTTCAGGCTTCCACCTCCGAAGTTTACGGAGATCCTTCCATCCATCCCCAGCCTGAGAATTACTGGGGAAATGTCAACTGCATTGGCCCCCGTTCCTGCTACGATGAAGGGAAACGATGCGCCGAAACCCTCTTCTTCGATTACCACCGTCAGCATGGGATCAAGATCAAGGTGGCCCGTATCTTCAACACCTACGGACCCAATATGCACCCCGATGACGGACGTGTCATCTCCAACTTTATTCTCCAGGCTCTGAGGAATGAACCCATCACCATCTATGGCGACGGATCCCAGACTCGCTCTTTCTGTTATGTGGACGATATGGTCGATGGCCTCATCCGGCTGATGAACTCTCCTGACGATTTTACCGGCCCCGTCAATCTGGGCAATCCCGATGAGATCTCCATTCTCGAACTGGCAGAAAAGATCATCCGGATGACAGGGTCGAAATCAAAGATCACCTTCAAACCCCTCCCTGCCGATGATCCCAAACAGCGTCAACCCCTCATTGATCTGGCGAAAGAAAAACTCGGCTGGACTCCGGAAGTGCCGTTAGAAGAAGGCCTGAAAAAAACGATCGCCTATTTTGAGGATGTAGCCCGAAAGGGAGATCGGAAATAAGAGTCTGGTGGTTAATGTTTTTTGCGGGTGGGCAGCGAGAGTTGTCTTCCGGACTCATGATAGGGAATCCCAAAATGTTCGTAGGCTAATTCCGTTGCCTTTCTTCCGTTCTGCATCCTTGCCACAAAGCCGATCTTAAGAAGAAAAGGCTCCACCATATCGACCAGCGTATCGGCCTCTTCCTGTAGTGTTGCGGCAATCGCTTCCAGGCCCACCGGCCCTCCCTTATAATAGCGGATGATGGTCTCTAAGAACCTCCGGTCGAGACTGGTTAAACCCATCTCATCCACTCCTTCGAGACGCAGTGCCTCATCGGTAATCTCTCGGGTGATCTTCCCTTCTCCGCGGACCTCGGCATAATCCCTCACCCTCTTGAGGAGACGATTCGAAATTCTCGGTGTGCCCCTGGAACGCTTGGCGATCTCCTCTGTTCCTTCCCGATCAATGGGCACGCCCAGGAGGGCGGCAGAGCGTTTAACTACCCGGCCCAGTTCCTCGAGAGAATAGAACTCGAGATTCCTCAATATCCCGAAGCGTTCTCGGAGGGGGGCGGAGAGGAGACCGGCCCGCGTGGTGGCTCCGACGAGCGTGAACCGCTCCAGCCGATACCGATGGCTTCGTGCGTGGGCCCCCTTGTCAAAAATAAAATCGATACAGAAATCCTCCATGGCCGGATAGAGAAACTCCTCCACGATCTTGGGAAGACGATGGATCTCATCAATGAAGAGAACATCCCCCTTCTCAAGGTGGGTGAGGATACTGATCAAATCCCCTCCTTTTTCGAGGGCAGGGCCCGAGGAGGTCACGATCTGCACGCCCATCTCTGTGGCGATGATATGGGCAAGGGTTGTTTTTCCCAGTCCCGGAGGGGAATGAAAGAGGATGTGATCCAGAGGCTCTCCCCGTTTCTTCGCCGCCTCGATCGCAATCTCCAGGGTCTCGACGACCTGTCCCTGTCCGATATACTCGGAGAGCTTTTTGGGCCTCAGATCGAGGTAATCCTCGATTTCCGGCCTCTCCTGACCCAGCCCTTTCTCCTCTTCAGTCATCTTCCTGCTCCTTTAAGATGAGGCCCCCTTTTGGCCCCGGTAGACCTCTTCAAAGAGTTCCTCGGGTGTGGAGATATTCGGATTCCTCAACATCGCTTCATAGACCAGTTTCTGTGCCTCGCCCATTTTGTGGCCGAGGTCCCTCACCAAAACCTCCTCTACCTGTCTCTTGAAGTCCACGACCTCCACCTCGACAGGAATCTGATCCTCTCTCATCAGGGCAAATTTCCCCACCTTTCCCTGAAGCGTTGCGATGATCTTATCCGCAGTCCTCTTCCCGACTCCCTTCAAGCTTTCGAGGGTCTTTGAATCCCTCTCTTCAATGGCCTTAGCAATCTTGGGGATGGGCTGGACAAGGGCTTTCACGGCCGTGAGCGGACCGATATCCTCCACCGTGATGAACTTCTCGAAGAACTCTTTCTCCGGTTCGTAGTTAAACCCGATGAGCGTGGGTTTAGGCTGCCTTTCCGTCTGGTGGTAATGGATGTAGAATTTGACGACCTCCCCATCCTCACCCGCTTTCCTGGGCTGGATGGTCTTTCGAACAATGGCGGGAAGGAGAATCTCATAACCCACCCCATTGGCCAGAATGACCACCCGATCCTCTTCCTTCTTTAACAATTTTCCTTCGATGTAGCGGATCATCTTATTCCCTCACCGTGTTTGTGACGGGTGACTCGTGATTCGTTTTTACACGATTCACCAACACGACTCACTCACACCTAAAAACTACCAACGGAAGTTTCTACTTCGGGAAAGGCCGGTCAGGGCTAAAGCGAGGGCATCGCCGGCATGGCTCGACCCGATCGACTCCTCGATCTTAAGAACCTGTCGGATCGCCTTCTGAATCTGGTCCTTATCCGCCCTGCCGCTTCCGGTCAACGCACTCTTCACCTCCGTGGGCCTCACCTGGACCACGGGAATATCTTTTTCCTGGGCGGCGAGAAAGATCACTCCTCTCACCTCTCCTAACTGAATGGCCGCCTTCGGAAATTGTTTGAGCACAAAGACTTCTTCCATGGCAAGAAGGCCTGGCCTCCATTTTTCGAGCAGCTCTTTTATTCCATCATAGATGATTTTGAGACGGAGGGAAATGGGACAATCGGATTCCGTCCGAATGACTCCCCAATCGCAGGCCTTCCCTCCACGGGAAAGAGTCTCAACCACTCCAAAGCCTGTCATGGCCAGACCAGGATCGATTCCAATCGCCTTCACGGGAAGATCTTCTCCAGATGTGAAAAAAGCCACCCATCTTTATTGTGATGATACGGTGGCTTTTCCAACAGAACATAAAAATGGCTTCTAAGCACTGAGTCGTTCCATCTCTTCGTCGGTGATATCAAAATTGGCATAAACCTTCTGGACATCATCAGAATCATCAAGTCCCTCCATTAGCTTAAGCATCTGCTCAGCTTCTTTTCCAGTCAAACGGATAGTGCTCTGGGGAACCAGCGTTATTTCCGCATAGTTGAATTTAAAACCAGCGTCTTCCAACGCTTTTTTCACCTCTTCAAAATTGGAAGGGGGGACCACCAATTCAAAATCCTTATCTGTATCCTTCACATCGAGAGCGCCTGCATCCAGAGCCACTTCAATCAGACGGTCCTCATTGGCATTGCTCTTATCGATGACGATCAATCCCTTCTTTTCAAACATCCAGGAGACGCAACCGGTTTCGCCGAGATTTCCATTATGCTTGGAAAAGACGTGCCGCACATCCGCCACGGTCCGGTTCTTATTATCGGTCAGAACCTCTAATATCATCGCCACGCCACCCGGCCCATACCCCTCATAGGTCAGATCTTCATAGTGGACCCCTTCCAGTTCCCCGGCCCCTTTCTTGATTGCCCTTTCAATATTATCTTTGGGCATGTTCTCCGCTTTGGCAGCGGTGACAGCGGCTCGAAGCCTTGAGTTGGAATTGATATCATTTCCCCCAAAACGGGCGGCCACCATGATCTCCTTAATGATCTTTGTAAAGGCCTTTCCCCGTTTGGCGTCCGCCGCGCCCTTCTTTCTCTTAATCGTACTCCACTTCGAATGTCCGGACATCGCTTCGCTCTCGCAGGTGGAAAGTAGAAAGTGGCGAGTCGTAACTGAAAACCACATTCCACCTTCCACATTCTACTTTCGGGAAATGGTGGGCGCTACTGGATTTGAACCAGTGACTTCCTGCGTGTGAAGCAGGCGTTCTCCCCCTGAACTAAGCGCCCTGTTGTAGAATTATTATAGAAGCGTCCTGAAAAGTCAACCCCCATTAAAGTAAAAAGTCGGTGGTGGAAAGGTAACGGTAAAGATGCCCGTATCGTTAGTAAAAGGCTACGGTTGTCGTCTTATAATTCTTTGTACGTAACCGTTACCGGTAACCGAAACGGGCTTCGTCACCGTAACCTAAACACCTGGAGTATGTTCATGGTTCGTGCCTTCCTGCGATCGGTAGGATTTACGAAACTATCATGAAGAATCATCCCAGATACCGTTCCAGCAATTTCCATTGAAGGGTGTCAATCAGCCGTTTCGCCCCCTTCTCCTTCTGTAAAGCCCGAATTCCACAGATAATGCAAACGACAAGGGAGTCCGATTTCTCCAGGGGTTTTACATTCTTCATCGCGGGGTTTCCTAACAACTTTATTCTCAGGCCTCTAACGAATTTATAAAGGTCGAGATAAACAGGGAAAAGGGGATCGTCCTCCCTCTTGCTGAAGTTTGAATCGAGATTCTTTCTGATCCCTTTCTCCAAAGCATCGGACCACTTCAATAACCTTTCTTCATCAATCTCCTTTCGCAATATCCCCAGAATATCGGTGTGTTCAATATTCCATGCCATGAGCTCATCGATGAGCTGTTCATAAGACCTTTCCTCCTTATTGACCGGAGGCTCAGTCCTCCCCCCTCTTCCCTGCCCCCCTCCTTTAAAAAGATCAAAGATCCTCAAGATGGGTCTCCTTTTTTGCAATTCAGACACTGGACTTCAGACGTTAGACATTAGACTCCTCTAATATATAAAATTAATTCTATATTTCACTCTTTTGAAATTTTTTCGTATATACCAAGAGTGCCAGTTCCACTGCTCTCTGCCAGTCCTTTATCTTTGTGTCATCTCTGGCTATTTCTACTCTTCAGTCTAATGTCTGAGGTCTATAGTCTTCCTGTCTGAATCACAGGTCTCCTTTTAAAAAGCCGTTGTAATATCCATTGAACTATTTTATAGTTTACCCCGTTAGAAATTTCGGGTCCCGCTATAGCGGGACCCGAAACCGAGCGAGGCATTATTTCTAACGGGGTGAACGCCCAAATTCTAACAGACCCGGGGGGACGATTCAATCAATTTTATCGAGAGCTCTGAAAAACTACTTTTAGCTCTCTGATTACACAGATTTTAAAAAACGATTCCACAGATTTTTCTTTATTTATCCGTGCATTTCTAATTTGTGTAATCGGTCCCTAATCGGTGCAATCAGAGATTTTTAGTGGTTTTCAAAAATCTCAAAAAAAAGATTGACAATAAAGGTCTGACGAATATAATACATATCGCCGTTATGAATGAGCCATTGAGCCAGTCGAAGGGTACCTATGAACCTTCCACATAAACACAACCTCAGGTAAGTCTCTATGGATATCAAGCGTAATTATTATGAAGATATCGAGCTCTTTAAGAGCAACACGATCCTCGTCTGGTCCATCCTCTTTCTCATCTTTCTCGCCATCCTGCCCTGGCTCGTCATGAAATATCACCTTTTGGGATTATCCGTCTATATCGTGAACCTCATCACGGTCCATGCCATTGTGGCCATCGGTCTGAACATCCTCGTGGGATTTACAGGCCAGATATCCATGGGGCACGCCGGATTTTTTGCTCTGGGAGCCTTCACTACCGTTATCCTCATCTTGAGGTGGAGCTTCCCTCTCTGGATTGCCCTTCCCATTGCAGGGTTTGTCTCATCTGCCTTTGGATTTATCTTGGGACTGCCGGCCCTTCGTCTGAAGGGTCCTTATCTCGCCATCGCCACCCTCGGTTTCGGTATGACCATCACGACGATCATCAAGCACATGGAATTTTTTGGGGGAAGGATGGGACTTCAGGCCCCTAAGCTCGAACTCTTCGGAACGCCGATGAAGGACATCCATTATTATTATGTGATCATGATCATTGCGGTTCTGATGACAATCGGTGCAGTGAAGTTGATCAAGACGAGGGTGGGCCGTGCTTTCATTGCCATCCGGGATAGTGATATCGCGGCAGAGGCCATGGGAGTCAATCTCACCTATTATAAGACCCTCGCCTTTGCGGTTAGCGCCTTCTATGCAGGAGTTGCAGGAGGCCTCTATGCCTTTATTCTCGGCTTCATCAATCCCGAGAGCTTTCATCTCATCATGTCGATCACCTTTCTCGCTATGGTCGTTGTGGGTGGACTGGGATCCGTCATGGGCCCCATCTGCGGAGCCGTCCTGATGACTTATCTCGACATCAAACTTCAGGCGATTCAGGACATCGCGTTGATCGGACCGGCGCTTGTCACTTTTTCGCAGAAATATATGAGCATGGCAGGGATATCGAATATTGCGGTCATCGTCTACGGATTGATCATGATCCTGATCGTCCTCTTTGAACCCCTGGGGATATTCGGATTCTGGATCCGGACGAAACGCTACTGGAAGACATGGCCTTTCTAATTTCGGAATGATGAATGCGGAATGCGGATTAAATTCCGAAATCCGCAATCCGAAATCCGCATTTGGAGAAAAAGATGTTTGGTCAACTGATTGTGAGTGGATTGGCGGTGGGAGCCTGTTATGCCCTGATGGCCATTGCCATGGTCATCATTTACAAGACCTCCGAAGTCCTTAATTTCGCTCAGGGTGAGATGGCCATGATCAGCACCTTCGTCGCCTTCACCCTTCTCGAAACGCATCAGGTCCCCTTTCCCTATACGTTGGCCCTCACCCTTCTGTTCGCCATTCTGCTCGCCATCTTCTTTGAAATCGCTTTCTTGAGGCAGGCAAAGGATCCAACCGTCCTGGGGTTGATCATTATTACCCTCGGATTTGAAATGGTCCTGATGGGATTTGTGGGCTGGAAATGGGGGCCGGATCAAAGGGCACTTCCCTTTCCGGTTTCCAATATAGAGGCCTACAATTTTTATGGTCTATTCATCAGCAAGATCAATTTCTGGACGTTTATTGTCTCCCTGGTCCTGATGCTTATTCTCTTCCTCTTTTTCCGATATACGAAATTGGGCATCGCCATGAGAGCCACCCAGCAGAACCAGTTGGCGGCCCGGGTCATGGGCATTCGGACCAAGTGGATCTTCTCCTTTACCTGGGCGCTCAGTTCCATGGTGGGAGCAGTAGCCGGAATGCTCATTGCGGCCCTTGGCGTTCTTGATCCGCCGATGATGATGGATCCCCTCTTGAAAGGCTTTGCATCAGGGGTTCTCGGAGGAATGACGAGCCTGCCGGGTGCGGCGGTCGGAGGAGCCCTATTAGGGGTGATTGAAAACCTTTTCGGCGGATATGTCTCCCTCTCTTTCAAATCGGTGGTTGCCTTTGCTATTATCGTGTTAATGCTGTGCATCAAACCGAGCGGGCTTCTGGCAAAACATTATGTGAAGAAGGTGTGAGTTTGAAGTTATCAGTGATCAGTTATCAGTCATCAGTGATCAGTAACCAGTGATTCATTAAAAATTTTAGGAAGGAGGAGGAAAAGTATGGTAAAGAAAAATTTGATTTTTGTTGGTTTGTTGGTTTTTACATTTTTTATTTCTGCTCCGGCATCCGCTCAGGCAGTTCGCGGGGTGACGGACACTGAAATCCTCATTGGCCAGTGGGGGCCACAGACAGGGCCCGCCGCCCCGTGGGGTGCGGTGGCTCGAGGGACAGATCTATTGGTTAAAATCATTAATGAAGAAGGGGGGATCCATGGAAGGAAAATCAAGTATTTTCTTCGTGATGATTCTTACCAGCCTGCAAAAACAAAAGCCATTGTTAAAGAGTTAGTTGAGCAGATCGGTGTATTCGCTATTGTCGGAGGCGTAGGTGTTGCAACCGGTATGACAGCAAGGGATTACCTCATGGAAAACAAGGTCATCTGGTCCGGGCCTGTCACTGGAGTTTATGAATGGATTCATCCTATTCAAAAACATTTGTTTGCCATCTACCCTCTCTATGACGATGAAGCCTTTAACATGACAGGTTATCTTTACGAGAAATTAGGCTTTAAGAAGATCGCCATGTTCTATCAGAACGATGATTACGGAAAGCAAGGAGTAATGGGTGTAGAGCGGTATCTTTTAAAACATAAGATCAAACTCGTTGAAAAGGTTTCAGCCGAGGTGACAGACAGGGACCTTAGCACCCATGCTCTCAAACTCAAGAATTCCGGAGCAGAGGCGGTCATCATGTGGACGAATCCCACAGGTGCTGCATTGATTTTAGCGGAAACTGCCAAAATTGGTTTTAAGCCACAATGGGCAACCAGCAACACCCTCTCGGATTCAGCCCTCATGATGCAAATCACAAGGGGCTTATGGGGAGGAATGATCACCTCCTTTTTCGGTGAATTACCGGACTCCAATCATCCTTTAATGGTGAAGTATAGAGAAGCGCACAAGAAATTTGCACCTCAGGAGAGATGGGGTGTGTTTTATTATGCGGGGATCATTTTCGCAGAACCATTTTTTGAAGGAGTGAGAAGAGCAGGAAGGAATTTGAATACAGAAACCTGGGTGAAGGCTATGGAAACAATAAAAGATTTTCAAGGAATCGGCCCACCCATCACCTATGCCGGTCTGAAAGACAGACAGGGCGGCAAACACGTATTCTATGGCAAAGTGAAGCCTGATGGTAACATCGAGAAAATCACGGACTGGATCAAGATTACGAAATAATGCTCATTGCAAATTGCAAAATTAGCAATTAACAATGAGCAATAAAATAATTGGTTGATTGGTGTTGGTGGATCAAAAAATAGTCATCAACACCAATCACCAACATCTGTGTGTTCAATGTTAATTTTGTCCCGCCGTGGCGGGACTAATTTTACATTGCTAATTAATTATTCTTATTTATGAGCTCAATCCTAAAAATTGAAAATCTGACCATTGCTTTTGGTGGCATCAAAGCTGTCAACAATGTGAGCTTTGAGGTCGAGAAAGGCGCGATCTATTCGATCATCGGACCGAATGGGGCGGGAAAAACCACCATCTTTAATTGCATCAGCGGAATCTATCCACCCAACTCCGGGAAGATCTCCTTTAAAGGAGAAGAGATCACCCATCTCAAGCCTCATCAGGTTGCCAGGAAAGGGATCGCACGGACCTTCCAGAACATCGAACTCTTTTCCCATATGTCCACGATGGACAATCTGATGTTGGGACGCCACCTCCACATGAAAACCGGAGTCTGGAGAGGGGCCACCTTCATCTACAAAAACTCGAAAGCCGCAAAGGAAGAGATCGAGCATAGAGGAAAGGTCGAGGAGGTGATCGACTTTCTCGAATTGCAGGCCGCCAGAAATCAGTTTGTCGTCAACCTTCCTTATGGAACCCGCAAACTGGTGGAACTGGGCCGCGCCCTCGCCTTAGAGCCTGAACTCGTTCTCCTCGATGAACCTTCAGCAGGAATGAATCTCGAAGAAAAAAAGGATATGATATTCTCCATTCAGGATATCCGGGACGATCTCGGGATCACCGTCCTTCTCGTGGAACACGACATGAATCTGATCATGGATGTTTCAGATCGCATCCTTGCTCTCAATTTTGGAGAAAAGATAGCGGAAGGGCTGCCGGAGGAGATTCAGAGACATCCCGAAGTCCTGAAAGCCTATCTCGGAGAGGAAGAAAAAGTTGCTTAAGGTTAAAAATATAGAAACGCTCTATGGTTTGATTATGGCGATCAGGGGAGTCTCCCTCGAAGTTCAGGAGAGACAGATCATCTCCATCCTTGGAGCCAATGGCGCCGGAAAGACGACCATCCTCAAAACGATCATGGGACTCCTCGAGGACCAGCCGGATAAAGGGACCATTGAATTCATGGGGAAGAGGATTGATGGAAAGGATGCGGAGGATATCGTTCACCTCGGCATCTCCTATGTTCCGGAGGGAAGAGAGGTCTTTCCAGAATTGAGTGTGGACGAAAATTTAAAGATGGGGGCTTATACCCGAAAGGATAAGAAGGGGGTAAAAGAGGATCACCAGCGCGTGATCAGCCACTTCCCTATTCTTTCCCAGAGGAAGGAGCAGTGGGCCGGCACCCTGAGCGGCGGGGAGCAGCAGATGCTCGCCATCGGCAGGGCGCTGATGACCCGGCCCAAATTATTGATGCTGGACGAACCCTCTCTTGGGCTCTCCCCTATTCTCGTCAAGGAGATCTTCAGAATCGTCAAGACGATCAACGGGGAAGGGACAACGATCCTCCTCGTAGAACAGAATGCGAAGATGGCGCTCAAGATTTCGGATTATGCCTTTGTGCTGGAGAGTGGAAGAATCGTGGCGGCCAATGTCCCTAACATCCTTTTAGAAGACGAAGATGTCAAAGAATTCTACCTGGGTATCCGCTCCGAGGAATCGGCCAAAGGATATCAGAGGTGGAAAAGAAAGAAACGCTGGCGTTGACCAGGATCGCAAAGGGCATTGAGCAAAGCGCATAGCGAAATGATAAATGATAATTAAATTTCAAACAAAAAACTCTATGCTCTATGCGCTATGCTGTTCCTCCTGACCGATACATCTTCTCGATAATATCCTTATAAGCCTCGTTGATGGATTTCCGCTTCACCTTCATCGTGGGGGTCACCTCACCATCCTCCTCATAGAGCTTCTTGGGAATGATCGCAAATTTCTTGACCTGTTCCACCTGGGCAAGGGACTTATTGACCCGGTCCACTTCCGTCTGAATCAATTGCTTGATCTCCGGAGCCTGGGTCAGGCTTCCATAGGTTCCGTATTGGATCTTGTGATTCTGGGCATACTTGATCACATTCTCTTCATCGATGGCGATGAGTGCGACCAGGTACTTCTTGCGATCTCCGATCACCACTGCATCATTGATATAAGAGCTGAATTTCAATTGATTCTCAATATTCTGTGGAGCGATATTCTTTCCCCCCGCGGTGATGATCAGGTCTTTCTTCCGGTCGGTGATCTTTAAAAATCCATCCGCATCCAGCTCTCCCACATCTCCGGAGTGGAGCCACCCATCTTTAAGGGTCTCTGCGGTTGCCTCCGGGTTTTTAAAATAACCTTTAAAGATGCCCGGGCCTTTTACCAGGATCTCTCCATCCTCTGCGATCTTCACCTCCACGCCGGACAGGGGTTGTCCGACTTTTCCAATTTTAAGCCGACCTTTTCGGCTCACGCTTGTCACCCCCGTTCCTTCGGTCTGGCCATATCCTTCCACGAGTGGAAGGCCAATGGCATTGAAGAACTTCAGGACATCGGGTGAGATGGGAGCGGCTCCGGAGTAGGCAACCCTCACACGATCAAATCCCAATCGTTCCTTCAGCTTTCGGAAAACAGCCACATAAGCGGCTAAGTAAGCCGTCTTCAGGTATAAGGGGATGGGTTTAAAGTTCAATTTCAGGCCGGCATATTTCATTCCGATTCCCATGGAGGCTTTGAAGATCATGCGTTTAAGCCAGGTGGCATCGGACATTCGAATCATGATGCCGGAGGCATATTTTTCCCAGATCCGGGGGACCCCACAGGTGACGGTTGGTGAAACCTCCTTCATGTTATCCATGACCGTATCGGGACTCTCGATGAAATTGCAAACCGTCCCAAAACGGATATTGATCATCACGGTGAAGAGCTGTTCGAAGACGTGGCAGAGAGGGAGGTAAGAAAGGGTTTCATCCCCATCACGAATTGGATTGGCTTCTTCCATCGCCTCACTCATATAGAGGAGGTTACTGTGAGTGAGCATGGCTCCTTTGGGAGGACCGGTTGTGCCAGAGGTGTAGATGAGGACCGCTAAGTCATCAGGCTTCACTTCTCTCAATCGCTGTTCAAATAGACCGGGATGTTTCTCATCATACTCTTTCCCCATCCTCAGCAAATCATCAAAGCTCATCAACAGGGTGTCTTTGAAACGTTTCAACCCCTCCATCTCCATGACGATGACCTTTTCCAGGCAAGGAGTGTCCTTCCTGAATTTGAGGGTCTTGTCAAATTGCTCCTCATTTTCTGCGAAATAGAATCTCGATCCGGAGTTCTGGACAACGTAGCCACACTGTTCCGGCGAATTGGTTGCATAAACGCCTGCCGTTACCCCCCCTGCAGACATAATTCCAAAATCGGCATAGACCCATTCCGGTCGGTTTTCACTGATGATGGAAACACATTCCCCTTTTTTGAAGCCGAGGTTGATCAATCCCATGGCTACCTGCCTCACCTTTTCTCCATATTGAGCCCAGGTGACGTCATGCCAGATTCCATAATCTTTGTGCCGGATGGCTACTTGATCGGGATGCTCTTTGACATGGCCCTGAAAATAAGTGAGAAGGGTCTGGTTGCTCATTGTTTTTCTCCTGTATGATCTGTTTTTAAACGATCTTGAAAAAAGATTAGTCGAACTCAGGCTTTCCTTCAAATCTCTTCATGAAGAATCCGGCGGCCATGATATCTCGGCTCCCTCCTATTTTTCCGGAGGTACAGGAGCTTGCAAGGCTGCGAACAGCAGGGTTCCCCCATCGATCACAATCTCGGCGCCCGTAGTATAGCTGGAGGCCTCGGAAGCCAGATAGATGGCCGCACCCACGATTTCATCGGGTTCTCCTATGCGTCCCATGGGTGTCATCTTGGCCAACTCTTCTTTCTGCCTCTTGAATTCCTCTGGTGGGAGGTGAAACCAGTGTGAATCGAGCAACTTGGTGCTGATCGGCCCGGGTGCAATCGTATTAACTTGAATATTAAAAGGGGCCAACTCTACAGCGAAGGCCTTAGTTATCATTCGGACACCGGCCTTAGAAATACTGTAGACGCTTACTCCAGATTCAGGGGTGAAGCCATCAATGGAAGCGATATTTACAATTTTACCGCCGCCTTGCTTCTTCATGACCTTGGCAACCGCCTGACTGGTGAAATAAACTCCTTTCAGGTTCAGGTTCATGACGGTTTCCCAGAGACGCTCGTCCAAATCCAGCACGGTACCCATGGCAGGACTGCTGCCGGCATTATTGACCAGTATATCGATCCTGCCGAACTTATCCATCACGGTGTTCACCATCCTGTTTATCTCTTCTATCTTCCCCAGATGGGCCTGGACAGGGAATGCCTCGCCTCCGAAGGCCTTAATCTCTGTAGCGTTAGCTTCAAGGTCGTTCATCTTGCGGCTGGTCACGGCAACCTTTGCACCTGCCTTAGCAAAGCCCAGTGCAATAGCCTTGCCGATACCGCGGCTACTACCGGTCACAATCGCTGTTTTGCCTTTTAAAGAAAACCTGGAAAGATCAAACATGTTCAAACCTCCTTAAATTTAATTAAATCGCTCTGGAGGATGTCTTCATTGAAGTTCAGTACGACGCACGAAACCAAATTGAGCTTTTTGAAAGTCCTTAGCAACGATTGGCTTTCCCACACGAACCCTCCATTAATTTTTTAACAATTTAATAGCCCATGGAGCGAAGTGTGTCAAATAAAATGTTAGTATTGTTAACCGCAGTATCTGGCATTTGAACCTCTGTATGCCTACCAACGATTTTAATGAATTATGCAAGTACAGTGTCCCCATTTAGCGAGAACACAGTAATATTGCAGCAGTCGACGTCTTTGCCTCCCTGCTTCTAATCCTGAAGTCTTAAGAGCATTCATAGCTGCCTGGCTCGTTTGGCTGACATCAAAACATTTCATAAATTTAATAAGTTACTTAAGGACTTAAAGCTGCCCATTTTTTTAGGCAAAATGCTGGAGAGGGTCCCTTTGAAGGGGAAGAGAATCTAAATCCACAGCTATTCAACATCCTTTGTGGATAGAGAGAATAACTTATTGAGTTGAAATCAATTCAATGAATAAAGTGCCTTTTGCTCCTTGATTTGCTTATGGATTATTCCTTTTTCCTCAAGGTATTTTAGGTGGGCAATTGCCTCCCCAGTAGCAAACCATTTCTGTGCGATAGGCAAGAGACCCCAAGAGTCATAGATAATATCCCAAGTCATCTGGGATGCTACCTGAAAAGCATTCTTTCTACCTTTTTCCAAAATAGAAATAATTTCATCAAGCCTCTTTGCGTGATGATGTTTCAATTCCTGAATTCTGTCTTTACAGTGCCTGAAAATGCTCCTATGACCAGGCAATACAAGCTCAACATCGAATTTGTAGACCTTGTCTAAGCTTGCGAGGTATTCCTTTAAGGGATTCCACTCATCATACCATAATTGAATGTTGGGGGTTATGTCATTGAGAATATGATCTCCAGCCACCAATATCTTCTTGTTGGGTTCGTAAAGACACATATGCCCCCAACTATGGCCAGGTGTTTCAAGACACTCCAATACGTAGTCTCCGATACTTATCGAGTTACCTTCTTCCAAGATATGGAACACCAAGTCCTCTTTTGATCTGAACTTAAAACCAGGAAGCCTCTCATGGATTCCCTGAAGTTCATTTTCAGGATAACCATTCAAACGAGCACAGTTGGCAAAATCATCCCACCGAAAACCGGATCTAAACCGATCGACATCTGGCTGGTTGCAGTATATCTTCGAGGTATCTGTAATGAGATTCGAGATGAGGCCAAAATGATCCGTATGCAAATGAGTAATAAAAAAGTCTGTTTCTCTTATATCGACTCCAAGTTCCCTCAAACCAGTCTGCATTGCGCCCAAACACTCTTGTTGATTCCACCCCGTATCAATAATTAAATTTCGTTCCGTGTTTTTTATCACGTAGGAGTTGAGGGCTTTTAAGGGACTCTTGGGAAGAGGAATTTCGATTTTGTATAGATTTTCCAAAATCTCTTCAATCATTCAACTATTCCTAAACACAGAGACTGGACTTTTCCAGAATCAAGCACAGTCCCTTTTTCCCCTCCGATAAGACCACACCAAGATATTTTCAAAAAGTTAATAAATACCGCAAGAAGGTTGCATAATTGAAAAGCAGAACTGGGTCGTATAAGGAGGGTTATACTTCCCAACTCTTTGATCCTCATTTTAATTTTCTCTCTCTCACTGCTTCAGCTATTTGGGGTAGAATATCCCCGGTTTTGCCCTGAATTAAGTAATTTGAGATTCTTCCTGTCAAAGGAGTTGGTTCGGCATTTATTTCAATTATGACGGTGGCCAGATTGGCCATCCCTGGCAAACTGGCAAAAGGATGAACTACTGCCGAGGTCCCACAGATGAGCATTAGATCACATTTCCTAGCCTCTCCTTGGCTTGTTTGGAGAACATCGCTTGGAATTGGCTTTCCAAAGAAAACTCCATCATCTTTAATAACTCCTCTGCATCGACAATAAGGAGGAAGCTTCTCCTCCATTTTTATTTTTTCCAAATTGATTTCATCTTTGCTAAATCTTCTGTTACATTCGACACACCTAAACTTATTGATGCCACCATGATACTCAATCACTTTCTTGCTCCCTGCCTTTTGATGCAGTCCATCCACATTTTGGGTAATCACGCATTTTATTATTCCAATTTTTTCAAGTTCGCCTAAAGCGTAATGCCCGGGATTAGGTTTTGCTTTCTCAATTTCACCAAACAATGAAAAGATCATTGAGATAGAACTCTGAGGGTTTAATCTCTCTTCCCAATATCCTTTTGGATTAGCTCTGAATTGATCATAGGCTTCATAGGCTTTCATTTCAGCTTCAGGATTCTTAGTCCAAATGCCTTTTGGCCCCCGAAAATCTGGAATTCCAGATTCCGTTGACATTCCAGCCCCGGTCAAGCAAATAGCATAACTTGAATTAATCAAATCCTTAGATTGTAAAGTGATTATTGAGACACTACACTAGCTCCAAATCCCTCCGTAAAAGACATAACTCAAACCTTCCTTGATCGTTTTTTGCTATACAGATGGCTTACAGGTACTATGTCGTAATCTTCCTTAAGAAATTTTTAGCATTTTTTACTGTGTTTCCTTTGCCCACAACCTTTTCAAATAGATCAACACAGAGTGCCTTCTGGGTATTAATGCGTCCATCTCCAAAAAATAATCTCTTTTGCTTTACCAAGCCCGACCAAACGGCGACGGTGTTGAATCCGGCGTATCCTGAAATTACCCCGTCAATTCGTGTGTCGGCAGTACATGGCCAGCTCTTCCATATCACCTAACGTTGCAATCATTAGTCTGCTAAGAGTTTTGGTCTTGTTTACGATATGTTGGACTCGCGCCATGAAGGCCGGAGCGGCATCTTCATCAATCCACTTGAATTCAGAGAGATCTGTTCCTGCAACAAATGATCTATCCCTAACCCCAGTCCTATACAATTCCGATAAGGCGTTTGGCCCAACGTTTTTTCTGTTCGAGGTTTCCCAGGCGGCCGTACATCACCTTCTGTGTTTGAGGCGATCCCGCGCCATGCATGGACTCCACCAATGCCGTCCCTCCGCTCATATTCTCAATGAGCCTCAGGATCTTCATACGATCTTCCACGGGAATCCCCCCAGCTCCTGCCAAGTATTTCTTCACATAGCGTCCCACTTCACTGCTTTCGAGATCTCCCTGAAAAGGCATGGTGGCAACGATGCCCCCGGCAATATCGTGGGCTAATCGAGCAATTTCATAGATATGCCGTGTGACATTATGCTTTGTTGTGTTGGCTAAAAGAGGATCTGGATAGTAAGCTCCCGAAGGAGTTTTGTACCCCATGGCAGAGCAAGCCACCGAACCTGAATAGATCGTCTCAGCCAGATGAATCATCTCTGCCAGTTTTTCTTTAATGTGAGATGCATTGGCTGTCCCTTGATACTCCGCAGCTAATGCCGTGGCCCCTACAAGGATATCTGAGCCCCCCCCTTTGCAGCCTCCATAGTTCTGACGATGTAAGGTCGCAAACCGTTCCACCAATAAACCGGCCATATCATATTCGCCACAAAGAAAGACTCTTTCCCAGGGAACGAAGACATTATCGAAGATGATGAGAGCTTCTCCCCCAACAGACCCAAAGAGATTGCCGGCATCGATCCCTTCCTCAAACTTTCGTTCTTCATTGGTCTGGCGACCAAAGATGAGAACCACACCCGGTACATTCAAAGGTACGGCACAGGACAGTGCATAGTCTTTTTCGTCCTCTCGCATGGCCTGAGTGGGCATGATCAGAATCTCATGGGAATTGACACCTCCTGTCATATGGGCTTTGGCTCCCCGGATAATAATCCCATCGGAGCGTCGTTCCACTGCATGAGTGAAGAGATCGGGATCTGACTGTTTACTTGGGGGAAGAGAGCGATCACCCTTTGGATCGGTCATCCCTCCTACCAGCATGACATTGCTATCCTGGACGTGGACAAGATATTTCTTGAATCGTTCGAAATAGTCCGTCTTGTATTTTTGGTCGACATCATAGGTTGTCATATAGACTGCATTCAGAGCATCAAACCCTACGCATCGTTGAAAGCAGGAACCTGTCTCGTGGGCGATGAGACGGAGCATCTGGACTTTTTTAATCAGGTCATCCACGCTCTGGTGGATATGAGTGAATCGGTTGATCTTCCTGCCGGTTAAATGAGAGGTGGCCGTCATCAGAGCCTCATGCTTGGGACGAAGGGCGAGTTCGTAGGTGAGGGCTGCAGAGTTGATGTGCGGCCGGAGGCCAGGGTGCTCTGTGATGTCTTCCACACGTTTCCCGTTATAATAGACGACGTGATGAAGATCCTTGAGACTCTGAAGATAGTCATCCTTTGTAACAATTCGTTTCATGTTTTTCTCCTTGGCTATATCGGATGTCGTAAAATCATCAGATATTTCTGCTCCCATCGAGAGCAGTTAGCCAATCGATCAGGCTCTCAAATTGCATTTCTCCGATGATCGAACGACAGGGAATCTTGGTCTGGGTCAAACCTCTGTCTGCACAGGCCCGAGGGCATCCATTCATCAGCACCAAAACATCTAAGTCTTGTTGATTGTGTAGGAGAAAAAGGAAGCGATCCTTCACCAAGGATTGAACGCGCTGGGCCATCTCCACTCTCTCATAATTCGGGTTGCATCCTCCACAGTACTTAATCCCAATCTTCTTTCTAATCTCCATTTCGTTTTCGGGGAGTTCCAGCTTGCACCAAAAGAGGGGGCGATTTGATAACCTAAAGGGAAAGCCATCCTCCGTCCACAAAGAGGGTTTGACCGGTGACATAACTCGAGGCATCGGAGGCAAGATAGAGGGCTGCACCAACGATTTCGTCAGGTTTGCCAAATCTTCCCATGGGTGTCCTTTGAAGAAGATTTTCGGAGATAATCTTCGATTCCCTCACCCCTTTCGTTAAATCTGTCTCGAGGTAGGCAGGACCAATGGCATTGACCTGGATGTTATGTCTTGCCCACTCGATCGCTAAAACCTTTGTCAACTAAAGTATTCCTCCCTTGGTGGCGCAATAGGCAATTTGCCTTTGAAAACCTACCACTGCCCCCACAGAGACCATATCGATGATCTTCCCTCCACCCTGTTGGATCATCACTTTTCCAACACCTTGGCAAAACAGAAATGTCCCGGTTAGATTTATTCTGACAATCTCCTCCCATTCTTCAAGTGTCGTCTCCTCTGCCTTTTTTAAAATGGGACTGATGCCAGCGTTATTTACAAGGATATCGATTCGAGGAAAAATCTTCAATGCAGTATCTACTGCTCTCTGAATATCTTCAGAATTCCCAATGTCAGCGGCAATAGGGAGAATTTTTCTTCCTAGGCTTTCAATTCCCTTGTACGCTTTCTCAAGGGCTGAAAGATTTCTGCTCACCAAAATGAGGTCTGCCCCAGTTTTTGCAAATCCCTTTGCAATGGCTTCGCCAATGCCTCTACTGGCACCAGTCACTATCGCTATTTTCCCTTCGAGAGAGAACATTTTAATCCCTTCAACTGTTTGATCGATCATGGCCTACTGTCAAGCAATATTCAATATGAGTCTACTATTCATCACACCCAGAGGAAACCCAGTTCGATTTTGATCCAATCATAAGAAACAATATTTTTTAACAGCACCCATTTTCCTCATGATCCATTAAAAATCCTTCTATGAAATTTTGATGTGAAAACACCCCCAAAGTATAGTCTCGCATGGGCGTCTCTTCACCAAAGAGCTTAAAGGCTATTTCCTGTGAATTTAAACCCGATTTTTTGAGCTTGTGAGCTTTGTGTTTGATTTCTTCAAAGTAATTAATCGTCCTACTTAGGATAACGGACCCGCGTTGATATATTCTACCGGCTGAAGTGAATAAGAGTTCCGGTTCCAGAGCTAACATTTTTTTCAGGGCTAATACAATTTGCTCATTATTCTCATTTTTGCGAGCTGAGTTGGGCTTTTCTGTTAAAAACTCATCACCGGTGAATAACCATCCCCTTTCCCTCAAGAAAAATACTACATGATCTGTTGAATGACCCGTTGTCGGGATTACTTGAAAAGAGTAAGAACCTGTTTCAACGATATCACCCAGGGGTTTTACACAGCATGGCTCAGGACATCCCCATAACTCTTCTTGAAAAAGGAAGATATCTTGCTTTTCCGCAATGATTGGCATACATCCTCGGGATGCAAAGACGGGAGTTTTCAGTCTTTCCATGATGAGTTTGTTGGCACCAATATGATCTACATGATGATGGGTATTGACTACCATAGTAATCTTTCTCTTCGAAAGATAGTCCACCAGCTCCCAGCGAGTATTGTGGCCTCCGGTATCGATAAGAAGACCATCCACCAAGTAAGCAGCCACAGTAAAAATAACCCGGCCATTCACCTCGCTACCCATCACCATCCGCGTGATCTCATCATGCTTGTTAACCTTGAACATTTTGAGCTTGTTTTACCTAATTATGTAAACATTCCAAATATTGTATAGTAAATTGGGCTCCGGTTTCTTTTTCATATAGGAGTTGTTTCTTCTTAAGGGAATTCCTGGAAGAGGAATGTCGATTCAATCCCTATTGGTTAGCCAGAAACAATGGGATTTTACTCTCTCCAATTAGGATATTATATTTCTTAAACCAATCGCTTTATTCTAAATTTTTTAAATAGTGCCTCATGCAAGAAGACCCCCATCAACATATATTGTTGTCCCTGTAATATAATTCGACTTATCAGATGCCAGAAATTTAACGACTTCAGCGATTTCTTCTGGTGTCCCAAGTCGCCCCTTTGGAGTTCTCCTCACCATATCTCCCTCCGATATTACACCTCTATCTATTTCTCTTTGAATTAAGCTTGTTTTTATATAGCCAGGCGCAACAGCATTGACATCAATATTATACTTCGCCCATTCGACCGCTAACGCTTTTGTCAAGGCTATGACCCCCGCCTTGCTGGTGCTATAAGCTACACACATGGGGGCGGCAACCTTTCCCCTGATAGACGAAATGTTAATAATTTTTCCCTTTTTATTTTTTATCATTTCTTTCCCAGCTGCCTGACTGCAAAAAAATACCCCTGTGAGATTTACACTCAGAACTTTATTCCAATCTTCTTCTGTAAAATTTTCGATTAAATTTAAAATAGCGACACCTGCATTATTAACCAAAATATCAATTTTACCAAATTCTTTAACGGTCATATCCATTAAATTATCAACTTCCTTCTTTATCGAAACATCTACTTTGCAAGGCATTGATCTTCTACCTATATTTTCAACTTCCTGCTTCACTAAATTCATTCCTTCCTCATCAGAATCACTGACAACAATATCTGCTCCGTCCTTTGCAAGGGCCAAAGCAATTGCTCTTCCTATGCCTCTTCCTGACCCAGTCACTACAGCCACCTTATCCCTTAGATTAGCTCCGTTGTACATGGTTATCCTCCCATCATGGAGAGTTAATGGATTTACCTATTAGAGAATAGTTTTCTTAATATTTAATCTCCTGCCGCTGCTTCCCCCTTGATCTCTCACCTTTCTTCTTAACAAGAATTCACAATCTTTATTCAAACACGATGACTATTCTCAATGGATCACCTTGTTTCTCCTCTAACCATTTCAATCCCTCGTTTACCTGGTCCAGTGAGATGCGATGAGTAACAGAATGACTCAGATCGAGCTTTCCCGCAGATACCATTTCCACGATTTTCTCAATCTCCATCTTCTCAAATGAAAAAGATCCAACTACCTCAATCTCAAAACGAGCGAAGAGCATAGCCGGTAATAATTTCGGTTCTTGATCCCCAAGGCCTGAAACAACAACCCTGCCTCCTCGGCGAACAGATGCTATGGCTTGTTCGATAGTCTTTTTGATTCCAACGAATTCAAAGGCCACATCTACCCCGATTCCACCGGTGGCCTCTCGAATTGCTTTAATAGGGTCATCTCTCTGACCATTGATAACAACATCTGCTCCAAATAGCCTCCCCCTTTTTAAGGCTGTATCTAATACATCGATAGCAATCACCTTGCCAGCCCCATTCATTCTGGCTATCTGAATGGCGTGGGCTCCCAATCCACCAATGCCGAAAATAGCAACGGTATCCCCTAGCCTCATCTGGGAGCGTTTTACAATGGCATGGAACGGTGTAGCTACTGCGTCTGTCAGAATAGCGCCCTGATCGAAGGGAATGTTCTCGGGAAGTTTAATCAAATTTCTGGCAGGAACTTTGGCAAACTCAGCATATCCGCCGTCAGTATGGGCGCCTATGGCAACTCGGTTTATGCAAAGAGATTCTCTTCCCGTACGACAAAAGAAACAATCTCCACACGTTATAAGGAAATATACACAAACGCGGTCGCCTGCCCTCCAATCCTTTACTTCTGAACCAACATCCTGGATAACTCCCGCGAACTCATGCCCAATGGTTCTGGGATATTCCGCCAAAGGAACTACTCCTTTGCAGATGTGAAGGTCCGAATGACAGATTCCACACGCTTTCACTTTCAATAAAACATCAAGAGAACCTATCTCGGGTATAGGGATATTCTCAATTTTAAGTGGTTCATTGATCTTACGAATTCGGGCTGCCAGCATTGACGATGAGATTACTTTCTGCATCGTCTCCCTCCTGTACAACTTCTTCCCTCAGTATATCACCGGTTAAATAACATCGACTAATATCAATCAAAACAACTTGAATAGGGATTTAGCACCTTATTTTTACCAATCCGAGAAACAACCGTGCATTTCTTTTATACATATCGTATACGGTGAAATCATCAATACTCATCTTGAGCTCCTTTAAAGACTTACAATAGTTTTTTCACATACACCGACTGCTTCTCCAAACCCTTAGTTATTTTCATAAGATAAAGCGCTTAGCCGAGGGTCCAACTATTCAGACAGATTCTGTAGAAGAGATTATGCTTGGACCAGAAAGTTGCTCGTTATCTATCAATATGACCTTGGTAGACCAAGTTGCTCCGCTATAAAATTACGGGCCATTTCATTAGAGATGGGCGCTATTGTACACTGCCGAGTATCCCTAAAATATCGTTGCATATCATAATCAATGGTAACCCCGTAACCCGCAAGAATATCGAGCCCCTTTGTTGCTGTTTTAAATGCCATTTCAGAGCTAAAAAGTTTAGCCATCGCAGCCTCCAAATGGCAAGGCTTCCCTCTTTCCAATAACCATGCTGCTTTATAGGTAATAAGTTTGGCTAACTCAAGATCTACAGCCGATTCGGCTATTTTGTGTTGAATAGCCTGAAATTGACCAATCGATTTGCCAAATGCCTTTCTTTCCTTGGCATATTTAATCATATCCTCCAAAGCTGCCTGGCCTATTCCATTAGTCATTGCCGCCACTAAAATTCTTTCATGATTAAGTGTTGCAAGAAGCTGATACCAACCGTTATGAATCTGACCAAACATATCTTTTCGTGGCACTTTTGCATCCTCAAAAAAGATCTCGCAAGCAGAAACTCCTTTGACCGTAAATTTTTTGATTGGTTTAATTTCGATACCAGGAGTATTTTTCACATCTATGATAAAGTTGGTTAAAGATTTTGCTTTGTTCGATGTTGTTTCATCGGTCCTTACGACAGTAAGAAGGTAGTCGGCTACATGGGCACACGAAATAAATGTTTTCTGACCATTGATAACAAAATAATCTCCCTCTCGCCGACCAACAGTCTTAATGGCTCCTAATATGTCAGTTCCACCTTCAGGCTCCGTTAAAGCCAAAGCGAATTTTATTTCTCCTTTTGCCAGCTTAGGAAGATAAAAATTCTTTTGTTCCTCATTTCCATTAAAAAGAATTGTCCTGGAACCAAAACCCGATGTTGTGATGATGATTAATCCAAAAGCAGTCGATCCTCTCGAAAATTCTTCTGTAATGATGACATCGTCCATAAAACTTCCGCCAAGACCTCCGTACCCTTCTGGCACAGATGAGGCAAATACCCCTAAATCACTCATTTTTATCCACATGTCATCATCAATAAACATTTTTGATGGGTCTTCATCCAAATCCCTCGCATACTCCCCACGAATTTCTTTATTGACAAACTCACGAATACTATTTCTCAACAACTTCTGATCTTCTGTAAATTCAAAATCCATTCTTCACCTCAATGCTTCTGCTGTGTTCTATGCCTATCCTTTTGTTATCATTCAATTCTTTACCATTTCATGAATTCTACATGTAAGATTCAATCAATAATTATTTCTTCAAGTCTTAACCTCTTCCTCGGTGGCGGCAATTCAGCAGGGTAGCCGATAGGCACCAAGGCAACGACATAAATATTATTGTCCCAGCCGAAAATATTTTTAACCGCTTGTCCATCAATCATCCTAATCCAACAACTTCCCATGCCAAAATCTAAAGCTCTTAATACGATATGTTCAATAGCTATCGCCACATTAAAAGCTATTACTGGTCCAAGTTGTTCAATATTCATGATTTTTGTCTTAGCTGTTCTTTCAAGAATTATTCTTACTACCCTGTTTTCAACTGCTCCTATCTTCCCGAGATCTTGAATCCCAGCGACTGTGCCATCTAAATATGCTTTTATATCTGCACAACAAACCAGCACTATGGGCGCATCAGCTATAAATGATTGGTTATAAGCTGCACAAGCCAATCCCCATTTTGTTTCCTTATCTTTAACGACCTTAAAACGCCAGGGCTGGGCATTGCATCCTGATGGAGCCAATCTCGCAGCATCCAGAAGAGCCGTAATGTGGTCATCTGGGACAGGGTCAGGTTTAAACTTTCTGATGCTCCGTCTTTGTGTAATGGCTTCTTTAGTTGTTAACATGATAACTATAACTTCAGGCGTCGAAATATTAGCGATTCTCTAATATATTTTTTCTCTTGTCGCCTCCCCCCCCCTTTATGAGGATAGCCAGTTGCAATGCACGGTTCATAATCTCACCCGCTGATCTTAGCCCAACCTCATCCTTCTCGATACCAATCCAAACGTCCTTATCAAATATCCCTGAACCGTGGGGGCTAGAAACAGCCGATGCCCCTAAGATACTTGGAGCTTCATGAACACTCACAGGAATCATCTCCAAAGCCAAGAAAGCCATAATATGAGTCAAATGGGTGGTCTCCAAACCCCCATGGCGAGCCCATGAGACTGCCGCGCTGACCCCAATTTTATTTCTTAGCCTACCCTTTGTCAGGTTACCGAACACAAACAATCTTAACCGATCAATGAATGCAGCCATGCGTGCGCTTGTCCTCATGAAATAAACTGGTGTGGCCAACACCAAAATATCTGAAGATTCTACCTTTTCTAACACCGGCTGAGCATCGTCTTTTACGGCGCAATAATTTCCTTTGGTTTGATTTTTTATACAGTAATTGCAATGTTTGCAGTCTTCTATTTTAATTTTGGCCAAGGAGACACGATCGATGGAAACCTCTGGATTAGAAGAAACTGAATCCAATATTCTTTTAAGAAAGGCTTCAACATTTCCATCCTTGATAGGGCTTCCCGATATACCGAGAATATTCATTGGCATGGCTTTCCCCACTTTAAGGTACTGTTACTGTGAAATAAATCCGTTATCGTCCCATTTTGCATTCAATCATGTATGATATAATAGGGTTTTCTTTTTTCAAAAAAAGCCTTAGTTCCTTCAAGATGATCTCCTATTTTCATTAATTTTGCCAAATATTTTCTTTCAACCATTAAAGCCTCCTCAAGGGGAATATCTAAGCCCTCATCAATAGCTTTTTTGGCAGCTTTCACAGCAGTTGGACTATTCTCAGAAATCTGTTGAGCCAGCTTCATCGCCTCTGCCATTAACTGATCTGGTTCAACAACAATATCGACTAAACCTATTTTTAGAGCCTCAATTGCGTCAATTTTGTTACCTGTAAAGATTAACAATTTGGCTTTTCCTGGACCTATTAAGCGGGGCATACGCTGTGTGCCTCCGGCACCTGGAATAACACCAAAACCTACTTCAGTAAGACCAAATACAGCATTTGTCGAAGCAATCCTTATGTCACATGACAGAGCAACTTCCGTCCCACCCCCTAAAGCCAAACCATTTATTGCGGCTATTGTTGGACATTCCATATCCGCGACAATATTTGTCAGCTCTTGGACCATCTTCCCTAAAGCAAGACCATCTTCTTCAGTCCTAACATCTAAAAACATATTAACATCGGCCCCAGACTGGAAGGCCTTACCTGCCCCGGTTAAAATGACCGCCCTTAATTTGATAGTCTTTAACCTCTCGAATGTTTCTACAAAATCCTCAATAACTGGCTTACTAAAAGCATTAACAGGTGGATTGTCTATTGTTACAAGAGCTATTTCACCTTCCAATTTATGATTCACATATTTTCCCATAAAATAGCTCACCTCCTACTTATTAAAGTGGCACCTACAAAATCCGGAGGAACGAGGATGAAAGGTTGGTCCCGTCTTTAGCAGTGGGAAAAAATAGCTCATCAAAATCCATAAGAATCCGAAAGCTTAGTCATCTAATTTAAGGTACGAAAATTTTGTCAAATTCTTAAAATATATTTTCAAAGTTAACTTTCCTTAACGGTTACTTCCTAAGCCTCAACCATGAAATATTTTAACTCTAATTTAACCTGCTGTATGCATACCCACTTTTAAAACTGCGGCAAGGTTTATCCGCTTTCATTTCGTTTCTTGGATAATATCTTCATGTTGTAGACTGCAACTTCCTCATCCCGATGATTCAAAATCTTGATCCCAAGGTCGACCACCCCATTTTTTCCTTTATCCTGCTTTCCCAGCACCTGAATCTCACATCTGATAGTGTCTCCAATTGAAACAGGTTTGAGGTAACGCAGTTGATCTACTCCATAGAAGCCGATGGTGGTCTCATCGCTCAGAGCCCCGGAACGAACGACAAGACCGGTTGAAACCGCAAATGTCAGGGCCCCATGGGCGATCCGCCGCCCAAAAAAGGCACCCTTGGAGAATTCCTCATTGGTGTGCATCTGGGCCCAGTCGCCCGTGAAACCGGCAAAATTGACTATATCGGCCTCTGTAATCGTCCGACCCGGCGTCGCAATAACCTTCCCTTCAGAATACTCTTCAAAGTAGTAGGCTGTCATTTTCTTATCCCATCGCTTAGTTTCAAGAAAATTCCGTGCAATTTACGACCAGGATTTTGGAAGACCCTTAAACCGCATCATCATGTTCTTGACCATCTCATTTGAAATAGGAGAAAATATGATCTGTTTCGCATCTCTAAGGTATCGCTGCATAGCGAATTCCTTGCAGATCCCGTAGCCACCCATGATTTCACAACCATAGGTCGCCGCATGCCAAGCCCCTTCAGTAGCGACAAGTTTGGCCATCATGGCTTCCATATGATAGGGCTTTCCATGATCGCACAACCAGGCGGCCTTATATGTGAGATTTCTCGCATTCTCCAGATTTATAAGCATATCCGCCAGGTAGTGTTGGAGTATCTGGAATCGGCCGATTGGGCCTCCAAATGCCATCCTTTCCTTAACGTACTGAAATGCGTCCTCATAGGCAGCGGCGATGAGACCCACTCCGTACATGGCTACAAATATCCTCTCCGGGTTCAAGACGTCCAAGCTCTCATACCATCCGTTCCCACGTGTGCCGAGTAAATTCTCTTTTGGTATTTCCACTTCATCGTAACTCACCGCCGGGGAATCACAATGAAGACAGCTTATCTTGGGAATCTTGCTCAAACTGATCCCCTTTGACTTGGCCGGCACTATGAAGATGCTCAGCGATTTGGAAGGTTTTGCGTTTTCTTCAGTCTTGCAAATAGTGATAATGTAATCTGCAACATGTGCCCCCGTAATAAACATTTTCTCCCCGTTAATCACCCAACGGTCCCCCTTGTCTTCTGCAAAGGTGACCATTGCGCCAAGGACGTCCGTCCCTCCTCCGGGCTCTGTCAAAGCCATACAGAGTTTCAGTTTTCCGTCTGCAATCTTGGGTAAATATTCTCTTTTCTGTTCCTCGGTTCCCAGGCCTCTGATAAACGGTGTACCAAAAAAGGCCGTTGCGGCCACACCAAGTGCAACAGACATGGATGCTTTGCAAATGGGCTCGAAAAGGAGCATCATATCTACCTGGCCCAGCACCTCACCGCCATATTCTTTCGGGACATTTGCCCTGAATATGCCCAATTCGATAAATTTGTCCCACAGTTCATCGGGCATGAAATCCACATTTTCGTCCATCCACTGGACATACTCCTTGGTGAGCTCTTTCTTGCAAAATCTCTGCATCTCATTTTGCATCATCTGCTGTTCTTCTATTAAACTAAAATCCAAATTTTCATCCCTCCTAACTTTTCTAAAGTGTGCTACCCACACTCCCACCCCGAATTAGCCCCTCCCCGAAATTTCTTCGCCAATCCTTGCAACGAATTACCCTCTATGTGGCGCAAACGTAATTCTCATTTTTAACTTCCGAATTGCTGGAGATAAGGAATTAATTCAATTGGGAGCCAGGGAGTCTTCACAGCCACCGTTTTTAACGCTTATAACGCTTTACGCTTCTATAACTTTTATGGATTATGTATCAACATTATAAAAAGTATTGTTGAGTTAAATTAGCCATTTCCAATAAATAACTATTTTTTTTCCACCTTATCCGTCTCTTTATAATACCAATTAAGCTTAGCCATAATTTGCCTTAACTTTCTCCCGATCCGTGAACCCATCTTTAGTTTTTGGCATACTGGAAACAAAAACAACATATTTAGGTTTTTTATACCGAGCAATTTTTGATGCCACGAACTCTATCAATTCAGATTCTGAAAGGGATTTGCCTTTCTTCAAAACACACACCGCCTTTATGGCCTCACCCCACTGTTTATCTGGAACACCTATGACAGAAACATCCTCAATAAAGGGATGCTCCAATATTATCTTTTCCACTTCTGCGGGATAGACATTTTCACCACCTGGTTTTATAAGTTCCTTTTCAGCCTTTCTTCCCACAAACCATAGATATCCTTCTTTGTCCAGACGTCCAATATCTCCTGTGTGGTGCCAGCCATCACGGAAAGTACGTCTTGTCAACTCATCCTGTTTCCAATATCCTTGAAATACCAGAGGCCCTCGCACCAGAATTTCACCTTTTTCACCTATTTCTACTTCCCTGTCATATTCATCAACCAATTTGATATTTACTAAGAAACCTTGTCTTCCTGCTGACCCCGGTCTTTCCGAATTAGGAGAGAAGCAGGATAGACCCATAGTTTCCGTTTGTCCATAGGCCAGCCAGAATTTGCTGCCTGTCTTTTTCTCAAAATCTATTATGATATCCTGCTGGTCAATCCCAAGCACATGTTTTAAGGAAGAAAGGTCATAAATACCCTTTGACATCTCAGACAAGAGTTCAGTCAGAATTGGCGGAAATGATGCCATTATTGTAACTCGCTCTTTATCTATTTTTTGTAATACGACTTTCGGATCAAACTTCGGAATAATAACGTTCTTTCCACCAGCTTGCATTACTGAAAATGGAAGGGAAACACCACCCACATGAAAAAAGGGAAGGATATTTAAATAGGTGTCGTTTAGGGTCAGTCCAAACATTCCTATGGCCTGGACATTGCAAAAAATTATATTATTATGACTTAAAATCGCGCCCCTTGGTTGTCCCTGGACAGCCGCTGTGTAGATCATTAAATAGGGGTCATTTCCCTTGACCTTAGCCTCCTGAACCGGATAATCACCCATAAGTTCATTAAAGGAAATGTATTCAGCCCCAGAGCCACCAAAAATGAAACATCTTTGTAATGATTCACATTTCGCACGAATCTCAGAAATGACATTTTTATATTTTTCATCAATAAAAATTGTAGTTGGTGCCGAATCCTGAAGAATGTACTGAATCTCCTCCACAGAAAGTCGCCAGTTTATTGGCACAACAATAGCTCCTATGGTTGCCGCTGCACCATATATAAGAAAAAATTTGTGGCTATTTTGTGCCAGAATGGCTATACGATCTCCTTGTTTTACTCCCTGATGTGATAAACTTCCTGATAGAGATTGAATGTGCTTCAAGAGTTCACCGAATGTAATCCGCTCATCAACACCAACCAGGGCCGTGGCATTTTCGAATAGCCTGGCATTTCTTTTGAACATATCGTATACAGTAAAATTATGAATGTTCATGTTATCCTTACGTGTAAAACAAAGACCAGACAAAAGCTGTAAAGCCCCATGTTTCAAGTGCGTCGTTTCACTGAACGATCACTATGCCGGCCAGATTTCCTTTGGGGATGTCGGCAGGCATGGCATCACATCCAATGGGATAGACATCCCAACCTGCCAAAGCAACCATTTTATAGACATCGATTCCCACCGCTTCCATAGATGGTCTGGCCCTCAGGGCAAATCGGCACTTTTTCCCCTGTAGTCCCTTGCAGGTTTCTTCACTACCGCAAAATGTGTGGCGACACGATCCTGCTGCAAAGCCGAATGCAAGATAGTGGCCGTCGTAAAAAGCCATGGATTCCAGTTCATTTACTATCTTGAAGATGTTTTGATACACGGAAACCCTTTCCTGTTTGGTGGCCTTGTTCCTAACGATCACTTCCGGCGGTACGTCTTTGGTTAAAAAAACCGCCCACTGGTACTTTTTCAAAAGCTCCCTGAGTTCGGCAGGCTTAAGCGTATTCGGCGGACAGTGTGCGCCTGTGCCATATCCTAAACACCGAGGAATCTGACATTTCAGCACAACCCGCTCATCCACGGGAATTTCTTCACACGCCACGAGTTTTGCCCTGTCTGCCCCAAGCTCCAGGGCTTTTCCACAATATCGTTTCAGATCGGCCTCCAGTTGAGACTGATACATATCTACCCCAACTTTTCTGATGCGGCTTTCCATGGATTTATGGGTTTAACACACTTCTCAGTTTAATATCCCGATTTGCTACTGATAAGGAATTATTTCGATTGGAACCTCGGGGGCTTTTTACAACCAGCGTTTTCGACGCTTATAATGTTTTAAGTCTCTATAACTTTTTTTTGCCCCAATGTCGCTTAACCCTAAATAAAACTCCTTTATATCCGGATTTGACTTAAGTTTCTCGGACGGACCGTCCATCGAATTGCCTCACATTAAATGTTACCCGTTTAGTAAGAGAAAAGGTATCGTTGACTCATAATTCATGTTACCCGACATTATCCCCTTAAAAGGGGGAATTGTCATGAGTCCACGAGCCAAAATGGAATATCTCGAGACCATTTACTTAAGATACAAAAAAGCCTCGGTAAAAGAAAAAACGCTGATCCTCAATGAATTCTGCTTAAACTGTGGTTACCACCGAAAACATGCGATCCAGCTACTGAATCATTTCAAGCACTTTACCAAGCCTAAACCTAACAAAAGAGGCAAGCCATCAAAATATAATAAGCCTTCGGTCTTAAAACCCCTAAAGAAAATCTGGCTGGCAGCCAACTTGCCTTGCTCTAAGCGCCTGAAGGTGATTCTGCCTCTGTGGCTTCCAGCTTATGTCAAAGAATTTGGTAGCCTATCCTTAGAGGTGGTTCAATCGCTACGACGGATCTCACCAGCCACCCTGGATAGACTTTTAGAACCTACCCGGGTAAAATACAGGGGCCGGGGGAGAACCACCACGAAACCCGGCACCCTCTTGAGAAAACAGATCCCCATTAAGACCAACCAATGGGATCAGACAAAGCCGGGATTCCTGGAGGCGGATACCATCGTCCATTGCGGGGAGACTCTCCTGGGCCAGTTTGCCTATACCATAGACACCGTGGATATTGCCACGGGCTGGACAGAACAAAGGGCGGTCTGGGGTAAAGGGGAAACAGAGGTCCTCGGGCAAATCCAGGATATCGAAGATTCTCTCCCTTTCCCTCTGCTTGGCTTTGACTGCGATAACGGCTCGGAGTTTTTGAATTGGCATCTGATGAGGCACTTTAACCAAAGAGATAAGCCCGTGCAGTTCACCCGAAGCAGGCCCTATCACAAGGACGATAATGCCCATGTCGAGCAAAAGAACTGGACCCATGTCAGACAGTGGTTTGGATACCATCGATTAGACAAACGCGTCCTGGTTGGGCTCATGAATCACTTATACACCCAGGAGTGGCGACTGTATCATAACTTCTTCTTGCCTTCCGTGAAGCTGATGGAGAAAAAATTAGTGGATGGAAAGGCCATGAAGCGTTATGATCAACCTAAGACTCCTTATCAAAGAGTCTTAGAATCACCTTATGTCTCAGCTTCGGTGAAGCGTTCTCTTAAAGAACAGTTTGAAACGCTTAACCCTTTTAGACTGAGGAAAGCTATAGAAAATAAGCTTAATACTATTTTTAAAATCTTGCGTTCCAAAAAACCTATGATCACGATACCTCTCTCTTCATTTCTTTCGGGTAACATTTATTAATGAGGCATCAGGTCCCTTTAAACACCGGCTTTCTTTTTTCAATAAAGGCTTGAATCCCTTCCTGAAGATCTTCCGAGTTTAGGAGTTCATTCTGGGCGAAGCCGATCATATCGAGAGCAGTGATTACATCAACATCCATGGCCTTATCAATAATCCTTTTGGCAACACCTACTGCTAGTGGGGCACAGTTGGTTAACTCTTCTGCCCACTGCTTAGCCTCGGCCATCAATCGGTCAGCAGAAACACACTTATTCACAAGTCCAATACGCTCTGCCTCGCGACCTTCAATACTTCGTCCAAGTAAGATGATTTCCTTTGCTTTGCCACAGCCCAACAAACGGGCGAGGCGCGGAATACCACCACCGTCCGGAATGATCCCCAATTTCACCTCGGTAAATATAAAACGGGCATTTTCAGAAGCAATGCGGAAGTCACAGGCCAGAGCAAATTCCGCCCCCCCACCGGTGGCTGGCCCATTTACGGCGGCTATAACCGGTTTTTCAATCTGCTCCAAACTATTTACAGCTTTGTTTACCATATCTCTTAAAACGCGGCGGAATTGGGCGCCCTTATTTTGCATCAGGTGCTGGACAAATTCCATGTCGGCACCGGAACAAAAACCTCTCCCTGAACCGGTAAGAATTAACACCCTCGCATCACTGTCCTTAGCCACTGTTTCTACAGCTGTAATCAGTTCTTCTAACATTTCGATGGTCACGGAGTTCAATCGCTCTGGTCGATTAAAAGCCAAAGTGCAAATTGCGCCCTCTTTCTCCATCGTTAAATTATTAAATTCCATGCATCAGCCCCTGAATAAGAATTTCTTTGCCATGCCACTGAGATTTCATACTACTGAATGGAAGGGCCTGTCCTTTTGAATCCGCCTTGATAGGGGGGCAGGACCATAGAAAGGTCCTTCCCCCCCAAGTCCTATTGCAGCTTGATAGCGACGGGGGATTTTCGTTGCTCCGTTATCGGTTTAAGACTCACCACTCCGCCCACCACTGTTCCTTTGGAGACTCGGGCCGTTGTTCCGGTGATCAGAAGAGTCTGTCCCTTGTACGTTACAGGAGCTACACCGCCACCTAAATCAAAGTTCTCCATATTCCTTAAATTATCGGCAAGCTTTTCCCGCGATACGTCCGGTCCGGCCCGCTTTAGTCCCTCAACGACTGTTTTAGCTACTATCAGGCCCCAGACGTAGAAGAAATTCTTCTCTTTGAGGACATCCATCTTGCCCGCGGCCTTGAAACGATCCCGGGCCCATTTAATGAGAGGATCGTTCTCGTCTTCCCATAGAGAAATACTGTGAACGCCATAGTACTTCTCTGCATACTTTTTTCCGGCCAAATCGAAGATTGCGGCCTCCGTATTGACATCGTTCGGACCTAAGAAAGTCACATCCAGCTGCTGTGCCTCCACTTCCCGCATGAGTGCAGCCGTTCCAGTCCGGGGTGTCCCGGCCATAACGTACCTGGCTCCGCTCCGTTTGATGTTCATCGCCACCCCGGCAAACTGATCTGTTTGGCGGGGCACCTTTTCGACAGTAAGCTTAATTCCCAACTCCTTAGCAGCTAAATCTGCACCCTTGAACTGCGGTGCACCGAAGGCGTCATCAGGAATTACCATGTAAATTGAATCCCCGGCCTTTTTGGCCCCAAGATCGTTGGCAATGAAGCCTACGCCAATCGCTGCCTGAATTTCGTAAGGCGTGCCGAGACCAAATAGATAAGGCCAGTTTCCAATAAAGGGATCGCCAGATATGCCGTTAAAAGCCACAATCTTCTCGGTATTCAAAAACCCTCGCACCGCCATAATACAGGGGGTACCAATAACAGGTGCAACAGCTATGACCTTGTCGATTGTTACCAGTTTGCGAACTGCCTGGACCGCCTTACCCGGGTCATAGCCATCGTCTTCTGCAATAAACTTGATCTGCCGCCCATTAACACCACCCTGCTCCTTGTTAATATAATCATAGTACATTATCAAAGACTCCAGGGTACCGCGACCGGCATAAGCGGCAGGACCGCTGAGCGGAAGCGATGCACCGATCAGTATCTTATCCCCTGAGATTCCAGGAACCTCCTTCTGAGGCTCTGCGGCTTCCGACTTGCCATAGCAAACGATCACCAGCACTGCTACAAACAGAACGGATAGAAACTTACTCTTCGTTTTCATCATTTCATTTCCTCCTTTCTTAAATGTTTATTTCCCCTCGGATACACTTGAATGGAGTGATTCATCCCCCCCTTCACACTTTTTTTGGTTACTCAATAACTTAAGGGCCAGGTCCGGAAATACAGCTTGGTGTCCTCCCAAAAACCAAAAAGACCCTTGGGAGCGTAAATCAACGTGCAGATGATAATGATTCCAAAGAAAACCAGCTGTGCATCGCCAAAGAACGTCGGTGCAAGCTTGGTATGCTCCACTATCACCGCCGACAGGAACCTTATACCCTCAGGTATGAGCGACATGAATACGGCGCCAAACACACTGCCCAGGACCGTGCCGAGTCCGCCCACAAGAATCATACCCAGGTACTGTATCGTTAGGAGAAACGGAAAATGTTCTGGACTAATGTAACTGAGAAACGATGCGAAAAGTGCTCCTGCAACGCCCGCGTAGAACCCGCTCCATGCGTTGGCCCAGAGCTTAAGCCGGGCGAGAGAAATTCCGACTGCCGCTGCGGCCAGGTCTCTGTCACGAATTGCACCCCAAGCCCTGCCTAGATAGCTCCTTTCCAGGTTGAAACCGCAATAGAGCAATAGCGCCGTAACGGTAAAAGTTACATAAAAGAACGACCCGTCACTCTTACCAAAAACAGGTCGAGGGACAGAGATACCTGATTGCGTCCCAACGAAATCCCACCGCCCAATCAGCATAATGACAATAAAATGAAACACGAAGGTAGCCATTGAAAGATAAAATCCTTTCAGATGAAGCGTCGGGGCACCGACGAGCACCGAGGCCGAGGCCGTGATAAGACCAGCTATTAATAAGGCTGCGAAAAAGGGCAGACCAAACTGCCCGGCAAAAATTGCCATGGTGTAGGCGCCCACTGCCATATAGGCTGCCTGGCCTAAGGACACCTGTCCAGTGAAGCCGACCATAAAGTTGAGGCCCACGGCTCCTATTACAGCAATCATCGTATGAGTCAGCAGACCAAGAACGTATCCCCCGGCCCACGTGGGAGTCAAAATTAGCGCCATCAGTAAGAGTACCAGACTTACCTGCTTGATCCGGATAGGAACCATCTTGAGGTAGTCGCGGTGGTTTTCTTTCAGGTAACGTTTCGGGATAATCTGAACCTGCATATAAAACTCCTTCCCTCTTTTAGATAATATCGTAACCTGTAACGCTACACTCCCCTTAGACTCGCTCGATCTCCCTGGTACCGAAGAAACCATAGGGTTTGAACATTAGGATCAGGAATGTAAGCATGTATGAAATAATTTCCGAGGAGGCGCCACCGAACAGTCCGCCCATATACACACTGGCGAAACTGATAAAAACCCCGATAGAAAGCCCCCCGAGGAAGACCCCTGTAATACTGTCCAGACCGCCGAGGATAATAGCTGGAAAGACCTTGAGGATAAAACCACCCATGCCCACAGAAAGAAACTGACTGTATCCAAGCGCTAGCCCGGCACCTACGGAAATTATGCCTGAGATAATCCATATGAGGGCGAACACATTATTTATGCGAATACCCATTAGTTGTGCTGCATCCTGGTCGCTGGCAGTAGCCCGCATAGCCACGCCCGTCCGTGACCGATGTAAAAAAACTACTATCAAGATTAGCATTCCCAGGGAGACAACCATCGAAAAGATATGAGTCATTAGCAGACTCACCCCGGCGACCTCCAGACTTCCAGGAAAAATATCCGGCAGCCGGTACGTGTCGTGGCCCCAGATAATTCCCGTAAGGCCCTGGAGAATGGTGGCTAGGCCAACGGTTGCCATGACAACGGTAAACAGTGGTTCACCAATAAGCGGCCTCAGAACGAGTCTCTCAACCAGCATTCCTAAGACGATGGCGAGAACGAGACTCGCGGAGAGACCGATATACCAGGGCATTCCCCGGCCAATGGTGAACCAGAATACGAATGTTAGTACCATAGCAATATCGCCCTGGGCAAAGTTTACAACGCGAGTGCCCTTATAAATAACGGATAGGGACATCGCCATTGCTGCATACAGTGCACCCACCGCAAGCCCGTTCACTAAGGTCTGAAAAAAGAATGTCATTACTACCTCGCTTCTATTCAATTAATCTCGACCAGTTCCTCATACAGAGTATTGATCAGGCGCCCATATTTCTGTTCAATAATACTACGCCGGATCTTGGCAGTACGGGTGATCTCATTGTCGTCAGCGTCCAGTTCTTTCTCCAGAAGATGGAATCGCTGAATTCGGAGGCTTGGGGGCAAACCTCGATTCACTCCCTCAACCTCTTTCTCGACTAGCTTTCTCACTTCTTGCCGTCGAGACAGATCCTTGTAGGTCGTGTACTGGATCCCCCGGCGGGTGGCCCAATTGCCCACGTTATCGTAGTCAATCTGGATCAATGCGGCCACATAGCTGCGGTCATGGCCGACAACCACAGCCTCCCGAATAAACCTGCTAAACTTCAACTTGTTCTGGAGTAGCTGGGGCGAGAATTCATCCCCCCCTTTAGTCCGACATACCTCCTTCATACGATCAAAGATCAACAGCTGCCCATCCCGGATGCTCCCCTGATCGCCGGTTCGCAGCCACCCGTTTTCCATCGCTGCAGCAGTGGCTTCCGGGTTATTAAGATATCCCGCAAAAATCAACGGACCTCGCAGCAGCACCTCTCCTGTGTCCGAAATTCGAAGCTCCATGCCCGGAAAAGCTTCACCTACGGTATCGGCATAAATCTTTGAGCCCTGATGGAGTACAGCTACCCCAGAACTTTCTGTTTGCCCGTAGATCTGCCGTAATTTCACGCCAATGGCATGGAAGAAGGTGAAGACTTCAGGTCCCAAGGCAGACCCACCCGTAAATGCCGAGCGGGTCTCTCTCAAACCAAGCTGGGTGCGAATCCAGCGGAACAGGAGTAATTCGGCGACTGGAAGCAGTATGCGTACCCACCAAACAGGATTCCGCCCCGACAGGCGATCATGCGCTGCTTTGTAGCCTATGGGCATTAGGAGGCGGAAAACCTGCCGTTTGAATCTGGTGGTATTATCAATACCGATATAGATCCTGGAGCACAGACTCTCCCATACTCGTGCAGGGGCGACTGAGATTGATGGCATCAACTCCTTCCAGTTGCTTAGCACAACTTCCATCTCCGCATCCTCTGGAAAGTTGATCTTATATCGAGCTGCCAAGGCATAAAACAGGCTAAACATGCGCTCACCCACCCAAGAGTAAGGCAAGTATGAAATAACTTCGTCGTCCGGGCCAAGTCCTTGAGACTCAGCCATCGCCCTGCCGGCGTAAATGGCTCCCGCCTGACTTAATACGGATCCTTTGGGATTTCCGGTAGTGCCCGAGGTGTACATAAGGGCGACCGGGTCTTCTGGTCTCCCAGCCACCACACGATATTCGAATTCTTGATTATCGGCTACACTGTCATTCCTCCCTAGGACCATCAGGTCAGCAAAAGTCATCAACACTGGATGTGTGTAATTAGTCATTCCCCTGTTGTCGATTACAATCAAACGCTCAAGACCAGGAAGATCGAGAGCCAGCAGCTTGTCCGCTTGTTCCTGATCCCCGGCTACAGCAAAGCGTGCCTTCACATGGTTCCAAACATAAGTGATCTCCTGTCCCAGGCTGTCGGGAAAAGTGCCAGCAAGAATGCCCCGGAAAACCTGAACTGCCAGGTCAAGGTATAAAAGCTCAGGTGCATTTTCTGATATGAAGAACGCGCGATCCCCTTCACTGAATCCTAAAGCCCTCAGCCCCAAAAATGTCTCACGAACATTGGCGGCGTACTCCTTCCAAGTAATGGGCGACCATATCCCCAACCGCTTGTGGCGCAGTGCGACCTCGCCGGCATGCGGTCCATGCGCATTATGCTGGAGCAGCTTCGGCAAGGTGTCAACTGATGCCGTAGGCAAGGTGTGAGGTATAAGCATAAGATGCTATCTCCTACGAGCGGTGGATTATCGCGTCACCGCGGGTTCCAAGATATGCCTCCAAAACCATTGGATCGGCAAGCACTTTCCTGGGCACACCCTCAGCGAGTTTGCGACCATAGTTAAGCACGACGATGTGCTCGGCGATATCGGACACAGCCTGTATGTCATGATCAACGAGCAAAACAGTAGCCTTGAATATCTCCCGGATCTCAAGTATATAACGCGCCATGTCCTGTTTTTCTTCAATACTGAGCCCGCTAAATGGCTCATCCAGCAGCATGATTCGCCCTTCTGTAGCCAAAGCACGCCCCAGTTCCACCTTCTTCTGAATTCCGTATGGGAGACTAGCTACCGGCTTGTGACGAACCCCTTCCAGGTCAAGGAACTCAACGATCTCCTCCGCAACCCTATAATGGCGGACTTCTTCGCGCAGCATGCGGCCAAACCGAAAGGGTGCCTCCAGGGGAGAATACCGCATGTGAAGGTGACGGCCCACTAGGATGTTATTGAGCACACTCAAATGAGGAAAGAGCTCAATATTCTGGAACATTCGAGTTATGCCAAGGGCTGACACCCTGTCTGGCCGCAGCCCGATCAACTCATTTTCGCCAAGCCGAATGCTGCCCTGGTTTGGACGGTAAAAACCAGTAATACAGTTAAGCAGGCTGGTTTTGCCGGCTCCGTTAGGGCCTATCAGCGCATAAATTAAGCCAATGTTCACTTCCATGGATACTGAAGTCAGCACACTGATGCCCCCAAAATGCAGGGTCACATCTCTTACAGATAGCACTCTTCGCCCTTTCTTAATCTATGCAAGCCAGCGCTTGCGCCGACGGTAGGTTTTGATTTCACTGAACGATCTGTGTTCTCCTTCTTTGCCAATTCCGAGGTAGAACTCCCTCACGTCCTCATGGCTCTTGAGCATATCACTGGTGCCTTCGAACACCACACGGCCGTTTTGAAGTATATATCCATACGACGCGAGTTCGAGCGAGCGTTTAGCACTTTGCTCCACCAACAATACGGTAACCTGGCGTTCCAAGTGGATCTGTTCGATCGCCCTAAAGATTTCATCGACCAGTAACGGCGCCAAACCCAAGGAAGGTTCGTCCAGCATGAGCAGATTAGGGTTCGAGATCAGAGCCCTCCCGATCGCCAGCATTTGCTGTTCCCCACCGCTTAAGTAACCAGCTACTCTCCTGCGGTAATCGGCCAAGAGGGGAAATATTACGAACACTCTTTCCATGCCCTCACGGAAAGCTCGGCGGTTACCCATCACGTGGGCACCTGCTATCAGGTTTTCCTCGACTGTCATGTCTGAGAATATCCGGCGCCCCTCGGGGACCAGACGCACTCCTGCTCGGACAATTTCGGATGGGTCTAGACCGTTGAGAAGCCGGCTACCCAAAAGCACACGGCCTTTGGTAATCCGCCCTTCTTGTGAACGCAGCAGACCCGTGATTGCCCGAAGCATTGTTGTCTTTCCGGCTCCGTTGCTGCCAATTACAGCGACAATGCTCTCCCGGGGCACCGCTATGGAAATACCCTCAAGAGCAAGGATTGAGCTTTTGTAAACCACCTCCAGATTTGCGGTTTCGAGCATCAACTCATTAGGTACGAATCCTTGTTCCCCCATTATTTCCGAATCCATATCTTATCCCACTTTCCGCCGATTGTTTACCTTAACACGAATAATATCTTCCCTCCGCCTTAGGTCCGCATTGCTGATGATGACCGGCACGCGGAACGCGCCGGTCATCTGTTCCAGCATGTCAATACTTGTGGAGTTCAGATGCCCAGGGCGGTTCAACGTCAGTGTGAAGATTGAGCCCTCTTTTTCCACTTTCACCACATCAAAATTCATCTTAATACTTTCCAAAAATGTTGCTTAATCAACCAGATAAGGCTAAGCTGGCTCGAAATAGGCAATATCAAACATATCTCCGATTCTCTCTTCTTTCCACACTGGTTTGAGCGCCATCCCGATCTTAACCTTTTTCTCCAATTCTTGAGGTTCGTTATAATCGATGCCAGATACAAAATGAAGGAAATTGGTAACCGAATTGCCCACCTTAATAATACCGGTGATGGAGGGTGGATCGGGCAACCCCAGAAACTTCACATAAGTAATCGTAAAACTCTCAAGCCTGGCCAGGCCGTCCGTTTCAACCCATTTTTCAGGCGCCTTAAAGCATTTATCGCAAAACGGCCTAGCGGGTACATAAAGTTCTCCGCAATCAGGGCATATATTTCCAAGAATTCTTTTCTCTTTCAAACCGTTCAAGAATCGCGCATAGGTATCACCCAGCGTCACTTGATAGGGAGTGTGCCACTGATAAACTGTCCTCTTAACTTCTTCATTTTCCATCTCTATCAACCTCCTGCAAGGCACGAGATTTCACTTAACAGGCTCAAAATATTGGATATCAAGTATATTTCCTTCTCTTTGTTTCGCCCACACTGGCCGGACTTTCAATCCGGCCCGGATCTTTCTCATCAGCTCGTTGGGATTTTGAGGATCAACGCCTCCCAGAAAATGTAACATGCAGCAATCGGAATGATCTATTCTTATGACCCCGAGAACATAAGGCGGCTCGGGCAGGCGATTCGATTCCTTGTAGATGACATGATTGTCTTTCCTGTGACACACGGTAAAGGCCTCGACCGTGCCGGTACCGTCCAACTCCACCCATTCACTAGGTTTTTCCAGGGTTCTGAAACAAAAATCTTTAGCCGGACAGTAGGTGCGTTCCCCCATCTTGTTGCCCAAAAACTTTTTCTCTTTGAGCCCATCCATAAACTTCGAGTACGCAGATCCCAAGTTCATGCTGAAATCAAAATCGAAGCTCCATTCTTTATCTATCGTCTGCCCTGACATATCCTCTTACCCTCCTTAATCTCTCGCCAAAACCGCCAAAGTATGAAACTGTCCCATGTTACCTCCCCAGGAATGTGCAAGGCCGACCCTGGCATTTTCGACCTGTCTGCCGCCTTCTGTCTGCCCCATCAATTGCAGGCAGACATCTCCGTGTCTGGTTACGGATGCGGCAATGCCCGAATTAGTACAAAGTGTCCCTCCGGAAAGATTCACCGGCAGTTTTCCACCCAAATCCGTCACGCCCTCCCGAACTAGTCCGGGCGCTTGGCCGTCCTTACAAAAGCCTAAGGCGTCATATGCGAGAAGTTCAAAGCCCGCAAACGGATTGAATATCTCAGCATAATCGATTTCTTTCAGCGGATTGTTAATACCTACCTCCGCATAGACCTTCTTGGCTAGCTTGGCTAGCTTGGTGAACCCTGCAAAATTTTTGTAGCCCACAAGAAAAGTGTCCGATATACTTCCTACGGCTCTTATCCATACCGGCGTGTCGGAAAGCTCTTTGGCCTTTTCCTCCGTAGCCATGATAAGACAACACGCTCCACTGGAAACAGGGCATGCCTCGTAAAGTCGTATTGGGTAGCAGATCATCGGGGACTCCAATATTTCCTTTACAGTATATCCCTTGCGAATATGGGCATATGGATTATTTACAGCATGCTTGTGGCATTTGGCCGCCACCATGGCCCAATCCTCCTCCGTCGCACCGTGGTCATACATGTAACGAGTAAGATAATATGTGGCCATATGGATTGCGCCAGCTCCACATGGTTTTTCTATCAACGGAGGCGATGCGCTGTTCAAAATCTGTTGTCCTTCCACGGTCGCTGTCATGTTGGGCGAACCATAACAAATCACAACGTCATAGAATCCGGCCGCCACGGCATGGTAGGCTTCCTTGAAGGCACTTCCCCCTGCAGTGCCGCCTGTATTGATCATATATGATGGCGTAGCAAAGGCTTGTCCTAAGCACTCCATACTTCTATCTGGACGCTGAATCCCTTCAAATGAGTTTACAGTGGCGAAGTACACCGCTTCTATATCTTTCAAAGACAGGCCTCTTCCCACGTGTTCCAAAGCGGCCCTGACACTTGCCGCACCCAACTCGGATCGCTCGCGAGTCTCCTTTTTTGCGCTTGTATATTCTGTGTTCCCCACCCCTATTACAGCAACTTTTCTCGCCATCTTATCTCCCCTTTTCCATGATCAAAACGGCGTGTGAATCACCACCTACAGCACCTATACCAATATCACTGTCATGCAAAAGACACCGTCTTGCGTTTTTTACTTTTGTGCCACCATTATCGTTGTTCAAACACTTGATCGACTGTATCGTACGGTATATGCCACCGCTGTTATATGCATTTGTACACATGGCGCCGCCGGACGGGTTCACCGGGATGTCTCCGTCGATTAGAGTCTTGCCATCTCGTAGCATATTTACGCCCTTGCCTTCCTTGCAAATACCCAGGGCTTCATAGGCCATCAATTCAAATGGCGAAAAGACGTTTAAAACTTCTATAAAGTCCAACTCATCCTTCGGGTTTTTAATCCCTGCCATGGAATAGGCTTTTGTACACGCTTTTTTCATGGCACGCAATTCAGAAAGCTCTGACCAGTTCCCCGAATAGTTGTTTGTCGCCGCTCCGATTCCAGTCAACCAAATGGGCTCATCCGTCAGTTGTTTTGCTTTCTCCTCCGAGGCAAGTATGATTGCCGATGCCCCGTATGAAGGCCTGCCGATCTCAAGTTCCCTCAAGGGCCAACTGACCATAGGTGATGCCATGATGTCTTCCGTCGAATAGGCTTTCTTCACATGGCCAAACGGGTTCGTCTTCCCGTTTTGGTAATTCCGGGATGCAGCCAAGGCAAAATCGTTCTCTGTCGCCCCGCTTCTTCTCATATAATCCATCGACAACAGCCCATAGCTCTGGTAAGCATTGAATCCAAGGGGTCCCCGAAAAAACTGGTCCTGGTTTGAGTTGGTAACATACCCAAAATCAGTTTTAACCGTATCGGCTGATGCCACAATGACAATATCAGCCGAATCCGACAAAATGCTCGCCATACCGGACATCACACAATGAATACCGCTGTTTTCTATTCTCACGGATTCCTTTGCGTATGCCCCTGCCGCCGGTACCAGAAGTCCGTTGCTGATGGTAATGCCGTCAAAAGCGTCCATAGTAGAAATCACTACGACATCTAGATCATCCCGGTTCAATCCCACCTTATCAAGGGCCTGTCTGGCAACGATGAAGGTCGCCTCATCGGCCCATTTTCGGATGGCACCATGGTCTCCATACTCCATGATTCCGTAACTGACGATACCTACCTTCTTGCCCATATTTTTTCCTCTTGACTAAACCACTTTGTAATGGAATTTTAACCGGCGTTCATAAAAAAATTCGGGTCAATTCTTCCCTTCCCATCACAACCCCTTTTCATCCATAGGTTTAGACCTTCTCCAGTATGGTGATGGTCATCGAAGCCTCTTCCAGGGTGATTATTCCACCGCCATTTTGAGCCAATGCAATGCGCACATCTTTCGGTACCTGACGTTGCCCCCCCCTCCCTCTCATCTGCGTAACAAGTTCATGCACTTGGCCAAGTCCGGTCGCACCCACAGGATGCCCCCGTGAAACTAGTCCACCACTGGTGTTTATTGGTAACTTACCACCTAGGGCAGATTTCCCTGATTGAATAAATTCGCCACCTGTCCCTTCGGGCGTAAAACCTATACATTCAGTCTGGTGGAGCTCACCACAGGTAGTCGCGTCATGTACTTCCGCAATATCAATATCTTCGGGCCCGAGGCCGGCCTTCTCGTAAGCTATTTTGCTAAGTCTCTCTCCAATATCCTGTATCTCCTCATAATTCCTTTTGTCTGTTCCTGCGGAATGTGCTATGCACCGAATTTTTATTGGCTTTGGCCCCTTCAATCTATTTAGGTAATGTTCGGAGATCAGAATAACAGCCGCCGCACCGTCCCCAATTGGTGCACACATCGGACGGGTAATCGGAAAAGAAATGACACGATCATTCAGTACCTTTTCGAGGGTAACCGGTTCTTGCCAGTGAGCCAATGGATTGAGTGATCCGTTAAACCTATTTTTGACTGCGATTTTTGCAAATTGCTCTTGAGTAGAGCCATACTTATTCATATGCCAGCGAGCCATAACTCCGTAATATTCCATAGCTTTGCTCTTACCCAAACCATCATCAGGTGGCACTGGGATCTTGGACATTTTTGTGAGCTCTTCATACAATTTAAAAGTGTCTTCTAAGTCGGTCATATCAAATCCTGCAGTGAAAGACGACAAAGCGAGCGTTTTGTCCGGATTAGCAATCTTTTCCACCCCAAGGCAAAGGACGACGTCAAATTCGCCCGATTTGATTGCCATGTATCCCATGTAAAGAGCAGTAGATCCCGAAGCACACGCATTTTCTACGTTGATGATGGGAAGCCCAAGCAGACCATAAGGACGCAATGCGCACTGTCCCCGTATACTATGTTGACCTTCAAAATGCCCCCAGAAACTATTTGAAAAGAAAACGGCCTCGACACTTCTCTTGTCAATTTCGGCATCCCTAAACACTTCATCTAGGGCAAGTCCACATAATTGATGATAAGTTTTATCTAAATGCGTTGTAAATCTTGTCATGCCAATTCCGGCAACGTAAACGTTATTTCCCATAGCCGTTTCCCTAAACAAAAATCTGATACTACTTCCTAAATCCTTCTTAATTTGTACCCGGATTTTTCTCGGTCCCAGGCATTACCGATCCCCATTTTTCTGAGCTCAAATTTCTGAGTTCTTTCAGTAGGGGTTTTAGGAAATTCTTTTATAAATTCTACATACCTGGGAAGCATGAAATAGGCCATCCGCTCTTCACAAAACCCTATCAATTCTTCCGGCTTAAGTTCTTCATTTGGACGAAGGATTATGTATGCTTTGATCTCATCCTCTCCAAGCTCTGAGGGCACAGCCACAGCGGCTGATTCCAACACTTTTGGATGAGAATTTATGATTTTCTCAATCTCAAAGGAAGATATATTTTCTCCTCTGCGACGGATGCAATCTTTAATCCGGTCGACAAAGTGGAAATATCCATCTTCATCCCTATACCCACTATCTCCTGTATGGAACCATCCTCCATTCCAGGCCTCTTCTGTCTTGTCGGGCTGTTTATAATATCCTAAAAACATGGAACGAGGAACTCTTTCCCTGACCACAATTTCACCTGTCTGACCTATCGGAACTTCGCAACCATTAATATCCCATATTGTCAATTCATATGAACTGGCTGGTATGCCGATGGAGCCTACTTTGATTTTACCGGGTGGGTTGTGAAGGCAAAGTCCCCCGGTTTCTGTCAACCCAAATCCTTCGAGGATCTTTACGTTAAATCTCTTCTCAAAATCCTGCCAAATCTCGCGGGGGGCTGCTCCTCCAAAGGTAGCACGGGCAGGGTTATCGGAGTCATCTTCTCTTCGAGGTTGCTTCATCAGTATAGTCAGCATTCCACCAATGTAATTGAAAATAGTGGCTCCGTACTGGCGTATCTCATCAAAAAACCGAGAAGCTGAGAATCTCTCTCTCAGGACAAATGGACGACCTGAGTATAGAGAACCCATCGTTGTAAACATTTGAGCATTTGAATGGAAAAGAGGCAAAGTTGTGAAAAAAATATCATCTTCACGGTACTCAATTATCTCATTCACCCATGCACGACCAGCATTTACATAGTTAAAGTGGCTGATCATGGCTCCTTTCGGCAGTCCTGTAGTCCCAGATGTATAAATAATTCCGAGAGCATCCTCATCTTTTATATCTACATCTGGCGGTGCTTTTTCATCCGCTATTCTTTCCAAATCTTTTAATGAGTAAAATCCCTCCGGAACAGGCATAGCTTCACCGTGCCATATCCTGTGTTTAATTCCTTTTAAGTCATTTTCCACAAAAGCGTAAGCATCGTAAAGGTGTTCGTTTATAATGATCGATCTTGCGTCACAATGATTGATAATATATTTTAGACTATCACCGCGAAGGTTGATGTTTATTGGCACCATCACAGCGCCGATCTTCGCTAATCCAAACCATAGATAGAGAAACTCTGGGTAGTTGGGAAGCAACAGACAAACATGGTCCCCTTTCCGAACTCCCATTTCTCGTAGTAAGTTGGCAGACTTATTCACGTTTCGGTCTAATGCATCAAATCTGAGGATTTGATCTCGGAAATATAAGAAGGGCTTTTGTCCGTCCTTTTCAGCCCTCGTCTCCAAAAGTTTTTTAATTGTCATACTGGGTGTCCGTTTTTTTGACTTGTTGATAGATTATTCTTGACGAAATTTGAACCTTTAAGTAAGGTAGATTATAATTAAGTCGTTTGTAAATCCTCCAAAGAGGGGGTTTTTGTATCCCCAGTGATGGGTAGCCAATGTCATCTTCTCCCCTGAAAGATTTCCTAACTTCTCATAAAGATTACATTATTCAGAAAGTGAAAGACGATATGGGTGCGCTCCCACGGTCCCCTTATCTAGAATTTATGTTCGGAACAGAAGAAGGGCATCGCCGTTTTACAGTTTGGGTAGACTTTCTGATCAGAGCAGCCTTAGGAAAACCCAACACCTTTTTCACAGACCAAGAAAGAGTGGGTTATTATCGGGCGGTTCAGGGCTTTAAATTGGAAGATGTTAGTAATGTTTACCGCATTTTTTATAAGGTTTTTTGGGAGCTACTACAAAAATCATCATCCATTGAAGAAAATGCGAATTTACCGAACCTTCTTAAGGAAATCGAACAGTTAAACAACATATTATTTCAGGGGTTTTACATTGTAGCGAACTCGTTTTTAAGAACACGGGAAGAACAAATTACTGAGAAGGTTAACCAACTTAAAATACTTTATGAATTTACACATGAAATTATAAACATCTTTGAGTTGAATGAGATAGTGAATCTTATATTATCCAGAATGGTGAGCCTTTTCGAGGTTGAGGCAAGTGTAATAGCTCTTTGCCGAAATAATGAAACTCCAGAAATTTATGGCAATACTTTAGAACAAGAAACCCGAACATTTCAGCCTATTATTGAGAAGTCTTGGCGCGAGAAACAAATCTTTTTTATGGACGAAGAAGGAGATATTTCCAAAGATGTCGCTCAGTACCTTTTAAAACGCCTTGTCTCTGTACCTATCCACGCCCACGGACGCTTTTATGGAATCCTAATCTTGTTTAACAAAATGAAGGGCTTTAAATTTACAGAAAAAGAACTTAGCTTACTATTCCAATTTATCTATATCATTTCAGTGGCATTAGAAAATGTTTTTATACTGGAGGAAATTAATTTAAATCGTCAGGAATTGCGTCTACTTGCCAACAAAATAATAACCATTCAGGAAGAAGAGCGTAAACGTCTCGCTGCCGATATTCATGATAATTTAGCACAATCCTTAACAGGGATTAGCTATAAGATCCAATTATGCAAAGAACTTATTAAAAAAAGCCCTGGCTTATTGGACGATCAGTTGGATAACATTTTAAAGACGATTAACCACACTATTGACCAGACCAGGACAATGATTTCGAACCTTCGCCCCCACCTCATTGATACAATGGGATTTGTACCTGCCCTTAAACGACAGATTGAAGATTTTACGCAAGAGACAGGCATAAAAGTAATTGCTAATTTACCTAAGAGGGTTAACCTATCTTCTCAAATGAGCATTTGTCTTTTTCGTGTTGCTCAAGAGGCATTGATGAACGTTTATAAGCATGCGGAAGCAATGACTGTCCAGGTTAGCCTACAAAAAAAAGACGGAGATATTATTTTAGTTGTCGCAGACGACGGTAAAGGGTTCGATATGTCTAAAGGAACCTTTTTGACAAAGAATCAAAATACACTGGGTCTTCTTTCTATGAGGGAACGACTCGAAGCAATAGGAGGGAGGCTTGTTATTCATTCCGAAATCAGTCAAGGATGTCGAATCGAAGCGAAAATACCACTGAAGATTTGAAATAGAGGAACGCCATCATGCTTAGGGTAATGATCGTTGATGATCATCCTGTGGTTCGAGAAGGGCTAAAGCAGTTATTGGAGACTGAGGATGACATAAAGGTTGTCGCAGAAGCCACGAATGGATTGGAATGTTTAAGGCTTCTAGAAAGAATTCACACCGATCTCATCTTCATGGATATTAGAATGAAGGGCATTAGTGGAATTGAAACAACCCAACTCATTTGCCAGAAATATCCGCAGGCTAAAGTTATCATTCTCACCATTTATGAGGATGATCAATATGTCACCGAAGCTATACAAGTTGGAGCCAAAGGATATGTTCTTAAAAATATAAACCGAGATGAATTGATCAAGATTGCCCGCCATGTTATGGAAGGAAAAGCCTTCCTCGACCCTGGAATCACCACTACAATTTTTAATCATCTCAAACAAGGTGAGAAGAATTTGGAAAAAGAAAAAAAAGCACAACTCACACAAAGAGAATTAGAGATATTGAAAGGTATTGTGGCTGGTCAAACGGATCATACAATAGGTGAATCTCTATATATTTCAAAACATACAGTTAGATCACATATCAAGAGTCTTTACAGAAAGTTGGGGGTTTCATCGAAATCACAGGCGGTTGCAAAGGCTTTACATAACGGGCTCATCACAGATGATAAATCTAAATAACAGAATGTTTCCCCAAAAATTCTAATAATGAGTAGATTTGAATATCCAGTTCTAGGTACTATTAATTTACTAATATTCATTGAAAGGATGGAAGTAGGGTAAAACATCATCCCTATCTGAACCGAGTGCTCTAATAACCCATTTCTGTCGACAATTTCTGCGGTCTTTGAATACATTCTGCAGATTATTTCTTCGGGTTAAAATATGAAATATTCCTGGATCAAATGTTGTTATTCCCTCCAGAACTTTTCCCTTGACAGAAAAATTTCCCTTGGATAAAGTTTCCCTACGTTAAAATAAATTTAATTTTAAGAAACGGAGCATCACGATGTCCACCCCTCCTGAGCAGGATATCGGCAAAAGAATACGCTCGGCCCGCCTGAAGCAAACCATGACCCTGCAAGAGCTGGCTTCGCAAACGAATCTTTCAAAGAGTCTTCTCTCCAAAATTGAAAATGGAAAGGTCTCGTCCCCTGTTTCTACCCTGTTCACGATCGCCAAGGCCCTGAACACCAAGATCACCTCTTTCTTCAACGACCAGGATGAAAATCCCCCAATCATTCTGGTGCGAAAAAACGAACGCCGGCAATATGATCGAGGGGGCGCTCAGTTTGGTTACGTCTATGACGCGCTTGCCTACAAACGCAAAGAGAAGTTGATGGAGCCTTTTATCCTCTATACGACGCGTAAGAGTACGGCAAAGAAGGTTAGCTTTTCTCATCCCGGGGAAGAATTTCTTTTTGTACTCGAAGGGGCGATGGAATTCAAACACGGGGATCAAACATTGATCATCAGGAAAGGGGACTGCATCTATTTCGATGCCAGTATCCCTCATGAGGGAAAGACTATCAGTAATAAACCAGTAAAAGCCTTTATGGTCATCTGCCCGGGAGAGAATAACAAATCCCCTCTTGGTGAGTTAGTGCTGGACTATAGAAGATAACCCCCCGTTGGAGGGACGATGGCCGGAAAAAACCTATTCAAAGAAAGGAGGAAGACCATGGAGAAAAGGATGAAAAGAGGAATTCTATTATGGGTGATTGCAATTATTTTTGGGTTTTCTGCCGTTCCTGCTGTCGCCGCTGACTTCCCTGTGAAGCCGGTGACCTTCATCGTTCCCTGGGCCCCGGGTGGGGCAACGGATGTATCCCTGCGAGTCCTTGCGGAGACCACCGGCAAATATCTGGGTCAACCTGTGGTCATAGAGAATAAAGCCGGAGGAGGGGGGACAGTCGGCCCGGCGACCATGGTTGCCACTTCCAAACCGGATGGCTATATGGTTTCTCAAATACCCATCACCGTATTTCGCTATCCCTATATGATGAAGGCGACCTGGGATCCTTTGAAAGATTTTACCTATATCATCCATCTGACCGGCTATACCTTTGGGGTGGTCGTCAGGAAGGATGCTCCCTGGAAGACCTGGGATGAGTTCGTCGCCTATGCCAAATCAAACCCTGGCAAAGTGACCTACGCCACCCCCGGGGCCGGGACTTCCCTGCATGTCACTATGGAAATGTTCGCCCGCAAACATGGTATCAAATGGATCCAGGTCCCAATGAAAGGGACGGCAGAGTCAGTCGCAGCAGTTTTGGGCGGTCATGTCGTCGCTGCCGCTGATGCCTCCGGATGGGCCCCTCAGGTTGATGCCGGTGAACTTCGCCTTCTGGTGACCTGGGGAAATCAGCGGACCAAGAAATACCCCAATGTTCCCACTCTGAAAGAGCTGGGCTACGGAATTGTCTCCAATTCTCCTTTCGGCATCGCCGGAGTTAAGGGAACGGACCCCAAGATCGTCAAGACCCTTCACGATGCTTTTAAGAAAGGGATGGAAGACCCTGCCTACCAGAAAATTTTGGAGAAGTTTGATATGGAGCCCTTTTATAAAAATTCCGAAGATTACACAAAATACGTAAAAGAATTGTGCGAAGAGGAAAAAGAGAATATGGAAAAAATGGGGCTGAAAAAGGATTAACATTTGAGGTCGTGGTGAAAAAAAGAGACATCATCAGTTCTCTCTTTTGGATGGCCATGGGCATCGGGGTCTGCTACGGAGGATATGGCCTGGATCTGGGAACCCTTCACGATCCGGGATCCGGGTTCATGTTCTTCTGGGTGGGGATCATCATGATCGGGCTATCCCTTGGCATCTTCATCCGGGCGATCAAGGAAACGGCCGTTGCCGGAGAGCTAAAAATCCTCTGGACCGGGATCCGTTGGAAGAAGGTTGTCTCCATCCTGGTCGCCCTCTTGCTCTATGCTTACGTCTTTGTTCCCTTGGGATTTATCCTGAGCACGGTCCTTTTGCTCATCTTCCTTTTTAAAGCGGTTGAACCCCAGAGATGGTCGTGGGCCATCCTGGGGGCCATAATCAGCACGTTAGCCGCATACGGAGTCTTCCATCTTTGGCTGAGGAGTCCGCTTCCCAAGGGGTTTCTGGGAATTGGATAAGATATGGAACTTTTGAATTATCTGGGAATTGGTTTCTCTGTCGCCCTCCAGCCCGTGAATCTCTTCTATTGTTTCGTCGGAGTATTCATCGGGACATTAGTCGGCGTTCTTCCCGGAATTGGGCCTGTGGGGGCCATGTCTCTGCTCCTTCCAACTACTTTCAAGGCCACTCCGGAAGCGGCCATCATCATGCTCGCCGGAATTTATTACGGAGCCATGTATGGAGGATCGACGACATCCATTTTGGTCAACATACCCGGAGAAGCGGCGTCTGTGGTCACCTGCCTTGACGGTTACCAGATGGCCCAACAGGGCCGCGCAGGCCCTGCGCTGGGCATCGCCGCTTTCGGTTCGTTTATTGCCGGCACCCTCTCCATTCTTGGCCTGATGCTGCTGGCTCCTCCTCTGTCTAAATTCGCTCTTCGCTTTGGGCCTCCGGAGTATTTCACGCTCATGGTTCTGGGCCTCACGATCCTGATCTACCTGGCCCATGGGTCCATGTCAAAGGCCCTGATCATGGCAGCCTTCGGAATCATTCTGGGGTTGGTTGGCCTCGATTCCATCAATGCCCGTCCGCGCTTTACTTTTGGAAAGATGGAGTTAATAGACGGAGTGGGACTGGTGCCGGTTGTCATGGGCCTCTTCGGAGTCTCTGAGGTTCTGCTCAATATTGAGCAGGTCGTTCGAAGAGATGTCCTCAAGACAAGGGTCAAAGGACTTCTCCCCACGGTCAAAGACTGGAGGGACTCAACAGGACCTATTGCGAGAGGATCTCTTCTCGGATTCTTCCTGGGAATCCTTCCCGGAGGAGGAGCGGTCATTTCGTCTTTTATTTCTTATGCCGTCGAAAAACGTATATCCAAGCACCCGGAGCGTTTCGGGACAGGGGCCATCGAAGGGGTGGCTGGACCAGAATCAGCCAACAACGCCGCAACAGGAGGGGCCTTCATCCCGCTCATGACTCTGGGCATCCCGCCCAACGTGATTATGGCCATGCTCCTCGGGGCCTTCATGATCCATGGGGTCACTCCCGGTCCTTTAATGATGAAACAAAATCCCGGTATATTCTGGGGAGTCATTGTCAGTATGTATATCGGGAACATCATGCTCCTCATTCTCAACCTGCCTCTGATCACCATCTGGGTTCAGGTCCTCAAGGTTCCTTACAAGATCCTCTTTCCCCTGATTCTCCTCTTCTGTCTGATCGGCGTCTACAGCGTAAACAATGTGGTCTTCGATATCTATATCATGCTCATCTTCGGAATCATGGGGTACTTGATGAAGAAATTTGGCTACGAGGGCGCTCCCCTCGTGTTAGCCTTTGTCCTGGGACCGCTGATGGAGAACAACCTGCGAAAGTCCTTAATCATATCCCAGGGTGACTTCTCCATTTTTTTTGTCAGGCCGCTGGCCGCGGCCTCTTTAATCCTTGCCCTCTTCCTCCTAATATCCCCCCTCATCCCCGGACTGGGAAAAAAGAGGAGGGTAATCCCCAAGGAAGAGGTTTTGTAATGGTGTGACGATATCTATCGGTGGAGGCATGGGAGCGGACGGAATCTTTGAAAACATCAATGCAAAATGAAAAATATAAAATTAGCAATTAGCATTGACTATCTTAAGACCAGAAGGATTTTTAATGCTAATTTTTCAATGTTAATTTTGCAATAATAATTGATCTTTAAAAAGGAGGTTCTTATGGAAGAATTTGTCAAAGGAGGAGCGTTTCTGATCGAATCGATTTCACCTCAGCAGGTTTTCACGCCGGAAGAATTTAATGAAGAACAATTATTGATCGCCAAGGCAGTGACCGAATTTGTCGTGGGCGAAATTCAACCTGTGAGCGAAGAGATTGAAGAGAAGAAAGAAGGGCTTCTTGTGAGCCTGCTCAAGAAGGCAGGGGAGTTAGGGTTCCTCTCTGCGGACATCCCGGAGGAATACGGGGGGCAGGATCTGGACAAGGTCAGCTCTCTCCTTCTCTGGGAGAAGATGGCCCAGGCAGGAGGTTCTTTCATGGCCACCTTCGGAACCCAGACCGGAATCGGTTCCCTTCCCATCATCTTCTTTGGCAACCCGGATCAGAAGAGACGTTATCTTCCAAAGCTCGCCACAGGGGAGATCATCGGCGCCTATGCCCTGACCGAGCCTGAAGCAGGCTCCGATGCCTTGAATGCGAAAACCACGGCGGTACTTAGCCCGGATGGAAAGTATTACATCTTGAATGGCCAGAAACAATTCATCACTAATGCCGGAATTGCAGACCTCTTCACCACTTATGCCAAAGTGGATGGAAACAAATTTACCTCTTTTATTGTCGAGCGAAATTTCGAAGGAGTCTCCGTGGATGAGGAAGAGAATAAGATGGGAGTGAAGGGCTCCTCCACGCGAAGCGTAATCTTTGCCGATGTCAAGGTCCCTGTGGAGAATCTCCTCGGAGAGATCGGGAAGGGGCATATTGTGGCCTTAAATGTCCTTAATATGGGCCGTTTCGCTTTGGGCGCGGGCAGTGTGGGGGGGGCAAAGAGGGCCCTGCAGGAGGCGGTAACCTATGCGAAAAAGAGGGTCCAGTTTGGCAAACCGATCGCTGAATTCGGTCTGATCAAACATAAGATCGCAGAGATGTCGATTCAAGCTTTTATCATGGAGAGCATGGTTTACCGGACAGGAGGTTTGACCGATCGGATTCTCCGGCCGATTGACCGCCATGCCGAAGATGTCGGAATGCAGATGGCAAACGGGATTGAGGAGTATAACATTGAAGATTCCATCAACAAGGTCTTCTGTTCGGAGATGGTGGGCTATATTGTGGATGAAGCCGTTCAGATCCACGGAGGATACGGATATATTCATGATTATCCGGTGGAGCGGGGTTACAGGGATGCCCGGATAGGCCGGATCTGGGAAGGGACGAATGAGATTAACCGCCTTCTCATCGTGGATATGCTGACGAAGCGGGCGATGAAGGGCCGCCTTCCTTTGCTGGTGGCTGCCCAGAAGGTGGCTGGTGAACTTCTCACCCTTCGGCCAAAAGTGGAGAGCGATGATGGGAAACTGACCTTACAGCAAGAGATGGTCGAGATATCAAAAAAGATCACCCTCCTTGTGACCGGAGCCGCGGTTCAGAAGTATATGATGAAATTGGCAGATGAGCAGGAGCTCCTGGGGTTGATCAGCGATATGGTAATTCAGGTCTTTGCTATGGAGAGCGGCCTTCTTCGGGCAATGAAAACCACGGGAAGACCTATGGACGAGAGGGGGCAAATTCAGAGGGCTGTGGTCAAGGTCTTTGTAAACGATGCCTTTGACCGGTTGGAAGGTTTTGCAAAAAAGGCCTTCGCAGCCGTTGCCGAGGGCGATACGCTCAGGACACAACTGTCCGCTCTCAAGAAACTGACTCGTTTTACCCCGGTCAATACGATTGCCCTGAGGCGGGAGATCGCAGATGCCGTGATTAAAATGGGGAGATATCCATTTTAAAAATAACCAATGACCAAGCGCCAATCACCAAATAATAACCAATATCCCAATGACCTAAATTTACCCCTCCCCCTCTCCTCTTGAGGGAAAGGGCAGGGGTGAGGGGTGATTGGAGTTTGGTGATTGGATATTATTTGGAGCTTGGGATTTGGTTATTGGAATTTATAGTTTAACTGAGGGAGGAACAAATGAATATTTCGAAAGTATTTATTGTTGGCGCTGGATTAATGGGGGGCGGTATTGCTCAGGTTTGTGCTCAGGTGGGTATAAACGTTTTGATCACCGATGTCAACCAGGAGATCTTGAACCGAGCCCTGAAGAATATCGCCTGGTCAGTGTCCAAATTGATTGAAAAGGGAAAGGTGAAAGAGAGTTTGGAATCGATCATGGGCCGAATTCGAGTCGGCACGGATTGGGAGAATGCATCCCGGGTGGATCTGGTGATAGAGGCTGTCTTTGAAAAGTTGGAGCTTAAACACGAGATTTTTAAGAAATTGGACGAAGCCTGTGGTGTAGAAACAATCTTTGCCACCAATACGTCAGCCATTCCGATTACCGAGATCGCCGCTGTAAGCAAAAGGCCCCAAAAGGTCCTGGGCCTCCATTTTTTCAGTCCTGTGCCCATGATGGAGGCAGTGGAGGTCATCAAAGGGGTGAGGACTTCAGAAGAGACCATGCGGGCAGGCGTCGATTTTGTCAGGAGCATAGGCAAGGAACCCATTCGGGTTGAGAGCGATGTGCCGGGTTTTCTGCTCAATCGAATCAATCTCGTGGGCTATGTGGAAGCAATTCATCTGTTAGAACAGGGCATCGGAACCGTGGAGGACATTGACAAGGGCGTCCGTTTGGCTTTTGGCAGGAGAATGGGCCCTCTGGAGACAGGAGACCTGGTGGGATTGGATGTCTCCTATGGGGCGCTTACAGCCATCTATGAAGAGAGCAAGGATGTTCGATATTATGCCCCGCAGCTTTTGAGACGAAAAGTGAAATCGGGCGAACTCGGACGTAAGACCGGACGGGGATGGTATGAGTACAATCCTGACGGAAGCAAAAAGGAGAAGTAAATGGATCAAAAACTTGCCTATTACGAAATCAAGGGTCAGACCGCGATCGTCACCATCGATCATCCTCCGATGAATGCCCTCGATGCGGCCACAAAGGAGGCAATCGCAGAAGTTTTCAGGGAGCTTGATGATCGGAGGCAGAAGATCAGGGCAGTCATCTTACACGGCGCTGGAGAAAAAGCCTTTGCCGCAGGGGCTGACATCAAGGCCTTTCTGGAATTGAACCCGGACACAGCAAAAAAGCGCCTTTCAAGGAGTCACCAGATCTACGCAATGGTTGAAAATTTTCAGTGGCCGGTGATTGGCTCCATTCATGGTTTCTGCTTGGGAGGAGGGCTGGAGCTGGCGCTCTGCTGCGATATCCGTTATGCAGAGGAAACGGCCAAGTTTGGGTTCCCTGAGGTGAATCTTTCTGTCTTTCCCGGAAATGGAGGGATCGCTCGTTCCTTATATCATCTCCCTGTGGGCAAACTGAAAGAACTCGTCTTCACCGGAGAGATGATTAGCGCAACCGAGGCATTGACACTCGGATTTATCGAGAAAGTCGTTCCTCCGGGAAAGAGTATGGAGGCTGCCCTCAATCTTGCGGAAAGAATTATTGAAAAAGGCCCTTTGGGGGTGGCCGCAGGAAAGAAGGTGATCAATCGGGCAAGAGACCTTTCTATCCAACAAGGGTTGGAGTTGGAATCCGAACTGTGGGCCAATCTGACGGCCACTGAAGATATGAAGGAAGGTGCGCGGGCCTTTATTGAGAAAAGAAAACCGCAATATAAATGTAAGTGAGGTAGCCATGCTCTATGAACTGAATGACGAACAGAAAACTTTCCAGAAGAAGGTCCGGGAAATTTACGAGAGGGAGGTCAGTCCTCTTGTCGAGGAGTATGAACGAAAAGAGACCTTTCCAATTCAACTCTTTCGGATCCTGGGTGCAGAGCATCTTCTCTGCCTGCGATGTCCTAAGGAATATGGTGGTCCGGGTTTGAACAAGGTTTCTGAGTGCATTGCCGTAGAAGAATTGAATCGAATCTGCGTCGGCATCGGTGCGGGCATCATGGTTCAAGGAGGTCTGGCCACAGATCCCATTCTCCATTTCGGCTCTGAAGAACTAAAAAAGAAATATCTTTCTCCGGCAGTGCGGGGGGAGAAGATCGGCGCCTTTGCCCTGACAGAACCCGATGCCGGATCGGACGCTTCCGGAATCCGGACGACAGCCTTGAAACAAGGAGGGGGTTACCGGCTCAATGGTTTAAAGACCTTTATCACCAACGGAACGATCTGTGATTTCGTGACCGTGGCCGCCTACACCGATCCCGCTCAGCGAGGGACCGGCATCAATCTTTTTGTCGTGGAGCGAGAAGATCCGGGATTCTCTGTGATTAAAAAATTAAGAAAACTCGGGAACCACTCTTCGGATACCGCTGAGTTGGCCTTTGACGACTGTTATGTTCCGAAAGAGAGGATGCTTGGAGAACAGGAGGGAGGAGGATTGTCCCAGTTGGAAGAAACCCTTAAATCAGGAAGGCTGACCTATGGAGCCAGAAGCACGGGAGTTGGACAGGCCGCATTCGAGGCCATCCTCTCTTATGTAAAAAAAACCCGGAGACAGGGCCAACTTCTCTCAAAATCACAGGCGATTCGATTTATTCTGGCGGAGATGGCGACGTCACTCGAGGCCATGCGATATATGACCTATCGGGGCGCCTGGCTTTTTGATCAGGGCCTTGCTTCGATGAAAGATGCCTCCATCGTGAAACTCTTCTGCAGTGAATCCGTTCAGAGTATCGTTCAGAAGGCAATGGCCATCCAGAAGAATTCGGGGCTGAGGATGGACAATCCGGTTCAGAGATTTCTCTGTGATGGAAGACTGAGCAAGATTCCGGAGGGAACTTCCGAGATTCAACATTTAGTCATCGCCGCCGGATTGGGACTCTGAGGATTGCGGATTTCGCCTGCCCGCCGAACCTGCCTTCGCCAAAACGCTACGTGCAGGCAGGCAAGTACTTTGGCAGGCGGGGGTTGAGGATTAAAAAAATCTCATCATGTCGTGCTGAGGGAAAGAGAATGGATTTCGAACTATCGGATGTGCAAAAGGATGTTCAGAGGGCGGCCCGGGAGTTTGCCCAGGGAACGTTTGATCCTGATCTGGCCCTGGAACTGGATCAGAGCGGAACATTCCCCGAATCGCTATGGAAGAAAGCCGCCCAATTAGGATTCATTGGAATTCATTACCCTGAAGAGTTTGGGGGTCAGGGTCTGGGTCTCTTAGAGAACGTACTGGTGGTCGAAGCATTCTGCAGTGTTGATTCCGGAATTGGGAGTGCCTTGAGCATGGTCGATATTGGGTCAGAGGTCATCCTGAAGTTCGGTTCAAAAGACCAGAAGGAGCGATTTCTTATCCCTTTGGCAAAGGGAGCCAAACGAATGAGCATCGCCTTTGCTGAATCGGAAGATGGACAGGACCTCTCTTCCCTCTCCACTATTTCAGAGAGGAGGGGGAATGAATATTTCCTCTGCGGGGAAAAACGGTTTGTGCTCAATGCTACTCTCGCAGATTCCTTCATCACACTCTGTAAAGAACCCAAAGAGGGGTGGATCACATTAATCGTAGGGCGGGATCGGGAGGGCATCGCAGTCAATCCGATTGAGAAGATGGGGTTGAGGATGATCCCTTTCGGAGACCTTGACTTCAGAGAAGTTCAAGTGCCCCTTGAGAGTCGAATCGGAAACGGAGGGGAAGGAATGGTGCATGCTCACCATTGTTATCAGGTCATGGGGCTTAGAAGTTCGGCTCAGGCCTTAGGGACCGCTCAGGGGGCCTTTGACCGGGCGATCGTGCACGCCAAACAGAGGGAACAATTTGGCAGAAAACTCTCTCAGTTTCAGGCCATTCGACATAAACTGGCGGATATGGCCGCGGATATTGAGGTTGCCCGCTGGCTCACCTATAAGTCTGCGACTGAGTATGACCAGGGAAAGATGGATCCTAAATTCCTCTCGATCACCCAGTTGGAAGCCGGAAGGACATTGGTGAGGGTGGTCGATGAGGCTCTCCAGATATTCGGAGGTTATGGTTATATAGCTGAGCAGGCCATCGAACATTATTTTCGGGATGCATGGGCGATTGGCGTTGACCTTGGAACCGAAGGAGAACTTAGAGATAGAGTTGCCGAGAAGATACTGGGGTAATCTGAATGTTGCTATAAAAAAATTTGCTCCCTGTAGCTCGGCACACAGGGTTGGGCGTCTTGAAAAAACTTTAGAATGCGGTCTTTTAAATTTGTCACATAGTCTCATAGTCCTATAGTCTTATAGTCGTTTGACTAGTCGACTATCTGACTAACGACTATACGACTTGCTCAAGAGGTTCCGCCCTAAAGTTTCTCCAATCCCCCCAACCCTGTATGCCGGAACAACGCCGATTCTGAAATATGATTTTTTCACACCTTCTCAGTGATGGGGGGGCTTAGGAAAAGGAGTTACTGATGGAGAAAGTGCTGGTGGTGGGTGCAGGATTTATGGGCTCAGGAATTGCACAGGTATCGGCCCAAGCAGGATACCGGGTTTACCTCATGGATATACAGGGGGCGATCACGGACAGGGCCCTCCGGGATATTCGCTGGTCTGTGGAGAAGTTAGAAACCAAAGGCCTTCTCAAGGAACCCTCCCAGACAGTGCTTGCGCGGATTTCACCGGAGAAGGATCTATGTCGTGCATCCGAAGTGGATTGGGTCATCGAAGCAGCTCTGGAGGAGAAAGAACTGAAGCGTGCCATCTTTCAAGAACTTGACCGGGTCTCCCGGCCCGAGATTCCTCTGGCAACAAATACTTCTTCCATACCCATCACCCGTCTTGCTGAAAATACGAGGCGACCGGAGAGAGTGCTGGGTCTCCATTTCTTCGGACCTGTGCCGCTGATGGAATTGGTAGAAATCGTCAAAGGAGAGAAGACTTCTCTGGAAATTTTCGAGCGGGGAGTAGCCTTTGTCCAATCCCTGGGGAAAACCCCGGTTCGAGTACAACGCGATATTCCCGGCTTTGTGATGAACCGAATCTTCTCCGCAGCCTTCCGAGAGGCTGTGGACCTGGTAGATCAGGGAATCGTCAGCCCCGAAGATGTGGATGCAGGGATGCGGCTCGGCTATGGTTGGAACGCCGGCCCCTTCGAAATCGCTGATAACGCCGGTTTGGATACCTGTGCCCGGGTCGGGCAGAGCATGAGGATCCTGGGAGTGGGACATCTTGCCCCCAGTTCAAATCTAATTGAACGGATGGTGGCAGAAGGGCATCTGGGCCGAAAGACCGGAAAGGGTTTTTACAAATACTCCTCCGAAGGAAAACGCCTCCCCCGGGAGAAAAAGGAGAATCAGTAACAGTTAAAGAGAGAAAAGGGTCGGGTCAAATATCACCTCCATCACTGAGAGGGTGTGAAAAATTGGTCCACTGTGCCTCGGCTCACAGGGTTGGACGTCTTGGAGAAGCTTTAGGATGCGGGGCATGAGATGTTATGGGTAACCTTCGTTTTCAGTAAGGGTGCAATATGACCCAGGTTGGGGCAACGTAGTTTAATGTTAGAGGTTCCGCCCTAAAGTTTCTCCAATCCCCCCAACCCTGTGAGCCGGAACGAAGGTGATTCTAAAAATGTGATTTTTTTTCAAACTTTCTGAGGGGTTACGGGGGTGGAATTTTTCCCTTGACATGTCTGAAATCGACGTAGTAGATTAATGGCCGTTCATTAATATATTTAAATCGGAAACAATTTCGTCGCTCCTTTTCATTTGATTCTTTGGTTCACTTTAGATGGTTAAGACCAGAGTAAAACCCGGTTTTCAAAAGGCGAAGATGCTCGAAACAGCCCGAAGGCTTTTCTGGGAAAAGGGCTACCGGGCTACAAGCATGCGGGATATCGGGATCTCCTATGGTTGCAAGCCCGCCAATATCTACAATTTCTTCCCCGACAAAGAGGAGATCCTCTTCGAGGTGCTTCGAGAGGAGATGGAACAGATCATTCATCCCATCAAACACCTCGAAGACGATGACCATACCAGCCCCATTGAACAGTTGAGGCTTCTCATTGAATGCCATCTCAAGGTGACGTTGAGCTATCGGAGGTCTTCGAGACTGCTGTTTGATGTCGCCCTTGACAACCTCTCGCCCGACAAACGAAAAAAAATCGTAGATTATCGTGATACCTATGACCGGATTATTCGAAAAGTCATTCGCAGAGGCATTGATGCCGGGCATTTCCCTGAAGTGGATGTGAAGTTGGCCGGCTTTATGATTGCCTCTATGATTACCCGAACCAGGATCTGGTTTCACCCCAAAAAGGGGGCGTCGGTTGGAGAACTTGTCGATTTTATATTTAAATTCACCCTGAATGGTCTTAGCGGCTTAACGCAGAGAAGGAGTCAGAAAAAATGAGATCCAAGCAGCAATACATCGAAGGGTTGCGGAAGATGCGGAGGAACCTTTATCTGAACGGCGAAAAGATCGCTCGGGATGATGAAGTGCAGATGCCAACGATAAACACAATGGGGTTGACTCTCGATTATGCCGCCGATCCGAAACATGAAGGTCTGTGTACGGCCAAGTCTCATCTGACCGGGGAGAAGATCAATCGATTCTGCCATATCCATCAGAGCAAGGAGGATTTGCACAAGAAGCAGGATATGACCCGGCTCCTCTGTCAGGTGGCCGGAGGTTGCATTCAGCGGTGTATGGGAATCGATGCGACCAACGCCATCTATAACGTTTCCTATGAGGCTGACAAACAGAACAAAGGAGCCACCCAATACCATCAGAACTTTGTCAAATGGCTGGAGAGATTTCAAAAAGAAGACCTGGTCGGCTGCTGCGCCCAGACCGACGTCAAAGGCGACAGGATGAAGCGGCCCAGCGAGCAGAAAGACCCGGATCTTTATGTCCGTGTTGTGGAGAGGAAGAGCGATGGCATCGTGGTCCGGGGCTCCAAAGTTCATATTTCAGAGGCTTCTGTGGCGGACGAGATCCTGGTCGTTCCCACTCGCGCGCTTCTTCCAGAGGAGAAGGACTGGGCTTTGGCCTTTGCTGTCCCCGCAGACTGGGAAGGGGTGAAGCAGGTGGTCTCCGTGCATAACCTCCGGGATCGGCAATACTTCAAGAGGGGTTTTACTCCTGGCTATACCGACTCTTATGTCATCTTTGACAATTGCTTCATTCCGTGGGAGCGAGTCTTCCTCTGCGGAGAAACGATTCATGGTGGGGCATGCGCCTTACTCTTCGCCCTCTTCCATCGCCATAGCTACTCCGGCTGTAAACCGGCTCTGGGAGATTTAATGCTCGGGGCAGTGGCATTGGCGGCGGAATATAATGGAATTGCAAAGGCTCCGCACGTGCGGGATAAATTGGCAGAGATCATACGGGTTTCTGAGTTAGGTTATGCGGCCGGATTTACGGCTTCGGAATTGGGGAAACCCGAGCTATATGTACCCGGTGTGGGATTTATTCCTTTCGGCCCGGGGAGCTACATCCCCCACTCCATTTATGCCAACGTGGGGCGATGTTTGACCGGCGAAGCGGTTTATCGTGAAGCAGAGATTCTTTGCGACATCGCCGGCGGTATCCCGGCCACCTTCCCCTATGAGGAAGATTTTGTAAACCCCGAGACCAAGGACCTTCTCTATAAATACATCACCCGAAACCCAAAGATCCATCCAGAAGATGCCGCCCAGTTATGGCGCTACATTGGCGACATCCTCTGCTCTGCCAGCGGAGGAATTCATCTGATGGGATCATATCACGGGGGCGGCTCTCCCGTCATGGAGGCTATTGCGATTACAACGCAGTATGACATCGAAGTTAGAAAGAAGATGGTCAAGCGGTTGGCGGGGATTCAGGACCGAAAGCCAAATCCGTAAATGCCAAAGCGCAGTTTTCAGTTATATTAAACAAACCCGCCGGGAACACTTTCAGACCCTTGTAATGCGGGTTTTATTGGAATTGAATGGGTTACAGAGGACTTCACCTAAAGTGAACTCCGGCGAAGTTGATGGATCGTATTGCTTGACATTGGAAGGTTCCGCTACAAGGCTCTTACAGTGTCCCCGCCGAGTCTGTTTTGGTGTATTAGGGAAGGTTAAGGTTTTTTTACAAGGGAGAAGAGGATGCAATACGAAGATATCGAACTGATCCGGGATGAAGAGATCGCCTTTATTTATCTGAACAGGCCCAAGGCTCTCAATGCCCTGAGTGAAACGATGAAGAATGAGCTGATTCATGCGCTCAAAGAGACTGAAGAAGATGATGACATTCGGGTTCTGATTCTTACCGGGAGGGGTCGGAGCTTTTGTGCGGGCGCCGATCTGAACCGATTTATAGAGGCGCAAAAATATGATAGGGGTCAAAAAAGGAAATTTAAATTTGGATCCCTGGATTTGCCCAGGGCTTTTATCCAGTACCCCAAACCCATGATTGCAGCCATCAATGGGCCATCTTATGGTTTTGGTTTTACGGTCACGCTCACCTGTGATATCCGTCTTGCCTCTGAACGGGCAAAATTTAGCTGCGCCTTCGTCCGGATAGGGGTCACCCCTGAATTTTGCAGCACCTTTTTCCTGCCCCGTCTCATCGGGTATGGCAAAGCCGCAGAGCTTATTTTCACTGCCAGACCCTTTGATGCCCGTGAGGCATTGGAAATAGGGGCGGTTAACCAGGTCTTTCCCCACCACCGATTAATTCCTGAAGCCAAAAAGATGGCCAAACAGATAGCCTCCATGCCACCTCCGGCTATACAAAAGTCAAAAGAGATTCTACGCCACGGCATGCAATCCACGCTGGATCAAGTCATCCAGTATGAACGGGCAGCCTTTATTGACTGTATGAATACGGATGAACATCAGTTGGCTTTAAATAAACTATTGGCCCGGATGAAATTTAAGAAGGGTGAGAGCAAACCCCGTTAGAAATTCCAGTCGTTCGACCCAGAGGCTCTCGACGGGCAGGGCATTAAACCCCGCCCTCCGGGGTGGAACTCCCTACGGGGCGGAACCCGGAATTATTCTGAAATGTAACCACCTTGCAGCCTCCGGCCCAGGCTCCGCCCCAGCTTCCGGCTCGGAGAGTCCTCCAGCTCGGAGAGAGGGGCTTCTGCCCCGGAGGAAGGGCCTCTGGCCCGGAGGGAACAGCGAGGCATTATTTCTAACGGGGCAAACGATCCAAAAAATAATCAACCTAAGGAGGATGAGAAAAAAACGATGAGAGAAGTGGTGATTGCCGGATATTTAAGAACAGCGTTGTCCCGATCCAGACCCAATGACCCGGCCCGGGACTGGTTCCACAAACTAAGAGCCGATGAACTGATGGCCAGGCTACTTCCCGAGCTGATCAAACGGACAGGGATTCGGGCTGAGGAGATCGATGATTTTATTGTGGGGTCTGCTTATGGCGTAAGTGAGCAATGGACTTACGGGGGCAGATTCCCGATCTTTCTATCTAACCTGCCGGAGAAGATCCCGTCAAAATTTGTTGATCAGCAGTGCGGCTCCGGCATGGCCGCTATTCATATGGGGCTTCTGGAGATTGCGGCCGGCTTTGCGGACATCGTGATGGTCGGAGGAATGGAACATATGACCCGGGTCCCCATGGGCGCTCCTCTTAAGGACAAGGGGATTGTCTCTCTCAACCCGTCTCTTTTTACCGATCCGGCCTACAAGCACTGGGACATGGTGACGTCCACGAACATGGGCCTCACTGCAGAAAAGCTCTTTAGCCAGAGGGAATTTACCAGGGAAGAGATGGATCGCTGGGGGACTCGCGCCCACCAGCTGGCATCCAGGGCTCAGAAGGAAGGTTTTTTCAAAGAAGAGATTCTCCCCATCGAAGCCGAGCAGGCTGACGGAAAGATTCTAATGGTGGATCGAGACCAGACCGTCCGCGATGATGCTACCCTGGAGGGAATGAAAGACCTCAAGCCGGCCTTTAAACCGGATGGAGTCATCACAGCCGGAAATTCATCCCCTTTGAATGCCGCAGCAGCTTCCATGATAATGATGTCCAAGGAGACTGCTAAGAAAAAGGGTATCCTGCCCATGGCCACCATCCGCTCCATTGGATTCGCCGGAGTGGACCCCACCATCATGGGAGTGGGCCCTGTCCCTGCAAGCCGCATGGCCCTGGAGAAGGCAGGGTTAGAGGTTAAGGATATAGATTACTGGGAGATCAACGAGGCCTTCGCCATCGTTGCCCTCAATTGCATCAAGGAGCTGGGGATCGATCCGGATCGGGTCAATGTGATGGGAGGGGGCACAGCCATCGGGCATGCATTGGGAGCTACCGGGACCCGACTGGTGGGCACGCTGGCCCGGATTTTGAAAGTCAAAAACGGACGTTATGGTCTGGCCAATGCCTGTGTCGGCGGCGGGCAGGGAGTGGCCACGATCATCGAAAGAGAACCGTAAATATTAGACGGGAGGAACTCATGAGATCAGATTACCGGACGATAAAAGTCGAGCTCAATCAAGGGGTGGCTATTCTCAGATTAAACAATCCCCCGGTCAACCAGCTCTCCAAGCCATTTGTGGAGGAAATGAAAGACGCGTTGATGGCGGTTTTTGGAGATCATGAGTTGAAGGTAGCAATCCTCACCGGGACCGAGAAGAACTTCATCGCAGGCGCAGACATCACTGAGATCCAGCAGGTAAAAGACAGAGATTCCATTTTCCCCCTGGTGATGGAAAATAACCGGTTCCTCAATTCCATCGAACAGGCGCCCAAGCCTGTGATTGCGGCCCTCAATGGAAACTGCCTTGGAGGCGGACTTGAAATCGCCATGTCCTGCCACTACCGGATTGCGGCACAGGGAATTCAGGTGGGACAGCCAGAGGTTCAAATCGGTTTAATCCCGGGAGCAGGAGGAACGCAGAGGCTTCCCCGGCTTGTGGGCCTTCCAGATGCTTTGAAGATGATCGTTGCAGGCCAGCCTATCTCGGCAGAGGAGGGATTGCAGAAGGGATGTATCGATGAGGTGGCGCCCCCGGAGTCCCTTCTGGGAAAAGCCCTTGAGGCGGCACAGCGCTTCATATCCGGCGCATTGAACCATAAGGATCGGATGACGCGTTTGCGCAAAGATAAACTTCCGAATTTCGTCACGAAAAAGATGACCATCTCCTACGCCAAAGAAGAGGCGAACAAGAAGGGGAAAGGCTATATTGCGCCTTTCAAAGCCATCGAGGCGATGGAACGAGGGCTTTCTGACGATTTTGACGCCGACTTGAAGGTTGAGGCTGAACTCTTCAGCGATTGCGCTGTATCGGATGTGGCCAAAAATCTGATCGGAATCTTCCTCAACACAAGGGCTGCAGGCAGGCTTCCCAGAATCAAAGGAAAGGAGCCTCAAAAAATCAAGACCGTGGCCATGCTTGGCGGAGGGGCAATGGGCTCCGGTATTTGTAACCTCCTTCTCAGCAACCGATTCCATACGATCCTCTGGGACATCAATGATGAAGCCATTCAAAAAGGGCTGTCCGCCATCCGGAAGACCTTCGATTACCCGATCAAGAAGGGGAAGATGTCAAAAGAGGATCTGGACCGAATGATTAACGAACGGTTGATCACCACAGTCTCTCTCGAGGAGCTGGGCCGCTCAGATTTAATCATCGAGGCCGTCCTGGAAAACATGAAGATCAAACAGGGGATATGGAAACAACTGGAGGGGATTTGCCGGCCGGAGGTCATCTTTGGCACGAATACCTCCGCCCTTCCCATTACGGAGATGGCTTCCGTGCTGAAAGACCCGGGTCGTATGATCGGACTCCACTTCTTTAATCCTGCGGAGCGGATGCAACTGCTGGAGATCATCTGCGGAAAGAGCACATCGGATGCAACCCTGGCGACAAGCGTCGCCTTCGCACGGGCGATACGCAAGGTTCCCATCGTGGTGAACGATGGTCCTGGCTTCTATGTGTCGAGACAGCTCGGAGCCCTCCTGGGAGAATCCACGTTTATGATAGGTGAGGGAGTGGATCCGGCCCTGATTGAGGAAGCCGTCCTCGATTTTGGATTGCCCATGGGACCGGCAACCCTCGGCGACCTCACCGGCCTCGACATTAACTATCACGTTATCAAAAACTTTGAGAGATCCCTTGGAGAGCGCTGGGAAATTTCACCTATCTACGAACTCGTTTACCAAACCGGATGCTACGGTCGCAAGACCGGAGCGGGTTGGTATGACTACAGCGGCGAGAAACCTGTCCCCAATCCCAAAGTGCAGGAGGTGATCAAAAAATATCTGAAAGAGAAAGGGATAAAACCCAAAAAGTCTACTCCCAAAGAGATTGTCGATCGGATGCTTGCCCGGGCCATCAACGAGGCTGCACTCATGATCGAGGAGGGGATTTGCGATAGACCCCAAGATATGGATCTGGCCGTGATCTATGGACTAGGATTTCCTCCGTATCGGGGAGGCATCCTCCGTTATGCGGATGCCTGGGGGATACGCAATGTTTATGAGCATCTTTTAAAGCTGGAACAGGAGTATGGAGTCCGATTCAAGCCTGCCTCCCTGCTCAAGGAAATGGCTGACTCAAGGCGCACTTTTTACGGGAGAGCTACGCTCTCCTGATTACACCGATTTCAAAAAACGATTAAATAGATTCTGTCAATTTGCAATGTATTCCTGCTTGTGGTAGACAGGTCTCATCTGTGTAATCATTTCATAATCTGCGGAATCAGAGATTTCGCCAGAAATTTCAGAAAGGAGGACTTTAAAATGGAAAGGTGGGAAAAAGGAATTCTAATCTTGGCAATGGCTTTCTTATTCGCAGTGTCATCTTTTACGGTCGCCTCGGGACAGGACATTATTAAGATTGGCGTGATCGGCCCGATGAAATTTGTGCAGGGTCAGGGCCATTGGAACGGAGCAACCATGGCCGCCGAGGAAATTAACGCCAAAGGAGGTATTCAGGTTGGCGCAAAAAAGATGAAAATTCAACTTATTCAGGCAGATTCCAACGAATTCCTCAATGTCACGGACGCCACCAATGCCATGGAAAGGCTCATTACAAAGGACAAGGTGCACTTCGTTGTTGGCGGTTTCCGAACCGAGGCCGTCCTGCCCATGCAGGATATTGCCATGGAGCAAAAGAAAATCTTTATCGGCGTTGGGGCTGCCCATAATGAGCTCTGCGACCGGGTGGCCAAGAATTACAACACCTACAAGTATTGGTTCCGGGGCTCGCCTTTCAATTCTTCATTCCTTGGCAGAACGAGCTTCATTCATTTGGGCACCGTCGCAGCCATATTGAAACAATCCTTTAACATACCCAAAATAAAAGTCGCTATCGTTGCGGAAAAGGCCGTGTGGGCGGATCCAATGGTTAAGATTTATGAGGACGCCATCCCTAAGATGGGTATGGAGGTAGTGGGTAATTGGAGACCCTCTCCGATAGCCACGGACGTAACAGCCGAACTTTCTGCCATCCAGCGTTCAGAGGCCCATATCATTTTCACGACCTTTTCCTCATCGGTGGGTATTCCCTTTGCCAGACAGGCGGGTGAACTCAAGATTCCTGCTATGCAGGTCGGCATCAATGTGGAGGCCCAGAAGGATGCTTTCTGGTCGGCTACACAGGGAATGGGCAACTATGTTTTTACCATGAATACCTATGCCCGTGGGGTTGAGTCCAACGAACTCACAAAGGCATTTGTTGATACCTATGTGAAAAGATTCAATGAGACGCCGACCTATACCGCGGATACTTATTCCGCTATAGTCTATGGGCTTGCGCCATCCATTGAGATGGCAGGGACCCTTGATTCTGATAAGGTGGTGTCCATACTCGAAGAGCGTGTCTACAAGACCGCTTCCGGCACAGTAAAATATATGAAGGATGCCGAAGGGCGACACCTCCATGAACTCACTTGGGGCCCGGGTTACCTGACAGCCCTGGGTGTCCAATGGCAGGATGGTGAACTAAAGGGTGTCTGGCCTAACAAGTGGAAGCCGGCCCCGGAGGCACCCGAGATCACGTACAAGGGGGTTGTGCCAGTAAAGATACCGCCCTGGGTCATCGAGAAGTATAAGAAGTAATGGCCAAACATATTTGAAATTTCCCTTCACCCTTACCCTCTCCCCGCCGGGGAGAGGGAGGGGTGAGGGGGCAGTGGTCACGAAGGGACAGGCAGTTTCCATACTCTGAGGTCATGAGGTCATATGAATCTCCTTATAGACATCGTCATAAGCGGTCTTATCAGCGGGAGTGTATTCGCCCTTCTTGCCATTGGGTTTTCCCTCATCTTTGGCGTGGCACGCATCGTAAACATCGCACACACCGCCTTCTATATGGTGGCGGCATACTGCATCTATTTCGTTACTCACAAGATGGGCTTCCATCCCATCTGGGGCATGGTCACTGCAATCTTCCTGGTCACCCTCTTGGGCCTGATCTCCTACAAGATCTTTATCACCCCTATCCGAGAGCACGAGGGCGCCGTGCTCATAGCGACCATCGCCCTGGCAATGGCCTTTCAGGAGGTTATGTCTCTCATCTTCACCGGCACCTATTTGAGCGTGCCTTCGCTGATCAAGGGGTATCTTGTCATTTTGGGTGTAAAGGTTTTTTATCAACAGCTTCTGACCTTTTGCGTGACCTTGCTGATCTTAGCGGCGCTTTGGGTCCTTTTGATGAGGACCAAATTGGGCCTGGCCATCCGATCGACCGCTCAAGACAAGGAGGTAGCCAACCTTATGGGGATCAATGAGGCGCGGGTCGCCATGATGACCATGGGACTCTCCGTTGGGTTAGCCGCTTTGACAGGCGCCGTCGTCGTGCCCCTGACCGTACTTGAACCGCATATGTGGATGCACCCGCTGATCATGATGATGGCAGTCGTTGTACTGGGCGGATTGGGCAGTCTTAAGGGCAGCTTCATGGGGGCATACATCCTGGGCTTTGCAGAAGCATTGGTCGTCTTTCTCGCTCCTATGGGCGCCTTCCTGAAGGGTTCGGTGGCCCTCTCCATCATGATACTGGTATTGCTTATCAGGCCGGAAGGCCTCTTTGGTGTCTCTTTTGAGGAAGAAAGATAAGCCCCGTTAGAAGGCGCTTGCCTTTCTAACGGGAGGGCTCATGCGGGCCTTTAAATCCGTGAATGTTATTTCCATCCCCGCTGCAAACAGCGGGACTTTCTAACGGGGTAGTTATGGACCTCATTCTATTCTACCTGAGAAAGCTGTTTACCATAATTAAAAACGAAGTGCTTGTTCTCCCATCCCGTGTGGCCGTCGTGCTCTTCTTTCTCCTTCTGCTCCTGTTGCCTCTGTTTACCCAGGATCCCTACCTCCTGCGCATCATGACTCTCACCAGTATCTTTGCCATACTGGCGGCGAGCTGGGATCTGCTCTCCGGTTTTACCGGCCAGATGAACTTCGGACATGCCCTCTTCTTTGGAGTGGGGGCCTACGGTGCAGCTCTGCTCGACAAATATGCGGGTATCCCTCCATGGGGCACTATCCCCCTTGGCGCACTGGGTGCGGTTCTCGCAGGCCTTGTCATAGGGATACCCTGCCTCAGGCTCAGGGGTACATATCTGGCCCTGACCACCCTTGCCTTCCCCATCATCCTGATGGGCCTCGTTTTTGCCCTTCCTGACCTCACTGGTGGAGAACTTGGGATTTCCGGGATCGCCCGGTTGGCCCGGTCTCGCGTTGCGAATTACTATATCGCAGTCGTGCTCATGCTCGGTCTGTGCACCATCATGTGGAAGATTACCGACTCCAATACCGGCATTATTTTTCACGCCATCCGGGAGGATGAACTGGCTGTTCGGGCCGCCGGCATCAATACCACACGATACAAGCTTCTGGCCTTCTGCCTCAGCGGTTTTTTTGCCGGGATTTCCGGGGGGCTCTATGCGCATTTTATGAGGATTGCAGGCCCCTCAACCCTCGAAGTGTCCATGTCCTTCCAGGTGGTCATCTGGGCCATATTCGGCGGAATTGCGACCATCTATGGCCCGGTGGGGGCAGTGTTCATTCTTTTCCCATTGATGGAGTTTCTGCGCTTCTGGCAGGACTATAGAATACTGATGTTTGCGTGTATTGTCCTGCTCATTCTTCTCTATATGCCTGATGGACTCTTTCGTTGGCTGCTGAATAAGATAGAAAAGGAGTGTCCCAGATGTAAGATCAGGAGTGTAGCCACCCGAAAGACGTGCCGGGTTTGTACGGCATCGTTAGATTAAACAGTGAGGTAATATATGAACGCAAAGGAGGCCTACGCTGCAAAACCCTGGTTGAAATATTATCCCGAGGGTGTCGCTGACGCGGTGGATGCACCCGCCATATCTGTTTCCGAACTCTTTGACCAGGTGGCGCAGAAATACGCCAACAAGACGGCACTGATCTTCTATGGGAAAAAGATCAGCTATTCAAATCTGAAAGAGCTGATCGACCGTTTTGCTGCAGCCCTGGCCGATTTAGGAGTAAAAAAGGGCAATACGGTCGCCCTCTACCTCCTGAATTGTCCGCAGTACGTCATCGCCTACCTGGCGTCTCTGAAAATCGGCGCAAAAGTCACTCCCATTAGTCCTGTTTACACCAGCCATGAGATAAAGCATCAGATCCAGGACAGCGATGCGACGACCGTCGTCTGTCAGGACATCCTTTATGATAATGTGGAGAAGACCGGCATTGGACTCAAGAATGTGATTCTGACCAATATTGCAGAATACCTCCCGACACTCAAAAAGATCCTGGGGAAAAGCGCTCTGGGAAAAGTCTATGGGGATATGCACGTCCCAACGCCTAAGTTTATGAAGGAAGCTGGCCTCCTTCAATTCCAGGACCTCATCAAGAAGTACCCGCCCCAGCCTCCCCGGGTATCCATCGACCCGGCAAAGGACATCGCCGCCCTTCCCTATACGGGGGGCACCACGGGGCTTCCCAAGGCGGCTATCCTTACCCACGCCAATATGGTGGCTTTACAGGCGCAAGTCAGGGGATTCTGGCCTTTCTTCGAAGAAGGCAACGAACTGGTTATGGCCTTTCTTCCCTTTTTCCACATCTATGGTCAGGTCGTCGTGATGCTCGGGAGTCTCTGTCAGGGGTTCACCATGGTCCTTTTCACCACGCCTGACATAGACGATATCCTATCAGCCATGGAAAGATACCAGGCATCCGCATTCTATGGTGTGCCCACCTTGTTTGAATATCTCAAAGAGTATGAAAAAACAGACAGGGTTAATTGGAAGCGGCTCAAACTGATCGCCTGCGGTGCGGATACCCTTCATCAATCGACCATTGAAGCATGGGAGAGAAGAACCGGGGCAAAGATCTTCGAGGGGTATGGGATGACCGAGACCACTGCCATAAGCCACGGTAGCCCTATTCACAGACCCAAAAAGGGTTCTTTCGGAGTCCCCCTGCCCGGTATGAAGGCCGCCATCGTTGAACACGAAGGCACGGATTTCGTGCCACCCGGTGAAGTTGGGGAATTGATCCTCAACGGCCCGAACATCATGCAGGGCTATTGGAAAAGACCCACGGAGACCGAGGAGGCATTGATAGAGATCGACGGAGAGAAGTGGCTCAGGACCGGAGATTTGGTCAGCATGGATGAGGAAGGTTACTTCCACTTCTTTGACCGCAAAAGGGATCTCATCAAGTACAAAGGATATTCGGTCTTTGCCAGACACGTCGAAGAGGTTCTTTATAAGCATCCTCAAATCAAGGCGGCTGGTGTCGTGGGAATCCCCGACCCAAAGGTCGGCCAGCTCATTAAGGCCTATGTGGTCCTGGAAAGCGAAGCCAGGGGGAAAATTTCTGAAGAAGAAATTATCGCCTTTTGCAAAGAGAACCTCGCCCACTACAAAGTCCCCAAGATTATCGAATTCCGTGGTGAGCTTCCCAAAACGGACGTGGGAAAGGTTTCGCGCAGGGAGTTAAGAGAAGAAGGAGAAGAGAGCTGAGATGACCCAACCCTTCCTCCAGATCAAAGGGCTTACTAAAAAATTCGGCGGTCTTCGGGCAGTCAACGACGTCGGCTTTTCCATGGAAAGGGATCAGATCCTGGGGCTGATCGGTCCGAACGGGGCCGGCAAGACCACACTTCTGCGGCTGATGACCGGCATCCTGAAGCCGGATGGAGGAAGCATCCGCTTCATGGGAAAGGAAATCGTGGGCCGCAAGACCTGGGATATCGTCAATATGGGCATCGCCTGCACCTTCCAGAACATGAGACCTTTCCGCCGCCTCCCGATCATTGCCAACGTCATGGTTTCCTGCCTTTCCCCGCGCGCCATGAAGAGGGGGGAATGGGTCAAGCGTTTGGGGGCAAAAGCCATGGACGCCCTGGAATTCGCAGGCATCTCAGATATGGCGCTGGAAAAGGCTTCCACGCTTTCGCAGGGTGACCTGAAAAGGCTGGAGGTGGCACGGGCCGTGGCCACGGAACCGGATCTGCTTCTTCTCGATGAGCCTTTCGGCGGGCTGAGCCCTGCCGAGACCGATCTCATGGCCAAATCGATCAAGCGGTTGCACAAGGGCGGCCGTTTCGGCCGATTACATAGCGAGGGACCGGCCATGATCATCGTCGAACATAAGCTTCATTGGTTGATGAAGATTGTGGATCATATCATCGTCTTGAATTTCGGGACCCTCATTGCAAGCGGGACGCCCGATGAAATCATCAAAGACCCCGGCGTGATTGAAGCCTACCTCGGCAAAGGAGACACTTAGGCGTGTTGCTTGAAGTCGCCAATTTATCGGTCTGGTATGACAAGGCCATGCTCATTAACCATTTGAGCATGGGCGTCGATACGGGTGAACTGGTCAGCCTTGTGGGCCCCAATGGGGCTGGCAAATCGACCCTGCTAAGGGCCATCACTGGGTTGGTGGCCTGGGAAAGGGAGATTACGCGAAGGTCAACCCACGGTGATATTATTCTTGAGGGGACGGTAACGTTTGATGGAGAACGAATCGATCGGATCCCAGCCCATGAAATCGTTAGACGGGGCCTGATCCTCTGCCCGGAGAGGCGAAGGCCGTTCCGGGAGATGACCGTGCTCGACAATCTCATGGCCGGGTCTTACCTGTTGAAGGACAAGGACCAAATTCGGGATAACCTGGGCAAGGTCTATCAACTCTTTCCCGTGCTACAGGATCGACCGAACCAGATCTCCGGGACCCTCTCCGGCGGGGAGCAGCAGATGCTCGCCATTGGCAGGGCGCTGATGTCCAAACCCAAACTGCTCTGCATCGATGAGCCCTCGACAGGCCTTGCCCCTCTTTTGCGAACGGAGGTATTTCAGAAGATCAGAGGGATCCACGAGTTAGGTATCACCGTCTTGCTCATTGAGCAGGAGGTGAGCACGGTCTTCAAAATGTCCTCCCGCAACTATGTCCTCTCCTCCGGAAAAATCATCGCCGAAGGACCCGGCGACCAACTCCTTCAAGACGAGGTTCTACGCAAAACATACCTGGGGCTATAGCAAGCTGCTGAAAAAAGCCCATGCAGGGTAAGCTCATGAACATTTCCAGCCTGCTCACTGAGAGTGCGGCACGTCGACCTGAGCATTTGGCCATTCGTTTACAAAAACGGACCATCACCTATGAAGAATTAAACAGACAGGTGGATCGTCTGTCAAATGGACTCGTCCGTGCAGGACTCCGCGCCGGAGATGTGTGCGTATTGATGATGCCCAACTCCATCGAGTGGGTCATCGTTTACTATGCGTTGGCCAAAGTCGGAGCCGTGGTCCTTCCGGTGAACTTCCTCTACAGGGTAGGAGAACTCGAGCACATTTTCAAGGACTCCGGCGCGCGGGTCTTCATCGGCCACGAGGACTACCTCGAACACCCTCGTCAGGTTATGGAGCATCTACCGATGATGAATCTGCGTATTGCACAGGGTATATTGCATGGCCAGGGATTCCTCCCCCTGGAGGATCTCTTCTCTGATGATGAGACATTTCAACCCCATCCGACGCGGAATGACGACACCTGGGCCATCATTTACACGAGCGGCACTACCGGTCGTCCCAAAGGAGCCATGCTCACTCACCACAATCTGGCCAATAACGCCATGACTGTCGCCAACATGCGTTCAACCGATCCCAATGCCGTGGTTTTCGGCGTCCTCCCCTTTTTTCACATCTATGGACAGACGAGCGTGTTAAACGCCTCTATCTATCTCGGTTTGACCATCCGACTGTGGTCTCACTTCGATGTTGAGGAGTTGTTTTCCGCCATCGAAGAGGAGGAGAACTCGATCCTGATTGCTGTGCCCACCATTTTCAACAGGTTGTCTGAGTTGGCTGATAGTCGTCCGCCTAAGAAATCTGGACTGAGATACTGTGTTTCAGGTGGCGCCTCTCTTCCGGTGGAGGTGCTTCGACGATTCGAGAATCGTTTCCAGACCACTATCTATGAAGGATACGGGCTTACCGAGTGCTCGCCGGTGTGTGTGGAGAATCCTTTCGGTCGACCGACCCGGCCCGGATCCATTGGCCTTCCTATCCCCGGGTTTAAGGCGCGTATTGTGAATGATCAGGATGAAGATGTCTCTAGTGGAGCAGTTGGGGAGCTTATTATCCATGGACCCGGCGTGATGAAAGGATACCTCAATCAGCCTTTGGCCACCACTGAAACTCTTCGGGGAAGATGGTTACATACGGGCGACCTGGCCCGCAGGGATGAAGATGGATACATCTATATCGTGGATCGAAAGAAGGAGATGATCATCCGGGGAGGATATAATGTCTACCCGCGTGAGATTGAAGAGATCCTGTATACCCATCCTGACGTAGTGGAAGCTGCAGTGGCGGGCATTCCACACATCGATTTGGGAGAAGAAGTAGCCGCAGTTGTCGTGCTTCGCAAAGGGGCTTTCGTTACACCGGAGGAGTTGATTCACTTCGTGAAGGAAAGGGTAGCCCCCTATAAGTATCCACGAAGAATCCGTGTGGTAGATGACCTACCCAAGAGCCATACCGGCAAAATCCTCAAACGCACCATCCGATTCGATCTCCTCCCCCTTTGATGCCTGCGCCTGCGCGAAGCCCAGCCTCCAGAAGCCTTGCGGAGGGCAGGCGCTTCGGCGAAGGCAGGGGAGAGGATTAAGGTGGCCGCCGGCTCAGAGAGCCTCTGGCTCGGAGAAAGGTGGACACTGGGGTTGCCTCTCACCCTCCCCTCTCCCGCCGAGGGAGAGGAGGAATGAGGGTTATTTTCTAATCAAATTCAACTTTGCAATTTGGATATTCGATATTATTGAGTGAGTGGTGATCGACCTCTTTTTTTAAAAGGGATATTTTCCTACTTTAATCGTATAATCCGCAACCTCCCTTCTCAAGGCCACTGTATTGACAGGAGTGAAACGGGTCAGTTTCTTGAGGGCGGACAACTGCGTTCTGAGTGTGTCGCCTTCTGCAATGGCTGAAAGGGCCTGCTTGGCAAACCCCTCCACCCTGTTAAAACCGTCATTGACATAGACCCTCACGATCGCCTTCTGGAGCTGGGCCTTCTCTTCCCCAAACTTCTCCATCGACTTCAACGCCCTGAGCAATGCGCTCTCCATGGCAAAGACTTCGATGATGATATCGCTGATCAGCCCCAGGATCTCCTGCTCATCCGCCAGTTTCGCCATATACTTCTGGACGGCTGCCCCCGTCACCAGAAGTCCGATCTTTTTCGACATCTCCACCATCTCCTTCTGCAACGTGAGCTTTCCATCATCTGTCTCCACTTTGGGCCGGAGGGTGAGAAGTTCGTTGGCTACCTTCTGGGCTGCCACCAGTACGGGAAGGCGGCCTTTCATCGCCCGCTTCGTCAGCATATCCATGATCAGAAGGCGGTTGATCTCATTCGTCCCTTCCCAGATACGATTGATTCGGGAATCCCGGTAACCCCGCTCGATCGGATAATCACGAATATATCCGTATCCTCCGTGGATCTGGACGGCTTCATCCACGATGTAGTCTAACATCTCCGAGGAATAGACCTTGTTGATCGAGTCCTCAATGGCATACTCCTCTATTCCATTCGCCATTTGAATCCCCGCATCATCAGCATTGTAATCGACCTTCTGGAGAATTCGGTCCACCAGGGCCGCCGTCCTATAGACCATGCTCTCAAGGGCAAAGGTCTTTATGGCCATCTCGGCAATTTTGTGTTTGATCAGACCGAATTCGGCTATGGGTTTCCCGAACTGGACCCTCTGCTTCGCATAGGTCACTGCATTCTGAAGGGCAAATTTGCACGATCCCAGACATCCTCCTCCTAACTTAAATCGGCCGATATTGAGCGTATTGAAGGCGACGACATGGCCCTTTCCGACTTCTCCCAGCACATTCTCTACCGGCACCTTGGCATCGGAGAAGATCACGCTCCGTGTGGAGGAGCCTTTCATCCCCATCTTATTCTCTTCTTCATCGAGAGAGACGCCTTCAAATTTTCTCTCAACAATAAAGGAGGTGAACTTATTTCCATCCACCTTGGCATAGGTGACGAAGAAATCGGCAAATCCGGCATTGGAGATGAATTGCTTCTGACCGTTGAGAATATAATATTTCCCATCAGGGCTGAGCACTGCTGTGGTTTTCGCATTCAGGGCATCGGAGCCTGCCTCTGGCTCGGTCAGCGCATAGGCGGCGATCATCTCTCCCGTGGCAATCTTTGGAAGGTAGCGTTTCTTCTGGTCCTTGTTGCCGAAAAAGACAATCGGAAGAGAGCCAATGCCCGTATGCACGGCATAGGCGGTCATGAAGGAGCCTCCCCCTTGAGACAGTTTCTCCATCATCAGGATGACGCTGACCTTATCCAGCGCCTGGCCATCATATTCCTCGGCGATGTCCCCCGAAAGGAATCCCAGTTCCCCTGCCTTCCTGAGCAGACTCGGCAGAAGCCCTTCTTTCAGGGTCTCGATATCATCGTTCACAGGTTCAATCTCGCCTACGATGAACTCCGTCGCAGCCTTTGCAATCAACCGCTGTTCTTCATTAAATTCCTCCGGAGTGAAAACCTCCTGAGGCGAAATCGACTCCAACAAAAACGCTCCCCCCTTCACGAACTCTTCCATAAGAACCTCCTCTCTCAAAGATCAATTATCATTATAAAATTAACATTGGAAAATTAGCATTAAAAATCCTTCTGGTCTTAAGATAGTCAATGCTAATTGCTAATTTTATATTTTTCATTTTGCATTGATGTTCTCAAAGACCCCAGCCGCCCCCATGCCTCCGCCGATACACATCGTGACCAGGCCGTAGCGGACATTTCTTCGCTTCATCTCATAAAGCAAGGTGGTGGTCAATTTTGCTCCCGTGCATCCAAGGGGATGGCCCATGGCCACCGCTCCCCCATTGACATTCACGATATCTAAATTCAATCCAAGCTCCCGGATAACATAAACGGCCTGTGAGGCGAAGGCTTCGTTCAGCTCAACCAGGTCAATATCTTTCATGGTGAGACCCGCTTTTTTAATCGCCTTGGGAGCGGCATAAGCAGGACCCACTCCCATAATTTCGGGCGGAACTCCCGCTACAGCAAACGATCGGAAGGTAGCCATCGGTTTTATTTTTAACTGATCGGCTTTTTCCTTTGACATCAGAACAAGCGCAGCTGCCCCATCACTGGTCTGGGATGAGTTGCCTGCGGTCACCGTTCCTTTCGCTTTAAAGGCAGGCTTGAGCGAAGCCATCCCTTCATAAGAGGCATCATAACGAACCCCTTCCTCTGTGTCGAAGGGGACCTCTTTGATCTTTACCGTTCCGTCCTCTTGAACCTCTTTAACTTTGGCGAGAATAGGAAGAACTTCCTCTTTGAACTTTCCCTCTTTAATGGCTTTGGCTGCTTTCTGATGGCTGGAAAGGGCAAAACGATCCTGGTCCTCCCTTGAGATTCCAAAACGCTCAGCCACATTTTCTGCAGTGAGTCCCATCGAGGTGTATGCCTGAGGGTTATGCACAACCAAATAGGGATTCGGAGAAGGGGTCAGGCCCATGATTGGAACCTGACTCATAAACTCCACGCCACCGGCGACCATCACGTCCACGGACCCCACCATGATCTCATAGGCCGCCGTGGCGATAGCCTGGAGTCCCGAGGAACAGAAACGATTAACCGTCTGCCCGGGTATCGTAAAAGGGAACCCCGCTCTCATGGCTAAGACTCTGGCGAGGTTCAGTCCCTGGTCCGATTCAGGGAAGGCGCATCCAATGACGACATCATCAATTTCTTCCACCTTCAGGCCAGGGACTCTGGCAACAGCCTCCTTAATGATGAGGGCGCCAATATCATCCGGTCTTGTATCCTTCAAGATCCCCCTTGGAGCCCTGCCCACCGCCGTCCTTACCGCCGATACCACAACCGCTTCTTTCATAAGAACCTCCATTCTAAAAAATCATTGTAAATTGCAAAATTAACATTGAAAAGTTAGCAATAAAAAATTTCTTAAGAACAACTGTTAACTTTGCACTGCTAATTTTCCATTTTGCATTGATCAGTTTCTGAGTGGTTTTCCTTTCTTCAGCATATGTTCGATTCGTTCCTGGGTTTTGACCTCGCCGCAGAGGCTCAAAAAGGCTTCCCTCTCGAGATCCAGGATATACTGTTCGGTCACTTCGGTCCCGTCTGGCAGGTTTCCTCCTGCCATAATGTGGGCCACCTTTTTAGCCACATGCTCATCGTATTCGCTGATATAACCACCCTCTCTCATATAGAAGAGACCCATTTGAAGAAGGGCAAGCCCTCTCTCTCCCATGACTTTAATATTTTTTTTGGGCCGGGGTGGACGATAGCCTTCTTTGGCAAGATCAAGAACGGTATTTTTAGCGTCATGGATGAGAAAATCTCGATTGACTGTCACTTTGTCCGTCATTCTCATATAACCCAATTGTTGTGCTTCTTTTGCACTGGTCGCCACCTTGGCCATCGCGACTGTCTCGAAAGCCTTTCTAACAAACGGGAGTAATTCTCCGTCCGTGACTCCTGGCGGAATACCCTCTGTGCAACGGAGCAGCATCTCTTTTGTCCCGCCGCCTGCCGGAATGAGACCAACCCCTACTTCAACGAGGCCCATATAGGTCTCGGCAGCCGCTCGTATCCTGGCACAGGCAAGACAAATTTCACATCCTCCTGCAAGCGTCATCCCGAAAGGAGCAGCCACCACTGGCTTTTCGAAATATTTAACCGCCATCAGAACATCCTGAAAAGCCTTCACCATCATATCGATGTCATCCCAGTTCTCATCCTGGATTTCAAAGAGCATGAGCATCAGGTTAGCTCCTACAGAGAAGTTTTCACTCTGGTTTCCTATGACTAAACCATCAAATTTTTCTTCCGCTTCTTTCAGGGCTTCATTGATCATCTGAACCGTATCCGCTCCGATGGAGTTCATCTTCGAATGGAATTCAAGACAGGCCACCCCATCTCCGAGATCGATGAGACTCGCTCCGGGATTCGAAAGCACAGTTTTTTTCCTTTCCTTCAGGCTGGGTAAAAGAATAATCTCCGGTTTTTCTTCAACACCCTGGTATTGACTGGTTCCAAGGTCAAAGAAGGAGACGTGACCCTCCTTTTTTTCATAAAAAGAGGAATACCCCTTGCTGAGGAGTCTCTCCACAAGCGGGGGAATGATCTCTCCTTCCTTTTCCATTCTTTTGACCGACGATTTCAAGCCGATGGCATCCCATTGTTCGAACGGCCCCAGTTCCCAGTTATATCCCCACCTCATTGCTCGATCAACATTTAGGATATCATCCGAAATCTCAGGGATTCTCTCTGCTGAATAGAGGAGGGTCTTTTTCAGGATCTTCCAGGCAAACTGGCCCCCTCGATCAGGACTCATGACCAGGCCTTTGATCCGTTCTCTGACATCCTCAATATTTTTACCCGCCTCCACAGAAGGAAGATTCACCCTTTGTTGAGTTCGGTATTCAACCTTTTCATAATCCAAAACCAGGGTCTCTTCTTTCCCCTGCCCTTTCACTCTTTTATAAAAACCTTGCTTGGTCTTCTGACCCAACCACTGGTTTTTGATCATCTGTTGGATAAAAGGAGAGGGTTTGAAATATTCTCTTTCTTTGCCGTCCGGGAGGCTATCATAGAGATTTTTAGAAACATGGGCCATGACATCGAGTCCAACCAGATCAGCAAGCTTGAACGTAGCCAACTTCGTTCTTCCTATCGCAGGCCCGGTGATCTGATCCACCTCTTCAATTAGATAGCCATCCTCGATCGCTGTCCTCATGGTAACGGCCCCTGCAAAAGCTCCAATGCGGTTTCCGATAAAATTAGGCGTATCTTTGGCATAGACCACTCCTTTTCCCAAAATCCTCTCCCCCACATCCGCCATTTTCTCTATTGCCTTCTTCGAGGTCGATGTGGCGGGGATGATCTCCAGAAGTTTCATATACCTCGGCGGATTGAAGAAGTGAGTCCCTAAAAAACGCTCTTCAAAGTCCCCGGGGAAACCCTCGCACATCTTCTGAATGGAGATGCCCGAGGTATTCGAACTGACCACCGCCCCCTCTTTTAAGAAGGGGAACATCCGTTTGAACAACTCCTTCTTTACATTTAAATTTTCAACGACCACTTCAATCACCCAATCAGCCTCCGAGATCCAGGAGAGATGATCCTCGAAGTTTCCCACGCTGATCAGTTCGGCATCTTCTTTCAGGTAAAGAGGAGCCGGGCGCGCCTCTTGGATATTCTTCTTACCCAGAATGGCAAATCGGTTTCTGAATTCCAGGCTCTCGGGAGTCAACCCTTTCTTCTTCTCCGCCTCTGTCAGTTCCGACGGAACAATATCGAGGAGAAAGGAAGGGATTCCTACATTGGCTAAATGGGCCGCAATCGCGCTTCCCATCACGCCCGCTCCCAAAACTGCTGCTTTTCTGATTCTCTGGTTCATTGTTCCACCCCTTTTCTTTTAAGAAATGCTTGAATCGTATTTTTTTTTGAGATTTGGCCTGAGGTGACAAATCGGAATCGGTCTCCGGGTCCGAGGAGTCTCTTTTGAATCTCCCGGGAGGAGAGTCCCTGTTTTAATCCCTCCTCAACTTTTTCGCGGAGATTTTCCAGGAAATCGATCTTTTTCTGAATGGCCTCTCTGGGGCTTTTGATAACACCGCTGAAAGAACAGAACATCGTTTTAGGTTGGAGACTAGCGATTCTTTTCAGGGAGTTAAGAACGGAATATATATCTTCATCCTCCCTTGAATACCTCACCTCTTCGCTGAGGAAGAGGTCCCCTGAAAAGAGCCAGCCCTCATCAGGCTCATAGAGGCAAATATGATCATCCGAGTGCCCTGGGGTAGGAATGATTAGAAATCTGTGATTTTTGGTCCGGACCTCAGAATCCACCTGAGCCATTTTAGAAGGAGGAGGTGTTCCCCAGACGAAGCGCCGGTAAAGTCTGATCCACCTGGAGGGAGCCCTCATGTAGGAAGTTGTTCTGGGATGGGCCAGGGGAAGGATGCCATATTTGTCGGTGACCCAGAAATTGTTGCCCGTATGATCCTCATGGTGATGCGTATTGACCACTGTATTGAGGGTTGGAAGTTCATCACAGACTTTCAAAAATCCCTCGCGGCAGCGTGGAAAACCTGTATCGATGAGAAGCCCATCTACATAAAAGGCATAAACCTTGAAAATGGGGATGCCAAGAAACCGGCTGGTCATGTGAATGGAACTCACTGAACCATTTCGTTCATAGTGAATCGAAAATCGGCTCATAGACTGTTCTACCAATAAAGTTATTGGGCGTGGGGGTTAGGGCTAAGATGCCCGTTTGGTCAATGGGTAAGGTCGTTTGTCTAAAATATTTATAAACCTTAACCCCTCAACCTAACCCAAACCGGCTTCCTCACCATAACCTAACGACTATTTTCCACTTATCTGGCGACAACTCCACTCATAATAAAATTGATAAATTCATTCGTCTGGTTTGGCCCGGAGGGGTTGTGAGCATTCTGCCTGCCATAAGTAAAACCTTTAAATAATAAGAAAAGGCAGTGCCCAACGACCTTCTCGTCCATCTTACGGAAGACGCCTTTCTCCATACCCTCTTTTAAAATAGAAGTAAAAATCTCCTCTATCCCCGTTTCAATAACATGGGGCTTTTCCTTGAGAAAGGGGGAAAAGAAGCCCGATTCATCATTCAGGATATTGACGACAAATGGATTTTGTTCGAGATACTTGTTGGACAATCGAATGTAAGTCTGGAGTTTCTCTGCGGGTTCGGTGACTTTACCGATCTGGTTCAAGATGGCTTTCCTAACCGATAAAGCCTCAAACATCAGAAGCTCTTCGAGAATCTTCTCTTTATTTTCAAATTCCTGGTATAAGGTTCGTTTCGAAATGCCGGCATCCTTGGCGATTTCATCAACAGTCGTTTTATTGAAGCCAAACCGTTCAAACCTCTTTTTGGCATGATTTAGAATTTGAGCTCTTTTTTCGGATTCCATGTTAACCAGAAAACTAATTCAGTTTTTAGTTTTCTATCATACCCCCTATTTCTTGTCAAGTCATTTTTTTAATTCATTAATAAGTTTTGAGAAAGGGTACCGAAAATGTCTTCAATAATGAAGCGTGAAAAACTCTAAATTGTCATAGAAATACAATAATCTCGGGATGTTAATAGATTCATGATTCTTTTGAAGTAAATAGAAAGGTTTTAAAAAAATCGTTTTGAATCCCGATGTAACAAGAGCATTAAAAATGAAAACTAAAAACCTTAATTAGTTTTAATAAACCCCGTTAGAAATTCCAGCGGGGCATTATTTCTAACGGGGTAAACATGCCTGCTTGCCTATTGTTAAATGCCACGATCACAATGCGTATTGCCGGAATTGGAAGATAACCCTGCCTCCAATTCTTATTGACACCCTATTCCTAATTACTATCTTATTGAATTCAGGAGTACGGATGAGTTAAAATAAAAAAAGGCATCTTGGGATAGAGATTGAGAAACCGATACGCGCAGAGATCTTTTACCCCGTAAACCAATGAGGCGGAAAAGATAAATAAAATCGAAACAGGAGGAAATTATGATTATAGATGTTCACAGACATATGGTGGTCAATGGTACAGTCCAGGGTGATTATATCAGAGGAGCTCAGAAGAGTTTCAGTATGATGTATCGCAAAGTACACAACGTGGAGATCAGTGATCGAGAATTTACCGAAAAGGTGGTCAGGCCTTTAATTGACCCAAATGCAGATAACATCATTGCGGAAATGGATCAAGCAGGGGTGGATAAAACCGTGACTTTCGGTGTCGATTATGGTTTGCTCTTCGGGGAAGCCCCTATCCATATGTTCGATCAAAACAAATTATATGCGGATGCGGCCAAAAGGCACGAAGGTCGATTAATCCCCTTTATGGCCATCGATCCTCGCAGGAAAGGGGCTTTAAAACACTGTGAACAGGCATACCATGAGTGGGGAATGAAAGGCTTCAAACTCCATGCAGGGGTTGGCTACATGCCCGATGATCCGGTCTGTTACTGGGTGTACGAAAAAGCGGCGGAATGGAAGATACCCGTTATGGTGCACACCGGCGGCGCACCTTCGGTTGCTTTACGATGGGAGAATTCACGGCCCGCTTACTTTGCCTCCGCAGCCTCACGCTATCCGGAAGTCAATTTTATTTTTGCTCATTGTGGAGATGTGGGCTGGTGGCAAGAAGCAATGCAGGCTGCCAGCTGGCTAAAGAATGTTTATGTGGATCTGTCCCTGTGGCAAAAACCCTACAAAAGGATGCCCAAGGACCGTTTCTATCAATGGCTGCGCAATCTCATTGACAATGTGGGGGCTGAAAAGATTCTTTTTGCAACGGATGCTCCTTACCCCAACCTCATGTGCCCGTTAAAGGAATGGGTAAAGGTATTCAGCGAACCGGATACGAACATTCCGTTTACCCGGGAAGAGAAAGAGATGATTCTCGGTAAAGCGGCCTGTAAAGTCTTAGGGCTTTAACATATTGAAGGATTAAGAAGAAAAGGAAATCTTCTTTTTAATATCCTCGATTAATGCCTTCTTATCCATCTTCTCCGCTTTTGTGAGCGGCATGTCGACAATGAATTCGATCCTTTCCGGGAATTGAAGTACAGAAGCCTTTCTCTCTTTCAGGTAGGCAATGATTTTGTCGAAGTTCAGGTCGGCCCCAGGCTTGGGCTGAATGTAGGCGCAGACCCTCTCACCCATAATCGGGTCTGGCATTGGAATGACTGCGACGATAGTCACCCCGGGGTGACCAATGATCAGACTCTCGATTTCCGTGGCACTAATGCTTTCTCCTCCCCGATTAATCATCTCCTTGAGACGGCCTGTGATCGTAACGTTTCCTGCTTCATCAATTTTGATAACATCCCCAGTTCTAAAAAAACCCTCTTTATGAAATGCCATTTTATTCTCTTCTGGTGCCTTATAGTAGCCCGTGAAGACACCAGGTCCTTTGATGATCAGCTCTCCTGGAGCATTCAGGGGGAGTTCTTTCCCGTTTCTGTCGACGACCTTATAAGTGTCATAAGGGCAGGTGGGCCTTCCGACAGTGTGGAGGATGGTCTGGGGGTTATCATCTGAACGGGTAATCGTCGTCTGACCTTCAGTGCCACCATAGGCATTGAAAAAGGTGCAGCCAAGCTTCTCCCACACCCCCTTGATAATCTCCGGCATGCTCAAACCACCTCCACAATGCATCTTTTTTAATGAGCTCAGGTCGTAATTCTTTAGACCCTCGAAATCTATTAACCTCTTGGCCAGGGGAGGCACCCATACGACCGCGGTTACTTTCTCCTGCTGAATCGTTTGGCATATATCCTCTGGATACATGGCATCCAAAAAGACTGTTTTCCCAAAAGTGAAAAGGCTTCCGCAGAGGCCCTTGGTGAATGTCAGGTCATGCCCTATGGGGCCTGCAAGTAAACAGGTGTCGTGAATATCCATCTCCCAGGCCCTGGCCGCATATTCTATACCGCAGATCAAACTATTATGGGTGCGTGGGACGACTTTAGGTAAACCGGTCGTCCCACCCGTAGGACCCATATGGGCTACTTGCATTGGGTCAGGCCTCCTTTTGGCCAGTCTGACAAGGTCTCTTCCCTTGAGCTCAGTTTGTTCAATCATCGTCTCAAGATTGAGTAGGTTCTTGTGCCTTCCCCCTCTTACAAGGATAACATGTTTGACTTTGGGGCTATTTTTCAATACATCTCTTATGATAGGTAAGTAATCTGTCTTTCTGTATTTCTCCGGGAGGATCCAAGAGGTTGCTCCCGTGAGACGGAAAAGATAGTTAATTTCATATGGCCGATACCTGTCGATCAATAAAACAGGAATGGCTCCAATCTTCTGGAGGGCGAAATAGGAATAAACGAACTCCCTCCAGTTCGGCAACTGGACCAATACGCGATCCATTGCTTTGATTCCAAGTTCCATGAGGCTGATGGCTAGCCTATTGGCCATCTCCCTCACTTGGGAATAGGTGAGCCGACTTCTACCGTCTACCAGGGCCTCTTTGTTAGGATAAATATCTGCAGCTTTATCCAGTATGTCCCCGAGGGTCAGCCCAGCCCACCATCCCAACCGATTATATTTCTCAGCATCCTCTTTCTTATACGGGGTGAATCCTTTCAACAGCTTCATGATTCCTCCTGTTCTATTTAAAATCAAATTCCTCGGCTCATTTGCCGATCAGCTCTGCTCATTAGTAAAATCCTTGGGTGTACACACCACCTCTGGTTTGAGCATCCGTCATTAAAAAAATTCTAAAAAGAATAACGGCCATATCGAATCATCGAATCTGCAATATTCCTCCTTAAAGCTACCGTATTTACTGGAGGCAAAAACGTCAGCTTTCTAATCGTCTCAAGATCCTTCTTCAACAATGCTCCGTCTTCTATGGTCTCCAATGCCCTCATCGCCAGGAAGTTTATCTTTTCAAGGGAATCATGAAAAAGGACCTTCGTCATCTCAATCGGGATTGCGGCTCTCTCGGGTTTCTTGCTATCGAACATCTTCTGGCTTCTTAAGAGAGCACTTTCAAGAGCATAGATTTCAATCACGATGTTACTAATCATGCCAATCAGTTCCTGTTCATCTCTCAAGCCTTTCTGATACTTGTTGTTCGCTGCTCCTATGACAAAGAGCCCGATCCGTTTGGCAATGTCGATGATTTTCTTTTCTGAATTCAAGCCGTCCGATTCGTCAAAACTCACCGGTTCAAGTCTTTCAAACTCTTTTGAGACATGCTGAAAGTTTATCACTAAATCAAACGCGCTTTTGGTTAACCTTCTGAGCAATGTATTAGCAATAACGACCCGATTGATTTCATTCGTCCCTTCCCAGATACGATTGATCCTCGCATTTCGGTAGGCCAACTCCGGATGATTTCCATGGATATACCCATAACCACCGAAGATTTGAACCTCTTCATCAATCACGTAGGCCTCGGTTTCTGATCCATAAATCTTGTTGATGGAGCACTCAATAAGATACTCCTCAAGTGCTTCGGCCGTTCTGATACCCACATCATCCGAGCTCTTATCCGGGCCTTCCAATTTAGCCTGAATGAGACCCGCTGTGCGATACATCATACTCTCCGCCGCAAAAAGACGAATAGCCATCTCACTAATCTTTTCTTTTATTAGACCAAATTCACATATCGGTTTCCCAAACTGTTTCCTCTGCTTGGCATATTTAACTGCCTCATAGAAGGCTGCCTTGGCATTTCCAACGCAGACAGCTCCCACTTTAAAACGGCCCATATTAAGGGCATTCAGGGCAACCAGATGGCCTTTTCCCACCTCACCTAAAACGTTTTCAACCGGTACCTTAACATTATCAAAATGGTAGGCCCTTGTTGAAGTCCCATGCATTCCCATCTTTTCCTCTTCTTCATCAACAGAAACACCTTCCCAGTTTTGTTCTACAATAAAGGCAGTAAAAAATTTTCCGTCCACTTTGGCGTACGTGAAGATGATATCTGCGAAACCAGCATTGGTGATGAATTGTTTGCTGCCGTTTAACAGATAGTATTTCCCATCTTCAGTAAGCGTGGCTGTCGTCAAAGGATTTAACGCATCAGAACCTGCCTCTGGTTCTGTCAAGGCAAAGGCACCGATAAGTTCTCCTGAACTTAGTCCAGGAACATATTTTTTCTTCTGTTCTTCTGTTCCAAATAAAGCCACCGGTAGGGTCCCGATTCCAGTGTGATTTAATTCGGTTATCGTAAAGGACCCGGCTCCATATCCAAATTTCTCTGAAACAATTGCAGAGCTTATCTTGTCTAATCCCGCCCCTCCATACTTCTCCGGGATATCTATTCCCAGGAATCCTAACGCTCCTGCTTTCCTCATCAGATTCCTTGATAATTCATTATTCAGGATTTCAATCTCCTGCCCCAGACTAGTGATTTCACCCTTTATGAAATCCTCAACTGCCTTCGCAATATCATTATGTTCGATACTAAAATCCTCAGGCGTAAAAACTTCTTCAGAACTAACATCGTTTACTATAAACATTCCACCCCCGGTTATCCTCTTTGCGTTGTTATCCATATGGAAGCCCCCTATCTAAACTGATTGTATGAATGGGTGAGAAAGTGCCAATTTCGAATCCATCTCGGCCAATAAAGTCCCCTCCGTTAAATCATGATAGAGAGGAAATTGAGATTGTTATTCGAATTCTTGAACTCGAAGGGGCAGGAGATAGACTACACCTTGATCATACAGGCATCTGCTTGAGCCAAGCCCCCACAAATCGCTCCGACGGCATATCCTCCTCCACGTCTTCTCAATTCATAGGCCAGGGTCATCATGATCCTGGCTCCACTGGCTGTGTTGGGGTGACCAACGGCAATAGCACTTCCATTGATATTGGTTTTCTTCTGAATGGCTTTCGCTAAGGCCTTATCACGATGACAGAGGACTTCGATACTTACCAGAGGCACCGCTGCAAAGGCTTCGTTGATCTCGATCACATCGATTTGATCCAGTTTCATCTTTGCTAAATCCAATACTTTTTGAATGGCAATCCCGGGGCCTTCAGGCATCCGATTCGGATGAATAGCAATCGAAGTCATGGCTACAATAGTTCCAATAGGCTCCAAATGCAGCTCTTCTGCTTTTTCCCTCCTCATAAATAGGATAGCCGTTGCTCCATCATTGAGGCCGGGAGCATTCCCAGCGGTCACGGCCTTGCACCCATAAATCGGTTTCAGTTTGGATAGCTTTTCAAGGGTCGCATCTTCCCGATACTGCTCATCGATATCGAGTACGAGAGGCTCTTTGCTCTTGTGAGGAATTTCCAGAGGGATGATTTCATTTTTGAACTTTCCCTCCTTCCAGGCCTTTCCATAGTTCTGATGGCTTCTCAATGCCCACTCATCCTGTTCTTCCCTTGAAATCCCATATTCTGCTGCTACGTTGTCAGTATCAACGGAGACTGGATTGTAGTCCTTATAGCCCAGTTGGAAAAGGGGATCCTCCATCTTCACATCCCCTATGCGGAAACCACTGAATCGAAGTCCCCGGACGATCAAGGGTTCCTGACTGAAGGATGTTGCCCCTCCTCCAATGGCCACTTCAATCTCCCTAAGTTTTATAGCCATCACTCCAAGTTTTACTGCTGACATGGCAGAAACACAGGCCTTATCTAAACTGACGGAAGGCGTCTCAGCAGGTAGACCTGCTTTCAACAGAGTCTGCCTTGCCGCCACAGGTGTGTAGACATCTTTACATACGGACGTATCCCCAACACCCCAGAAGACTTCATCCACAACCTTCGGTTCAAGATTCACTCTTTTCAAAACCTCCCTCATAGGGATGGCGCCCAGATCAAAATAATCAAAATCTTTCAAAGACCCGCCATATCGACCAAAAGGGGTCCTCACTGCGCTTACCATCACAATATCATTCTTATCCATCTCCACTCTTCTCCTTAAGCTCTTTATGATTTATGAATTTTGATTTTTGAATTTTAAATCTCCAATCGGAAATCTGAAATCCGCAATCAAAAAATCTACCAGGCTGTTAAACCTCCATCCACATGGCCGTTCTCCCTTTTAAGTTAAAAAGATCCATTGTTTTCATTCGATTTTCCTTCTCTCCCTTCAGATTGATTCAAATTCTAATCAGGTATAATCATAAAAACCTTTCCCACTTTTTCTTCCTAGATGACCAGCCCTGACCATCTGACGGAGCAGAGGAGCTGGGTGGTACCGATCTCCAAAATCCTTTTCCATTGTCTCAAGACCATGAAGCACGATATCGACACCTGCCAAATCGATCAGCTCCAAAGGACCCATGGGAAAATTCGTACAGACCTTCATTGCCTTATCCACCTCTTCAGGTCTATTTCCATCCATGACACACTTTACTGCTTCATTGAGCATTGCGTCCAATACCCGGCTGACAATGAAACCTGCATAATCCACTGCTTCCACAATCTCCTTACCCAATCTCTTAAGATATTCCCTTCCAATGGCCATCGTCTCATCTGAGGTTGTCATGGCTCGAATGATCTCAACACCGCGCATTACCGGAACAGGATTCATAAAGTGAAGCCCCAGAACCTTATCCGGCCTTTTGGTCGCTGAGGCCATCGCTGCAATGGGAAGAGCAGAGGTGTTGGATGCCAGAATGGTATGGGGAGGACAAACTTCATCCAATGCCTTAAAGACTTTCTTTTTAACTTCCAGATCTTCGAAAACCGCTTCGATCGCAAGATCTGCTGTCTTGGCTTCTTTGATATCTGTTACAGGTTTAATGTGGGAGAGGATCGCTAATTTCTCTTCAACCTGTATCTTTCCCTTATCAACGCTTCGCTGAAGGCTCTTTTCGATGGAATTCATCCCTTTCTGGACGAACTCCATAGATAAATCCATCATGATCACCTCGAAGCCGGCCTGGGCAGAAACCTGGGCAATCCCGCTTCCCATTGTCCCTGCCCCTTGAATAAAAATATATCTGATCTTCATAAGCTCTCCTACCTATCTTCATTTATCAATAAAATTCGCCTTTCTTTTTTCTAAAAATGCCCTCATCCCTTCCTTTTGATCTTCTGATGCAAAACATTGGGCAAAGCACTCTATTTCGTAATTCAGTGCTGTCTGTAAATCCATCTCCAGTCCCCGATTGATAGCGGATTTCGACAAGGCAAGGGCGATCTTGGACTTGCTTGCAATGGTAAAGGCGATCTTCTTAACCTCATCCATCAATTGATCATGGGGGACAACCTTATCTACCAAACCCAGACTGAGGGCCGTTTGGGCATCTATGATTTCACCAGTGAAGATCAATCGCTTTGCTATCGAAGGACCCACCAGTCGTGCCAATCTCTGGGTTCCTCCCGAACCCGGGAGGATGCCCAAGTTAATTTCCGGTTGACCTAATTTAGCCTTTTCGGAGGCAATTCGTATATCGCATGCCATGGCAAGTTCACAACCACCCCCAAGGGCGAACCCATTGATAGCGGCAATGACAGGCCGATTGAGGTTCGCCACTTTATCGATAGCTGTGCGTGCGAGTGTGGCAAACGCCCGTGCCTCAAAACTGGACAGTTTCTCCATCTCAACGATATCTGTCCCTGCAACAAAAGCCTTTTCACCAGCTCCTGTTAGGATCACCACTTTTGGAATGACTTCCTTCTCTATCTCATCGAGTAGCGAATTCAGCTCTAAAAAAACAATGTTATTGAGGGCATTCAAAGCATTTGGTCGATTAAAACGGAGGATGCCTATGGTGTCATCCCTCTCTAAGGCGATTGTCTCATATGCCATATAAACTCCTTTTTGAAAGGCATCTTTCTACAATCTTTAGCCATCCTATTCTCTGTTGAGAAACAACTCAACAGCCTTCTCAGCCATTAATTCATGTTCTTTTGGATGTCACCCTTTCTGTTGTTTAACTATTTTCTCGATTCCTTTAACAATTTCCTCAAAGGTGGAACCGATTGGAAAGACTTCTTTCACCCCCATCTTCTTCAAAGAGAGGGTGTCTTTTTTCGGTATGACCCCACCCACCACAATGGGAATTTCTTCGATGCCTTTCTCTTTCATTTTGGTTATCAACTCCTCCGTCACCTCTATGTGAACGCCTGAAAGAATGCTCAGCCCGATGATATCAACCCCTTCCTGAATGGCGGCGTTAAGAATCTGATCCACGCTCTGACGGCGGCCGGTATAGATCACTTCCATTCCCGCATTCTTTAAAGCCATGGCCACTGTTTTAGCTCCCTTGTCATGACCGTCCAATCCGGGTTTTCCGATGAGAACGCGAATCATCAATCCTCTCCTCTTCCTCCACTACAGGACAACAGACTCCTGATGCTCTCCGAAGACCTCTCTCAGCGTGTCACAGATCTCTCCCACCGTGGCATATTCTTTGACAGCATCCAAAATGAAAGGAACCAGATTCTCTTCGCCCATCGCCTTCTCTTTTAAAACCTCCAGGGCTCCCTTCACCCTCTCATTGTTCCTTTCCGCCTTCACCCGATGGAGTCTTTCAATCTGTTTCCTCGCAACGATGGGGTCGATTTGGGTCAGGACAATTTCCTCATCCCGTTTCTGTTCATCGATAAATTTGTTTACACCCACAATAACGATCTCCCCGCTCTGTTTTCTCTTCTCAATTTCATATGCGTTTTTTAATACATCCATCTGAATCTTTCCTGTCTCGATGCAACGCAGCATGCCCCCTGCCTCATCGATCTCGTCGATCAGCGCCCTGATCTCCTTCTCCATCCTGTTGGTGAGACCCTCCAAGTAGTAGGATCCACCGAGAGGATCAACCACCTTCGGAATGCCTGTCTCATATCCAATGATTTGTTGTGTCCTTAAACTGATTAACGCGGACTCTTCTGTTGGAATGGTATAGGCCTCATCATAACTTAGAATGCTGGCTGACTGAGCCCCCGCAAAGACGATGCCCATCATATCAATCGTTGCCCGGATAATATTATTGAGAGGCTCTCTCAGGGTTGCCTCCCGGGCCGACGAGCCGCAGAAAAGTCGAAGCATCATGGACCGTGGGTTCTTCGCCTTAAACCTCTCCTTGGCAATCTTCGCCCACAGTCTCCGGGTCGCCCTGATCTTGGCAATCTCCTCAAAGAAATCCAGTCCCACAATGAGGTGAAAGGCAATCCGGGGGGCAAAATCATCGATGTCGATCCCCCGTTTCAGCACTTCTTCAACATAGGTGATCGCACTGGAAAGGCAGTAGGCTGCCTCTTGAATGGCATTGGACCCCGCTTCCCGAACATGATATCCAGAGAAGTTAATGGTATTCATCCGAGGAACACGGTCTTTACAGAAATCAATGATGTCCACCACCAGCCTGAGAGAGGGTCTGGGCGGAAAGATAAATGTTCCCCTGGCAATATATTCTTTCAGAATCTCATTTTGCAGAGTCCCTCCCACTTTCTCCATCGGGACTCCCTGTTTGTCAGCCACGGCCAGATACATTGCCAAGATAATGGCAGCGGTCGCATTGATTGTGAAGGAGGTAGTGATTTTATCTAAGGGGATACCATCAAACAGGATTTCCATGTCCCTTAGCGTATCCACGGCCACGCCCACCCTGCCTACATCAGCTCGGACCATAGGATTGTCAGAATCGAACCCCATCTGACTAGGAAGATCAAAGGCGACACTCAGCCCTGTTTGTCCCTGCTCCAGGAGATACTTGAATCGCCTGTTCGACTCCTCTGCATCGGCAAACCCAGCATATTGCCTCATAGACCAAGGGTTTCCCCGATACATCGTAGGATAGACACCCCTCGTAAAGGGGAATTCTCCCGGAAATCCCAGGTCCCGTAGATAGTCGAAATTTTCAATGTCTGAGGGTGTATACACCACCTCTACCTCGATTCCCGAGGTGGTCTTCGCCGGGGAGACAGGATTTTTGGCGAGCATCCCCTTTTCCCATCTCTCTTTTTCTCTCTTGATCTTATCCATCGACCTCATCGGACCTCCAGTCTCTTTTTCTTTCGTCGAACCATTTGGAACCTCTCATGGAAATGTCCTTCAGAAGAAGACCCTAAAGGGGAGTTTAGAAGAGAAACCGCAGAAGTATTAAGATGATACCTTTCCATCCTCAAGTAGGCATATTGCCATGTTTTTTCCAAGCTCGGCCTATCTCCTTCTTAGTCTCCAGGATACTTAAGGCGCTGATCATCCTTCTGCGGGTATCCTTCGGATGGATCACGGCATCAATGACCGACCTCGAAGCAGAATGATAGGGGGTTAAATAAGTCTCCTGATATTCTCTGACCTTCTCCATAAGAAATTTATCAGGGTCTTTTACTGTCTTAAGTTCTTTTCCATACAGGACCTGTACGGCAGCCTCTGCGCCCACCATCTGCATCTCTGCAGAGGGCCAGGCAAAAACCTGATCGAACCCGATTTGATGAACCCCCATGGCTGGAATGGACCCCCCATACATTTTTCGGATGATGCAGGATATTTTTGGAACGGTGGCTTCCGACCAAGCATAAAGCATCTTCGCTCCATGGCGGATGATCCCCCCATATTCCTGATTTGTCCCCGGGAGAAAACCAGGAACATCCACCAGAGTCACCAGAGGAATATTGAAGGCATCGCAGGTTCGAATAAACCGAGAACTCTTATCCGAAGCATCGATATCAATGCATCCGGCAAACACTTGGGGTTGATTGGCAACCACACCAACCACCTTTCCTCCCATCCGAGAAAATCCAATGATGATGTTCTTGGCATAATCTGCTGAGACTTCAAAAAAGTCTCCTCTGTCAACAATTGCTTTGATTACTCTTTTCATGTCATAAGACTTTTTCATATCGGTTGGGACAATCTCTAACAGTTCCGGGGTCTCCCGATCGATCGGATCAGTCAGGGGTTCTGAAGGGGGGCTCTCTTGGTTGTTCTGGGGAAGAAAACTGAGTAGTTTCTTGATCAGATCGAGGCAGTCCTGGTCATTCTTCGCAGTAAAATGGACCACTCCGGATCGGGTACTGTGAACCTTAGCTCCACCTAAGTCCTCAAAAGAGACCTCTTCTCCAGTCACCTCTTTGATCACAGCAGGACCCGTGATGAAGACATGAGCCGTCTTCTCAACTTGGAGCATAAAGTCGCAGAGCGCTGCTGAATAGGCGGATCCTCCTGTACAATCTCCCATGATCGCTGCAATCTGAGGGATCACTCCTGAATTCATCACATTCTGATAGAAGATCTGTGTGATCCCATAGACGTTATCCATTCCTTCTTGTATCCTCGCCCCCCCCGAATCGTTAAGGCAGACCACGGGAACCATGGTCTCTCTGGCGAGTCTCAAAATATAATGGATCTTCGCCCCGTGGACCTTTCCAGTCGAACCGCCCAGCACTGTGGCGTCCTCAGAGTAGATGAAAACCTTCCTGCCGTAAATGGTTCCGTAACCTGTCACGACCCCGTCTCCGAGGAACCGTTTCTTCTCCATGCCAAAATCATTGCACTGGTGCTCAGCCAGCATATTGAGTTCAACGAAACTTCCCGGGTCGAGGAAGTATTCGATCCTCTCCCGGGCGGTCATCTTACCCATCTTTCGTTGCTGCTCCAACTTGTCCGCTCCTCCTCCAAGCCGAGCCTTATCTTCCATTTCGGCGAGCTTTCGTATCTCTTCATCCATTGATTTATGAGACATTTTCCTTCTTACTCCTTTTTTTTATCCATATATTGTATGAGTTCCACCAAAACGCCCCGAGTACTTTTAGGATTGACAAAGGCCACCAGATTCTTGTGGGCATTCAAATAGGGCTTTTCATTAATGAGTTGGACGCCCCTCGCTTTCAGCTCTGCCAATTCTGTTTCAATGTCATCCACTTCAAAGGAGATATGATGGACTCCTTCCCCTTTCTTCTCGATAAACTTTCGCATCACCCCCGCAGGGGTCGTCGACTCTAACAGTTCAATGTGTGTATTTCCAAAGGGAATGAAAGAAAAATGGATTTCTCCAAACCACTCTGGTTCTGAACTCTCCTTAGAAAAATATTTTTTGTACAGTTCTCTCGCATTTTCAAGATCCTCTACTGCAATACCAATGTGAGAAACACCTTTGATCATCAACTCCTCCTTTCCTAAATAGACCTTGATGACAACCGTAGATAACCGTAGATAACCGTTGAATCACTTTATGAGCCCGGGCAATATGAGAGCCAGTTTGGGGAAAGCAATCAAGATCAACGCATTAATGATTATGGCTACTAAAAATGGAAATATTCCCTTAAAAATCTTTTCGAGAGGGACTTCCGGAGCTATCCCTTTAATGACATAGACATTCACCCCTACGGGTGGTGTAATCACTCCCATCTCAGCTACCAAAACAATGATGACACCGAACCATATTGGATCAAATCCAAGACGAACCACCACCGGGTAGATGACGGGGACAGTAAGGACAACCAAAGCCATGGAATCCATGAAGCAGCCCCCTATCAAATAGATGAAGACAATCACTCCCATAATGGCCATGGGCGGCAAGGGTAGTGCCTCCACCCAATCAGCCAGAATAAAAGGGATCGTAGAAACAGCCATGAAATGGCCAAATACGGTAGCACAGGCAATGACGCAGAGAACCATGCAAGAGGTTCTTAATCCATCTTTAGTTGACTCAATAAATACCTTCCAGCTGAGTTGTCGCCTCACTAAACCAATGAGCAGGGCACCTGCTGCTCCTATCCCTCCAGCCTGAGTCGGAGTAAACCAACCGAGGAATAACCCTCCGATCACCAGGCCAAATAGAATCAAGGCCTCAAAAATCCCTACCAGGGCCTTTCCCTTCGCTTTGAAATCTGTAGAGGCCCCGGCCGGAGCACAGGCGGGATTATGCCAGCACCAAAGACCAACCACGATAAGGAATAGAAAAGTCAGGATGATCCCAGGGATAATACCAGCTATAAAAAGTTTGCCAATGGACTGCTCGGTAATAATCCCATAGACGAGAAAGATGGTGCTTGGAGGAATGAGAATGCCAAGCGTGCCTGCACTGGCAACACAACCGGTGGCAAAGGTCTCATCGTAATTATATCTTTTCATCTCTGGAAGGGCTATCTTCCCGATGGTGGCTGCCGTAGCCGCTGTCGATCCACAGATGGCAGCAAAAAAACCACAGGCCACGACAGTGGCCAACGTCAACCCCCCGCGTAGATTCCCAAAAATCGTATAGGCGGCGTCATAAAGCCTTTTGCCAATACCTGACGCGAAAGCAAAGGAACCCATGAGGATGAACATCGGGATAGCGCTTATAGGGAAATTGGAGAATTGTTCGAAGATATCCCGGGCTAAAAGTTTGTAACCCGCTCTAAAAGAGCCAAGGTATGAAAAGCCGAGAAACCCGACGAAGGCCATGGCAAAGGCAACCGGCATTCGGAGGAGAAAGAGAAGGACGAGCAAAATGATGCCAATGATACCTACATTAACTGGATCCATTTTTTGCCACCTCAGAAAGGGATTTAAGAACCTCCACCAGGAAGGCCAGACAGACCGGAATGGAACAAAAAGCGATGAAATAAGCGAAAGGATAAAAGGGGATATGCGAGGTGGAGCCGATCTCTCCTGCCCTTTGGAGAGATTGACCATAGAGCAAACTCTGCCAGAGAATCAAAACGAAGATCACCAGTGACAGAAAAGAGCTAAAGCTGTTGATTGCCCCACGAATACGTTTGGGAAATCTATCGATGATAAATTCTACTCTGATGTGTCGGTTAAGGAGAAGGGTAAAGGCAATGGCAGGAGCGATGGCCAATATTTGGGAAAAGCTAATCACTTCAGTGGCGCCCGGGACAGGCCATAAAAAAAACTTTGCCCCGACGACATCAATAAAATTGGCCAGAAACATCAGGATGATGCCGATGACCCCAACCCACTCGAGGTGACGGCTAAACGACCTCGTAAACTTGTCAATTTGATTTAGCCATTTCTCAAATTTCATTCCCATTTTCTCCCCTCATCAACATTCCTCCCCCTTGCGGGGGAGGAATGTAAACGAAAATAACAACAATTACTTCACTCGAACCTCTGAAGGACCGGTGGAGGATTTGACCCCTGATTCTTTCTGTTTCTTCGTCCAGTACTCAATCCGCATCCGTATGTAATTAATCAGTTCCCGGGTTTCTTTTTCCTGGTACCCTGCGGCGACCATCGATTTTACATATTTATCCAAAACGGGCTCAACAGCATTTTTCCATTTCATGATCTCCGCACTTGGCAGTTCAATAAATTGTAACCCTTTCTCCTTGCCGTAATTTTTCCCATCTATATCTATTTCATTCCACATGGTAGCAAATTTTTCCTGAAAAGGATATTCGTTGAAGATCTTCTGAATATCTGGTGGAAGTTTATTCCAGGTGTCTTTGTTCATTACCAGATAAAAGGCATCAACTTGACCGATGGCCCAGGATTCGGTCACATACTTTGTGACTTCAGCTAATCTAAAAGCCCTTAGTGTTTCCATGGGAATCATCAGTCCATCAATCACTCTCTTTTGTAGGGCCTCGTAGGCTTCTGGCATAGGAATGGACCGTGGTGTTGCACCCAATGCGCTCACAACCTCACTCACAAACCCCAGACCTCTCAGCGTCATCCCTTTTAAATCTTCCATCTTGTAGACGGGCTTTGTGGCTGAAAGGACAACCTGAGCGGGAGCCGCATGCATGGAAAGCATGTGGATCTTATCCCATTCTTTTGGTTTGAATTGTTTATAAAAATCGTTGACGATATGGTTTGCTACCCATGCATTTGGAAATCCAAGAGGGAGGTTAAGAGCCTCTGTCATTCGAAAGCGACCGAAATTATAGCCAATGTGAGAAAGACCTATGTCTGCAATCCCTTCAAATACTCCGTCATAGATTTTCGGAGCAGTAAGCAGGGTTCCAGCGGGGTAATAAGTGATTTTTAATCGGCCCCCAGAGCGAGCCTCAAGATCCTTAATGAATTCCTCGCCGATTTTGGATTGTCGGGCTGGAATGGGAAAGTAATTACAGAATTTCAATTCTATTGCTCCCCAAACAATCGAAGGCACCAATGCAGCGATTAAGACCAGACAGATGAAAATTCCTTTACTTTTCATACGAATTTACCTCCTATTCAGAATTAAGTAAGATCATGATTCCCCTCTAACCCATACCTGATTTAATTTCACCCCCTTTCCCCTTCAACATCCATCTACAACTCTTCTTTACTCCAGTCAGATACCAGACCTATTTTATCAGGAGTTTCATAGATGGCACATTTCACCTTACACTCCCTTGTCTTTTCATCAAAATCGAGTTTTGCCAAATAGGTTGTCTCATACTTCAACTTTTCTATTAATTGATCCATGATCATATTGGCGATGGGACAAATATAGGGCTTGATACCATCTTTTTTGAGCCGGACCTCCTTGGGAAGGTGAATGCAACTTTCCATCTTGAGGTTAAGCAGAATGCCTTTCCCTCCTATAGAGTAGATCATATTCTTAACCAGGCCACTGGCAATAATCTCTTTAATGCAGTGGGTGATCACCTCGTCTTCTGTATTCCCTTTGATGTTTTTAGATTGAATGAAGTCGATGCCCACCAGTTCTACCTTCCAGGCGGCACAACCTGAAAGTTCGTGATAGAGAAGTTCTTCAAGCCTCACCAGCATATCGTTGAAATGCTCTACTTTATCCATTTAGATTCTCTCTCTCCTGCCAAATTCTTCCCAGTAGACAATCTCTTCAAGGGGCTTTTTGGGCCTCGGGTGTTTGCGGGCTTCAGCAGGCCAACCCAGAGCGATGTAGGCGATGGCCTTATATTCTCCCATCCCTGTGGGTATCTTTAATATCTTTTTGAACTTGGCCGCATCCCTTGTACTGGCAACCGGGCCATGAACCCAGCAGGCACCCAGACCAAGAGAGTGAGCCTCCAAGAGCATGTTTTCAATGCATGCGGAGAGGTCATATGGGACATCGACAGATCCCTCCATAAGAGTCCCGATCACAGCAATGATGACCGGTGCCTGCTTGGCAAACTCTGAAACCTCTCCTGAGTACATGAATCTTAAAACCTCCGCCCTTTTGACGGGGTCCTGGATCTCCTCAAACCTTTTCTGCATTTCCCCCAAACAGTACCAGGCGGTCATTCGGGATCCGCTCCCAAGCTTTGCAAGATTCCCAATCTTGTTTTTCGTTTCCGGGTTTTTGATGACGATAAACCTCCATGGCTGGTAATTTTCACCGGTGGGTGACCATCGTGCAGCTTCCAGAATCTTATCAAGGATTTTATCAGGTATTGGGTCCGGTTTGTATCGTCTGATACTCTTTCTGGTCTTAATCACCTCTAAAATGTCGCCCATTCCATTCCCTCCAGACCCGTTGGTTCATTGCATTACAGAATCTTTTACAAACTCAATGATATGTCTATTAATCTCTTCAACTTTGTAACGCCTTCTTAAGTTCCAACCCCTCAAAGGCTCTATAGATAATAAATATACAATAATATTAGCTATTAAAAAAGGAGGTTTGATCTTAAAAACCCCCTTTTCAACTCCCCTCTCTAAAATTCTCTCGAAACATTCGACAAGCCCACTTTCTTTCTCCAAAATCATTTTCATAAACTCTTTAGGCAATAATTTAGTCTCTGTATACATCAATAGGACCATATCCCTATGAGAAGTAACTAATTCAACCATCTTCTGGATAGCAGTCTCTA